>Ga0075436_100000001_pt1 | contig 622380 bp, 555 predicted proteins | sample RhiMethybrSRZTD5_FD_75303 | JGI IMG/M metagenome (GOLD analysis project Ga0075436, IMG submission 75303) | Populus rhizosphere microbial communities from Tennessee, USA - Rhizosphere MetaG P. TD hybrid SRZTD5 | ecosystem: Host-associated > Plants > Roots > Rhizosphere > Soil | place: USA...
ATCGCGATGAAGGTCGCGGCGAAGTCGGGCGCGTTCGTCTCGAAGTTCGGCGGTGGCGGCGGCACTGAAGGCGCCGGCGTCGGTCGGTTCGAATAGCGCCGCCGGTCACCCTCCAGGGTCCGGTCCAGAGGTTTTGTACCGACGGGCGCTGTCACCGCCGGGCGGTGGATCGATGCGCCTCATCCACCAGGACCCTGCGACCGGCCTGCTGAAGCTCCGGCTGGAGACCCCCAGCGATCTCTGGCGCATCGCGCGCCTCGTCCGCCCCGGCGACCGCGTGGGGGCCTCGACCACGCGCCGCGACCCGGAGGCACCCGAAGAGACCCCGGGAGCCCAGCGGGAGCGGCGCCGCGTGTGGCTCGTGGTCACCGCGGAGCAGGTCGAGTTCCACGGCTTCTCGAAGCACGTGCGTGTGACCGGTCCCATCATCGATGGACCGTTCGACCTCGGCCGCCACCACACCCTCGACCTCGCACCGGGCGAGGAGGTCGCGGTGACGAAGGACGCGCTCTCGGCCGGCGAGCGGGCGCTCCTGGAGGAGGGGCTCGCCGCCCGGGGCGATCCGACGACGGTGCTCGCCACCGTCGACTGGGGCGAGTCGAGCATCGTTCGTCTCCGCGGCCGGTCGATCGAGACGATCGCCGACGTGAATCGGACGATCGCCGGGAAGCGGTACAAGGGCGGTCAGGCCGAGAAGGACCGGGCGGCGTACGTCGAGGAGCTCGTCGGGCTCCTCCGGACCGCCGCGCCCGACGCGACGGCGGTGCTCATCGCGGGTCCGGGGTTCCTCAAGGAGGAGCTCACCCGCCGGCTCCTCGAGGAGGTGCCGTCGCTCAAGGCGAAGCTCCGGGTCTTCCCGACGGCCGAGGCCGGGCGGGCGGGGATCGATGAACTGCTGCGGTCGGGCAAGGCGACGGCGGCGCTCGCCGGCGTCGCGGCCGCCGAGGAATCGGAGCTTGTGGAGCAGCTCGTGACCGCCCTCGGCGGCGGACGGCGCGCCGCCGTCGGCCCCGTGGAGGTCGCGGCCGCCACGGAGCAGGGGGCGACCTCGACGATCCTGGTGGCCGAATCCCGGATCATCGAGCCCGAGGTCGCGTCGACGCTCAACCTGGCCCGCGACGGGCGCGCCCGGATCTTCGTGGTCCGGGACGAGGGCGACGCCGGTCGGCGCCTCACCGCGCTCGGCGGGATCGGGGCGCTCCTGCGGTACGATTGGAGCCCCGTGGGGGCGGGCGCGACGCCTACGCGATCGACTGGACCGCCTCGCGCAGCTCCTCGAAGCGGCGCTTGAGGTCCTTCAGGGCGTACCGGAGCGCCTCCCGGGCGGAGAGCGATCCGTCGGTGTCGAAGCGGAAGAGGTAGTCGGTCGTGTCCGGCTCGACCTTCACCGAGCCGTGCTCGCACGTCTTCTCGCACGCCTCGCAGAGGATGCACTTCGTCTCGTCGGTGACGGTGATCTTCCCGCCGGCGAACGGCAGGATGTCGACGGGGCAGCTTGCCGAGACCCGCTTCAGGCATGCATCGGAGCAGCCCGCGTGGCGCGTGACGGTGATGTGGGGCCGGGGCGACTGGCCGACGGCGTGCGCGACCTGCCACTTCGCGTGCTCCCGGGCCGAGCCGACGACCGCCGTCGCGTAGGCGAGGAGCGCCTGCCGGGCGCCGAGGCGGACGATCGGTACCTCGGGCTCGAGGATCGCGAGCCCGGCGTCGCCGAGGGGGACCAGGTCCCGGGCGTAGACGGTGCACGGTCCCTTGCGATCGACGGAGTACATCACCTGGCAGTGGACGCACCCCACCCCGCCGCAGGTGCACTCCGACTTCCGCCGGAACTCGCCCAGGTCGGTCGGGATCGGGAGGAGCCCCATCCGCAGCGCTACGGCCTCGTCGAACATGCTCGTGGACGAGTCGTAGTCCTTCCCCGTCGCCTCGTCGCGGATCGGGCCCAAGTGGAATTCGACCTCCTCGATGGCGAGCTTCGGGACGTCGGCGAGGACGGTCCGCCGGATCGCGTTCACTTGGGCCGCCGAGGTCTTCGTGAGCTCGAGGCGCATCGTCCGCGGCTTGAGGTCGAGGATGGTGACGTCCATCGATCTAGACCCTCCGCCCGCGCCGGCCGCCCTTCGCCTTCGTCCCATCGTGGGGGACCGGGGTGACGTCCTCGATCCGGTTGATCTTGATGCCGGCCCGGGCGAGCGCCCGGATCGCGGCCTGGGCGCCGGGGCCGGGCGAGCGGGAGCGGTTGCCGCCCGGAGCGCGGACGCGGACGTGGAGCGTGTCGAACCCCTTCTCCTTGATGACCGCGGCCACCTGGTCGGCGGCCTTCATCGCGGCGTACGGGCTCGACTCGTCCCGGGCCGCCTTCACGACCATCCCGCCGGTCGCCTTCGTGAGCGTCTCGGCGCCGGTGATGTCGGTGACGGTGATGTGGATGTTGTTGTAGCTCGCGAAGATGTGCGCGATCCCGATCTTCGCCATGCTCACGCACCACCCTCGGCCGGCATCGCCGGCACCGGTTCGGCGCCGCGGGCGGTCAGCTTCTCGCGGATGGCGGCGCGGATCGGGTGGTCGTCGCTGTTGAGCGGGCTTCCCCCGGCGTAGGCGATCCGCGCCTCCTCGGCGCTGAGCACGAGGTAGCCGGGGCGGTCCACCCGGTGGTCGCCGACGGCCAGGTGGCCGTGAACGATGAGCTGCCGGGCGCCCATGGCGGTCGGCGCGAGCCCCTTCGCAAAGACGATCCACTCGAGGCGGCGGGTGAGGATCTGGTCGATGGAGAGCGCGAGCACATCGTCGAGCGTCGGGGACCCGACGGGAAGGAGGCCGAGGCGCGTCAGGCGGCCCAGGAGCCCGTCGGTCTCCCGCGTCGCCTGGGGGTCGCCCGCCCGCAGCCGGGCCGCGAGGTCCCGGGCCTGTCGGCGGAACCCGCGCAGCGTCGACTGTGCCTTCCAGAGCTCGCGCTTGTTCTTGAGGCCGTACTTGGTGAGCAGCTTGCGCTCCTCCTCCATGCGCGCGGCGTCCCACGGATGCTTCGGCGTGTCGTACATCCGGCGGAGGAATCGCGGGTCGCCCATCGGACTACGTCGACTCCTTCTTCGCCGCGGCGGCGGCCGGGGCGGCCGCCGGTGCGGCGGCGGCGGGTCCCTTCTCTTCCGCCGACTTCGCTGCTGCGGCCGCTTCCTTCGCGGTCTTCTTGATGACGCCGGCCGCCATGCCGGTCCGCCCGTTCGACCGGGTGCGCTGGCCCCGGACCTTCTGGCCGCGCTCGTGCCGCACGCCGCGGTACGATCGGACCATCTTCAGCATGTTCACGTCGTCCCGGCGCGACGTGTCGAGATCGCCGCCGACGAAGTGGCGGACCTCGCCGCCGGCGACGTCGCGGGGGTGGTTCAGCATCCACGGCGGGAGCTGCGTCGGGATCTCGGAGAGGACCTTCTCGATCCCGTCGACCGTCGACTCGGGGATGTTCCCGATCATCTCCGAGGCGCTCACGCCCGCGCTCCGGCATACGACCTCGGCCAGACGGAGCCCCACGCCCCGCACCCCGGTGAGGGCGAGGGCGGTAGCCCGGGTGCCGTCGAGATCGGTGTTCGCGAGCCGGACGATGTAGCGGAAATCGGGGTTGTCCGGGATCTTCTTCGTGACCTTCTTGGTCGTCCCGGGGGCGCCCTCGCCCTTCGGCGCCTTCCCCTTGCCCTTGCCCTCCTTCCCCTTCGCCGGCTTCTCCTTCTTCGCCGGCGCGTCGTCGACCGCAGCCGGCTCGGGCGGCGCCGCCTTGGCGTCGCTGGCCGGAACGGCCTCCTTGGGGTTCTTGGGCGCGGTGCTCACTCTCCTGGTCGGTGCTCCGCGGATACGACCCGGGCGCGACCGGGAGGGGCGCGGCGAGACGGCTCAGCGGGAGCGGCCGCCGAGATGACCTCCCTTTTTAAGCGCTTCGGCGGCGGCGGTCCGCTCACCCCGGGGCGACCGCGTCGAGCACCCGGTAGCCGCCGCCGCGCCCCCGCACCGTCACCTCGACCGGCCAGCCGGCCTCGAGCTGCGCCTGGTAGAACCGGATCCCCTGGCTCCCCTTTCCGACCATGAGGAGATGGCCACCCGGGACCAGGTGGGCCGGCGCCTCCTCGAGCATGCGCAGGATCGCCGGGCGACCGGCGTGGTAGGGCGGGTTCGTCGCGATGACATCGAACCGGTCCTGGGCGACCGGCGCGAAGAACGAGCCGGGACGGACCTCCGCGTTGGTGATGTGGTTCGTCCGCAGGTTCCGCCGGCTCACCCAGACCGCCCGCCGGTTGACGTCGGTCAGCACGACATGGCCGTTGACCGCCTGACGGGCGGCGGCCACCCCGATCGGGCCCCAGCCGCAACCGAGATCGAGCACCCGGTCCGTCGGACGGAGGACGAGGTCCTCGATGAGGAGCGCCGTCCCCGGATCGAGCCCGTGGGTCGCGAAGAGTCCGGCGTCGATCGCGAAGACCAGGATCTGGCCCCGGTAGAGGAACCGCACCTCGCGCGGACGGGACGCCGACCGCGGGCGGGGGGTGAAGTAGTGGTCCGCGGCCGGGAGCGGCTCGTCGGGGTCGCCGGCCATGGCCCTAGCGTCGGCCGAAGAGCCCGCCGCGCTTCGCGCCGGTCGGCCGGGCGCCGCCGGGACCGAGCGCCTCCCGCAGGTGGTCGCGCTGCGCGGGGGAGAGGCTGCGGGGAAGCTCGACGTGGACCGTCACGATCATGTCGCCCCGGGACTGCCCCCGGAGCCGGGGGAACCCCTCGCCCCGGAGCCGGAACTGCGTCTCGGGCTGGGTGCCCGCGGGGATCTTCAGGAGGGCGTGGCCGGTGATCGTCGGCACCCGGACCTCGGACCCGAAGAGCGCGTCGGCGAGCGCGATCTCGATCTCGGTGATGGCGTTCTGCCCGTCGCGCGAGATCCCCGCGGTGGGCTCGAACTGGATCTGGACGAAGAGGTCACCGGGTGGGCCGTCGGCCGGCGCGGGGCCCCCTTGACGGGCGAGGCGGAGCACGGCACCGTCCTCGATCCCGGGCGGGACCGAGACCTTGATCCGGCGCACCTGCTCGAGGGTCCCGGTCCCGTCGCACACCGGGCACGGCTCCCGGATCCGCCGCCCGGTACCGTGGCACATCGTGCAGGCCATGATCGTGATGAGCTGGCTGAACCCCCGGTTCTGGCTGCGCCGGACCTGGCCGCGGCCCTCGCACTCGGGGCAGATCTCGAGCGCCGTCCCGTCGCGGGCACCGGTTCCGTGACAGGTCGTGCACGAGACACGACCGGGCACCTCGAGGACCGGCTCGGCCCCGGTGACCGCCGCCGAGACCGGGAGGCGCACGTTGATCTCAATGTCGCTCCCCCGGAACGGGATCCCCGATGCCCGCCGGCGGGGGTCGCTGAAATCGCCGCCGAGCCCGCCTCCGAAGAGGTCCCGGAAGAACGGACTCGAGCCGAGCAGGTCCTCGAGGTCGCCGGCGTGGGTGAAGTTCTGCCAGGTGAACCCCTGGGGTCCGAAGTTCGGCTCGACGCCCGGGAACCCGAACTGGTCGTACTGGGTCCGCTTGTCGGCATCGGCCAGGACCTCGTACGCCTCCGAGAGCTCCTTGAACTTCTCCTCGGCCGCCTTCGGATTGGCCCGGTTCATGTCGGGGTGGTGCTGGCGCGCGAGGCGGCGGTACGCCGTCTTGATCTCGTCGAGCGTCGCCCCGCGGGGGACGCCCAGCACGTCGTAGTAGTCGCGCTTCGCCATCGCCCGGTCCCGGCTCACCTCTCTGGCATTGCGCGCTATTTACGCTCTTTCCGCCGGCGGCGACGGCGCTCGGGCCACGTGACGGTGACCGATGCGCCGACGCGTCCGCCGGTCCGCGTCGCGGCGGAGCCTTCCCGGCGGCAGACCTCGACGGTGCCGAAGCTGGAGGGGAGCAGCCCGAGCCCGGGGCCCCGCGGAAGGTCGGCGTAGGCCCGGATCCGCCGCACCGCGGCCGCCCGGCGACGACCGATCCTCACGGCGAGCCGTTCGATCCCGGTCGGGAGCCAGGCGCTCGGGAGGTCGGTCACGAGGTTGCCGAAGCGATCGATGTGGGCGACGTGGCCCCGGAGGCGGTCGGCGTCGCGGACCGGGGGTGGTCGTTGGATCGTGCGGGGGACGATGGCGGGTCCCAACGCGGCGAACGCACCGCCGTTCGCGAGGTGGGCGGCCGCGGGCGCGAACAGGTCGCGGCCATCGAACGTCGCTCCGACCCGGTCGGACGGGGCGTGCCGCGCCGGATCGATCCGAACCGACCGGTCGATGCCCCGGTCGGCGGCCGCTTCCACCACGAGCCCGTTGTCCGGTCCGAGGAACACGGTGCCGTCCCGGCAGCGCACCGCGATGGCGGCCCGGGGGGAACCGACGCCGGGATCCACGATGGCGAGGTGGATCGCGCCCGCCGCGAACGGCGCCGTCGCGTGGCGCAGGATGAACGCCCCCTCGGCGATGCGGTGGGCCGGGAGCTCCTGGGTGAGATCGATCAGCGTGGCGGTCGGGGCCCGTCGGAGGACGACCCCCTTCACCTGGGCGGCGTACGTCGCCCCGAGGTCGGAGGTGAGGGTCACGAGCGGCCCACGGCCGCCGGCGCCCCGCCGCGCGCGGACCGCGCCCACCGATCTACGACTTCATGATCGCGACCAGGAAGATCGCGATCGCGACGAGCGCCCCGATGGCGGCGGCGAGGATGACGAGGAACGCCTGCCAGACGAGGTTCTCGAGGGCGTGGTACATCGAGCTGAACCAGAACCCGCCGAGCACGCCGACGACGAGGCCCACCACGAGGAGCGCCACGCCGATCGTCCGGCTCTTGCCGCTCCCGAAGTAGGCGGTGAAGAGCCCGGCGAGGATGAGGAAGAGCCCGAAGACGAGGAGGAGAATGACCACGAACGACGCCCACGCCGGGGGATTGCCCACTCCGCCGATGACCGAGCCCGCTTCCGTCGCCACGAGGTTCCACATCATCATCTTCGAACTTCCTAGAACTTGATCCCGGTCAACGTCTTCGTGTCGATGACGCCCGCCACCGACCGGATCTTGTCGACGACGAGCTGGCCCAGGGCGTTGAAATCGTCCGCCTCCACCTTCGCGATGAGGTCGTACTCACCGAAGAGCGGGTGGAGCTCGACGATCCCCTTCACCCGGAGCAGTTCGGTGTAGACCTCATGCTCCTTCGCGGGGGCGGTACTGATGAGTACGAAGCCGATGGCCACGGAGATCCCTGACGAGCGATTCCACAACGACCCCGCTTTATAAGAGTTCGTGGACGGCGGACCGCCGCCAGCGCGCGGGGCGAACGTCTAAGCGAACCGGGCGGGTCGGCGACGGGCCGGGGCTGTGACCGAGCTCAGCGTGCGCACGCTCCCGAGCCGGCTCGTCGCCCGACCCTGGCTGCTCGCGTTCGTGCCCATCAATGCGGCCACGTCGGGGTTCGGCGTCGCCCTGCCGCTCCTCATCCTCCTCCCGCTCGGAGGGACGTGGTCCGAGGTGGCGTTCGCCGCCACGCTGTTCAACGCCGTACTGATCCTCGCGTCGATCGGCTGGGGTTTCGTCTGCGACCGGTACCCCTCGCGCCGGAACCTCCTGTTGCTCAACTTCGCCGGCTTCGCGGCGATCTACGCGGCGCTCGCGCGGGCCGACACCGTCGCCGTGGTGATCGCCCTCTATGCGGTCGTGGGCGCGCTCGCCCCGGCGGGCGCGACGGCGTCAAACCTCCTCGTCCTCGAACGGTTCACCGCCGCCGACCGCCCCGCCGCGTACGCCTCGCTCCAGGAGATGAGCATGATCGGCTCCATCGCGGGCCTCCTGGGCGGCTACGTGTGGCTCGTGGCCGGAGCGCCCCTCGGGCCGCTCTTCTACCTTCTGAGCGTCCTCGCCCTCGTCTCCGTCGTGGCCGTCGCCCTCGGGGTCCGCGACGGGCCCCGGACCGCGCGCCAGTCGGCCGTCGCGCGCCACCCCGAGAGCCTCGTGGCCCGGCTGCATCCGACGGCGTTCCGGATCGTCGTACCGTTCTTCCCCCTCGCCCCCCGCTGGGCGCCGGGGGCGGTCCGTCGCCTGCGGCGCTGGATCCGGGAGGAGGTCCACGCCGAGCTCCCGCTGATCCTCGTGGCGTCGGTGCTGTTCAACTTCGCGGCGAACCTGTTCAACATCTCGTACGTGCCCTACCTCAACCAGTCGATCGGTCTCTCGGCCGCGGCGATCTTCCTCGTGAACTTGAGCAACAACACCGCCCAGGCGCTCTCGTTCCCGGCGAGCGGCACGATGAGCCAGCGCCTCGGCGCCGATGCCCTCGTCCAGCGGGCGAGCTACCTCCGGAGCCTCGGGTACCTCGGCGTGGCGCTCTTCACGTTCGCTCCGGCGGCCGTCGCGATCGGCTTCGGGGTCAACGTGATCGCCTTCGCCCTCCTCGGCCTCGCCATCGCGTTCTTCACGACGGCGTCGTCGATGATCCTCTTCCGCGCCCTCGAGGGACGCGATGCCGGCCGCCTCCTCGGGTTCAGCAGCGCGCTCGGCGGCGCCGCCGCCGTGGGGGGCGCCATCGCCTCGGGGATCCTCTCGGTCATCGGGAGCTACCAGCTCGTCTTCCTCGTCGCGGGGGCGTGCGTCCTCGTCTCGCTCCCGCTCTGGTCCGCGGCCCAGGTCGCCCACATCCGACGGACTTCGGCCGCGCTCGCCGCCCGGTCGGGTCGTCCGGAGCGGGCCCCGGCGGCGCAAACCGATTAATCCCGACCGGGCTCGCTCGCGTTCGCGGACGACGATGACCGAACCGGCGGGGGTCCAGCGGGGCCTCGAGGACGTCGTGGCCGCCGAGTCCCGGATCTGCTTCATCGACGGGAAGGGCGGCCGACTGATCTACCAGGGCTACGACATCCGGGAGCTCGCGGTCCGCTCGACGTTCGAGGAGGTTGCGTACCTCCTCTGGTACGGCCAGCTGCCGAACGCCCGCCAGCTCGACGACCTCAAGCACCGGCTCGCCGCCCGGCGGTCGCTCCCGGACGGCGTCGTCGCGATCCTGGACCGGATCCCCGCCGAGAGCCCGCCCATGGACGTGCTGCGCACGGCGGTCTCGGCGCTCGCGCTCTTCGAGCCCGCCGACTCGAAGCCTGGGGCGAGCACCATCGGCGGCGCCGAACGGCTCACCGCGGCGATCCCGTCGATCCTCGGCTACTTCCACCGTCGCCGCCGGGGCGGCGGCGCCGTGGACCTCCGGGGCGCCCCGTCCCACGCGGCGGCGATCTTGACCGCCCTGCGGGACGTGCCGGGCACCGAGCTCGAGGTCCGGGCGCTCGACGTGGCGCTCATCCTCCATGCCGACCACGAGCTCAACGCGTCGACGTTCGCGGCCCGGGTCACCGCCTCGACGCTGAGCGACCTCTACTCGGCGATCACGAGCGCGATCGGGACCCTCAAGGGACCGCTCCACGGCGGTGCCAACGAACGGGTGATGGAGCTCCTCGACGCCATCGGCTCCGTTGACCGGGTCGAGGCCGAGGTGAAGGAGCGGCTCGCCCGCCACGAACGGATCATGGGGTTCGGCCACCGGGTCTACAAGGTCGAGGACCCGCGGGCGACGATCCTGCGGGAGTGGTCCCGGCGGCTCGGCGAGGCGAAGGGGAACCTCGGGTACTACGACCGGCTCCGCCGGCTCGAGGCCGTCGTCCACACGGAGAAGGGGCTCTACCCGAACGTCGACCTCTACTCGGGGTCGATCTACACCCTGCTCGGGATCCCGACGGACCTGTTCACGCCGCTCTTCGCGGCGAGCCGCGTCGCCGGGTGGACCGCCCACGTCCTCGAGGAGTACCAGGACCTCCGGCTGATCCGGCCGATGGCCCAGTACGTCGGGCCCGTCGACCTCGAGTACCGGCCGATCGGCGAACGGCCCTAGGGCCCGGCGCCGGGCCGATCGCCTCCACCGTCATCAAGGGGTAGCGGAGCCGCGAGCGGTACGCGAGGCGCGCCCGGACCTCGGTGGTCCCGTCAGCGACGACCAGCTCGGCCGTGAGCATCTCCGCCGTGAGGTACCGGTAGCCGAGGCGGCCGCGGCCCGTCGGCCCGCCTCGATCGGGCGTAATCGCGACGCGCACGCGGCGGACGAACGGCTGGAGCCCCACGGCCCGCTCGATGGCGCGCGCGAGGCTCCCGGCAGAGTCGGGGGCGATGGGGATGCCGAGGTACTGGTGAAAGATCCCTCCGAGCTTGATGCCGGCCTCGAAGAGGAGCGCCTCCCGGTCGGTAAGCCGAGCCCGGTGCCAGTCGGTGGGACGCCCGCCGGTCATGCGGTCCCCACCGCGTCCGGCGCTGCGAGGAGCGGACCCGCGGCATAGTAGGCGAGCGCCCCGGCGATCGCCACCGCCGTGGCCGCGGCCGCGGCCAGGTAGAGCGGCGACCCCGGGGACGGCACGAACTGGAGCGGAAGGACCGCGGCGACGAGCGCGAGGGCGGTCACCGTCGCGATGGGACGGATCGGGTGGCCCCGGCGCACCTTCGGGAACGGCACTGGGACGACCATGAGCACGGCCGCCACCCCGGCGCCGACGAGGCAGGCGAGCGGGGCGACGCCGAGGAACGCCGGGCGGTCGAACACGAGCGCGAGCAGGACGATGGCGATCGCGGTCTGGGGGGTCGGCGCGCCCACGAAGTGGTCCCACCGGAACCCGCGGACGGTGAAGTAGACGAGGCGGCCCACGGCGAGGCCGAGCACGAGCGCCCCCACGACGATGCTCGCCGTCGACCAGGGCGACCAGAGGTCCGCGTGATCGGTGTGGACCGCGACCAGGAGCCCCGGGGCGATGCCGAATGTGATCGCGTCGGCGACGGAGTCGGCGACTCGGCCGAACGCCGAGGGCGGGGCGCCCGCGCTCCGCCGCGAGAGGAACCCGTCGAGTCCGTCGAACCCTATCCCGCTCACGATGAGGAGCATCGCCCAGAGCTTGTTGCCGGCGAGGACGTAGGCGATGGCGCCGACGCCCACGAGCGCGTTCGCGAGCGTGGCGAGGTTGGCGGCGAGGCGGTACCGGTCCATCCTAGGCGCGCTCCCGGGCGATGGTGGTCGCGCCGGCGCGCACGCGGTCCCCGGGACGGACCGTGACGGTGACGCGCGCGGCCGGCAGGAGGACGTCGACCCGGGAGCCGAGTACGATGAGGCCGAACCGTTCGCCCTTCCGTCGCTCGTCGCCGACCCGGACCAGGCTCACGAGGCGGCGCGCGACGAGGCCGGTCATCTGCACGACCTCGATCGACCCGAGGGCGGTCGCGATCGTGTAGTGGCGTTGAAGGTTATGGTCGGCGTCGGGGACGTACGCCGGGCGGTGGCCGCGGCCGTCGGTCGCGATCGCCGTGAAGCGGCCATCGACGGGGAGCCGGTTCACGTGGACGTCGGTGACGGCCATGAACGTCGCGATGCGGACCCGGTCGCCGTCGACCGCCACCGCCACGATCCGGCCGTCGGCGGCCGCGACGATCCCGTCGCCCGGGACCCGTTCGGGGTCCCGGAAGAAGACGACGAAGAACAGCCAGAGCACCCACCCTGCGCCGAGGAGGACCGCCGGCACGAGCGGCGATGCGAGCCACCCCGCCGCGAGACCTACCGTGAGCACGGCGAGGCCGAGCCCGCTGAGGACGAGGTACCGGCCCGACCCGGGCGCGAACACGGTCGCTTCAGGTCTTGAGGACGATCTCGATGTTGACGCCGTCGGGCACCTGGATCCGCATCACCTGGCGGAGCGCCCGCTCGTCGGCATCGATGTCGATGAGCCGCTTGTGGATCCGCATCTCCCAGTGGTCGATGGTGCTCGTCCCGCCGCCGTCGGGGCCCTTGCGGACCGGCACCCGGAGGTGCTTCGTCGGGAGCGGGATCGGCCCGGCGATGGCGACGCCGGTCTTGATCGAGATGTCCCGGATCTGGCGGCAGACCGAGTCGACCTTCTTCGGATCGATGCCGGTGAGCGAGATCCGGGCCTTCTGTGGCATCGCGTCCCGTCCGGCCCGGAGGGCCTAGCCTTCCCGCTTCTTCACGTCGACCACGACGCCGGCCGCGACGGTCTGGCCCATGTCGCGCACGGCAAAGCGGCCGAGCTGGGGGAACTCTTTGTACTTCTCGAGGACGAGGGGGCGCTTCGGCGTGATCTTCACCACGGCCGCGTCGCCGGTCTTGAGCGTCTGCGGGTTCTCCTCGGCGACCTGGCCCGTCTTCGGGTCGAGCCGCTTCAGCAGTTCGGTGAACTCGCACGCGACCTGGGCGGTGTGGCAGTGGAAGACCGGGGCGTACCCCGCGGTGATCACCGACGGGTGGTTCAGCACCTGGATGTTCGCGGTGAAGCTCTCCACCACAGTGGGCGGGGCGTTCGCGGGCCCGGCCACTTCGCCGCGCCGGATGTCGTTCTTGTCGATGCCGCGGACGTTGAACCCGACGTTGTCACCGGGGATCGCCTCCTGGACCTGCTCGTGGTGCATCTCGACCGACTTCACTTCGCCGGTCTTGCCGCCGGGCATGAAGATGATCTTGTCGCCGATCTTGAGCTTCCCGGTCTCGACCCGGCCCACGGGGACGGTCCCGATGCCGGTGATCGTGTAGACGTCCTGGACCGGCAGCCGGAGCGGCTTGTCGGTGGGCTTCTCGGGGACCTTCAGGTTGTCGAGCGCCTGGAGGAGCGTCGGTCCCTTCCACCAGGGCATGTTGGGCGACGCCTTGTTGATGTTGTCGTCCTTGAACGCGGAGATCGGGAGGAAGACCACCTGCTGGTCGACCTTGAACCCGACGTTCTTGAGGAGCTTCGTGAGCTCCTCTTTGATCTCGTTGAACTTCTTCTCCGAGTAGGCGACCTCCTGCCGGTCCATCTTGTTGACCGCGCAGATGAGCTGGCTCACGCCGAGCGTCCGCGAGAGGAAGATGTGCTCCCGGGTCTGCTCCTGGATCCCCTCGGCGGCGGAGCAGACGAGGACGGCCCCGTCGGCCTGGCTCGTCCCCGTGATCATGTTCTTCACGAAGTCGCGGTGGCCGGGCGCGTCGATGATGGTGAAGTAGTACTTCTGGGTGTCAAACCGGCGGTGGGCGATGTCGATGGTGACGCCCCGCTCGCGCTCCTCCTTGAGGTCGTCCATGACCCAGGCGAACTCGAACGTCGCCTTGCCCTTCGACTCGGCCTCGGCCCGGAACTTGTCGATCTCCTCCTGGCGGATGTAGCCGGTATCGAGGAGCAGCCGACCGACGGTGGTGGACTTCCCGTGGTCGACGTGGCCGATGAAGACGAGATTCAGGTGGGGCTTCTGTGCCATCGATGATTGCTCCGGGGGCCGCCCAAAAGGTGCCCCTATTTAGGTGTTCGCAAAACGGCGCTCGCCGGTGGACGCGGTTCCGGCCGCCGAGCGCCGTCGCGCCGTTTCCGGCCCGACGGCGACCGGTCGCGACCCACCGGCCGAACGACTTTAGTCCCGGGAGGCGGATGGGGACGGTGCGGGGAGAGCGTCTCCCCCGTTCGCGGCGGCGGCGCGACCGACGACCGCCTGCACCCCGTGCAGGCGAGCGGCCGGATCCTGCCCCCGGCGGATCCGAGGTCATCGATGCTCTGCGAAATGTGCGGCCGGGACGTGGACGGGCTCGTCCGCGTCCGGGTCGAAGGGTCGGTCCTGCGCCTCTGCGAGAACTGCCGCCGGTTCGGCACGGTCCTCGATCCGCCGACACCGGCGCCCGCGAGCCTCCCGCGGGTCGTCCCCGCGGGCGGGGGCGGGGCCGCCGTCGCTCCCCCCCGGGCGACGGGGCGGCGCCGGACCGAGGAGCGCGACCTCTTCTCGGAACTCCCCGACATGGAGCTCGCCCCGGACTGGTCCCACCGCATCCGCGTCGCCCGCGAGAAGCTCGCCTGGACGCCGGAGGACCTCGGGAAGAAACTCAACGAGAAGAAATCGGTCATCCTCAAGATGGAGGCCGGCGCGTTCCGGCCGCCGGATCTGCTCATCCCGAAGATCGAGCATCTTCTCAAGATCCGGCTCAAGGCCGACCCGACGGCCGCCGAGTGAACGGCCCGCCTACCCGTCCCCGTCGGACCGGCCCGGCGGCGGTGGGTCCGGTCCCCACCGCACGTTCGGCGACGGCGGGATCGATCGCTCCGTGGAGGGACCGAACCCCACATCGCTCTCGACCTCGACGAGGATCCGCCCGGAGATCGGCAGCCCGTCCCGGACCCGGGCCACGTCGCGCTCGTAGTCGCGCACCGTGACCCCCATCCGCCAGAGGAAGAATCCGCCCGCGGCGGCGAGCCCGACGATGGCGGCGAACCGTACCGCCGCCGTCGGCGCCACGGTGGCGGCGCCGACGAGCACCGCGACGAGCCCGAGCATGCCCCACGTCGACCGGATGACGTCGGCGGTGACCCGGCGGTCACGGTGGGAGACGCGCAACGATCCCTCGGGTCAGGTGGGTCGCGGGCCCGCCGGGGCCGGGAGCAGCCACTCGAGGATCGCCTTCTGGGCGTGGAGCCGGTTCTCCGCCTGGTCCCAGACGACGGCCCGGGGGCCGTCGAGCACCGCGTCGGTGATCTCCTGGCCCCGATGGGCGGGCAGGTCGTGGAGGACGACGGCCTCGGGGTGCGCCCGGGCGACGAGGGCGTCATCGATGCGGTAGCCGGCGAACGCCCGTTCGCGGCGGGCGGCATCGGCCTCGTCGCCCATGGAGACCCAGACGTCGGTGTAGAGCGCGTCGGCGCCGGCGGCCGCCTCGGCCGGTCGGTCGACGAGGGCGAGCTCAGCGCCGGTCGTCCGGGCGATGGCAGTGGCCGAGGCGACCACGTCGGCCGGCGGCCGGAACCCCTCCGGGATCGCCGCGGTGAACGAGAGCCCCACGATCGCCGCGCCGAGGAGCAGCGAGTTGAGGACGTTGTTCCCGTCGCCGATGTACGCGAGCCGCCGTCCGTCGAACCGGCCCCCCCACCGCTCGTAGAGCGTGAGCAGGTCGGCCAGGATCTGGCAGGGGTGCTCGCGATCGTCGAGGGCGTTGATCACCGGGATCGTCGCCCAGCGCGCAAGCTCGACCTCGTCGGCGTGCCGGAACGCCCGGTAGGCGATCGCGTCGACGTACCGGGAGAGGACGCGGGCCGTGTCGGCGATGGTCTCGCCGCGGCCCAGCTGCATGTCCTTCGGCGAGAGATAGATCGCGTGCCCGCCAAGGTCGGTGATCGCGACCTCGAAGCTCGTGCGCGTCCGGGTCGACGGCTTTTCGAAGATCAGCCCCAGGTTCCGGCCCGGACGCGACGGCGTGGGATCGCCGGCCCGGCGGGCCGCCTTCATCGCCGCCGCGCGGGCCAGGAGCCCGGGGAGCTCGGCCTGGAGGTCGACGATCGACAGGACGTCGTGCTTCGGGTGGGGCCCGGGCATCGCGTCGCCGAGAGGGGGGACCGCTCAAAAGGCGGTCGCCGCGCCGCCGACGCGCGCGCGCCCCCGTGACCGCTTTAACTCGGACCCCGTTCGCGCGCGCCGAGGGATCCAAGTGCCCCAACGCTCGTCCTCGTCGCCGTCGTCCCGGTCGAAACGCTCCGCCTCCCCGCCGGCGCCCCGGCGCTCGAAGGGCCGCCGGGTCTACCTCGTTACGGGCGGCGTGACGAAGTTCGCGAAAGCGCATCCGGAGATGGACTTTCGGCTCATGGTGAAGCGCGCGTACGACTACGCGCTGAAGGACATCCCCAACCTCACCAAGGACCGGATCGACGGGACCCGGATCTCGTACTTCTCCGACCACTTCTCGCGGCAGTTGAAGGCGGCGAGCATGGTCCAGGACTACCTCGGGATGAACCCGAAGGGATCGGTCCGCATCGAGTGGGGCGGCGCGACGGGGGGCGAATGCTTCCAGGCCGCATACGAGGCCGTCGCGAGCGGCCGGATGGACGTGTGCCTCGCCGCCGGCTACGAGACGATGAGCCGGGTCGCCACGTGGAAGGGCAACGAGTTCATCGCCCTCGCCTCCGACACGAACTACGACTTCCCGCTCGGCGGGTTCTACACGGGCTACTACGCCCTCATGGTCGTGCGCCACATCTACGAGTACATCCGGCTCCGCAAGTTCGCCCACGTCCGGGACGAGCGCGAGGCCCAGCGGCTCGCCATCGCCGAGGGGTGCCGGATCATGAGCCTGGTCTCGGTGAAGAACCACCGGAACGCGCTCCACAATCCGTACGCCCAGTACCCGAAGCGGCTCACCGTCGACGACGTCCTCAAGAGCGAGATGATCAGCTACCCGCTCACCCGCGAGCAGATCTGCACGATGAGTGACGGGGCGGCCGTCGCGTTCCTCTGCGACGAGACCCGGGCCCGGGAATTCACCGACCGGCCCATCGAGGTGACGGGCGTCGGCTGCGGGACCGACACGATGCGGCTCGCCGACCGGCCATTCGGGAAGGTCCCGCTCCTTCCCCACGAGACGGCGGCCGACTACGCGTCGCTGCCGTACCCCGGCGTGCACTCGTTCCGGGCCGGCCGATCAGCGGGCCTCGAGGCGTACCGCATGGCGGGGATCGACGACCCGACCACGGCGCTCGACTTCATCGAGCTCCATGACGCGTACGCGTCGAGCGAGATCCAGACGTACGAGGACCTCGGCCTCTGCCGATACGGCGAGGGGTACGACTACACTGAGTCCGGCGCCCCGTTCCTCAAGGGGATCGACTACGGCTTCCCGACGCCGAAGGCGGGCGCCATGCCGGTGAATCCGTCCGGCGGGCTCATCGCGTGCGGCCACCCGGTGGGGGCCACGGGGCTCATGCAGGCGGTCTTCGCGTTCTGGCAGCTGCAGGGGACGGTGAAGGAGCACTTCGGCGACGGGACGCTTCAGCTGAAGAATCCCCGCCGGGGGGCGATCCATAGCCACGCCGGCACCGGCTCCGCGGTCACGGTGTCGATCCTCGAACGGGGGTTCTGACGATGCCCACGCTCCGCCGGCTCACGAAGTTCCGCGAGGTCCAGGCCGAGCTCGACGCGTCGGGGGCCGCGCTCTTCCGGACCCCGGACGGGCAGGACAACCTCATCGTCGACTCGCCGTACGCCATCCGCTACATCCACAGCTACGCCGAGGACACCCCGTTCTTCCTCGGCCTCGCCGAGGGGAAGATCCGCGGTTCCCACTGCACCGGCCCCACGTGCGGGTTCGTCTACGCGACACCGCGCAGCCACTGCATGGTCTGCGGCTCCCCGACGGAATGGCGCGAGCTCCCACTCGTGGGGAAGATCCACTCGTGGACCACGTGCCACTTCGGGAGCGAGGCGTTCCTCAAGGAGACGCCGTACAACCTCGCGCTCGTCGAGTTCGAAGGCGCGGGGAGCCTCCTGATGGTCCGGTTGAAGGATTGCGTGGAATCCGACATCTATGTCGGGATGCCCGTCGAGGCCCGGTTCGAGCCCACGCCCAAATACACGATCCGGGACGTCTGGTTCGTCCCGGCAAAGCGGGGCGGCCGCACCGCACGCTAGGCGGCGGAGGCCGGGGTGACCGAGCGATCGGCGCCCGAGCGGCTCGCGGCGGAGCTCCGACCGGAGGCGTGGTCCGTCGACGAGCGCCAGCGGTTCGACGCGTACCGGGAGCTCCACCGCCGGTCCCTCGCCGACGGGCCCGCGTTCTGGACCGACGTCGCCCGCGATCTCGTGCGGTGGCGCACCCCGTTCACCCGGCCGCTCGATTGGGACCCGCCGTTCGCCCGGTGGTTCCCCGACGGCACCCTCAACGTCGCCGAGAACTGCCTCGATCGGCACCGTGGCACCCCGACGTGGGACCGGCCCGCCTACCTCTGGGAAGGGGAGGACGGCCAACGGCGCACGGTCTCGTACGCGGCCCTCGCCGCGACGGTGGACCGGCTCGCCGCCGGTCTCGCGGCCGACGGGTTCGGCCCCGACGACGTCGCGGCGCTCTTCCTCCCGATGGTCCCCGAGCTGCCCATGGCGATGCTGGCCCTCGCCCGGCTCGGCATCCCGTTCAGCGTCGTCTTCTCCGGGTTCAGCGGTCCGGCGCTCGCCGACCGGATCCGCGGTCTCGGGGCCCGGCTCGTGATCACCGCCGACGCCGGGATCCGTCGCGGACGGAGCGTGGGCCTCAAGCGGACGACCGATGCCGCGATCGCTGCGGCGGGAGGCGTGGACCGGGTCGTCGTGGTGCCCCGGACCGGGGAATCGGTACCGATGGTCCGGGGACGGGACGTCACCTGGGACGACCTCCTCGCGGGAGCGGCCCCCGCGCCGTCCCCCACCGCGTGGCCGTCCGACCACCTCCTCTTCCTCCTCTACTCGTCGGGAACGACCGGCGCGCCGAAGCCGATCGCGCACGGTACCGGCGGCTACCTCACCTACGCGGCCGCAACGATGCGGTGGGTCTTCGACCCCCGACCGTCCGACGTGTACTGGTGCGCCGCTGACATCGGCTGGGTGACCGGCCACAGTTACATCGTCTTCGGCCCGCTCTTGCACGGGGTCACCGGCGTCCTCTACGAAGGCGCGCTCGATCACCCCGCCCCGGACCGGATGTGGTCGATCGCCGAGCGGTACCGGGTCTCGATCCTCTACACCTCGCCGACGGCGCTGCGCGCCCAGCGGCGGTACGGCGACGAGGGGCTCCGCGGTCACGATCTCTCGACGTTGCGGCTCCTCGGCACCGTCGGGGAGTCGATCAACCCGGACGTGTGGCGGTGGTACGCCGACGTGGTCGGCGGCGGACGGTGCCCGGTCGTCGACACGTGGTGGCAGACCGAGACCGGCGGGATCGTGGTCTCGGGCGCGCCCGGACTCGACCTCGTCCCGCCCCGGCCGGGATCGGCGACGCTTCCGCTCCCCGGGCTCGACGTGGACGTCGTCGACGAGCACGGAGCGCCGACGCACCCAGGGACCCGGGGATTCGTCGTCATCCGGCGTCCGTGGCCGGGCATGCTCCTCACCCTCCGCGGCGACGACGAGCGGTTCCGCGCCACGTACTGGGGCCGCTTCCCCGGGCTCTACTACGCCGGCGACTTCGCTGTCCGGGACGACGACGGCTACCTCTGGTTCCTCGGCCGCGCCGACGAGGTGCTGAAGGTCGCGGGCCACCGGCTCGGGACCATCGAGATCGAGGACGCGCTGGTCCACCACCCCGCCGTCGCCGAGGCGGCGGTCTGCGGGGTCCCGGACCCGATCAAGGGCGAGGTACCGGTGGCGTTCGTCGTGCTGCGGACCGGACGGTCCGCCTCGCCGGCGCTGGCCGAGGAGCTGGCGGCGGCCGTCGGCGAGCGGATCGGGGCGATCGCCCGACCGGCCGCCGTTCACTTCGTGCGCGGTCTACCGAAGACCCGGAGCGGGAAGATCCTGCGCCGCGTGGTCCGGGCGGCGGCGGAGGGCCGATCGTCGCTCGGCGACACCTCGACGCTCGAGGACGAGGCGCCCGTCGACGAGCTGCGCGAGGCGTTCCGGCGGCTCCGCGCCGACCTTGGAGCGGGGCCGACCGGACCTAGCTGATCGGCGTCCGCCCCGACGGCCGGCGGCCGAGGGGCGGTGACGGGGATGCCGCGGGCCGGGCTTGAACCGGCGGCTTCAAGATCTTCAGTCTTGCACTCTCCCAAACTGAGTTACCGCGGCGCTCCCGGCGGCCGACCGCGGCCGGCTATAAATTGGCGCGCGGCCCCCGCCATGCTCGATCGCGAACGGCCGGGCGGCGGACCGCGGCGGCCGAACGCGCGCGCGCACGTTCATCGACCGTTCGGGCCTGGCGCCTCCCTCTCCTTTTATCTAGGCTCCCCGGCCTTTCATCGGCCGCGTGCCGAAGCGAACCCTCGTCGTCGCGGAGAAGTTCAACACCGCCCTCCGCATCGCCATCGTCCTCTCCGACGGTCGGATGCAACGGAGCCGGTCCGAAGGGACGAACGTCTTCCGGTTCGACCGGCCCGATGGCGCCTACACCGTGATGGGGCTCCGGGGCCACATCGTCGAGCTCGACTACCCCGACGAGCACGCCGAGTGGTCCGTCGCCGGGCTTCCGCGGCTGCTGGAGACCGAGCCGCTCAAGCGGGTCACCGCGGGCGGGATCGTCGGGACGCTCCGGGCCCTGGTCCGGGACGTCGAGCGGGTGATCATCGCCACCGACTTCGACCGGGAAGGGGAGCTCATCGGGCTCGAGGCGCTCGAGCTCATGCTCGAGGTCCACCCCACCGTCGAGGTAAAGCGGGCCCGGTACAGCGCGCTCACGCGCGACGAGATCGAACGCAGCTTCGAGCACCTCCAGGAGCTCGACCACGCGCTCGCCGAGGCCGCTTCGGCCCGGCAGGAGATCGATCTGCTCTGGGGCGCCCTCCTCACCCGGTACCTGTCGCTCACCGCCGAGCAGCGCGGCAAGAGCTTCCTCTCGGCTGGCCGGGTCCAGACGCCGACGCTCGCGCTCCTCGTCGAGCGCGACCAGGCGATCAAGGAGTTCGTCCCGTCACCGTTCTGGGAGATCGAGGCCGACGCAACCGACGGGACCACCGCGTTCGGGCTCCGCCACGGTCACGGGACGTTCCAGGACAAGGCGGAGGCCGACCGCGTCTTCGCCCGGGTCGACGGCGCCCGGGACGGCACGGTCCTCGAGTACGCCGAGGAGGCGACGAAGCGTCGCCCCCCGATCCCGTTCAGCACGACGCTCTTCGTCGCCGAGGCGACCCGGCTCGGTCTCGGCGCCGCGTACGCGATGCGGATCGCCGAGGACCTCTACACCCAGGGGCTCATCAGCTACCCGCGCACCGATAACACGGTCTACCCGCGGGGGCTCGGACTCCGCACCCTCGTCGAGAAGTTCGTCGAGTCGCCGTTCCGTGAAGCGGCCCAGTACGTCCTCGAGCAACCCTCGTTCCGGCCGTCCCGGGGCCGGACCGAGACCACCGACCACCCCCCGATCTATCCCACCGGGGTCGTCGACCCGAAGAAGCTCAAGCCCGAGCACGCCCGGGTCTACGAGCTTGTGGTCCGGCGCTTCCTCGCGACCGTCGCCCCGGACTCGACGGGCCTCGCCCGGACGACGGCCGTGGAGGTCCGGGACGAGCGGTTCGAGGGCCGCGGGCAGATCCTCGTCGAGCCGGGCTGGTACCGGATCTACCCGTACAGCGAGCCCGAACAGCGACCGATGCCGGTCCTCACCGTCGGCCAGAAGGTCACTATCGACGCGGTGCGGCTACGGGAGGACCAGACCCGGCCGCCCCGGCGGTTCACCCAGGGGTCGCTCATCCAGGAGATGGAGCGGCTCGGGCTCGGGACGAAGAGCACCCGCCACGACGTCCTCCAGAAGCTCTTCGACCGGCACTACGTGAGTCAGAAGTCGCTCGAGCCGACCGGCACCGGCATCGCCGTCACCGAGGCGCTCCGGGCCCATGCGCCGGTGATCACCCGCCCCGAGATGACCCACCGGCTCGAGGAGGACATGGAGCTTGTCGCCGAGTCGAAGAAGCCGCGCCAGGAGGTCCTCGACGAGTCCCGGGAGATGCTCCGGGAGACGTACGACCTCCTCGCCCGGAACGCCGACGGGGTCCGAGCCACGATCCGCGGGGCGCTCGATCGCCAGCATTTCGTGGGACCGTGCGCGAAGTGCGGGGGCGCGCTCCAGATGCAGCGGAGCTCCCGGGGCGGGCGGTGGGTCCAATGCGTCAATAATCCGGCGACGTGCGACGTGAGCTACAGCCTCCCCTCGGCGGGGTTCATCGAGCCAGCGCCGGAGTTCCTCTGCGCGAAGTGCCAGACGCCGCGCCTCAAGATCATCTTCCGGGGCCAGCGCCCCGACCTCTACTGCGTGAACCCGGCGTGCGAGGAGAACCAGCGGGTCTTCCGGTACGGCACGTGCCCCACGTCGCACCATCCGCTCCTGCTCCGGTACTCGTTTGCCGGGAAGCGGTTCGTCGGATGCTCCGGCTACCCCGAGTGCCGGGTCACCTACCCGCTCCCGCAGCGGGGCAAGCTCGAACGGGATCCGGAACCCTGCCCGGTCTGCCACTCCCCGGTGGTGACCGCCATCGAACAGGGCCGACCTCCGTGGCGGCTCTGCATCAACACCGCGTGCCCGACCCGCGAGAAGAAGCCGAAGGCGCCCAAGACCGCGAAGGCGGCCGCGACGACGAAGGGCCGCCGGGCGGTGGCCCCCCGGAAGCGGGCGACCGTCCCCCCGACCGAGAGCGGGGAGCTGGCCGCTCCCACCGCCCCGTCACCGCGTCCGGTCAAGGCCGCCGCGAGGCCGAGATCGTCGACCAAGCCGAAGGTGGCCCCGAAGCGTCGGACCCGCACGCCCGCGCCGTCCGAGGAGGGATCTCCGGCGCCCGCATCGGCGACGAGCCCGCCGTAGCGGGGGGCGAAACCCGCGACGACCGCCGACGACCACTTGAAGGCCGCCTCCCCCGACGCCGTTTCGTTCCCTGCCGTCCCGCGTTAAATAGCGCCCGTCCGTCGAACGGGTCGTGAGCCTGTCAGCGGTGGCGCTCGGGGATCTCGACTCGCGGACGTGGGAGCGCACCCTCGAGGGTAACCCCCTCGTCATCGTGCCCGTCGGCGCCCTCGAAGCCCACGGCCCCCACCTGCCGCTCGCCGCCGACGTGCTCCAGGCCGTCGCCACGGCCCGGGGTCTCGCGGAGCGGGTCCCGGCGGTGGTCGCGCCGCCCATCGAGTACGGGTCGTGTACCGGCGTCCGTCGATTTCCCGGTACCGTCTCGCTCGCGCTGGGGCCGCTGGCCGCCTACGTGGGGGGCGTCCTCGCCGAGTTCGGCCGGATGGGCGCGCGCCGGATCCTCGTCCTCTCGGGCCATGCGGAACGGGGCCACATGGCGGCGTTGCGCGAAGCGGCCGACCACGCGATGGCCGCGCACCCGGCAACGGCCATCGTCGTCCTCTCCGACTACGACTTCGTCTACGAGCTCCGCGGACGAGAAGCGCCCGCGACCGACGGCCACGGGGGCCTCCTCGAGACGTCGCGGCTGCTCCATCTCGCCGCCGATCGGGTCGGGTCGGCCCGTCCGGTCGTGGCGGACCGCGGGTCGCCGTTCCGGCCCCGACCCTCCACGGACGACGAATGGCCGGAGAGCGTCCTTGGCGACACCCGCGAGGCGTCGGCCGCGCTCGGCGCGCGGATCCAGGCCCATGTCCTCGACCGCCTCGAGGCGACCGTCCGGGATCTGTTGCCCGCGTAGGGGAGGATCATGGGGGCCGAGGCGTCGGGGACGATCCGCATCCGCGGGGCCCGCCAGCACAACCTGAAAGCGATCGATCTCGATCTCCCCCGGAACCGGTTCATCGTCATCACCGGGGTGAGCGGCTCGGGGAAGTCGTCGCTCGCCTTCGATACGCTCTACGCCGAGGGCCAGCGGCGGTACATCGAGTCGCTCTCGTCGTACGCGCGCCAGTTCCTAGGCCAGATGGACAAGCCCGACGTCGATTCGATCGAGGGGCTCTCGCCGGCCATCGCCATCCAGCAGCGGGCCGGCAGTCGCAACCCCCGCTCGACGGTGGGCACGGTGACCGAGATCTACGACTACCTGCGGCTCCTCTACGCCCGGATCGGGATCCCCCACTGCCCCAACGACGGGTCGGTGATCGCCCCGCAGTCGACGGACCGTATCGTCGAGGCGATCGCCGCGAAAGCGGGCGCCGGCCGGATCGACATCCTCGCCCCGGTCGTCCGCGGCAAGAAAGGCGAGTTCAAGGACCTCCTGGCGACGCTCCGGGCGCAGGGCTACCGAAGGTTCGTCGTCGACGGCGTCGAAGTGCGCGCCACGGCGACCGAGATCCGGCTCGAGAAGCAGAAGAAGCACACGGTGGAGGTCGTCGTCGACAGCGTCGACGGCGGCTCCGATGACCCCGGCCGGCTCGCCGACGCGGTCGGACTCGCTCGGGGGCTCGCCGAAGGGCTCGTCGTCGTTCGGCGGGGGACCAACCGCGAGACGTTCTCGAGCTCCCGGGCGTGCCCGGTCTGCGGGTTCTCGATCGAGGAGCTCACCCCCCGGATGTTCTCGTTCAACAGCCCGTTCGGCGCCTGCCCCGAGTGCTCGGGGATCGGCGCCACGCTCCACGCCGATCCCCAGCTCATCATCCCGGACAAGTCGAAGCCCCTCGGCCGGGCCATCGCGACCTGGGGGCTCACCCCGGAAGCCGACGCCCTCGCCCGGTTCGGCGAGATGTTCGGCTACGACGTGACCAAGCCCGTCGACCGGCTCAGCGAGAAGGGATGGAAGGCGCTCTTCTACGGGTCCGACCGCTCGCTCGGCCGGACCGGCCATTGGAGCCAGCACTGGTGGGGGGGCGGGTGGCTCCGGGAAGGGCTCGCCGCGGCCATCGAGCGCCGGTGGAAGGCGGCGAAGTCCGATCACCTCAAGGAGTACTACATGGGCTTCATGACGTTCAATCCGTGCCGCCGCTGCGGCGGCAAGCGGCTGAAGCCGGAGAGCCTCGCCGTCACCGTCCTCGATCGGTCGATCGCCGATCTCGCCGCGATGAGCGTGGAGAAGCTCACCGCGACGGTGGGCGGGCTCTCGCTCACCGAGAAGGACGAGCTCATCGTCGGCCAGGTGGTCCGGGAGATCCGGGCCCGGCTCGCCTTCCTCGCCAACGTCGGGCTCACGTACCTCACCCTCGACCGCGCCGCCGGGACCCTTTCGGGCGGCGAGGCCGAGCGGATCGCCCTCGCCACCCAGATCGGGAGCGGCCTCGTTGGCGTCCTCTACATCCTCGATGAACCGTCGATCGGCCTCCACCCCCGGGACCACGCGCGGCTCCTCACGACGCTGAAGACGCTCCGCGACCTCGGCAACACGCTCCTCGTCGTCGAGCATGACGAGCAGACGATGCGCGAGTCCGACTGGCTCGTCGACCTCGGTCCCGGCGCCGGCGTCCACGGCGGCGAGATCCTCTACTCCGGGCCGCCGGACCGCATCGCCTCGGCCCGTCGATCGCTCACGGGCGACTTCCTCGCGGGCCGCCGGTCGATCCCGGTGCCGCCCGGCCGTCGGGCCCCCGACGCCCGGTGGCTCGTGGTCCACGATCCGCGGGAGAACAACCTGCGGGGCGACGCGATCCGGCTGCCCCTGGGCACGCTCACCGCCTTCTCCGGCGTCTCGGGGAGCGGGAAGTCCACCGTCCTCCAGGAGATCCTGTACAAGGCGGTCCGCCGCCACCTGGGCGTCGGCCGCGACGCACCGGGAAAGCACGGGTTCGTCGAGGGGATCGACCAGATCGATCGGGTGCTCCTCATCGACCAGTCGCCCATCGGGCGCACCCCGCGCAGCAACCCGGCGACGTACACGGGGCTCTGGGCGCCGATCCGGGAGCTCTTCGCCGGCCTCCCCGAGGCGAAGGCCCGGGGGTTCGCCCCGGGCCGGTTCAGCTTCAACGTGAAGGGCGGCCGGTGCGAGACGTGCGAGGGCGACGGGGTCCTCCGCTACGAGATGCACTTCCTCCCCGACGTCTACGTCGTCTGCGAGGAGTGCGGGGGGAAGCGGTTCAACGCCGGCACCCTCGAGGTCCAGTTCAAGGGGAAGTCGATCGCCGACGTCCTCGCGATGACCGTCGACGAGGGGCGCGAATTCTTCCGGCTGCACCGTCGGATCGCCCAGCGGCTCCAGCTCCTCAGCGACGTCGGCCTCGGGTACATCCAGCTCGGGCAGAGCGCCACCACGCTCTCGGGCGGGGAGGCGCAGCGGATCAAGATCGCCTTCGAGCTCGCGAAGACCCAGACGGGCCGGACCCTCTACCTCCTCGACGAGCCCACGACGGGGCTCCACTTCGCCGACGTCCAGCGGCTCCTCGACGTCCTCTTCCGGCTCCGCGAGGGCGGCAACACCGTCGTCGTGATCGAGCACAACCTGGACGTCCTCAAGTCGGCCGACTGGCTCATCGACCTGGGACCGGAGGGCGGGGACGCCGGCGGCCACGTCGTCGCGGCGGGGACGCCCGAGGAGGTCGCCGCGACGAAGGGCTCGCACACGGGGCATTTCCTGGCCCCGCTCCTCGCCCGGGCGGCGACGCCGCCCCGCGTCGCGGCGCGATGAGCGGCGAGGCGCCCGGCCTTCCCGGGTTCGTGCCGGCGAGCGTGTTGGCCGCCGAGCGGGGCGACGCGTTCCGGTCCGGGCCGTCGGCGCCCGGCGTCTACCTCTTCCGCAGCCCGCTCGGTGACGTCCTCTACGTCGGGAAGGCGCTCCGGCTCCGGCGCCGGATCCTGGACCACCTCCACGCGCGGATCGAGAAGGACGGGTCGATCATGGCCGAGAGCGGCAGCGTCGAATTCGTCACCACGACGTCGGAGCGCGAGGCGCTCCTCCTCGAGGCGAGCCTCATCAAGCAGTACCAGCCCCGGTACAACGCGCTCCTCAAGGACGACCGGAGCTACCCGTACATCGCGGTCACCGGCGGCGAGGCGTTCCCCCGGCTCCTCCTCGTCCGACGGCCGCGCAAGACCCCCGGGACGGTCCTCTTCGGCCCCTACACGTCGGCCCGGGAGGCGCGGGGCGCGGCCCAGCTCCTCGCCGAAGCGTTCCAGTTGCGGCGATGCGTCCGCATGCCGCGCCGGGCCTGCCTCTACTACCATCTCAAGACCTGCAGCGCGCCCTGCATCGGCGCGATCAGCGCCACCGCGTACCGGGAGCGCGTCGACCGCGCGACCGATGTCCTCCGCGGCCACGGCGACGCGGTGCGGCCGGGGCTCGAGCGCGAGATGAAAGCGGCGGCCCGCGATGAGGAGTTCGAGCGGGCGGCGCTCCTGCGCGACGCGATCGCTGGGCTCCGTGCGCTCACCGAGCGCCAGCACGTCGTGGGCGCGGGCGCCGGCCGCATCGACGTGATCGCCGTCGCGTACCCGTCGGACCCGGCGGCGCTCCGCATTGCGGTGGGGCTCCTCCAGGTCGAGGACGGTGAGGTGCGCCGGACCGAGCCCCACGTCCTCGTGGTCCCGGCCCACGATGTGCCGGACCCGCCCGAGATCCTCCGCCAGTTCCTCACCCAGTACTACGCGGTCCGCCCCGAGCTCCCCGCGCGGATCTACATCGACGGGGCGCGGCCCGCCGGGCTCGAGGAGACCGTCGACTGGCTCGAAGGGACGAAAGGCGTCGAGGTCCGCTTCCGGCCCACCGGGCGGGCCGCGTCCTGGGCCCGGCTCGCCGAGCGATTGGCGCGCGCCCACGTCGACCAGGTCGCGGCCACGCCGGTGCCGCGCGAGGTCCTCGGGGCGGTCCAGAGCCTGCTCACCCTCCCCACGATCCCGAACCGGATCGAGGGGATCGACATCTCGATCTTCCAGGGGTACGAGGCGGTGGGGTCCCTCGTCGTCTTCCAGGGCGGCCGTCCCCGGAAGGACGAGTACCGCCGGTTCCGGATCCGGACCGTGGAGGGGACGAACGATTTCGCGATGATCGCCGAGGTCGTCCGGCGGCGATACGCGCGCCGGCTGGCGGACGCGGAGATCCTGCCGGATCTCCTCCTGATCGACGGGGGCCGCGGCCAGCTCGGGGCGGCCCGGGCGTCGCTCGCCGAGCTCGGGCTCGAGGAGCGGATCCCCCACATCGGGCTCGCGAAGCGCGAAGAGGAGGTCTACCTGCCCGAGACGGCGGAGCCGCTCCGGCCGAACCCCAACGCGTCGGCGATGCTGCTGCTGCGGGCGGTGCGCGACGAAGCCCACCGCTTCGCCGTCACGTACCACCGGACGCGGCGCCGGATCCGGCTCCGCGACGAGGCCGATTCGGCCGAACGCGCCCGGGTCGATCTCTAGCGGGAACCCTTCGCGCGCTCGGGGGTGCCGATGAACGGCATGCCCGCCACGCGCCGGGCAACGTCCTCGGGCGAGAGGTGGACGAGCTCCTGGTCGCGTTCGAGGAGCGCCACGTCGAGCGCCTCGGCGGGGAACGGCGTGGGCGAGCCTTCGGCGACGGCCTGGACGGCCAGCTTGAACGCCGACTCCTCCTTCCGGTCGTCCCCGATCTTCTCCTCGAGGAAGTCGGCCACGGCGCGGCGGTTGCGGCCGATGGCGTACGCCTTCCAGCCGATGGTCGCACCGCTCGGGTCGAGCTCGACGAGCCCCGGCCCCGTAGGGGTGAACCCGCCCAGCAGCAGCGAGACCGCGAACGGCCGGGTCCCACCGAACTGGGTGAACTGCTGGAGGTGGGTGCCGAGCGACTGGCCGAGGAGGGTGTAGGGGATGGTCTCGCCGAGGAGGATCTTGTGCCGCTGCGCCTCGAGCCTCAGGAACTCGACGAGGACGCGCGAGTCGGCGATGAGACCGGCGGTGACGCACCCAAGCCCGGCATCGATCGCGAAGCTCTTCTCGATCGAGGTCGACTCGGCGAGGGAGCTCACGGGGAGGTTGCGGAACGCGACGAAGACGATCCCCTCGTCGTAGGTGACGGCGACGGCGGTGCCGCCCATCTGGATCGCTTGGAGGGCGTACTCCACCTGGAACAGCCGCCCATCGGGAGAAAAGACGGTGCTCGCGCGGTCGTACGCCATCTGGCCGGGCTGCATCTCCATCGTCTAGCTCCTCGAAATTGCGCGGGCCAGCCGGGTGGGGGATTTGAGCGTACGCCTCTCGGTAACGGACCCTTCACCGACCCCAAGGGCCGGTGACCCGGGGCGCTCGCGCGCGTCGCCGAAAGCGTATAAGTGCCGGCCCGTCGGCTTGCCGTGGCCGCCGGCGCGCTCCGCATGCTCCCGATGGCCTCGAGCTACCGGGGCCCGCTCTCGCCGGGATGCACCCAGTGCCGCGAGGGGCAGAAGATGGTCCTCTTCGTCACGGGGGTCTGCCGGTTCCGCTGCTTCTACTGTCCCGTTTCCGGACGGCGCAACCAGATCGATGTGGCGTACGCCAACGAGCGCCGGGTGACCTCCGATGCCGACGTCCTCGCCGAGGCCCGGGCCATGGGGGCCGCGGGGACCGGGATCACCGGGGGCGACCCCCTCGGCGTCATCGATCGGACGGAGCACTACGTCCGTCTCCTCAAGTCGACGTTCGGGCCGGAGCACCACATTCACCTCTACACCCACGAACCGAACGCCGAGAAGCTCGCGCGGCTGGCCCGGGCCGGGCTCGACGAGTTCCGCCTCCACATCCCCCACTACCTGTGGGGTCCCCTCGGCGCCCAGGGGGGCGCGTACCGGGACGTGCTCGTCGACGCGCCTTCGTGGGGGATCCGCCGCGGCGTGGAGATCCCGGTCCTGCCCGAGAAGGAGGCGGAGCTCCGTCGGCTGCTCACCGCCCTCGACGCGATCGGCGTCGATTTCGTGAACCTCAACGAGCTCGAGTTCTCCGAGACGAACGAGGACCACCTGCACGAACGGGGCTATGCCCTGGACCCACGGAACGGCTGGGGCGTTCGGGGGAGCCGGGCCGTGGCCGAGCGGATCGTCCGGGACGGGGGCTACCGAGTGCCGATCCACTACTGTTCGTCGCGGTTCAAGGACGGGGTGCAGCTCAAGCAGCGGCTCCGCCGGCGGGCCGAACGGACGGCGGCCCCGTTCGCCGACGTCACCGCGGACGGCACCCTCCGTTACGGGGTCGTCGAGCTGCCGGGCACCTTCGCGATCCGGCCGGCCGTGGCTCGACTGGTCCGCCGGCTCCGGCTCGGGCCGGCCGACTACCGCTTCGATCCCGCCCGTCGCCGCGTTGAGCTCGACGCGGGCCGCCTCCGCGGGGCGGCCCGGGGACTCCCCTGGCCGGCGTTCGTCGTCGAGGAGTACCCCACCGCTGACGCGCTCGAGGTCGAGCGTGAGCCGCTCAACGGCGCGGCGTTCCCGAGCCGGAGCGGCACCGGCGGCGTGTAGTTCTCGTCGCACGCGTGGCCCCCGAACGTCAGGTACCGCGCGTCGCCCCGGCGGTGCTTGATCGAGCACGGCCCCCACCCGCCGTCCTCCGCCCCGTACCACATCGGGCAGTCGCGGCAGTGGAGGTCGAGCGGTGTCGGGGTCCGGGACCGAGCCGCGCTCACGCCCGATCCCCCCGTCCGGCCTCGACCCAGGCCCGGACCGCGTTCCGGATGATCACCGCGACGGTCACCGGACCGACGCCCCCGGGGACGGGCGTGAGCGCGCCAGCCCAGCCGTCGAGGTCCGCGGCCGCATCGCCGGCCATCCGACCTCCGCCGGGCGCGGCCGGGTCCGCCACGCGCGAGAGCCCGACGTCGATCACCGTGGCGCCTTCGGGTACCGTGCGTCGTCCCAGCAGCCCCGGATGGCCCGCGCACGAGAAGAGGACCGTGTGACCCGCGAGCGCCGCCGCGAGGTCGGCGGAGCGAGAATGCGCGACGGTGACCGTCGCGTCGCGACCCCTTGCAAGGAGGAGGAGCGCCAGGGGGAGACCCACTGTCGGGGAGCGACCGATGACCGCCACCCGCTGCCCGGAGACCGGCACCGCGTAGTGGTCAACGATGGCGAGCGCCGCCTGGGCGACGGCGGGCACCTGGATCGGCGTGCCGGCGACGAGCCGGCCCAAGTTCGTCGCTCCGACGCCATCGACGTCCTTCCACGGCCGGAGCGCCGCGACGGCCCGCTCGAACTCGAGCGCGGGCGGTAAGGGATGCTCCACGAGGACCGCGTCCGTCGCGGGGTCCGCGTCGAGCGCTTCGAGGGTCCGTCGCAGGGCCGCCGCGTCGGCACCGGGCGGAAGCGGTTCAGGCCGGACCGTGACCCCGGCCCGTTCGCCCGTCCGGATCTGCTGGCGGAGGTAGACCTGGAACGGCGAATCCCCGCCCCGGTGGACCGAGGCCAGCACGGGCCCCCGACCTCGCTCGCCCCGGGCGCGTTCGACGGTCGCCCGGGCCTCGTCGAGCACCGCGTCCGCGACCGGCCGCCCCTCGAGCCGGCGCGTGGTCATCGCGGGCGGGCGGAGCCGAGCGGCTTAGATAACGGCGGTCGCCGGCGCCTCGAACGAGCCATTTTCCTGAGGAGCCGCACATAAGGATTTATACGGAGGTCCCCTCTGAATCTATCGGTGGGCGGGATCACCGACCCCACCCGCTTCGAGGAAGTTACGGTATCGGCGGACGGGGCGACGGAGGAGGGCCCGATCGGCCGGGACCTCGTGACTTGGGGGCAGGCGCTCCCGTACGAGTCGACGGCGACGGTCGAAGTGCCGCCGCGCCTCCTCGACCAGGTCATCGGCCAGGACGACGCCGTCGAGGTCGCCAAAAAGGCGGCCACCCAGAAGCGCCACATGATCCTCATCGGCGAGCCCGGGACCGGGAAGAGCATGCTCGCCCGGGCCATGGTCGACTTCCTTCCCAAGGAGCAGCTTCAGGACATCCTCGCCTACCCGAACAACGACGACCCCAACGAGCCGAAGATCCGGGTCGTCCCGTCAGGGAAGGGCAAGGAGATCGTCGCGGCCCAGAAGCTCGAGGCGGCCCAGCGCAAGGAGCAGCGCATGATCCTCGTCGTCGTGCTCGCCGTCGCGATCTTCGCGCTCGCGATCTACATCGTCATCGAGTCGCGCGACCTCATGGCGATCCTGCTCGCCCTCCTCCTGATCTTCCTCATCTACGCCGTCGTCCGCCTCTCCGGCGGCCGGAACGAATCCGGTATCGGCGTCGCGAAGCTCCTGGTCTCGCATACCATCGATGAGCGGCCGCCGTTCATCGACGCGACGGGCGCCCACGCCGGTGCGCTCCTCGGCGACGTGAAGCACGACCCGTTCCAGTCGGGCGGCCTCGAGACGCCTCCCCACGAGCGCGTCGAGGTCGGTGCCATCCACAAGGCGAACGGCGGGGTGCTGTTCGTCGACGAGATCAACCTCCTCAAGATCGAGAGCCAGCACTCGCTCCTCACCGCCCTCCAGGAGCGGCGGTTCTCCATCGTCGGCCAGTCGGAGCGGTCGGCCGGCGCGATGGTGAAGACCGAGCCGGTCCCGTGCGACTTCGTCCTTGTCGCCGCCGGCAACATCGACAGCGTCCAGGCGATGCACCCAGCGCTCCGCTCGCGGATCCGGGGGTACGGCTACGAGGTCTACGTGAAGACCACGATGGCCGACGTCGAGGAGAACCGGATGAAGATCGTCCGGTTCGTCGCCCAGGAGGTCGCGAAGGACAAGAAGATCCCGCACTTCGACATGATGGCGGTCGTCGAGATCCTCCGGGAGGCGCAACGCCGCGCCGGCCGAAGCGGCCAGCTCACCCTGCGGCTCCGCGAGCTGGGCGGCCTTGTCCGCGTCGCGGGCGACATCGCCAACGCCGAATCGGCCCGGCTCGTCACGGCCGACCACGTGGTCCGGGCGAAGCGCTCGAGCCGGTCGCTCGAGCAGCAGATCGCCGACCGGTACATCGAGCGGCGCAAGGAGTACCGCATGTTCGCCACCGACGGCGCCGCCGTCGGGGTGGTGAACGGCCTCGCCGCGATCAACGCCCAGTCCGGCATGAGCGAGTTCTCCGGTATCGTGCTCCCCATCGTCGCCGAGGTGACCCCGGCCCAAACCCGCGATGGCGGCGTCGTCGTCGCCACAGGGAAGCTCGGCGAGATCGCGCGCGAGGCGGTCCAGAACGTGAGCGCGCTCATCAAGAAGTACGCGAAGGCCGACATCTCGGGCTACGACATCCACATCCAGTTCGTGGGCACCTCCGACGGCGTTGAGGGCGACTCCGCCTCGGTCTCGATCGCGACGGCCGTCATCAGCGCCTTCGAAGGGGTCCCCGTCGACCAGTCGGTCGCGATGACCGGCTCGCTCTCGGTCCGGGGCCAGGTGCTCCCGGTGGGCGGCGTCACTGCGAAGGTCGAAGCGGCGTCCGACTCCGGGCTCCGTCGGGTCCTCATCCCCGAGGACAACCTCGCCGACCTCGTCCTCGAATCCCGCTACGTCGGTAAGATCGAAGTGATCCCCGTCCGAACCCTTCGGGATGTGCTCAAGTACGCCCTCGTCGGGCAGAGCACCCAGAAGGAGTCGCTCCTCGAGCGGTTGGCGGCGATGGTCCACGCGACGAGCCGCACCGAGATCGTGGGGCCCCGGTCCGGCCCGCCGGCGCGGCCGGCCGGGTCGTGAAGGGTCCGGCGCGCGCGCCGGCCCACCGGGTCCAGCCCCGGGACTGGCGCAGCGCGGTCACCGAGGCGCCCGAAGAGGACCGGTTCATCGGGCGCCCCTGCTACGCGTTCAACAAATCGCTCCGCCCGAACCTCGACGATACCCGGTGCGGCCACTGCGCCCACTACCTCACCGCCCGCTGCCCCCACATCGACGAGTTCCTGGACGACGTCGAGGACCTGGCCCCGGACTGAGCCGACGATGGGGCGGGGACTCCTCGTAGGGCGGTTCCAGCCGTTCCACAACGGCCACCTCGCCGTCGTCCAGGGGGTCCGCGCCGCCCACCCGGACGAGACCCTGATCCTCGGGGTCGGGAGCGCGCAGGCGTCCCATACGTGGGACAATCCATTCACCGCCGGCGAGCGGGCCGAGATGATCGAGCGCGCCCTCGCCGCCGCGTCGGTCGACGGCTGGACCGTCGTGCCGCTCGTCGACATCGACCGGCATGCGCTCTGGGTCGCCCACGTCGCCTCGCTCGTACCGCCGTTCGAGCGGGTCCACACCAACAACCCGCTGACCCGGCTCCTGTTCGAACGGGCCGGGTACGTGGTCGAGAGCCCCCCGCTGGTCGACCGGGAGCGGTTCGAGGGTGCCCGGATCCGATCGCTGATCGCCGCGGGGGCGACGCCCCGCGAGCTCCTCCCCCCCACGGTGGGGACGTACCTGGACGCGATCGACGGGTGGGCCCGCTTGCGGCTGCTGGCCCCGTCGGCGAGCGAGCGTCGGTCCCATCCGTGAGCGACGGTCCACCCCGCCGCCCCCTGCGCCCTTTCGAGCCGCTGCCGGAGTGGGCCCATCTCGGCACCCGGCTCGCCCACGGAGGGCGTCGACCCGAGCGGAACGCCGGCGCCGTCACCGCCCCGATCTACCAGACCGCGTCGTTCCAGTTCCCGGAAGCGTTCTCCGACGCGCGCGACGGGGGCGACGCGTACCTCTACAGCCGGCACGGTAACCCGACCCAGGAGCTCGCGGCGGAGCTCATCCGGGCCGCCGAGGACGCGGAGGCGGCCCGGGTCTTTGGCTCGGGCATGGGCGCCATGAGCGCCGTCCTGCTCGCGCTGGCGGGGCCCGGGACCACCGTCGCCGCCCTCGAGGACGTGTACGGCGGCACGAGCGCGCTCCTCGAGACGGTACTCGCCCGATGGGGGGTCCGGACGGTCTGGATCCCGCTCGCCGAGGCGGACCGGCCCGAAGTGGCGATCCCCGAGGGGACGGCGGTCGTGCTCGCCGAATCGCCGACCAACCCTTTCTTGCGGGTGATCGACCTCGAGCGATGGGCCCGCGCCGCGCACGACCGGGGCGCGGTCTTCGTTGTCGACAACACGTTCGCGACGCCGATCAACCAGAACCCGATCCACCTCGGCGCCGACCTCGTGACGCACAGCGCGACGAAGTACCTGGGGGGCCACGACGATCTGGTGGCCGGCGCGGTGGCCGGCGCCCGCGCCGTCGTCGAACGCGTGGACCCGGTGGCGACGCTCCTCGGCTCGGTCCTGGATCCGTTCGCCGCCTTCCTCCTCGCCCGGGGCCTCCGGACCCTAGAGCTGCGGGTCGACCGGCAGAACGCGAACGCCGCGGCGGTGGTAGCCGCGCTGGAGGGTCATCCGGCCCTCGGGGGCCTACACTACCCGGGGCGTGCGGGGCCGGGCGACGAAGCGATCGCCCGGCGGCAGATGCGAGGACGCGGCGGTGTCGTCACGCTGGAGCTCCGGGACGGGAAGCGCGCCGCCGACCGATTCCTCCAAGCGCTCCGGCTCGCCGATGTCGCTCCCAGCCTCGGCAGCACCTCCACCCTCGTGAGTCGGCCCGAGGATACCTCCCATGCCTTGCTCACCCCGGTCGAGCGGTCGCGCCGAGGCATCACGCCGGGTACCGTGCGGCTCGCCCTGGGGGTGGAAGATCCGGAGGATCTGATCCGCGACCTCACCGAAGCGCTCGACGCCGCGGCCCGGAAGGCGTAGGCGGGCCACCGCGGGGTTCGCGCGGCCCGCCGTTCAACGATATCACGGTCACCGGACCTGGCGGGGCGATGGCCGACAACCCCGCGCCCGTCGTCCGGCGGTTCGCGCGATACCGCCCGACGGAGCGGGACATCGACGGGCGGCACTTCTGGGCGGTGCCGGAGGGTGGGCTGTGCCTCTCCGTGTTTGTGATCGTCACACCCCCGGGCGATCCTACGCGCGTCCTCGCGGGTCGCCCGGACCCCGCTGCGCCGTGGTCCACGTACGCCACCCTGGAAGCGACCCATCTCGCGGCCATCGGCGACCGGTGGATCCTGCCGGCCTCCCACCTTCTCGAGTTCGAAGGACCGTTGGAGGCGGCCGGCCGCGTCGCCCGCGAGCAGCTTTCGGCCCCCGGGCTCGCGATGGACGGTCCCGAGGTCGCGAGCGAAGTGTACCCATCGGTGCTCGATCCCGAATCCGGATCCCACTGGGATCTGCATTTTCTCTTCCGATCCGCTGGAGCGGTCTCGCTCACGCCGCCACCCGCCGCTTGGCGGGAACTGGCGTGGCTGCAGACCCGCGACCTCTCTCGGGCCGCGTTCGCGCGCGGTCATGGGGATATCCTGGCTCTCGCCGGGATCCGACTTCGTGTGTAGCCGATGAGGGGTACGTCGTCGTCGAACCGGGGTCCCATGGACGGCCGGCGGCGCCCGGCGCCGACCGGTGGCGGCGGCGACAGACGAGCCACTGGAGGGACTTGAACCCCCGACCTGCTGATTACGAATCAGCCGCTCTGCCGACTGAGCTACAGTGGCACGCCCCGACCGAGGGGGCGCGCACTATAATGGCTGCGCCGAAACGCCCATCGGCACCCTCCGGCCTCCCGACCGAACAGGTTCGGATCGGGCGGGCCCAGGCCGGAACCGTGGAGCGCAGGTCCCCGACTTCGTTGGACCGGGGCCGCCGTTCCAGGGTCAGCGGGCAACCTCCGACCCGGTCTCGGACGGGGCCGACAGGTCCACCGAGCGTCCCGGAGCCGATGGCGTCTGAGGTGCTCGATCGCGATCTCCGCCGGAAGCGGGTCGGGGGTCCCGGGAGGAGGGACCCCTCGACGCTTCGTGGGTCGAAGGGACTCTGGACCCGCTACCTTCGCCGCCGCCGAACGGCCACCGCAACGCCGCCGACCGCAGCGATCGCCCCGATCACCGCGAGGATGCCGATGGTGAGCCACGGCCAGGACGATACTCCGCCGGACGTTCCGCTGCCGCCGGTTCCCCCGGGGCCTCCTCCCGTTGAGGTTGCGGAGAATTCGATGGCCTGGTTCAGGGTGTTTCCCGCGACGGTCACGCTCCCGGACGACGGGCTCACAGAGAACCCGGGCGCCGCTCCCACCGTGTACGATTGGGTCCCGTTGGCAAGGGTGAATCCGATCGTCGGTGTGGCCGAACTCTGGGTGTGCCCGCCCAGACTCACCGACCACGTCGTGCCCGAGATCAGGCCGGACTCGGTGAAGAGGACACTGTATGTGCCTGCCGAGTTCACGACGAAGTCGATGCCGAGGTCGGTCGCCGCACCATTCACGGTCACGGAGCCGGACGACGGGGTCGAGCCGTAGCCGCCGAGTACCCCGATCGCGTATGCGTAGGACCCGCTGACGACGTCGAACTGGATCACCGCGGTGGCGGAACTTCCCACGACCCCACCGAGCGTGGCCGACCACGTTGTCCCGGTCGCGAGGCCGCTTTCGGTGAAGGTTGCCGGGTACGTGGTGGCCGTCGTCGTCGTTGGGACGACGATCGTGGAAGCCGATAGGGTGACGTCACCGGTTTTTGCCAGGGCTCGACCGTTGACGTGGGCGCCCGCCGACATCGTGATCGACGCGTAGGCCATGATCGTCCCCTGAATCGTCGAGGTCGTGCCGATCGTCGCCGAACTCCCGATCTGCCAGAAGATGTTCCCGGCCTGCGCGCCGTTCGTCAGGATGACCGCGCGGCCCGATGTGGTGGTAAGGGCGGAAGCGACCTGGAAGACGAAAACCCCATTCGGGTTTCCGCCCCCGCTCAGCGTGAGGTCCCCGGAGGAGATCGCGAGCGAGGAGGTCGATTTGTACAGTCCTGGCGTGAGCGTCTGCCCGCCCAGATTGCCGGCCACGAGGATCGGGCAGTTCGAGCGTCCCGCGGCGTCGGTGTAGGCCAGGGCGAGCGCCGCTTCGGCCGCCTGGGAAGCCGTGTTGGCGACGTCCTTCGCACCGGAGTACGTTCCGGGAGGGAAGCCGGTCACCGATGATCCGGGGCTCACGCCGATATCTCCCGTGAGCGCCGTCGCTCCGGTACTGGTGACCGCGGTTCCGGACAGCGCGGCGAAGGAGGATGCAGCGCCGAGGGCGACCGCCGATTGTCCGCACGTAGCGGTCGGCTGCAGGAGCACGGCCGGCCCGTGGGTCGGGAGGGCCGCTCCGGAGGTGGACGCCGTCACGCTCGCAAGAGGAGCGAGGGAGGCGAAGGCTGCGAACAGCAGCCCGACGGTGACCGCGGTGAGGGAGGCGTACGTTCCGAGGCGTTGGAGGTTCATCGACATTTCGTTCCTTGGTTCGGTCTGGTGACCGGCCGAGGACTCGAACGCGAACGGGTATACTGTCCCTGAATTCGGATTCAGGACGAAACTCGAGATCCGAGCGAGGTCCGCGAGGGAAAGACCCGATTCCCGCTCCCCTTGCCGGAGTCCAGGTCGTCGATGGAACTCAGGATCTTGATCACGCCCTTCCCCCGGGGCGTGAGGCGATACCGCTCGCGGGGGAGATGGGCGACCAGTCCGCTTTCCGTGAGCTTGCGAAGGTGGAACGCGATCAAGGACGTGTCGTCGATCCGGGCCGCGGCCATCGCCTGGCTGAAGCTGCAGGGACCGTCGGCCAATCGACGGAGCACCAATCGACGGATCGGGCTCGCCAGCGATTCGAGGGTGGCGTGAGCATCGGCGGAGACGATGGACGCACGAACGGCGAGCGCCCCCGTCGCGGTGATCTTGTCCGGATCGTAGCCGACAGCGAGCGGGCCCTTGCCTTCGAGGATGGCGCGAATCCCCTCGAGCAAGGCCGCGATCTCCTCCTCACGATGCCGAGCCAGAAGTTGCTCGATCGCCGCCAGCACGACCGCGGCCCGGTCCTTCGGAACGACGAATCCCCGGACGGCATCCTCGATGCGAAAGGGATTCTCGGGGTCGAGGGGGAGATGACTGACCCGTTCGGTGGTGACGTGTACCGGTGGCGGTGAGATCAACAGGACATCGTACCCTCCTTCGACGGCGAGCGCGCTCGCGTAGCGACCCGCGTCGAGGGGTTGGGCCCCGGCCCGGATGAGCGCGAGCTGCTGGTCGACAAGGTCGAGCACCCGGTCGACCTGGACCGGAGAGATCGGCTTGCGAAGGTAGTCGAACGCACCCAGCTGCAGGGCCCGGACCGCCGTCTCGACTGTTCCGTGTCCGGTGAGCATGACCACGAGGAGTCGGGGCCACCGCGATTTCACCTGGACGAGGAGGTCCATCCCCGTCACGCGCCCGGTCTTGAGGTCAGTGAACAGGACCTCGTACTCGCCCCCCTCGAGGCTGGCGATGGCCTGGATCGCCGACGGGACACCGGTGACCTGGTGCCCGCCTGCGGAGAGGAGCCGGGTCAACTCCTCGCGAAATTCCGAATCGTCGTCGACGATCAGTATCCGAATGGCCCCCCCCGGGCTCCGTCCAACCGCTTGCGACGGCCGGGGGGGGGGGGTCCGGAAATGATAACGATTTCCGTCAGCAGAGGGACCTCCCCCGTTCGTCCGACGGCGGGGGAGGCGCGGCGGGCGGGGGGAGAAAGGGTTGCCGGCGTGGGCGGATGCGGTCGCGGGTCGCGGGACGACGTCCTGCGACGGTTCCGCGATCGCCTCCGAGCGGTGTGTGCGAGTGTCTACCTGCGCACCTGGTTGGTGTCGAGGGTCACGGCACCGTTGAGGGCGAGGGCCCGTCCGTGGAGCGTCGCGCCCGTGGTGAGCGTGATCGACGCGGATGCGATGATGGTACCGCTCACACTGGAGCTCGTCGCGAGGGTAGCCGAGCTGCCGACGATCCAGAAGATGTGGGTCGCGTTCGCTCCCCCGGCGAGGGTCACACCGAGACCCGTCGATGTCGTGAACGTGCTCGCGATCACGAAGACGAAGACCGCGTTCGGGTGCCCATGGGCATCCAGCGTGAGGTTCGCCGACGAGATCGAGAGCGACGAGGTCGAGACGTAGAGCCCGGGCCGGAGCGTGCTGCCCCCGAGGTTACCGGTGATGTTCACGGCGCAGTTCGTCCGCAGGGACGCGGCATTGTAGGCGGTCAACAGGTCCTTCTGCGCGGCGGTGGCGTTGGTATCGTTCGCGTGGATCGTACCGACGACGACCCCGGGAGGGAACCCGGTGATTGCGGTGCCGGGGCTCACGCCGACGTCACCGTGGACGACGGTGAGTCCCGTGTTCGTGACGGTGCTACCGGCAAGCACACGGAAGTGGCCCGCGGTTCCGAGATTCACCAGCGATTGGGTGCAGGTCCCGGGGGCGACGGACGACCCGTTCTGGACCGCGGCGCCGTGCGACGTTCCGACGGCGGCCGAGCTCAGGACGAAGGCGAATGCGGCAAAGGCTACGACGGCTCCTACCAAGATGCGATTCATGGTTCCTCGGAGGGCCCCTGCTCATGTTGGCATATGTACGCGCGCTTAATCGGGCTCAAGCGGCGGCGCGGCTGCTCGGGACCGGAACGACGATCGACCGCACGACCCGGGTCGGCGCCATCGGATCGACCGGTAGTCCGCCGACCCGCAGGTCCCCGCCCGCACCCGGTCGATGCCCCTTCGCAGTCGTAATATAGGTGTCCTAATGATTAGGCTACCTAATCAAATGGGCACCTCTCCGCCGGCCTCCGAACTCCGTGACGACCTGCAAGAGGCGGTGTGGTCGCTCTCTCGATCGACCATCGGCACGTTGCGGGAGAGCCTCCGAGGCGTTGGCCTGTCGCCGCCCCAGTACTGGATCCTCCAGATGGTCGAAACGGAGGGTCCGCTCGCTACGAGCGAGGTCGCGCAGCGACTGTGCGTGCGCGCGCCGACGGCGACCGGTCTCGTCGACCACCTGGTCCACGATGGATTTGTCCGTCGCACCGCCAGCCGTGACGATCGCCGGGTCGTTCGGATCGGTGCAACGGCGAAGGGGATCGGGACCCTCCGATCGATCCGGGCGGAGCTCCGGCTCGTCTGGCGATCTCGCCTCGATCGCATGCCCTTGCAGCGGCGGCGTCGGGCGCTCGAATCGCTTCGGGAACTCTCCCGATACCTCGGCGAGCCGACCCCGAACGCTCCGGCCGGTCGGGGGCGGCGACCGACACGTGGTCGCCCCCACGCGGGGGTCACGACATGACCGACGCTTCCCCGCCGGAGGCCGGCGCCGCGTCGGAGGCGAGTCCCCTCGCCCCCGGCCCGCCGCCGTTCAAGCGGGGGACCCAGGTCGCGGTTCTCCTCGGCCTCATGCTCGGGATCCTGATGGCGGCCCTCGACAACACGATCGTCGTGACGGCGCTCCCAGGGATCGTCACGGATCTCGGGAACCGCACCGGGCTCGCGTTCGTCGTCACGGCGTACCTCGTCGCCCAGACCGTCGCGATGCCGATCTTCGGCAAGCTCTCCGACCACTTCGGCCGCCGCCGGTTCTTCCTCCTCGGCCTCGTCCTCTTCCTCCTCGGCTCGGTCCTGGCCGGCGCGAGCCAGAACTTCGACGAGCTCCTCGCGTTCCGCGCCGTGCAGGGCGTCGGGAGCGGCGCGTTCTTCCCCGTGGCGAACTCGATCATCGGCGTCCTCTACTCCCCGATCCAACGGGCCCGTCTCACCGGGGTCTTCTCCTCGGTCTTTGGTGTCGCCGTCGTCGTGGGGCCGCTCCTGGGGAGCGTCATCGTCGATACGATCGGCTGGCGGTGGATCTTCTACGTGAACGTCCCGATCGGGTTCATCTCGTTCGCGGCCGTCATGACCAGCCTCGGCCCGCTCCGGTCGTCGACGGGGATGGGCACCTTCGACTGGCAGGGGTCGGCGCTCCTCGCGGGGTGGGTCGCGCCGCTCGTGTTCGTACTCAACCAGGTGACCGAAGGGTGGGCGTGGACCGATCCGCTCACGATCGGGCTGCTCGCTGCCACCGCCGTGGTCTTCGCCATCTTCCTCCTCTGGGAGCAGCGGGCCGCGGAACCGGTCCTGCCGCTGCGGTTCTTCCGATCCCGGGTCGTCGCGGCCGCGAACGCGGTGAGCTTCGCCCGGGGCATCATCATGCTCGGCGGGCTCACGTTCGTCACCATCGTCGTCACCCTCGGGCTCGGCGGGAACGCCGACACCGTCCGGGACACGCTCTATGGGCTCCTCGTCCCGATGATCTTGGGCTCGGTCGTCGGGGGCCAGCTCCTCGCCCGCGTGGGATACCGTCCCCTGGTGGTGGGCGGGCTTGCGATCATGGCGATCGGCACGTTCCTCCTTGTCAGCATCGACGCGTCCACGGCCGCCGTCGCGGGCGGGATCGCGACGGTGGCGATCGGGCCCGTTTCCCTTCCCATCCCGTACCTCGGTGGGGTCGTCGTCCGCCTCATTCCGGTCGGCTTCGGGATCGGCGTTTCGTTCGCCCCGGTGATGCTCGCCGTCCAGTACGGGGTGCCCCCGCGCGATATCGGGGTGGGGAGTTCGCTCGTCCAGTTCATGGGCAACCTCGGCGGATCGGTCGGGCTCTCGCTCCTCGGCACGTACCAGGCGGCCCGGTTCGCGGCGCTCGCCCCGCCTGGGCCGAACCCGTGCCCAGCGCCCCCGGGCGGGGTACCGGCGGCCGCGTGCGTCGGCCAGCACCTCGCGTACTACCAGGCGCTCCAGGGCGCGTTCTTCACGAGCTTCCAGGACGTCTTCTGGATCGTCGGCGGCGTGGCGGTGGCGGCGCTCGTCGTCGGCCTCCTCGTCACCGGTCGGCTACCGGGGACCACCCACCCCGCACCGGAGCGGGCCGGTGCCCCCGATTCGCCTTCCGAGCCGGTCCCCGGCGGGCCGGTCTAGCGCCGCCCCGGATCGTCGGGCGCTGGGGCGGACGCCTCCCGCCGATCGAGGTCCCCCGCTGCAGCCGGATCGAGGAACCACCGGAGCTCCTCCGTCGGACGCAGCCGGGCCGCCGGGAGGCGACCGTCGTCCCGGTACCACACCCCTTCCGCGACGGGACGCTTTTCCGGCCCGGCGGCCAGGACCACGATCGACCGGGCGCTGTCGAGGAGGCGGAACGTGACGGTGATGCGGCCAACGTGGGGCGGGACCGGGGAACGTGCGACGGCCGCCACCGACCGGTCCCGGATCTGAAGTTCCGGAGTCCCGGGAAACAGCGAGGCCACATGGCCGTCGGGGCCCACGCCGAGGAGGACCACGTCCATCGATAGCGGGGCGCTGGTTCCAGGGTCATCGACGACGGTGCCGTAGCGCGCCGCCTCGGCCACCGGGTCCGGAGCGTCCCCCTGGATCGGATGGACCGACGCCGGGACGACCCGACCGTCCGCCAGCAGGGTCGATTCGACCATCCGGCGGTTCGAATCCGGCGAGCGGGCCGGGACGCACCGCTCGTCCCCCCAGTAGAGGGCGATCCGGTTCCAGGGGATGTCGGACCGGTCCCGGACGATCTCGTAGAGCCGGCGCGGCGTCGAGCCGCCGGCGAGCATCCAGCGGGCGGCACCCCGCGACCGCACCGCCGCCTCGAGCCGGGAGACGACGAACTCGCTCGCCGACCGGGCCAGCGACTCGGGGTCGGCGGCGACGATGTAGGCGCGGCTCATCCCGTCGACCACTCGACACCGCACCGGCGGGCGAGCGCGGCCGCCTCGCTCGGCCCTTCCGAGCCCGCGGGGTACTCGGCGAGGGCCGGGCGACGGGCCAGCAGCGGGTCGTAGAGCGCCCACGAGGCCTCCACCTCATCGGCCCGAACGAAGAGCGTCGGGTCGCCGCGCATGAGATCGGCGAGGAGCGTCTGGTACCCGTCGGCGAGGGGACCGAACGCCTCGGAGTACTGGAAGTGCATCCGGTGGGTCCGGATCGTGAGCGGGTGCCCGGGCGCTTTCAGCTCGAAGTCGAGGGCGAACCCCTCGTCGGGCTGGACGGTGATGGTGAGCGTGTTGGGCCGCATCGCTTCCGGATCCGGCGCCGGGAAGAAGGCGACGGGCGGGCGACGGAACCGGACGACGATGCGCGTCGACTTCCGGGGGAGCCGCTTCCCCGTCCGCAGGAGGAACGGCACCCCCTGCCACCGCCAGTTCTCGAGGTGGAGGCAGAGCGCCGCGAACGTCTCCGTCGTCGATGCCGGATCGATCCCGTCCTCCTGCCGGTAGCCTTTGCACGGCTCGGCCCCGTCGTTGGACGGGCCGTACTGGCCCACTACGACGTCGGTCGGGTCGACGGGCCGGATCGTCTGGAGCACCTTCACCTTCTCGTTCCGCACCGCGTCGGCGGTGAGCACCCCGGGCACGTCCATCGCCGTGAGGGCGAGGAGCTGGGTGAGATGGTTCTGGACCATGTCCCGGATCGCTCCGGACTCGTCGTAGTACGCCGCCCGCTCCTCGACGCCGAGCGCTTCGGCGACGGTGATCTCGACGCTCGCCACCCGGTCCCGGTTCCACGCCGATTCGAACAGCGTGTTCGCGAAGCGGAAGACGAGCAGGTTCTGCACCGTCTCCTTGCCGAGATAGTGGTCGATCCGGAACACCTGGCTCTCGTCGAACCGCTCGTGGATCGTCCGGTTGAGCGCGACGGCCGACGCGAGGTCCCGGCCGAACGGCTTTTCGATGACGAGCCGGGTCCACGCCGGCCCGTGGGCGAGCCCTGCCGCCCCCAGGCTCTCGATGGCCGGCCCCACCGCATCGAGGGGGAGCGCGAGGTAGAAGATCCGCCCGCCGGAGAGCCCGTGGTCCGCCTCAAGGGTGGCAAGCCGGTCGGCGAGGGCGGCGAACGGAACGCCATGCTCGGCGTCCACGCGCTGGTAGTGGACCCGCTCATCGGCCCACGATCGGCGGAGGTCGTCGTCGGCGATCCCCGCGGTGGTCAGCGACGCGTGGACGAGGGTCCGGAACGATTCGTCGGACTGGTCGGACCGGGCGACGCCGAGGAGGACCACCTTCTCCCGGAGCGCCTCGTCGGCCGCGACGTGGAAGAGCGCGGGCAGGAGCTTCCGCTGGGTGAGGTCGCCCGTCGCGCCCAGGACCACGAACACGTGGGGGTCGATCCCCGCCCGCTCGACCATGGGCTCACTCCGCCTTCACCGCATGGCCCCCGAACTTCTGCCGGAGGACCGCGAGGAGCTTCTCGGCGAACGGATCGGTCTGGCGCGATCGCAACCGACCCTCGAGGGCGAGGGTGATCACCGGCGCCGGCACGCCGAGGTCGATCGCCTCGGTGACGGTCCACCGGCCCTCGCCGGAGTCGACGACGAACGGCGCCACCCCGCTGAGCGCCGGGTTCTCGTGGAGCGCCTCGGCGGCGAGGTCGAGCAGCCACGACCGGACGACGCTCCCGCTCCGCCAGATCTCGGCCACCTGGTCGACGTGGAGCTGGAACTCGTGCTTCTGGTCCAGGATCGCGAACCCCTCGGCGTACGCTTGCATGAGGCCGTACTCGATGCCGTTGTGGACCATCTTCACGAAGTGGCCCGCCCCCTGCGGACCCACGCGCCCCCAGCCCCGGTCGGCTCCCGGAGCGAGCGTCGCGAAGATGGGGCGGAGCCGCTCGACGACCGCCGCGTCGCCCCCGATCATGAGGCTGTAGCCCTCGGCGAGCCCCCAGATCCCGCCGCTCGTGCCGCAGTCGACCCAGTGGACCCCCTTCGCTTCCACGCCCGGTCCCCGGCGGAGCGTGTCGCGGTAGTACGAATTGCCGCCGTCGACCAGGATGTCGTCGGCCCCGAGGCTGGGGAGGAGCGCCGCGATGGTGTCGTCGACGGGCGCCCCGGAGGGGACCATCAACCAGACGACGCGCGGCGGCCGGAGCCGCTTGACGAGGTCGGCCAGGGACGTCGCCCCCTCGATCCCCCGCGACGCCGCCTCCTGGACCGTCTGGGCGGTCCGGGCGTACCCGACGACCCGGTGGCCGCCGCGGACGAGCCGCTCGGCCATGTTCGCTCCCATCTTCCCCAGTCCGATCATCCCGACGTCCATCGTCCCTCCCTCAGGTCCGCACCCCGGACGACGCGAGGTCGTCCAGGAGCCGGTCCGGAGTGTGATACTGGATCGCCCGGAGCCCGACGGCGCGCGCCGCGTCGACGTTCTCGGGCCGGTCGTCGATGAAGAGGCAGACGGCCGGATCGCGATGGAGCACGTCCAGGGCGAGGGCGAACGCCCCCGCGTCGGGCTTCCGCCGCCCGGTGTAGCACGACGAGAAGAAGTCGGTGAGGAACGCGCCGAGCCCGAAGGCGCGGATCCGGTGATCATTGAGCTCGCGCGACTCGTTGTTGAGCGCCGCCATGCGGTACCGCCCGGCGGCGTGGAGGCGTCGGGCAATGGCGATCACGTCCGGATGCGCGGTGGAGCAGCCGAGGATGAATGACCGGACCTCGGCCCGACGCTCGGCGGGGAACTCCACGGGCAGCACCCCCTCCAGGTAGGCGTCGAGCGTGAGCGTGCCGCGCTCGAACGGGTCCATGAGCCGCTCGTGGGCGGTCTCGAACCTCGGCCCGTCGAGCCGGAACTGGTCGACGGCCCGGACCCGGTCGGCGAGGTCGAACCCGTTGCTCAGGAGCACACCCCCGATGTCCCAGAGGATCACCGCCGGCTCATCCATCGAGCACCCCGACGAGCCCGCGCAGCGACTCGCTCGCCTCGGGCCCGACGTCGATGGTGACCACCGTCCGCTGGCGCGCCTCGAGCGCCTGACGGTCCCCGATCGCCTGGGCCCGGATGAGGGTGCCGAACGAGTACGACGCCCCGGGGACTGGCACTTCGGGAAGGGCCGGATCCACGAGCTGGAGGAACCGGGCTCCGGCCGGGCCACCCTTGTGCAGCTGTCCGGTGGAGTGGAGGAACCGGGGCCCATAACCGAATGTCGTCGTGCGGCCGAACCGTTCCCCAATGACCCGACGCAGATCCGCGACGGCGTCGTCGACCGCGGGGGCCGGTGCCAGGTAGGCGTGGATCCCGAGGTAGTCCCGGGGCTCGGACGCCTCGATCCAGGTACGCACGGTTGCGGCGGCGCTCGCGGTCGGTAGCGCGGCGCCCGTGGAGGGGTTCCCCGCCGCGGGTGCCGTGCCGTTCATGGCGGCCCGGGCGAGCTCCTTCGCGTGCTCGACGTCCGGCTGGTCGAACGGATCGATACCGAGGACCGAGCCCGCGGCCGCGATGGCGAGCTCCCAGAGGAGGAACTCGGCCGCGAGGTCGTCCGGGCCGACCGACGGGCGTCGCACGACCGGGTGGCCCGCGTCGACGAGCCCACCGAGCCACGCGTCGTTCGTCGGGGTCGTCGGCCCGATGGTGACGAACACCCGGTCGGGCGCGTAGCTAGTGGGGGACCGAAGCGGTTCGTGCGCGATGGGGACGAGGCCGGTGTCCCGCTTCCCCGTGCTCTCGGCGATCAGTTGTTCGGCCCAATCCGGGAAGGTGGCGAGGGGTGCGTCGGCGAGGATCGTGATCTTGTCGCGACCGGCCCGTCCGAGCTCGCCCAGCATCGCACCGAGCCGCAGCGCGGCGTTGTCGGCGACGGGTACCGTGGGACCTAGCGTCGCGAGCGCCTGGTCGGACGAGCGGACCAACCGGTCGAGGTCGACACCGGCAAGGGCCGCGGGGACGATCCCGAACACCGAGAGCGCCGAGTAGCGGCCCCCGACGTCCGGCGGGGCGGGTACGATGGCGCGAAACCCTTCGGTCCGGGCGAGCGCTTCGAGCCCCGTGCCCGGGTCGGTGATCGCGATGAATCGACGCCCTGGATCGGCTCCTCCAAGGCGGGAGCGGAAGTACCGGTAGAACGAGAGCGGCTCGATCGTCGAGCCCGACTTCGAGGAGACGAGGAAGACCGTGCGTTCGAGGTCCAACGCGTCGGCGAGCCCACGGACGGCGGCGGGGTGCGTGGAGTCGAGGACGCGCAGGCGCGGGGCTCCCTGGACCGGGGGGAACGTGGCCGCGAACACCGCCGGCGCGAGGCTGGAGCCGCCCATGCCCAGGACCACCACGTCCTGGGGCGCCTCGCTCCGGACCGACTCGACCATCGGGTGGAGCGCGTCGGCCAGCGTCCGCAGTCGGGCCGGGAGGTCGAGCCAACCGGTCCGAGCCGGGACCTCGGACGGTGGGGCGGCGGGCCAAGCGGCCGGCGCTTTCGCCCAGACGGCGCGGACGTACCCGACCACGGTCCAGTCCCGGAGCCGCCGCTCGATCGCCTCCTCGATCGGTCGGAGGGCGGGGGTGGTCCACGCGGGTTCGCGATCGCTCACGGGTCCTACCGCTCGGAGGTCCCCGACCGGATCAGGCGCTGCGCGCGCGCTACGACGGCGTCGACGGTGAAGCCGAGCTGCTCCAGGACGACGGGGCCCGGTGCCGAGGCGCCGAACCGGTCGAGCCCCAGGACATCGCCGGTCGTCCCGACCCATCGCCACCAGGGAGCGGTCGCGCCGGCCTCGATGGCGAGCCGTGGGATGCTGGGGGGGAGCACGGCGGTCTGGTACTTGGGGGCTTGCTCGGCGAAGACCTCCCACGACGGGAATGAGACCACCCGGGCCCGATGGCCCCCGGCGGCGAGCTTGTCCCGCGCGGCGAGCGCCAGGTGGACCTCGGACCCGGTGGCAATGAGGACGACCTCGGGAGGGCTCGGCTCGGCGTCGGCGAGGATGTACGCCCCGCGGCTCGGCCCCTCGGCGGTCGGGTACTGGTCGGGATCGAGGACCGGTAGCTTCTGGCGCGTGAACGCGAGCGCCACCGGTCCCGGACGGGAGAGGGCGAGTCGCCAGGCGGCCACGGCCTCGTTCGCGTCGGCCGGTCGGATCACGGTGAGCCCCGGGATGAGCCGCATCGACGCCAGTTGTTCCACCGGCTCGTGGGTCGGTCCGTCCTCGCCGAGGGCGATCGAATCGTGGGTGAACACGAAGACCGTCGGAAGTCCCATGAGCGCGGCGAGCCGGATCGCGGGCCGTTGATAGTCGGAGAAGATGAGGAACGTGGCGGTGAAGGGCCGGATCCCCCCGTGGAGCGCGAGCCCGTTGGCGATCGCCCCCATCGCGTGCTCCCGAACGCCGAAGTGGACGTTCCGGCCCTCCTCGGGCCCGGCGCCGACGTCGGGGAAGTAGGTGAGCCGGGTCTTCGTCGACGGATTGAGGTCCCCCGAACCGCCGACGAACCCCGGTAGGGTGGCCGCGATCGCCTGCATCGCCGCCGCCGAGGCGTCGCGCGTCGCGACCGGATCCTTCGGCGGGAACGTGGGGAGCGACCGGTCCCAGCTGTGCGGCAGCGTGCCCGCCATGAGCTGCATCACTTCGGCGCCCCTCCCGGGATCGGCCCGCCGGAACCGCTCCCACCGCTCCGACCACTCGGCGTGGGCGGCCGCCCCTCGGGCGAGCGCTTCGCGGCCATGCGCACGCACGTCGTCGGGGACGAGGAACGCCGGTTCCGTCGGCCACCCGAGCTCGCGCTTGGTCGCGAGGGTCGCCTCGGGGCCGAGCGGTTCCCCGTGGGCCTGGAAGCTGTCCTGCTTCGGGCTCCCGTACCCGATGTGGGTGCGGACGATGATCAGTGACGGTCGGGTCGCCTCGGCCCGGGCCTCGCCGATGGCGCGGTCGATCGCGGGGAGGTCGTTGCCGTCGGCGACCCGGAGCACCTGCCAATTGTAGGCGGTGAAGCGACCGGCGACATCCTCGGTGAACGTCGTCTCCGTCGGACCTTCGAGGGAGACGTGGTTGTCGTCGTAGAGGTAGACGAGCTTCCCCAATCGCAGGTGGCCGGCGAGCGACGCCGCCTCGGCGCTCACGCCTTCCATGAGGTCGCCGTCGGAGACGAGGGCGTAGGTGTAATGGTCGAAGATCGGAAGTCCGGGCCGGTTGTACTTCGCGCCGAGGAACCGCTCGGCGAGGGCGAGCCCTACGCCCATCCCGAACCCCTGGCCGAGCGGCCCCGTCGTGGCCTCGACGCCCGGCGTCACGCCACGTTCCGGGTGGCCGGGGGTGCGGCTCCCCCACTGCCGGAACCGCTGCAGCTCGGCGAGGGGGAGGTCGTACCCGTAGAGGTGGAGGAGCGCGTAGAGGAGCGCCGAGCCGTGGCCGGCCGAGAGGACGAACCGGTCCCGGTCCCACCAGGCCGGGTCGGCGGGGTCGTGGCGCAGGTAGCGGTCCCAGAGCGCGTACGCCATCGGGGCGGCCCCGAGGGGAAGCCCCGGGTGGCCCGACTTCGCCCGTTCCACCATGTCGACGGCGAGGAAGCGGAGCGTGTCGATCGTGCGCTGATCGAGCGCGGGGGTCGCCCGCGGGATCATGGGAGCGCCTCCGCCGCGACCGTCGCCGCCCCGAGGGCGACGGCGAACTCGCCGAGCGAAGCGGGTCGGTACTCGAGGACCTCGCCGGCGGTCGGGAGCATGAAGGGTCGGGCCCGGCGGACGGCTTCGGTGAGCAGGGGGGGGTACCCCTCCACGACGCCGCCCCCGCCGATCACGAGCCGGGGGTTGAACGCGTTCGCGATCCCGACGAGCCCCGCGCTCAGGTGGTCGATCGTCTCCTCGAGCAACTGATGAGCGACGGGATCGCCGGCGATGCCGGCGTGGATCACCTCCGATGCCGATACCGGGGGAGCCCGCCCGCGCGGAGCCGGGCGAACGGCGTACGCCTCCCGGGCGCGGGCCTCGATGGCCCATCCGCTCACGTACGCCTCGAGACAGCCCGCCCTCGAGCATGTGCATCGGCGCCCCCCTTCCACCAGGGTAAGATGACCCAGTTCGCCCGCCGAGTTCGAAGCCCCCGTGAGCAGGTGCCCGTCGGATACCACGCCGCCGCCGAGTCCGGTCCCGATGAAGAGGGTAACGAGGTCCCGTTCGCCCCGACCCGCGCCACGACGCCACTCCCCGACCGTCGCCGCGCGGACGTCGTTGAGGGCGACGACCGGAACGCGGAACGCCTCGGCGAACGGTCCGACGAGCGGCACCTCCCGCCAGCCCAGGTTCGGCGCCAGCCGGATGCGGCCGGCCCGGTCGACCTGGGCGGCCACGCCGATCCCGACGCACGACGCGGTACCCTTCGACCGGGCGAGCTCCGTCCGGACGGCGCCGATGAGTTCGTCGATGACGTCCTCGGGGCGTCGCCCGGGCCCGGTCGCTCCCGTCCTGCGGCGGACGATCCGTCCGCCCGGATGAAGGAGCGCGATCCGGAAGCGGGTTCCCCCGAGGTCGATCCCCACCGCGAGCGACTTCGTGGGCGGACCCACCGCCCGGCGGGATCCCCTTCCCCCGCGGCGGCGCGCTCGAGGGGGCGCGATGCCGTCACCGCGGGCCGGGGTCACGGGGGTGGGGACGGTCGTGGCGATATCTCGCTGACGCGGGGCCCGTCGGCGGAACCCCCTCCTCCCGCCGGTGGAGCGTCATCTCTTAAGCCGAGGAACCGGCTCGATGGGCCCGATGGCCCGCGCTCCGCCGCTCTACCGGCTCTCCCGGATGCTTCGGCGGATCGGCACCATCGTGCTCGTCGCGATCCTCCTCTACGTCGGCGCGGCCGCGTACTCCGCAAGTCAGGTCCGCCTCGCTGGGCTCGATGGGAACGGGCAGGTCACCACGGCGGGGGAGAACGTCACCGTCGTCGGCGGGATCAGCCTCCAGAACGGCGGCTTCCTCGGGATCTCCGGCGTCGAGCTCGCCTCGTACATCTGGCTCCCCTCCGGGACGCTCCTCGGGGTCGCCCACTCCCCCACGGTCACCATCCCGCCGGGGGTCAACGCCACGGTGCCCGTGACCCTCGTCTTCGACCTCGGGCTCAACGCCGAGGCGGCCTCGCTGCTCACCCACAACGCCGAGCTGCCCGTCGAGAGCTTCGCCAACGTTTCGTTCGCGGGGATCGCGACGCTCGGGATCCACAACAGCATGAACTACTCGTGGGGCGCGCCGTTCCAGTCGCTCAACGTGACGCCCCAGGTCCCCACGGCGCAATCGAACGGCACGGTGGCGTTCCCGGTGCGGGTCTCGTACCAGAATGCGGGGCTCTTCGATGAGGTGGGGACGATCACCTACACGGTCCATGCGGCGTCGGGGATGGTCTGCGCCACCGCGCAGCTGCCCATCGACACGCCGAAAGGGACCGGCTACGACACGACGACCACCGTCTACGTCCCGCCGAGCTGCTCCATCTCCGGCGGGACCGTGGACATCGACTACACCGGGAACGGTCTCGCCATCGCCCTTCCCCCGGAGCCGATCCCATGACGACCGATCCCCCGCCCATCCCGCCGGACGCCGCTCCCGCCGCCGACGGCGCGACCTCGCCGCCCGTCGCCCCGGCGACGGCCGCGTCGGCCCCCGCCGCCGAGCCGCCCTTCCGCCGGCCGTCGCTCACCCGTCGGGCGATCGTCGGGGTCGCGCTCCTGATCCCGGCGGTGCTCTTCTGGTGGATCGTGCCCGCCCGGCTCCTGGGCGACGCGACCGACCTTGGGCTCAGCTCGGGGGTCTCGGGCTACTGGCTCGCCGTCGGCGGCATCGTGCTGAGCATCCTCGGCGTGGTCTGCTACGTCGTCCGGCCGACCCGGGCGTATGGGCCGGCGTCGATCGCCGCGTCGGCGGCGAGCGTCGTCTACCTATGGCTCCTCGTCCCGCTCTCCCACGTGACCATCGGGTTCGGCTCGGGTACGTCGGCGTCGCTGGAGTACGGCACGATCCTCGAGCTCCTCGCGATCGTGCCGGCGATCGGGCTCGCCGTCGGCGTGGTGATCCTCGTCGAGGACCTCCGGCACCCGGACGAGCGGCTGCGCGTCGAGTTCGGCGGCTGACCGCCTAGCTCGCCGTCGCCTTCTGGATGCGGACGGGGGTCTTGGGCCGGTCCGACCGGTCCCGGGGGCTGTTGACGATCCGGTCGACGACGTCCTGACCGCCGACGACCCGGCCGAAGATCGCGTGCTTGCCGTCGAGCCACTTCGTCGCGGCCACGGTGATGAAGAACTGGCTCCCGCCGGTGTTGGGGCCGGCGTTCGCCATCGACACCATCCCCGGGCGGTCGTGGTGCAGGTCCGGGTGGAACTCGTCGGGGATCTCGTACCCCGGGCCGCCGGTCCCGTCGCCGACCGGGCAGCCGCCCTGGATCATGAAGCCGGGGATCACCCGGTGGAAGAGGAGACCGTCGTAGAACCCCTTCCGGACGAGCTTCAGGAAGTTCTCGGCGGTCTTCGGCGCACGGTCGGCGAAGATCTCGAGGCGGATCTCCCCGGCGGTCGTCGCGAGGGTCACCTGCGGGTTCGGCATGCCGGGGGCACCGCGGCCGGGTTATAGTCGGTTCGGCGAGCGATCTAGCGGAAGTGGTGCCGCACGAGGAGGAGGTAGACGAGGAGGCCCGCGAGGATGAGGCTCCCGAGCGAGAGGAGCCCGCCCGAGAGGATCTCGCCGATCCAGAAGAACACGATCACGATCACTGAGAGCGCGAGCGCCCAGAGCTCGAGGTTCCACAGGCCAATGGCGACGACGAACAGGATCACTGCGAAGAGGAAGAGGAGGGCGGCGCCGAGCGCCGAGGCCCCGAAGAACGCCACGCCACCGTACGCGTGGACCCCGACGACGAAGAGCAGGAGAAGGCTCGTGATGAGGAGCAGCGTCGCAAAGAGCCCGATGAGGATCGCGAGGATCGCGACGCCGAGCGGAAGCGTGGACCGAGCGGACCCGTAGCCGGACATGGTCGAGGATTGCCTCGACCGGACTCATGGTTCTTGAAGGTATGGCCCGAGGCTCTCGCTCGCCGACCCGCTTTTATCCGATGAGCCCGGTGTTTCCGGTCGACGGAGGGGCCGGCCGACGCCCGAAACCGCACCGTGAACCGCGGGATCACGTCGGTGGGGCTCGCCCTCCTCCTCCTCGCCATCGCCCTCATCGTCTCCCCCATCGTCCTCACCGGCGTCGAGTCGATCACCCTCCCGCTCGAGATCGGCCTGTTCCTCCTTCCTCCGGGTCTCACCATCATCCTCTGGGGCGGCTCGAGCCCGGATCCCCGGCTCACCACGGTGGGCGGGGTGTTCGGCAACCCGGACGAGAACGTGCTCCGGCGTTCGCTGCAGGTCACTCGATCGTACGACGTGCGGTACCTCCCCGGGCCCCGGGAGTCGGTGAACTGCCGGCAGTGCTACACGATGATCCCGTGGGACGCCGCCGAATGCAGCCGGTGCGGGCGACGCCGCGAGTGTCGGGCGTGCGGTAAGCCGCTCTACTTCCTCTCCGGCGCGGTCCGCTGCCTCCCGTGCGTCCGGGCCGAGACGTACTGCAACTGCCCCGTCGTCCGGGTCCCCCCGCCGCCCGCCCGGGGAGTACGTCGATGACCCCGCGACGTACGGGCCCGCCGCCGAGCGCGGACGTTCCCCCTGGGGTCGTGGTCCACTTCGACGGCGCGTGCCAACCGCCCCGGGGCGGCGGAGTGGCGACGTACGGCTTCACCGTCGAGGGGGCGCTCGAGCACGAGGGCCGCGGTCTCGCGGTGCGGCCCGGCGCCCCCCACGCCACGAACAACGTGGCGGAATACGTCGGCGCCATCTGCGCCCTTGAGTGGTTGGTGGCGGCAGGGTATGCCGGACCGGTCGAGCTCATCGGCGATAGCCAGCTCGTGATCGAGCAGACGTCGGGGCGCTACGCGGTCCACGCGCCTCATCTCGCGGCGTACCGGGACCGCCTCACCCAGCTCGGGCACCAGTTCGCGGACCTGCGCCTCCGCTGGGTCCCCCGGGAGGAGAACCGGCGGGCCGACGAGCTGTCCAAGGTCGCCCTCGAGGAGGCGTTATCGTCCGGAACCGTCCCCGCTCCCCGGTCGACCCAGCGTCGGTCGACACGATCCCGATGACCGACGAACGGAACCGGGCGATCTGGTCGGCCGGCGACTTCGCCAAGTTCGCGGCACCGACCCTCCTCGCGGCCGAACTCCTGTGCGACGCGACCGAGCTCCATGCCGGGGAGGCGGTCCTCGACGTGGCCACGGGCTCCGGGAACACCGCGCTCGCCGCGGCGCGCCGTCGCGGCCGCGTCACCGCGGTCGACCTCGTCCCCGCGCTCCTTGCCCGGGGCCGGGAGCGGGCGGCGTTCGAAGGGCTGCGGATCGATTTCCAGGAGGCGGACGCGGCGGCGCTCCCGTTCCCGGACGCCTCGTTCGATGTCGTCCTCTCGACGTTCGGCGTGATGTTCGCACCGGACCAGGCCCGGGCCGCGGCCGAACTCCGCCGGGTCTGCCGTCCCGGGGGCCGGATCGCCGTCGCGAGCTGGCGACCGAAGAGCTACTGGGGAGCGATGTTCGCGCTCCTTCGGAGCCGGGAACGGCCCGAGCCCGGGGGGCCGCCGGTGACCCGCTGGGGGACCGAGGAGGGGGTCCGGGAGCTGTTCGAGGAGCCCTGGACACTCACCACGACCTCGCGGACCCTCTACCTCCGTGGCGAGACGACGGACCGATTCCACGCCTTCCTGCTCGAGAACTTCGGGCCCGTGATCACCGTCGCTGAGGGGCTTCCGAACGAAGAGCGAGCGGGGTTCGCCACCGAGGTGCGATCGGTGATCGACGCATGGAACCGATCGGGCGATCCTACCGTCTACATCCCCGCCGACTACCTCGAGACCGTCGCGCGGACCCCGAACCCCGCGGTTCGGCGCTAACTTGGTCAGGCGGCCAACGGACAGCGCCGCCGTGCCGGCGGCGTCCTCAGCCCCAACGGACGGTGTAGACCAGGGTGCGGCCTTCGATCGCCGCGCGGGCCCGGGCCGAGTCGACGAGCGCCGCGAACGCGGCCGCGGCGTCCGGGCTCAGCCGGGGCCGGGTACCGTAGCCCCGCGGGACCGCCTTGCCCAGGAAGACCCGGTGGGGAGGGGTCATCCGTTCGGGCATCGGGACCGACCGGGAGAGGGCCGGAGTCGTACTCATGCGCAGCCTCGGATTCGGCGGTCGTCGCTCGTCATGCGCGCCCAGATTTGTCAGACGCGTGGCATACATAAACGCGTAAGGTGGAGTAGAAACGGAGGGGTTAGGACCTGCACGCCCTCAGCCGGCCCGGGCAGACAGTTGGCGGACACACCCCCCCATTTCGAGTGGAGCACGACATCGTCTCAGGCACGCGGTTGAGATGCGATTTGGGCCCTGGGGGTTCGCTCTGGCGCAGTGCTCAGCCGGGTTCCGCCGCCGCGGGGCCGGTCCGTTCACGGAATATCGTATGGATCGACCGGCTGCAGTCCGGCCCATGGCGGAGGTCGATCGGATCGCCCGCGCCTATCGAACCTGCGCGGACGACGGTGCAGTAGAAGCCGGAGTCCCCGGCGGTTTCGAACAGCCTGATCAGGTCCTCCCGGTCGAACCGCACGTTGAGCTTGAAGCAGGGCCACCGAGGCTGGGTAATGGCGAGCTCGGCGGTCCCGATGCGGAGGTGATCGCCAGGGTGGACCGAACGTTCTTCGAGCCCATCGACCGTGAGATTCTCCCCGAGGCTCCCCCACGGGAGGTCGTCGACCCCGAGGCGCTCCCGCCACGCGGGATAGTGAGCGGCCGGATAGGCGTACACCGATTTCTGGGCCCCGCCGTGGCCCACGCGGTCGCTCTGCTCGTCCCCTTGGAGGCCGAACGGACCCACGACGACGCGCCCCGCGACCGGATGCTTCCAGATCGAGGTCGTGACGGTCCGGCCCCGGTAATGCACGCTACGCGGCGTGCCGACGTTCACCGACCGCACGGTGGGCGCGTCCATCGCGGGGACCTCGTCGGGAGGCCCACGGCCGACCTACGGAAGAGCCTACCGGAACGCCGTTCCGCTCAGGGGCATGCGACGAGGGTGCGCGGCGGGAACGTCGAGGTAAAGCACCCCGGACCCACGCGGCCGAGGAAGTAGCGGAACATGTCCCCCACGGCGAGCTCGCCGATGTTGTGGTTGCCGACCGGTTCCCAGAGCGATCGGAAACTGTACGCGGACGGCGTGAGGTTCTCGAGCGACTGGAGCGGGAGCGAACAGTTCGACGGCTCGGCCATCGACGCGATCACGTTGCACGTCGAGTTGTAGAGCGTGTTGTTGAACTGGTAGTAGTACGGCCAGTACGACGCGTTGTCGGTCGCCGTGATGTCCCGCCCACCGGCGGCGAACCAGATCTTGACGCCGGAGAAGTTCTGGGGGTGGAAGCGCAGGACCGAGAGGTAGGAGAAGATCTGGAGCGCCGTGGTGTTCGTCGAGCTGGGCCAGCGGCCGCAGTCGAGCGAGGCGAGTCCCGTCCGCCCGGAGGGATGGTACGCGAGGTCCTGGAACACGTCGGTGATCGTCCCCGTGAGCGCGATCCCCTGGACGACGCCGGGCCGGTGGCCGGCGAACGCGATGGCGCCGATGGCGCCCATGCTGAACCCGAGCATGTAGACGCCCGCGATCGTGTGCCGCTGCGATTCGCTCGTGATGACGTCCATCACGTCCTGTTCCTGGGGACCGCCGCAGGTGGAGTTCGTGTAGAACCCGCTGCTGCTCCGGGGGCTGGGGGAGACGACGATGAACCCGAGCGCGGAGGCGTTCTGCAGCACCCCGCGGAGCGTGACGCCGGTGAGGTCCTTCGTGTTGATCACGCCGGTCAGGCCGTTCCCCGATCCCCCCGGCACCCACGTCGACGACTGGCTCTTGCCATGGAGGTAGACGAGGAGCGGGGCCGCGTGCGAGGGGTTGTAGTTCTTCGGCAGCTGCTCGATGTACGAGAGCGGGAAGCCGTCGGACGACGCGTTGTAGCTGATGTTGACGAGGTTCGTTCCCGGCGAGCCTCCGTACCCGCTGATCACCGTCGCCCGGGTGACTGGTCCGAGCCCCGGCATCGTGAGGGCGAGGCAGATCGCGACGGCGATCCAGCCGGCCCAGCGTCGGTACTGCCGGCCGAGAGAACGGGCTCGGGTCCCCAGGTATCGTGTTCGACCGCTCTCCAACGCCCCCGGACCCCGGTGACCGCTCGCCGACGTCCCGGGGTATTACGTCCCCTACTTGAATCACGCGAATCGCCCGTCCGTGCGACAAGTGCGACAACCTCCCTCGAAGGGTGTCGTGGTGGCATGATCCGCCGGTTCGGCTCCACCGCGTTATAGGGCCCGGCTCGATGGCACGCCCCCCTCTGCCCTGCCGGTAGGAACTTGTTCGACGCACGCATCCTGGCGACGCTGGCCTTCGCAGCGGTCGTGCTCGGTCCCACGGCGGGCCCGGCCGCACCGATCGCGTCCCCGGCCGGCGGCCCCGTGGGGACCGCGGTGGCTGCAGCCCACCCGCTGGGGGGCCTCGGGGGCACCCTGGTCAACTACACCTCCACCGTCGACGGATGGAATCTTTCGTACCTCGAGTACCTTCCCGCGAACTTCACCCCGGGGGGCGCGTACCCGCTCGCGGTCTACCTGCACGGGATCGGCAACTCGACGGGCTGGGTCGACGGCGGGACGAACGATTGGCTCACGCAGATCGCCAACGCGACGCCCACCGGCCTCGCCGAGCGCGGCCTCGTCCAGAACGCGTCGCGGACCGGGTTCATCCTCATCGTCCCGTACACGCGCTCGCAGGCCGGATTCTTCGTCGACTCGCCGTGCGGGGGTCCCCAGCAGCACGACCTCCTCGACGCGATCGCGAGCGCTTCGGCGAACCGCACGATCACCGGGCTCTACCTCATCGGCTTCAGCATGGGGTCGGCGGGCGCGCTCGCGCTCGCCGCGCACGACCCGGGGACCGTCGCGGGGGTGGCGCTCGCCGGAACGGCGAGCGACGTGTACCAGCTGTACGCCTACAACACCCACGGGATGGGAGCCCCCGTCGGCGGCCCGGCGAGCCTCATGGACCAGGACAACTGTGGCGTCGCACCGAGTGTTACGAACGCCACCGTGGACGCGGCGTTCTATTCGTACCTCTCCCCGCTCCGCTTCACGCCGACGGCGTTCGCCCATCTCCGGATCTGGGCCAGCGCGGGCGGGCGAGACCCGTTCGCGCCGGACTCGACGCGGTTCTGGTACTACCTGCAAGCCAACAACACGTTCGTGAACGCGACGTGCCGGACCGCGACCGATCTCGGGGAGCCGGCGAACTGCACCGTTCCGCTCTGGGAGCTCGACGCCCAGTCCCCGGGGACCTATCCCGTCCGGTTCGTGTTCGAGCCGGACGCGAGCCACATCGCCTCCCAGTTCGACCCGGCCGACGTGTTCAGCTTCTTCACCGGGTCGGTCGGGCCCGGGTTCTTCACCGCCGACTTTCCCCCGACCGCCCTCACCGCGGTACCGTCGCCCACCGACACCGGCCCCCACTTCGCGATCCAGGGCCCGACCGGCACCGTCGAATCCGGCCAATCGACCAATTTCTCCGCGGTGAACGTGACCGGGGGATCCGGGCCCTACACGGTGGATTGGGCGTTCGGGGACGGAGGGACCGCCGTCGGAACAACCGTGACCCACGCGTTCCCGGCGGCGGGGAACGTGACGATCGTCGCCACGGTCACCGATGCGAGCCTTCTCTCGAACTCGTCCTCGTTCTCGCTCTCGCTCATCGCGGGACTCTCCGTCGCCTGGATTTCCGGAGGTCCGGGCGAAGCCGGCGTGAACTACACCTTCGTTGGGGTGGTACAGAACGGCGTCCTCCCGTACAGCGTCGCCTGGTCCTTCGGTGACGGGTCGGTCGCCCAGGGCGCCTCGGTCGTCCACGCGTACGCGCTGCCGGGGAACTACACGGCGACCGTCACGGCGACCGATGCGCTCGGGGCGCGAGCCTCGTCGAGCCTGCTGGCCGTGATCGCACCCCGGCTGGCGATCGCCTTCCCCACGGGACCGACCCCGGGGGAGGCGGGGGTCGTCCTGCCGCTCCCGGTCGTGGTGAGCGGCGGCATCGGCCCGATCCTCTTCGCGTGGGACTTCGGGGACGGCCACCAGTCATCGAGCGATGCGCACGCGTACGGAGCCACCGGATCGTACGCGGTCACGGTCCGCGCGGTCGACGCGCTCGGGGTCGCCGCAACCGCGTCGACGACCGTGAACGTCGTGCCATCGCTCGCCGTCAATGTGACGAGCACCGTTCCCGCCGGCGACGTCGGTCTCCCGCTCCCCTTCAACGGCTCGTGGAGCGGCGGCATCGGTCCGTTCGTGGCGACGTGGGCGTTCGGTGACGGTGCGACCGTCACGGGCGGCAGCGTCGAGCACGCGTTCGGGGCCCCCGGGACGTGGACCGCCACCTTCGATGTCGACGACGTCCTCGGCGTCGAGCGGCAAGCGACGGTGACGGTGCTCGTCGCCCCCCTCCCGTCCGTCTCGATCGGAACGTCCCCCGGATCGATCGACGCCGGTGTACCGATCCCCTTCGACGCCACCGTTACGGGGGGGACCGGCGCGATCGTCGTGAACTGGTCGTTCGGGGATGACCAGGCCGCGTCCGGGCTGTCGGTTCATCACACGTTCCTGCGCGCGGGCTCGTTCAACGTGACCGCCTCGGTGAGCGACGCGGTCGGAGGAACGAACCGGTCGTTCGTGGTCCTCGACGTAGGTCCCCCACCGGCGGCCGCGTCGACGCTTCCCCTCGTCGAGGTCGCGAGCATCCTGGGGGCGACCGCGATCGTCGCCCTGGTGATCGTCCTCTACGTCCGCCGTGCAGGACACCGCCGGCCACCACCGCGCGAGTGATCCCGCTTCCGATCCGACGCACGCCGCCCTCGGGCCGGCGGTCCCGGACGGCAAGGCGGAGTGGACACGGGGGGATTTGAACCCCCGGCCTCTGCTTTGCGAAAGCAGCGATCTTCCGCTGATCTACGTGCCCGCCGGAGCGCCCGAGTTCGGTCGACCCTTAAGGATTATTGTCGGCGTGAATCGGCCGGCGCGGTCAGGCGGCCACGGCGACGGCCGTCGCGGTCCGCTCCTCGGGGGGGCGGACGGGCGGTCGACGTCCCCGGCCCGAGGCGGGGGCGTCGACGGCGCTCGCGCCCGGCGGCGACGGGGGCGGGCGGGCCGAGCCACCGGACCGGGAGACCGAGAGTCCCCGGGCGGGGAGGAGCACGTGACCGTTCGCGTCGTACCGGAAGAGCTCCGCATACCGGCCCCAGTTGATGATGTTCTGGACAAGCGCATCGGCGGGCGCGCTCGTGAAGTCGATGAGCCGCTGGACCTCCTCATCGGTGAGCCGCCCGTTCGGCGACGTCTCGAGGGCGGAGAGGAGCGTCCGGAAAAGGGTGGTCCGGCGCAGCTGGTCCCGGAGGACGGTCTTGCGTTCCCGGATCGAGCCCGCGAGGAGCTTCCGCCCCGTGTCGGTGAGCGAGGCCCGACCGCTCGACACTGCGAGGAGCCCCAGGACCTCGGCGAACTCGAGCGACGGCAGGATCTCGTCGATCTCCAGATCGAGGTCGTCGGCGAGCCGGGCGATGTCCTCCGACCCCTTGTGGTCGTTGACGAGGACGACGAGCCCCATGAGCTGGGTGGGGGACGCCTTCGGATACGCGGTGGGCATGGTTCCTGTGCGGACAGCCCACGAGTGGGGGGGGCTCCCTATAAGCGTTGGTTCGGGAGGGCCGCCGTGCGTCGGCCCCCGCGGTCGATGACCGACTACCGGGCGATGCCGCCGGCGACGGCCGACCGGCCGCCCGTGGGCCCGCCCTCGGTGATGAGCGAGTAGACGTAGTCGGTGAGCTGGTAGAACGCGTCCGACTTGCGGTCCCGGGGGCGGGGCAGCTGGACGATGACCCCGGCGAGGATGCGCCCGGGGCGACGGGAGAGGACGATCACCCGGTCGGCCATGACGAGCGCCTCCTCGATGTTGTGGGTCACGAGGACGACGGCGTCGGGGGGGAGCTGCGGATCGCGCCAGAGCTGGAGGACCTCCTCCCGAAGGCTCTCCGCGGTGAGCGGGTCGAGGGAGGAGAACGGCTCGTCCATGAGCAGCACCGACGGTTCGACGGCGAGCGCCCGGGCGAGGCCCACGCGCTGGCGCATGCCGCTCGAGAGCTCGCGCGGATACGCCTCCTCGAAGCCGACGAGCCCGGTGACCGAAATGTACCGCTCGATCTGGCCCGCGATGCGGTCATCGTCCCACCCCCGGGCCCGCAGCCCGAAGGCGACGTTCTCCTCGACGGTGAGCCAGGGGAAGAGCGCGAAGTTCTGGAAGACCATCGCCATCTCCTGGGAGGCGGCGGACACCGGCTGGCCCCGGAACCGGATCTCCCCGGACGTCGGCCGGTCGAGCCCCTGGATCAGCCGAAGGAGCGTCGATTTCCCCGACCCCGAAGGGCCGACGATGGCGAGGAAGTCGTTGTTCCGGACATCGAAGCTGATGCCGGTCATGATGTTGATCGTGCCGTGGCGCGACGGAAAGCTCTTCTCGACGCCGTCGACCTCGATGAGCGCCATCGGCGTCCGGCTCTTCAGTCGATGCGGTACCGCTCGACGGCCCGGCGGTAGAGCGGTTTCCATATGAGCTCATTCACGGCGATGACGGCGATGACGAGGGTGAACAGCGCGCCCACCATGAGGGGGAAGCCGTTGGCCTCGAGGTTCCCCCGGTCGAGGAGCTCGCCGATCCCGGGGACCTGCAGGACGAGCGTCGAACCGTACCGCACGTTCTCGGCGATCACGAGCGTGTTCCAGCCACCGCCGAACGCGGTGATCGAGCCGGTGATGAACGCCGGCAGCATCGCCGGGACGGCCACCCGCCGGTAGAACTCCCGGCGGCCGAGGCCGAACGAGCGGGCCGCCTCGGCGAGGTCCGGCGGGATGTTGCGAAGGCCGGAGAGGACGTTGAAGAAGAGGTACCAGACCATCCCCGTGACGAGCATGAGGACCGAGGTGAGCTCGGGGCCGATGACGCCGAGGAGGCTGATGAGGAAGAGCGGGAAGAGCGCCGTGGCGGGCACCGAGGCGATGACCTCGACGAGGGGGAGGCCCACCCGGGAGAACCCGGCGCGCTGGAAGAGGGCGAAGGCGAGCGGCACCGAGATGGCGACGCAGATCGCGTACGCAGCGACCACGCGCGCGAACGAGGAGCCGAGGGCGAGCGGGAGCTCGCTGAGCTGGCCCTGGACGTGGCCGTCGATGGGGCTCGTGAAGACGTGGAACACCCCGACGCCGAGGTAGATCAGGAGGAGCCAGGTGAGGACGAGGGCGAACCCCAGCCCTCCGTACCGGAGGATCGACTGCATCCGCGGCGACGGGGGTTTCGCCGGTCCGCCGATGGTGAGCGTGGCGAGGCCGATGAACGGGGTCCCGAGCCGGGTCACGCTCGTGCGCACCCCCCGGACGACGATCCCCGCCGCCCGGCGCAACGGGGCGCGCGTGACGATCGGCGCCTCGATGAGATCGCTCTCGCCGCTCGGCGATTGATCGTAGCGGAACCGCTCGGCCCACCGCGCGAGCGGTCGCCAGACGACGAGATCGAGGAGCGCGATTACGGTGACGAGCAGCGCGAGCCCGATCAACAGCGCGGGCGTGTTGCTGGGGGGCGCGGCGTTCGAGAGGAGGAAGGTGCCGATACCTGGCAGCGCCGTCGTCGACGACGCGGTGGCGATGAACTCGGCCGCGACGAGGAAGTACCACCCCGAGGTCCACGAGAGGACCGAGTTGTAGACGAGCCGGTTCATCGTCGCCGGGACGAGGACGTCGCGCACCCGCTGCGGGCCCCGGGCGCCGAACGAGTCGGTGGCCTCCCGGAGCTCCCCCGGGATCGATTTCAACGACTCGTAGACCCCGAACGCCATGTTCCACGACATCGAGGTGAAGATGAGGAAGATCGACGCGAGGTTCGGCCCGATCGCGTTGTTGCTCCCGAGGAGCTGGATGAAGACGGCGACGGCGACCGGGAAGAAGCCGAGGATCGGTACCGACTGCAGGATGTCGAGGACCGGGATGAGGATCCGCTCGCCGAGACGCGTCGACGCGGCCAGGTAGCCGTAGGTGAACGCGAAGATCAGCGAGAGCATGTACGCGAGCAGCATCCGCACGAACGAGAACGAGAGATCGAGCGTCGCCTGACCGAGGATGGGGCCGAGCGTCCCCACCGAGGTGGACGAGGCGACGGCGATGATGGGGAGGCCGGCGAGGGCGACGGTGGCGGCCTGGAACGCGAGCCGCCGCCGCCAGAAACCCGCCGGGTCCGACGGGCGGCCGCCGGGCCCGAACGGTCCGGCGCCCGGCGACCATGCGCCCCTTCGGGAAGGCGACGCGGCCATGGAGCTGGACATCCGCCTCCCCAGGACCGGTCGGGAGCCGGGACCGTGTGCGTGTATTTGTGACTCTCGGAGCCGGGCGGTCCCGGCGGACGGTGGCGCGGTGGACCGGAGCCGACTCCGCCGTGCAACGTTTATCTTGGCGGTCTCGTTCGTACGGCCGTAGCCCCGTGGTGTAGTGGCCAATCATGCGAGACTCTGGATCTCGCGACGCAGGTTCGAACGCCCGCGGGCGCCACGGCGCCGCGGGCCGGGACTCCTGCCGGGGCTACTCGGCGGCCCGCGCGCGTCGCGGGCCGGTGCGGGGGTGCTCCAGCTCGGCCAAGCCGCCGGCGTCGGTCGGCGGGGCCACCGAGGCAGGGCTTAGGACCCTGTTGCCTAGGGCATGCGCCGGTTCAAACGGCGCCCGGGACCGACCCGGGCGCCGGGAACTCCGGCCCCCCGCACTCTCGGCCCCGGTCGGAGCGTGACCGTGCCCGAAGCGACAACCCACCGGAGCATCGCCCGCCGCACCCCCGCCGAGCTCCTCCGGCTGGAGCCGTCGGGGATCGACGAGCTCCTCGACCACCTCGAAGCGAACGTGCCGGTCCACGCGGGGCTCGTCGATCTCCCCGCCGCCCCCCGGAAAGAGGCGATCGTCTTCGGCGACACCCACGGCGATTGGTGGACGACGGTCGCGATCGCCGGCCGCTTTCTCGCCGACCCCGAAGCCCGCTGCCTCGTCGGGCTCGGCGACTACATCGATCGGGCCCCCGACGACTGCGGCGAGGGGTCGGTCGCCAACGCGCTCTACCTCCTCGGGCTCGCCGCCGACTTCCCCGACCGGGTGTTCCTCCTTGAGGGCAACCACGAGGCGGTCCGACGGATCCCGGCGCTCCCGCACGACCTCCCCGAGGAGGTCGACCAGCTGTGGGGCCCCGACCCGGAGCGGTACGCCCGTCTCCTCGGGCTTCTCGAGCGGGGACCGCTTGCCGCCCTCTCGCCGAGCGGCGCGTACCTCGCGCACGCCGGGTTCCCGCGCCGGGGGTCGGCGGCGACGTGGCGCCGCGCGTTCGACACGCCCACCGACGAGACGCTCCTCGAAGTCCTGTGGGCCGATTGCGCCGCGGCGCGGGTCCGGCACGGCATCGCGCCGGCGTTCGATGCCGACGACCTCGAGGCGTTCTTCGACCGGTCGGGCGCCCGACTCTTCCTCCGGGGCCATGATCCGGATCTCACCGGGCGGGCGGTCTTCGGCGACCGGTGCCTGACCCTCCACTCCAGCCGGATCTACGAGCGGTACGGGGGCGTCCTCGCCGCGCGGCTCCCGCTCAGCCGGACGATCCGATCGAGCGCCGACGTGGCGGTCGAGCACGTGGAGACCGAAGGGCAATCGTTCGCGCTCGACTAGCCGCCGGGCCCGAAGAACGCCACCTCGGCCTCGCGCGCCGCCTCTTCCGTCGCGGCCTCGGCGTAGGCGGCGAGCGGCTCGCGGTTGAGCGAGAGGAACGAGGCGCCGTCGTGGAACCCCTCGAGGAGCTGAGCCCCGTGGTCCGGCTCGCCCAGCACGATCAGCGCCGCGGCGAGCGCCTCGACGGTGTTGAGTTCGCCGAGCCGACCGTAGTGCTGGGCGTTCCCGGCCAGCAACAACGGCAGGCGCCGACGGCGACGGGCGGGCACCGCCGCGACCGGGCCCTCGGGATAGCCGCCCCGGCGGCCGAGCTGGTTCCACGAGCAGTCGACGGCGCCCACCCCCCGGGCCCGGGCCGTCGCCTCGTCCCATCGGCCCACCACGTGGGGCGCGTGGGGGTCGAGGACGATCCCCGACGGGAACGACGAGGCCGACGTGATGCGATCGACCTCTCCCCGCTCGACGAGCCGGCGACCGGTGCACGCCCGCGGATGGTCCTCGCCGACGATCCACAAGTGGAGCCGGATCGGCCCCTCAGAGCGGCTGGGCGTACTCCCGGAAGAGCGCATGGAGGTCGCGCGTGATCGCGAGGGCGTTCTCGCGGGGGCGCTGCCAGAGGTTGCGGCCGAAGATGATCCCCGTCGCACCGGCGTCCATCGACGCGCGGACCTTCGCGAGGAGCACGTCGTCGCCGACCTTCTCGCCGCCCGAGACCAGGACGAGCGCCCGTCCGGCGCTCCGGACGACCTTGTGGAACGCCGCCTCGGGATCGAGGTCGAGGGTGTTGTACGGGGGTGGGCTCTCCCGGTCCTTCTCGGACCGGACCGGATAGTTGACCTTCACGACGTCGGCGCCGAGCTCGAGCGCGACGCGCGCGGCGTAGTCGATCGCGTAGAGGCTCTCCTTCCCGCCCTTCTTCGCGATCGCCTCGCCCCGGGGGTACGCCCAGACGATGACCGGCATCCCGAGCCGGTCGGCGTCGGCTCGCACGGTCCGGAACTGCTCGAAGTCGCGGTCCTGCGCCGGGGAGCCCACGTAGACGGTGTACCCGACGGCGTCGGCCCCGAGCCGGACCGCGTCCTCGACGGAACCGGTGAGGGCGCTGAACGCCTGGGCGTCGGAGGGCACCCCGGTCTTCCCGTTCAGCTTCAGGATGAGCGGGACCTCGCCCGCGTAGGCGTGGAAGTACTTCTCGGCGAGCCCGATGTGGAGAGCGATGGCCGAGAAGCGGCCGTCCCGGGCCAAACGGTACTGGTAGTCCGGGTCCAGCGCGTCGGGGTTCTCGAAGAAATCGACCGGCCCGTGCTCGAGCCCCTGGTCGATGGGGAGGACGAGGAGGGTCCCGCCGCCGGGCCCGTGATCGTAGAGGAGCCGCTTCAGCCGGGCGCGCTTCCCGGGACCGAGCCCGAGGTCGGCCAAGCGCGGGCGACGAGGCGTCGCCACGGCCATCGGCGGGGTCGGCGCCGCGGTCGTCGCACGCCCGGTCCCCACGGTCTTCGCCATCCGTTCGCCGCCGGAGCGCGGGAGCGAGGGGCCCGATTTAATGATTGGTCCGCCCATCGAGGGCGCCCGGAGAAAAGCTGTGTTTTGGGGGGGCCGGCGCGCCGGCCCCCCCCGGGAAGAAGGGGTTGTCCTACGTCGTCCCGGTGACGTGTTCGACGATCTCTCCTCCGTCGGCGCCGATTAGGCGTTCACGCCGTGGGAACCCGGGTCCGATCGGCGGTCGGGCCGGGCGCTCGCGGGTGAGGTGCTACCCGCGAGCGGTCCACCTGGGCGCGGTCCCCCGGATGCGCGCGGGGCCGCAGGCGTCGCCGGGCCGAACGGGCCCGGCGCCGCGGGCGCGGCAAGCCCGCCGCAGAAGGCCAGGGGACCGCAGGTGGACAGGGAGCCCAGGACCAGCATCATGCCGGCAACCCCGGCAGGATGAGGCCCCGCAGTCGCAGGGAGGTGGCGCGACGGCCGGGCTGGACGCTCGTCGCCCGCGCATCGGCCACCCGGCTCGCGAGGTACTCGCCCTCGTAGCAGAGGTCGAGCCCCCGAGCGAGGCACGCCCCGCACGCCGCGACGTGGCCGTCCCAGTCGGCGACGCTCCGTTCCACCGTAGCCCCGATCATTGACCGAGCTCCTCCGGGAGCTCCATGTGGGGGCCGATCGGTCGGCGGTGGTCGGGCAGTTCGTTGATGGGAGCTTCTGTGGCGAACATCGCGCACCTCAGACTACTATATGTGCGACTTTTCGGCCGTTCTGTCGCGACAGGAGAGGTTCCACTATCGTCAAGTAGGGGTTGCCACCTGTCGCTACTGGGTGCGACAACCGTCGCGCCTCAGTCGATGCTGCGACACGAGCGCGAGGCGTTGGAGGCCCAGGTCCAGCGGCTCGAGCGGGCGAACCCTTCCTGGAACGCGGCCCAGCTCGAGGGGGAGCTCGCGACGATCGTCCCCACCGCGTACAGCGCCTGGAAGGAGGAGACGCCGATCCGGCGGTCGCGGCTCCGCGCGATCCAGCGGTGGCGGACCGGCGCCCGGGGCCGCGACGCCGGGAAGACCTCGGCCCACCTCTTCCCGTACCTCTGGCCGGTCGGCGAACGCCAACGGAAGGAGGTCGATCCCACGTTCGACCCGTCGCCGGTCGTCGCAGCGGGATCGTGGCGGCTCTTCCTCTACAACTGCGGCCCCGAGATCGTCCGGGACGTGCGCGTGGCGCTCGACGGGGCCGCCGTCGACTACGCCCCGTCGATCGTCACCGGACGGTTCACCGAGGTCCACTGGCAGCGGCTCGACCGGGTGAAGGCGATGGCGCTCTCAGGGGACGGCGGCCTCGCCCGGTTCGAGCTCCGGGTCGACTTCGTCATCGCCCGGGGGACCCGGCAGTCCCGGCTCGTCGGGGAGCTCGTGCTCCACCCCCAGCAGGGCTGGGTCCACTTCGGCGGGCGCGATGGCCGGGCCCGCGAGGTGGAGTGACGCCCCTCCCGCCCGGCCAAAGGCTTACCTCCCGACCCCCTCATCGGCCCGGGGAGCCGGACGGGACCGAATGCGACCCCAGGTCATCATCTGGGCGACGCTGAGCCTCAACGCGGTCCTCTTCGGGGTCAACCTCGGCATCGCCATCCTCTCGGGCAGCCGGACCGTCCTCTCCCAGGCGATCTACACCGTCACCGACCTCGCGGGGGGGATCGTCCTCCTGTGGGGGTACTCGGTCTCCCAGCGACCGCCGGACTACGACCATCCGTTCGGCCACGGCAAGGAGCGGTTCTTCTGGGCGTTCACCGCGTCGCTGATCACGTTCAGCACCGCCGGTCTCCTCACCCTCCAGGGCGGTCTGCAGCAGATCGTCGCCCCTACCCCGGTGACCCATCTCACCGCGGCGCTCGCGAGCGTCGGGGCGACGTTCGCCGTGAGCGTGGGGGGGATCGTCGTGACGCTCCGGGAGCTCCGGACCGGCCGGCAGTCGATCCAGTCGTTCCTCGAGTCGGCCCACCAGGGGCTGAAGACCATCTTCTACCAGGACGTCGTCTCGATCCTGGGCAGCGCCGTCGCGTTCGGCGGCCTCGTCCTGCTCACGATCTTCCACGACCCGGTCATCGACGGGATCGCCGCGTCGTGCGTGGGCGCCCTCCTGGTCGGCGCCGGGTTCATCGTCGCGGCCGAGACCCGGGAGTTCCTGGTGGGAAAGGCGATCTCGCAATCGTCGGCCCGCCGGGTCATCGAGGTCGTGGAGAAGGATCCTCGGGTCCGGAAGGTCCGCGGGTTCCAGTCGATGATGCTCGGGCCGGACGACGCGCTCGTCGCGCTCAAGGTGAACTTCCAGGACGGGCTCACCACCGACCAGATCGAGGCGGCGATCGATCAGGTCTCCCTCGAGCTAAGGAAGGCGTTCCCGCCGCTCCGGCACCTCATCATGGAGCCGGAGTCGTAGCGCGTCCCTACGGGGCCGCCACGACGGGCGCCGCGGTCTCGTCGCGCCCGACCCGGAGGTAGCGCGCGATGGTGAGACCGATGAGCGCGAGCGCGACGGCCGCGAAGAACGCATCGAGGCCGAGCGCCCCGTACGCGCTGTAGAGCGACGTCGAGACCGCGAGCCCGATGAACATCCCGAGGCTGATGGTGAGCGTGTAGATCGCCATCGTCGTCGCCCGGTCGAGCTGGTGACTCAGCTCGGCGAGCGCCGCGAGCGCCGCGGGACCGTACGCGAGCGCGGCAAGGACGCTCACGAAGAGCGCCGCGAGGAGTTCCGGCCGCGGGCCCACCGACTGGAGCGCTCCCGCGCAGACGAGGACCCCCACGAAGCCCGTGGCCCCCACCGTCATGAGCCGCATCCGGCCGAACCGGTCGGCGAGGCGGCCGAACATCGGCTGCGTCGCGAGGAGGACGATCCCGCCGCCGCCGATGACCGCGGCGAGCTCGGGCGTCGGGATGCCGATGCCGTTCGCCGCCTGGCCGAGGAAGACGAACCCGGTCCCGAGGAGGAGGTAGATCACGAACCACGGGAGCGTGACGAGCAGCACCGACGGGTTGCCGAGCGCCCGGACGATCCCGCGGAGCCCGACGCGGGGATCGACGTACGGATCCAAGTGACCCCGGGCCTCCCGGAGCGCAAAGAGGACGCCGGCGAAGAGGAGGACCGCCCCGCCGCGGAAGACCCAGGCGAGCGCCGCGTTGTCCAGCGTGCCCAGGAGACCGAACCCGACGGCGAACCCGACGATCCAGCCCAAGAGGTTCATCGCGTCGAACCGGCCCATCTCGTACCCCGTCGCCGCGATGTCGGCCTCGTTGGCCACGACGGCGAGGCTCGCGGCCAGGATCGCGCCGCTGCACACCCCGAAGAGCAGGTTGAGCGCGCCCAGGGCGAGCGGGTCCCGGGTGACCGAGACGAGGGCGAAGAGGAGCGCCGCCGTCGCCATGGCGGCCACGAGGATCGGGAAGCGGCCGTACCGGTCGGCGGCCGCCCCCGAGAACAAGACCGTCGAGAACTCGCCGATGGGGGCCGTGGCCGCCACGATCCCGACGAGCCCGACCCCCGTCGCGTCGATGCCGGCCGACGAGCCGACGATGTACGAGGCGAAGACCGCGACGGTGAGGCCGAAAGCGAACCGGACGAAGAACGTCGCCCCGAGGACCGCCCGCAGGAGGCGGCGCGCTTCCGCGTCGGGCGCCCCCGGCGGTCCGGCCGCCGGCGGCTCCCCGCTCATCCCGCGACGTACGACGGGCGGGTGGGCTCAAAGGCCTTCGCCCGGAGAGGCAGCGGCGCTACGGGTGGCCGAAGCAGACCCGGACGGGTGCGGTCCCCGGCGTCCACGACGCTTCGATGCGCACGAACCCGACGCGTTCGAACTGGAACTGGTCGCGCGGCCGGGCGTCGGCGACGGCCCCCTCGGCCACGCCGAGGTGGTGCTCGCCCTCGAGACCGAGGAGGTCGACGGGAACGGCGCGGGCCGCCCCGACCCATTGAAGGCGAGGGATCCGCCGGTTCTCGCGGCTCGTGAACTGGGCGGCGAGCGCCGCCCCGGCGGCGGGCAGCGGTCCGGCGGGGAGCGCCACGTTGGCGAGGTCCTTCAATCGGACCTCGGTTCCCAGGCGGGGGGCAAGGTCCGACCGGGCGAGGAAGAACGTCGGCCCCGTCGCGACGCGCCGCCGTCCGAGCTCGGGCCGGTCGGGATGGTTCGGGAGCTCGACCTCGGCGAGGTCGTCGGGGAACCCGTCCACGTGGACCGCGACCGGGTCCTCGACGAAGGCCCGGCGGGGGGTGGTCGGGTCGATGATCGCCCGGTTCTCGGCGTAGAGCGTCTCGGCCGGGACCTCGATGTCGGCGAGCGACAGCCCGAACGAGAGGGTGAACTGGCGGAGCGCGGCGGTGGTGATCCCCCGACGGTCGAGCGACGCGAGCGACCAGCTCCGGGGATCGGCCCACCCGTCGAAGAGCCCCGACCGGACCTCGGCCGACGCCTTGCTCTTCGCGATCTTGGCCTCGCGGACCCGGAGGATGCCCCAATGGATGAACTGCGGTCCGGTGAGGCCCAGGAGCCGCCAGATGTACTCCTGCATCCGGTCCTCGATGACGAGGTCCTTCCCCCGCAGCACGTGGGTCATTCCGAGCTCGAGGTCGTCGACGGCCCAGGAGAACTCGAGCATCGGCCAGACGCGGTACTTGTGGCCGACGCGGGGGTGTTCCACGTCGCTGACCCGGAAGAGGACCCGGTCCCGGAACGCCGGATCCGGGTCGGCGAGATCGGTCCGCAGACGGAGCACCGCCTCGCCGGGCCCGTACCCGCCCGCGAGCATCCGGTCCCATCCCTCGAGGGTCTCGGGCACGGTCTGACTCCGCTCGGGGCAGGCGGTTCCCTGCGCCCGTCGCTCCCGCAGGAGCCCGGCGGGACAGACGCAGACGTACGCGCCCCCGGCCTCGATCACCCGGCGGGCCCACGGGTAGAAGCGGGGCACCCGGTCCGACTTGAAGAACGTCGCATCCGGCCGGACCTCGGCCAGCTCGAGGTCGCGGCGGATGCCATCGATCATCTCGAGGTCGACGCGTTTCTCCTCGGAGCCGATGGTGTCGTCGATGACGAGGAGGAGCCGTCCGTGGTACCGCGCCCGGTAGTGCTCGTTGACGTAGATCATCCGGGCGTTCCCAATGTGGAGCGCGCCGCTCGGGAACGGCGCCATGCGGAGGACGACCTGCCCGTCCACCGCCCCCGGCAACGGGGGCATCTCGGGTCGGTCGGCGCGACGCGGTTCGGCCGTCTCGACGGCGCCGCCGAGGGCGGCGAGGGCGCTCGCCTGGGCGGCCGCATCGAGCGAGGCGACCTCGCCGATGATCGCGTCGACCGCCGCCTGGACCGCCGGGGCGGTCCGTCGGAGCGCCGGGGTCTCGGCGAGGAGGCGGGAGACGATGGGCCCGGCCCGGGGCGCGCCGCCGTGCTCGAGGGCGTTCTGGAGCGCGATGCGACGCGCGCGCCGGTCGACCTCGGGCTCGAGCGTCATCTCGCCGCCGGGGGCGGCGGCCCTTAAGACCCTTCGCCGGAGCGCGGCCCGGCGTGCGTCCGGTCCCGGGACCGGGCGGTGTACCGCTGCCGTCCGTCGTCGATCGCCTCGGTGAGGGTGAGCTCGCCGCGCAGCACCCGCTCCGCGACGTGCCGGGGGATCGTGAACCGACCACCGCTCCCTTCCCGGCTCTTCCGCTGGAGGTCCTGGACCTCGCCGGCTGTCGTGGTGATGGCCGCCGGTCCGTGGACTGGGACCCCGTCGGTGAGCGCGATCGCCCGGGCCGCGGCGGGGTCCCGGCGGCGTCGTCCCCCGGTGGGGGTCGTTCCGTGCTCGGCGACGAGCTCGACGGGTCGCCGGAGCGGCAGAAGCGCATTGAGGGTCCGGTCCCGGGCGAGCCGATCGCCGTCGCCCACCCGGAACCGCAGGCCTCTATCACCGAACCGGCGGCGGAGGAGCGCGCCGAGACGGCCGGCCGCCTCCGGGTGTTCGAGCACCCCGTCGACAAGGGTCCGATGGCCGGCAACGACGGCGTACCCGGGGCGCGGCCCGGGATCGATGCCGACGATGAGCTCTTCGCCATCATCGGTCGCAAGCGCCGCCTCGACCTCGGCCCAGAGCGCGGTCCGGTCGCCGGCCGAGGGTACCGCCACCACGTGGCGGTGCCGGATCCGGGGCACTTCCTCCGGGCTCGTGAGGACGATCGCCGCGCTGGGCGGGATCCGCTGGCCGGGGAGCAGACTAACCGTCGGGACCCGGCGTTCGCGCAACACCGGGGCCAACTCCGCGTAGAGCGCGGGGTCCCGGGTCACGAGCGCAACGCACCGGCTTCTCAACGGCGGCCGATGCGTGAAATACGCCATAAAGATTGGCCCCGCGTGACCGCCTGCACGGCGTGCGGTGCCGCGGCACCGGAGGGCGGATTGTTCTGCCCCAACTGCGGCCGGACGCTCCCGCAGCCCGGCGGGGCGGCGGAGCGACCGCTCCCGCCGCCGCCGCCACCGGCCGGCTGGGGACCCCCGGCGTCGCTCGGCCCGCCGCCCCCGACCGACTGGATCCCGGAAGGGCTGCAGGGCCGGGCGGTCCACTGTCCTCGGTGCAACAGTCTGATATCGGTGCGGGCCGTCGTCTGCCCGGTATGCCGGGCGGAGCTCCCCCCGCCCGCCGGGGCCGCCGGGGACGCCGCACCGCCGGGATGATCCGCATCGCCCAGGAACGCATCGCCGACCTGTTCGCGCTCGCCGCGACGGAGTCGCAGCGACCGTCGTCGCGCCTCCCCGATCGGTACGTGGCGCTCGCGCGTCGGATCGGGATGCGGTACAACATCCGGATCCTGCCCGAGTACCGGACCGTCTTCTGTCGGCGCTGCTCGGCGTACTGGATCGAGGGACGGACCGTGCGGACCCGCCTCAGGGGCGGCCAGCGGGTCCGCACCTGCCTCGCGTGCGGCGCCCAACGAAGGTTCGTCGTGGGGACTCGACCGGGTCCCCGCGGAGCCCGGGACGCGGTGCCGCCCCTCGCCGGCGGGACCGACGCCGCGGCGCTCGTCGACGATGTGGGAGAAAGCGAGCTCGTTGCCGAAGAGGACGACGGCGAACAAGATTAACCCCGAGGTCCCTCGCCGCTCGACGCCGGGGTAGCCGAGCGGCCAAAGGCGGCAGACTCAAGATCTGCTCTCGCAGGAGTACCCAGGTTCGAATCCTGGCCCCGGCACGCTTCCGTCGCCGTCATCTATCGACCGCCGATCCGGGCCCCGATGCCGCGACGGCCGTCCCGCGCGGTCCACCGGTCGCTGACGTTCCGCAAGGTGATCGCGGCGCCCCTCCCCTTCGTGTTCCAGTGGTGCACGGACTACCGCGAGGACGACGATCGGATCACCGACGACCTCTACCACTACCGCGCCCGGATCCTGCTTCGAGAACCGCGGCGCGTCGTCCGCGTCGTCACGGTCCCGGGCGGGGACCCGCTCCGCACGACGGAGGTCGAGGTCATCCGACTGGCGCCACCGGATCGGTGGACCGTCCAGATGTACAGCGCGACCGGCGACCGGGTGAGACGCTACCGTCTTCGGCGGATTGGTCCGCACCGCTCCGCGCTCGAGATGCGCTTTGTCGAGACCTGGAAGGTCGCCCGGATTCCCAGTCGGGCACGGTATCGTCGCCTCTTCCAGCGGGTATGGGACCGGTACGTGGACGGCATCGAACGGGACTACCGTCGGCGGTGACCCCCGGCGCGGGCGCGGAACGAGCCCTGGCCGAAGCGGCCCACGCCGTGGCTCGGAGCCGATCACCCGGGATGGACCCGGGCCACGGAGCACGATCGGTGACCGCCGGCCGGTCGGAGCCGACCGCCGCCCCATCGATTCTATGTAGCGCCGAATCGTCGGCCCGATGGGCTCGACGTGCGGATCGGCGTCGTGGTCGTCGGAGCGGTCCTCCTCCTCGCCGGCGCCGGTTTCGCGCTCGTCCCGATCCTGCCCGCCGCCACGCAAACGATCGACACGTTCGATCCCTGGGAGTTCAATGTCACCGCCGCGTTCTCGTTCACCGGGACGATCCCCCTCTCGATCACGTGGACGTCGCCGGACAACGCGTCGGTGGAGCTCGCCACCTGCGGCAGCATCGCCGCCGACGAGCAATGCGTCGACGGGACGTACGCGAACGAGACCGGCACCGGCGGCACGTTCACCCTCGCGGCGAAGGTGAACGGGGCCGTGGGGGTCTTCCTCACGGCGGGGACCACCGCGTCGGTCACCGTGAAGGAGGCGCAGCCGACGATCGGCGACCTCCTCGTCGTCGCCGGAGTGGCGCTCGTCGTGGCGGGGCTCGTGCTCCGGCGCCGCCGGGCCACGCCGGCGCCGTTTCCCCAGGTGGCCCCGACGGGCTGAGGGCCGTCCGGGCCCGGGCGCGCTCGATCAGGCGACCGGCAGGGCGTACGTCGGGGTGTAGTCCGCGGGGAGGCGCCCCACCATCGGGATCGGATGGCCACAGGCCCGACAGGCGTTCGCTTCGGTGAGATGCCAGCCACGGATCGTGAAGCCGTACCGTTCCACGGCCACGGCACCGCACGCGGGGCAGTACGTGTGCTCGAGCGGATGGCCCCAGACGTTCCCGAGGTACACGTAGGCGAGCCCCTCGGCCTTCGCGATGGCGTGGAGCCGCTCCAGCGTCGCGATCGGCGTGTTCGGGAACTCCATCATCTTGTAATCGGGGTGGAAGCGGAGGAGGTGAAACGGCACCTCCGGTCCGACCTCGTCGTGGACGAACCGGGCGAGGGTGCGGAGCGCGGCGGGGTCGTCACCGACCTCGGGCACGATGAGGTCGGTCACCTCGACGTGCACGCCCCGTCGGTGGAGCTCGGCGATCGTCTCCAGGATCGGCGCCGGGCCCTTCGCGGTGATGTACCGCCGCATGAACGTCGGCTCGCCGCTCCCCTTGAAGTCGACGCTGATCGCGTCGAGCTTCGGTGCGAGGACGTCGACGGCCTCGGGCGTCATGTACCCGTTCGTGACGAAGTTCGCGAAGAGCCCCGCTTCGTGCGCCGCGTCGATGACATCCACGGCGTACTCGAGGAAGATCGTCGGCTCGTTGTAGGTGAACGTGACGCCGTCGCAGTCGAGCTGCCGCGCGAGCCGCACCGCCGCCGCGGGGCTGAGCTCCCGGCCCTGGACGACGTGCTCCTGGGAGATCTCGGCGTTCTGGCAGTACTGGCAGCGCCAGTTGCACCCCACGGTCCCGATCGAGAGCACGCGGCTCCCGGGCCGATAGTGGCTCAGCGGTTTCTTCTCGACGGGGTCGACCTGGACGGCCGCCGCCCGTCCGTATGAGAGGAGCACCAGGCTGCCGTTCTCGTTCGCCCGGACGAAGCAGAATCCGTGGGAGCCGGGCGGGATCACGCAGTACCGCGCACAGGCGGTGCATCGCACCTTCGCATCGGGAAGCGGCTCGAAGAGGCGCGCCGGGTGGCCGGCCATCGACGCCACGGCGAACGACCCCCCACACCCGTACGGAACCGGCACCGATAACCGTTGGGTCCGCCGACCGGGGAAGGGTTGAAGCCCCGGGCCCCGTGGGGCCGGTCGATGGCCGCCGCGGACGCCTCGGCCCACGCGATCGAGGCGACGGTCCTCGAACGGCTGCGCCCCGAGCCGGCCCTGCTCGATCGCCTCGCCGAGGTCCGGGCGCTGCTCGTCGAGCGCGGCACCGCGCTCGCGAAGGCGCGCGACTTTCCGCTCGTCCGCTGCCTCGTCGCCGGCAGCGCAGCGCGGGGCACGTTCCTCCGGGACCGGCTCGATCTCGATTTCTTCCTCCTCTTCCCCCCGACGGTGTCCCGCGCCGATCTGGAGCGGATGGGGCTCGAGCTCGGGGCGGCGCTGCTCACGGCCCCCGAGACCCGGTACGCCGAGCACCCGTACCGGCGCGGCACGTTCGAGGGGTTCACCGTCGACGCGGTCCCCGGCTACGCCATCGAGGACCCGTCGCACCCTCTCACCGCCGTCGATCGCACGCCGTTCCACCAGGCGTACCTCGCCGAGCGGGAGACCCCGGCGCTCGTCGACCAGATCCGCCTCGCCAAGCAGTTCCTCCGGGCGCTCGGCGTCTACGGCTCCGAGGCCCGCCGCGGCGGCTGCTCGGGGTACCTCGTCGAGCTGCTCGTCCTGCGGTTCGGGAGCCTCCGGGCGCTCCTGGCCGAGGCCCGATCGTGGCGGATCCCGGTCCGTCTCCCGACACGCCCGACGGCGGCGCCCCGGGTCCCCGACGACGTCGCGCTCGTGCTCGATGACCCGGTCGATCCGAACCGGAACGTCGCGACGGCGCTCACCCGCCGGAACCTCGGGCTCTTCATCCTCGCGGCCGCCGAGTACCTCGATCGGCCGCGGGCCTCGGCGTTCGAGCTCCGGACCGACCCCGGGATCCCTCGGGCCCGGGGCGTCGCGCTCGTAGAATCCCGGGGGACCCACGTGACGGGGGTGCGGCTCCCCCGGCCCGCGCTCGTCGACGATATCCTCTACCCGCAGCTCCGCAAGGCCGAACGGTCGATCGCCGAGGAGATCGCCCGACTGGGGTTCCGGGTCGTCGGCTCCGCCGCGGCCGCCGGCGACGGGGAGCTGGTCATCCTCGTCGAGGTCGAATCGGCCCATCGCCCCGTCGTCGACCCCCGGGACGGCCCGCCCCCGGGCATCGACCGGGTCGGCGACTTCCTCGCGAAATGGACGGCTGCCGACGCCCCGGTCCTGCAAGGTCCCTTCGTGGCGGCTGACGGGCGTCTCGCCGTCGAGGCGCGCCGGGCCGAACGTCGGCTCGAGCCGCTCCTCACCGCGGCGCTCCCCCGCCTTCCCCTCGGGCGCGATCTGACGCCGGGCGAGGGGGCCGTTCCGCTCGGATCGCTCAACGATTCCGCACCGCTCCGCGAAGCGCTCCGCGAGCTTCTCGGAAAGCACCTGCCGTGGCTGCCGGACGCGGCTACCGGATGAGGTCGCTCAAGAGGAACCAGATTCCGAGCCAGCCGAAGAACGCGATCGCGATGAGACCGGCCCACTCGCCCCGCGTGTAGGTCGACGACTCGGTCCGCAACCGTTGGACGACCCACGGGGAGGCGGCCACCAGGGCGAGGCCCACCACGAACGGCACAACGAAGAGATCGACGGCGCGGCCGACGAGGAAGCTCACCACCCCGATGGCGATCGAGAGGCCGAACGCGGTGAGCGTCGCGAACGTCTGCTCGAGCTCGTGGTGGATGAACTTGGGCTCGTCGAACGTCGGGAACTCGAACGACGCCTCCTCCGGCTCCTCGAGCCGCTGTCGGGCCTTCTTCGCCACGACTAGCTCACCCTGGCCGCCCGGGCGGCTGCGAAGAGCTCGTCGGCGTGGTATGACGATCGCACGAGCGGTCCCGCCTCCACGCCTCGGAAACCCAGCGCGAGCGCCCGGGCCCGCCACCGGTCGAACTCGTCGGGGAGGATGTAGCGGGCGACCGGCCGATGGGCCGGCGTGGGACGGAGGTACTGGCCCAGGGTGAGGAGGTCGACGTCCACGTCCCGGAGATCGGCGAGCGCCTCGTCGAGCTCGTCGTCGATCTCCCCGAGCCCCAGCATGATCGAGCTCTTCGTCACCAGGGGGCCGGTCGCCTCGGCCTTCGCCCGCTCGAGGACGCCGAGCGATCGATCGTAGCCCGCCCGGTGATCGCGAACGTCCAGCGAGAGCCGCCGCACCGTCTCGAGATTGTGGGCGAGCACTTCCGGTGCATCGGCGAGGATTGAGGCAAGCGCCTCACCGCTCCCCCCGAGGTCCCCGATGAGGAGTTCGACCCGTGTCGACGGACTTGTTGACCGGATCGCCCGGACCGTCGCGGCCATCAACCCGGCGCCGCCATCAGGGAGGTCGTCGCGACAGACCTGGGTGAGGACGACGTACCGGAGCCCCCAGCGCCGGACCCCTTCGGCGACGCGGGCCGGTTCGGAGCGATCGACGGCCCCGGCCGACCAGTGGGTCGTCACCGCGCAGAACGTGCATCGCCGGCTGCAGTCGGTCCCGAGGAGCATGATCGTGGCGGTCCCCGCCGACCAGCACTCGGCGAGGTTGGGGCATCGGGCCTCCTGGCAGACGGTGCCGAGCCCCAGATCGGCGACGGCGCCGCGGACCTCCGGGTAGCGGGTGCCCCCGGGGGGACGGGTCCGGATCCAGAGCGGTAGGCGGTCGCCGATCGGCGGCGCGCTCGCCAAGGACGCCGACACGCCGCGACGAGTGGGCGTGCGACTTATCCTTTGCGCGGGCGGGCCTCGGCGAGCCGGCTCTCGAGGAGCGTAGCGAGGAAACTCGCCGGTACCTCGTCCATGCTGAGGCGGGCCGAATCCCCCGGCCGGCCGGGTTCGATCTGCAGCAGGCTCTCCCGCTCGAGCTCGCGCACGATCCGCCAGAACTGGATCCGGCCCACCGCGTGCTCGCCGTACTCCTCGGCGACGGCCTGGTACGTCTTGCGGACCGCCTCCGACGGGGCCTGGGCCTTCGCCCCCCGGAGGCTCCGCGCCAGGGCGAGGAGGACCACGAGATGGCCCGTCGCGAGCTCCTCGAGCTTCGTCTCGGTGACGGTCGGGTAGATCGATCCCTTCGCCGCTCGCACGTCCTCGGGCCGGAGCTCCTCGGCCCCGGCCTGGTCGGCGGCCCGGGCCGCCCCCCCGAGCATCTCGAGCGCGAACCGCGCATCCCCGTTCCCCGCCGCGATGCGCGCGAGCTGGCCGAGGACCGCGTCGCCGTACGATCCGGTCCGCAACGCGAGCGAGGCCCGGTAGGCGAGGATCGCTTCGAGGTCGGCCGCCGTGTACGCGGCGAGCTGCAGCCGGTGGGTGACCCCGAAGCTCGAGCGGCTCGCCGCGTCGAGGTACGGCAGGACGTCCTCGGGGGCGACGAGGAAGAGCGAGATCGAGCCGAGGCCGACCTCGGGGGACCGGGTGAGGAGGTAGGGGAGCTTCGTGCCCTGGCGAACGAGGGCGCTCACTTCGTCGAGGATCACGAACAGGTGGCGCGGCTGGCGCCGGATACCCTGCTCGAAGACGTCGAGCATCTCGGCGAGCGAATACCCCCGGTCGGGGAGCGAGACGCCGACGCCCCGCAGCAGATCGAGCACCACGGTCCGGTCGCTCGATCGCCGCCAACAGTTGACGTAGAGAGCGAGGGCGTTCTGCCCGCCGAGCTTGCCCGATTTCTGCAGCTCGTCGCCGAGCCGCTGAGCGAGGGCGGTCTTGCCGCTCCCGATGCCCCCGGTGAGGAGGTGGTGGTGGGCCACGCCCTTCCCGAGGGCGCCCCGATAGAGGTCGAGGAGGAGCCCGAGCTCCTTCTCGCGCCGGGGGAGCCGTGGGGGACGGTACCCGGGATCGAGCGTCTCCTCGTGCTGCAGGATCCGGGCCACGGGAATCGACCTCCCCGAGCCGGCCGCCTACTTCATGCTCGCGACCCGCCGCCGCCGACGGAGCGCGGGACGCAGGCGCGCATCGACCGCCGCGATGACCTCGGCGGTGGGGCGTTCGGCGTCGACGACGATCCAGCCGCGTCCCCGGGCGAGCCGTCCGTAGGCCCGGGCCACCCGGGCCAGCGTCGCCCGCCGCTCGAGGGGCGCGGCCGCGCCGCCGGAGCGCCGGCCGGCGCGCTGCAGCCCGTGCCCGGGGTCGACCCGGAGCCAGACGACGCGGTCGGGCCACCGGGCGACCGCTCTCTGGACCCCTGCGAGCGATCGCGCCGCGGCGGGGGCGAGCGCGCTCCCCTGGTAGGCCAACGTCGAGAACAGCGACCGGTCGCTCACGACGACGTCATTTCGGGCGAGGAGCGCCACGAGCCGGGGTCGCGCGTAGAGTCGATCCAGAGTGAACAGGACCGCCGCCGCGGCGGGGTCGCGCGGCGCGACCCGCTGCGCCTCCGCCCCCAGAACAGGGTCGCTCGGCTCCCGCCAGCGGGCGACCCGGAGCCCGGCCCGGCGCCAGCGGAGGGCGAGCGCCCGAGCCACCGTCGATTTGCCGGCCCCATCGATCCCTTCGAGGGCGACGAGCCATCCTTCCGGTGCGCGCGGGCGCGTCATCCGGCTCCCGAGGGCGACGTGGTCGGGGTGAATCCGTAGACGGCGGCCACCGAATCGATGAACGGGATGCGGAGTCGGTCGGGATCGCCGCCCCCCTCCACCCACGCCCGGGCTCGGCGCGGCACCGTCGCGAGGTCGAGCACGGCGCCCGGGCGCGCCGGGTCGTCGAGGAAGTCGGTCTCCCAGAACCACGGCCCGGGGTCGGCCAGGCTCGTCGCCGCGAGGTCCTTCCGCGCCAGGAACGACGGGACGATCCCCCGGCGGTGGACCGGATCGACGATCGACCGAGCGTAGTGCTTCACGACACGGCCCGGGGGGAGACCGGCGCGGGCGGCCGATGCGGCGAGGCGGGCGTACCCGGTGGCATCGAGGTCGTCCGAATGCACGACGACGGGACACCCGACGTCCCGCGCCCGGCCGAGCGCATGGTCGAAGACCGACGCCGCCGCCGCGCCCACGTCGTCCGGCACCGGGAAGTGGGGCCATCCCACCTCCCCCAGCGCCACGGCCCGCTGGTCCGCGACGGCCACCGACGCCGCATCGAGGGCGGCCCGATGGAGGTCCGCGGCCGCGGGCAGCCCGATCCGTTCCGCCGCCGCGAGGAGATCGACGGGGAACGGGGCCAGGACCACGTGGACGACGACCCCGGTTTCCGACCGGATGCGGGCCGCGAGATCGATCGTCGTCGCGAACTGTTCGCGGTACGTGTCGAGCCGGACGATCGGGCCGGGCCGGTAGTTCTGGGTGGCGAGGAAGAGGTGGGTACCACCGGCCGCCCGGAACCGGCGGACCGCGCCGATCGCCTCCCCCGAGGGGTGGAGATGGCAGTGGTGGTCGACGACCGGGAGGTCCGGCGGGAGCGGCACCGCCGACGGCCGGCCTACCGGAGGAGCCCCGCGCCGCGGAGCTCCCTCGTGATCTTCTTGACCGCGACCTCGACGTCGGACGGCTTGCGCGCGCCGGTGCACACGAGCTTCCCGCTGCCGAAGAGCAGGACGACGACCCGGGGCTCATCGATCCGGCAGACGAGGCCCGGGAACTGCTCCGGTTCGTACTCGACGCGATCGAGCCCGAGGGTGACGGCGATGGCATTGAGGTTGATCTCCGATTCGAGGTCGGAGCTCGCGACGATGTTCTGCACCTCGATCTTCGGGCGCATGTTGATCTTCTGCCCGCCCTTCTTGATCTGGAGCGAGACCTTCGCGATCGAGTCCTCGACCTCCTTCATGCTCTTCGCGCCCGTGCACACGACCTTGCCGGAGCGGAACAGCAGGATGGCGGTCTTCGGCTCCTTCAACCGGTAGATGAGCCCCGGGAACTGCTCGGGCTCGTACTCGGCCCCGTCGAGCCCGAGGGCGATCGACTGGAGGTCGAGTTCGTCGCCGAGCGAGGTCGAAGCCACCACGTTCTCGATCCGGATCTTGACCATGCGGAGCCCCAGCTCGGGTATTTAAGTCGGCTTATAAAGGGTTCGACAGCCTAAATGCGCGGCTTCGGCGGCGATCCATCCGGCGGGCTTCCGGCGGTCGCGGCAGGCGCCACGAGCCCTTCCAGGGTCGATTGGAGCACCCGCAGCGTGAACCCCCAAAGTGTGTGCTCCCCGTGGGGGATCGCATCCACCTCGATCGTGCCGGACCCGACAGGCATCGTGACGCGATCGGTGCGGCCCAATCGATCGATCGGGAACCAGAAGAGCGCGGCCACTTCACGGGCGTCCGGAACGAAGCGGAGTTCGTGGTCCTCCCGGAGCGTCGTCGCGAAGAGCCCGACGTGGAGCTGGAACCGCGGTGCGGGGCGGATCCCGAGGAACGCTGGAGGTTCGGCCACCGCGCGTCGCGAGACGCCCGTCTCTTCCTCGAACTCGCGGAGAGCGGTCTCGGCGAGCGATCGGTCCCGGGCGTCGACCCGGCCGCCAGGGAGCCCGACCTGGTCGGAGCCGGGGTCGGAGGTCCGCCGACTTCGGCGGAGAAGAAGCACCTCGATCCCCGGCGGGGCCGGTCGTAGGACGATCAGTACCGCCGCGCCGGCCACCCCCGACGGCGGGGGTTCGGCCGGAAACCGGGCGAGCCAGTGATCGATGCGGAGCTGCTCGGACGGTATGGCGCTCACTGCTGCCAGTCGAAGACCGCCTTCTCCCGCACGACGGTGCGGTCCCTCGGGTGGTCCTTCTGACCGGCGAGGTACCGCTCGAGCGCATCGAGCCGTCGCTTGAGCTCGTCGAGCTCCCGCTCGAGGCGGGCGAGTCGCTCGGCCGCAGGTTCCGTTGCCGGCGAGCTGCTCATCGACGGTTCCAGCCGGCGGCGGTAGAAAAGCGCGAGGTGAGGCGCCTAGGGCCGGTTCGGACGGACGACCTCGCCCCGCTCGACCCGGCCGAGCCACGCGTCGATGGCGCTCGCACATTCCTGGGGGTGCTCGATCGGGACGAGGTGACCGGTGTTGGCGAAGAGCTTCAGCTCCGACCCCCAGATCGACTGGCGGAGCATCCGCCCGTGCGACGGGTCGACGACGAGGTCGTCCATCCCGTGCATCACCAAGGCCGGCACCGCGAGCCGGTGGAGCTTTCCCCGCAGGTCGAACGCGCGGAGCGCCGTGCCCCAGGCGATCGACGGCGCCGGGTCGACGGCCGCCTGCCTCGCCCGGACCTCATCGGCGAAGTCGAAGTGCTGCTCGATCCAGTCCGGGGCGAAGAGGTCCTTCAGGAGGCGGAGCGCGTACGCGTCGGGCCCGCCGTCGCGGAACGCCTCGGCCCACCCGTCGATCACAGCGCGGGTGTGCGCGTCGCAGTGCGGCGAGCCGCCGATGACGACGAGGCTCGCCACCCGATCCGGGTGGTCGTGGGCGAGCTGGAGCGCCAGGAGCGCCCCGGCCGACACCCCGACGAGCCCGGTGCGTTCGATCCCCGCCCCATCGAGGAGGGCCAGCAGGTCGTCGACGTGCGCCCCGAGGTCGTACGCGCCGTCGGGCGCCACGGGGGACCGGCCGTGGCCCCGCAGGTCCGGGGCGACCCAGCGCCGGGACGATCCGAGCGGCCCGAGGACGCCGTTCCACACGGTATGATCGCCGGCGAGACCGTGGAGGAGGACCACGGGCGAGCCCGCCCCCTGCTCGCGGACGTGGAGCGCGACCGACGACCCCGGCACGCCGGGGGCCGACGTTCAAGTCACATAAGGAGCGCGTCCCGCGGCCTTATAGCACGGGCTCCGTACCATCGTCCATGGCGCGGGGGGTGATGCTCATGAGCGGCGGGATCGACTCGCCGGTGAGCCTGCACTACCTGCTCCGTCAGGGCCACGACATGGTGGCCGTCCACCTCGACAACCGGCCGTTCACCGACGACTCGCCCCTCGAGAAGATCATCGATCACCTCGCGGTCCTCGGCGAGCGGTATGGCCGGAAGGTGCCGCTCTACGTCCTCCCCCACGGCCCGACGCAGGTGACGCTCATGCGGAACACCGACCGGCACGTGGGATGCGTCCTCTGCCGCCGGTTCATGTGGCGCAGCGCCGAGCGGATCGCCGAGCGCGAGGGCGCCACCTTCCTCGCCACCGGGGAGGCGCTGGGACAGGTGGCGAGCCAGACCCTCTCCAACATGCGCACCGCGACGAGCGCGGTCCGGCTCCCGATCGTCCGCCCGCTCATCGGGTTCGATAAGCAGGAGATCGAGGCCGTCGCCCGGTCGATCGGGACGTACGTGATCTCCACGCGGCCCGGGGTCTGCTGCCAGGCGGTGCCCGACCGCCCGGCCACCCGGAGCCAACTCATCCAGATCGTCCAGCAGGAGGAGCGCGTCGACGTGGAGCAGATCGTCGCCGACTGCGTGCGTCGCGCCGTCGTGATGTGACGTATCGCACCCTGCGACTCTGTTCCGGGCGCGGCGCCTTCGAGGCGGTCCCCGAACCCAAGCTCGAGCTCGATCTCGCGGCGATCGCGGCCCGGCTCCGGGAGCGGGGGGTGCCGGTGACCGACGCACGGGTGCTGCTCCTCGCGACGTTCGAGTGCGAGTCGACGATCGCGAAGGACGGCCGCATCCTCTTCAAGACCGACGACCCGCTCGTCGCCGCCCGGGCCCTCGTCGCGCTCCGGGACGCGGCGGGGCTCCCGGCGGAGCCCACCGAGGCGGCCGCGCCACCGCGTTCGCCCGCGAGACTTATGCCGCCGTAACCGTTCGACGGGCGTGCGGGAGACCTGGGTCGTCGGCGCCGCGACGAACCGGTTCGGCCGGCGCCCCGAGACGGGCCGGGAAGCGGCCGCCGCCGTCGCGCTCGCCGCGATCGAGCGGAGCGGCCTCGCCCCCTCCCAGATCGGCTACACCTTCGTCGCGAACGCGTTCGGCGTCGCGGAACGGCAGGCCCACGTAGGACCGCTCCTCAACACCGCGCTCGGGATACCGGAGGTCCCCTCGGTGACGATCGAGTCGGCGTGCTCGTCGTCGAGCGCGGCGCTCCACGAGGCGTACGTCCACGTGGCGGGCGGCTTCACCGACGCGGCCCTCGTTGTCGGCTTCGAGCGATTGTCGCACCTCGACACCCTTGCGGCAACGAGCTACTTCGCCATGGGGGCCGACTACGCGTTCGAGACCCGGAACGGCGCGACGTTCCCGGGGCTCTATGCGACGTTGGCGTCGGCCCACCAGGCGGCGTTCGGGACCCGGGCCGAGGAGCTGGGCGCGGTGGCGGTGAAGAACCACGCGAACGCGGCGCGGAACCCCCACGCCCACTTCCAGAAGGAGATCTCGCTCGCGACCTACCTCGCTTCGCCCATCGTGGCGTCGCCGCTCCGGCTGTACGACTGCTGCCCCTTCTCCGATGGCGCCTCGGCGCTCGTCGTGGCGGCCCGGGAGACCGTCCCCGCGCCCGCCGCGGAGCCCCTCATCATCCGGGCGTCGGTGCGCGCCGGTTCGATCGCTGACATGCACGACCGCCCGACGCTCACCGGACTCCCGGCGACCCGGCTCGCCGCCTCGAAGGCGTTCCGCCAGGCGGGGATCGAGCCGGGCGCGATCGATTTCGCCGAGGTCCACGACTGTTTCACCATCGCCGAGCTGATGGCGATCGAGGACCTCGGGTTCTTCCCGGCCGGACGCGCCGGCGTCGCCACCGTGGACGGGGAGACCGCCCGGGACGGTCGACTCCCGATCAACCCCTCGGGTGGCCTCAAGGCGAAGGGCCACCCGGTGAGCGCCACGGGGGCCGCCCAGGTCGTCGAGATCTTCGAGCAGTTCAATGGGACCGCGGGCGGCCGCCAGGTCCCTCACACCGAGACCGCGCTCGCCCACAATGTCGGCGCGACGGGCGGCTCGTGTTCGATCCACATCTTCGGACGCCGCTAGGGGGCGGGGTCCGACGAGCGAACCCGACGCGCGGGACGTCCCGACGATCGCGTCGCTCCAGCGGTCGTACGAGGACGGCCGGGGTCTCCAAGGGTTCCGCTCCGCCTGCGGCTTCGCCACCGCCACGTGGGGGTTGCGCTGCCCCCGGTGCGGGGCGGCCGACCTCACCCCCGTGGACCTCCCGTCGGTCGGGCGGGTCGTCGGCGCGTCGGTCCAGCATGTGCCGAGCGATGAGTTCCTCAACGAAGCACCGTACGCCTACGTGATCGTCGAGCTCGAGGGCGGGGCCCGGGTGACCGGTTGGATCCCGTCGGGGACCGGTGTCGAGATCGGCGCGCGGGTCCGCTGGGTGCCGAGCTACAAGCCCGGGGTCCAGTTCGCGCTCGAAGCGACCCCGTCGGGCGCGCTGCCGCCATGACGGGGCCGCCGTCGGGCGTCCCGGCCGGCGACCGGCCCTGGCTCGCCCACTACGCCCCGGGCGTACCGCCGGAGGTGACGGTGCCGGACCGTCGCCTTCCGGACCTCGTGGCGGAGTCGGCCGAGCGGTTCCCGGACCGTCCGGCGTTCATCTTCCAGGGCCGGAGGTGGTCGTACCGCACGTTCTGGGCCGAGGCCGGCCGGTTCGCCGCCCGCCTGCAGCGCGACGGGTTCGTCCCCGGCGACCGTCTCGCGCTCCTGCTCCCGAACTGCCCGCTCTACCCGATCGCGTACTACGGCGCCCTTCGGGCCGGGGGCGTCGTCGTCCAACTCTCCCCGCTCTACGTCGGACGCGATCTCTCCCGACCGCTTCAGGACAGCCGACCCAAGGCGATCGTCACCCTCGAGATCCTCGTCCCGAACCTCACCGCGGTCCTCGACCCCGCGTCGGCGCCTCCGGTCTACCTGGCCCGGTTCCGCGAGTTCTGCCCCCCGCTCCGGCGGCCGTTCGTGAACCTCGTCCTGCGCGGGCGAGGGTACCCGACGCACTGGCCGTCGGAACCGTGGATCCGTCGCTGGAACGAGGGCGGCCCCACGGAACCGCGCCCGATCACCCCGGTCCAGTCACCGGCCCAGGAGGTGGCGGTCCTCCAGTACACCGGCGGGACCACCGGTCGACCGAAGGCGGCGATGCTCTCGCATCGGAACCTCGTGGCGAACGCGCTCCAGTGCCGGGCGTGGTTCCGGCGGGAGGCGATGGGGGAGGACGTCGTCCTCGCCTCGGTCCCGTTCTTCCACGTCTACGGCATGACCGTCGCGCTCAACTATCCGCTCCTGATCGGCGCCACGATCGTCCTCCAGGTCCGCCCGGAGCTGCACGAGGCGCTCCGGCTGATCGACCGGTACCACCCCACCCAGTTCCCGGGGGTCCCGTCGATGTACCAGGCGATCAACCAGCATCCCCACGTGGGCCGATACCGGATCCGCTCGATCCAGATCTGCGTCAGCGGGTCGGCCCCCCTCCCGCGCGAGGTGGCCCGCCGGTTCGAGGAGCTCACCGGCGGGAACCTCATCGAGGGGTACGGCCTCAGCGAGGCGTCGCCGGTGACCCACGCGAACCCGATCGGGGGGGAGCGGCGGGACGGCTCGATCGGCCTCCCGTTCCCGAACACCGACCAGCGGCTCGGTCCCATCGCGCCCGGTGACCCCTCCCCCGGACCCGGGGAGCCGGGGGAGCTCTGGGTCCGCGGGCCCCAGGTGATGCTCGGCTACTACGGGCGACCCGAGGAGACCGCCGAGGTCCTCGCCGACGGATGGCTCCGGACCGGGGACATCGCCACCCTCGACGCCGATGGGTACGCCTTCATCGTCGACCGGAAGAAGGACCTCGCCATCGTCGGCGGGTTCAAGGTCTACCCCCGGGAGGTCGAGGAGGTCCTCTACGAGCACCCGGGCGTCGCCGAGGCGGCGGCGATCGGCGTCCCCGATGCGGAACTCGGAGAGGTCGTGAAGGCGTTCATCGTCCGTCGGCCGGGGGCCGCGGTCACCGAGGCCGAGCTCATCGCGTTCGTCCGCGCCCGCATCGCCCACTACAAGGCGCCCCGGTCCGTCGAGTTCCGCGCGTCGTTGCCGAAGAGCGCGGTCCAGAAGGTGCTCCGCCGAGAACTGCGCCCGCCGACGGGCGCCTAGAGCCCGCGCGCGAGCAGGTCCCGCGCCACGACGAGCCGCTGGATCTCGTTGGTCCCCTCGAAGATGAGCGCGATCCGGGCGTCCCGGTAGGCGCGCTCGATCGGCGTGCCCCGGATGTAGCCGATCCCGCCGTGGACCTGCAGCGCGGCGTCGATCGTCGCCTGACCCCATTCCGAGGCGAGGCACTTCAACGTCGCCGATTCCCGGGTCTTCTCGTGCCGGTCGGTCCGGGTCCAGGCGGCCGGGTCCCACCCCATCCGATCGTGGCGGGCGGCCGCGTGGTAGACCATGAGGCGGAGCGCATGGATGTGCATGGCCATGTCGGCGAGCTTGAACTGGATCGCCTGAAAGTCGCTGATCGGGTGGCCGAACTGGGTCCGGGCCGTCGCGAACGCGACCGACGAAGTGCACGCTGCCTCCATCGCCCCGAGCATGCTCGCGCCGAGCGAGACCCGCCCCACGTCGAGGGCGGTCATCGCGACGACGAACCCCTTCCCGACGCCGCCGAGGACGTGGTCCGGTCCGACCAGGACCCCCTCGAGGACGAGCTCGGCCGTCGAGGTGCCGTGGAGCCCCATCTTCTTCTCCTGCCGTCCGACGCGGAACCCCGGGGTGCCCCGGTCCACCAGAAAGGCGGTCACGCCCCCGTTGGGGCCGAGCGCCGGGTCGGTGGCTGCGAAGACCACCACGGTGTCCGCCTCGGCGCCGTTCGTGACGTAGAGCTTCGTGCCGGTGAGCGACCAGCCGTCACCCTCACGGAACGCCGCGGTCCGCACCGCCCCCGAGTCGGAGCCCGAGCCGGGCTCGGTGAGGCTGAAGGCGAGGAGCCGCTCGCCGCGCGCCGCCGGGACGAGCCACCGTGCGCGCTGGGCGTCGGTGCCGAAGGAGAGGAGCGGCGTGGTGCCGAGCGAAGTGTGCGCGCCAACGATGGCGCCGTGCGAGGCGTCGATCCGGCCGAGCTCCTCGAGAAAGAGGCAGTAGCCGACCTTCCCCAGCCCGAGCCCGCCGTGCTCCTCGGGGACCGGGATCCCGAAGTACCCCTCCTGCTGGAGCTTCCGGACCGTCGCCGCCGGGAACGTCTCCGTCTCGTCCATGGCGGCGACGACGGGCGCGATCTCGCGTTCGACGAACGCCCGGGCGGCCGAACGGAACGCCTCCTGATCCGGGGTGAGCGTCGTGTCGAACGGCACCGGGTCACGCTCCGGTGAACTTCGGCGGCCGCCGCTCGAGGAACGCCCGGATCCCCTCGGAGAGATCGGCGCTCCCGACGACGGCCGCCGCGAACGCCGCCCGTTCCGCGGCGAGCCCTTCGGCGAGCGACCGGTCGAGCCCGTCGTGGATCGCGACCTTCGCCCCGGCGACGGCCCGAGGGGCCCGCTCGGCGATCGTGTGGGCGAGGTCGCGGGCCGCGCGGATCTCCTGCCCCGACGGGACGACCCGGTTCACGAGCCCGATCCGCAGCGCCTCGGCGGCCGGCACGAGGTGGCCTGTGAAGATGAGCTCCTTCGCCTTCGACGGTCCGACGAGCCGGGGCAGCCGCTGGGTGCCTCCGTACGCCGGCAGGAGACCGTAGGCGACCTCGGGGGCGCCCAGCTTGGCCGCGTCGCTCGCGACGCGGAGGTCACAGGCGAGCGCGAGCTCGAGACCACCGCCCACGGCGAGCCCGTTGATCGCGGCGACGACGGGGGTCCGGAACCGATCGATCCGGTCGAAGAGCGCCTGGCCGCGCGCGACGACGCCCGGGGCATCGCTCGGCGCGAGGGTGGCCACCTCCTTGAGGTCGGCCCCGGCGGAGAAGTACGGGCCGTCGCCCACGAGGACGAGGCACCGGGTGGTGGGGTCGCCCTCCACGGCGGTGACGGCGTGGTCGAGGTCGGTCAGGACCGCGGTGCTGAGCGCGTTCACCGGAGGGTGGCGCAGCACGAGGAGCCGGACCCCGCCGCCATCGTCCGTCGTGGTGACGAGGGGGGCCGCGGCCATGGAGGTTCGGCGAAGGTCGGTGTCCTGATAATCTGTCCGGGGAGAGCCCTCCCGAACCGGACGATCGACGATGGCCGACCGTGAACTCCTCACGCTCTCGCTCTACTCGCTCCTCGCGAGCAACCGGTCCGGGCTCTTCCTGGTCTACCTGCCGGTCTTCCTCGTGGTCGAGCGGGGCGCGCCCGTCGCGGCGGCGCTCGCCATCGTTTCGGTCGCCTACGTCGCCTCGAGCCTCACCGGCCCGCTTGCCGGCCGGTGGTCGGACCGGATCGGCCGGCGCCGGCCATTCCTCCTCGCCGCCGAGGCCGGGTCGCTGCCCATCTTCCTCGCGATCCCGCTCCTCCCGACGTACGTGGATTGCGGGGTGGCGTTCATCCTGGCCCAGACCGTCCTCGCCCTCGGCGCCCCGTCGTTGAACGCCTACGTCGCGGACCTGACCCGCACGTCGGAGCGCGGGCGGGGCTACGGCCTCCTCAACGCCACCGGATTCGCCGGCCAGGTCGCCGGGTTCGCCATCATCGCGCTCCTGGTGGGACCGTTCGGCATCGGTGTCCTCTTCCCGTTCGTCGTGGCGGTCATGGTGAGCTCGCTCGCCGTGATCGTCCTCGCCGTCCCCGACCGGGCGGCGGCGCCGCCGGCGGACCGGCTGGGGTGGAGGGAGGCCCGGCCGGTCCTCGGGTTCTCCGTCGCGGTCTCGATCCGGGCGCTCGGGATCGGCGCCGTCGGGACGTTCTTCGGGGTCTACGCGACGCAGCTCGGGGCGTCGGACACCGATGTCGCGCTCATCGCCATCGTCGGGCTTTCGGCGGCGGCGCTCTCCGCCATCCCGTTCGGGCGGCTCATCGACCGCATCGGCGGGCTGCGCGGGGTGTGGTACGGGACCGTGGTCACCCTCATCGGGATCATCGTCTTCCTGCTCGCCCCGACGTGGACGTACCTCGTCCCGGCCCAGGCGGTGCGGCTCGTCGGCGTGTCGCTCCTGAGCCCGGCGATGCTCGTCTGGGTCGCGAACCTCGCCCCGGCCGGGCACCGGGCCGAGTTCATGGGGCTCTTCTCGGTGATCAATTCGACGCTCTGGAGCCTGGGACCGCTCGCCGGCGCGCTCACCCTCGAGGCGGCCGGCGTCCCCGGGCTCTTCGCCTTCGCCATCGGGACGACGGTGGTCTCGCTCGTGGCGCTCGAGGTGATGTATCTCACCCGGTACCGGGGTCCGGCGGCCGGCGGGCCGGGCCGGCCGGGCGTCGTGCCCGGGCCCACCCCCGCTCTCGACAACTTCCGCGCACCGTGATATACCGACCGTCGGTTCTGGCGCCGTGGGTCGCCCAACGACGTTCGCCGACGCGGGCGCGTCGTGGGACGACGCGAAGTTCGTCATCCTCGGTGTCCCGTTCGACCGGACCACCTCGTTCCGGCCCGGGGCCCGGTTCGGCCCGGACGCGATCCGCCAGCACTCGTGGAACTTCGAGTCGTACGACCTCGAGACCGGCGTCGATCTCGCCGACATCCCCGTCCACGATCTCGGCAACGCCGACGAGTTCGGTTCGGCGAGCGACATGGTCACCGCGGTCCGGGCCGAGGTGGCACCGATCTACGCCGCGGGCAAGATCCCCATCGTGCTCGGCGGCGACCACGCCTGCTCCCCGCCGTGCGTGGAGGCGATCCCCGACGGGACATCGGTGGGGGTCCTCTACCTGGACGCCCACCTCGACTTCCGGTCGTCGTACCTCGGCGACGCCCGCAGCCACGCCTGCTCGTCCCGGCGCATCGTCGAGAAGGTGGGCGCGAACAACGTCGTCGTGGTCGGGGTCCGCTCGATGTCGCGGGAGGAGGTCGACGACAACGCCTCGATCCGGATGCCGTTCGTGACCGCCCACGAGATCGCCCGGGAGGGGATCGAGTCGGCGCTGCGCCGGGCGCTCAACATGCTCCGGACCGAGAAGGTGTACGTCTCCCTCGATATCGACGCGATCGACCCGGCGTACGCGGGCGGGACCGGGACACCGGAACCGTTCGGGCTCACCCCGCGGGACGTGAAGTACGCCTTGGGCGAGGTCGGGCCTCGCCTGGCGGGGCTCGACATCATGGAGGTGAGCCCGCTCTTCGACCAAGGGAACACCTCCGCGCTCGCGGCCCGGCTCGCCCGCGAGGCGATCGTGCGCGCCGCCGTCGCCCAGCGGCTCCTCTAGCGCAGGGGAACGATGGCCGACGAAGGGGTGCCGGTCGGCCGGGGCGCCGAAGCGTCGATCCGGCGCGTCGAGTGGATGGGACGACCGGCGGTCCTCAAGGACCGGGAGGCGAAGAACTACCGGCCGAAGGAGCTTGACGAGCGGCTGCGGCGCGAGCGGATCCGCACCGAGGCCCGGCTCCTCGTGGAGGCGCGGAAGCTCGGCGTCCGCACCCCCATCGTCTACGACCTCGACGCGGCGAAGCATCGGATCGTCCTCGAGGAGCTGCCGGGACCGACGCTGAAGGAGCTCCTCGACGGGACCGCCGGCGACCCCGCCGCGCTCCCCGGGGCCATGGAACGGTTCGGCGCGGCGCTGGGCCGGCTCCATGCCGGCGGGATCGCCCACGGCGATCTCACCAGTTCGAACGTCCTCTTTCCCGACGGCCCCACCGGCGAGCCGGCGCTCCTCGATCTCTCGATGGGCTCCCGGTCGGCCGGGATCGAGGAGCTCGGCATCGACCTGCATCTCGTGGAAGGCGACGTCCGCTCGCTGCAGCCCAAACCGGCGGCGCTCCTCGCCGCGTTCCACCGCGGGTACGCCGCCGGCAACCCCGAACGGCACGGCGACGTGCGGGCCCGGGCGAAGGCGATCAAAGGCCGGGTCCGGTACGCGTAGGCCCGGGCCCACCGGGGCGCCGACCCGCTACCGACGGGCGGGCGCGTTCAGGCCCTCGCCGCGCCGACCGATCCGATCGAGCCCGGCCACGAGCGCCGGACCGAGCTCCCGGACGACGTCGGACGCCACGAGGCCCGGTCCGGCCCGTGCGCCGGCGCGGTAGCCGGCGGCGCCGACCCAGTACGTGCCGAGCCGGGCCGCCGCGTAGCCGGCGACGCCCCGCGCGAGGAGCCCACCCACGACCCCGGCGAGAACGTCGCCCGTCCCGCTCACGGCGAGCGCCGGAGGGTGGTGGCGGTTGAGCGCGGTGCGTCGGCCGTCGGAGATGAGATCGATCTCGCCCTTCGCGAGGAGGGTCACGCGGCGCGTCGAGGCCCGGCGCCGGACCTCCTCGATCCGTTCGTCCGGCGTCCCGAGCGCGTCGCCGCCGAAGACGCGGGCGAACTCGCTCTGGTTCGGCGTCGCGACGGTGGGGGGCGCCGCATCCGGCGTCGCCGGCGGCAACGCATCGAGGGCGTCGGCGTCGACGACCGTCGGGTACCGTCCCACGAGCTCCGGGAGGAGCACGCGCATCGCCTCGAGCGTCGACTCGCCGCGGCCAACCCCCATACCGACGATGACGGCATCGACGGACACGCTCTCGAGGAACGTCGCGATCGTCGGGACGTCGGCCGGGTGGAACCGGTCCTCGCCCACGGCGTGGACGACGAGATCGGGGCTGAACGATTGCACCCGGTCGGCGGCGGGGAGCGGGACGAGCACCGTCGCCCGCTCGACGCCGGAGCGCAGCGCCGCGAGGGCGGCCAGCGCCGGGGCGCCGGCGTACGGACCGCCCCCGATGACCACCACCCGGCCCGGCCGCGGCCGGTCCGTCGCCGGTCGAGGCTTCGGGTAGTAGTGGAACTCCCCCGGCCCCGTCTCGTGCTGGGCGGCGGGCGGGATGCCGATCTCCCGGACCACGATCTCGCCGGCGGTCGCCGGCGTCATGCCGGCCTTCACCGCGGTGAGCGTGACGGTCCACCGGGGGACGATCGCTTCGGGCGAGCCGAGTCCTGTCGGGGCGTCGACGGCGAGGATCGGAGCGCCCGACTCCCGGGCGGCGGCGACGGCGTCCCGGTACGCCCCCCGCGGTGGGCCGGCCTGACCGGTGCCGAGGAGCGCGTCCAGGACGAGCGGGAAGCCGCCGAGCTCGGCCGGGCGAGGGACGCCGGCATGGACCGGCAACCGGGAGGCGATGCGGTCGTAGCACCGTCGGGCCGCCGACGAGCGGATCTCCGCCGGGGGCCGGACCATCCAGACCTCCGGCTGATACCCCCACTGGGCGAGGTAGAACGCGGCGCACGTCCCGTCGCCGCCGTTGTTGCCGGGACCGGCGAGGACCGCGACCTTCGCCGGCGCCTTCGGCAGGCGCCGGACCGCCTCTTCGGCGATGGCCCGACCGGCGTTCTCCATGAGCTCGTCGAGGGTGTGGCCGAGGGCGAGCGCGTTCTCCTCGGCGACGGCCATGTCGAGGGCCGACGCCGGCCCTTCGCCCGCGAGCGCCATCGCCGCCTAGGCGGCCGGGGGCGGGGTCCCCTCGGGGGCTTCCGTCGACTGGAAGATGTCGATCGACGCGGGGAGGAGGCCGCGCCGGGAGAGGTACATCGACTGGGTCCGGCTGTACCGGAAGAGGATGTCGGCCTTGCCCTCCTGGAACCCCCAGGGCCGGAGGATCAGGAGATCGCCCTCCCGGATCCACATCTTCTTCTTCATTTTCCCGGTGATCCGTCCCATCCGGGAGATCGAATCCTCACACATGACCCGGATGCGGGCCGCGCCGAGGAGCTGGTTCGCGACGCCGAAGATCTCGCCCCGGTTGCGCCGCGGGAGCGGCAGCCGCCCGACCTCCTCGCCGCCCTCGACAACGACCGCCTCGGGGACCGGCTCCGCCTCGGCGGGGCGCGGTTCGGCATCGGGCTTCGGTTCGGGGGCGTCCGGCACGGGTCTGTAGACGGGGCGGCCTATTTCAGGTGTGGCGGGGGAAGACCGCGAGCGGATTCTGCTCGAGGATCGCCCGCTGGGCGGCCTCGGAGAGCCCAAGCCCGCGGAAGGCGGCGAGGTTCGCGCCGATGTCCGGCACCCCGGGCCCGGGCCAATCGGTCCCGAAGATCACCTTCGCGTGGAGCCGCTCGAGCTCCGGAAAGTAGCTGAGGAGCCGCGCGGGCGGAATGCCCGAGATCTCCAGGTAGACGTTCGGGAACCGGCGCGCAAGGAACATCGCCTCGCCGGTCCAGAGCGGTCGTCCGCCGTGGGCCAGCACGAGGGTGAGGTGGGGATAGTCGATGGCGACATCCTCGACGAGGATCGGCTGGCCGAACCGGTTCCGCGCCCCCGGGAAGATCGAGGTGCCCGTGTGGACGATCACTGGCACCTTGAGGCGCTCGCACGCGGCGTAGATCTCGGCGAGACCAGGGCGTTGGCCGTCGACGTACGCGTTCGGCGCGAACCGCTGGTGCGGGGGGTGGATCTTGATCCCCCGAATGCCGAGCTCGCGGACGAGTCGCTCGACCTCGGCGCCGGGCGACGGGTGGTCGGGGAGGACGCCGCCGATGGCGATGAGCCGCTCGGGATCGGCGGCCGCGTACTCGGAGACGAACGCGTTGGTCCGGGTCGTGTAGCCGATCACCTCGGGGGCGACGTAGTTGACGAGGACCGCGCGTTCGACGCCCGAGCGGTCCAGGTAGTCGAGGAACCGGCGGGGGTCCCGGACGAGCCGCTCGACCTCGTCGGCCTGGCCCCGGTCGGCGACGAGCGCCCGGGCCTCGGGCCGCATCTCCCAGACGGGGTTGATGTGGACGTGACAGTCGGTGACCCCCACGGCCGGACCGGACCGGTCGGCGCTCATAGGCCCGCGCCCACCGTCCAGGCAGGGTCGACATGTGCCCCGGAGGGTTTATGGCGGTCGCACGGCCTCGGCGCGCCGTGGCTCCCCCGCTCGGACGCTCCGTGGTCCCCGAGGCGAAGTTGCTCCGCACGGCGTACCTCGCCGACGGCGAGACGATGCTCCGCGAGACGCGGGCGACCGGTCTCTTCTACTTCCCCGGACCCATCGTGGTCCTGCTGATCCTGGGGCTCCTCGACGTGAGCGCCTACGGGTCCCAGCAGGGCTGGTCGCCGGGGGTGCCCGGACTCACCGGCGCGTTCGACTGGGTGAAGGGGATGAGCACCACCGCCGGCTCGTACGTCTTCCTGTTCTTCCTCTTCGTGACGCTCCTCGCCTTCCTCTGGCTCCTCATCCGGTACCTGCGGTGGATCTCGACGGTCTACGCGGTGACCACGACGCGCGTGATCGTCCAGTCGGGCATCTTCTCGCGGGACTTCGACGAGATCCCGATCCAGCAGATCCGGGGCGTCGACGTCCACCAGACGTTCGGCCAGCGGCTCCTCGGGTACGGCACGATGTGGGTGAGCTCCGAGGGCGGCATGTCGAAGATCGGGAACGAGGCGTGGTACGGGATCCCGAAGCCGTTCGAGTTCCAGCGGCTCGTCGAGAACGCCACGCGCCGGCCCCCGGCGAACCCACCGGGCCCGTAGCGCTCCCTGCGATGCGCCGGGTCCCCCGAGCCGGGGCGGCGGCCGTTAAATCCCGCGCCTTCCCTCGGCGCCCCGACCAATGGCCGACGACTTCGATGTGATCGTCGTCGGCGCCGGGATGGCCGGCTCGGCCGCGGCGATCCGGCTCGCCCAGGGCGGGGCGAACGTCCTGCTGGCCGAACGGGGCGCCGAGCCCGGGGCGAAGAACCTCTCCGGCGGCATCCTGTGGGGCCACGACCTCGATCCGATCCTCCCGGAGTGGTGGCGCTCGATGCCCGTCGAGCGGCACATCGTCCGCAAGCGGTTCGGTGTCCTCACCGCGGAGCGGTCGGTCTCGGTCACGTACGACGATCCCACGTGGGGCCACGAACCGTACATCGCCCACGCGGTCCTGCGGGCCCGGACCGACCCGTGGCTCGCCCACGAGGCGGAGAAAGCCGGCGCGACGGTCGTCAGCGCCGTGCCCGTAGACCGGCTCAACTGGGAAGGGTCCCGCGTCCACGGCATCGTGCAGGGCGGCGAAACGATGACCGCCCCGGCAACGATCCTGTGCGACGGCGCGAACTCCCGACTCGCGCTCGGCACGCCGATCCGTCCGAACCCCCGGCTCGACGGCGCGGCCACGGAGCTCGGGATCAAGGAGGTGTACCGGCTCGACCGGTCCCGCCTCGAGGACCGGTTCCAGCTCGAGGGCGAAAGCGGCCACGCCGAGGAGTGGGTCTGCGGTTTCCTCCCGAAAGGGGTGATGGGGGGCGGCTTCCTTTACACTAACCGCGACACCCTCTCCCTGGGGCTCATCGTCAACATCCAGTCGCTCTTCGGGCGCGGCGCCTACACGACCGATCTCATCGAGCGGTTCAAGCTCCACCCGACGATCGCGAGCCGGCTCCAGGATGCGGAGCTCGTCGAGTACGGGGCGAAGCTCATCTCGTCGGGGTGGGCGAGCAGGCCCGCGGCGTTCCACGGCGACGGATGGATGGTCGCCGGCGACGCGGCCGGGTTCGTGTACTCGAACGGCGTCGTCATCCAGGGGATGAACTACGCGGTCCGGTCCGGGCTCGCCGCCGCCGAGGCGGCGCTCGAGGCGCGGGCCGCGGGCTCTACGGCGCCGGGACGCTTCGCCTCGTACGACGAGCGCCTCGAGCGGTCCGGCGTCCTGCCGGACTTCCGGGACTTCGCCGACATGGACCGCGTGAAGTGGAACCCCCGGTTCTACCAGGAGTACCCGGCGCTCGTGGAGGGGCTCTTCGGCCGCCTGATGACCGAGACGGGGGCCCCGAAGGCCCCGATCCGCGCGCTCCTCGCGGCGAGCCGCCGGTCGGCGCGGATCCCGATGACCCGGCTCGTCCGGGACGCGTTCGACCTCTACCGGTACTTCTAGGCGCCCGGGCCCGACCGGGCCCGCCGAACCTCGGCGGTGAGCGCCGGGACCAGGGCGAAGAGGTCGCCCACGACGCCATAGTCGGCGACCTTGAAGATCGGCGCGGCCGCGTCGGAGTTGATCGCCACGATGACCCGGGAGCTCATCATCCCGACCAGGTGCTGGATCGCCCCCGAGATCCCGACGGCGACGTAGAGCTGCGGGGTCACCGACTTCCCGGTCTGGCCCACCTGGTAGGCCGTGGGGCGCCACCCGGCGTCGGTGACCGCGCGCGAGGCGCCGACGGCGGCGCCGAAGGCGGCCGCGAGCTCCTCAATGAGCCGGAAGTTCTCGGCCGACCGGACGCCTCGACCACCGGCCACGACGATCGAGGCATCGGCGAGATCGGGGCCCTGAGCGGAGGCGGCGGGCTCGAACGGGCCGAGGCGGGCGGCCGGGACGGCGGTCCCCGACGGCCACGGGACCTCGGTGGTCTCGGGGTGGGTCGGCGTCCCGTTCGCGGGGAACGCGTGGGGTCGGATCGCCACGACGGCCCGGGGCCCCGTCAGATCGAGCTCCTCCGTCGCCCGTCCGCCGAAGATCGGCCGGGAGACATGGACGGTTCCGTCGTCCGGCGCGCCCGCCTCCACGACCCCCGTGGCGACGGCGGCGTCCCACCCGGCGGCGAGTCGGCCGGCGAGCTCCCGCCCCCGCACCGTGCTCGGCACGAGGACGATCGCCGGTTCGGGGGGGAGCGCCGCGAGGCACCCGACGGCCCACACGGCCCCCGTGAGCGGAGTTCCCGGAGGAGGGGGAATCCGCACGATCCCGCTCGCGCCGGCGGCGGCAAGCGCTGCATCAACGGTCGCCGAGGCCGGACCGACGTCGAGGGCGCGGACCGAAGCGCCCATCGACCGACCGAGCCCGATCGCCTCGCCGACGGCATCCACGGGCCGATCGCCGGTCCGCTCGACGACGACCCAGACCGGGCGCGTCACGGGAACACCTTCGCCTCGTCGCGGAGCGCCCGGACGAGGGCGGTGGCCGCCTCTTCGGGGGTCTTGTACGGGATCATCCGGGCCCCGGTGCGGGGGGGCGGTAGCCGGAACCGGGTCGGTCGGGCGAGCCCTCCCGGAGTGGGCCCGACGGCGGCGCTCGCCTCGTTCCAAGCGACCCGGTCGATCGTCGCCTTGCGGGATTTGAGGATGTTCGGGAGCTTCGCCGTCCGGGGATCGTTCCACGCCTGCTGGAGCGCCACGAGGAGCGGCGGCGCCGCCTCGACCCGGACCGTTCCCCCATCAAGCGCCTCCTGGAACCGGAAGCCGCGCGCCGCCGCCTCAGGCCGAAGGTCGACGACAGCCGGGAAGCTCGGGATCCCGAGGAGCTCGGCGAGCGCCGGCCCCACGATCCCGGACTCGTCATCGCCCGCATGCTTTCCCACGAGCACAAGATCGTGGGGGACCTTCGCGATCGCGAACCCCAGGAGGCGGGCGATCCCGATCCCGTCCAAGGCGGCGTCCGCCGGGGTCTCGACCCACGTTGCCCGGTCGCACCCGAGGGCGATCGCCGACCGGAGGACCTCCTCGCCTCGCGGAGCCGGTCCAACGGTCACGGCCCGCACCGCTGTCGCGGCACCGGCCTCCCGCAGCAGCAGCGCCTGCTCGACGGCCGACTCGTCGTACCCGCCGAGGACCCACTTCACGCCGGCGGGATCGAGCCGGGTGCCGTCGGGCGCCGGTCGAAGGCGGGTCTCGGCGTCGGGGACCGGCTTGACCGCGACGACGATCTCCACGCGGACCGTCCTAGGCGAGGGAGCGGAGCAGTTCCCGGGCGATCACGATCCGCTGGATCTCGTTCGACCCTTCGTAGATCTGGGCGAGCTTCGCATCGCGGAGCAGCTTCTCGACCGGATAGTCCCGCATGTAGCCGTAGCCACCGAAGACCTGGATCGCCTCGTCGGCGACGCGCATGGCCGCATCGGAGGCGAAGCACTTCGCGATGGACGATTCCAGGGTGCCGCGGCTCCCCTGATCGATCGCCCAGGCCGCGTGCCAGACGAGGAGCCGGGCCGCGTGGACGTCCTGGGCCATGTTCGCGAGCTTGATCTGGATCGCCTGGTGCTCAGCGATGGGCTTGCCGAACGACTGGCGCTTCGTCGCGTACTCCGCCGCGTACTCGAGCGCCGCCTGGGCGATCCCCGTCGACATCGCCCCGATGGGCGTGCGGGTCTGGTCGAGGGTCCGCATGGCGAGGTTGAACCCCTCGCCCTCGGCGCCGATTCGATCGGCGGCGGGCACGTGGACGTCCTCGAAGAGGACCGTCGCCGTGGACGACGCGCGCTGGCCCATCTTCTCCTCCTCCTTGCCGATGGACACGCCGGCGGCCGACCGCGGGACGAGGAACGCGGTGATCCCCCGATGCCCCTGGGCAGGGTCGACGGTGGCGAAGACGGTGTAGAGGCTCGCCTGGGGCGCGTTCGTGATGAAGCACTTCTGCCCGGTGAGGCGGTACCCGTCGCCCTCCTTGATCGCCCGGGTCTTGAGGGCGCCCGCATCGCTGCCCCCGCTGGGCTCGGTGAGGCAGAACGACGCGAGCTGGTACGACGCGCAGAACGGGGCGAGGACCCGGGTGCGCTGCTCCGGGGAGCCGCCCAGGAGGACCGGCTCGAGCGCGAGGCAGTTGGCCATGATCGTCGTGGTCATGCCGCCGCACGCGTGGGCGAGCTCCTCGACGATGAGGCATTGATCGAGGAGGCCGAGACCGGTCCCGCCGTACTCGGGCGGGATGTTGAGGTTCATGAGCCCGAGCTCCCACGCCTTGCGGTAGATCTCCTCCGGGAAGCGGCCGTCCCGGTCGCACGCGGCCGCCTTCGGCAGCATCTCGGTGCGGGCGAACTTGCGGGCCGTGTCCCGGAGCCCGATCTGCTCGGGCGTGAGCGCAAAATCCGGCATCGGCGGCGACCGGGCGCTCTCACCGAGGTCCGCTATATCATGGTTCGCCGTTCGCCGGTCGTGCGCACCTGCCGAGGCCCGGTCCGGAGGGGTGCGCCGGGCGCGCCATCGGTGGGTGACGTCCCCAGGCGGGAGCGCCCGCCGGGACCACCGGAGCCCCGCGGAGGCCCGTGACGGCGGGAACCGAATCGCGTGGCCGTGGGCCGTCCCGATCGACCCGGGCCGAGCTGCGGACCGGGGAGTTCGGGGTGTACGACCTCGGACGGGGGGCGCGGACCGGCGCCCCCGAGGTCGTCCTGGGCGACGGGAAATCGGTGGCCCACCTCATCGCGATCATCCGCGACCTCCAGCGAGCCCGGCATCCGGCGTTCGTCTCGCGGCTCACTCCCGCGCAGCGGACCGCGCTCCGCCGACTTCGGGCCGAAGGGGTCCCGGTGCGGTTCGTCGGCCATGGTTCGGCCGCCCGGATCGGCACGGACCCGACGGCGATCCTTCGATCCGGGCCGGTGGCGATCGTGACGGCGGGCACCTCGGACGTTCCGGTCGCCTCCGAGGCCCGGGCGCTCCTCGAGTGGGCGGGGGTTCGGGTCGTCACCGCCTTCGACGTGGGGGTGGCGGGCCTGCACCGGCTGCAACGGGCGGTCCGGAGGCTCGAACGCCGGCGCCCGCGCGTCTACCTCGCGTTCGCCGGCCGGGAAGGGGCGCTCCCGACGGTGCTCGCCGGTCTCGTTCGAGCCCCGGTCGTCGGGGTGCCGACGTCCATCGGGTACGGCCGGGGGGGTCGCGGCGCCGCCGCGCTGGATGCGATGCTCCAGTCGTGCGCGCCCGTCGCCGTGGTCAACATCGATGCAGGGGTACCGGCGGCACTCTTCGCCCTCCAGCTCCTCGCCGCCGCTGATCGAGCGCCTCGCGCGGGACCATGAGCGGGCCGTGGGACGAGCGTCGGGCCGCGGCCGAACAGGAGCACCTCGACGACCCCGCGCTGGGGGGCGGCGGTCCGTCCCCGTTCCTACTTTGGGCGCTCCCCCATCTCCGCACCCACGTGACCGGCGGCGATCTCATCGAGCTCGGCGCCGGCTCCGGGCGGGATGCCCACCGATGGGCTACCGAGGGCTTCCGGGTCCGGACCGTCGATTTCGCGCCGTCGGCCGTCGAGCGGGCCGATGCGCGACGTCGAGCGCTCGGCGAACCCTACCGATCCCGGTGGCGGGTCGTCGACGCCGAGGCCGGTCGCTTCCTGCGCTCGGTGCCGCCGTCGAGCGTGGACGCGGTCGTCGCCCACCTCGTCTATGGTGGCTTCAACGCGGACGAGCTCGCCGTAGCGTGGGCCGAGATCTATCGGATCCTCCGCCCCGGGGGGGTCCATGCCTACGCGGTCTCGACACCACGCTCCCCTCGTTCTACCGGGTCGGACGATCCTCCGAGCGCGTCGGAGGACGGCGAGACCACCCCCGGGCGCGAACGGTCGTTCCGGATCGCCGACCTCGAGGCGCTCGACGCAGGGCGGTTCGCTGAGGTGGCCCATTCGGTCCGGTCGGACCTCCACCAGATCTACCGGGTCACCCGGTGCGTCCGTCCGCCCCCGAGACCCCCCGGGGTGGCCGGGGTCGGCCCGAGAGACCATTCGGTAGGCTTTTGAGACCCCCCTTCCCTCGGGGCGCCAGTACCGTGCGCGTCCAGCTCTCCGAGGAGGCAGAGCAAGAGGAGCGCGCGGACGCCGAGAAGCTCGACGCGACCGAGGCCCGGCTGCGCGAGCTCTGGCGCGCCCGCGACGCCCTCGTGCAGCAGGTCCACGCCGTGGCCGCCGAACAGAAGGCGATGTTCGACGCCCGGGGCCCGAAGCAGGAACAGCTCGAGGCGACGCACCTCGAGCACCGGGAGCTGGGCCATCGGCTCGCCGAACTCCGACAGCGCCGGGATGCGGCGCGCAAGCAGCTCGACGAGGCGATCGTGGCCGGTCGGCTGGCCCGCCAGGAACTGCCCCACGGCGCCGCGATCCGTCCCGAGCTCATCCGCCGGGAACTCGCCCAGCTCGAGCTCCGCCAGCAGACCCGCGCCCTTCCCCTCACCGAGGAGAACGCGATGATCGCCCGCATCCGCCAGCTCCGTCGCGAGCTCGAGTCGGCCGACCGTAACCGCGTGGCGGTCCAGGGGTGGCAGGCCTCGATCCGGGCCCGCGAGAGCGCGGTCCGGGAGGCCCGGACGGCGGTAAGCCAGTTCTCCCAGGAGTTGGAGCAGGCCCGGGTGACCCGCGAGGGGCTCATGGCGTCGATGCGCGCCCAGCTCCAGGAAGTGGGCGACCTCGTCGCCCGGATCCGGGAGAAGGCCCGGGACCGCGGCGTCCTCATGGCCCGCCTGGATGAGACCATGGGCCAGATCCGCGCCGCCGAGGCCGAAGCCCGACGGCTCGTTGGCGCCTCGCGCGCTCGACGGGACGAGGCGCGCCGGGCGATGGCCCAGTTCGGACGGGTCCGTGCCACCGAGGCGCCCGACCGTCGGGCCGACACGGCGCTTGAAGAGCTGCTCAAACGCGGCCGCGTGACCCTCGGCTGACGAAGGGCCCGTTCTGGCCCCCCGAGCTCTACCCTACGCGACGGCCGCGGCGCCGCCGGTGCCCGGCGGGAAGATGTCGACGACGGTGACGATGAAGATGAGCGTCTGGCCGGTCACCTCGGTGTCGAAGTCCTCGGTGAACGTCCCGGTCCCGAGGTCGACCGCCGAGATGATGTAGCGCCCGGACGACTGGCAGCCCGCGGGCGCGCTCGCCGCGGCGCCGAGGACGTGGCCCGCGTCCGCCGTGGTGAGCTGGACCTCGAGGGTGATCGACCCGGTCCCGTTGGCCGTCGAGGTCACGGACCGGACGATCTCGTTGTAGCCCTGGGCATGGGTGATCCAGCCGACGGTGGCCAGGTTCTCGACCGTCGCGTACGACGCGTTCGAGCTCATCACGAGCACCGGCCAGCCGTACGTGGGGTCGGCGAACTGCGCCCCCTGGGTCGCTGTCACGCCACTGTACCGGGTGCCGAACGCGTTGAGGGTGAGGGTCTCGACGATGGGGACGGAGAAGGTGAGGGGCTTCACGTCGAGGCACGCCGCCCGGGTCGGTCCGTACCCGAGGTCCGGCGGCACGTTGACGCTCCGCGAGACGTTCCCCGAGAGGCCCACGAGCCCCTGCCAGAAGCCGGTGACCACCTGGATGAAGTTCTGCCCGCCGAGGGAGTACCCCGAGCTCGGCGTCGAGCCGCCCACGTGGACGGCCAAGGGCGTGTAGTTCTCGGCCGCGCCCCGGAGCCCGAACTCGAGGGTCTTCGGGTAGCCGATGGGATCGCTCGCCACGGCGTAGATCGAGGTATCGAAGACCTTCCCCGCCTGGGGTCCGCTCCCCATGATGCCGATGTAGTTCACCGTCACGTTGTCGCCGATCTGGGTGAGGAGCGGGTGGGGCGGGCCCTGGGGCGCGCCGCGTTGGTAGAGGTAGGCGCTCGCGCCGATCCCGGCGACGATCACGAGGGCGATGAGGACGATCGCCGGGGTCCAGGAGACGGTGGTCGGCATGCGTGGAGCGTGGGGGTCAGTCTGTCGCTGGTCTCGTCACGGATCGGAGAGACAGGTGCTCCTCATCCCCCCGCCCGCCAGCCGGGCGCCCGTATAAATGCGCTGGGACCGTCAGCCGGTGCCCGGTGGCGGCGGCCCATCCGCCGGCGCCGGCTCTGCCGGAACCGGGGTCGCGGGCGGGGGAGCGGCCGGCGGTCGGCGCCGGCGGCGCAGCATGACCAGGAGCTCGATGGCGATCGCGACGGCGATGATGGCGATGAGCACGTAGAGCCAGGGGAACGCCGCGGTCCCCGACCCCGACGCGGCGGCGCAGTTCGTGGCGGTCTCGGCGCTGACCGGGATCGTCTGCGTCGAGTTCGCGATCTCGCCGGCGCCGTCCTCGACGGTAAGCACGACGGGGTAGGTGAGACCCGCGGCCACGCTGTAGTTCACCGTCGCCGAACCGGTGAGCGTCTCGTTCGGGAACTCCCAGATGTAGAAGTTGTCGCCGCTCCCGCCGGTGACCGTCGCGGTGAACTCCCCGTCCTGGAACGACGCCTGGTCGGCGCAGTACGGCGACCCGAGCGAGTAGTAGAAGCTCGCCGCGAGCGGCGTGTAGACCTGGATCCCTACCGCGGCCGAGGCGACCTGGCCGAGCCCATCGGTGATCGTGACCGTCGCGTTGTACGAGCCCGCGACGGCGAAGGTGTGGGCCGTCGTCACCGCGGTGGAGGTTGCGCTCCCGTCGCCGAAGTTCCAGGCGTAGGTGTACGGCGCTTCGCCCCCGGTCGCGATGGCGCTCAGGTTGACCGCGAGCGGCGCGAGACCGCTCGACGGCGAGGCGGCGGCCGTCGCGAGGAGCCCCTCCACGACCGTGACCGTCGCGGCGGTGCCGGTCGCGGTGTGACCGAGCGCGTCGGTGACGGTCACGACGGCGTCGTAGGCGCCCGCCGTGGTGTACGTGTGCGACGCGGACGGACCGGTGGCCGTCGCGGCGTCGCCGAACTGCCAGGAGAACCCGAACGGCCCGGTCCCTCCAAAGACCACCGCCGAGAAGTTGGCCGTGAGCGGGACGATCCCGATCGTGGGGCTCACCGAGGTGTTGACGAACGGCAGCGGGTTCACGGAAAGGTTCACCGGCGCCGAGAGGACCGTCACTCCCGCGTCATCGGTCGCGCTCACCTGGATCGCGAACGCGCCGGTCTCGTTGGGGTTGCAGAAGAACGTCGTACCGGCCGGGGAGCACGAGGCAGGCAGCCCGATCCACGAGAGGTTGTACGGCTGGTAGCCGCCGTTCACGGCGGCGCCGATGGTGACCGGATCGAGCTGATCGACGATGGCCGGGCTCACCGAGACCGAGGCCGCCAGCGGGACCTTGAACGTCCAGGTGTCGTTCACCGCCGACGCGTTCACGCTGGGCAGGAGCTGGCCCCCGAACAGGATCGCATAGCCGAACCCGTTGCTGGGGTAGAAGGCGACCGCCGGCGCGAACCGCGCCGGGGGGGCCGACGGGGAGGGGACCTCGACCCACTGGTTCGAAACGAACGCCCAGGTGTCGTTGAGGGCGTTCGGGAAATGAAGCCCCCCGAAGAGGAAGAGGTACCCGTCGGCCGGGTCCCAGACGAACTGCGACCCCTCCCGCTGGCCCGGGGCCGTCGCGAGGGTGGAAGTGATGTTCATCCACGCGAGGTTGTGGTAGACCCACGTGGCGACCGACGTGGAGCTCTCGGTGGGCTTCCCGCCGAAGAGGACGACCTCGCTATCGGTCGGATCGTAGCCCATCGAGCTGCTCTCGAGGGCCGGAGGGGCCGGGGTGGTGAGCGATCCGGTGAGGTTGGTCCAGACCCCGGCCGAGTACGCCCAGGTGTCGTTCGTGTACGACGTGTCCGGCTGCTCGCCGGCGAAGAGGAGGACGTAGTGGTCCGCCCCGTCGTACGCGAGGGCGGTGTCCTCGCGAGGGCTCGGCGCCGTGGTGGTGTTGATCTGGTTCCAGTGCCCGCCGGAGAACGTCCACGTGTCCCCGAGATAGGTGCTCGCCTGGCCGCCGTAGAGGACAATGTAGTTGTCCGCCTCGTCGAAGACCATCGACCCCTTGTAGCGGGGCGGTGGGTGGGCGCCGACGGCGACGGTGATATCGGTCCAACTCCCGTTCTCGAACTTCCAGGTGTCGGAGAGGGCGCCGACGCCGTTGCCGAGGCCACCGAAGAGGAGCATGTACCCGTCGGCGGCGTCGTAGGCGAACATCGCGCCGCTCCGGGACGACGGCGAGACGTTGAGCCCGGGGGTGATGTTCACCCACGGGGACATGGTGAGGCTCGGGTGGACGTTCGCCGGGAGAGCGGTACCGGGAGCGGCGACGACCGTCGGTTCGGTGGCGGCGGGGGCCACGAGCGTCCGAGCCGCGGCGTGGGCCGGTTCGGGACGGGCGAGACCGCTCACGACGAACAGGACGACGAGGGCGAGCGCCACCGCCGTGCGGAGAGCGCGGGGGGGTGAGCGATCCATCGGTCCCGGTGGGATCACGGCCAAGGTGCGCGGGTGGTCATATTGAACCTTTCTGCGGGTGCGGCGAGCGGGTCGGGGGGTGCGACTCCCCCGCTCGACCCGGAGCGGTGGCGACCGGGCGGTCGTTCAGGCCCGCCGAAGCTTCCCCACGATCGGTTCCTCGAGGACCCCCGCTTCCTCGAGACGGTTCAAGAGTTCTTCGGCGTGGGTCTCGGGAAGTCCATGCGCCGCGGCCCGCTCGAGCGCTTGGCGGAGGTCGGCATACCCGTCCGACGAGTCCTCGGCCAGCTCGTCCACGATGTCCAGGAACGACGCTTCCACGGCGCGCTCGGCCGCACTGGGCGGACCGACCGTGGCGCGCGGAGGCGCCCGGGTGACCCGCACTGCGGGCAGGGCGGACACGGGCGTAGGGGCCGAGGCAGCAGGTCGTGGCACGGGCGCCCCGACCGAGGCGAGCGGCGCCGCGAGCGTCGCGGGATCGAGCGACGGGTACCGGGCGATCGCCGCTTCGGCGGCGGCGATCCAGGCGGGCACGGGCGCCGGCTCGAGCGCTCGGGGGTCGCGGTGGGCCCGGAGCGCCTGGACGAGCCGGACCCGCTCTCCGGTCTGCGCGACCGCCTCGGCCTGGACCCGGCGGACCTCCTCGGGGGCGATGCCCCGGATCGCCTCCGCGCGGACCGACGGGTAGGCGGTCCCGTCCCGACCTTTGAAGAGGTGCGCCTTCCCGACGACCAGCGCCGGGCCCGCCACCGTCCAGCTCCGGAGCCCGGCCAGGGCCCGAGGCTGGAAGCCGCCCGCGGTGACCGTCACTTCGCCGGTCCCATCGGTGAGCTTGGCCCGGTAGAACGGTTGCTGATCGGCCTGCCCGAGCGCCTCGCCGGCGGAGAGGTCCCCGGCCATGAGCACCCGGTTCATCCGGGCGCCGAGCGGGCTCAGGAGGTGGGTCGCGGCCCGGTCGCCTGTGCCCCGCTCCTCGTGCAGCGATGCGCGCACCTCGAAGGCGAGGACCCGCCAGGCCGGTTCGCGGCCGGTCATGCGGGCCCCGCCTGCGCCCGGGCGGGAACGGCCCCGGCTTGCTCGGCGGTCACCGTCTCGGGGTAGAGGGTGAGGCCGAACTCGCTCACCGTGGCCCGACCGGTCGCGCGGAGCCGGACGCCGAACAGGTGCTCGAAGAGTTCCTCCTCCTGGACCGACGGATCCGGCACCTCCCGGAGCCGGGCCAGGACGACGTCGAGGGTGCGACCCCAGAGCGTCTCGGTCGTCCCGCGATCGAGCTGGAGCGCGGCGCTGCCCGTGCCGTCGTCCACGACGACGCGGGATCGAAGGTCCGGCGTCCCCGTGACGGCCCCGTGGACGCGGCAGAGCCCGTTCGTCACCGATCGACGGCACTGGGGGCACCGGTAGACGAGGCCGCTCGGAGGGAGGACCGCAACGACGACGCCCGCCACCGTCGCGAGCTCGGCGCCGCCGGCCGCCTCGAGCTCCCCGAGGCGCCGTTCCGGTCCCAGGAGCACCGCCTCGGCGGTCGGTAGCTCGGCGCCGTCGAGGGGTTCGATCCGGGATCGCTCATCGAGGACGAGCTGCGGCCGGTCCCGGAACGCGCGGACGTACGCCCCCGAGAGTCGGATCGCGGCGCCGTCCCGGAGCCCGAGGTCGGTCCAGGCGGTGAACGCGATCGCGCCGGTCCGGTCGGCGATGACCCCTTCGTGGATCTCGCGCTCGTCGGTCCCGACGGTGACGGTCTTCCGCCGGACCCGGACGACCCGTCCGTCGAGCCGGAAGCCATCGTCCCGGGCCTTGAGCTGGCCCACGGTCATCGCCGGTAGGTCGGCGGTCCGAACCGTGGGCAGCTCGCTCTCGCTCGCCGGCTCGACCCGGGTCTTCCAGGAGAAGGCGACCTCGACGCGGCCCGCGTACTCCGTGGCGACGACGGGACCGGCCCGCAGCACCGTGCCCCGCTCGATCGGCTCGGCCGGTGGGTCCCACCAGGTGAACCTGACCGTCGCCGTCCCGTCGCTGAGGAGGCCGGAGAGGACGGGGCGCTTCCCCCCATCGGTCCGACGGGTGATCTCCCGCCGCTCGGCGGACACTACCCGGCCGATGATGATGACCGGGTCGGCGCCCACCCTGAGCGCGTTCAGTCGGACCTCCTGGAGGCCCGTCGGTGCGTCGGTCGGCTCGGTCATCGGCGGTGGGACCGGCGCGAGTCCGGACCGGCCTAATAGACTCGGCGACCGGCGCGAGCGGTGCGAGCTTCCGGCGGCTCCGGCGCGCGCAAGTCTTTTTCCGCACCGCCCCTCCCCGCCCCGTGGTGCTCCGCTTCGACCAGCGCGTGGACCGGGTCCTCAAGGCGCGCCGTTCGCTCGTGTGCGTCGGCCTCGATCCGGACCCGGCGCTCCTCCCGAAGCCGCTCCGCCGACTCGCCCCGCCCCGGGCGCTCGACCGGTTCCTCGACGGGATCGTCGAGGCGACGGCGCCCCACGCCGCCGCCTACAAGATGCAGCTCGCCTGCTACCTCCCGTACGGGGCCGCCGGGATCGCGAGCCTCGAGCGGATCGCCCGCCGGATCGGGCCGACCCGGATCCGGATCCTCGACCTCAAGGCGAACGACATCCCGAACGTGATGCGGTTCGTCCAGACCGCCGCATTCCATCGGCTCGGGTTCGACGCGATCACCGTCACCCCGTGGCTCGGGTGGGAGACCTTGGAGCCGTTCGCCGGGGACGCGGCCCACGGCGTCTTCGTCGTCGCCCACTCCTCGAACCCCGGCGCGCCGGACTTCCAGGAGATCCCGACCCCCCGGGGACCGCTCTGGCTCGCGATCATCGGCGAGGTCCGTCGGCTCGGCCTCGCCCACGGCAACGTCGGCGCCGTCGTGGGCGCGACGTTCTCCGACGCGGTCCGCCTGGCCCGGAGCGTCGTCGGCAACGGGGTGCCGATCCTCGTTCCCGGGATCGGGGCGCAAGGGGGTCAGCTGGCGGCCACGGTTCGCGACGGGGTCGACGCCCGGGGCCGCGCGCTCATCGTGAGCGCCTCCCGGTCGATCCTTTACGCTTCGAACGGGGCCGACTGGAAGAAGGCGGCCCGCACCGAGGCGGCGCGGCTCCAGCGGGAGATCAACCAGCTGCGAGCCGGGCTCGGTACCGGCTGAGGAGCGCCGCGACGATCGTGGCGACGCCGTAGCGGGCCTCGGCGCGGGCCCGGCCCGCCGCGCCCATGGCCCGCCGCCGATCGGGGTCGTCGAGGAGATCGCGGATCTTCTGGGCCACGTCGTCGGCGAGGAGCGGCTCGATGAGGAGCCCCTCGCGCCCGGGCTCGATCACCTCGCGGACCCCGGGCATGTCCGCGATGAGGACCGGGAGCCCCACCGCCATCGCCTCGGCGACGGCGAGGCCGAACCCCTCGAGCCGGTTCTGCGAGGGGAAGACGAAGAGCTCGGCGAGCCGGAGGTAGGCGGCGAGCTCGTCGTCGCCGACCTCGGGCAGGAAGCGGACCCGTTCTTCGACGCCGAGGCGTCGGGCGGTCACCCGGAGCGGGGCGAGCCGGGGGCCCCGGCCGATCACGAGCAGCACGACGTCGGGGGGGAGCTGGGGCAGCGCGCGGAGGAGCGCGTCGATCCCCTTGTGGGGGACCAGCCGGCCGGTGAAGGCGATCGCCCGGGACGACTCGAGCCCGAGCCGTCGGCGCAGCTCCGGGTCCGGCGGGCCGGGTCGGAACCGGGCGAGATCGACCGACGACGGTACGATCTCGAGGTCCCGGCCGCGCAGCGCCCGGGACGTCTGGCCGTAGCTCTGGGTGTGGACGATGATCCGGTCGACGCGCCGGAGGGTGGACGGGAGCAGGATGCGTTCGTAGAGGCCCGTCGCGAGCCGGCCCAGCGGTCCGGGGAGGTAGAGATCGCAATGGTACGTGAGGAACCACGGCGGACCGGGTCGTCGCCGTCCCCGCGTCGCGTAGTACGCCGTGAGCGGCGGGGGGTAGTGCAGGTGGACGATGTCGGCGTCGAGCGTACGCAGCGCGCGACGCATCCCCGAGTCGATCGGCGTGTTCCAGACGACGGCCCGGGTGGGGGCGCGGACGATCGCGATCCCGTCGACCGTATCCCGGACGGGGAGCGCCGGGTCGTACCGGGACGTGAGGACCGTGACCGTGTGGCCCTGCCGGACGAGCTCCGCGCTGATGGCCCGGACATGGGACTCCACCCCGCCCTCGTGGGGGTGGAAGAACGGGGTCACCTGGACGATGCGCACCGCGGACCCCCCGGTAGCGGTCGTCGGGCGTCCATCGCCGGGCCGCGATCGAGCGGCGCCGCGGTCACGCGGTCGTGGACGGCCGGCGGACCGTGAGCGGCTCCGCCTCGCGGGTCTGCAAGAGTTCCGCGGGCGGGAGGCTGCTCGTTTCGAGCCCGCGCATCGCCTCGCCGAGCCCCGTCGACACCTTGGCGAGGAGCGCCGCGTCGTCGAAGTGGAGCGACGCTTCCACGATGGCCCGGGCGACCTTCATCGGATGCTGCGCCTTGAAGATCCCGCTCCCGACGAAAACGCCGTCGACGCCCAGAAGGCGGCAGAGCGCCGCATCGGCCGGCGTCGCGATCCCCCCGGCCGCGAAGTTCACGACGGGCAGCCGCTTCAGCTCGCGCGTCTCGGTGACGAGCGCCTCCGGCACCCGCTCCCGGGCCGCGAACTCGGTGAGCTCCTTCCGCGAGAGCGACTTGAGCTCGGCCACCTCGGCGTTGACCTGCCGGATGTGGCGGACCGCCTCGACGACGTTGCCGGTGCCGGCCTCGCCCTTCGTGCGGATCATCGACGCCCCTTCGTCGATCCGGCGGAGCGCCTCGCCGAGGTTCCGGGCGCCGCAGACGAACGGGACCTTGAAGCCGGCCTTCGCCACGTGCTCGAACGGGTCGGCCGGGGTGAGCACCTCCGATTCGTCGATCATGTCGACGCCGAGCGCCTCGAGGACCCGGGCCTCGGCGGTGTGGCCGATGCGGCACTTCGCCATGACCGGGATCGTGACCCGTTCCCGGATCTCGCGGATCTTGGCCGGGTCGGCCATGCGGGCGACGCCGCCGGTCGCCCGGATGTCGGCGGGGACCCGCTCGAGCGCCATGACCGCGACGGCGCCGGCTTCCTCCGCGATGCCGGCCTGGTCTGCGGTGGTCACGTCCATGATCACGCCGCCTTGCTGCATCCGGGCGAAGCCGCGCTTCACCAGATCGCTGCCGACCTTGAGCTTCCACGGGGGACGGGACATCGCTACTGCCGTCCACTGGGCGCGCCAATATAACGGCGTGGCCGCGGCGGCAGGGCCCTCGGCGGCGGCGAGTGTCCGGGGCGCAAGCCGTTTATCCCGTGGCCCGGTTCCCTGGCCGCTGGGGGAGCTGTGCTTCGGCTGAGAGGACGAGTCCCGCTCGTCGACCCCACGAACCTGCACGGGGTAATGCCCGCGAAGGGAACGCGATGGCCGCGCTAGCAGCTCCACCGGCGGAAGCGCGGTGGAAGTGAACCAATCGAACGGACCGCCGGACCCGGCCCTTCGCCGATCGCCCCGGTTGCCTCGGCTGCTCGCGGTGGCGGCGGTGGTGGTCGTCGTGATCGTCGCGGGCTACGCCACGTACGGGTTCGTCCAGGAACAGGCGACGGCGGGCGAACCGACGCTCGTGGTGTACGCCTATAGCTCGCTCCTGGGCGGGTGCTCGAGCGCGCTCACCCAGACGCTCTTCGCCGCCTTCGGCAACGCCCACGGCGTCCACGTCGAGCTCGACTGTCCGAGCGGGACCCTCGTGAGCACGCTCCTCGCCGAGCGCAACGCGCCCGTCGCCGACGTGGTCATCGGCCTCGACGAGATCACCGGCCCCGAGGCCGAGGCGAACGGCCTCCTCGTGCCGTACGCGTCGCCCGCCCTCACCCACGTGAATGCGACCCTCGCCGCCGAGCTCAGCCCCGACGCGGCGCTCACGCCGTACGAGTGGGGGTACCTCGCGTTCGACTACAAGCCGTCGTTCGACGCCGAGACCGGCGGCGCGGTCGGGACGGCGAACTTCTCGGCGTTCGCCGCGAACACCACCTGGGCGTCGAACCTCATCGTGGAGGACCCCACCGTCGATATCACCGGGGAGGAGTTCCTCCTCTGGGAGATCGCCTACTATACGACGGTGCTCCACGGCGACTGGACGTCGTTCTGGCGGGCTATCGATCCGTACGTGACCGTCGCGCCGGACTGGTCGACGGCGTTCGGCGACTACGCGGCGAGCGCCGGGAGCCCCGGCGTCGTGGTGAGCTACTCGACGGACCCCGCCTATGCGGCCGGGACCGGCGCGCCGGGGACGATCAACGCCACGGTGAGCTGGAACGGCTCGACGGGATACGGCTGGCGGACCGTCTACGGGCTCGGGATCGTGAACGGGAGCCGGCAGACCGCCCTCGACCGGGCGTTCGTGGACTGGTTCCTCTCGTCGCAGGTGCAGTACCAGATCCCCGCGAACGAGTGGGAGTACCCGGCGAACGACACGACGCCGCTGCCGACGTCGTTCCAGTACGCGGTGAATCCGCTCACCATCGTCCCGCTCAACGACGCCGTCGGTCCGTCGACGATCGTCGCGTCGCTCCCCGGCTGGCTCGAGACGTGGCAGACGATCGCCAACGCACCCGGTGGATGAGGCGGGTCCCCCCGCTCCTCTACCTCGCCCCGGCGGCGGCCGTCGTCGTCCTGGTCGCCCTCGTCCCCGTGGGCCTGCTCGTCGCCCGGGCGTTCGCCGACGCCCCCTCGGGCCTCGCTGAGGTCCTCGGCGACCCGCTCGACCGTGCGGCGATCGGGAACTCGGCGGTCCAGGGCGTCGCGAGCGCGGCGGGGGCCGTCGCCGCCGGGTACCCGCTCGGGATCTGGCTGGGACGGTACGCCGGCTGGGGCCGGTCCGCGGTCCGCGCCGTCGTCCTCGTCCCGTTCCTGCTCCCGAGCGTCGTCATGGCGTTCGCGGTGGAGGGGCTCTTCGGGCCGACGGGGTTCGTCGGCCTCCCGCTCCCGGCACTCCGCGTGCTCGGGGGCGGCGTGGGCGGGATCGTCATCGCCAACGTGGCGTTCAACCTGCCGATCGTCGCGCTCCTCACCGCCGCGGGCGTGGAGTCGTCGCCGGCCGAGCTGGAGGAGGCCGCCGCGTCGCTCGGCGCGGGGCCGCTCCGTCGCTTCCGGGACGTTTGGGGCCCGCCGTCGCTCGCCGGCGCGATCGCCGGCGGGCTCCTCACCTTCGTGTTCTCGGCGCTCGCCTTCGCCGCCCCCATCGTGCTCTGCGGCGCCCGGTGCTACACGATCGAGGCGCGGATCTGGTCGCTCGACACGATCCTCCTCCAGCCCACGGCGGCCGCTCTCCTCGCGTTCGTCCTCGTCGTCCTCCTCGTCGCGCCCACCCTCGCCTACCTCGAACTGGCTCGCCGGCTGCGGCGCGCGGGACCCCGGGGCCGATCGGTCCGTCGGCCGGTCCGGGGCGCGGGCCCGTGGGCGATCACCGTCGGGGCCATGGTCGGTCTCGGTCTCCTCCTCGCCGTGATCGGCGCGGTCGTGCTCCGGTCGATCGACCCGAGCGGCGGAAGCGCGCCGGACCTTTCCGGTTGGACCACGCTCGGCGCCCCGGCGCTGGCCCTGCGGACCGGGATTCCCCTCGGCGCCGCTGCCCTCAACACCGTGGCGTTCGCGACGGCGTCGGCGCTGACCGCGCTCCTCCTCGGGGTCGTGGCCGGGTTCGCCCTCGTGGAGCGGCCCGCGGCCGGCCGGCTCCTGCAGCTCGTGGCGTTCGTCCCGCTCCTGCTCTCGCCCGTGGTCCTCGCCTTCGCGCTCTCCTCTGTCGGCCGGGCCGTCGTGGGGACCGAGGGGGTCTGGGCGCTCGTCGTCGGGAGCCAGACGGTGCTCGCCCTCCCCTTCGCCCTCCAGACGCTTGCCGTGCCGCTCCGGCACCGCCCGCGGACCGGTCGGGAGGCCGCCCGGGTCCTCGGCGCGGGCCCGTTCCGGGCCTACCTCGACGCCGACGTCGCCGGCGTGCGGTCGGCCGTGGGCGCCGCCGCTCTCTTCGCGTTCGCCATCAGCTTGGGCGAGTTCACGGCCACGTACTTCCTCACGTCCGTCTCGGCCGCTCGCTTCGCGACGTTGCCGGTCCTGCTGTACGAACTCCAATCCCCGGGGGTCCGGGCGTTCGCCGCCGCCGACGCGCTCGCCGCGGTTCTCGTCGTCCTCAGCGTCGTCGTTCTCGCCGTCGTCGGGTGGGGAGGTCGTCGCCTTGAGCTCTGACGTTCTCGAGGTCGCCGGGCTCTGGGCCCACTGGCGAGCGAAGCCGGTCCTCCGGGGGATCGATCTCCGTCTCGCTCCCCGCGAGTTCGTGGCACTGCTCGGCCCGAACGGCAGCGGCAAGACGACGCTCCTCCGCTGCATCGCCGGCCTCGAGGACCCGACGGCGGGGACGATCCGGCTCCAGGGCCGTTCCGTCGAGGCGACCCCGGTCCATCGACGGGGCATCGGCCTCCTGGCGCAGGATCCCGCGCTCTTCCCGGGCCGGACCGTCGCCGAGAACATCGCCTACGGGCTCGAGCTGCGGCGCATCCCGCCGGCCGAGATCGCGGCTCGGGTCGGACTCCTCGCCGACCTCCTGCGCCTCCGCCCGCTCCTCCACCGCCGACCGGAGGCGCTCTCGGGAGGCGAGCACCAGAGGGTCGCGCTGGCGCGGACGCTCGCCCCGGGGCCGGCGCTCGTCCTGCTCGACGAACCGTTCGCCGCCGTCGACGCGCGCCTCCGATCCGAACTGCTCGTGGGGTTCCGCGAGGCGCTCCGGGCCACGGACACCGCCGCGTTGCTCGTGACCCACGATCTCGAGGAGGGGTTCTTCCTCGCCGACCGGGTCTACATCCTCCTCGACGGAAGCATCGCTCAGCACGGCACGGCGGGGGCGGTCTTCGACCGGCCCGCGTCGCCCGACGTGGCCCGTTTCCTGGGGTACAACGTGGTCGTCGACGAAGGAGTGACCTGGGCGGTGGACCCTTCGGAACTCTCGATCACCCCGGGCGCCGAGGGAGAGGCAGCGGCCACCGTCGTCGCCGATGGGGCAATCGGGCGAGAGCGCAGGACCGAGCTCCGTCTGCCCGACGGAACCCACCTGCTCGCGCGACGGCCGATGGGGTCCCCACCCCTTCCCGCGGGCGCCTCGGCTACCGTAGCGTGGGCACGCGTCCGACCGATCGGGGGCGGCCTCGAGCCCTCGGCCCGAACCGACCCGCTGGACCCATCGCGGCGCCCTCAGCGCGAGGGTTGAGTCCGGCATCGGGGGCGGGAGAGGACCGACTATTACCTGGTGGGCCTGCATCGCCGGGGGCCGCACGATGCTCACACGGAAGATCGCCAGTGTCGCGTCGGTGGGCGTCCTGGCCGTCCTGCTGGTCAGCCCCTTGACGCTAGGTCTCGCTCCGACGCCCGGAAGATCCTCCGACCACGGGATGAGTCCCCCGATCGTGAGTGTGGTCCGCCTCGCGGCGCTCACGGTCACGATCGGGGTCGCCCAGGCCGCCCCCATCGTCGGCGCGCCGGTCACGTTCACCGCCACCGCAACGGGCGGCACGCCTCCATACGGCTACGCCTGGGACTTCGACGACGGTACCATCGCCAACATCCGGGCGCCGAGCCATGCGTTCGAGGCGGCGGGGACCTACAACGTTTCGGTCACCGTGAACGACGCCGAGACAAGCGTGGTCGTGCAGAACCGTTCCGTGACGGTCGCGCCGGGACCCACCGGCAGTAGCAACGGACTGGGTTCGACGGCGTATTGGATCGGCGGGCTGGTCGTTCTCGGGGTTGCCGCTCTGGTCGTCCCGATACTCTGGCATCGGCCGGCCCCGCCGTCGCCGCCCCCTGGCGCCACCGGACGAGCACGGCCCGCGGCATCCCCCAAGGGAACCACCATGACGCGTCCCCGGCCCCCGCCCCCACGACGGCCCTGACCGCCGGAGCCTTCCCGAACGGCCGGGGGACCGTCGCTTCCGTCGACCGGGGAAGGTGTTAGGCGGGCCGGGCGGCGCGCCCCGCGGGGGCGGACGGGTAGGCGCTCGAGGGTCCGGGGAGGGCGCCCGTCGACGTGGAGAACGTGATGGCGAGCGTGCGGCTCGTCGTGCCGATCTTGACGGTCCCGCTCGCCGGTTTCGCAACGAACCCGTGGGCCGCGACGGAGTACGAGTACGTTCCCGACGGGAGTTTCATCGTGATCGACGTCGAGGTGGAGGAGACGGTCGTCCCGTTCACCGTCACGCTCCAGCTCGTCCCCGCCGGAAGTCCCGTCTCGGTGAACTTGAGGGCGAAGGTGGCCACCTTGGCGAACGCCACGGCCACGCCCACCGAGTTCCCGGCAACCGTGTAGGTCCCGCCGGCGGGCGTCGCGTACCCGGTCACCGCGGCGACCGTGTACGCGTACGTGCCGTTCACGAGCTGGAAGACGATCGTCTTCCCGCTCGAGCTGAGCGTGACCCCCGCGCTCGTGACCTTCCAGGTCGTCCCGACGGCGAGACCGCTCGCGGTGAAGGTGACGGTGTACTTCACCGGGACGAACGTCGTCGCGACGGTCACCGCCTTCCCCGCCACCGTGACCGTTCCCGTGAACGCCGCCGTGGTGTAGCCGGGCACGCGCGCGATCGTGAACGCGTACGTGCCGTTCCGCAGACTGACGCTGATCGGCCCGGCGACCGCGCTCGCCGTCGTTCCGCCGACGGTGACCGACCAGGAGACCCCCGCCTTGAGACCGCTCTCGGTGAACTTCACGACGAACGTCACGATCTTCACGAACGCGAGCCCGACGCTGACCGCGCTGCCGTTCACGACGACGGTCCCCCCCGGAGGGACCACGTACCCGGTGACGGCGCCAACGGTGTACGCGGCCGAGCCGTTACCCGTCGAGAAGACGAGGCCCGTCGTCGTGGACGTGAGCGTGACCCCGTGCAGGGTGACGCTCCAGGCGACCCCTTTCGCGAGCCCCGACTCGGTGAACGTGACCGCGTAGACGACGGGCGTGAACGTGATGGACACGTTCGTCGGTGCACCGGCGATCGTGACGGTCCCGCTCCGGGGCGTCGCCGAGAACCCCGGCACGGAGCCGATGGTGAACGGGTACGTCCCATTGACGAGCGCGAGGCTCGCGGTGCCATCGACGCCGACGACGACCGCGCCGGCCGCGCTCACGCTCCACGGAACCCCGGAGGGAAGCCCGGACGCCGAGAAGTTCGCTGCGAACGTCGCGATCGGACGGAACGCGAGATCGATCGCGACACCCGTCCCCGCCACGGCGACGGTCCCGTCCGGGATTGGCTCGTCACCGGCGGGGACCCCGACGCTGTACGGGTACGATCCGTTCGGTACGACGAAGGTGATCGTCGAATTGTTCGTGGTCGTCGGGGTCCCGTTGAACGCGAGCTCCCACGTCGCGTTCGGTCCGAGACCGAGGGCGGAGAAGATCACCGGGTAGAGCGACGAAGGCGTGAACGTGACGTTCACGGCGACCCCGCTGCCGTTGATCGTGATCACGCCTGCGGGTACCGGCTCAAAACCGGCGACCCGGTCGACGGCGTACGCGTACGAGCCGTTGGTCAGGTTGAACTCAAGCGACGGCCCGGTCGTCGAACCCGACCCCCCATCGAGGACAACGCGCCACGGCGTTCCAGCCGGGAGCCCTACCGCGGTGAACGTCGCCGCGAAGTAGGGGGCCGACTCGAAGGTGAGGTTCACGGTGACCGGCGCGCCGGCGACGGCGAAGCTCGTCGTCGGCGTCGTCGAGCGGTATCCGAGAACGACCGGAACGAGGAACGGGTAGGTGCCATTCGGCAGTGGGATCGTTAGCACCGAGGCGTTCGTCGTTGCGGTGGTCCCGGCGATCGTCACCTGCCAGACCGCGGAGGGGGCGAGCCCGGACTGGTCGAAGTTGACCGGGTAGAGCGTCGCGGGACGGAAGTCGAGGGTCACGATCGTGGGCGAGCCGTTGAGCACGATCGACGAGCCCGCGACGGGTTCGAAGCCGGGGACCCGGCCGACCGCGTAATCGTACGTGCCAGCCGGGAGCATCCAGCTGAGGGCGGAGGACGTTGAGGATCGGGTCGTCGACCCGATGGTGACCGACCAGGCGGTCCCGTTGGGGAGCCCCTGCTCGTCGAAGGTGAGGTTGGTGATCACGGGCGGCATCGTCGCGTTCGCGAAGAATCCGAAGATCTCGGCGGGGACGAGCTGACTGATGTCATGGCCCTTCGTCGGCTCGAAATCGAACTGGGCCCGATACTGCCCCGGGTGGGCCGCGGCGAGCTGCGGCCAGGTGGACGTGCATCCCGGCGGCTCGCCGAAGTTGACGACGACGAGGCACGTCGAGTTGACGAACGAGGCGTTCGCCTCCAGGTACGGCCAGAACGCGACGTTGTTGGGGATCGCTTGGTCGAGCCCGCCGGCGCTCGCCCAGACCGAGAGGTTCGAGAGGTTCCCCATGTAGAACCGGGGCGAGAGGAAGGTGTAGAAGTTCGCGTCGACGGTGGCGTTGGCGGTCCCCGGTCCGACGCCGCAGTTGTCCTGGTTCATCTCAAGGTCGTGGCTCGTCGGTTTTCCGGATCGGGCGAGGAACGCGTACTCCTCGAAGAGGTCGCTCGCGGCGGCCGAGACGGCGATGCCCTGCACCAGGCCCGGCGCGTGGCCGGCAACGGCGAACGCCCCCATGCCGCCCATGCTCGAGCCGATGATGAAGACCCCGGAGATCCGGTGGGCCCGCTGCTCGTTTGCGATGGCGTCGAGAAGGTCCTGGTACTGTGGCCCGCCGCAGGGGGAGTTGACGTAGAACCCGGAATCGGACCGGGTGTTCAGCGAGACGAAGATGTAGTGGTATACTGAGGCGTTCGCGAGGAGCGAGCGCTCGGTCCCGGACGCGAGCGACGTCCCGTTGAACATCGCCATCCATTTGCTCGTGCCGCCGGCGACCCAGGTCGTGTTCGAGCCGGCACCGTGGAGGTAGACGACGAGGCGGGCCGGTTGGCCGGGATCGTACCCCGGTGGAAGCCACTCATCGTACGAGAGCGGCCACGCGTCGATGGAGCTGGCGTACGAGACGTTCGTGTGCACGGCGGTGGGCAGTGGCGGACCGTACGCGAGTCCCGGGGCCGGCGTGATGGGTCCGGGTGGGTCCCCGTGCGCGAGGTAGTAGCCGCCCGCGGCCGCCCCGGTCCAGAACGCCAGGAGGTCGCTCGCATTGAGCGCTGTCAGACCGTGGCCCCCGTTCGGTTCGTAGACGAACCGGAACGCGTAGTGCTGGGGATCGGCGAGGTGGAGCGCTCCCAACGGCTGGCTGCAATTCGCCGGTTCCCCGAGCGACGCCGCGACGTTGCACGTGCTGTTGACGAACGTGTTGTTCGCGTTCATCCACGGCGACCAGATCGACACGTTGTTCGGCGTCCGGTCGTCCTCGCCGCCGGCCACGACGTACACGCGCATCGCGGCGAACGCTTCCGGATCGAACCGGAGCGGGCTGATGTGCTGGTAGACGAGGGCGACCGATGCCTCCGACGCGTTCCCGGTCCCCGGGAGCACGCCGCAGAAGAGCCGGGCCTTCGCCTGGATCGAGTCGTACGCCCAGGGATCGCTCGCGTTCTGCGTCGCGGCGAGGAACTCGCGGTACGCGACGTCCTCGAAGAGATCGGTCACTGGCGTCACGAGGCCGATGCCCTGGACGAGCCCGGGGTGGAGCGCCGCCGTGTAGAGCACCCCTTCGGTCCCCATGCTCACGCCGACGAGGTAGACCGCGCTCACGTTGCGGACCGCCTCCTCGTGGACGATGGCGTCCATGAGGTCCTGTTGCTGGGGCCCGCCGCATGGCGAATCGACGTACCAGCCGGCACCCGATCGGCTGTTGGGGGCGATCAGGACGTCACTCGCGTTCGCGAGCGCGGCGACGAGCGCCCGGGCCGACTTCCCGTTCGTCGATTGTTCGCCCAGGTACCCGAGGATGTCAGCGGGGAGCCCGCCGGCGACCCACGTGCCCGTGGTGGCCTGCTGGCCATGGAGGAAGACGACGAGGGGGTGGGCAACCGTCGGGTCGAAGCCCGCGGGCAGCCACTCGGAGTACGAGAGCGGCCACCCGTCGACAGAACTCGAGTAGTTCACGGAGACCGGCCCACCCAGCGCGGACGCCGCCGCCACGATGCCGGGGTTGGTGTGGGTCGCCGGGGAGGCATGCACCCCCGCGATCACGCTCGAGAGGAGGAGGAGGCCCATGGCCCCCAACGCCACAGGCCAGCCGCCCGGCCGTTCCCAGAGTCGTCTCGAAATGAAGCGCAAGAACGAGGCAACGACCCAGGGTCCTCGTACATAGGCGTGCCGTCGAATCCTTCCGACGTGGTTCCTACCACTCTATCGTGCCGGTGAGCCCCCCGTCCGGATCTCGTGGGTCGTGGCGCGATGGGGACACTCCGATTCACGCGTCGAGCGAAGGTCGAATGGCGAGCCGACGGGCGAACACCGTGTGGGGGCGAGGGCCCTCGCCCTTTGCCGTGGAATTCGATCGACATGTGACCAGCCGATTCGGATCGCACCACGGGGTCCCGGGAGCAAGTCGTCCAGCGGAGATGGAGCAGGGACTCGGGGGTGGTACACCGGCAAGCGGGTCGCGCGACCTCCCTGGTGCTGATTGGGTGCGGGTGACGCCCGAGAGAACTCTTCAGTGACATTTCGCTTGTGCATGGCTCCCCGCCGAAGCGATGGACGGTTGCATCGATGGGCGCATTCGCGATCTTCGGTCGATGGACAAGGCTGAAATCCGGAGGTTGCAGAGCGGGGTCAGGGTCGATCGTGATCCCACGGGTCCTGTCGAGTGATTTGGGGTCTCCCTGGGCCGTCTTCACGCACGGTGCCCGTTCCATCTGCCGGTGGCTTTCACGCGGTACCACAATGGGGATCACGAGGGCTGGGACTCCCCCGTCGACGATGACACTTCTCCAGCGGGCGGCCGCCGGCTCGCCCCTGGGCCGTATCAAGGGCGTCCCCCAAGGTGGCGGGCGCGGTCGCAGACGCCCGATCGGGGGTAAGGCGATGGACCGATCTCGGCACGCCCCGTTCTGCCTGATCGTTCGCGGCCCCCTGGGGGTAGGGAAGACCACCGTCTCCCGGTCCCTCGGACGGGCCGAGAGCGCCGGCGTTGTCTCTATCGATCGAGTTCTCGAAGAAAACAGCCTCGAAGAGTGGGACACCGATCGAGTCGCGTTGCGGAGCTTCCTTCGAGCCAATGCCTTCGCCGTCGACCAAACCCACCGGAATCTCCGGGCTCGGCGCTCGACCATTGTCGAGGGGAACTTCTATTGGATCGAAGCGCTCGAAGACCTGGTCGGGCGCCTCCGGTGCCCGTCCTACGTCGTTCACTTGGTTGCCCCCTTGGAGGTCTGCATCGCACGCGACGCAGGGCGACCAGAACCTTCCGTCGAGGTCGGCCCCAAACCGGGAGATCGGTTGGGGGAGGGGTCGGTTCGAGCAGTGTTTGGATTCGTGCGACCCGTTCCGATTGAGACGAAGGTCGACGCTAGCGGAAACGTCGGAGAAACGGTCGCTCGCGTCCAGAATGCGTTGCACGCCTGGCGATCGACCAGGAGGGCCGGAATGGTGCGAAGTCCACCGTAAGGTTTCCCCCCCCGAGGCGTTTCGGATTCACGGCGGAGGAGGGTCCCGTGGGGTGAGTTAGCGTCCCCAACCGTTGCGAAGTGCCGGCTGAGGGAACGTGTATCTACGACGGGCGAGTTCAATCTGAAATGACCCAGCTCGTCCCGATGTCGCCGGAAGAGTTCCGTCAGTTCGTCGACCGGAACCCTCTCGAGTACGCTGCGTCTCAGGTCCGGCTAGGCATCTGGGAGGAGGACGAAGCTGTCCAACTCGCTCGCGCCGAGGTAGCGGAGTGGCTCCCGCAGGGCCTCGACACCCCGGACCACCACTTCTGCGTGATTCGCGACGAGGAATCTCAGGAGCGAGTAGGCGATCTCTGGTATTGCCTGAGGCCACGCGGTCGGCGCCGGCAGCTATTCGTCTGCTGGGTAGGCATTGACGCACCGCATCGTCGGAAGGGCCATGCCACCTCGGTTCTCCTCGAGATGCATGCGGTGGCGCGTCGATTGGGCGCGTACCTGGTGGGGCTGGGCGTCGACGCGGACAATGTCGCCGCCTTATCTCTCTACACCAAACTTGGTTTCGTTCCCAAGAATATCTTCTTGACAAAGCCGGTCGCTCCATGGACGTCGACCCAATCGGGTTGACGGGGGGCATCCGTCAAGCGGCGCTTCTCGGTTACGTCGGATTTTGGGGGTCAAGCTCTTGGGGGGGGATCCCACGCCGAGACTCGCGGAGAGTCTGCAGGGATCCTCGGAGTGTGAACCGGCTCGGGCTCGGGTGTGGGACGCCCGTACTGGGATTCGTTAGGCTTGGTCGACGAATCCGCCGTTCAGGGCCCCGAACGGAGACAGGGCGATGGTCGAACCTTGAACCGGCTACACCAGAGTCGACGTCCCGACCGTCGACTCAGGGCGGCGGGTTCCTACAACCTATTCGTCGAATCTGGCGTACGCGTTGAGCAACTCCGGGGCGACCGTATGGGTCCGGAACCAGAACTCTTTGTTCTGGACGTCCCCGGAGTCGAACAGGTGGTCGAACTTGACCCGGTCGTCGCCCCGGGGAACGCGGTCCGCGCAGCGGACGGCGAATTCGCGAAGCTGGCGGGCGTTGGCAAGCGCCGGATTCAGCGCGACGAAGTAGAGTGCGACCTTCTCGATCTCGTCGATGGTTCGGGACTGCCGCTTCGCGACGTCCTGGATCCCGCTGAGCAGGACGAGGAGCCGGTCTTCCGAGGTCATGGGGGGGATCGTGAACCCGTTCGCGGCGGCCACGCGCGAGATCAGATCCGGGCCTTTCGGACGGGTCGCCATTCGAGCGGACATTTCGGCCAAACTGTTACCGGAACTTCCAGCGAGGACGAACACCAAGGGCGACTCGCTGGCGCGGCCCGGGTCCAGGGTGGAAAGGAGCGACTCGTACGGCCAGGGCTCGTCGGGCTTGCTGTCCACCTCGTCGATGAGGCAAAGCGTCGGCAGCGAAGCTCGGGATATCTCTGTCAGCGCGCTCCGGAACGTCGTTTCGTCGCTCTCGGCCAGGTTGAGCTCGAGGTAGCGCACTGGGCGACCATCAACGTGCCCGCTCTCTCGGACGAACGATGTCTTCCCGGTCCCCGGCGGACCCCAGAGCAAGAAGCTCTCCCGACCGCCACCGGGGCGGGAGAGCGCGGCGACTATCTTCTGGCGGAGGTCCTTGAGCCGTTGGCGGGCCTCCTCGGCGTACCTCGCGTAGCCGCCGACGACCCGATAGTCCGATAGCCGGAGCGAGCGGAGTTCGCTGAGGAACGTCCGCAATCGCTGCTCCTCCGCCGCGGGAAGGGACGGCGGCCGGCCCGCGCTGGCGACATCGAGCCGCATTCGCCGCAGCAGAGCCTGGAATCGCGCCTCCTGGCGTAGCCCATCGAACCGCGGCTCAACCTTGACCCAGGCGAGCCAGCTCGAACGTTCCTCCTCGGCTCGGTCAAGCCACCGGAGGGCGGGAGCGACGTCACCCATCCCGGTGTAGATCAAGGCGATCCAGTACGACGGAACGTACGCGGTCTTGGCCCGCTCGAGCAATCGGTCCAGGACCACGCGCGCCTCCGTGGGGCGTCCGGCGGCGGCAAGCGCGTGCCCAAGGACCGCGAGGGAGATGGTACTGCCGCCCGACAGTTCGACCGCCTGCTGGATCTCAGCGATCGCCTCCGGGAACATCCCCTTCTCGAGGTAGGGCCGTCCGAACCACAGGTGGGCCAGGAAGAAGCTCGGGTCGAGAGCGAGAGCGCGCTGGTACTGTTCGATGGCCCGGTCGTATTGGCGGGAGAGGTAGAGGACATGGCCGAGTCCGGTGTTGATCGCCAAGGATAGCGGGTCGAGTTCGAGGGCTCGGCGCATCTCCTCGAGCGCCTCCTCGAACCGTCCCATCGCCTTGAGGTAGTCCGCAAAGAACTGGTGGCCGGTCGGCGAATTCGAATTCAGCTCGATCGCCCGGAGGAACTCGAGTTCCGCGCGGGCCCAGTCGCGTTCGTACTGGAAGTGAACGAGGCCGAGCGACGCGTGCGCTTCCGCAAGCTGCGGATCGAGTCCGAGGGCCTTCTGCGCGGCCGAGCGGGCCTTCGGGAACGCCTCCGTTGGCGGAGCGAATTCGAGGAGCGCCTGCGCAGCAAAGGTGTCGGCGAGCCCGCTGTACGCCAGCGCAAAGTCCGGGTCCTGCTCCAAGGCGAGCCCGAAGAGTCGGACCGCTTCCCTCAATCCGGACTCGGTGCGGGCGTTCCATTGGAATCGGCCTTCGAGGTAGCGGGTGTACGCATCCACGCTTCCGGTCGAGGCCCGTTCCAACCGCTGGCGGTCCTGCTCGTGGAGCCGCAGCCGAAGCGCCTTCGTGACGCGTTGGCCGATGTCGCTCTGGATCGCGAAGATGTCCGACAGTTCCCGGTCGTAGGTGGCCGACCAGAGGTGCTCCTCGGTGCCCACGTCCACGAGTTGGACGGCGATCCGTAGCTTCTCGCCGGCCTTGCGGACGCTCCCCTCGATGACGGTGGTCACGCCGAGCTCGCGTCCAATCTCCGCGACCGGGGTGGAGGTCCCTTTGAAGCGCATGGCCGAGCTTCGAGCGATCACTCGGAGTCCGTCAACCCGGGTGAGCGCCGAGATCAGCTCTTCCGTCAGCCCGTCGGCGAAGTACTCATCGCGGGGGTCCGGACTGATGTTGCGCAGAGGAAGAACTGCGAGCCGCCGCTGGGCCAAGGGCGCGCCCATCCGATGCGCGGGACATTCCCCTCACTTATTTGTGTGCCCGCGATGGCCGGGGGGCGACGACCGGTCGAGCCGTTCGTTGAACGGGCCCCGTCGGAAGCCGGCTCGCAAGGGGGACGCCCGTGCTGGGATTCGAACCCAGGTCTGAGGCTCCGCAGGCCTCTAGGATAATCCACTGTAGCAGGAGAGGGTCGTCCCCCCTCCCGTAGCTACCCCACACGGGCGCGGTCTGGCGGCGGTGACCACCGGCGCGCGCAGTGGGGGGGTCTATAAAAAGTCCGAGGCAGAACGACCTCGTCCGGCGGAGGACTTTATACCGGGCGCGGTTGCTTCGAGCCCAGCGGGCTCCGGGAGCGGAGCTGCGCCACGCTCAGGTCGACAGGATGGCCGACGATCCGTGGGAACGGATCCGCCGGTTGCCCATGGGCCGGCAGATCGAGCTCCTGCAGGCCGACGGCCGTCGCTGGGTCGGGACGCTCGTCCCGTCGCATGAGTTCTCGGGGGACCGCATCGTCCAGCTGAAGCTCGAGAGCGGGTACAACGTGGGGGTCCACGTCAACGCCGACGACACCGTGACCGAGGTCGGCGGGAGTGATGCGAACGGGGGCCGCCCGACCGAGAGCGGCGCGCCCCCGGCCCCCTCCCGCCGTCCCCCCTCGTCCGACCGATGGGTCGCGCTCCTCACCACCGGGGGCACGATCGCCTCGCGCGTCGACTACCGCACCGGCGGGGTGCGGCCCGTGCGGGACGAATCGGAGATCCTCGCGTTCTATCCCGACCTGGAGCGCGAGGGACCGGTGCGGGTGATCCCGGTCATGGACCGGCTGAGCGAGGACATCCACCCCGACGATTGGCTCGCCCTCGCCCGGCGGGTCTTCGAAGCGTTCGGCGCCGGGGCCGACGGCGTCGTAATCGCCCACGGGACCGACACCCTCGCATTCACTGCCGCGGCGCTCGCGTTCCTCCTCGAGAACCCCCCGGGCCCCATCGTCCTCGTCGGCGCCCAGCGTTCTCCGGACCGGCCGTCGTCCGACGGGTTCTCGAACCTCACCAACGCCGTCCGCCTCGCCCGTCACCCCGACCTCGCCGAGGTCGTCGTCGTGATGCACGCCGGTCTCTCCGACGATCGGTTCGCGATCCACCGCGGGACCCAGGTCCGCAAGATGCACTCGAGCCGCCGCGATGCGTTCCAGACCCGGAACAGCGGTCCCCTCGGCGAGCTGCACGAGGGGACCGTTCGCTTCCACCGTCCCCTCCGACCCAAGGGGGCCGGGCCGTTCCGCATTGCCGAGGGCCTGGACCCGACGGGCGGGCTCCTGTGGTTCTACCCCGGGCTGGAGCCCGATCGCGCCCGAGCGTTCGCCGAGGGCCGCCGGGGGCTCATCCTCGCCGGGACCGGCCTCGGCCACGTGAGCGCGGCCCACCTCCCGTGGGTCCGTGACGCCGTCGCGCGGGGGGCCGTGATCGGGATGACCACGCAGACCCTCGGCGGCGACGTCGATCCGTACGTCTACGCGACGGGTCGCGAGCTGCAGCGGGCCGGCGTCCTGTACCTCGACGATCTCCTCCCGGAGACGGCATACGCGAAGCTCCTCTGGGCGCTGGGACGTTCCCCGGAACCGGCCGAGGTCGCCCGGCTCCTCCTCGAGGACCGGGCGGGCGAGTTCGAGCGCCGGCACCCGGTGGAAGGACCCCCATGAAGGCCGGCCTCGAGGTCCATCAGCAGCTCGCGACGGGGAAGCTCTTCTGCGACTGCCCCGCCGAGCTCTCCGACGACGTGACCGCCACGGCGGTCCGCGAGCTCCGGGCGACGGGGGGCGAGAACCACCTCGTCGACGCCGCCGCCGCCTTCCAGGCGGCGCGGGGCCTGCGGTACCGGTACGAGGCGGTGCGGACCAGCTGCCTCGTCGAGCTCGACGAGGAGCCGCCCCACGCCCTCAATCCCGACGCCGTCGACGTGGCGCTCACCCTCGCCCGCCTCCTCCATGCGCGACCGCTCGACGAGATCGAGGTGATGCGCAAGATCGTCGTCGACGGGTCGAACACGTCCGGGTTCCAGCGGACCGCCCTCGTCGCGGCCGACGGGTACCTCGAGGTGAGCGGACGGCGACACGCGATCCTCTCGATCTGCCTCGAGGAGGATGCGGCCCGGAAGATCGGCGAAGGGAGCGGCGAGGTGACGTACCGGCTCGACCGGCTCGGGATCCCGCTCATCGAGATCGCCACGGGGCCGGACATCGTGACCCCCGCCGACGGCCGGGAGGTCGCCGAAGAGATCGGCGGCCTCCTCCGGTCGACGGGCCGGGTCCGTCGCGGCATCGGGACGATCCGCGAGGACCTCAACGTCTCGGCCGACGGGGGGACCCGGGTGGAGATCAAGGGGGTCCAGGAGCTTCGGCTCATACCCCGATACCTCGAGATCGAGGAGTCCCGTCAGCGGGCGCTCCTCCGCGTGCGGGCCCGGCTCCGCGACCAGGGAGCGCGCGCGCCGGATCGCCCGCCCGTCGACGCCCGTAGCGTCCTGCACGCGCTCACCGGGCCGCCCGGCGATCTGGTGCGCCGGGGAGGCGTGGCGCTCGCCCTCCATCTCCCCGGGTTCCACGGTTGCCTGCGCTCGCTCGAGGGGAGCGAGGAGCGCCTCGGCCGGGAGCTCGCGGACTACGCGCGCGCCACCGGTCTCAAGGGGATCCTCCACTCCGACGAACTGCCGGGGTTCGGGCTCACTGACGCGGACGTCGCGTCCCTCCGGTCGCTCCTCGGGGCCGGGCCCTTGGACGCGTTCGTCATCGCCGTGGCACCGGATGCGGCCGCGGCCGACCGGGCGATCCGCGCGGTCACGCTCCGGGCCACCGGAGCGCTCGACGGCGTTCCGGCGGAGACCCGGGACCCGCTCCCGGACGGTCGCACCCGCTACTCGCGGCCGCTCCCCGGCCGTGACCGGATGTACCCCGAGACCGACGTGCCGCCGGTGCCCGTCACCGCCGACCGTCTCGCCCGGATCGAGGCGGGCCTCCCCGAACGACCAGAAGCGGCGCGGGAGCGGCTCACGCTCCAGCTCGGCCTCGACGCCGAACGGGCCCGCACCCTGGTCCGCGCCGGCGAGGTCGGACGCCTGGACCGTCTCGTCGCGCAGGGACACGCCCCCGCCCTCGTCGCTCGGCTCCTCGTCCAGGAACTCCCGGAGGCCCAGTCGACGCTTCCTCCGGAGGGCCCGGTTATCGACCTCGACGAGGATGTGCTCGGTGCGACGCTCGCCGCCGTCGAGTCGGGGACGATCGCGAAGGAAGGGATCGGACCGGTGCTCCAGCGCCTGCTCACGGGGACCTCGAACGTCGCCGCGGCGGTGGCGGACGCCGGGCTCGGGGGCGGTGACCGAGGAGACCTGGACCGGCTCGTCGCCCAGGTCGTCGCCGCCAACGGCGACCTCATCGCTCGGCGCGGGGCGGGCGCCTTCGCGGGGCTCATGGGCGACGTCATGAAGGAGGCCCGGGGCCGATGGGACGGCAAGGTGATCTCGGACCGGCTGCGCGCAGCCATCGAGCGGGCGGGCGGCCAGGCGGGCGCGACGGCGTGAGCCCTGCGGACGGGGCGGCCGTCGTCGCCCCCGGATCGACAGGCCCTCCGCTGCGGGCCCTCGTCACTGACGTCGATGGGACCCTCACCGATCACGACCGTCGGCTCGAACCGACGACGATCGACGCCGTCCACGCGCTGCGGGCCCGCGGCTGGCCGGTCGTTCTCGCCACGGGGAACGTGCTCCCCATCGCGCTCGCCCTCCACCGCACGCTCGGCCTAGATGGCCCCATCGTCGCAGAGAACGGTGGGATACTGTACCGCGGCCCACCGGGGCACGAAACGGTGATCCGCCTCACCGATCAGGCGCCGGCGCTCGCCGCGTACCGGCGGCTCCGGGCCGCGGGGCTCCCCGTCCGCCGGCTCTTCACCGATCGATGGCGGGAGGCCGAGGTCGCGCTCTACCCGACCGTCGCGCTCGGCCGGATCCGGGCGGCACTGGACGGGTTCCCCATCACCGTCGAATCGACGGGGTACGCCATCCACCTCATGGCTCCCGGCGGAGGGAAGCTCCCGGCGCTCGAACGGGCGCTCGAGGAGCTCGACCTCGGGCTCGATGCGTGCGTGGTCTTGGGGGACGGCGACAACGACGTCGCCATGCTCCGGCGGGCCGGCTGGGCGGTGAGCTTTCCCAACGGGAGCGCCCGGGCGCGCCGGGCCGCCGATTTCGTCACGCGCGCGTCGTGCGGCCGCGGTTTCGTCGAAGCGCTTAAGCACCTCGGGGTGTACGAACCGCCGTCGACCGCCGGGAGGGGGCTCGATGCTCGTCGGAACCTGCGCGCGGTGCGGTAAGCCGGCGTCGCTCCGGTGCGCGATGTGCGCCCGGACGATCTGCCGGTCGTGCCTCGACGAGGACGAGCGGTTCTGCCCGGACTGCGTCCAGATCCGTCGCCGGGCGAAGGGCGTGGCCGGACCACCGATCCCGCCCTCGCGCCGGATCGGGCGTACCTGACCGGCCGGACCCTGCCCTCGCGCTAGTAGGGATACCCGGGCACGACGAGCGGCCCCCGTGGCGCCGATTCGGCGACCCATAGGAGGCCGACGCCGATGAGCCCCGTGAAGAGCCCCACGACGAACGTGATCTCACCCAGCAAGCCGAACGCCGGGAACACGGTGTACGGGCCGACGGCGAGGCCCGCGGTCGGTGCAGCGCGGTGCAGGAGCACGTTGAGGAGGTCGGCGATCCCCCAGCCCAGCACGACGAGCACCGCGCCGGCGACCCGGAACCCCAGCCGGTCATCTCCCCCGGTGTCCATCGGAGGCACCGCCGGGGTCTCCCGGAGGTCGACCACGTCGGGCCGAATCCGGTCCGGGCCTTAGAGTTGCCGGTGGTCGGGCCGTCCCCTGGCGGGAGGCGAGCTCGGTCGGCGGAGCAAACGGGCTACTTTATATAGAATTACAAACATACTGTTGACGTAGGACGTCGATGACGACCGAACGCACCACCGCCCTAGAGAGCCGCGCCGCGAACGACCTGTGGAGCGATTGGGACACCTGGTTCGACGGGGTCCGCAGCCGACTGTTCGGCGCCGACCACGACGGCCCCCACGTGACCTGGATCGCGCCCCCCACGCTCTTCCGCATCGGCGGACCGACGATCCGGTCGGCCCGTGCCGACGTGACCGAGACCGGCACCGCCTACCGCATCACCGCCGAGCTCCCGGGGATCGCGAAGGAGCAGCTGCAGATCCGCGTGCGAGGGAACGCCGTCGAGATCGAGGCCCAGGAGACGACGACGACCGGGTCGGCCGCGGGCGAGCTCGTCCACCAGGAACGGACCCACCGCGGCTTCTACCGGGCCATCGAGCTCCCCGAGCCGGTGGTGGGGAAGGACGCGACCGCGAAGCTCACGAACGGGATCCTCGAGCTCGAGCTGCCGAAGCAGACGCCCACGCCGGCGCTCGACGAGGTCCAGGTCCCCGTTCAGTAGACGCGACGCACCCCAACCCTTTCCCGCCGGTGGCGGGCGGGATCCCCACGGGGGTCCTACCCGAACCCTGGGATCGACTTCTGGTCCTTCGAGGGAGTGCCGGGCCGCGCGGGCGACTTCCGCAGCTCCTTCGGGCACTCGACGAGCCGGACCAGCGGCGCCGACTGCACGATGTACGCGGGGAGCCCCGTGTTGGGGTCGTTGCCCGCGCGCAGGATGTTCATGATCTCGAGCTTTACCTCGATGATCGACCCGTCCTTGAGCTTCAGCCGGAGCCGTCCGTCGCCCTCCAGGGGCGCGTAGTCGACGATCTCGGCGTGGGACAGGTCGGGGGGGGCTCCGGGGACGCCGCCGATCATCGGGCGCCCCGAGAGGCGAGCCGGCTCTTGAGGAGGACCCGTGGGTCGGTCCCGTCGACGCTGATCCCCATGGAGACGCACGTGCCGATGACCTGGTTCATCCGCTCCTCGATGGAGCGGCCGTGGAGGTCGGCGCCCTTCGCCTCGGCGAGGGTGCGGACCGCGGCGAGCGAGACGTTCCCGACGACCTCGGTCTTCGACTTGCCGGACCCGCTCTCCTTCCCGACCTCCTTCAACAGGAGCGCCGCCACGGGCGGCCGGCCGACGACGAGGGTGAACGAGCGCGTCGCCGGGTCGACGCGGATCACGACGGGGACGCGCATCCCCGCGAACCCCTTCGTCTGTTCGTTGATCTGCTGGACGACCTGACCGACGTTGACCCCGAGCGGCCCGAGGGCGCTCCCGAGCTGGGCGCCGGCGACGGCCTTCCCGCCCTCGACGAGGACGCTCACCTCATCCGCCAGCCTTCCCACCTCCCCGTTCGAGCATGCGGACGTGGTCGCCGCGGACGGTGACCGGGATCGGCACGACGGCCTCGATGAGCTCCACGGTGATCTCCTCCTTCGCCTGATCGATCTTCTTCACGCGCGCCTTCTCGCCCTTGAACGGCCCGGCGATGAGCTCGACGATGGCGCCCTCGACGAACCCTTCGACGGTGATCCGCGGGACGAGGAGCGGCTCGACCTCCTTGAGCGTCGTCTCGCCGGCGACGAGCCCCCGGGCCTTTCGGATGCCCTTCAGCATCTCGTGGACCCCTTCGAAGCTCATCCCCTCGGCGAAGACGTACCCGCGGAGCGCCGCCGGGACCAGGAGCGCGAAGATGACGTCGCGCTTCTCCTCGGCCCGGGTGAGGAGGGTGTCGGCGACCTCCCGCTCGTACCCGCGCGACGTCTTGATCGCGAGGACCGCCTGCCGGGCGATGCAGGCCAACGTGAGGCGCGTCGGTGCGCTCCCGTCGTCCCACGCGGCGGTGAGGTGGAGCTCGACGCGGTCGCCGTACCGCACCCCGACGGGGGCGGTGATCTCGAACGCGAGGGGGACCGGAGCGCCGGGGGTGAGCGCGACCGACGCCTTCTCCTTCCGCGCGACGAGCGTCGCGAACGACCGCTTCCCCGGGAGGAGCCAGGAGACGGGCCACTCGGCGCCCTCGCCGGGGTAGGTGGAGGTGTAGGCGGTCTCGACGGTGATCGCCGCGGTCCCGGGCGCCGGATGCCGGCTCTTGAGGACGGCGGTGAGCGTGGTGACGTTGCCCGCCGTCGTGACCCGCTCGGCGTCGTCGGCGGGCACGAGCTCGAGGAGCCCCGGCGCGGCCGGCTTGGGGACCGGCGGGGTGGGCGTCGGCGGGGCGGCGACCGGGCCGCCGTGGGGCGCCGCGGGAGCCTTCGGCCCCGGGGCGACGGCCTCTTCGCCCGTCAGGAGACCGATGCCTTCGTCGTCGGGATTACCGTGCAACCGTCCCTCCGGGGCCTAGAGGCCGGCGCCGCTGACGTACGTCGACCAGAGCCACGGGCCCACCTGCGAGAAGAAGATGTAGATGAGGAAGCCGACGGCCCCGATCACGACGGCGCCGAGCCACGTGACCTCGAGGACCTTCACGTACTCGTCGACCGAGGGCCGCCGGGCCATCCGCAGGATGCGGCCGTACTTGCCGTGGCCGACGTTGCGGAGCCGGCCGTCCAGTTGGTCCTGGACCCGCCGGGCCCGGTCGAGGAACGCCATGCGTGTACCCTACTAGCGGACGACGTCGATCTCCGGCCCCGTCCGACGGGGGGAGGCGCCGCCCGAGGGGCCGCCGAAAATCTGGGGGGATTTAACACCGGTGACCACCAGCATCACCCGGATCGTCGATTGCATCGTCGGGTCCACGGCGGCGCCCCAGATGATCCGGGCCGTGGGGCTGATCGCCTTCTGGACGACCTCGGCCGCCTTCTGCGCCTCGGAGACGGTCATGTCCGGCCCGCCGGTCACGTTGATGAGGGCGCCCGTGGCGCCGGCGATGTCGACCTTGAGGAGCGGCGAGTTGATCGCCTCGAGGACCGCGTCCTCGGCCCGGTTCTCGCTCTCCGACTCGCCGATCCCGATGAGGGCGACGCCGCCGCCCTTCATGATCGTCCGCAGGTCGTTGAAATCCAGGTTCACGAGTCCGGGCTTGGTGATGATCTCGGTGATCCCCCGGATCGCCCGGGCGAGGACCGAGTCGGCGACCTTGAACGCGGTCTGGATCGGGAGCCGCGGGACGAGCTCGAGGAGCCGGTCGTTCGGGATCGTGATCACGGTGTCGATGGTGGCGCGGAGCCGCTCGAGCCCCCACGCGGCGTTCTCGCCGCGGACGAGCCCTTCGCTCGAGAACGGGAGAGTGCAGACGGCGATCGTGAGCGGGTTGCCGCCGTTGGCGGTCTTCGCGACCTCGGCGACCACGGGCGCCGAACCGGTCCCGGTGCCGCCGCCGAGCCCGAGGGTGATGAAGACCATGTCCGAGTCGGCGAGCGCCTTCTTGAGATCGTCCTCGGCCTCCCGGGCCGCCTGCTCGCCGACCTGGGGGAGCGCGCCCGCGCCCAGGCCGCGGGTGAGCCGCCGGCCGAGGAGGATCTTCCGCGGCGCGTGGATCGCGAGGAGGTGCTGGGCATCGGTGTTGCACGCGACCATCTCGGCGCCGCTCAGCCCTTCCTCGGCGAGCCGGTTGATCGTGTTGCACCCGCCGCCGCCGCAGCCGACGACCTTGATGTTCGTCTTCAGCGAGGCGAGGACCGCCTCCAGCTCGCGGTCATCGTCGCTCGGCGCCGGGGGTGTCTCGGCCCCCCGCTTCGACTCGTTCGGCAGGTGGGCGAGAATTTCCTGGGCGAGCGGTCGCATATCGAGCGTTCCTCGAGAAGCGGAGCCGCATCGTGATTATAAAGCGTGGGTCCTCGAGAGGGTACGGTGGAGTTCTCGGCGTGGTCCGGGGAGTACGCGCGCATCCAGCGGGCCTTCGGGTTCCCCTTCGAACGGGAGGTCGCGTCGGCGGCGCGGCTCGTCGCGTTGCGACCGGACTTGACGGCGACCGGGACCCTCGCCACGGCGCGCGAACGGCTCGCGGGCCGCGAGGTGATCGTCGTCGGGCGGGCGCCTCGGGCCGGACCGCCCCCTATGTGGCGCCGACCCTCGACGACCCCGGCGGCAATCGTCGCCGCCGACGGGGCGACGGCGGCCTGCCTGGACGCGGGCCTCGTGCCCGACGTGATCGCGACGGATCTCGACGGCCCCGTCGCGACGGAGGTGACGGCGGCCGGGCGCGGCGCCTTCGTCGTGGTCCATGCCCACGGCGACAACCGGGAGGCCATCGACCGGTGGGTGGGCGAGTTCCCCCGCGCGATCGGAGGCTCCTGGGCCGGTCCCCCTACGGCGGAGCTCATCGACGTGGGCGGGTTCACCGACGGCGACCGGGGCGCCTACCTCGCTGAAGCGTCCGGCGCGACCGCCGTCGTCCTCTGGGGCTTCGATTTCACCGCCGTCGACGAGGCCGACGCCACGCGACGCGCCCACAAGATCGCCAAGCTCGCGGCCGCGCGCTCGGCGATCGCGTGGCTCGCGGCGCACACCGCGACGCCGATCGAGCGCTGGCTTCCGGACGGCCGCCGGGAACCCTATCCGACGGAACCGACCGGCCCGTCGATCCAGTAGACGACCTCGGGACCGTTCTCGTAGAGCGGCACGAACGGCGGGTGGCCGAACCAGGCAATGGCCGCGGGGGACATCGGCGCGGCCAGCGCCCCCGGGTCGAGGGCGGTCCCGGTGAACATCGTCGCGTCGATCGCGACCGCATCGATGGCGCGGGGCGGGTCGTGGGGAGCGCCGCTCGATCGCAGCTCCGCGGCGGCGATCGAGGGATCGGTACCGATAAAGAGCCCCGGCGTCGAATCCCACGTCGCCGGATTCCCGTCGAACCCCCAGAGCATCGAGCTGAGACGGTGGTCCGACGCGACGGCCGCCCACTGGGGGAGCCCCACGCCCGCCCAGAGCCAGAGCGTCGCATCGCCCACCGTGAGCCCCTCCTGGAACCCCCCGAGATCGGCGGGAGGCGGGTACGCGATCGCCCCGTTGGCGGCCACGAGGAGCGCGACGGCGATCCCGCCGGCGACGAGCGCCGGACGACCTCGGGGTACCGCCCACCGCGCGAGAAGGTGACCCACCCCGACGGCGACGAGGAGTCCCAGCGGCAGGAGGAGGTACTCGGCCGACCGGGCCGCGGGCAGGTCCTGGTTGGGGACGACGAGCGCACCCAGCGCCGAGATCCCCACGGCCGCGAGCCACGTCACGACGAACGGACCGGTCCGCCAGAACGTGACCAGTCGGCGGCTGCCGGCGCTGAGCGGGATCGTGGCGAGGAGCGGACCGAAGAACACGACGGCCCCGAGGACCGTCCGCTGGGACGTCCCCGGCAGGGGCACCACCGTGACCGCGAGGATACCGGCGAACGTCGCGATCGCGACGAGGGCGAGGTCGCGCCCGATCGATCGCGAGGAGGGGTACCGGACCGACGGGCGGCGTCCGGCGGTGTGCCGGCGCCACCGCACGAGCCCGGCGAGGCCAACGATGCCGAGGGCCACGACGACGACCGCCGGTGCCGCCCAGGCCGGGGTGAGCGCGGGCAGCCCCGTTCGTAGGGCGCTTACGAACTCGGGGGCGGCCACGAGCCAGTAGGCGATCAGCGCCGCGGCGAATCCCCCCAGGAAGACGAGCTCGCGGGCCGGGAAGCGCGTCGACCAGGTTCCCGGCCGCCAGAGCTCGAGGAGGACGAGCCCGCCCGCTGCCCCGACGAGGAAGAAGTAGCTCGAGAGGTGGTGCGTGACGAGGAGCGCTCCCGCCACGACGGCGAGCGGAGCGTACCACCGACGGTCCCGGCGGCCCTCGACGAAGAGCCAGATCCCCGCGACGGCGAGGAAGTCGCCGATCGCGAGCGGGGCCGGGTGGGCAATCGAAAAGAGGTGGGGCATGTAAACTGCGCCGAGCGCCGCCCCCAGGAGGGCTATCGCCGGAGAACGCACAAGCTGCCGGAAGAGCAGGAAGAGCGGGAGGATCCCGAGCGCCGCAGTGACGGGCACGACGACCTCGAGGGCCGCGAGTACGCCCACGTTCCCGGCGCCGGCGGCCGCCGCGGTGAGGACGAAAAGGCCGGGGAAGTCCGGGTAGGCGAACCCCCAACCGGCGTACCCCGACGTCGGCAGGTGGCCGTAGGCGGCTAGATCGCTGCTCAGCCGGAAGTACTCGCCGGTATCCGAGCCGAAGAGCGCGAAGGTCGTGAGGGGGAGGAGCGCGAGGCCGACCACGAAGAGCGTCGCCGACGCGAGGAGGAGCAGGACGCCGCGGGTGAGCGGAGGTCCGTCCGGGGTCGTCGCGGACGCCTCGTCGGCGAGATCCGGGCCGCTCAATCGGCGCGGGGAACGGGCCGGAGGATTACCATTTTCCGCCGGAGCGGACCGGTTCGTCGGCGCCCGGCGTTTCGATTGACGAAGGTCTAAATAGGGGACGCCGGTGGGGCCCGAAGCGGGGCGAACCGAGGTGCCTTCGTCGTCCCGATCTCGATCGTCGAAGAAGGCGAAGCCCCGACCGTCCCACCCGGCGAAACCGGGGAGGTCGTCCCCCGCACGGGTGGCCCCCAAGAAGCCGACGGCGAAGCCGAAGTCCGGAAAGCCGGCGGCTGCGTCCCCGAAGCCCGTCGCGAAGGTCGCCGCGAAGGTCCCGGTCAAGGCCGGCGGGAAGCCCGTCGCAACCAAGCCGGCGGAGAAGCCGGTCGCGCTCCCTCCGGTCGTCGCCCCGGTCTTCCGCTCGATCGACGGTCGGCGTCACGTCCTCTCGCTGAGCTTCCTGCGCGACGGGGACGAGTTCATGGCGCGGATGGAGTCGGACTCCGGCCAGATCACCGAGCTCAAGAACCGGTCGCTGGACCAGCTCCTCACGCTCGTCGCGAGCGAGCTCGAAGACCTGCTTGAATAGCGGCTACGCCGCCGACGGGGCCGCGTCGAGGAGCCCGGCCTCGAGGAGGTAGTCGGCCGACCGTCCGCCCGTTTCCTTGAGCCGGACGATCTCCGTTGGCCCACCGAGGAACGGCGAACCGGGGTGGCGTTGGACCACCGTCCACGGGGCCTCGCCCGCGCGACGGAACCGGCGGGGTCGCCGCCACCGCTCGTCCACGGTGATCGATTCGTTCCCGAGCCAGACCCCCCGAGGGGTCCGGCCGACGGTGAGCCAGGCCCCCCAGAGGCCGAGGGCGATCGCTACGACACTGAAGAGCCCCAAGGCGCCCGGATCCGCAGCGAGCCCGCCCGACGCGCGGCTCGCGAGTCCGAGGAAGAGGCCGTAGCAGACGGTGAGACCGAGACCGAAGACGGCAAAGAGCCGGAACGCCCGACGTCCCCCGTCGGTGTTGGGCCGGTACGACGCGGGGGTCCGAGATACCGTCCCGCTCGACGTCGTCGGCGCGCGGCTCCGGGCGATGCGGACCGGGTGGCTGCCCGACATGCCTCGGAAGAAAGTCGGGGGCGCTCCGAGATAAATGTAGCCCTGCTTGGCGCGGCATGCGCAGCGCCACCGACTACCTCGTCTTCGAGACACCCACGCCCCGGGCGTTCCTCAACATCACCGACCGGGTCCGCGCCGTGGTCCAGCGGAGCGGCATCCAGGAGGGGCTCGTCCTCGTCTCCGCGATGCACATCACCGCGGCGGTCTACGTCAACGACGACGAGCGGGGGCTCCTCCACGACATCGAGGCGTGGGCGGATCGGCTCGCACCCCCGGGGGACTACGCCCACCACCACTCGGGCGAAACGAACGGCGACGCGCACCTCAAGAATCTCCTCCTCGGCCACCAGGTCGTCCTGCCGATCACGAAGGGCGACCTTGATCTCGGACCGTGGGAGCAGGTCTTCTACGCCGAGTTCGACGGACAGCGCCGCAAGCGCGTGATCGTGAAGGCGATCGGCGAGTAGCGGTGCGTCGCTACGCCTCGAGCGCGGCGTCGAGGGTGCCGGCGGCCGCCCGGGCGCTCGGCCGGGGCGCCGGGGACGTCAGATCGACGAGCGGGACCTTTCGGGCGATCTCGGCCGCCATGGCCGAACAGCTCGACGGGGTCACCGGTCGTTCGGTGTAGCCCGGGAGCGCGAGGTCGTACGTGACGACCTTCTTCTCGGCGACGGTTTCCCAGACCGCCCGCCAGACCCGGTCGGCCGCCTCGGCCTCCCCGAGGTGGCGGAGCAGGAGCTCGAGGGAGAGGATCTCGGCCACCGGGTTCGCCCGGTCGAGCCCGGCGTACTTGGGCGCCGAGCCATGGACCGGCTCGAAGACCGCAATCGCATCGCCGAAGAGCGCCCCCGGGGCGACGCCGAGCCCGCCGGCGAGCCCGGCACACAGGTCGGAGAGGATGTCGCCGAAGAGGTTCGTGGTGACGATCACGTCGTACTCCGACGGACGCTTCACGAGCTGCATGCACATGTTGTCGACGAGCCGCTCCTCGGCGGCGATCCCCGGGTAGCGCGGTGCCAGCTCCCGGAACGCCGTCTGGAACAGCGCGCCCGTCGTCTTCATGATGTTCGCCTTGTGGACCGCCGTCACCTTGTGCCGCCGGTCCCGCCGGGCCAGCTCGAAGGCGAACCGGACGATCCGGTCCGACGCCTTGCGCGTGATCACGTTGACCGTCTCGGCCGCCGTGTGGTCCCGATCGACCCAGTGCTCGACGCCGGCGTAGAGTCCCTCCGTCGCCTCGCGCACGACGATGAGATCGGTCTCGGGGAACCGGGTCCCCTCGCCGGCGATCGCCCGGGCCGGACGGACCGACGCAAAGAGATCGAGCTGCTGGCGGAGCGCGACGTTGACCGAACGGAACCCGCCGCCGATGGGCGTGGTGATCGGCCCCTTCAGCGCCACCTTCGTCGTGCGGATCGAATCGAGCACCCGGTCGGGAAGCGGCGTCCCGTCGCGGGCGATGGCCCGCTCGCCCGCGTCCTCGACGACCCAGTCGATCGCGACCCCGGTCGCGGTGGCGACGGTCTGGGCCGCGCGGGTGACCTCGGGGCCGATCCCATCACCCGGGATCAACGTGACCGGTCGGCCCATCGCAAACCCCGAACCGCCCCAGCGCCCTTCGCATATGAGTACGCTCCCGGCGCCGACGCTCGAACCCGTCCCCCCCTCGCGTGGACGGCCCGTTCGATGGAACGAACCTGTGGAATCTGAATCATAAGAATTCTTATACGCCAAGGAAATCCTCGGTCATGCTCGCTGCGGTCCATCCCGAAGTCCTCGCGTCCGACTGGCTGCCGCCGGTTCCCCTGTTCCGCCGCGGAGAGGTCCGGCTGATCGCCGACCTGGTCCGTCGCGGGTGGACGGGCGACGGACCCCGCCTCGTCGCACTGCGCGGTCCGGCGGGATCCGGTACCTCGACCGTCGCCCGGTCGGCGGTCGGCGCCGCCGTCCGTGATGCCCCCGCGGAACCGGGCCATCTGCCCCGCTCGATCCAGGTGCGGGTCCGAGAGACCAGGGGTGCATGGGGCGTGGCGACCCTCTTGCTCCGGGGCCTCGAGGGCGACTTCACCGGCCGGGGGTTTCATCCTTCCGAGATCATGGCCGGCCTCCTTCGGCGACTGCAGCGGGATGCGCGCCCGACCGTCGTGGTCCTCGATGACATCGGCCCCGGGGCCGGCGATCTCGGGCTCATCTTCCGTGCGCTGACCGAGCCCCACCGGTTCCTTCCGGAGGGCGACGCCGTCCCCCGGATCGTCACCGTGGTGGCCGGGGCGACGGAGGGTCTCGGGGTCTGGGCCGCGGTCCGCCGACTGCCCCGATCCGCGGTCCACCAGGTCGAACTCGGTCCGTATCCGTCGGAGGTGATTGGGTCCATCGTCGCCGACCGAGCGACGCGGGCCCTCGGCCGGACGCCGCCCGAGGCGTGGCTCGCCCAGCTCTCGAGGACCGCGCGGGACCGGGGGTACTCGTCGACGGGTGCCGTGGACCTCCTGCGACGGAGCCTCGCCACGCCGGATCTGGCCCCCATCGCTCCGTCGCCCGGTCAACGCGACCCCGAGTTCTCGCTCGAGCCTCGGCTCCTCGCCGCGCTCCAACGGCTCGAGCGGCACCGTCGGGCCTCGATCGCGCAGATCCGGCGATGGGAGGCGGACCTCGCTACGGCCGAGGGCGGACGACCGCTCCCGGCCACCACCTTCTGGCGGCGGATCGTCCGTCTGGAATCGGTGGGCTTGGTCCACCGGGAGGTCCGGGCTGGCGGCGCGGGCGGCACCCGGTCGATCGTCGAGCTCGTCGGGCCGATCCCGGAGTCGTTCAGCCGTCCGGAAACTCGTCCAACCGCCGGGTGGACCGCCGGGCCGACCGGACCGGCGGCGCGGCCCGGGTAGGCGGGGGGCTCGTCGCCCGGGCCGCCCGCTTCGTCGCGCCGGGGTGCTCGACCTCGCGCCGGATCTGCTCGGCGATCACGCGGGAGCGGACCGCCTGCTCGATCCGGTCGAGCGGCGCCTCCCGCAGCGCGTCCCGGTCCGGTATCCCGAGCGCTGCGAGCGCCCGCGCCCGGGCGCGACCGATGCCCCGGACCCGGACCAGATCGAGGAGCTCCTCGCGGACGCCGTAGCGGACCCGGAGGCCGAGATCGTCGATGGGCCGCGCGACCCTCCGGTTGAACTGGGACGCGAGCCGGCTCGCGCCGAAGAGGAGCCAGTCGGCGTCCTCGACCTTTGCCCGAAGGTCCCCGGCGCCGATGCCGAACGTCTCGGTGAGCTCGACGATGGGGGTCTCGTCGATCCACGCCTCGAGGACCTCGGCGGTCTTGATCGTCGCGAGGAACAGATCGAAGTCGATCCGGGCCGGTTCCTCCTCGGGCTTCGCGAGGAGCTCCGGTTCCTCGTCGGTGAACCGGGCGACCGCCCGGGCCTCCTCCCCCCGGCGGAGGAAGAGCGGCGGGAGGTCCGGCGTCGCCGCCACGGCGGCGAGCAGCGGGAAGGCGCCGACACCGAGCGGCGCTCGCTCGATCGCCCGGCGCAGGATCACCGCGCTCATCGGATCGAGGTAGAGTTCGCTCGTGAGCGCGCCGAACCGCGTCGCCCGCAACCCCGGACCCTGGTCGAGGAGCTCGTGCTCCTCGAGGAACCCGCGGACGTTGGCGAGATGGTGGTCGAGCTCGGCGAGCGGGAGGGTGTGACCGTAGAACGTACGGCCGAAGAACTCGGGAATGGCCGCCGGGCGGTCGATCTCGCCGCTCGCGACGAGGGCGAGGAGGTGCATCCGGAGCGCCGGCTCGGCGGCCAGGTGGGAGCGGACCGGCTCCGGGTCGGCGGAGAGGTAGGTGTCGAGGAACCGTTCCTCCTCGTCGACGGTCCGGGCGATCAGGACCGCCTCGCCCGTCGGATCGTACCGCGGCCGGCCGGCCCGGCCGCACATCTGCTGGATCTCGAGCGCGGCGATGGGGGCCTGCATCCCGAGCCGGTCGTCGTAGCGCATCGTGTCCCGGACGATGACGCGGCGGGCGGGCAGGTTGATCCCGGCGGCGAGCGTCGGCGTCGCGACGAGCGCCCGCAGGACCCGGTCCCGGAACGCCCGCTCGACGACCCGGCGCTCGCCGTTGGTGAGCGACGCGTTGTGGAAGGCGACGCCGCTCGGGAGCATCGCGGAGAGCCGGCGGACCCCCTCGGTCTCCTCCTCGCTCACGCCCGCGAGGTCGTCGTTGAGCGCGAGGGCGCGGGCCCGCGTCGGGCCGTCCAGGAGCGACCGGACCGTCGGCGCCAGCGCCTGGGCGAGCTGCTCGCTCGACCGGCGCGTCGCCACGAAGACGAGCGCTTGGCCGCCGTCCTCGATGACCGATCGCACGAGCCGCGGGACCGCGTCGCCGGGACCGCGGATCGGCCGGCTGGAGAGATCGGTGAACGTGATCCGGCCTTCGCGGTAGACCCCGCTGCGCAGCACGACGGGCCGGAACTCGCTCTCAATGGGATCGGCCTCGAGCCACTCGGCGACCTCCCGGGCGTTCCCCACCGTCGCCGAGAGCGCCACGATCTGGAGGTCGGGGTGGCGCCGCCGGAGCCGGGTGAGGCTCACCTCGAGCGTCGGTCCGCGCTCGGGATCGCGGAGCAGGTGGACCTCGTCGGCGACGACGACGCCCAGCCGATCGAGCCACGGGCTCCCCTTGCGGAGGAGCGCGTCGGCCTTCTCGCTCGTGGCGACGAGCAGATCGAGCCGGTCGAGGTCGGCGGGGGCGAGATCGTAGTCGCCGATCGAGATCCCGACCCGGACCCCGAGCTCGGCGAACGCCCCGAGCTCTTCGTACTTCTCCTGGGCGAGGGCGCGCAGCGGGACCAGGTAGAGCCCGGTCCGGCCCTCCCGGGCGGCGCGCAGGAGCGCCAGGTACGCGACGAGCGACTTCCCGCTCGCCGTTGGGCAGGCGAGGAGGACGCTACGGCCGGCGAGGACCGGCTTGAGCGCCTCGGCCTGGGGCGGGTAGAGGCTCGTGATCCCGGTCCGGCGGAGGATCGCCGCCACCTCGTCGGGGATCGGGAGCGCCTCGAGCGGGACCCGGGTCCCGTCGGGAGGCTCGACCGCGCTCGCCATCGGCGTGCGAACCGGGGGCGTTACATAGGGGTTCGCTGGAAACGGCGGACCGCGGGATCAGCCCATGGGCGGTCCGACGAGCGATCGGCCGAGGATGAGCTCCTGGATCTCCGTCGTCCCCTCGACGATCGGGAAGACCCGGGCGTCGCGGAGCAATCGCCCGGCCCGGGAGCCCGCGTCGGCGGCCGGACGGCCACCGACCTCGAACCCCCGCTGGGCGATCCGCACCGCGACCGTCGAGGCGAAGAGCTTCGCCGCCGACCCCGCCTCGACGAACGGCGCTCCCGCATCCTTCGCCGCCGCGGCCGATGCGACGAGCGCCCCGGCGGCGGCGAGCTCGGTGAACGACTGGGCCACGCATCGGCGCTTCCAGTCGGTGGGTTCGGCCCGGGCGTTGCGGACCATCTCCTCGTACGCCCCGCGCGCGACCCCGAGCGCGCAGGCCGCGATGCCGACCCGGCCCCCGGCGAGCGCGCCGAGGGCGATCCCCAGCCCGGCGCCTTCGGGCCCGAGGCGGGCGTCGGGGCCGAGGTGGACGTGGTCCAGGGTGATCTCGGTGGTCTCGCTGCCCCGCAGACCGAGCTTTTCCAACTGGCGCGCGACGGAGTAGCCGGGCGCGGTACGGGGGACGAGGAAGGCGCTGATCCCTCGGTGGCCCAGGGCGGGGTCCCGGGTGGCGAAGAGCAGGATCGTGTCCGCGACGCCGGCGTTCGTGATGAACATCTTCGCCCCGTCGAGCCGGAACCCGTCCCCGTCGGGAGCGTAGCGCGTCGTGAGCGCCCCCGCGTCGGACCCGGACCCCGGCTCGGTAAGGGCGAACGCGCCGAGCGCGCGACCCTCCGCGAGCGGCCGCAAGTACCGGTCGTGCTGGGCCGCCGTCCCGTGCTCGGCGATCGGGGCGGCGACGACGGAAAGATGCACCGAGATGAGCGTCGCGACGGCGGCGCTCGAGGTGGCGAACTCCTCGAGGACCGCCGCCACGTCCTGGGTGGTTCCGCCCCCGCCCCCGCGGGCGGGGGGCAAGCCTACCCCGAGAAAGCCGGCGTCGGCGACCGCCGCACGCAGCGACGCGGGCATAGCGTCATCGCGATCGATCGCGTCCGCGATGGGCTCGACGGACGTCGCGACGAACCGACGGGCCCGCTCCCGCCACCCGTCGACCGGCCCCGCCACGGCCCACCGCCGGCGCCGAGTGTCGCGAAGCCTTAATGGATGACACCCGGGTCGAGCCCCCCGGCGGCATGCCCGACGAACCGATCGCCGCCAAGGAGCAGTTCACCGCCCTCGACGTGCTCGCCACCGTCCGCGAGCTGCGGCGCCTGCGGGGCGCCGGCGTCGAGAAGGTCTTCGACCTCGAGCCCCGGGGGTACGGCGTCCTCGTCCGGGGCGCCGCCACCGGTCGCCGGGAGATCGTCCTCGATCCCGGTCGGTACCTGGCCGTCGTGGAGCGAACGGACCGGCATGCCGAAGCGCTGAGCCCCTTCGCGCTCCAGCTCCGGCGCCACCTCACGGGCGCCCGACTCGTCGACGTCGCCGACCCGCTCGGCGAACGGTTGGTGGAAATCACGCTCCGCCGCGTCGATCTCGAGGGGCCGCTCCTCCTGACGATCGAGCTCTTCGGCCAAGGCAACCTCACCGTCGCCCGCGACGGGAAGCTCGTCGTCGTCCTCCACACGCGACGATGGGCCCAGCGTTCGGTCCGCGCGGGGGAGCCGTACGTCCGCCCGCCCTCCCGGGGCGACCCGTTCACGATGACCGAGCCCGAGATCGCCGAACGCCTCCGGTCGTCGCGCGCCGACCGGGGGAGCTCGCTCGCGACGCGGATCGGGCTCGGCGGGTCGATCGCCGAGGAGGTGCTCGCCCGGACCGGCCTCCCCGGCGGGGCCCCGGCCACGGTCGATCCCGAGGGATCGGCGGCGCGGATCGCCGAAGCGGTCCGGTCGATCGTGGGCGACCTCGGCGACCCGCCCCGGGGCTACGCGTACTACCGGGAGGGGCAGTCGATCGATGTCGCCCCCGTGCCGCTGCGACGCTGGTCCGGAGCAGCCGCTGTGGTGGCGAAGGAGTTCCCAACGTTCTCGGAGGCGGCCGAGGGGTACTTCCGTGATCTCGCCGTCGCGACCGCGCCACCGCCGGATCCGGCGGCCCGGGCGGCGCGCGAGGAGCTCGATCGGCTCATCGCATCCCAGAGCCGGGCCGTCGAGGAGCTCCAGAGCGCCGCGGACGCGTTCAAGGCCGACGCCGCCGCGGTGCTCCTCGACTACGCGGGCGCCGAGCGCCAGCTCATCGAGGGGGCGGCGACCGCCACCGACGGCGTCGTGGAGCTCGAGGTGGGGGGGCGGCGGGTGCGGGCCAAGGCCGGCCGCCCGTTGCGGGACTCGATCCAGGGGCTCTACGACGAGGCGAAACGGCTCGAGGCCAAGCGAACGGGGGCCGCGACGGCGCTCGCCGAGAGCCGCTCCCGACTCGCGACGGCGGCGTCGGAGCACGCCGAGCGCACCGCCGCTCAGGCGACCGGGGCAGGCCGGCCGCGCAAACCGAATTGGTTCGAGCGGTACCGCTGGTTCCGATCCTCCGAAGGCGCGATCGTGGTGGGCGGGCGCGACGCCCCGTCCAACGATCTCCTTGTGCGGCGCTACCTCAAGGCCGGCGACCGGTACGTCCACGCCGACGTCCACGGCGCCCCGAGCGTGATCGTCAAGCACCCGCCACCCGGCCAGCCGGCGGTCACCGAGGCGACGCTCCGGGAGGCCGGGCAGTGGGGGGTCGCCTTCTCGCGGGCGTGGCGGGCGGGGCTCGCGTCGGCCTCCGCCTTCTGGGTCGAGCCCGATCAGGTCTCGAAAGCCGGCGCGAGCGGGGAGTTCGTGGCCAAGGGGGCGTGGGTCATCCACGGCGAGCGCCATTCGCTGGGCGACCTCCCGACGGAGCTCGCGGTGGGCCGGATCACGATCGACCGGGCCGAGCTCTGGATGGTCGCCCCACCGGCGTCGTTCGGGGCCGACGGGCCGATTCAGGTGCGGCTCGCGCCGGACGACGAGCGGACCCGGCCGGAGCGCGAGGTCGAGCTTGCGGCGCTCCTGGGGGTCTCCCGTAACGTCCTCCAATCGCTCCTCCCCGCCGGCGGGTTCGCGTACCGGCGGGTGTAGACCCGAGCGATCTCGTCGGCGGCGAACCGGTCGCCCGGTCGGCGCCACGTGTGGCCCCGAGCGCGGAGCCCGACGACCTCGAGGGTCACCCCCTCCACGACGAGCTGGTCGCCGATCTCGATCGCCCGGTCCGGGGGCGCCGGCATGCGGATCGAACGTGTCCGCCGGCCCTCGATGATCGAGACCGGGAGCGAACGTCCCGCCCCGCGCACCGCCCACAGGGTGCGGACCCGGTCGGCCGCGACGGGTCCCCCACGGCGGGGGCCCTCGGTCTCGATCCGTCGGACGGTGATCGGCCCATCGGCGGTCGGCACAACGTCGCCGACCCGGAGTTCAGTGCCAGGCGGCAACGCCACCCGAACGGTTCGGCTCAGTGGCCCGTCGGAGACGATCGCCTCGACGTCGGCCGGCGCCGGCGGGGCCGGGGTGGTGAACGGGTGCGTGAGCCGGCATTCGCGGCAGCGGGCGGTTCCCTGGACGTGGGGTCCGCTCCCTGGAAGGAGCCGGAGGATCCGGTGCGGGGTCTCCCGGCCGCACGACTCGCAGAAGATCTGCGCGGCGTGGACCGTCGCGCGTGGGGGGGGAGGTGCGTCGTCGGGCATCGCCGCCGGTCCGACATGCGGGGCGACACAAGGATTGCGGTCGTCGGCGGGGCGAGTGGGGCTGCCCGAATTTGAATCGGGGTCTCAGGCTCCCAAAGCCCGAAGGATGGACCAGTAGAGCGGACCGGGGATCGTCCCCGCGTCCGTAGCTACCCCACAGCCCCGCATCCCGCTAGACCGCCTCGATCCGCTTCAACGACCGGCCGATCCGGCACTCGGCCGGCTCGTTATCGGCGACGGCCACCCGGAACCGCTGCTTCACCGGGAGCGATGGCCCGGCGCAGATCCCCCAGTTCGGGCAGTCGAGGCGGCGGCACCCGAACCGGGCGACGTCGACGGTCGCGCCCACGATCGCCGCCCGGGCGTCGACGACGAACGAGCGGGGGACGGGGGCGACCTCGACGACGCTCGCCGTGGTCTCCTGGAGCGCGCACGGATGCTGGACCGCCCGGACCCGCTGGACCTCGTACGCCCGGCCCACGTCGAGGGTGAGGCACGCGTGCCGGTACGGACACGTCCGGCAGACGGGGGCGGGTCCCTGGTACGTGAACCGGAACCCCGGGCGTGCTTGGGCGCTCGAGAGGAGCGTGATGTCGGCCACGGCTAGCCCACCACCCCGGTGACCGTCGCGAGCTTGCTCGCCGCCTCGCGGGTGAGCCCGTTGTCGCCAAGGATCGTGTAGCGCTCCGGTCGGATGCGGTGGGCCGCGACGAGCGCCTCGACGATCTCCTCGGGCGAGACGCCGAGCTCCCGGGCGGTCGTCGGGGCGCCGATGGCGTGGAGCGCCCCGCGGAGCCGCTTCCAGTCGCCCCCGTGGAGGTACATCATCATGATCGCGCCGACGCCGCACTGCTCGCCATGAAGGCTCGGCCGGGCCGCGGCCCGGTCGAGGGCGTGGCTGAAGAGGTGCTCGCTCCCGGAGCACGGCCGCGACGAGCCGGCGACGCTCATCGCGATCCCCGCGACGATGAGCGGACGGATGGCGATCCAGACCGACTCTTCGAGGTTCGGCTTGATGAGGTGCGCGTGGTCGGCGATCTCTTGGGCGGCGTACTCGGCGAGGGTGGCCGCGGTGCTTGAGTACTCCTCGTTCCGCAGGCGGGCGGCGAGCTTCCAGTCGAGGACCGCGGTGACGTTGCTGAGGACGTCGGCGCACCCGGACGCGAGGAGCCGGAACGGCGCCTGGACGATGACCGACGTGTCGGCGAGGACGCCCACCGGGACGACGGCCTCGATGCTCGCGACCTTCACCGGGTCGTGGAGCGACGCCCGGGGCGACGAGATCCCGTCGTGGGCCGCCGACGTGGGCACGCTCACCCACGGCAGCCGGAGACGGGCCGCGACGACCTTGGTCACGTCGATCTTCGAGCCACCGCCGACGGCGACGAGGAACCGGGCGCCGGCGGCCTGGGCTTCGGCCGCGATCCGCTCGACCTCGTCGTGCGTCGATTCCTTCGCGATGAGCGTCGCGACCTCGAACCCCCCGTCGGTGAGGATCTCGGCCGATCGGGCGCCGGCGAGGACCTTCGTCTTGGGGCCGGTGACCACCGCCCCCCGGGTCGGGAAATCGAACTGGCGGACCGTGGTAGCGAGCTCGGCGAGGACCCCGTGGCCGGCGAGGACCGTCCGCGGGAACGTCATCGCCCGCCACTTCCCGAACGGGGTCTCGAGCCCCAGCATCGGACGGTGGGCGGCCGAGGGCGGGACGGGCGCGGGCGCTTCGGTCGCCATCGTGGGCGGCGAAGGAGGGGGGGCCGCTCTTTATCTTTCGCCCGGGGCGCCGCCTACCGGCCGGGGACGTCGCCCCAGAGGACCTTGTGCTCCTGCAGGAGGACCCGGGCGTCGAGCCGGTCGGCCAGGACCCAATCGGCGAGCCGCCCCGGGGGCGTCCCCCACACCGGCTGGAAGACGACGGTCGACGGGACCGGCCGCTCGCGGACGACGCGCCGGGCGTAGAGGTAGTCGGTCCGGTCGGCGATGACGAACTTCACCACGTCCGCGGGTCGGAGCCGCTCCAAGTTCGCCCAGCGGTTGTGGCCGTCCATCCGCGAGGAAGGGCACTTCACATCGACGGAGAGGATGACGCTCGGGATCCCCAGGACCGGGGCGACATCGAGCGAACCGCCGGTCTCGACGACCGTCGTGAGCCCCCGCTCGCTGAGCGCCCGGAGGAGATCGGGCGCCTCGCGCTGGAGGAGCGGTTCGCCGCCGGTAAGGCAGGCGTGACGGGTCCGGTGGCGCTGGACGGTGCGGAGGATCGCGGGGATCGACCGCTCGACCCCGGGGCCGAAGGAGTACGTCGTGTCGCACCAGCTGCACCGGAGGTTGCAGCGGGCGGTGCGGATGAACGACGTCCGCACCCCGGTGAACGGTCCCTCGCCCTGGAGGGAGTGGAAGATCTCGATGATCCGCACGCTCCGTCGCACGACGGGCGGGCTCTAAACGCCGTCCGCCCGCGACGCCCGTCCAGCGAAGAGGTCCAATAGGGGTCACCGCTCCGAGCCCCCGCCGATGGACCCCGCCCGCGACGAGCACTGGCAGGCCCGGTGGGCCGAGCGGGGCCTCGCCGTCGCCCGACGCGACCCGGCGCGACAGAAGTTCTACGCCCTCATGGCCTACCCCGGGTCGAGCGGGTTCCTCCACGTGGGCCACCTCCGGGGGCTCGCGTACACCGACGCGCTCCACCGGTTCCACCGGATGCACGGCCGGGCGGTCTTCTTCCCCACAGGGACCCACGCGTCCGGTCTCCCGTCGGTCACGTTCGCCCAGCGGGTCCGGGAGAAGGATCCCGTCGTCCTCGCCCAGCTCGCCGACCAGGGCGTCGATCCCGCGGTCTGGCCCACCCTCGAGGAGCCGACGGCCGCCGCGCGGTTCCTGGGCGCGTCGTACCTCGAGGCGTTCCGACGGTTCGGTCTCCTCATCGACACGACGGCGTACGTCACCACCATCGACGACGACTACCAGGCGTTCATCCGGTGGCAGTTCCGCACGTTGGAGCGCCTGGGGGCGCTCGTCCAGCGGCCGCACTACGCCTCGGTCTGCCCGGTGTGCGGTCCGGTCTCCGTCGACCCGTCGGAGACCGACCTCTCGAGCGGCGGCGACGCGGAATGGATCACGTACACGACGGTCCCTTTCGCCCTCGACGACGGCCGGGTGGTCCTCGCGGCCACGCTCCGTCCGGAGACCATCTACGGCGTCACCAACCTCTGGCTGCACCCGACCGAACCGCTCGTCGCCTGGCACCGGGGCGAGACGACGTTCGTCGTCGGCCACGCCGCCGCGCCGCGCCTTGTCGAGCAGCACGGGGGCCGGATCGGCCACCCCGTGCCGGCCGAACACCTCCTGGGCCGGTCGGTCCGGGTCCCGCTCACCGATCGCTCGGTCCCGATCGTCCCGAGCCCGCTCGTCGCGCCGGGCGTGGGCACCGGCGTCGTGATGAGCGTCCCGGCCCACGCCCCGGCCGATTGGGTCGCGCGGGCGGCCCTCCCCCCCGACGTCCGTGCCTCCCTCCCAGCCCCGCTCGTGATCATCGGTCTCGCGGAGGGCGTCGCGCTCACGGTGTCCGAGTCGGCCCTCGGCGCCGGAGAGGGCGCTCCCGCCGAACGGGCCGCCCGGGCCGCGGGGGCTCGAACCCTCGACGACCGCGAGGCGATCGACGAGGCGACCCAGCGGCTCTACCGCCTCGAGCTCGCGAAGGGCGTGCTCCGGGTCGAGGGGCCATCGCCGGAACCGGTCGCCGCCGCCCGTGACCGGATCCGCACGGAGGTCCACCGCCTGCCGGGCGGCTTCGAGCTCCGGGAGTTCTCGAAGCCGGTCATCTGCCGGAACGGCCACGAGGTCGTCATCCGGCTCGTGCCGGACCAATGGTTCATCCACTACGGAGATCCGGCCTGGAAGACGAAGGTCCGGGCCCTGGTGGCGGGGATGCGGTTCGCCCCCGCCGAGTACGGGGCCGAGCTGGCCGGGATCCTCGATTGGCTTGACGACCGACCGTGCACCCGCCGGGGGCGCTGGCTCGGGACCCCGTTCCCCGCCGACCCGACCTGGATCATCGAGCCGATCGCCGACTCGACGTTCTACCCCGCGTACTTCGTCGTCCGGCGGTTCGTCCACGCCCGCCGGCTACCCATCGCCGGGCTCACCGACGCATTCTTCGACTACGTCTTCCGGGGCGAGGGCACGGGCGAACCGACCGTCGACCGGGCGCTCCAGGACGAGATCCGCGACGAGTTCGCGTTTTGGTACCCGCTCGACCTCAACGTGGGCGGGAAGGAGCATAAGCGGGTCCACTTCCCGGTCTACCTCGCCACCCACGCGCTCCTCCTCCCGCCCGAGCTCCAGCCCCGGGGGATCCTCGTCTACTGGTGGCTCACCGACGCGGGCGGTGCCAAGCTCTCGAAGAAGCGGCTGCTCACGAAGGGCGGCGCCATCCCCTCGGTCCGCGAGGCGTGCGCCATGTGGGGCGCCGACGCGCTCCGCCTCTTCTACTTCCAAGCGGCGTCCCCCTTCCAGGACGTCGAGTGGTCGACCGACGCCGTCGACACGGTCGTCACCCGGCTCGCGGAGATCGAACGGCTCGCGTCCGACGCGCTCGCGGGCTCCGACGAGGGTCCCGCCGAGCTCGACCGGTGGCTCGAGGCGGCCTGGCACGAGCTCCTCCGGGACCTCGAGGCCGCGTACGACGCGCTCGAACTGCGGACCGCCGCGGAGCTCACGTACGCACGGGCGCCCGCCCTGGTCCGCCGCTACCTGCTCCGGGGTGGCCGTCCCGGCCGAGCGCTCGCGACCGTCGCGGACGCCTGGGTCCGGCTCCTGAGCCCGATCACCCCGCACCTCGCCGAAGAGCTCGGCCGTCAGGGGGGCCCGACGCTGGTGGCCGAAAGGCCGTGGCCCACCCCCGAGGCGTTCGCCCACCATCCCGCCGCGCTCGCCGCCGAGGCGTACCTCGAGCGCGTAGAGGACGACCTGCGGAATGTCGTGAAGCTCGCCGAGGGCCGGCACGAGCGGCCCCGGGCCGTCGACTTCTACATCGCCGATCCTTGGAAGCGGACCGTCGAGGAATGGGTGCGGGAGGCGACGGCGGGGGGGGCCCCGATGCCGCCGATTCGGGAGTTCCTCGCGCGGGCCGAGGGCCATCCGGATCTCGCGAGCGCCCGGTCGGCGATCGGCGAGTACCTGGCCCGGATCGCCCGCGACGTCCGCAGCGCGCCGGTCCAGGCGCCGACCTCGTTCGACGAGGTCGCGGTGCTACGGTCGGCGACGGGCTACCTCGCCGGCCGGTTCGGCCTCGAGCGGGTCGGCGTCCACCCCGAAGCGACCGCTGAAGCCGACGATCCGGCGAACCGCCGCGGTCGCGCCCGACCGGGCCGACCCGCGTTCTACCTTACGGTGCCCGGCCGCGAGCACGCCGGGTAGCGGCCGTCGGTCGACGGCGCCGGGCCCTCGCGAAGTTGAGGTGCATCCGCGACGGGATCGGGTGGCGCGACACCGTCGCATACTTCGCCGACGCCTTCGTCGCGTATGGGCTCGCGACGGAGCCCGAGACCTCGAAGTAGATCAATTGCCCAATGGGCATGCCGGCGTAGATGCGGACCGGGAGCTTCACCGACATCTCGAGGGTCCAGTAGTTGCAGAAGCCGACGTCGCCCTTCCCCGCCGTCGAGTGGATGTCGATGCCGAGACGGCCGACGCTCGACTTCCCTTCGAGGAACGGCACAAAGGCGTGGGTCTCGGTGTACTCCTCGGTCACCCCGAGGTAGAGCTGGCCCGGGACCAGGACGAACCCGCCCTTCGGGATCCGGAACTCGGTGACCGCGTTCGGCGTACGGGCATCGAGCGCCCCGTCGTGGTACGTTGCGAGGAACGGCCCCAAGTGGACGTCGTACGAGTTCGAGCCCAGGCACCGGCGGCGGAACGGACGGATGACGATGTTCTTGCGACGGATCTCGGCGAGGATCTTCCGGTCGCTAAGGATCATGCCGACCGGGAGCCGCCGAGACGTGGGGGCTCTTTAGGCCGCCGACGGGGGCGGACGTCGGCTCTAGGGTGGCGGCCGATTCGAGCACCACCGCGGCATAGCCCACGACGTGGGCCATCGGTTGGGCCTCGCCGGAATGGCCCCAGCGAAGCAGCCGCGACGTGAGCGGCTCGGGAGCGAGCGCGGCGAGCAGGGCGGTCACCGGGGCGATGCCGCACATCGAGATCCGCTCCGCCCCGACAGTCGCGTAGAGCGCCGCCGCATCGCGCGCCTCGATGGCCTGGAGCGCCATCGCATCGAGCCGCTCGGCCTCCGCGGCCGGAACGTAGTGGGAGAAGTCCGTCGACGCGAGCAGGAGGACGTCCTTCCCGGCGATCCCCGCGGCGACGGCGGTCCCGACCGCCTCGAGCGTCGCGAGGTCGGCGAAGGGGACGGTGAGCGCGACGATCGATGGATCGGGGAGGACGTACTGGACGAACGGGACCTCGACCTCGATCGAATGCTCGAGCCGGTGCGCCCGGGCGTCGCGGCGGAGTGGCGGACGATCGAGCATTCCGAGAAGCGCTTGGTCCGTCGGGACCCGGCCGAGCGGGGTGAGCCAGTCGTCGTCGCAGAGCGCGGGGCCACGGGCGACGCCGTGGTGATCGACGCCCAGGATCACGACGTGTTCGGGCGGTCGTTCGCCGGCGATGCGGTCGAAGGCTAGCGCCGCGATCGGACCGGAGTAGACGTAGCCCGCATGGGGCACGATCGCGGCTCGCAGGTGCCGGTCGGGCCGACGGTGACGCGCCGGCAGTTCGCCCGGACCCCGAGGATCTAGAAAGCACGCCTCGATGGTGCGGGCCAGCTCGGCCCCGTCGGCCGGATAGAACTGGCCTGCGACCGCCGGCGCCCGTTCGCCCATAGCTCGTCAGGGCGGGGCCAACGCGGCCACGACCGACGCGGCCGCGTCGTCCCGGAGCCGTTCCCGGGACCGGACCCCGAACGGATTGCCCTCGTCGTATCGGGGGATGATGTGGAAGTGGAGATGGAAGACGATCTGGCCAGCCAGCGCCCCCTGGTTGAGGGCCACGTTGTAATGGCTCGAGAGCCGTTCGACCCGGCGGCAGACGGTGGCGAGCGCCCGGAGGAACGGTCCCTGGTCCGCCTCGGGAAGTTCGATGAGTCGGTCGACGTGGCGCTTCGGCACGAGCAGTACGTGGCCCCGCGTGAAGGGGAAGATGTCGAGGAAGCCGAGGGCGGTCGCGTCCTCGTAGAAGATGTAGGCGGGCGAGCGGCGCGCGACGATTTCGCAGAAGATGCAGGGCGGGGCGCCCGCCGCGGCCATCGATCGGCCACGCGGCCTCGGGTCTAAAGCTAGGCAGTGCGAGGCAAGTGTAAGTATGGGCACCGGTGGGTGCGGCCGATGCGGTCCTACCGGCTCGTACGGCTCGCCGCGACGGTGGGTGCCGTCCTCGCCCTCGTCGCCCCGTCGGCCGTCCTCCTCGCCCCGCGTGACACGACGGCGTCGACCCAGGAGGTCCGGCTCACTAGCGACGCGATGCCCTTGGAGTCGGGCACGATTGTGACGGCGCTCGACGGGGGCACACTCCTTCCGATCACGATCGTACTCGCACCTCGGAACGTGGCGGGGCTCGAGGCCCTCATCGCGGATCCGTCCCGCCCTTCGGACACGTCGCCCTCGCTCAGCGAGGCGACGTTCGAGGCGCGCTTTGCCCCAACCCCTGCCGACGCGGCCCAGGTGGTCCGCTTCCTCGCCGACCACGGCGGGACCAACGTCACCGTGACCCCCGACCGGCTCGGGGTCCGTGCGACACTCACCGCGGGGGCGATCGATCAAGCGCTCGGCATCGAACTCGTGCGGACCGTGGACCCGACCGCGGGGACCACGCGATGGACCGCCCTGGGGGCGCCGTCCGTCCCTCGAGACCTTCGAGGGGTCGTCGCCGGTATCGACGGCCTCTCGGGCCCGGCCGGGATACCCCTCAGCCACCTCATCCCCGCCGTGGGGCCGACGCTCCGTCCGGCGGCCGGGGCCGCGTACGTCCTCGACAACGCCACCGGCGAGGAGCTCTTCATCGGCTCGGACTACACACAGGCGTTTGGGGTCACGCGGCTCTTCCCCCCGAGCCTCGACGTCAGCAACGCCACCTTCCCGGCCAGCGCGGCCGTCGCCACGCTGCTGCTCTCGGGGTACAACGACTCGACCGGGACCGACCTCGGTGGGTACGACCCGGTCGCGGTCGACGCCTACTTCAACGACACGTTCCCCGCCGCCTGGCCCCACCCGATCGTCCGGGGGGTGCCGGTAACCATCGGGGGCACGACGCCGCCGGCGCCCGGGGCGCCGACCGCGCTCACCGACACGACGCTCGACGAGACCGAGAACGCGCTCGATCTCGAGATGGCCGGCAGCCTCGCACCCGGGGCCACGGTCGTGAACTTCTACTTCGGCGCGAGCCTCGCTTTCTCCCGTTCGAACCCGGTCACCAATGGCGCGCTGGCCGACGACTTCGCCGTGGCTCTCGCCGACGCCCTTGCCTACGACTACGGTCCCGCGCGGCTCGCGGCGGTCACAAACTCGTTCGGGCTCTCCGATCTCAGCGACTCGCTCTGGACGAGCGAGCTCGTCCACGCCGCCGCTCTCGGCGTTACCGTTGTCGCCGCCAGCGGCGACCAGGGGAACGCCCCGGATTCTCTCACCGGTCGGGGCGATGGCGCGGGGCCGGTCTGGCCCGCGTCGGCCGCCTCCGACCTCGCGGCGACGATCGCCGTCGGGGGAACGACGCTGGTGCTGAGCGGCGGGCCGAGCGGCTGGATGAACGCGACGGACCTCAACGCCTCGTACGACGCGGGGCCGCTCGCCATCACCTCCCAAAGCACCTGGTACGACGGAGGCGCGCCGGCGGGCAACCTCTCTGGGACCGAGGGCGGGATCAGCGCGGCCAACCCCGAGCCGAACTGGCAGTTCGATTCGGCGGCCCAGCCCGCGATCGTAAACGCGACGCTCGACCAGGGGGCGGGCGCCCTCGGCCGGGCGGAGCCCGATGTGGCGTTCCCCGCGCGCGCCACGGTGGTCTACGCCGACCACGACGCGGCCGGCGTGTACTACGAGATCGTCGACGGCACTTCGATCGCCGCGCCGGTCTTCGCGGGCTGGCTCGCGAGCTGCGCCGCCGTCGTCGGCCACGGGTTCGGGAACCTCGACCCCGAGCTCTACCGCATCGCGAGCTACTTCGCCGCCAATCCCGGCAACAACGATCCGTTCCTCGACGTGACGACGGGCGGGAACTACGTGTTCCAAGCGGCCCCGGGCTGGGACCCGGTCACGGGGTGGGGCAGCCTCGATGCGGTCCGGTTCCTCCAGGCCGACGCGAACGGCTCGATCCGAGACTACAACTACACCGGCCCCACGCCGGGCCTGCCCCCCCTCTTCCCGCTCGCGTTCGACGGCACCATCCCGATCCTGGCGTTCGCGATCCTCGGGATCGGGCTCACCGTGGCCGTGGTCGCGGTCCTCCTCGTCGGGCGGCCCCGGACCCCGACCGCGGGCCGGCCGCCGGCGTACGGGTACACCTACGCGCCCGGGATCCCTCCCGGGCCCGGTGTTCCGCCGGTTCCTCCCGGGGCGTACCCCCCCGCCTATGGGCTCGGACCGCCGCGCCCGGCGACGAGTGTCCCGGCCTACTTCGCCTGTCCCTACTGCGGTCGACCCCGCCCCGCCGAGCCGGTCCGCTGTCCGAGCTGCGGCGCCCTCTGACCCCGGCCGGCGGGGGGGATCTACGCCGCCGGCGCTTCGGGGACCCGGGGGACGCCGTCGGGCTCGTCCGGATCGATCGCGGGTCGTGGCGTGTCCACCGAGACCGACGCGCCGGCGGGCGCCGTGGGGGCGGCGCCGAGCTTCTTCTCGAGGACGGCCCGGATGGCCTCCGGCTGGGTCGAGGCGAGGCCGAAGTACTCGGCGAACGACCGCGTCGTCTTGAGCTCGAGCGTCGCCCCCTTCGGCTCGGCGTGGACGAGGCCGAGGCCCCGGAGCCGCCCGACCTCCTCGTACGCCGCGTCGCCCAGCATGCGGGCGAGGGCGCTCTGGAGGATCGGTTGGTGGTACGCCACGAGTGTGAGCGCCTTCAGGGTCCGGGGCGCGAGCTCCATGGGCGTCACCGCGTGGGCCGTCGGAACGAACGTCTCTCGGAGCTGCAGGGCGAAGCGGTCGCCGACCTTGCGGACCTCGAGCGCCGTGGCCCGCCCGTCGTAGGCCCGGACGAGCTTCTTGATCGCCCGCTGCACGAACCGGAAGTCCGGCGCCTCCGTCGCGTCGGTGAGCTCCTTCACCGAGAGCGGCTTCCCGGCGGCGAAGAGGATCGCCTCCAGTCGGAGGACCAGGTCGTCGACCTTCGCGGGCATCGGCTCACGGCTCCGCGGGCGGGGCGCGTTCGTCGCGGGCCCGGGCGATGAGGAGGGGACCGGTCCCGAGCTCGGGCTCGTCGAGGTCCACCGACCGCTCCTTGGCCAGGAACAGGACGGCGAGGAAAAGCGCCACCAGCCGGTCGCGGCCGAGCTCGGGCCGCCACAGGCGGAGGAACGGGAACGGCTCGCCGACGGGGTGCCGGGCGATGACGGTCCAGGCGTCGGCGAGGTCCTGCTCCGGGATGTCCCCGTGGACGCGGACCTCGGGAGGCGCGCGCTGCTCGTCGCGCAGCCGCTCCCGCAGCTCCTGGACCCGCAGCGACCGGCGCGCCTCGACCTCGGCGTCGCCGAACGCCTGCACGAGCTCGAGGAGGCTCACCGGCCGGGTCCCCGAGTGCCGGACCATCTCGACGAGCGGGGGATCGTCCCCGCCGAGGACCGCCGCGGTCACGTCGGCGACGGGGTCGAGGGGGACGTCGGCGAGCGCGGAGGCATCGAACGCCCCTTCCGGTATGTCCACCCCGGCGCCTTCGGGCGGTGCCGGTGGCGCTTCCCGATGGCGGAGGACCCGTTCCGACTGGAGGTAGAGGATGCTCCAGGCCATGTAGAGGAGCCGACCCGCGACGGCGAAGTCGATCGACCCGTCGGCGCGGACCCGCTCCAGGTAGACCTGGGTGAACCGGACGAGATCGATCTCCCACGGGTCGAACGCCTCGTCCATGACGAGCTCGAAGAGGAGCGCCGTCGCCTTCTGGACCGGGTCCGGAATGACGATGTGGACCCCTTCCTTGAGGTTCCGGACGAGATCGAGGTACCGCTCGAGGAGCGCCGGCGGCCCCGTCGGCTCATCGAGGAGCGACCGGTGGAAGATGAGGTAGTCGAGGACCCGCTGCGCCGCCTCGCGAGGGACCGGTCCCCCGGGGGCGACGAGGGTCTCGGCCTCGGCGGCGGCGATCGTCATGCCCCGCCTCCGGCCGCCACGAGGACCGGCGCCACCGACTCCCGGCTCGCGTGCTCGTCGACGTCCACGATCTCATCGAGCTTCAGGCTCACCACGCGCGAGCACCCGTCGCCGTGCATGGTCACGCCGAAGAGCCGGTGGGCGAACTTGAGGGTCACCTTGCGGAGCGAGATGACGATGAACTGGGCCCGCTCGGCGTTGCGCCGCAGCATCCGGCCCACGTTCTCCGCGTTGATCCCGTCGAGGGACATGTCGACCTCGTCGAAGACGTAGAGCGGGCTCGGGTCGTGGCGCTGGAGCGCGAAGACGAAGGCGAGGGACGCGAGCGACTTCTCGCCGCCCGAGAGCTGCTCCAACCGCTGGATCGTCTTTCCCACGGGGCGGGCCTGAATGAGGAGGCCGCCGGCGAGCGGATCGGCCGGGTTCTCGAGGGCGATGGCCCCCTCGCCGCCACCGGAGAGGTCGGCGTAGATCTCCTTGTACCCTAGGTGGACCGCGGCGACGACCTCGGTGAGCTTCTGCCGCTTCTTCGTCTCGATCTCGCCGACGAGGCCGGTCAGCTCCGCCTTCTCGGCGCTGAGCCGGGTCGATTCGGCATCGAACTCGTCGAGCCGGGCCTTCTCCTGGTCGTACTCCTCGAGCGCCCGGAGGTTCACCGAGCCCATCGCCTCCAACTGGGCGGCGAGGGTCTGGATGGCGCGGCGGAGCTCGTCGACGGGGACCGGCTTCTCGGCCGAGTCCGCCGGCGGGAGGTTCGCGAGCGTGGATTCGATCTCGGTGAGGCGCTGCCGCGCCGTGGCGAGGTGGACCTCTTCCTGGGTCACCATGGCGGTCCGGCCCCGGATCGCCTCCGCGGCCTGGGCGTTCTTCTCGGTGAGCGCGAGCCGCTGGCGATCGAGCCCGCGCTTCTTCGTGAGCTGACCCTCCACGACCTGGGTCTGCTGCGCCTCGACGGAGCGGAGCGCTTCGAGCGCCTCCTTGGCCTCGTCGCGGCTCGTGCGGAGGGTCTTCAGCTCCTTCTGGACCGCCTTCACGCGGTCCTGCTGCGCCGCAAGCTCGGTCCGGCGCTGGGCGAGCGACGCCTCGGCCGCCTGGACCGACGCCTTCACGCCCTCGAGCTCGCCGGACGTCGTGACCTGTGCCCGGAGCGCCGCCTCGTGGGCCTCCTGGAGCGACCGGATCTTGGTCGAGACCGCCCCGGGCAGGTGGCCCAGGTAGGTGTCGTTGGACCGGCCGATCGACTGCTTGATCGTCTGGAGTTCGGCCGAGGCGGTCGCCTCGGCCTTCGTGGCCGCGGCGAGCGCGGTCTCGGCTGCGGCGTGGGCGGTCTTCGCCTCGGCGAGCCGGTGGCGCGCCTCGGTGAGCCGTTGCTTCGCGGTGGCGACCTCCTGGTCGAGGATCGCCTGGGTCGACGAGCTCGCCTCGGCGCGCGCGCTCCGGCGGGCGAGCTCCTCGCTGAGGGTCCGGATCCGTTCGGTGAGGTCGAGGAGCGCCTTGCGGGCGTCGGCCTCCTGGCCGGACTTCGACCGGAGCTCGTCGGCGAGGCGCTTGAGCTCGACGGCGTTCTCGCCGCCGCGGCCCCGCGGGCCGGTGTCGAGGGAACCGCCCGTGATCGCCCCGGTCGCCTCGATGAGGTCCCCGGCGAGGGTCACGAGCCGGACCCCACCCATCTGCTCCCGGGCGTGGCCGAGGTCCTTCATGACCAGGGTCTCGCCGAAGACGTACCAGAACGCCGGGCGGAGCTCCTCGTCGAACTTGACGAGGTCGATGGCAAAGCCCACAGCGCCGGCCGATTGCGCCGCGAGGAGCGCCTTGCCCTTCGGGCGGCCGGGCAGCATCCGGTTGAGCGGGAGGAAGGTGGCGCGACCGCGTTTTTCGTCACGGAGGAGCTTCACGCACTGCTCGGCGACCTGGTCGGTCTCGACGACCAGCGCCTGGAACCGCCCGCCGCCGGCGACCTGGAGCGCGGTCTCGTGCTCGGACGCGATCGACGCGAGCTCTTCGACGGTCCCCCGGATGCCGGTCACCCGGCCGAGGTTCCGCTGGGAGAGGAGGAAGTCGACGGCGGCGCGGGGACCGGTGCCGCTCCCCCCTTCGGTCCGGACCTTGAGCCGGGCCTCGAGGGCGATGTACCGGCGGTTGAGCTCGGTGACCTCCTGGGCGAGCTCGTCGGCGTGGGCGCCGAGGGTCTTCTCCTTGGCCCGGACCTCGAAGAGCTCCTGCTGGAGACCGGCGGTGCCGCCGGCGGCCGCCTCGCCCCGCGACTTCTTCGTATGGATCTCGGCGTCGTGGAGCTCGAGCTCCCGGGTGCGGGCGTCGTCCTCGGCCGTCGCCTGAGCCTGTTCGGACGCTTCGAGCTCGGCCCGAGCGGTCGCCTTCGTGGCGACCGCGGCCTGCCAGGAGCGTTGCTGCTCCTCGAGGGTGTGCTGGAGCTGGAGGAGCTCCTTGCGGGTCGACGCGAGCCGGCCTTGCGACGCCTCCGCGTCGCCGGTGGCGGCCCGGAGCTGGTCGGCGGCCCCGGCGACGGTCCGCTCGACCTCGGCGACGGCGCGGGCCTTCGCGGCGCTCGAGGCGCGGAGCTTCTCGAGCTCCCGTTCGTCGGCCTTGAGCTGGGTGGAGAGGGCCTGCACCGCGGCCGAGAGCGTCGCGAGCTCGTCGTCGGCGTGCTTGACGTTCTCATCGAGCCGGGCGAAGCTCATCCGTCGCCCGTTGAGCTCCTCCTGGAACTTCGCCGCCTCGGAGCCGCCCCGCCGGGAGATCTCCTGGTCGATGGCGTCGATCGAACCGTTGAGCTCGGTGATCTGCCCCTGGAGCCGCTGCTGGGAGGCGGTGAGCGCCTCGAGCTCGTCCCGAAGCTTGGTGAGCCCCTGCTCGCACGTCCGGACCTCTTCCCGGGCGAAGAGGTGGCCCGCCCGGGCGAGCTTCGCCTCGGCGGTCCGCTGCTGGTCCTGGAGCTGCTTGTACTGGATCGCCTGCTCCCGCTGGCCGTCGAGCTGGCCGAGCCGGGTCCGGATCTCCCCCAGGAGGGTCCGGATCCGGTCGAGGTTCGCGTCCAGGTCGGCCTTCTTCTGGTCGGCCCGCTGAAGCTGCTCGTCGTACTGCGAGATCCCGGCGAGCCGCTCGACGAGCCCCCGCCGGGGGATCGGGCCCATGCTCACGATCCGGTTCACGTCGCCCTGCTGGACGAGGTTGTACCCGTCTCCCGAGAGCCGGGCGTGCGAGAGGAGCGCGTCGATCTCGGTCTGGGTCGTTCGCTTCCCGTTGACGTAGAAGTACGAGTAGTACCCGTTCGGGTCGCTCGGCGCGAGCTTCACGTACCGGGTCACCTCGACCTCGGGGGTGTCGAGGGCCAGCAGCCGGTCGGCGTTGTCGAAGACGAGGGAGACCTCGCAGTCGGTCGCCGCCTTCTTCGACGCGCCCCCGTTGAAGAACAAGTGGGTGAGCCGCTCGGCCCGGAGCGCCTTCGAGCTCGTCGGACCCAGCACGAAGAGGATCGCGTCGGAGATGTTCGACTTCCCCATCCCGTTCGGGCCGGCCACGCCGGTGAACCCCGGCTGGAAGGGGATCTCGGCCGCCCCGGCGAACGACTTGAAGTTCCGTAGCTTGATCCGCTTCAGGTACATCGACGACCCCTCCCGTCGACCCCGCCCGCTGCCCGCCGCTCCGTCGCCGACGCCCTCTCGTTTGTCGGACAGATGTCGGCGAAACTCAACGACCTCGTCTGCCATATAAGCATTCGGCTAAGTTGGAAAAGCACACACCCGAACATAGTGAACTGGCCGGATTCCGAGGGCCGGTTTCACTCGGGAGCCATGCCGGCGGGGCTCCCCTTGTACGCCTTCGGTGGTCCGTCGGTGGCGGGATCAGCTACGCGGAGATCCGAGCGGCCGGCATGGCCGGGACCCCGCGCGCATCCCCTCGGGCCACGGCAGCCCCGCGGCGGGACAGGACCGATGCCCCTAGACGCCCACCGAGCGGAGGTACAGGTGGGGCGCGGGCTGGGTGAGGCTCGGCGCCACGATCCGCTCCGGGAAGCTCGGACGGAGCCCCGAAAGCGCGAGACCGGCGGACGTGCGGCGAACGCCGAACTCGGTGTCCGCGAACGCCCGGGTGGCGTCGACGACCCCGAGTCCGGGCCGCGCGAGCAGGATGCCGAGGTTGCCGACGGCCCGGATGCGCCGCGTGCCGAACAGCAGCATCCTCGCCGCGACGGCGGGTTCGAAGAGGTCCTCCATCATCTCGATCGCGTTCCACTCGAGGAACGGTCGCCGGCGGGCGCCCTGAACCGCCCGCTCGGCATTCACCATGCGGCGCATGCTCTCTTTGCCGGCCCGCGCCGTCTTGGCCCGAGAGATCGGAACGATGTACGGCGCCTCGGGCCCTTCCCCGAGGTAGTCGACGAGGCGCACGCGCGAGTCGAACAGCCGTCGGGTGACGTGGCCGAGCAGGTGGTCGCGCAACCCGCTCGGGGTCTCCCGCGCGGGGAGGACCATGAGGAGTCCGCGCGATTGCGTGAGAAAATTGAGCCAGGTCGGCGTGAACAACGTGCGGAGGTCATCGGTGCCAACACTGTGGTCCAGGTGGAAGAGCGCGACCGATCCCCGGACGTAGCCGCCACCCAGCACGCGGTCCAGGTCCTCGATCCCCGTAGAGAACCGGTCGGGTGGATCGGCGAGGGGGCTCCATCCGCCGCTCTTCGACGCACTCGTCATCACCCATCTGAGCCGGCCCGAGGCTCAAGAACCCTTGCCGGGTCGCGTCCGAAATCGTACCCGGAACGCCGGTCGGCCCATCCGGTCCGCGATCCTACGATGCCGGGACACCGGTCGGGAATCGCGGTACATCTCGACGCGGGCGGCCGTCGCGCGGACCGCGAACCCCGGTCCGAATCGTCGACGGATCGCTAGGTCCGGGGGACTCCACCCGGCGTGGAAAGGTGGGGATCCGGTGGAGGGCGTCCAACGCCTCTTATCAGCGAGCTCCTTCCGACGGCAGGGGACGTTTGATGGGACCTGGACCGGTCCGGGAAGCGGGAAATCGCGAATCGCGCCCTTCGCGCCCCTGGGTGCAGGGCGCGGTCGTCGTGACCGTGCTCGTCGTACTCGTCCCCGCCCTCTCCGCGCTTCCCTTGCCCAGGGGCATCGTCTCGCGCCCATGGGCGCCGTCGGCCGGGACCCGGGCAACGTCCGTTCCACTCTCGAGCCCGGCCCTCGATCCGCCGACGATCGCTTCGTTCGGGGATTGGCCGGCGGAGGCCCACGACGGCGCCCGGACCGGGTACAACGCGCTCGAACGCACCCTCGCGCCCTCGAACATCTCCGGGCTCCACCAGATCTGGTCGGTTCGGTTGCCGGGCCATGTCTATTCCTCCCCGATCGTGGTCAACGGGACCGTCTACATCGGCGACACCGACGGTTACCTCTACGCGCTCGATGCGGCGAACGGTTCCCAGCGGTGGCGGACCGAGCTCGGCGGGCCGGTCGATGTCACGAACTGCCGGGGTCTCGGGGGGATCGCCGACACCGCGGCGTACTGGAACGGAACGATCTACGTCGGCGGGGGGAACCCCGCGCTGTACGCCGTCAACGCTACGACGGGAGCGATCCTCTGGAGCACCGACATCGCCAACGATTCGAGCGGGCTCTGGCAGGCCCACTACAACTGGGCCACCCCGCTCCTCGCCGAGGGCTCGGCCTACGTCGGCGTCGCCAGCGGCTGCGACACTCCGCTCGTGGCCGGGCAGGTCCTCCGGATCAACCTCACCGGCGCGACCCATCCGATCGCGGCGGCGTTCTGGGCGACGACGGCGGCCCAGGATGGGGGCGGGATCTGGCGGGGTCCCTCCGTCGACCCCGCCACCGGATACATCTACGCGACCACCGGGAACGAGAACGCGAGCTGCAGCTGCGCCGGCCAGCAGAACCACACCCGGGCGCTCCTCGAGCTCGACCCGACGACGCTCCACCTCGAAGGGTACTGGCAGGGATCGTCGGTCGGGTGCGACTGTGATTTCGGCACCAGCGCGGCCATCGCTGATGTGGGGCCGTCGACCTCGATGATCGAGGCCACGAACAAGGACGGCACCGCCGACCTGTTCACGCCGAGCGACCTCACGGCCGCCGGCGATGGCTCGCCGTTCGGCACGTTCTCGATCGGGGGGGCGAACCGGGCCCGGTCGGGGGCGGCGTTCGACGGCCAGACCCTCTACCTCGCCGGCGGGGCGACGACGATCCACGGTTCCACGTCGTGCGCCGGATCGATCAACGCCTTCGCGCTCTCCCCGTCGCTCACGGCGTGGCCGTCGCCTACCTGGCAGTACTGCGCCCCCAACGATGTCCAGGCGGGGCTCGCGGCCGCGAACGGGCTCCTGGTGAGCTTCGCCGTGAACACCCCGACCTGGACGACCGACAAGCTCCAGATCGTGAACGCCTCGTCGGGAGCGCTGCTCTACTCGACCGGTCTCAACCAGTCGGTGTTCAGCGGCGCGGCCATCGCCGATGGTCGGATCTTCTTCGGGACGATCAACGGGAGCACGCAGTCCGGGAGCGGCTACGTCGACGCCTACGGGCTCGACCTCAGCGCCTCGTTCACCGCGTCGGCCCCGGGAGGTACCCTCGCGCTCCACGCGAACGGCTCGGGGGGGGCGCCGCCCTACGCGTGCAGCTGGGCGTTCGGCGACGGCTCGTCGGGGGTCGGCTGCGCCACGACGAAGGGCTACGCCGCGGCCGGCACCTACACCGTCGCGCTGCGGCTCACCGACGCCGATGGGGACGTCGCGACGGCCTCCCAAGTGGTGACGGTCGTCGGCACCAATACGTCGGGCGGATACTTCGTGGCGACCGCGACCCCGTTGGCGCTCGACGTGGGGGTTCCGCTGCGCATCGCAGTGTCGGTCTACGGTGGCACGCCTCCCTTCACCTACACCTACACGGGTCTCCCGCCAGGATGCGCTCCGACCAACGCGTCGACGCTGGACTGCCAGCCGACGTCGGCGGGCGTGTTCGGGATCGCGCCGTCGGTGCAGGACGCCACCGGAGCGAACCTCACGGGGGTGGGTCCGTCCCCGGAGGTAACGGTAGCGTCGGACCCCGTGCTCACCGGGTTCGGCGCCCTGCCCTCGACGATCCGGTTGGGGAACGGTTCGGTGATCGGGGGCGTCGTGGTCGGCGGGACCTCCCCGTTCAACTTCACGTATGCCGGATTGCCCGCGGGATGTCCGTCCCGCAACGCGTCGGCGTTCGCGTGCGTCCCGACGACGATCGGGACCTACCCGATCGAGCTCACGAGCACCGACGCGGTGGGCTCGGTGGCGACCGGCACCGCGACCCTCGTCGTCGAACCGGGCGGCTCGACGCCGACCGCCCCGCTCACGCTCGTGGACCTCGAGGTCGACCCGGCATCGATCACCCTCGGGGGGGAGGCCACGGTCGTCGTGCTCGTGACCGGCGGCGAGCCACCGTACACGTACGACTTCGCCGGTCTTCCCACGGGCTGCTCGCGGGGGTCCGACGAGGTCCTCCTCTGCTCGCCGACCTCGCTGGGGACGTACGACATCACCGTCAACGCCAGCGACCAAGCGGGGGCGTTCGTGGTGGGGAACGCTTCGCTCACGGTGAGCGCTGCCCCGGCCCCGGGGATCGCGGCCACGGGGGGGCCACCGCTCCTCACCCTCGGCGCCGCGCTAGCTGCCGGGCTCGTCGGGCTCGTCGTCGGGGCGGTCGTCGGGGTGCGTCGCGGTCGAACGCGCGCTCGACCAGAGCGGCCGCCCGGCGGGGCCCCTCCGTAGTCACCCCGCGCCAGGACCGAGGGCGCGAGGGCTTATCGCCCGGAGAATTTGCCACCCGGAGCGGCAGGCATCCATCGTGAACACGCTCGATATCGGCTGCGGCAAGGTCCGGACCGCGACGGTGACGTTGGACATCAAGCCCGGACCCAACGTCGATGTGGTCCACGACATCACCCGGGTCCCCTGGCCGTTCCCCGACGACACGTTCGACGAGGTGCGGGCGTTCGATGTCCTCGAGCACCTCCCCCGGGACGGGGCCGAGGAGGCCGACTCGCTCTTCCGGGTCATGATCGAGGTCCGACGGATCCTGCGACCGGGCGGGGTGTTCATCATCAAGTCCCCCCACCAGGACAATCCGCTCGCCTGGGGCGTGCCGGCCCACACCCGGGTGTTCAACGAGCACACCTTCACGTGGTTCGCCGGCTCCCAGGAGGCGCGGGTGACCCGGTTCGACTATCCGACGTTCGCGCGCATGGACCTGCGGGTGACGCGGCTCTACCAGGTCGGTCCCGTGAGCCAGTTCCATGTGCGCAAGTACGCGCCCCGACTCGCGACGGTCCTCGACCGGATCGGGTTCGGCACGAAGGACGAGCTCCACGTCCGGCTCACGAAGTAGGCCGGGCCCCTACCCCGAACGGGTCCGCGCCATCGCGCGCCGTTCCGCCGGCGTCGGCCGACGGCCCACCGTGATCCAGATCCCATCCGGATCCCGGACGCTGGCCATCCAGCCGGCCGTCGTGCCGGGATGATACCCCGTGGGCCGGCCCCCGGCCCGGATCAGCCGACGGTAGGTCGCCTTGAGGGTGCCCACCGTCGCGGGGCCGATCGTGAAGTCCAGGTGATCGACCTCGTCCCCGCTGCGGTACCGCCCGCCGAACCTCGAGCCCGGGGGGTAGTGGTTCAGCTCGACGACCCGACGGGTGCGAGGGTCCCGGAGGAGCACCCAGAGCCCCCCTCCCCAAGCTCGTGTGTCGCCGCGGGCCGCGATCCGAAATCCGAGCGCGCGGGTGTAGAAGCGAACCGATCGGTCGAGGTCCCGCACGCGGAGGCCGACCTGTTCGAAGCGGAGCGTCGGACGCCGGAGGCGCGAGGGGCGCGGAGCCATCGTGCCCGTCGACCCACCGGGGCCTTTGGCGGTTCCCCCCCGGACGGGTCCCCACGTCCTCGCCCACCGCCCTTATTCGACCACGGCCCTCGAGCCGCCGTGGCGACGCGGGGCCGACGCGGGCGCGCCCGCCCGCGCGGACGAGGGTCCTCCCTCGCCCCTGGGCCCGACGCCGTCATCAACCGCCGCCGCTGGGATCGAGCGAGCGCGAGCTACCACCGGCGCTGCGCCGCCGCCCTGGGCGGTCGCCATGCGGAGTCGTGGGGTCTCTGGCGGGTCCCCGAGGCCCGCCTCCGCCTCCTAGGCCCCGTGCGCGACCGCCGGGTCCTCGAGCTCGGCTGTGGGGCGGCGCGGTGGACCGAGTCGCTCGCCCGCCGGGGCGCCCAGGCGATCGGGCTCGACCAGTCGGCCCGCCAGCTTGCCCACGCTCGGCCCGCGCCCGGACGCCGTCGCTACGGGCTCCTCCTCGCGAACGCCGAGGCGATCCCACTCCGGGACCGCACCGTCGATCTCGTCTTCTGCGATTGGGGGGCGATGACGTTCGCCGACCCGGCACGGACCGTCCCCGAGGTCTCCCGGGTCCTGCGGCCCGGCGGGCGGTTCGTCTTCGCGACGTCGAACCCGATCCGCTGGATCGCCTTCGACGAGCGGATCGACGGGTTCGGACGGACCCTCCGGCGGGCCTACTTCGACGTGGCCCGGCTCGAACTGCCCCGGGCCCCGATCGAGTTCTCGCGGACCTACGCCGACTGGATCGCGCTCTTCCGCGCCCACGGGCTCTCCGTCGAGCGCCTCGTCGAGACGCGACCGGTCGTGGGCGCCCGCTCGCGCTACGTCTCGGCGCGGGACCAGCGCTGGGCGGAGCGGTGGCCGCTCGAGTCGATCTGGGTGCTCCACCGCGACGCTCCGAGGCAGGCCCCCGGGCGCGCGCGACTCACCAGGCCCGTTCGGGCAGGGTCGCGTCGAGGGCGATCGCGGCCCGGATAAGTCGAGCGAGGGCCGGCGCACGGGCGTCGGCCGTCGAGCGGACCTTCACGTGCCGGAGGAATTTGCCCGTCCCCTCGAGAATGCCCGCGGGGTCGGGCAGCGATGCGCCCCGGCGGAACTCCAGCGAGAGGTGTCGGGAGTATCCGAGGATCGTGTAGACGAGATCGTGGCCGATGTACCAATCGGTCGCCCATTTCCGCTTGACGCGGAGGCCCCGCGATTCCCGGGTCACGACCGCCTGCAGGGCCGCACGGACCTTCGGGAGGGGTTCCGGGGCCGGGTGGGCGTCGCGCCGGGGGCGGCGGGCCGAGGGCACGGGCGGGCCGAACGGGCCGCCCGCTATCTGGTTGGCGGGGCGGGCGCCGGGCGGACCGGCGCCGGTCGGGCGGTCGACGGTCCGTTCAGCCGGACGCTCCCGGCGGGGGTGTCGAGCCGGTCGGCGGGGACGGAGGGGGCGCGCCGCTCGACGGAGCGGGTGCCGGGCTCCCGGGGCCCGTCCACGGCGCGGGCGGGCGTCCCCGGCGGGACCGAGCGAGCATCACGAGGGCCACGATCGCCACCAGAGCGGCCACGAGGAGGGCGATCAGGAGTCCCCAGAAGACCGGCGTGGACACCCCACTCACGACGGACGTGGACGTCGTCGGTTGGGTGAACGCCACGCCGACGGACGACGCGCCTCCCGCCACGACCACCGACCCCGAGGCCGGGGTCGCGGTGTATCCGCTCACCGCATCGACGGTGTACGCGTAGGTTCCGTTCGGTTCTTGGACGGTGATCGCGCCCGTTCCGGAGCTGGCGACCCCGTTGAAGGTGATCGACCAGGACGACCCCGCGGGGAGACCCGCCGCGGTGAGCGTCACCCCGTACGTCTGGAGGACGAAGGCGGACGTGATCGTCACCGCAGCGCCGGCGATCGAGACGGTCCCATGCGTGGGCGAGACCGCGTAGTTGGGCACCGGGGCGATGGTGTAGTCGTACGAGCCGTTCGGTTCCGAGAAGTTGAGCAGGCCGCCGCCGGTCACCGTGTATGCGCCGAACGTGACCGACCAGTTCGTCCCTGCGGGGAGACCGGTCGCGACGAACGAGACGCCGTATCCGATGGGCGTGAACGCGACGGTGACCTCGGCGCTCAGCCCCGCGGGGGCAACGGTGCCGGTCGAGGGTGAGCTCATGTACCCGGCCACGGCGCCCAGCGAGTAGTCGTACGTGGCCCCTACGGCCGCGTCGGTCTGCTCGGTCACGAGCGAGGTGCCCGTCGAGGCCACCGTAGTGCCGTTGAGGGTGACCGACCACGCGGTACCGTCCGGCAGCCCGGTCTCGATGAACGTGATCGTCGGGGCCGTCCACGGGTGGGCGAGCGGATAGTGGTCGATGTTCGTCGCGTTGATCGCGAGCGGCGTGTCCACGATCCGGTCCGATCCCGCGAGGTTCTGCAGGACGCCCCGGTGGGTGTCCGGCGTCGTGAAGTTGCTCCAGTAGTTCCCGCCCGAGGGGTAGCCGTTGTCCCAGGCGATCGATTGGGCGGCGCTGCCGTAGTACCAGCCGGGGTCGTTGAGGAAGTTGTTGTGGTAGAACCACACGTTCACGTTGTACTCGGTGTAGAACGCGTCGCTGGCTTCACTGATGGTGTTGCCGACGAACGAGGTGTTGAGATCCTGCCACGCCTCGATGCCGTACGAAGAGGTGTTGACGACGTTGTTCCAGATCTGGCACCCCGAACTCTCCTCGATGTCGAGCGACCACGTGGCGTCGATGATCGAGTTGTTGACCACGAGGACGCCGACGCCGTAGTCGAGGTAGATCCCCTCGGAGCTGCCGAACGACGACCCGATCACGTTGTCCCGGATGACGCCGCCGGCCTCGTAGTAGAGGTCGAACCCATCGTACGCCACGTTCCAGAGCTCGTTGCCGGCGATGGTGAAGTCGGTGTCCTCGTACAGATAGAACCCGTCGCCGACGGTGTCCGAGATGTTGTTGCCGGCGATAAGGAACGACGACGAGTACTCGATGTCGAAGCCGGTGGTTGGATCGTTCCAGAGGGAGTTGTTCGAGACGGTGAACTGGCGGTCCTCGTAGAGGTAGAACGCCGCAGATCCCGTGTAGTAGAGATCGGAGACGTTGTTGCCGGTGATCGTCCATCCCGTGGCATATTCGACGTAGAAGGCGTACGGCGCGTAGAGGATCGTGTTGCCCGCGAACCACGTTCCGGACGTGTAGTCGCTGTACACCGCTTCGTACGACGTGCTCGAGCTCGAAAGGTTCGAATCGACGACGGTGAGGTCCTGACTGTACTCCCAGTAGAGCGCATACTCCGTCGACTGGGTGAGCACCGAGTCGTAGATCGCGAGCCCCTGGGTCTCGTACCCGTACACGTCCTCGTACGTCGAGCCGGAGAAGTTCGAGTACCAGACGGTCACCGCCGAAGAGTACTCCACGTACAGGCCCTCGTAGTAGAACGCGGTGAACGACTCGTTGGAGAGCCAGACGTTGCCGGTGTTCTCCAGGTCGACCCCCGTGCTCCCGAGGGAGCCGACGTCGTTGGACAGCCACGCGTTCTGGTCCTGGTAGAGGTAGATCCCGGCGCTCGTCGCGGTGAAGACGTTCCCGTCGGACCAGATGTTGGCGCTGTACTCGACATCGAGCCCGTCCCCATCGCCGGTGAAGTTCGAGCTGGTGACCCACACCGAGTTCGCAAGGTCGAAGTAGATCCCGGTGCCGGCGTTCTGCAGCGAGCAGTTGGTGACCCAGACCGAGTCGACCTGATCGCCGTAGATCGAATCGTAGACCGGCGCGGAGAAGTCGTCGTTGGAGAGCGTGAGCTGGCTCGAGTACTCGAGATAGGCCCCGTACTGGGCGTAGCCGCTGCTCGAGTCCACGGTGACCCCGGTCGAGTAGAAGATGTCGATCGCGTCGCTGCCGGAGACGTACGTCGACCCGTTGACGCTCACATTGGTGGAGCGTTCGATCAGAAGTCCGGACACCGACGACGCGGTCCCCGCGTTGAGGTCGGCGATCCGCACATCGTGGACGTTGTACGTCCCGACGATGTACGTCGCCGTCCCGCCCCAGGACACGGTGTACCCGTTGCCGACGATCGTGCTGCCATTGCACTCGTCCAGGATGCCACCCGAGAAGCTCCCCGTGAGCGTGAAGGTGGTCCCCGAGGTCGAGATCGGGGCGGACAAGTTCGCGACGGCGCACCCTGGTGTAATGTCGGTGACCGCGACAGGGACGTCCGGTCGGGGCAGCAGGGATCCTGGGGGCGTCGTGGCATGCTGAGAAGCCGCTCCGCCCGACGTCGGACTCGAGTACGAGACCCCGGACGAACCGAGCATGGCCGAATGCAAGACCGGTGCGGACACGGCGGCGCTGGCTGCGAACAGTACGGCGGCGACGACGACCCACGGGCCACGGGAAACCATGCCGATTCCTCGGTGGACCGCTAAATAAAGGCACCTATGCCGTGGAAATCCGAGATCTGGCCAGGCTGGCCCCCGCGGTGCGGTGGGACGGTGACCTCTCGGTGGTTCGGCCCCGGCCCGCCTCGCAGGAACCGCGGACGACGGGCTGCCCCAGTAATGCTTTAAACGCCGGGGTCGCTCATCGAGACGGAATGGACTCCGCCCCGTTGGAGCGCTTCTAGCGCTCCCCACCGTCGAGACTGGCTCCTTTTTTTCCGGCTGCAATGGACCTTCACGAAGCGATACGCGCCTACCGCCCATGCCGCCAGTACCAGGGGCGGCAGATCGCCCCCGAGAAGCTCAAGGCGGTGTTGGGGGCCGCGCGTCTGGCGCCCTCCCAGAACAATCTGCAACCGTGGCGGTTCGTCGTCGTTATGGACGACGAACAGAAGCGGCTTCTCGCCCAGGCAGTTCCGCCACCGCGCGGTAAGCTCGTGGCGGAAGCCCCCCTCTCGATCGTGGCCTTCTCAGTCGAGGAGGACATTCCGGTGACCGTCGGGGGGTACATCTCCGCCTACCCGCTCGACGTTGCGGTGGCGATCGAGCACCTGCGCCTCGCCGCGACGGCCGAGGGGCTCGGGACCAATTGGCTCGTGGACTTTAACGCCGACAAGGTCCGGCACGTTCTCGGAGTGCCGGAAGGGATCCACCCGATCGCCATCGTCCCGATCGGCTATCCCGTCGAGGCGAACGGCGGAACTCCGTCGTCCGGTCCCGAGGGCCGGAAGAGCCCCGACGAGGTCATCGCCTACAATTCGTACTCGTGGTAGCCAGGCAGCCGCTGCGCCTCGTCACGTCCAACCGGGGCAAGTACCTCGAAGCACGGGCCATCCTCGAGCCGTACGGGATCGATCTCACCTGGACCCGGCGACGTCTCATGGAACCCCAGGCCGAGACCCTCACGCAGGTCACCCAGGCGAAGCTCGCCGCCGCCGATGGCGTCGCGACCCCGTTCCTCGTCGAGGATGCGGGGCTCTTCATCGATGCCCTCGCAGGATTCCCCGGCGTCTACTCCGCTCCGATGCTCCAACTCTGGGGGCTGGAACGGATACTGCGGCTCGTCCCCCCGGTCGACCGAAGGGCGACGTTCCGGGCCGTCGCCGGGCTTCGGACGCGGAGCGGGGTCCGGCTCTTTCACGGCGCGTGTCCCGGACGCATCGGACTCCGGGCCCGCGGACGCCAAGGATTCGGGTACGACCCGATATTCATTCCTGAGGGCTCAGACCGAACCTTCGCGGAGATGGCCCCCGAGGCGAAGAACGTCCTCTCCCACCGAGCCCGGGCCCTGCGCCGGGTGGGAGCGTTTCTGGCGCATTCCTGACGGGGGCTCCGTCCGCTCCGATGTGGGCCGAGCAAAGGTACAAAGCGGCGGTCGGGCTGGCGGGGCCGATGGTTGCTCGACCTCCCCCCGTCCGTGCACTCCCGTCCGTCCAATCGACCCGTCGTGCGTGGATTTCGGCTGGTACGCTGCTCCTGACGGTCGTCGCCCTCGCGATCCCCGGGGGCGCGATTTTCGGCGGGCACATCGGTCCGGCGCTGGCTCCCTTCGTCCACTCCGGGAGTGCGCCGGGAGCGCCCAACGGTGCAGCACCGAATTGGGACCCAACCTCGTGTGCGGGGGGTTCCATCGGTGCGGCCGCCTGTGCCGCCGCCGCCGCAAGCCTGCAGCCCCTCAGCGGGGGCCCCACCCCTCCCGTCTCCTGGATCAACCTCACCTCCTCGACGGCGACCGCCCCGGAATCGCGGTGGTTGGCCGCCCTGGTCTACGATCCGGTCGACCAGTACGTCCTCCTGTTCGGAGGGTGTCACAACTGTGTCACCTCGCCGTACTCCCTGGACGGAGACACGTGGGCGTATTCCGGCGGCACCTGGACCCAGCTCAACCCTTCGCAATCCCCCGCGCCCCGGTACGCCCCCGGGATCGCCTGGGATGCGGCCGACGGGTACGCGGTCCTGTTCGGCGGCTACAACGGCAACTTCTACGCGTTCAACGACACCTGGACGTTCGTCCACGGGCAATGGTCGAACATCACGGGGAGCACCGGGCTGACCCCTAAGGGCGCCTGGCGGATGCCCATGACGTACGACGGCGGCGACGGCTACGTGCTGATGTACGGCGGGACCGACGGGGCCGCGTCGGCCACCGCGCTCACGAACACCTGGAAGTTCTTGGGGGGGGTCTGGACCGATCTCACCGCCAACGTCACCGGGAGCCCCCCGGACCGGTACCGCGCCACGATGGCGTACGACGCTGCGGACGGCTATGTCGTGACGTTCGGCGGGTGCGCCACCGCGGTGTCGAGCTGCACGTCGACGCCCGACAGCACCACCTGGTCGTACCACAATCTCACGTGGACCAAACTGTCCCCCACGACCCACCCCAGCGCTCGGGTCTACTACGCCCTCTCCTACTCGACGTCGTACGACGAGCTCCTCCTCTTCGGAGGGAGCACCTCGGCCGGTGGACCGCAGCCCCTGCACGACACCTGGGCGTTCACGAACGGCAATTGGACCAACATCACGAGCACGCTCCACGGCGCCCCCTCCTCGCGGGCGTACACCCAGATGGCGTTCGATGCCGTGGACAACTACACTCTCCTCTTCGGCGGCGCGATCTCGAGCTCGTCCGCGGGGTACCAGTATCTCGGGGACTGGTTCAGCCTAGGGCCGTCGCTGTTGGGTCGGATGACCGTCGCGCCGGCGGCCCTCGACGTCGGCCAGCCGGTCACGATCAACGCCACGCCGTACGGGTACCTGGACTACGTCATCTACGACTACACGTCGTTGCCGTCGGGGTGCACCAACGCCAACGCCTCCCCCTTGATCTGCACACCCGACACCGTCGGCACGTTCGCGGTGAACGCCACCGTCGAGGATGCCTCCGGGACGCCGTTGCTGGTCAACGCGACGGTGACTGTGGCCCCCGACCCGGCCATCAGCGCCTTCGGGGCGACTCCCGCCGTCGTGACCCGGGGGGCGCCCACGAACATCTCCGTCGTTGCGGGCTCCGGCACCGGGACCCTCACCTACCACTACACGTTGCTGCCGCCGGGTTGCACCTCGGCCAACCAGCCGTGGATCACCTGCACCCCCGGCGGCTCCGCGAGCGGAAGCTACACCCCGACGGTCACCGTCACCGACCAGGTCGGGTACGCCGTCGCCGAGAACACCACGCTCCTCGTCAATCCGACCCCCTCCCTCGCCAGCGTGGTCGCCGCTCCCGAGACGCTCGACGTGGGCCAGAGCCTCACGCTCTGGGCGAACGCGACCGGCGGCACCGCGCCGCTCACGTACGTCTACGCGGGCCTCCCCACCGGGTGCGCTTCGGTCGATGCGCCGACGGTGAGCTGCGTTCCGACCGCAGGGGGCCCGGCCGCGGTGACGGTGAGCGTCACCGACGCCTTTGGGTTCGCGGCGACCGGTTCGGCGAACATTACGGTCAATGACGCCCCGCAGATCCGGAGCTCGGCGATCAGCCCGGGAACCGTCGACGTCGGGACGCCGTTCACGATGTGGGTGAACGCCACCGGCGGCGGCGGGTTCCTCACCTACGCGTACACCGGCACCCCGTCGGGCTGCGCCCCGGGGAGCGTCGCCCAGGCCACGTGCACCCCCACCTCCCCCGGGAACTACACCATCCAGGTCGTGGTGACCGATGGCGTCGCGTACTCGGTCACGACCTCGTTCGACCTCGCCGTCAACGCGGGCCTCGCCGTGGAGAGCCTCGACGTCTCGCCCCAGTACATCGACGTTGGGCAGTCGGTGACCTTCACGACCGTCGCGGCGGGCGGGACCGCCCCGTTGAAGTACATCTGGACCGGGCTACCCGGCGGGTGCACGCCTCCGCTCAGCGGGGGCACGTTCTCGTGCACGCCCCACGCCGCGTCGCCCCTCTACGCGGTGGGGGTCACCGTGACCGACCACTTCCTCTCGACGGGGAGCGCGACGGCCGAGCTCGTCGTCTATGCGCTTCCGACGATCACCGCGTTCAATGCGAGCAGCTCGACGGTCACCGTCCACTCCACCGTCGATCTGAGCGTCCAGATCTCGGGGGGAAGCGCGACGTACACCTTGGTCTACACCGGGCTTCCGCCGGGCTGCGCGAGCGACAACACCACGCTCCTCGTCTGCACGCCGACGTCCGTCGGTCAGTACACGGTCGACGTCACCGCGACGGACTCGCTCGGTTCGTCGACGAACGCGTCGGTGACCGTGGCGGTCGTCGCCGCGTCGTCCTCGTCGACGACAACCTCGGCAGGCGGCGTCGCCCCGCTGGTAGCCTATGCGATCATCGGCCTGCTAGCATTGGTCGTCATCGTGGTCTTCGCGGTCCTGCTCCGCCGGCGGGGACCGGCCCGGCCGCCGCGGCGGGCGCCGGTCCAGGCTCCCGCCTCCGAAGCGGAGACCGAAGAAACGTAGACGCGACGACCGGGGTTCCCGGCCGCCGCGCACGGGGGAAAGGGTTCCGAGCGACGGGCGACCCGCCCGCACGCCGGTGGGGTCGAATGTCGGCGGACCGCCTAGTCCTCGCCGAAGTCGCCGCCGCCCATGCCGCCCATCCCGCCCATGCCGCCGGGGCCACCAGGGCCGCCGCCGCCGGGGGGTGCCGACGTCTTCGACGCGATGACGTCATCGATCCGCAGCACCATCACCGCGGCGTCGGTGGCCGACTCGATGGCCTGGCGTCCGACGCGGATGGGCTCGATCACGTTCTGGGCGTGCATGTCGTCGACGAGGCCGGTCGCGATGTTGACGCCGGCGTACTTCTTGCCGCCCTTGTGGGCCTTCCGCAGCTCGATCAGGATGTCGATGGGGTCGAGCCCGGCGTTCTCGGCCAGCGTGCGGGGCACCGTCTCGAGCGCTTCGGCGAAGCTCTCGAAGGCGAGCTGCTCCCGGCCACCGACCTTCGCCGCCTCGTCGCGCAGACGGAGGGCGATCTCCTCGGCGGCGGCGCCGCCCCCGACGACGATCCGGCCGTCCTCGACGGCCACGGCGACCACGTTGAGCGCGTCATCGAGCGACCGCTCGATCTCGTCGAGCACGTGCTCGGTGCCGCCCCGCATGAGGATCGAGACCGCCTTCGCCTTCTTGCAGCCGGTGACGAAGGTGAGCGAGTCCTCCCCGATCTTCCGCTCCTCGACGAGCCCGGCCTGGCCCACGTCCTCCTTGGTGAGCTCGCTCACCTTGGAGACGATGGCCGCGCCGGTCGCCTTCGCGAGCTTCTCCATGTCCGACTTCTTGACGCGCCGGACCGCGTAGATCCCTTCCTTCGCAAGGTAGTGCTGCGCGAGGTCGTCGATCCCCTTCTGGCAGAAGACGACCTTCGCGCCGGACTTCTTCACCTGGTCGACCATGCGGTGGAGCATGTTCTCCTCCTCCTGGAGGAACGCGTTCAGCTGCGACGGATCGTTGATCTCGATTTTGGCGTCGATCTCGGTCTTCTTGATCTCGAGCGCCGCGTCGAGGAGGGCGATGGTGGGGTCGACGACGCGCGTCGGCATCCCCGTGTGGACCTTCTCCTTGTCGACGATGACGCCCTCGATGAGCTGGGTCTCGCCGATGGAGCCGCCCTGCTTCTTGATGAGCTGGATATTGTCGAGGTCGACGACGTGCTGGCCCGCGGCGGTCTTCTCGGCCACCGCCCCGACGGCCTTCACCGCGATGTCGGCGAGGAGGTCGCGGTTGAACGAGACCGACTTCGACGCCATCGCCGTGTGGGCGATCTTCCGGAGCGTGTCGTGGTCGTCGGTCTGGACCGGCATCGAGATCGACTGGAGGACCTCGAGCGCCTTCTGGGCCGCCAGCCGGTAGCCGTGGGAGATGATCGTGGGGTGGATGTTCTGCTCGACGAGCGACTCGGCGCGCTTCAGGAGCTCGCCGGCGAGGACCACGGCCGTCGTCGTCCCGTCGCCGCACTCCTGGTCCTGGGTCTTCGCGACCTCGACCAGCATCTTCGCGGCCGGGTGTTCGACGTCCATCTCCTTCAGGATGGTGACCCCGTCGTTCGTCACGACGACGTCGCCCATCGAGTCGACGAGCATCTTGTCGAGCCCGCGGGGGCCCAGCGTCGAGCGGACCGCGTCGGCGATCGCCTTCGCGGCGGCGATGTTGTTGGTGAGGGCGCCTCGGCCCCGCTCCCGCTTCGTTCCTTCCTTCAGCACCAGAATCGGCGTTTGTCCTGTCAGCATCGCTTTTTTCCTCCGAGAGTCCACCTAGGCGTTGGTTCGAGCAAGAATGGACTTGTATTTGAACCTATGCTAATCGGTGGCCAGGCCCGACCCGCCCGAGCGCTCCCTCGCCCTCGAGAATCGGGGAGCGCGCCGGCCCCCGCCGCGGGGTGCTCAGTAGAGCGCGATGCCCGTGACGCTCAGCGTGTTGGCGGTCTTGTTCGACGGAAGTTGATCGCAGACCGCGGTGGTGAAGGCGACGGCGCTCGACGTCGACGAGGCGCTGGCTTCCCCCGTGCAGCCCATGATGCCGGTGAGGGCGTAGTGGTCCGAGGACACGAAGGTGTACGATGTCGATCCGGTCGAGTAGAACCCCGACGAGTTGAACGACGCCACGAGCGGGGGTGACAGGAGGGCGAACGATCCGCCCGTCGCGGGGCAGCTCACGTCCCCGGAATCCCAGATCCAGCCGCTGTTGCTCTGCGAAACGTAGGTGCCGAGGGTGGCGTCGAAGATCCAGAGATGCCAATAGATGTAGATCCGCGCGTACCCGGTCGAACCGTACGGGCAGTGGCCCGATACCCGCAGGGTGCCCGCCGAGAGGTTGTACGCCCCGAGGACCGCGAGCGTGTACGTGCCGGAGAGGTGGGGAACGCTCACGTTCGTATCGACCCACGGCGAGCCGCGGGCATAGCCGGAGCCGGAGGCCTTCGCCGCGAGGCACACCCAGGCCACATGGCTCGCGACGACGCCGTGGCCGCAGTAGTCGAGCACCCCCGGGGCGGTGGAGTACCCGCCGTGGTCGTACCCGAAGCTCGCGCTGGAGACCGTCGACGCGGTGCCCGTCGGAAGAAGGAACAGGGCGAGGACCGCGGCACTACCGAGGGCCGGCGATGCCCACCACCGCTCGATTCGACGAGTCGCTCCGCGGAACACGAATCCTCACCGGATGAGCAGCTTCGAGATCGTGAACGTGTTCGAGGATGCGCTCGTCGGGAAGTTGCAGAACGCCCCCATCTCCGATCCGGTGGCCGTTCCGTTGAACGGGGCGGTGAAGCTCGCCTCGGCGGTGCAACCGAGGAACATCTGGAAGGTGTAGGAGTGGGCGCCGTTGAAGCTGTACGCGACCGGTCCGGTCGAGACATAGCTCGACGTCGAGAACGCGAACGACGAGGCGGGGGACTGGATCATCTGCCACGTCGAGCCGCAGGACAGGGTCGCCGACTTCCAAAGGTACCCGCTGTTCGATTGGGACACGTACGTGCTGAGGTTGTTGTCGAAGACCCAGACGTGCCAGAACACGTAAATGTCAGCGTACCCCGAGCCACCCGCCGCACACGTCCCGGAAGCTCGCGCGAACCCGGCGGAGAGGTTGAGCGCCCCATCCAGGTAGAAGGCGTGGTGCCCGCTCAGGCCCACGTTCGGGCTGGCGTTGAATTCGAGTTGAGCCCAACCGCGGGCGTACCCGGTCGTCGTGGCGGCCCTCGCCTCTTCGCAGACCCACCCGGTGTGGGTGTTGACGAGGCCGTGGGAGCAGAGGGCCAGGACACCAGAACCCGAGCTCGATCCCCCGTGCCCGAACCCGACGCCCCGGGGTGCGACCGCCGTTCCGAGCGAAGCCGGGAGCAGTACCAGAAGGAGGGCGAACGCCGTCGTTCCGACGGCGACCCCGAGAGCGGGACGATGGGCGTACGGTCGAAGCTGTTGCATAAGGTGGCGCCGCGGAGAAAGGGGGAGGCCACCCCGGCACATAACCCCCCGCTTCCCTGTCGTGCTAGCCGCCGTAGCGGCGGTGGCGGGCCTGGAACGCATCGATGGCCTTCAGGAAGTCGACCTTGGTGAGCCCCGGCCACAGGACGTCGGCGAAGTAGAGCTCCGCATACGCGGCCTGCCACAGCAGGAAGTTCGAGATCCGTTCCTCGCCGCTCGTCCGGAAGATGAGGTCCGGATCGGGAAGGTTCGCGGTGTAGAGCCGCTGGGCCACCATCGCCTCGTCGATTTCGGCCGGCTGTAGCTTGCCAGCCTGCACATCGGCCGCGAGGGCGCGGATCGCGACGAGGATCTCCTCGCGTCCGCCGTAGGCGATGGCGACGTTGTACGCGTACGCCTCGTAGTTCCGGGTGGCCTCCTCGGCGATGGCGATGGCCTCCTGGACACCGGGGGGCAGCACGCTACGGTTCCCCAGAGCGCGGACCCGGATGTGGTGTTCGTGGACGCGCTTATCGACGGCGATCTCGCGGAACGACTGCTCGAAGAGCTGCATCAACCGATCCACCTCCCCCTTGGGTCGGCCGAGGTTCTCGGTGGAGAGCGCGTACACCGTGAGGATGCGAATCCCCACCTCGAGGCACCAGTTGAGGAGTTCCTCGAGCTTCTCCTTCCCCCGGAGGTGGCCGTCGGCGATGAGCAGGCCGTGGGAGGCGGCGAACCGGCGGTTCCCGTCCATGATGATCGCCAGGTGGCGGGGGACCGGGCCCCGGCGGACACGCCGGAGGAGCTGGCGCTCCGCCTCCTTGCGGTAGGCGCCCGCGATGGCCTGGGCGAGATTCGTCGGCCGACGCTCGCCACTCGCTTCGGGCACGGCCGGCTCGAGGGGGACGGACGGGATAACTCCTCGTTGGTGCGAAGGGTCTCGCACCGGCGGCGACGGCCCGGCGCCCGCTAGTGGGCGGGGCCGACCCCGGAGATCGTGAACAGGTCCGCGTCGCGGACGATCGCTCGCACGCCATCGTCTAGGCCGTGTCGGATCGGGATCTCGAGCGTCGACCCCGTCCAGCGACGATCGATCGCGAACTCCGATTGGAGCAGCTCGACGGCGCCTCGGGGATTGGGCACGATGTCGACGGAAGGCGGGGGCCGATCCGGGTGGGCGGCGCCCCACGCCCGTGCGAAACGCCCGGCGAGGTCCAGCACCGTCGACGATTCGCCGCTCGCGACGTTGAACGTGGGACAGCCCGTGGTCGCGCGCCGACCGAGCCACCGGGCGACGGCCTCCCAGTGATCGAGGACATCGAGGAGGTGCACGAAGTCGCGGCGTTGGGTCCCCGGGGCGCTCACGCGAAGCCCCCCGGCGGCCGCCTGCTGCGCGAAGAGGTTGAGGACGTTCCCCTTCGCCACGACCTGGCCATCGACCCGGTACCGGCCGTACACGTTGCTCATCCGTACCACGGCGGCCGGAACCGACGCGTGGGCGAACGCGCCCACGACGACCGCCTCCCCCCGGGCCTTCTGCCAGGCGTACTCGTGGGTCGGTCGGGCGGGGGTGGTCTCGGTGATGGGGAGCGCCTCCGGGATGCCGACAACGGCAAAGCTGCTCGCGAAGGCGAACGGGATCCCTCGGCCCGCGCTCCACCGAGCCAAGCGGTCCGTCGCGTCCACGTTGACGGTGGCGGTCCCCACCGGATCCTCGGCGCAGACCATCACGCCCGAACTCGCCGCTAAGTGGAGCAGGACGTCGGCGTCGGCGAGCGGCTTCCAGGTCGATTCGTCCCGGATGTCACCCGGGTGTATCCCCGCCCGGGTCACCGGGGTCCGGACCGGGCCCGATTGATTGTCGAGGCCGATGACGGTGTGGCCCGATGCGGCCAGCTTCGCCGCGAGCGCGGTGCCGATGTACCCTGTCGCACCGGTGAGACCGATGCGGGCCATCGGGGCCGCGACACCGATTTCGCCATAACGACTTCGGAGGGCGGCCCCGGCAAAGACTAATCGGCGAGCGACCGACTCGTCCACGGCCCATGCGCATCCTCCGCATCGACAACTGGGACGGAACCCCCGGGGGGGCCCAGGACTACATTCGGGAGGTGACGGCCGAGCTCGGGGCGCGGGGCCATGAGACCCGCGTCGTCCAGCTCACCAACTCAACGGGGACCCTCCCGGCCCCGACCGGTGAGCGGTTCGCCGTCGCCGAAGGTCGGGTGGCACGACTCGGCGAGGACATCATCCCGAACGCGCCGCTCGCCGACCGGGTCCGCGGGATCGCCCGGGAGTTCGCCCCGGACCTCGTGTCGCTCCACCACTTCGACGCCCGATTCGAGACGATCGCCGCGACCCTGCCGGAGCTCGGGGTCCCGATCGTCGTCGCCAACCACGACGCCGAACTCGTGTGCCCGATCTCCACCCTCGTGCGCCCGGGCGGGATCATCTGCGACGGGGGCATCCGTTTCCGCTGCCTCTTCACGGGCTGCCACGTGGGCCTGGGCGGACCGTACAATCTGTGGCAACGTCGGCGGTTCGATGCCCGGATCGCCCCGGTGGCCCGGGTGTACCTCTGCCCGAGCCGTTCTCTGACCGACTATCTGCATTCGAACGGATACCGACCGGCGATCCATCTCCCTTCGTTCGCCCGGATCCCCGCGGAGGTCCGGGCCGCACCCGCCCTCGACGGGGGACCCGAGAGCGCCCGCCGGGTCGGCTACCTCGGCCGGTTGGAATGGTACAAGGGCGTCGACGATCTCATCGCAGCGATCGCGCTCGCCCGCTCCGCCGGGACGGACGTCGAGCTCTCCATCGCCGGCGATGGGCCTTTCGAGAGCCGGCTACGGGCCCAGGTCGCCCGTCTCGGGCTCGACGGGCACGTCCGGTTCGAGGGCCGCGTCGTCGGTCCGGCCAAAGAGGCCTGGTTCGCGAGCACCGGGGTGATCGCGGTCCCGTCTTCGATGTGGGAGAACTTTCCCCTCGTAGCGCTGGAAGCACTAGTCCGGGGCCGCCCCGTGGTCGCGACGCGAATCGGTGGGATCCCCGACATCGTGGACGATGGAGAGACCGGCTTCTTGGTGCCGATCGCCTCCCCTCCCGACCTCGCCACCGCGGTCCGCCGCCTCGTCGGTGACCCCGGGCGCGCGGCCGAGATGGGCGCCGAAGGACGCCGGCGGGTGCTCGCCCGGTTCACCCCCGAACTCCACGTGGAACGGCTTCTCGCGGTCTACCAGGCGGTGCTCGACGGTCGTCCGCTGGAATCGGGCGGTGAGGCGGCGGCGCTCGTCGCCCGGTAAACCCCGGCGGGGGGGCGCGCCGTCGCGCGCGCGGGGCGACGCCCTGGTCGGGAGTTCCGGGGGAGCGGGAGGTCCGCTCCCTCCTTCGAACCCGAGTCCCAGGCTCGACAGACCTAGATCCTAGACCACTAGACTACCAGGGCAGCGCCCGCCGCCCCTACGCCCGTCCGTTCATGAATGTTGCCTTGACTCGTGGCGGCGTTCTAAGGGGAGGCGAGCCGACGACGGGTCGCGAGCGAGGTCGGGCGCCGGTGGAACGCGGGCCTTAACTATCGGGAGCGACGGAGTCGTTCGCCCGGAGTCCGACGATGGGCGCACTGCTCGGATGGTTTACCACGATCGTGCTGGCGATGAGTCTCATGCTGGTCCTCCACCACCTGGGCCTCGACGTGGGACCGATGATCGGGGGAGCGCTCCACGGCGTCGAGCGGATCCTGGGCCACCCCCTTTAGCACAGCCCGATCGGACCCGCGTCCGCCCTCACCGCTCTCGGTGACTTCACGAGCTCGCGAGCGCGTCATAGAGCGCCAGGTACTCGCGGGCCATCCGGCCCATCGACCAGTGGTCCGCGCGCGCCCCTCCCCGCTCGCCCATCGCCCGCGCCGTCGCAGTGTCGTCGAGCCGCTGCAACGCCTCGATGAACTCGGACACCGTGTCCACCACGAGCCCGCCCCCGTCCTCGGCCATCTCGATCGCGGCCCCGGCCCGCCAGGCCACGAACGGGCGCCTCGCCGCCATCGCCTCGGCGAGGACGACGCCGAAGCCCTCGTAGGTGCTGGCCGACACGACCGCGTCCGCCGCGTACAGTGCTCCGAGGACTTCGGACCTCGGGAGGGTCCCGAGCACTCGAACCTCCGCCCCGAGCGAGGCGGCGAGTTCCCGACACCGTTGAGCGCTCCCGGGCGACTCCGGGACGTCCGGGCCGATCACGACGAGCCCCCAGCGGCCCCCCGTGGCGGCGATCACCTCGACGAGCCGCTCGACGTGCTTGTTCGCAAAGTGTCCGCCCACGTAGACCGCGATTCGGGGGGCGCGGATCCCCCACCGACCTCGTACCTCGTCGGGCGGCACCGGCGGGCCCTGGAACTCCTCGAGGACGGCCCCGAGGGGAACGATCGGCACCTTCGCCGCGGGAACGCCCCAGGCTACGAGCTGCGCTTTCTCGAACGCGGTGTCGGCCACGTAGTAGTCGAATGCCCGCAGGCGCCGGGGGAGGTACCGTTCGAAGTACCACCGGTCCCACGCGCGATGGTGCATCGCGTACTGATAGAAGCCGTGGCCGGTCACAAGTTGGGGCCAGCCGAACCGGCGCGCGAACGGGAAGTAGAGGTCGGCACACCAGATCCGGTTCCCATGGACGTGGAACACGTCGGCGTCCATGCTCCGGAGGGTCCGGAGATAGCCGACCGGGAAGCGGAACCCCGCGAGGCGCCGGAACGGGAGGCGGATGACCGCAACGCCGTGGAGGTTCTCCTGCGAGGGCACGCCCGGCTCGGCCTGCGTCACCATCGTCGCGCGGTCGCCCCGGGCGACGACGGCTTCGGCGAGGTACTGGGCGATCCGCTCCGACCCCCCGGTTACGGGGGCATAGCGGTGGCACGCGAAGAGGACATGCACGCGACGGCGAGCGAGACCCGATGCTTACGGTTTCTGCTCGAGCTCGCCGTGGGCCGACGTCGGGTGGTCCCCGGGCGGGCCGGAGCGTGGGGAGGCCGCCCCCGATGGCATTAACTCAGGCGAGCCATCGAGGTCCACGGGATGGCCCGGTCGGGTCCGAGGTCCGTGAGGCGGTCGTCGATCCGCGTCGGGACCGTCGTCGTTGTCCTCCTAGTCATCGTTGGGCTGAGTAGCTTCGTCCCCGCGCCGGCGACGGGGATTCTCCACCGCACCGTTGCGCCGACCGCCCCGCTTCACGAACCCTCCTCGTGCTCGAGGTCCCTCGCCGACGCCTCGCCCTGCTTGGCGGCAGGGCCTTCCGGGCTGACCCCCCGGGGGGCGGAGGGGACGGTTCGGCCCAACCTCCCTCCGGGCGGTGTCGCCTCGCCGGGTTGGTACGCCGTTCCCAATCCGCCGGCCGTAAGCGGGTCGTCGATGTTCACTCCCCCGTCGTCGAGAAGCCTGATGGCGATGGCCGCGGATCCTCCCGACGGCGGCGTCCTCCTCTTCGGGGGGTACGATCCGACGACGAGCGCCGACGGCGACACGTGGATCTTCCACGACGGAGCCTGGGCCCAACTGTCGCCGTCGACTTCGCCGCCCCCCCGATGGGGCGCCCGGATGACCTGGGACCCCGCCGACGGAACGATGATCCTTTTCGGGGGGCGCGATGGCAGCGGTAACTGGTACAGTGACACCTGGACCTACACGTCATCCGGGGGTTGGAGCCAGGTCCCCGTAACCGGCCCCTCGGCCCGGGAGCTCGGCGAGATGTTCTACGACCCGTCGATCAGCAAAGTCGTCTACCAAGGCGGGACCGAGTACACCGGAGGGGCGTGGGTCGACTACAGCGACACGTGGGAGTATTCCGGGGGAAGCTGGTCGAACGTTACGAAAACCCTGGGCTCGAGCACCAGCCCGGTTAGTAGTGCGTTCACCGCGTGGGACCCGACGGACGCCTACGGGCTCGTCTACGGGGGCGCCTCGGCAACGACGGGCACCGTCGATTGTCCGAACTACGGGACGACCTGGACATTTTCGTCCGGATGGTCCGCGACCTCCACGACTGGGCAGCCTCCGCCTCTCACCGCCGGTCAGGGCACGTGGGACCCGATCGACGGCTACTTCCTCCTCAATTCCGGCCTCGTCTACACGCCGGCGAATTCCACCAACAGCTACTGCGAACCGCTGCCCGTCTCCTGGGAGTATGTCGGCGGAACGTGGACCAACGTCACGGGCACCTTGGGCGCGTTCCAGCCCCCCGCGCGGTGTTGTGGAGCGATGGCGTGGGACCCGCTGGGCCGGCTCGCCGTCCTCTACGGGGGAACGGAATACTCCAATACGACCGGCGCGGGGATCTACGTGCAGGACAGTTGGACGTACCCGTGTCCGCCCTTCGCTGGCGTTGCCCTGGGCGCCACTTCGACCCACATCACCGCGCCACAGAACGTCTCGTTCGACGCCACCCTCGCCGGCGGGTTCGGGACGTACTCGTACAACTGGTCGTTCGGCGACGGGAGCCCCAACGACACGACCTCGACGCCGACCCATGAGTTCCGATCCTCGGGGACGTACACCGTCGAGCTCCAAGCCACTGACGCGCAGGGCCGATCGGCGAACCTTTCGCGCACGATCACCGTGGCAGCGGGCTTCACCGGGACCGTCGATGCGACCCCGCCGAGCGGCGACGTCCCGCTCGTGGTGAATCTCTCCGTGGCGCACTCGGGAGGCACTCCGCCGTTCTCCTTTGACTGGGAGTTCGGTGACGGGACGAATGCGTCCGGGGCGAACGTTTCCCACACGTACTCCGCCGTCGGAACGTACACCGTCCTCGCAACCGTCGAGGACGCCCCTGGCGAGATCGAACGGTACACCCTCCCGATCGTCGTGTTCGGCCCCCTCGCGGGGACCCTTACCCACACGTCTCTCACGGGGCCGGTCCCGTTGGTGGAGAACTTCACCGTGAATCCCACGGGCGGCCGATTGCCGTACAGCTACGCGTGGACGTTCGGGGACGGAGCGACCTCCACCGCGGGACCCACCGTCTCCCACACCTACGTCGATCCCGGGACCTACGCCGTACAGCTCCTCCTGGAGGACAGCGCGGGCCGCACCGTCACGTTCAACCTCACCGTCGATGCGCTCGCTCCGCTGGTCCTCCAGCTCGTTCCTTCGCCGGGGATCGCCGCCGCGCCGGCGAACGTGAGCTTCGCCGTCACCGCGTCGGGCGGGGCTGGAGCGCCGGCGGCGTACGACTGGTCGTTCGGCGACGGGATCGACGAGGTCGCCGGCCCGTCACTGGCCCATACCTACCTCGCTCCGGGCAACTACTCGGTGACGGTGAACGGGACCGATCTCGCGGGCGACCGCGCGACGGCGGCGACGATCGTGCGGGTCGTCGCACACCTCACGCTCCTGTTGGAGGCGAACACGAGCGCGATCCGTCTCCCCGGCGCGATCGCGTTCTCGGCGGCGCTCGCCGGCGGGGTCGCTCCGTACGCGTACGCGTGGACGTTCGGGGATGGCGGAACCGCCTCGACGGCGTCGACGACGCACGCGTTCGCAACGGCAGGGACGTTCCCGGTGGCGGTCACCGCGACCGACGAGCTCGGCGAGACGGCCAACGCCACGATGACCGTCGCCGCGTACTTCCGCCTCGCCCTCACCACGGCGACGCCCTCGATCGCGATTCTTGCCGGGGCGGCGCTCAACCTTTCGGTGACGGTCGCGGGGGGTCTCGGGTCGGCCCGGCTGGTCTGGTCGGGTCTACCCGCGGGCTGCACATCGCAGAACGCCTCGAACCTCACCTGCATCCCGCTCGAGACGGGGGCGTTCGTGGTGCACGTGACCGCGACCGATCAGGCCGCCGAGTCGGCCGTGGCGACGATCGGTGTCACGATCTCGCTGCCGCCCGGCACGTCACCCCCGCCGCCCTCGGGGACTTCGGTCGATCTGACCTGGGTGGCCCTCGCCGCCGTCCTCGGGATCGCCGCGGTCGCCATCGCTGCGCTCGTCCTTCGCCGGCGACCACCCAGTCCCACTCCCGAGCCTGATCCGACGGGGGCCGAGGCCGCGCCCCCGGTCGCGGACCCATCGCCAGAGTCGCCGCCCGATTGATCGGGCTCGGATGTGGACGTTATCGCGTCGGAACCGAACGGCGAACAGCCCGGGGAGGGACGAGGCCACCGGGGGTCACGAAGGCGGTGACGAACCGGGCCGGCGTGACGTCGAACGCCGGATTGCGGACGGGAGAGCCGCTCGGGGCCGTGGCGTGCCGCCCCCACCGGGCGACCTCGTCGACGCCCCGCTCCTCCACGGGGATCGTCGAGCCGTTCGCGGTGGCGAGGTCGAACGTCGACCAGGGCGCGGCGACGTAGAACGGGATCCGATTTTCCCGGGCGACGACCGCTTTCTCGTACGTGCCGATCTTGTTCGCGAAATCGCCGTTGGCGGCGATCCGGTCGGCGCCGACGATGACCGCGTCGACCTCGCCCCGGCGCATGAAATGGCCGGCGGCGTTGTCGGCGATGACCGCGTGCCGGATCCGCTCGCGACCGAGCTCCCACGCGGTGAGCCGGGAGCCCTGCAGGAGCGGCCGGGTCTCGTCGACCCAGACGAACGGGTGGGCGCCCCGATCACGGGCGACCCGGATCGGGGCGAGGGCGGTCCCCCATTCCACCGTGGCGAGCGCCCCGGCGTTGCAGTGGGTGAGGACCCGGGGCGACCCGCGGAAAAGGGGGGCACCCGCCTCCCCGATGCGGTGACATTCGTCGACGACGGCCGCCCGGAACGTGTGGGCCGCGCCCAGCGGATCGTCGCCCGAATCCCACGCGGACCGCACCACCCCGACGCCGACGGCGAGATCGTGGGCTGTCGGTCGCGTCGCCACCAGGAGAGCGGCCGCCCGCGCGGCGGTCCAGCGACCGGACCGGGCAGCGAGGGCCATCCCGTACGCCGCCGCGACCCCGATCGACGGGGCGCCCCGGACGGCGAGGGTGCGGATCGCCTCGGCGACGGCACCAACGTCCCGCAACCGGCGGACCCGGTACGTGGCGGGCAGCGATCGCTGGTCAATGATCGCGAGGGCGCTCCGGTCCCACCAGAGGGCGCGGACCGCCATCGATCAGACCGCGTCGAACGTGTGGAGAAGGTCGAGCCAGGCGGCGTCGACGCGCTTGCTCGTCTGGACCGCCTCCGGGAGCGGGATCCCGACGATGGCGTTCCCCCGGAGCACGGCGACCTCGCCGGATCGACCGGCGTGGAGAATGTCGACAGCACCGACGCCGAGCCGGGACGCAAGCAGCCGATCGAAGAGCGTCGGCGGACCGCCCCGCTGGATGTGGCCGATCTGGGCCGACCGGCTTTCGACGCCGGTGGCTTCCTCGATCCGCTTCGCGAGGGCCGCGCCGACGCCGCGCTCCCGAAGGAGCTCGTGGCCGAACTCGTCCTTTGCGCCCGGGGTGCCGGCGGCGCCGCCGAGGTCGATCCCCTCGGAGGCGACCACGAGAGCGAACCCGCGGGCGGCGACGGCGGCCCGGACCTGGGCGAGGAGGCGCGCCTCGTCGTACGGTTCCTCCGGTACCAGCGTCGCATCGGCGGCGCCGGCGAGCCCCGTGGCGAGCGCGACCCACCCCGCGTCGCGGCCCATCACCTCGAGGACGATCGCCCGGTGGTGGCTTTCCGCCGTGTCCCGGAGCCGGGCGAGCGCGTCCATCGCGACGGTCGAGGCGGAATCGAACCCGAACGTCCAATCGGTCCCCGCGACGTCGTTGTCCATCGTCTTCGGGACGCCGACGACCTTCCGGCCCCGGTGGTGGAGCTCGAGGGCGGCCCGGAGCGTATCGTCCCCGCCGATCGCGACGACCGCGTCGATGCCCCGGCGGGCGAGCGTCTCCAAGACCCGACGCGCGTCGGCCTCGGAGCGGAACGGATGGGTCCGGGAGCTCCCGAGGAGGGTGCCGCCCCGGGTGACCGCATCGCGGACGCCATCGGGGGTGAGCGGGACGGTGAGGTCGTCCCGGACCCCTTTCCATCCGTCCCGGAAGCCGAGGGTGGTGTGGCCCAGCCGACGAGCCCGGTAGACCGCGCCCCGGATCGCCGCGTTGAGCCCGGGGCAGTCGCCGCCGCCGGTGAGGATGCCGATGTTCACGCCGCCACCTCGAGGTAGCCGCGCGGTGCCGTCGTCAGGAACCGGTATCCCGACTCGGTCACCAGCACGTCGTCCTCGATGCGGACCCCGCCGCGGCCGGGGAGGTAGATGCCGGGCTCGACGGTGATCGTCATCCCGGCCTCGAGCGGGTCGTCGACGGTATGGTTCATCCCGAACCCATCGTGGACGGCGAGGCCGATCGAGTGGCCGAGCCCGTGGGTGAACCGGCCCTTCCACGGCGAGTCGTCGATGACCCGCTGGGCGGCGAGATGGACCTCCTTCGCCGGGACCCCGGCGCGGATCACCGCGAGCGCCGCCTGCTGGGCCCGCTCGACGGTCTCGTGGACGCGGCGGAGCTCGTCGTCGGTGCGGCCGAAGTGGAACGAGCGGGTGATGTCGCTCGCGTACCGGCGGAAGTACGCCCCGAAGTCGCAGACGATCGACTGCCCGCTCTCGAGTCGCCGGTCCTCCGGCGTGAAGTGGGGTTCGGCGCTGTGGCTGCCGAACCCGACGATCGTCGAGAAGCTCCGGCCCGAGGCGCCCTGGCGCATCATCCGGTACTCGATCTCGGCCGCGAGGGCGAACTCGGTGATGCCGGCCTTCAAGAGGTCAGGGATCTCCCGGCCCACCGCCGAGCCGATCGCGGCCGCCCGCTCGAGCCGCTCGATCTCCGACGCGTCCTTGATGTTCCGGGCGGCGCGGATCGCCGCCGAGGCGTCGACCCAGTCGGCGCTCGTCGCCATGCCGGCGATCCGCAGGAACGTCTCGTGGGTGAGCTCGTGGAAGTTGAGCGCGACGCGGCCTGACGAGGGGAGGAGCGACCGCATCGTCGCGTCGAACTCCTCGCGCTTCCCGAGGATGTGAAGCTCGACGTGGGGGTCCGACTTCGCGGCCTCCCGGGCGCTCTCCTCCTCGAGGGGGCCGGTCAGGATGTGGAGCCGCCCGTCGGGCAGCGCGATCGCGTACGATCCCTCGAAGAGCCCGCTGGGGACGTCGAAGACGTAGAAGAAGCTCTGATCGAGATGGGGATCGATCGAGTTCGCGAGGACCAGCGCCTCGGCCGAGGGGTCGAGCCGGTCGAAGATGCGGCGGATGCGGTCCTTCATCCGGCCGAAGGCACCGGCGCGGGGGCTTCAACCTTTCCGGCCGCCGACCGGAGGTCCCGCCACGAGAGGCGGAGCTCCTTTGCGGCCCGCACCTCGTCGAGCCGGCCGATGGCGAGGTTCCGGGGGGCGGCGTGGAGGTTCTCCGGCGTGTCGGTCACCGCCCGCTCGAAGGCGGCGGCGAACGCGTCGAGCTCCCGACGGCTCTCCGTCTCCGGGAACTCGATCATGAGCGCTTCGTCGACGAGGCTCGGGAAGTAGACCGTCGGCGCGTGGACCCCTTCGTCGAGGAGGCGCTTCGCGAGGTCCAGTGTCCGGACCCCCTTCGCCTTGAGCGGCGCCCCGGAGAGGAGGAACTCGTGCTTCACGAGCTCCCGGAACGGCCGCGGGAGGAACTTCCCGAGCCGTCGCGCGAGGTAGTTCGCGTTCAGCACCGCGCGGCGGGAGACGTGCCGGAGCCCGTCCTCGCCGTGGTAGAGGAGGAACGCGTAGGCCCGGAGGTCGAGCCCGAAGTTGCCGTAGCCGGTCTTGATCTTGCCGATCGACTTCGGCCGGTCGTAGTCGAGGACGAACTTCCGCCCCTGCTTCACGACGCGCGGGACGGGAAGGTACGGGGCGAGCCGCTCGTTGGCCGCCAGCACACCGGCGCCGGGGCCCCCGCCGCCATGCGGCGTCGCGAACGTCTTGTGGAGGTTCAGATGGGCGATGTCGAATCCCATCCGCCCGGGTCCGGTGACGCCGAGGATCGCGTTGAGGTTCGCTCCATCGTAGTAGAGGACACCGCCGGCGTCGTGGACGGTCCCGGCGATCTCCTGGATCTCCGATTCGAAGAGCCCGGCGGTGTTGGGGTTCGTGAGCATGAACACGGCGGTCCGGTCGGACACCGCGGCCCGCAAGGCGGCGAGGTCGACGCACCCCTCCTTCGACGCGATCTCGCGGGTGGTGAACCCGGCCATCATCGCCGACGCCGGATTGGTCCCATGGGCTGTGTCGGGCAGCAGGACCTCGGTCCGTTGCTCGAGCTCGCCGCGGTCCCGGAAGAAGGCGCGGGCCATGAGGAGCGCCGCGAACTCTCCGTGGGCCCCCGCCGCCGGCTGGAGCGACGCCTCGGCTAGCCCGGTGAGGCGGCCGAGCGCGCGCTCGAGCCGCCAGATGATCTCGAGGGCGCCCTGGACCGTCGACACCGGCTGGTAGGGGTGGAGCTCGGCCGCTCCCGGCCGCCGCGCGAGCCGCTCGGAGACCTTCGGATTGTACTTCATCGTGCACGATCCGAGGGGGTAGGCGCTCGTGTCGATGCCGAAGTTCATCTGCGAGAGCCGGGTGTAATGGCGCACCACCTCGAGCTCGCTCAGCTCCGGCCACGCGACGCCCTGCTTCCGGCGTAACCGATCCGGGATACCGGGGATCGCGTCGGGCGCAGGGGGTTCGGGCGGCGGCGGGGCGAGTTCCCAAAGGAGCGGCTCGTCCCAGCGGGCCTGGCGGAACGTCACGACGATGCCCCCCGGTGGGGCCCGACGGAGGCGCGGGCCGCCTTCGCGTACCGCTGGATCTCCTTCTCGTCGGTGAACTCGGTCGCGGCGGTGAGATAGAGCGAGGCGGGGAGGCCCGTTGCCCCCGGCCGCGGGTCGGCGAGCGGGTGGCCGCCGAGGACCCGACGTCGTCGGAGCCGGTCGAGGAAGGTGGTCGCTTCGGCACCGCGCACCTCGACGGCGAACTCGCCCAGGTACGGCGCCTCGAAGCGCGGGGCGGCGAGTCCGTCGATCGATCCGAGCGCCGCCGCGAGGGTCCGGGCCCGTTCGCTGAGCCGCGTCTGCAGGGCGGCGAGGCCGCTCGGCCCGACCACGCTCGCATAGACGACGAACGCGAGCGCGAGGAGCGATTGGTTGGTGCAGATGTTCGAGGTCGCTCGCGACCGCCGGATGTGCTGCTCCCGGGTCTGGAGCGTGAGGGTGAAGCCGGTCCGGCCGGCCGCATCGGCGGTGGCGCCGACGATCCGACCCGGAGAGAGGCGCAGGTGCTCGCGCCGGCAGGCGAACAGACCGAGGAGCGGCCCGCCGAACGACGGCGACGAACCGAACCCTTGTCCCTCGGCGACGACCACGTCCGCCCCCCAGTTCCCCGGCGGGTCCAGCACGGTCAGGGCGAGCGGGTCGGCGACGACCACCAGCGGGACCTTGCCGAGGATCTCCTTGACGTCCCACAGCCCTTCGTCGAGGTGGCCGAACCCGTTGGGCACGTCGGCGAGTAACCCGAACACGTTCTGCTCGGCCACGGCCGACCGGACGAACTCGAGGTCGAGGCGCCCGGTCCGCTCATCGTAGGGGATCTCCTCGATCCGGATCGGCAGCCCCGCCGCGTAGTTCGCAAGGACGCTCTTCTCCTCCCACGGCAAGCTCGCCGGGACGAGGAACCGATGTCCGGGGTGGATGCGGTGCGCGAGCAGGAGCGCTTCGCCGGCAGCGGTAGCCCCGTCGTAGAGCGACGCGTTGGCCGCATCGAGGCCGGTGAGCTCGACCCAGAGGCTCTGGAACTCGAAGAGCGTCTGGAGCATCCCCTGGCTCGCTTCCGGCTGGTACGGGGTGTACGAGGTGTAGAACTCGCTCCGGGAGACGATCGCGTCGACGGCCGCCGGTTGGAAGCGGTGGGCGACGCGCCCCCCGAGGAAGCTCGCGAACCGGCCCATCGGCCGATTGCGGTCCAGGATCTTGTCCACGGCGCGTACGACGTCGAGCTCGTCCCGGCCCGGTCCGAGGCCGAGACGGCCGAGCCGGACCTTCCGGGGGATGTCGGCGAAGAGGTCGTCGAACTGGCGGAGCCCGAGTTCGGCCAGGAGCGCCTGCTCCTCGGCCGCATCGCCCGGTATCCAGCGCGGCACTGCGGCCCCGAGCGGGCGCCGAGCAGGCCGACCCATAAAAGCCCCCGGGTGTTCCGGCGGCCATGACTCGGCGAGCCGGTCGTCGGCAGCCCGCCCGTCGCCCTATCGCTTCGAAGGGCCGGGAGGACCGGGGAGCGGCCCATAGCGCGGGCCCCGGCTCGTCGCCCGCATCGGCGATGCTTGATGCGGCCTTCCGTCGTGCCTACAAGGCCCAGCCCCACGGACACGGCCGCATCGAGCGATCGCGCCTCCGCGCCGAGCTCAAGGTGGCCCGCGCCACCGGCGTCGTCCTCCGCCAGCTACGGATCGCGGCGAAACCGTTCCTGAAGCCGCCCCCCACGCCGTTCCAGTACTCGCTCCTCGCGACGGCGTACCCGCCGGGGAACCTCGAACGGTCGCTCCGCCGCCTGCAGCGGGCCGAGGAGCGGATCCGCGGGATGGCCCGGGACGCCCAGCGGCATCTGCGCTCGGGGTCATCGACCGATGCGTTCGGCACCGAGCTCAAGGCCGCCTACGGCCGGCTCGCGAGCTTCGTCCGCGAGGTGGAACCCGACCTCCTTGCGCTGCGGGAGATGCGCTCGTTCCTGGCGTCCCGGCCCGCGCTCGATCCCGCCGTCCCGTCGGTCGTCGTCGCGGGGTTCCCCAACGTGGGCAAGTCGTCCCTCGTCGCGGCGCTCTCGACGGCCCGGCCCCGGATCGCACCGTACCCGTTCACGACGCTCGCCCTCGAGGTCGGCCACGCCGACCTCGGGTTCGACCGGATGCAGGTCGTCGATACGCCCGGCGTGCTCGGGCGGCCGGATCGCGCGAACCCGGCCGAGGTCGAGGCCGACGTGGCGGTCCGCCGAGGCGCCGACCTCGTCGTCTTCGTCCTCGATCCGACCGAGGGGTGCGGCTACCCGATGGGCGAGCAGGAGGCGCTCCTCGCCCGGTTCCGCCTGGAGCTCGGTGCGGTCCCGGTGATCGAGGTGGAGACGAAGAGCGACCTGGGACCGACCCTGAGCTCCCGCCTCCACGTCTCGGCGAAGACCGGGGCCGGGCTCGACGAGCTCCGGGCGGCGATCACCCGGTCGCTCCCGGCCAAGACGTCGACGGCGCCACTTCCCACCGAATGGCTCGTCGGGGACGTGCCGTTCAACGACTCGTAGCGCGGGGCCGCCGCGCTTTGTAGTGCGGACGCCTCCCCGGTCCATGACGTGGCGGCCGACGGGCGTGGCCTTGAACGGCTTCGCCCCGGGCGCGATGCGCGGCGTCGAGATCGCCGGGCGACCGGTGCTGCTGGCCCGGGTCGGCCCGCTCGTCTATGCCACGAGCGGTGAATGCCCGCACGCGCTCGGCACCCTGGCCGAAGGGACGCTCGCCGGTCGGCGCGTCACTTGCCCGGTCCACGGCGCGGTGTACGACGTGCAGTCGGGCGCGGTGCTCGGGGACCCGGACGGGATCGTCCCCCCGGAGGGCGGGACCTCCCCGCTCCGCTCGTACCCCACCCGGGTGACCGACGGCGTGATCGAGGTCGATCTCGGGGACTGACTAGACCTCGAACCGGTGACCGTTCTCGGGAACGATCACGCCGACCTCGGACCCGAGCGCCTCGGCGAGCTTCGAGCGCTGGTCACCGTGCATGAGCACGACGGTCCGGGCGCCCGACTTCCGAACGAGGGCGACCAGGTCCGAGTGGCCGGCGTGGGCCGAGAAGTCGAACTTCATCACCTCGCACTCGGGGCGGATCGTCACGTCGTCGATGGTGAGGGTCCCCTTGTCGAGGAGCTGGCGGCCGTTGGACCCATCGACCTGGAAGCCGGTGAGCAGGATCGAGCACCGCTGGTCGCGGTAGCATTGGCCGATGTAGTAGAGGACCGGCCCGCCATCGAGCATCCCGCCCGTCGTGACGATCACTTCGCCGTCATGTAGTGCCCGCTTCCGCTCGGCCGGGCTCTCGACGACGCGGACCCCGTCGAGGGCCCGGCGGAACCGGTGCGCGTCGGCGAGGTACTCAGGGGCGGCCCGGTAGATCTCGTTCACCTTCCGCGCCATCCCATCGAGCCAGACCTCGTAGCCGCTCGACTGGAGCGCCATCAAGACCTCCTGGGCCCGGCCGACGGCGAACGCCGGAATGATCACCTTGCCGCCCCGGTCGATGGTGGCAGCGACCTGGTCGCGGAACCGTCGTTCGGTCTCCTTCCGGTCCGGGTGCTCCCGACCGGCGTACGTCGACTCCATCACGAGGACGTCGCACCCGATGGGCTCGGCGCCGGCGACGAGGTGGGTGGGGATCGTCTGGACGTCGCCGGTGAAGAGCACGTCGGAGGCGCCGCGGTAGAGGTACATCGTCGCGCCGGGGATGTGCCCGGCCGGGGTCAGCTGGACCTCGATCCCCTTCGAACGGAACGTCCCGTGCCGCTCGACCGCCTGGAAGCGGGCGTGGAGCGCCCGGATATCGGCCGGGTCGTACGGGGGCAGGTACCCCTCGAGCTTCGCGACCTTGAGCGCATCCCGGGTGAGGAGGTCGGCGACGGCGATGGTGACCGGCGTCGCGATGACCCGCGTCGAGGGCAACCGGCTCAGCACCGGGGTCATCCCGGAGTGGTCGAGGTGCGCGTGGGAGAGGAACGCCGCGTCGAGCCGCGCGGGGACCGGACGCGGGTAGCTCGGCGGGTCCGTCGGGGTCATGCCGTAGTCGAAGAGGAGCGTCCGCCCCTGGTCGCGGACGACGAGCCCGAGCGAGCCGACCTCGCTCGCGCCGCCGAGAAACTGGAGTTCCATCCCGCGGCGCTACGGGGAGGTCGATTTAACGTCCGTCTCGGACCGCTCCGGGTGCTCCCGTTCGGGGGCGGTGAGGCGAAATAGTCCGCCCCCGGTCGTCGCCCTCGTGGCGGTCCCCTTCGCCCGGGAGCTCGAGATCCTCTTCCGGGTCTGCCAGGCCGGTCGCCAGACCGTGCGCGAGTCGCTCCTCGCTCCCCATCGCGGCGACGTCGTCGCGATGGGGGCCGACGGGTCGCCGACGGAGGAGCTCGATCGCCGGGCCGAGGCCCGCATCCTCGCGGTCCTCGAAGAGGAGGGCGTCGACTGGGACGTGGTGAGCGAGGAGGCGGGACACGTCGTCCGCGGCGGCGGCCGGACCCTCGTCCTCGATCCGATCGACGGCAGCCACAACGTGCTCCGGAACCTCCCGTACGCCAGCATCTCGATCGCGCTCGGAGCGTCGACGCTGGGCGGCGTCGACGTGGGCGTCGTCCACGACCTCTTCACCGGCACCACCGCCTGGGCGACGCGGGGGGGCGGGGCGTGCGTCGACGGACGACGGGTCCGGGTCCGACCGTGGAACCCGAAGGGCGAGCTCTTCTTCCTCAATCTGGGGCGGCATGCGACGCCCCGGGCGCTCGCGCTCGCCGGCCGGGGCCGGCGGGTCCGGGCGCTCGGCTGCGCCTCGATCGAGATGGTGACGGTGGCGACGGGTGCCGCCGACGCCTACCTCTTCGAGAACGACACGCCGAACCGCAACCTCCGCGTGACCGACATCGCGGCGGCGTACCGGATCGTCCTCGAGGCGGGCGGCGGCGTCGGGGACGCGACGGGCCGGCCCATCGACGCGATCCCCCTCGAGCTCGGCCACCACACGAGCGTCCTCGCGTGGGGCGACCCGGCGCTCGCCGCGTCGTTCGCCGAGGGCGGCACCCCATGAGGGTCGGGCTCGCGGCGAAGCCGGAATCGAAGCGCGCCATCGCGCTGGCCCGCAAGGCGATCGACCACCTCGCCGGCCGCGTCGAGCTCGTCGTCGCCGAGGAGACCCATCGCGCCCTCGGGCGGACCGAGGGGCTCGTCGCGCCGTTGGAGGGGCTCGAAGCCGACGCGCTCGTCTCCGTCGGCGGCGATGGGACGTTCCTCTACGCGCTCCAGCGGTGCGGCGCCCCGCTCCTTCCGATCAACGCGGGCACCGTGGGGTTCTTGGCCGAGGTCAACGGGAGCGACGAGCCCGCGTTCCGGACCGCCCTCGACCGGCTCGTGGCCGGCGAGTACCTCATCGAGGAGCGGATGAAGCTCGCCTCGGAGTGGCAGGGCCGCAACCTCCCCGACGCGACGAACGAGATCGTCCTCCACACCGACCAGGTCGCGAAGATGCGGCTCTTCGAGATCGCCGTGGACGGTCGGCCCATCGGCCGGATCCGGGCCGACGGGATCCTCCTCGCGACGCCCACCGGTTCGACCTCGTACTCGCTCTCGGCGCTCGGCCCCATCGTCGACCCGGCGCTGGAAGCGATCGTCGTCACCGCGCTCGCGCCGTTCGAGACGACGCAGCGTGCGGTGCTCATCGACCCGCTGCGCACCGTGAGCGTGCGGGCGGTGCTCCACGAGAAGGGGGTCATCGTCGTGATCGACGGGCAGAGCGAGTTCCGCATGCCGGGCGGCGAGCGGCTCCTCGCCTACCGGTCGCCCCGGCGCGCCTCGTTCGTCCGGCTGGGGGTCCCGTTCTTCGAACGGCTCCGGGGCCGGCGGGTCCTCCCGTGGGGCGACCCCGGCGTCGGGGGGGAGGCCGACGGCGATGCCGATCTTCCGCCCCCAGCGTAAGCGGGACCCCGACGCGCCGCGGCTCGGCGCGACGCCGACGGCGATCACCCGGCGGTGCCTCACCTCGGCGCTCGCGTGCGCCCGGTCGACGTACCCCAACGAGTTCGGGGGCATCCTCCGGGCCGACGAGCCCGGCGTGATCAGCGAGCTCCTGCTCCTCCCCGGGACGACGGCCGGTCTCCGGCACGCGAACTTCCAGCTCTACATGCTCCCCGTCGACCTCGGCGTCGCCGGGACCGTCCACTCCCACCCGTCGGGCGCGCTCCACCCGTCGGACGCCGATACCCGGCTCTTCCGGCACTGGGGCCGCCGCCATCTGATCCTGGGCCATCCGTACGGCCGGGGCGACTGGCGGGCGTACGACGGGAGCGCGTCGGAGATCCGGCTCCAAGTCGTCGGCCCCGATGAGCCGGACGCCGGGGTCGGCACCCCCCCCGCGTACCGCCCCCGGGCGCTCCACCGGGGCGAGCCGCCCCGCGCCTGGGTCCCGGACGCCGAGTAGATCGCCGTTACTCGCGCATCGGGATCGTCGGGACCGGCAGCCGCTCCGGGTGGGCCGTCGGGTTCCCGAGCGGACCGGACGCGCGCTGCGGCGGGCTCCAGAGATCGTTCGCTCGGGCCAGGACCTCAAGGAAAGCGATGAACCCGCGGAAGGTCGCCCGATAGAGCCGGGTGTGGTTGCCCTCCCAGTCGAAGAAGTCCCGGAGGAGCGCCTTCGACTGGCGGAGCCCGTGGGAGAGGGCCCGCTTGAACACCTCTTCCTGGACCGCGCTCAGCCGGTCGCGCCGGAACCAGTCCTTCGACTTCAAGTGCCCCAACGGGACGAAGAACATCGGGACCAGGATCGCCTTGAAGTCCCAGAGGTCGTCGAGGAGGTCGATCGTCCGCAGGACGTCGTCCTCCGTTTCCTGCGGGAGCCCGACGATGAACGTGCAGGCGGGGTAGACCTTGTTGTCGTTCATGAGCCCGGCCGCCTGGACGACGAGCTCCGGCCACTGCGACGCCTTGAACGGCGCGACCTTTCCCGGCATCGCCGCGGTGATGAGCCGGGGGCTCCCCGTCTCGACACCGACCTCGACGCCCCACCAGTCCTGCTTGTCGTCGAGGAGGACCTCGCCGCACTTCTGGAGGAGGTACGGTTTCGTCATCAGCGACGCCACCGCCACGTGGCTCCAGCCGACCTGGTCGTAGTACCGCTTCGCGAGCTTCAGGAGCGGGAGGAGCTTGTCCTCCCGGGGCATGATGTTCGGGCTGCCGTAGAAGTAGACGTCATCGGAGTGGAGGAGCCCCTTCTTGACGCCGATCGCCGCATTGACCCGGAGCTCCTCTTCGATCTTCTCGAGGGGATACCACCGGGTCGGCCGCGTCGTGACCGAGCAGAACGAGCATCCCCGGCAGCAGCCCCGGCCGATCTCGATGAGCCCGTTGACGCTCGGGTAGCGGATCGACGAGATCTCCGGCACGCTCGGCGCGTCCTTCGGGGTGAGGACGACATGGGGCGGAAGGAACTCGTCGGCGAGCGCCTTGCGCACCAGCTCCCGGACGAACTGGTCGGCCTCGCCCTCCACGACGGAGTCGATGCCGCCGATCGACTGGACGAACTCCCCGATCCATGGTACCTTCGACTGCGTCGAGGGGGAGAGCTGCCAGGCGCACGGCCCGCCGGCGATGAGCTTCATCCCCTGCCGCCGGGCCTCGAGGACGTGGGGCTGCGAGAGCATCCGCTTGAAGTTCACGCAGTTGAGCGGTTCTTTCCCCATGACGCCGCCGAACGTCGATGACGGCGGGTTGAGCCCGAAGTAGTCGTGGCCGGAGACGAGAAGGACCTTCGCCTGGCCGGGCATGTACCGGTCAAGGTAGCCGGGGTGGACGATCCGGGCATCGAACCCGGCATCGAGGAGCGACGCCTCGATCTTGCGCATCCCGTACGGCGCCTGCCGCGGGTGGCCCTCCTCGTCGACCGGCATGAGGGGGAAGAAGAGCCGCTGGTACACCGACTCCGGAAAGACGTACGCGGGGCTCGTCGTCCCGAACCCGAGGAACTCCTTCCCGTGGTGGTTGCTCATCATCGTCCAATCGCACGTGATGACGACTTCGGGCACGTTTTTCACCTCAGAACGCCGGGCTGGGTGGTTGGAGGAGGCCCTCGTTCATAACCCCTCCGAAAGTGGGGGACGACCCGTCGGGAGGCCCCGGCGGGCTACCCGGGGTCGGGCTCGTCGTCGTCGCGCGGGAGCACCCCGTCGAGCCCCTCGCCGCCGTCCTCGGCCGGCTCGTCCCCGTCGGTCTCCCGGAACGCCGGGTCGCGCTGCATGAGATGGATCCGGACGCAGTCCCGATGCGCCGGGTGACCGTTCCAGCCGCTCTGTTCCGTCGGCTGGGTGATCGGCTCCCGACAGAGCGTGCACAGCTCCGGCGGTGCCACGACCCAGGCGATCCGCCGCGGGGGCGCGGTCATGGGCTCCGTCGTACGGCTACGACCGTCTTCTACCTTGCGAGCGCCCGAGCCGAATCCGGGATACGACCTTCACGACCAGCACCGAGATACGACCGTCGGGTCCTGCCGGCCGCCATGGACCCGCTCGCCGAGATCCGACGGCGCCGGGTGGCGCTCGGGATCCCGCTCGGCGATCTGGCCCGGGCCGTGGGCCGGAGCGACGCGACGATCTCCCGGATCGAACGCGGTCAGATCCGCCCCTCGTACGAGCTCGTCCAGCGTATCCTCGCGTACCTCGACGCCCATGAGGACGCGGCGACCCCGAACCTGCGGGCGGCCGACGTGATGAACCGGTCGGTGGTGAGCGTCGACGGCGGGACCGATCTCGGACGGGCGGCCCACCTGCTCGAGTCGGGAGGGTTCTCCCAGCTCCCCGTCGTCGACCGGGGCCGCGTCACGGGCTCGCTCAGCGAGTCGGCGCTCCTCCGCGCACTCGCCCGGACCGACGGCGCCCGGACCCGGGTCCGCGAGGTCCAGGAGGTCGCCTACCCCCAGGTCGACGAGGGGTTCCCGGCCGACCTGCTTGCCGGCCTTCTCGCCCGCTACCCCGCGGTCCTCGTGGTGGGCCACGGGGAGCTCACCGGGATCATCACGCGGGCCGATCTTATCCGCGGGCTCCGGGGCACCCGGCTCCGCCGGCTCGCCGAACCGACCCCGGGTTCCCCGGTGGCGATCGGCGCGACCGCGTCGACTACCGGCCCCCGACGGCCCGGCGGATCGCCGTCCCGATGAGATCGGCGGCGACGATCCCGACCCGGTCGGCGACGGCCCCTGGATAGCGCGCGATGGGGGGCCGACGCCCCTCGCCGGTCGTGGCGCCGAAGAGGACGTCGCCATCCGTCGCGGTGAAGATCGGCACGACCGTCCGGGCGACGCCCCCCTCGGCGATCTGGAGCGCTCGCTCGAGCGCCGGGCGATCTAGGGGCACATCGGTGACGACGGCGACGAGGGTGGTGCCGGCGGCCGTGGGATGGGCGCGCTCGCCCGACACCGCCTCCGTGGACGGCGGAACGAGGCGTCCCCGGCGGCGCGCCCCCGCGATCCAGCGACCCGTGCGCGGGTCCCGGACCGCGCCCACGGCGTTCACGACGGCGAGCACCCCGACGGTCCCTCCCCCCCGGAGGCGGCCCGCGGCCGACCCGAGACCTCCGGGTTGGGCGCCGTCCCGACCGAGGTACTTCCCCAGCGTCGCGCCGGCCCCCGCCCCGACCCGTCCGTACGGGACGGGGCGGCGGTCCGCGTCGCGGGTCGCTTGGGCACCGAGCGCCGCGTAGTCCTCGAGCGGTCCGGCGGCGCGGGGGAGGTCGAAGAGCGTCGCGCCGCTCACCGGGGCGACGCGGCGGGGGTGTTGGAACACCGTGTGCCCGCCCCCTTCTCCGAGGATGGTGTCGCGGACGCCCCGGGCCGCGTCGAGGCCGTGGAGGCTACCGCCGGCGAAGAAGAGCGCCCAGCGACGGCCGAAGGTCGCATCCGACCGCAGCGACGCGGTGTCGTACGTCGTGCACGTGCCCCCAGGGGTCCGAACGACGGTGGGGACCGCCCGGTCGAACCGGACGACGGTGACACCCGTCGCGGCCGAGGCGGCCGTCGCGTGGGCCACGCGCACTCCCGGAACGGCGGTGAGCGAGTCGCCCCGTGTCCCCCGGGTCATCGGCGGCGCAACGCGTTTGCCTAGGCTTAAGGGGCGTCGGTCCTCCGGGAACCGAATGTCCCAGGCGAAGACCGCCCGATCCGGCGGCCCGCCGGCGGCGTTCCGCATCGCCCGGAAGTGCCCGCTCGGGCGCCACCCGCTCCTCGATGTCTTCCCGGAGCTCGACCGGCTCCCCGCGGCGAGGCGGCTCGTCCCCGACGCCGCCGACCGCCGGCGGCTCTTTGGGGACACCTGCGCCGAGCTCGTCGCCGAGGACATGTGGATGTACATCGCCCCGTGGAAGATCCCACCGGACGCCCGGGGACGCTGGAAGCCGGTCGTCACCCCGGCCGGGTCCGACTGCGTAGTGATCGGGGCGTCGCATCTGCGCGAGAGCCCGTCGCTCACGCTCTACCTCGACATATTCCACGAGCTCTGCCACGTGCTCCAACGCTGGGCCGGCCGCGAGCTCTGGGACCGGCGGTACTCCTACGTGCGCCGGCCGACGGAGGTCGAGGCGTACCAGTTCGTCGTCGACGAGGGGCGTCGGCTCGCCGTCGACGACGCGGTGCTGCGCGACTACCTCAAGGTAGAATGGATCGACGACGACGAGTTCCGCCAGCTCCTCGACGCGGTGGGCGTCACGCCGGCGTAGGCGCCGCCGGGGGCCCCCGGCGCGGCCGGGATCGCCGCGTCCGTTTCCCGAGGACGCGAGGGTTTATCCTGCGCCTCCCCGCTGAATTGGTCCCGCGCGGCGGTCGGGGGACGTCCGGTGGACATCAAGGTTCGCGCGGCGCTCCGGCCGTCGAGCAACGACCTCTGGTTCTTCGCCTATCTGCCGCTCGCCGTCGCCGACGGGATCGCCATGCCCCTGATCCCGCTCCTCGCGCTCCAGCACTTCGGCGCGGGGGCGTTCGCGGTCACCATCATCATCGCGGCGAGCGCGATGAGCCAGGTGCCGTTCACGATCCTCTGGGGAAACCTCTCCGATCGGGTCGCCCACCGGAAGTACTTCCTCGTGGGCTCGTTCCTCGCGACGGGCGCGAGCCTCATCCTCATCGCCCTCGCGGGCGATCTGATCACCTACTTCTGGCTCAACGTCGCCGAGGGGCTCGCGTCGGCGGCGAGCGCGCCGATCGGCACGATGCTGCTGCTCGAGACCCGCCACAAGCGGTGGTGGCCCCAGGACATCGGCCTCTTCGGGCTCATCTCGGGGCTCGGCACGACGGTCGGTCTCGGGCTCGGGTTCCTCTGGCTCTTCGTGATCGGCCTCAACTACCCGATCATCAGCGTGATGACGGCGCTCCTCGTCCTCGCCGGGGTCCTCGCTCTCGTCTCGGCGGTCATCGCCGTGGCGTGGATCGAGGAGCCGACGGTGAGGCTCGACCGGCGGAGCCTCGCCGATCTCGTGAACCTCCACCGGGGCGTCGTCGAGCGGATCCGGCACGTCCGGAGCCGGGTGCTCAACATCCTCGAGCTCACCCGGGCCCGGGCCGAGCCGCTCCCCGGGAAGGAGATCCTCTTCCTGGTGGCGCTCGGGGTGATGACCCTCGGCTTCGAGATGTTCTACGGCCCCTTCCCGGTCTTCCTCTGGCAGAACGCGCAGTTCAACGACGCGGCGGTGTTCATCGTCTACCTGGGCGCGTCGGCCGCCTCGACGGCGCTCTTCTTCCATTCGGGGAAGGCCGTCGAAGCCCACTCCCCGAAGCTCGTCTTCATCGAGTCGCTGGGCGGCCGATTCCTCCTGATCCTCCTCTTCCTCTGGGGGCCCGCGTACATGCTCCTCGGCTACGGGAGTGCCGCCCTCGTCGGCTGGGTCACGCTCCTCAACGCGCTCATGGGGGTCACCTGGGCGTTCGTGAGCACTGCGAGCACCCTCTTCCTCGTCCGGATGGTGGGCCGATCGAGCCGGGGCCGGGCGCTCGGCCTCTACAACGCGGTGGCGGGTGCCGGCGCGCTCGTCGGAACGCTCGCGGGCGGCTACCTCTTCGCGAACTATGGCGTCGGCGTCGCGTACTCCATGGCCGCCGTCGCCGTCGCGGCCGGCACTATCCTCCTCCTGCCGATCCCGTACCACGTCTTCACCCTCCCGCGCGCCGCGGTCGCTCGCCGGCACTTCGGGGGCGTGCGGGCGACGTCGGCGCCGCCGTGGGGCCGCGACGCCCGCCCCGCCGGCGGGTCCCACCACCGTTAAGCCCGTCCGGACGAGCGGCGCCGGGGACGGGCGACCGATGGCCGAATCGTTCGGGGAACGGCTCGGGCGACGGCTCGCGCTCGGCCTCCGCCACCCGTTCGCCTGGGCCCGGTACGTTTGGATCCGGGAGATCCGGCCGCGGGAGGTCCGCTTCGCGGAGCACCCGCGCTTCCTCGACTGGGGCCCATCGTACCGCGTCGCGCGCCGGGCGCTGGAATCGCTCTCGGGAGCCTCACCGGAAGCGCTCGACGGCTACTTCGCCGAGCTTGCCCCCCTCCATCGGGACCTGCTCCGGACCGTGGGCCGGCTCCCGAGCGCGGGCGCGCTCATGCAGGCGCCGCTCCTCTACGTGCTCGTTCGCGCGGCCCGCCCCCGGTGGCTCATCGAGACCGGGATCTCGTCGGGGATGAGCACCCGGCTCCTCCTCGAGGCGCTCCGACGGAACGGTGGCGGCCATCTCGACTCGATCGGGCTCGGGCGGTTGGCCCTGCGGGCCGAGACCCGGGCCGCCGACGTGGGGCTCGGCGACCGGTCGGTGGGGTGGCTCGTGCCGGACGGTTTCGACGACCTGTGGACCGTTCACCTCGGGCGGAGCGTCGACGTCCTCCCCAGCCTTCTCGACGCCCACGAGGGGCCGCTCGACCTCTTCCTGCACGATAGCCTGCACGAGTACGCCACGATGCAGGCCGAGTACGCCCTCGCCGCCGGCCGGCTCCGGCCGGGGGGTCTCCTCCTCTCCGACGACGTTCACGCCAACCGGGCGTGGCCGGACTTCCTCGCGGAGCGTAGGCTTTCGGGCGCCGTGGAGCTCGACCACGACGTCGGCGCCGTGGTCTGGCCCGACCCTAACGGAACATCTCCCAGACCAGGGTCCGGATAAGCAGCCCGAGGGCGAGGTTCGCGAAGAACCCCTCGAGCTCGGCGGGCGCGTCGCGCAGCGCGCACGACCGGAAGCCGAGCTCGCCGCTCGCCACGAGCCGGCCACCCGTGAGGATGCCGAACTTCCCCGTGAGCTTCTCGTGGATCTCGAACGCCGATCCGCCGAACTCGAAGCTGATCGGGCCGAAGAGCGACGACCGGGTGCGCCACTTCTGCTCCCCGATCTGGACCAGGATCTCGTCCTTCTTCGCGTGGTACGAGACCGTGGAGTGGACCACCGTCGGCTCCGGCGACCGGAACGTCTCGTACGTCGTCGCGAAGAGCGACGTGATGCGCCGCGTGAGCGCGCTCGTGCCGCTCCCGACGGGTCGGCCGACCCACGTCTCCTCGCCGACCTTCATCTCGACGACGTTCTGCAGCACGCGGGCCGTCGCCTGGATCATCGACGCCGTCCGATGACGGTCCCCCGCCTATAACCCCTCGACAGGACGGCGGCACGATTGTTCCGCGCAAACGACTTGGCCGACGACCGGTAGCCGCGACGTGACCGGGCCGTGGGCACCGCCCTCGACGGACCGGGCGCTGGGCCTCGACTTCTTCGCCACCGCATCGGCGCCCATCGCGGCGCGGATCAAGGCCGACCCCGACGACTTCCACGTCACCGAGGTGTCGGCGTACCCGCGACCGGCCGTCGACGGGCCGTTCACGGTCCTCACGGTGCGGAGCCGGGACTGGGAGCAGCACGAGCTCGGCGAACGGATCGCCCGGGCGCTCCGGCTCGCCCCCAACGCCATCGCCTGGGCGGGGACGAAGGACCGCAGGGCCGTCGCCGAGCGGCTCGCCTCGTACCGGGGGATGCCCCCCTCGGGACCCATCGAGATCCCCCGCGTCGAGATCGTCGATGCGTACCGGGCCCGGGACGGGCTCTCGCTCGGGCATCACTTCGGCAATGCCTTCGCGATCCGGCTCGCCGGACCCACCGCGGAGGAGGGGCTCGCGGAGGCCGTCGCCGCGCCGCTCCGCGAGCTGCGCGCCGCCGGGGGGTTCCCGAACTTCTTCGGCCCGCAGCGGTTCGGGGAGGTCCGACCGGTGACCCATCTCGTCGGCCGACGGATCGTCGCTGGCGATCTCGACGGCGCCGTGGAGACGTACCTCACCGAGGTGGTCGATCCGTCGGACCGGCTCGGCGTCGAGGCCCGCCGTGCGTACGCCGATCACCGGGACCCGGTGCGGGCGCTGCGCGAGTTCCCGCCGCAGTTCCGCTTCGAGCGGCAGCTCTTGGACCACCTAGCCCAGGGGCACGGAGCGGCGCGCGCGCTCCGGTCGCTCAGCCGGAACCTCCGGCTCCTGTTCGTCCACGCGTTCCAGTCGCTGCTCTTCAACCGGTGGCTCTCGGCCCGGCATGCCGAGGCGCTGCCGCTCGACCGACCCGTCGCCGGCGACCGGGTCCTCCGCGTCGCCGTCGACGGAACGACACCGGGGGCCGAAGCGGTGGAGGTGAGCGCCGACAACGTCGAGGAGGTGGCCGACACCGTCGCGCGGGGCCGCGCCCGGCTCGCGGGGCCGCTCGTCGGCTACGCGACGCCGCGCGGGTTCGGCGCGCCCGGAGCGATCCTGGAGCGACTGCTCGACGAAGAAGGCGTCGCTCGCGAGCGGTTCCGGCTGCCGGAGTTCCCCGAGGTCGCGAGTGCAGGGACGTGGCGGCCTGCCTGGGTGGACCTACCCCCGGTGGGCGTGCGGGGCGACCGACGGCCCGAGCTCGGCCCGGACCTCGAGGATGGGGCGTGGCTCACCTTCGCTCTCCCGAAGGGGACGTACGCGACGGTCCTCCTCCGGGAGGTCCTCAAGACCGGGGCGATCGCGACGGGCTAACCGGTCGCGGGGCCTCTCGAACCGAGGCTACTAATACGGGTCGCCCCCGGATGAACGCCCGCGGAGGGCGCGGTGGCGATCGAGGCTCCCCGCGCCTGGTTCCATCCGCTCGACGCGATCCCAGCGCCGTCCGAGACCGATCTCGCGGGGCCGGTTCCCCGGATCGCCACCGGGGTCGCCGACTTCGACCATCTCTCGACGGGGCTCCCGGCCGGATCGGTGGTGCTCCTCGCCGGCGATGCGGGTGCCGGTCACCAGGAGTTCGCGGTCACGAGCGCGGCCCACACCATGTTCCACTACGATCACCCGACGCTCCACGAGTTCTACCTGGGGTCGACGCGTGGCCCGTTCGCCCATCCGAAGGGCGTCGCCTACGTGAGCTTGAGCCGGTCGCGGGAGCAGGTCCTCGCCGAGATCCGGGGCGCGTTCCACGACGTATTCCCCTCCACGATCGAACGGCACCTCGCGTTCCACGATCTGTCGCCGGCGTACTTCAACGACTCCGTGGTGCCGAGCGACTGGTCGTCGGTCGCACGCCCCCTGCTGGCGCCGGAGACCGGGACCGGCTCGCTGCCTTCGACCCCGGGCCCTCTGGCCGCCCTTGCCGACGCGCTCGAGACCGGCGGGCCGGGGAACCTCGTGATCGTCGACTCGCTCACCGATCTGCTGGTCCGCCGGAACGTCGAGCCCGAGGCGCTCCTCACCCTCGTCAAGGGGCTCCGGCGGCGGGCGAAGGGGTGGGGCGGGATCGTCTACCTGCTCCTCTCCCGGGGCGTCGCACCGGCGGCCACCGAGCAGGCGCTTTACGACTCCGTCGACGGGGTCCTTGCGTTCTCCTGGACGACGAGCGCGCTCCACTCGCACCGCAGCCGGACGATGCTCATCGAGAAGTTCATGCCGGTCCTGACCCGGATCCCGTCGGAGTACCAGGGCCGGTTCGTCATCCAGATCGACGCGCGCGGAGGGCTCGTCACCACGCAGTATGAGCGGATCTGAGTCCGGGGCCGTGGCGAAGGTCCCGACGGGGATCGCCGGTCTCGACGAGATGCTCGGTGGCGGTCTCCCGCAGGGCCACGTCGTCCTGGTGACCGGGCTTCCCGGCACCGGCAAGACGTGCCTCGGCCTCCAGTTCCTCCTCGCCGGCGCCGCGGCGGGCGAGAAGGGGGTCTTTCTCTCCCTCGAAGAGGACGCCCCCGCCCTCCTCACGAGCGCCCGCCAGTTCGGGTGGCCCGTCGACGCGGCGGCCGAGCGGGGGACGTTCCGCATCGTTCGGCTCGACCCCCGGGAGACGAAGCAGAGCCTGGAGCGGATCCGGGGCGAGCTCGGGAAGGAGCTCGCCTCCCTCGGGGCCCGACGCATCGTCGTCGACTCGGTCTCGCTCCTCAACATGCTGAGCGCCGACGAGACCGGCCGCCGGCAGACGCTCTTCGCCCTCGCCGGCGCGTGCCGGGCGAGCGGTGCGACGACGATCCTCACCGCCGAGGCCGACCCCACCCATCCCGAGGTGTCGCGCGACGGGCTCAGCGAGTACGTCGCCGATGGGGTCCTCCTGCTCGGGTACGCCAACGGCGCCGACCGCCGGCGCGTTGGCCTCTCGCTCCGTATCCTCAAGATGCGACGGACCGCCCACGCGCGGAGCGTCCAGCCGTACACGATCGGCGCTACCGGTATCCAGGTCGACGCGAAGGCCGTCGACTTCGGTCCCCCCGGCTAGCGACCGTTTCATCGCCTCGGCACAACGGCCATCTCCCCGGACCGCCTCGACGGTCCCGGTCGCGATGCGGTGGGTCGTCTACGTCGACATGGACGCCTTCTACGTCGCCTGCGAGCTGCGGGATCGGCCCGAGCTGCGGGGCCGGCCCGTCGTGGTGGGACCGGATCCCAAGGCCGGCCCGACGCGGGGCGTCGTCCTCTCGGCGAGCTACGAGGCCCGGGCCTTCGGGCTCCGGAGCGCCATGCCCGCCGGCATCGCCGATCGCCAATGCCCGGACGCTGTCTGGATCCCGGCCGACTTCGCGAAGTACGAGCGGCTCTCGCACGCGGTCGTCGAGCGGCTCGGCCGTTGGGCTGACGACGTACGCCCGCTCAGCATCGATGAATCCGCTCTCACCGTCGAGGCGCCCGGTCCCGAGTCGGTCGAGGCGGTCGCCCGCTCGATCCAGGCCGACCTGCGCACCGAGCTCGATCTGCCCGCCTCCATCGGGGTCTCGACGAGCCGTCCGGTGGCCAAGATCGCGAGCGACCAGGCGAAGCCCGGAGGGGTCCGCGTCGTCGCCGCCGACGCCGTCGCCCCGTTCCTCGCGCCGCTGCCGGTGGGGGCGATCCCCGGCGTCGGTCCCAAGACCTCGGAGCGGTTGGGCGCGTCCGGGTTCGTGACCATCGGCGATCTCGCGACCCGGCCCCTCACCCAGCTCCGGTCCGCGGTGGGGGGCTTCGCCCTCGAGCTTCGACGCATCGCCCGGGGCGAGCACGTCGATCCCGTCGAGCGCGACCCAGGGCCCCGGTCCCGCAGCGTCGACCGGACGTTCCCCACCGATCGGGCCGACCTCGCGTCGGTCGTGGCGGCGCTCCACGAGAGCGCGGACGAGCTCGGGACGGCGCTCGACCGGGAGCGGTTCCGCTACCAGACGGTGAGCATCGGCGTCCGGTGGAGCGACTTCGCTCGGGTCCAGAGGAGCCGGACCCTCCCGGCCAGCGCCGAAGGGGCCGGCGAGCTCCGGCGGTGGGGCGAGCGGCTCCTCGTCGACCTCTGGCACACCGAGGGCGCCCGCAAGGGCCGCGCCGTTCGCGGCCTCTCCGTCGGGGCCGAGCGGCTCACGCCGAAGCACGGGCGCCCGCGGTCGCTCGATGCGTACCTGCCCGGCGCCACGCCGATATAGTCCACCGTCCCACCGGCCGACGGTCCGTCGGTTGGCGACGATCGCGATCCTGGGTATCGTCGTCCCCCTCGCGGTGGCGCTCGTCCTCCTCCTCGTGATCGCCGTCGGCGCCGGCGCGCTGGGCTCGCTCCTGGGGCTCGGCGGCGGGCTCGTCCTCGTGCCCGCGATCGTCGTCCTCTTCGGGATCGACATCCACTTCGCGATCGCGGCGAGCCTCGTGAGCGTCATCGCCACGAGCAGCGGCGCCGCGACGAGCCGGGCCGAGCCGGGGTACGTGAACCTGCGGCTCGCGATGTTCCTCGAGACCGCCACGGCCGCGGGCGGCCTCGCGGGGGCGCTTGTCGCCGTCACGGTGCTCGCGGCGCGGAGCGACGTCCTCGAACTCGCGTTCGTGGCGGTCGTGGGGGTGGCCGCGGTCTACATGTTCGTCGGGCGCGAGCGCGACATCCGGCGCGGGGTGCCTGCACACCCGCTCGCGGTGCGGCTCGGGCTCGTCGGGGAGATCCCGCGACCGTTCGCCGGCGGGAACGAGCGGTACGGGGTCATCCACCCGTGGTCCGGACTGGGCGTTTCCGGCCTCGCTGGCGTGGCCTCGGGACTTTTCGGGATCGGTGGGGGTCTCATCAAAGTCCCGGCGATGAACGCGCTCATGAACGTCCCGATGCGGGTCGCGACCGCGACGTCGACGCTCATGATCGGGGTGACCGCGGCGGCCGGCGCTCTCGTCTACCTCATCGTCGGGGACGTGGGCCTGCTCGTGGCCGCGCCGACGGCGCTCGGCACCCTCGCCGGGAGCCGGTGGGGCGCGCGGGCCCGGGATCGGATCCCCGTTCGTCAGCTGAAACCACTCTTCGCCGCGGTCATCGTTGCTGCGGCGGTCTCGCTCCTGGCCCAAGCGCTCGGAGTTCTTCCATGACGGGGGTGCCGCCCGCGTCGGCGGTCGGTGGGGAGGCGCCCACCGATCTGGCGAGCGGGGTGCGGTCGGTCCTCGTGGGCGGGATCGTCGTCTCCGCCGTGCTCCTGATCGTCGGGGTGCTCCTGTGGGCGAGCGTGGGGTTCGACGACGCGACGCTCACCGCGCCCGTCGGGCCCGTCGCGCCCGGGTCGCTCGACGCCTGGGCGGCCGACCTCGTCTACGGGGGGCTCGTGATCCTCGTCGCCACCCCGATCGCTCGGGTCGCCTACGCCACCCGCACGTTCGCCCGGCTCGGGGATCGGACGTACGCCGCCGTGACCGCGATGGTCCTCGCCCTCCTCGTCCTCACCGTCATCCTCGGGTACCTGCGGTGAGGAGCGCTTCGCCGGAAAGCGCCGTCGTCGACCGGCTGCTCGCGCCGGACCCGATCCTCGGCGTGCCGATCCCTGCGTACGCCGGTCGCTCGCTAACGAACCTCACGAACTCGGTCGTGCGGGCGCTCGGGGGCCGCGAGGGAGGGAGTTCGGCCGACCGGATAGTCCTCGAGCCCGGCGTCGATCCGTTCGGGGGCCGACGGGCGCCGGGTCCGGTCGTCGTCCTCCTCCTGGACGGATTCGGGTGGGACTCCTTCGAAGCGGTCTCCGTCGCCCCGGGGGAGCCGCTCGGCCGGTGGAGGGCCGCGGCCCGACCGATCACCTCGGTGTTCCCGACGACGACGACGGCGGCGTTGACGTCGCTCTCGACGGGCGTCGCCCCGGCCACGCATGGGCTCGTCGGGTACCATCAGTACCTGCCGCGGTTCGGGGTCGTCACCGACCTGCTCCGGATGAGCCCGGTGGGCGTCGCAGGGATGGACCTCCTCGTGACGCCCCGGTGGCGGCCGACCCAGGTACGCGGGGTAGCGACCCGGTTCCGCGACATCCCGGGTGCCCGCATCGTCTCCCGCGATCGGTTCGAAGGGACGGGGTTCTCGCGGGTCCTCTACGAGGGCGCCGGGTACACCGGCTACGCGACCGGCACCGACCTCGCCCACCAACTCGTCCGCCTCCTCGACCGCGACGATCCGCCCCCCCTCACCTTCGCCTACTGGGACGAGCTGGACACGGTCCAGCACCTCCGCGGACCCGGCGAGCGGGCCCTCGTCGACCTCGAGCTCGGCCAGATCGCCCGGCTCGTCGCCCACGTCGCCGAGCGCGTGGCCCCGTCCCGCGCGCGCCGCACGACCGTCCTGATCACGGGCGACCACGGCCAGGTCCCTGCGGCGAGGGCCCGACAGCTTCGGGTCGACCGGGTCCGACCCCTCGCCGAGGCGATGGCCCGCCCCCTCGCCGGTGACCGGCGCGCGGGATTCTTCGCCGCCCGGCCCGGTCGGGGTGGCCAGCTCGAAACGGCGCTCCGGCGGAGGCTCCCGCCGCACTCCCGGCTGCTCCCGCTCCCGCTCGCGATCGAGCGGGGCCTCTTCGGCCCCCGTCCCCGCCATCCGGAGCTCGAGGACCGGACCGGCGATTGGCTCGCCCTGGTGCCACCGGGCGCGGGGCTCGTCGCCCAGCTCCCCGGCGCTCCTCCCGCCCGACGCCATCTCGACGGGGCCCACGGAGGGCTCGACCGCCGGGAGCTCCTCGTCCCGCTGGTGGCCGCCCGACTCGCCGATCTCGGGACCGACCGGCGGCCGCGCCAACGGTAAAGGCGCTCGCGCCGGTCCTACGTCCGTGCCGCCGATCCGCCAGCCGATCCTCTCGCTCCTCGGGCATGTGGATCACGGGAAGACCACGCTGCTCGACCGGATCGCGGGATCGGTGCGGGCCGAGAACGAGCCCGGCGGGATCACCCAGCACATTGGGGCCATCGAGGTCCCCCGGGCGACGATCGAGCGGGTCTGCCAGGGGATCCTCAAGACCGAGCAGTTCAACGTTCCGGGCCTCCTCTTCGTCGATACCCCCGGCCACCGCTCGTTCGAGACGCTGCGCCGCCGAGGGGGCGCCCTCGCCGACCTCGCGGTCCTCGTGGTCGACGCCCGGGAGGGGATGATGCCCCAGACCCGGGAGTCGGTCCAGATCCTCCGCCACGAGAAGACCCCGTTCGCCGTCGCGCTCACGAAGATCGACCTGGTCAACGGCTGGCGCAAGCCGACGGGACCGGTCAGCCTCGCCCAGCACGTGGCCCGGCTCGGCCCCGACTTCTCGCGCGCGCTGGACGAGCGGGTCTATTCGCTCGCCGAGCAACTCAACGCCGTCGGGTTCTCCGCCGAGCGGTACGACCGCGTCGGCGACTTCACCCGGAACGTGGGCATCTGCCCGGTCTCGGCGAAGACGGGGGTCGGGATCGCCGAGCTCCTCGCGCTCCTCGTGGGCCTCTCCCAGCGGTTCCTCGCCGACGAGCTCGCCGTCGTCGATGCGGTGGGCGAGGCGACGGTCCTCGAGCGGAGCGATCAGAAGGGCGTGGGTCCCGTCGCGAACATCATCGTGTACCGGGGGGGGCTCGCCGTGGGCGATACGATCATCGTCACCGCGCGGACCGGACCGGTCACGACGAGGATCCGGGGTCTTTACCGGCCCGAGCTCCGGGGCCATGGCAGCCGGTCGACGCGCCTCCGCTCGCTCTCCGAGGTCCGGGCGGCGGCCGGAGTCTATCTGGCCGCGCCCGGGGCGGAGGATGCGCTCCCGGGCGGGCTCCTCAAGGTCGTCCGGAACGACGCCGAGGCCGAGGAGGTGCGGGCCCAGCTCGATCGCGAGAGCCACCCGGTGGCCGAGTTCGCCGAGAGCGGGATCGCGCTCTTCGCCGACACCCTGGGCGCCCTCGAGGCGCTCGCCTTCGAGTGCCGGGAGGCGTCGATCCCGATCCACGCGGCCGAGGTCGGCCCGGTGAACGGGGCCCAGGTCCTCCGCATGGCCACCGTCCGCGATCCGACGCACCGGGCGATCCTCGCCTTCAACGTCCCGGTCCTGCCCGATGCCACGCCCGAGGGCGAGGGCGGCCCGGTCCGGATCTTCCGGGGCGATGTGATGTACCGCCTCCTCGAGGAGTACACGAGCTGGCGCGACGAGGCGACGCGCGCCCTCGCGGCGCGGCGGCGGCTCGACACGATGCACCCGGCGAAGATCCAGGTCCTCCCGGGGTTCGTGTTCCGCAGTTCGAAGCCGGCGATCGTCGGGGTGAAGGTGCTCGCCGGTCAGATCCGACCCGGCGCCCGGCTCATGAAACCGGACGGGACCGAGGTCGGCGTCCTCAAGTCGCTCCAGCACGACGGCTCCTCGGTGGACCACGGCGACGAGGGCGCCGAGCTCGCCGCGTCGATCGACGGGGCGGTCGTGGGGCGGAGCCTCGCCGAGGGCGACGTCCTCCTGGTCGCCATCACCGAGACGGCGGCCCGGCTCCTCCGGACCGTCACGCTCACCGATGCCGAGCGCGACGTCCTCGACGAGATCGTCCGGCTCCGCCGGGCGACGAAGCCGTTCTGGGGTCAGTGACCCGGGTCCGGGGGCGAGGGCGGCGGGGGTCGCGGTCGGTCCGCGTAGACGCCGCCGCGGAGGAAGAGGCCGAGGTAGAGCGCGACGCCCCCGATGAACCCGACGGCGCCCACCGAGAGACCGAGGAAGAGCTGGCTCACTGGAGAGAGCGACGCCGTCGCGGCGACGGTCGTGGTCGCCGAGATGTGGACCGTGGCCGAGCCGCTCCCCGGGTTCCAGAACGTGACGAGGTACGGAAAGTGGAGGGTGCCCGAGACGTTCCACCAGCCGGTCGACGACGCGTTCCAGTGGTCGATCTCGCTCCAGTCGGCGCAACCGGCCCGGTCCGGCGGGCACCCGCCGCTCCCGAACACGGCGACGGTGAGCGGCGCCGACGAGACCCAGTGCACGCTGAGCACGCCGTCCACGGTCGATCCGCCCTCGATCGTCGTCGCGTTGGTCTGCCCCGGTGTCGCGAGCCAGGTCCCGGTCGAGGTGGCGGAGAGCCCGTTCGCGGGGATCGGGACGAGGGCGAGCGCAGCGACGCCGCCCGCGGCGACCACGAGGAGCGCTGCCCCGACGGCGACGAGCCCCGGCCGCACGGCGGACGCAGGCCCCGTTCGGGGGAAATAGGTTCCCCGACCCTCCCCGAGAATCCATCAATTCCCTATATACCGCCGCGGCGGTCCCACTAGCGTGTCGGACGGGGGCGTGCGCCCCGGGGCCGCGTCGCGCGGGCCGACCGACCTCGCCTGTCCGATGTGCCAGGCGACGACCCGGGTGCTCGACGAGGCGCGGGGCGAGACCCACTGCGCGGAATGCGGCCTCGTGTTCGGTTCGCCCGAGATCCTCGCGCCGCCCCCGCCGATCTCGGCGGAAGGGCGGTCGGAGGGGAGCGGCCGCGGGATCGGCCCCTTCGCCGCTCCCGGGGTGCGGCGTCGCACCCTCGGCTCGACGCTGACCCTCTCCCGGGACGGCCAGGGGCGACCGCTCCCGTGGCAACGGCGCTACGAGTTCCAGCATCTAAAACGCGTCATGCAGCGCCAGACCGCGAAGGTCGTCGACGGTCCCATGGACCGGTCGGAAGCCCGCGCGGCGATCGCGAATGCCGGGGAACGGCTCGGTCTCCCCCCCGTCGTCCTGGCCGAGGCTGAGCGGATCTACGGCGCCGCCAAGGACCGCGCGCTCTTCCGGGGCCGGAGCCTGCCCGCCGCGGCCGGTGCGTCGGTCTACGCGGCGTGCCGTCGCTTCTCGTTGCCGAGGACCCTCGCCGAGGTCGGCCGAGCCCTCGGCGCGCGGCGGTCCGAGATCGGGCGCGCGTTCAAGGTGGTCCAGCGCGGCGGCGTCACGACGGTCCCGTCGGTCGGCGCCCGCGCCTTCCTCGCCCGGTACGCCGAGGAGCTCGCGCTCTCCCCGACGGTCCGGTCGACGGTCGAGGAGATGATCGATGAGGCCCACGCGAGCCCCGAGCTCTCGGGCCTCTCGCCCCACGGCCTCGTGGCCGCGCTCATCTACCTCGCCGCCGAACGGTCGGGGGAGCGCCGGTCGCGGGCCGAGGTCGCCCGGGTGAGCGCGGTGACCGAGGTCACCCTGCGGTCGACGGGCCGGCTCGTCGAACGGCTCTTCGGACGGTCCCGCCGCCCGGGGTAACGTCGCCTACCCGACGAGATAGTAGCCGGCGGCCTTCTCGCGGACCTTGCGCCGCGCCAGCCCCTTCGTCTGGAGCTCCTGGAGCGCGTTCAGGACCATGTTCTTCGGCAGCTTGGTGGACTGGGTGATCCGCTCGGCGGTCCCCATCTTCTCCTCGCTCAGGAACGCCATGTCCTTCATCGACTTGTACACCTTGAGCGCGTTCCCCGACACCTCGTCCTCGATCCCCACGGGCCCACCGCGGGCGCCGAGCCGGGGTCGCTATTTAACGCGCGGTCGGGCGAAGCGCGCTCGAGACCGGGCCGTCGGGGGTTGAGCCGTCACAGGGTCCCGCCGATCGACGGCCGATCGATGAACTCCGCATCGGTCGCCCGGATACCAGCGTCGACGGCGCTCCGGTCGAGGATGCCGGAAGGATCGCCGTGGACGGACCGAAGGAGCGCGGCCCGCGTGACGACGGCGTTGCGCATCCCCTCGATCTCCCGTGCGAGGGCGTCCTCGAGGTCCCCGTCCCCGCCGTCGAGGAGGTCGTGCGCCGCCTGCCCGATCAGGAGGTCGCGCCCGGACGCGTAGAGCAGGTACCACCGCAGGAGCGCCGTCGCCTGCTGATCGAGTCGCGGCAGATCGGGGATCGCATACTCTCCGAGAGGCGCGGGCGTTCCGCCCCGCTCGTCGAGCGGGTAGACGACGGCCGAGCCCGCCTCCGAGCCGCCCAGGGCGAGCCGACCGAGCTCGGGGTCGAACGTGACCGGGAGCGCGTCGAGCCCCTCCTCGAGATCCGGGAGTGGGTCGAGCTGGGCGGCCGAGCGCAACGCCCGGTCGACGAGCGTCGCCCGCTCGTCGAGCAGGCTCATGGGGTCGACCCACCGAGCCTCCGCATCGAGCCGGTCGATGGCGCGCGCGTAGTCCCGGGCCGCCCGGATCACGCTCGACTGGGCGAGCGGGCGGCCGAGTTCCTGGAGGACGCTCGCGATCTCGTCGTCGAGCCCGATGGGGGCCGGTGCGGCCGGCGCTCCCTGCGCATCGCCCGCGAGCACGAGCCCGGGGCAGGAGAGGACCACGGTGGCCTGGATCCGGTCGCCGATGTGGACCGAGAGCGGGTACGACCGGCACGGGAACGGGCGGGCGCCGTGCGCGGTGCAGCGCAGCCCGTGCAAGACCGAGCATGCGCCGCCCTCGCCCTGGAGCGCGATCCGGCGGTATTCGCCGGGTCCGTCCAGGAGCGGCAACGAGGGGAGGATCGTGAGCAGGGCGCGCTGCTCGCTCCGATCCGCCGCCGGCGTCGCAAAGCAGCAGAGGCCACAATCCGGGCGGCACCGGAACTCCATCCCGTTGAGCGGCGATAGGTCGAGCTCGAGGCCCCTCGGTTCGTCGCTCGTACGCCCGGGCCCCCCGGGGGGTCCCGCCGGCGTCGGGGGAGCGCTCACCATCGTCCCGACGACCCCGACGAGTCGATAAAGGCCCGCGCCTCCGCACCGTTCGAACGAAGATGCGCGCGGTCGTGCTCGGGGGCGGAGGGCTCACGGGGCGGTGCGCCGTTCGCGATCTCGCGACGTCCGGGGTGTTCGATGAGGTCGTCGTCGCCGACCTGGATCGGGGGCTTGCCGAGCGGGCCGTCGAGCGGGCCGCCGGCGGAACGCCCCTCATCGCGGCGAAGCTCGATGTGCGCGACCGGGACGGCCTCGTCCGGCTGTTGCGCGGGGCCCGGGTCTGTGTCAACGCCGTCCAGTACCGGTTCAACGTCGACGTCATGGCCGCGGCGCTCGCGGCCGGCGTCGACTGCCTCGATTTTGGCGGGCTCTTCCACATGACCCGCCGGCAGCTGGAATGGGACGACCGGTTCCGGGACGCTGGGCTCGTCGCGATCCCGGGGCTCGGCCAGGTCCCGGGGGTTTCGAACGTCCTCGCCGCCGACGCGGTGGCCGACCTGGACCGGGTCGACTCGATCGTGATCCGGGACGGGTGGAAGGATTTCACCCAGGGCGGTCCACCGGTCGTCTTCACCTGGTCGCCGAGCACCTTCCTCGACGAGATGCTCATGCCGGCGGTCGTGTGGGCCGGCGGGCGGTACGAGGAGTCTCCACCGATGAGCCACCCGGAGGAGTTCGACTTTCCGGAGCCGATCGGCCGGACGGTCCTCTATCGGACCCTTCACTCGGAACCGGGGACCCTGCCAACGACGTTCGCCGCGAAGGGGCTCGCGCACTGCGAGTGGCGGGAGGGCGGGAGCGGGATCGAGGCGCTCCGGCTCCTCGCCGCGATCGGGCTCGGACAGGAGGAGGCGATCGACGTCGACGGCCAACGGGTCGTACCCCGGGCGGTATTGCTCGCGCTGCTCCGGTCGCGCGGGCTCCTGGGGTATCCAGATGGGGTCCGGGTCGACGACATGGAAGTCACGGACATCGAGGTCCGGGGTCACAGGGGCAGCGCCGCGGTGACCCGACACGCCGTCGCGGTATTCCGGTCCCGGCCCGATTGGGGGTTCGCGGCCACCGAGTACGGCGTGGGAACGGCGGGATCGGTCGGCGCGATCATGATCGCCCAAGGGCTCGTCAAGGCCCGTGGGGTGGTCCCGCCGGAGACGGCAATCCCCGCCGCTCCATTTCGCAAGTTGTTGGCGGACCGGGGTGTAGAAACTCGGATCTCCCCCCCGGACCCCCCGTTCGGCGATGTCCGACGAATGTCGGACTAGTCTCAATCGGCTCTACATTTCTGAGAATACTGTCGGTCGAAGTCGCCTCGATTCGACGGCCCGATTTCCCTCGCCGCGGCAGCCTTATGTAGCGACCTCCGGCTGGGTTCACCACCGTAGATGGTTCACTTATGGCGGAAACCGAACCCGCCCCAATCGCCCTCGCCGCTCGGCCGACGGGCTCGACCGAGCTAGCGGCCCCCGAACCCCGGGCGGCCGTCGATCCGTACCTTTACCCCTCCCTCGTTGCGGCGCCCGGGACCTCCGCGGGCGAGGCGGTCGAGACCCCCGCACCGCGTGCATCCACGGACCCCGCGAGCCTGCCGCCTCGTCCGGAGCCCACCGCGGCCCCCCCGGCGGACGTCCCGGCGGCGGAGGAGCCGGCCCCGCTCCCGATCACGGTCCAGCGGCTGGTCCCCAAGCTCCGGAAGAGCGCGAGGCTCTTCGCCGAAGGGAAGAAGCTCATCCCGAACTCGTCGAGCTCGCTCATCCGGACCGCGTCCTACGACCCCTGCCCGCCCTTCATCGCCCGGGGGAAGGGCGCCCGGATCTGGGACGTTGACGAGAACGAGTACCTCGACTTCAATCTCGCCTATGGGTGCCTCATCAACGGCCACGCGCCGGCCGCCCTCGTAAAGGCGATCCAGGAGCAGGCCGAGCTCGGGGTCCACTTCGCCGCCCCGACGGAGTTGGAGCTCGATCTGGCGAAGCAGTTCGCGCAGCTGGTGCCGTCGGCGGAGCGCGTCGCATTCTGTTCGAACGGGTCGGACGCGACGATGAACGCGATCCGGATAGCCCGGGCGGTCACGGGAAAGGATAGCCTCCTCAAGTTCGAGGGCCACTATCACGGGCAGCACGACTACGCGCTGATTTCCGCCGAGGCGCCGCCCGTCGTCGCCGGCCTCGATGAGTACCCCCGACCGCTCCCGAACTCGGCCGGCATCCCTCCCGGAGTGACCGACTATGTCACCGTCGCCCCGTACAACTCCGTGACCGCGTTCGAGCGGGTGGTCAAGCGCAACCGCGACCGGCTCGCCGCCGTCATCCTGGAGCCCGTGATGGCGAACGCCGGGATCATCCCGCCGGCCCCGGACTACCTCAAGCGGATCCGGGAGATCACGCGGGAGCACGAGATCCTGCTCATCTTCGACGAGGTGTTCACCGGCTTCCGTTCCGCCCCGGGCGGCGCCCAGCAGATCTACGGTGTCGAACCCGATCTGTCGTGCTGGGCGAAGGCGCTCGGCGGCGGCCTCCCCATCTCGGCGGTCTCGGGGAAGGCCGAGTACATGGACCACATCGCCCCGGGGCGCATCTCGTTCGGCGGCACCTACTTCGCGAACTCGCTCACCCTCGCCGGCGCCCTCGCCAACCTGCGGCTCCTCGCGAAGGGCGGGACGGCGCTCTACGATCGGTTCCGACGGATGACCGACCGGATGGAGAAGGGGATCGAGCAGGCGGCGCGCGACGCGAAGCTCTCGGTCCTCGTGCAGTCGGTACCGGGGATGCTCCAGTTCTACTTCACCAAGCGCAAGAAGATCACGAACTACCGGGAGGCGCTCAACATCGACTGGGACCTCTACCTGCGGCACCACCAGCTCCTCCTCGACAAGGGGGTGTACATCCACCCGGACAACTACGAGCGGCTCACCTTCTCCTCGGCCCACACCGAGAAGGACATCGAGCAGTTCATCGAGATCATCTCGGGAACGCTCCAGGAACTGAAGTCGATCCCCCGCGAGGCGCTGAGCTAGCCCGCCGCCCGCTCCCGGGGCGACGGTCGGACCCGGGCCGCCGGTCGGGTTCGATAACCCTTTTGAGACAGGGTCCCGTCGGGACCCCGTGGACGTCGGCGGGTCCCTCGGCGCCCGACCGCCCGGACGGTAGGATTGGGTCGCTCCCCGAGTGACCTGCTCATCTTCATCGGGAAGCGGCTCGCCCTCCTCGTTCCGACGCTCATCGGCGTCCTCGCGATCACCTTCGTCCTCTCCATCGTCGCCGCGCCGGACCCCTGCCAGCTCTGGTTCCCGAAGATCAAGCCGGCCCAGGTGCCCGGGTGCGTGAGCCGGTTCGGGCTCGACCAGCCGATCCCCATCCGGTTCATCGACTACTTGGCCCAGCTCGCCGCGGGCAACTGGGGGACCACCCCCGCCGGCGTCCCGGTCCTCCCCCAGATCGCCCAGTACGCCCCCGAGACGATCGAGCTCGTCCTCACCGCGCTCATCCTGATGGTCGTCGTCGGGATCCCTCTCGGGGTCATCGCGGCCAACCACTCGGGCCGCCTCGCCGACCACCTGGTCCGGATCTTCTACCTCAGCGGCTGGGCGATGCCGACATACGTCGGCGCGCTCCTCCTCGCCCTTCTCCTCGGCCCCGCCATCGGGCTCCCGTACCAGGGCGACTTCTCGAACCCGAACCCGCCGATCCCGCAGCCGACGCACTTCTCGGTGATCGACGGCCTCCTTTCCGGCCAGCCGTACTACTTTGGCGACGCGCTCGCCCACCTCGCGCTGCCGGCGTTCGCCCTTGCGTTCCTCAATCTCGGGATCGCGACCCGCATGACCCGGAGCTCGATGCTCGAGACGCTCCCGATGGACTACGTGAAGACCGCCCGGATGAAGGGGCTCTCCGAGTTCTGGGTCCTCTACAAGCACGCGCTCCGCAACTCGCTCATCACGACGACGACGGTCCTCGGCGTCACCGGCGGTCAGCTCCTCGCGAGCACGGTGGTCATCGAGGAGATCTTCAACTGGCCCGGGATCGGCGAGTACGCCTTCAGCGCGCTACGGCAGAACTACTTCGCGCCGATCTACGGGACGGTCATCGTCTTCGCCGTCGGCGTCGTCCTCGCGAACCTCGTCGCCGACGTGATGTACGGCGTCCTCGACCCCCGGGTGGAGTGGCGCTAGATGGCCGGGGACGCCCGCGCCGCGGGGGACGAGGGGGAGACCGTCCCCCCTCGAGCACCGAGGAGACCCCGGTCCCACGCCTGGTCGGCGGTCCGGGAGACGCTCTCGATCCTCCGCGCGAACCCGCTCACCTTCCTGGGCTTCCTCCTCGTCACCGGTCTCACCGTCCTGGCGCTCCTCGTCGAGCTCGTCCCGGCGGTGACGGGGCTGTACGGCCCACCGGTCCACCTCTACCCGTACGATCCGGTCGCGGGGTTCACCACGAACCTGCTCCAGCCCCCCTCGTCGGCCCACTGGCTCGGGACCGACCAGGTCGGCCTCGATCTCTTCTCCCGCGCCCTCGCGGCGCTCCCGATCGACCTCTCGATCGGGTTCGCCATCAGCGGCTTCGGGCTCCTCGTGGGCGGAGCGCTCGGGCTCGTCGCCGGCTACTGGGACAGGCCGTGGACCCTCGGCGGGGCCCTCTCGACGACGATCCTCCGGTTCACCGACATCTTCCTCTCGATCCCGACGCTCCTCCTGGCGCTCGCCATCGTGACCGTCCTCGGGCGGGGGTACGTCCAGACGATCCTTGCGCTCATGATCACCTGGTGGCCGTACTACGTCCGGCTCGTCCGGGGCGAGGTCCTCTCGATCAAGGCCCAGCCGTACATCGCCGCGGCCCGGGCGGCCGGCGTGACCGACGGCGGGATCGTCCGCCGCCACGTCCTGCGGAACCTCATCGAGCCCGTCGTCGTCTACTACACGATGGACGTGGGGACGGTCATCGTCGTCTTCTCGACGATCTCGTTCATCGGCGCCACCTTCCCGCCGACGCTCCCCGAGTGGGGGACGATGGTCGAGACATACGCCGACTTCTTCCCGGGCGCCCCGTGGCCGGTCCTCTCGATGTCGCTCGCGATCATCGTGACCGTCCTCGCGTTCAGCCTCCTCGGCGACGGGCTCCGGGACATCCTCGATCCCCGGAGCCGCCGGGTCCTCGCCCAGGCCGGCAGCGCGACGGAGACCGCGTAGGCGACCGATGCCCGAGCCGCTCCTCTCGGTCCGGCACCTCTCCGTCGACTACCTCGTCGGCGCGGGCCGGTTCCACGCGCTCCGCGATGCGAGCTTCGACGTGCCCCGCGGGACCGTCGTCGGCATCGTCGGCGAGACCGGGTGCGGGAAGAGCACCCTCGCCCACGCGATACCGCGCCTCCTCCCGGAGCCGCCGGCGATCGTCGTCGGCGGGGAGGTGTGGTTCCGCGGCGTCGACCTCCTGGCGCTCCCGCGGTGGCGGATGCCGGCGATCCGCGGCACCGGCATCTCCATGGTCTTCCAGGAGCCGATCAACTCGCTCAACCCGGCGTTCCGTATCGTCGACCAGATCCGGGAGGCGATCCGGGTCCGGCGGCTCCGGGAGGCCGGCCGGGGGGCGGTCTTCCGGTACGGCGACGACGGGTTCGACTACGCCCAGGGTCCGCCGTCGCCCCGGGCGACGGAGATGCTGACGCGACCGATCCGGCCCGGCGGGGGCGGACCGTCGGCGGGACCCGACCTCGCCCCGGCCCCCGCGCTCAGCCGGGCAGCGCTCGAGGCGGAGGTCCTCGAGATGCTCCGCCTCGTTCGGATCAACGACCCGGAGACGATCCTCGACCGGTTCCCCCACGAGCTCTCCGGTGGGATGCGTCAGCGGGTGATGATCGCGATCGCGCTCTCGGGCCGACCGTCGCTCCTCATCGCCGATGAGCCGACGAGCGCGCTCGATCTGACGATCCAGGCGCAGGTCCTCACCCTGATGAAGGAGCTCTTGCGGGACCTCGGGACCTCGATCCTGTTCATCAGCCACGACCTGGGGGTGGTGGCCGAGATGGTCGACCAGCTCGGGGTGATGTATGCGGGCGAGCTCGTCGAGTTCGGCCCCGTCGGCGAGGTGTTCGACGCACCCCACCACCCGTACACGAAGGCGCTCATCCGGGCATTCCCGGACCGGTACAAGGACGAGGGGCCGCTTCCCGCGCTCGCGGGGAGCGTGCCGAACCTCTCCCGCCTTCCCCCGGGGTGCTCGTTCGCGCCCCGCTGCTCGTACGCCCAGTCGATCTGCCGGGCCGACCCGGGCCCCGTCCTGGGACCGCATCCGGAGGCGGTCGGCACCCCCGAGCATCGGGCCGCCTGCCATTTCGCAACGGAGGTCGCCGGTCACCGGTGAGCGCGCTCCTCCAGGTCGACGGCATCGTGAAGCACTTCCCGCTCACGCGGTCGATCGGCGCCGTCGTTCGGGGTCGACCCGGGCAGGCGGTCCATGCCGTCGACGGCGTCTCCCTATCGATCCGGGCCGGCGAGACGCTCGGGCTCATCGGTGAATCGGGTTCGGGGAAGACCACCCTCGGATGGGTCATCGCCCGCCTCATCGACCCGACGGCGGGATCGATCACGTTCGAAGGGACCGACGTGACCCGGCTCGCGGGCACGAAGCTCCGACGGTGGCGGCGCAACCTCCAGGTGGTCTTCCAGGACCCGGTCGGTTCCCTCGATCCGCGGCTCCGGGTCTGGCAGATAGTCGGCGAACCGCTGATGGCGCAGGGGATGACCTCCCGGACCCAGGTGCGCGCCCGCGTCGCCGAGCTCCTCCCGACGGTCGGGCTCCCACCCGACTGCATCGATCAGTATCCGAACGAGTTCTCGGGGGGCGGCCGCCAGCGACTCGGCCTCGCCCGGGCGCTCAGCGTCGAACCAAAGCTGCTCGTCCTCGACGAACCGACGAGCGCGCTCGACGTGGCGGTCCAGGCCCAGATCCTGAACCGGCTCGTCCAGCTCCAGCGGGAGCGGCGCCTCGCCTACCTCCTCATCACCCACAACGTGGGCGCGGTGCGCTACGTGGCCGATCGGGTCGCGGTGATGTACGCGGGGAAGCTCGCGGAGGTCGGACCGGTCCGCGCGGTCCTCCAGCGACCGGCCCACCCGTACACGAAGGCGCTTCTCGCGGCGCTACCGGTCCCCGATGTGCGGCGGCGCCGCACGTTCTTCCGCTTGGCCGGCGAGGTGCCGACGCTTCTCGCCCCACCCCCGGGCTGCCGGTTCGCGAGCCGATGCCCGTTCGTGATCGACCGGTGCCGGGTCGAGGAGCCCCTGCTCCGTCCGCTCGGGGACGCGGGCGACCGCCTCGTCGCGTGCCATCGGGCCGAGGAGGTCCTCGAGGTGGCGCCGGACGCCCTTCGAACCGGGGCGGAAACGGCGGCGGTGGCGCCCTCGACCGCCTAGTCCGGGTCTACGTCCCGTACATCGTGTTGTACGAGATGATGAGCGGGGTGGCGCTCCCCATCGGGTTCTCGTAGAACCCCTGGAGCGCGTTCGAGTAGACCGCGAAGCTCGTGGGCACGACGAGCCAGGCATCGGCGTAGTTGTTGTACATCGCCGCCGTGATGTTCGCGTAGAGCTGGCTCGCGAGGACCGGGTCGGAGGTGCCGGCGGCCTCGATCGTCCAGTTGTCCACGTCGGAGCTCGCGTAGTGGGCCATGCACGCGTTCGCGCTCCCCCAGCTGATCGCGTCGTTCGTGGTCCAGTCGTCGGGCGCGATGTAGTCCGAGGTGTAGAACTCCTGGCCGATCGGGAACGGCCCGCCGGCGACCGACGTCTCGGAAACGCAGTTGCCGTTGGCGTCGTACCCCTGCTCGACGTAGAGCTGGTCGATGGAGATCGGGACCGGATTGATGTCGATCCCGATGGCGGCGAGATCGGTCTTCAAGATGATCGCGACGGTCTGCCAGTCGCCGAGGTTCACGTACGAGTAGGAGAGGGTGTTGCCGGTCGCGGTGCTGTAGCCCGTGGGCCACGGCGTGTTGGCCATCTCCTGCTTCGCGAGGGGGAGATTGTACGAGTAGTTCGCAAGGTGATCGGGGTTGTAGTCGGGGTACGACGGGGGCACCGGGCCCACCCACTGTTGGGCGTTGCCGCCGAACGCGTCCTGGATGATCGATTGGTAGTCGATCGCGTGGACGACGGCCTCCCGCTCGGAGAGGTTGTTGAACGGCTCGACGTTCTGGTCCATGTAGATCCACCATGAGCCGGCCGTCGCGCCGAACGCCGTCGGGAGCGGCTGGACCGTGACGCAGCTCACGCCCTGGAGCTGGCTCACGGTGCCCGGGCCCACGTAGCTGAACGAGACCGTCGCCGCCGACTGGGTCCGGAGGTTCTGGATGTCGATGGAGGTCGTCCCCTGGAAGAGCGTCTGGATCGTGGACCGGGCCGGCTGGAGGACGTTGTCCCACGGGACGGTGAGCGCGTCGGACGTCGCCCAGTAGTTCGCGTCGGGGGTAAGGGTGTAGCCCGAGGCGAGGTTGTACGAGGTGAGGACGTACGGACCCGAGCCCACCATGTTCTCGCTCATCCACGAGTTCGTCGAGTTCACGACGATCCCGTCGCTGGAGCCGGGGTCCGGGTGGGCGTTCACGACAAGGGGATCGACGGCGGCCGAGTTGGGCGCGGCGATCTCCGGGAAGAGGTAGCCGTACGCCACGCTGAACGGCGGGATGTCGAGGTAACCGTACCCCAGGTTCAGCTGGATCGTCGTGGCGTCGATGACGCGGAACGACTGGTTGTCCGCCTCCATGTAGGTGAGCGCGTCGGTGCTGGGGGTCGCGAAGTTCCAGGTATTGAGGTCGTGGGTGAGCTGGGCGACGAGCGTGTCGTTCCAGTTGATCGACGCCTCGTCGGACTGGTAGTACCACTGGCCGGGGAACCAGAAGTTCTCGCTCAGGATGAACTGGCTCGCCTGGTCCATGATGAGGTCGCGGTAGAGGGAGTACCACACGACGTAGGCGTTCAGCGGGTCGCCGTTCGAGAAGTGCTCGCCGGCCCACAGCGTGAAGTTCCAGTGGAACCCGTCGGCCGAGTGGGACCAGTTCTTGGCGAGCTCGCCCACGAACGACGTGGTGCTCGACTGGTTGTACATCACGAGTTCCTGGTAGACCTGCTGGACCGCCGCCCAGCCCGGCGTCGAGAAGGTGACGGCCGGATCGAGCGAGTCGGGGGTCTCGGGCTGATCGACGATGAGCGGGTCGGTGCTCTGGAGGTGGCAGCCGGTCGAACTGGGGCTCGTCGCGGTGTAGTAGACACCGCCCGCCGCGGCGAGGGCGATGATCGCCACCAGGATGGCCGCCACGCGAAGACCGGTCGGTGTCATGTGAACGCTCCCGGGAGGGGACGGCCGGCGAGAGGGGCCGGTGGATGATAAACCCTAGTGCGCGCGGCCTGGGGGCCGCCCGCGGGACCCCCGCCACCCCGGTGCTCCCGACACCCTCTTCAAGGCCCCGACGGTCCGGGGGTCGTGCCGACGGCGGCTCGGTTGTGGATCGCGGGGGAGTGGTCGGCCGCGTCGGGGGGCGCGACGCAACCCGTCGGGAACCCCTACACCGGTCAGGCGTTCGCCGAGGCGGCGGTGGGTACCCGCGACGACGCCCGGCGGGCGATCGACGCCGCTCGGGACGCGTTCGATAAGGGGCCGTGGCCCCGACTGCCTCCGAAGGGGCGCTCGGAAGTTTTCCTCAAGGCGGCCCAGATCCTGCAGAGCCGTGCCGCCGCCATCGCGGAGCTCGAGTCGCGCAATCAAGGCAAGACGATCAAGCAGGCGGCCGACGGCGACATCCCGTTCTCGATCGACAACCTCGCGTTCTACGCCGGGGCGTGTCGGACCCTCGACGCCCGGAGCCCCGGGGAGTTCACGGGCGACGGGACCACGATCTTCCGGCGCGAGCCCGTCGGGGTCGTCGCGTCGATCACCCCGTGGAACTATCCGTTCATGATGGCGGTCTGGAAGATCGGACCGGCCCTCGTCACCGGCAACACCGTCGTCGTGAAACCCGCCAGCTGGACCCCCCTCACGACCCTCGAGCTCGCCCGGGGGTTCCACGATGCCGGACTCCCCCCCGGAGTGCTCAACGTCGTCACCGGCCCGGGCGCCGAGGTGGGCGACGAGCTCTGCCGGCACCGGAGCGTCGACATGGTCTCGCTCACCGGTGATACCGCCACGGGCCGCCAGGTGATGGCGGCGGCCAGCGGGACGGTGAAGCGCACCCAGCTCGAGCTCGGGGGCAAGGCGCCGTTCATCGTGTTCGGCGATGCCGACGTCGCGGCGGCGATCGAGGGGGCCATCGTCGGAGGCTTCGTGAACGGGGGTCAGGACTGCACTGCGGCGACGCGGCTCATCGTCCACGCCTCGGTCCGGGAGAAGTTCGTCCGCGGGCTCGTCGAGCGGTGCCGGACGATCCGGACCGGGGATCCACTCGAGCGCTCGACCGACTTAGGACCGCTGGTCCACGCGACGCACCAGCGGCGGGTCCTCGAGTGGGTCGAGAAGGGCGAGGCCGAAGGGGCGAAGCTCGCCCTCGGCGGGAAGGCCGATCCCCATCACGCGAAGGGGGCGTTCGTCGAACCCACCGTCTTCAACGACGTCGCGCCGGATATGCAGATCGCCCAGCGGGAGATCTTCGGTCCGGTCCTCGACGTGCTCGAGTTCGATTCGTTCGACGACGCCGTCGGCATCGCCAACGGCGTGGAGTACGGCCTCGCCGGCTCGGTCTGGACCCGGGACGTGCGGACCGCGATGCGCGCCGCCAACGCGATGCGGTTCGGCGATGTCTGGATCAACGACCACCTGCCGCTCGCCTCGGAGACCCCCCACGGAGGGTTCAAGCAGTCCGGCTTCGGCAAGGACCTCGGTGTCGACTCGCTCACCGACTATACCGTCGTGAAGAACATCTACGTCGACCTCACGGGCCAGGTCCGCAAGGGCTGGCACTATCTCACCTACGGCGACCCGGCTTAGGACGGGCGGGTCGACGATGGCGGCCCTGGCGGGGACCCGCGACGACGCGGCGATGGGCCGCCTCTTCATCGGCGGCGCCTGGCGCGACGGTGCCGGGGGCGCCTCGGTCGAGGTTCGGGACCCCTCGACCGGTACTGCGTTCGGACGCGTGGCCGTGGCGACGGCCGACGACGCGGCGGCCGCCGTCGAGGCGGCCGATGGCGTCGCGGAGCGATGGGGACGGACTCCCGGCCACGATCGGGCGAAGCTCCTGCGCGGGATCGCCGACCGGCTGGAGGCCGCGGGGGAGCCGATGGCGGCCCTCATCGCCCAGGAGGTGGGCAAGCCCATCGTCGACGCCCGGGTGGAAGTGGGCCGGGCCGTCTCGGTCTTCCGGCTCGCCGCCGACGAGATCCGCCACCTCACGGGGGAGACGTTCCCCGCCGACGCGTACGCATACCCGCCCGGCAACGAACGTCGACTTCTCTACTCGACGCGCGACCCGATCGGCGTCGTCGTCGCGATCGGTCCGTTCAACTTCCCGCTCAACCTCCTCGCCCACAAGGTCGCTCCGGCCCTCGCGGCCGGCGATCCCGTCGTAGTGAAGCCGGCATCGGCGGCGCCGTTGACCGCGATCGAGCTCGTCCGCACCGTGGAGGCGGCGGGGGCGCCCCCGGGCGTGATCAACCTCGTGGCCGGCCCGGGAGGGTCCGTGGGGGACGCGCTGGTCGATCATCCCGCGACCCGCCTCGTGACGTTCACCGGTTCGACGGCGGTGGGCACCGCCATCGCCGCGCGGGCCGGCCGTCAGGCGAAGCGGGTGATCCTCGAGATGGGGGGGCTCGACCCGATGGTCGTTCTCGAGGACGCGCCCTTGGAGTCCACCGTGGCGGCCGCCGCGCGGGGGGCGTTCGCGTTCGCCGGTCAGGTCTGCACCGCGTCGAAGCGGATCGTCGTCGCCGAAGCGATCGCCGACCGGTTCGCCGAACGGCTCGCGGCGACGGCCCGGGGGCTCCGGCTAGGCCCCGCTTCCGCCGAGACGACCCAGGTGGGCCCCGTCATCGCCCCCGAGAGCCTCGAGCGGCTCGATCGGCTCATCGCCGATGCGACGGGCCGATCGGCGAAGGTCCTCGCCGGGGGCGATCGGGCGGCGGAGCTCGCCCCGGGCTGGTTCTACCGGCCCACGGTGCTCGACGCGGTGCCCGCCGACGCGGCCATCGCCCTCGAGGAGCCGTTCGGCCCGGTGGCGCCGATCCTCCGCGTCGAGGGGATCGAGGAGGCCATCGCCGTCGCGAATGGGACGTCGTACGGTCTCCAGGCGTCGATTTTCACCCGCGACATGGGGCGGGCGTTCGAGTTCGCCCGAAGGGTCCGGGCGGGGGGCGTTCACATCAACGATCCCACGACGCTCCGATGGGATGCGCTCCCGTTCGGTGGGGTCCGGTCGAGCGGCCTCGGCCGGGAAGGCGTCGCCTATGCGATGCGCGAGATGACCGAGCTCAAGCTCGTCTCGGTGAACTATGGCCCGACGGGGCCGTAGACCTACGACGGCGGGGGCGGGGGCTTCGCCGCCGGGCCGCCCATCCCCTTTCGCTCCTCGTTCCGTGCCCGGACGAAGAGCGCGGCGCTGAGCCCGAGGCCGATGACGAGGATCGCCCCGATGATGCCCCAGTCGAGGAGCGTCGGCCCGGTCGAGGCGGTCGTCGACGAGGCCGTTACGGTCACGATGACGAACGCGGGATCGGTCGACCAACCCGCGGCGTCGGTCGCAACGACGGTGACGTTGTAGGTCTGGGCGACGGTCGGCGTGCACGTCGCCGTCGTGTCGGCGACCTGACAACCCGCGGGCAGTCCGTTCCAGGCGTACGAGTAGGGGGCGGTGCCTCCCGAGGCGGTCACCGAGAACGTGAGGGTCCCGTTCACCGCCACGGACGTGGCGCTGGGGGTGAGCGCCGTGATCTGGGGATCCGAGCTCACGGTGACCGACGTGGCCGGGGAGTCGCCGCTGAGGTTGCCCGTGACGTCCGTAACTGTCACGGTGATCGAGCTCGTCCCAGTGCCGGAGGGGACGCAGCTCACGTTCGCCGCATCGGTTCCGGTACAGCCCGCCGGGAGCCCATGCCACGCATACGAGTAGTTGCTGACATCCCCGGAGCCGCCCGAGACGTTGGATGCGTTCAGCGACAGATTGAGGTACATCCCGAGGTCGAGCGCCGTCGCCTCCGCGTCGAGGGCGGGGACGGTCAACGCGACGGCCGGCGCGCCCGGGGTCGATCCCGCCATCGCGGCGCCGGCGACGGCCAGGAGCAGAAGCCCCGACCAGGTGGCGGCCATTCCGCCGACGGCCCACGGTGCGGTCGACCGACGAGTAGAGGTCATGGGGGGTCCGAGAGGCGCGAGGGGGTCCCCCATGAAAATCCCTTCGGCGAGCTGCCCCGGTGGGGCCCCGGCGTCGGCGAGACCGGGTCGGGAGGGCTCGAGGGCGGGGCGAGGTGGGTCGACCAGACCTCGGGCGCCGGCCGAGACCCACCTACGGTGGGCGCTCCGATGCCGCGGGCGCCCGAGGGCATCTCGTCGAGCGCTTCGATCGCGGCTTCGAACACGTTGAGGCCCCGCTCGAGGAGGGCGGGCTCGATCGTGAGCGGCGACATGAATCGAAGGGTCTGGTCGTACGCGCCGCAGGTGTGCATGAGGAGGCCCCGCCGGAAGAGCTCCCCTCGCACCGCCGAGGCCCGCTCGGGCCAGGCCGCCCGGCTGGTTCGGTCCCGGACGAACTCCACCCCGATCATGAACCCGCGGCCCCGCACGTCGCCGATCGACGGGTGGGCGCTCGCGATCGATCGGAAGCGCCGGACCACGCCCGGCCCGTCGCGGGCCGCCCGCTCTACCCATCCCCCTTCGCGGAGCAGGCGCAACGAAGCGGCGCCGACGGCGAGAGCGAGCGGGTTGGCCCGATAGGTGCCGAGGTGGAACCCCTTGGGCAGTTCCGGGGCGAGGTCCTTCCGGTACGCGATGGCCGAGAGCGGGAGCCCGCCACCGAGGGTCTTCGCGGAGCAGAGGATGTCGGGGGTGATCCCGGCGTGGTCCACGGCCCACATCGCCCCCGTTCGGCCGAGCCCGGTCTGGACCTCATCGAGGATGAGCACGATGTCGTGGCGGTCACAGAGCTCGCGGAGGCGCGGCAGGAAGTCGTCGGGCGGGACGACGTACCCGCCTTCGCCGAGGATCGGTTCGACGACGACAGAGGAGACCCCATCGACGCCCGAATGCGGGTCCCGGAGGAGGTGCTCCAGGTAATCCACAACGCCGCCCGCCGAGTCGGCGGTGCCCAGGACCGGATGGTACGGATCCGGGTACGGCACCCGCACCACGTGCCCCCCACGAAAGGCGGACGTTGCGTGGTAGCGCCGGCCGCTGGTGAGGTTCACCGCTCCGCCGTGCACCCCGTGGTACGCGCCCGAGAACGCGACCGTCGCCCCGCGTCGCTTGACGAACTCGGCGAGGCTCACCGCGGTCTCGATCGCATCGCCGCCGGTGACGGTGAAGAACGTCCGAGAACGGCCCCGGAGCCCCGGCGGGAGGATCGCCTCGAACTGCTCGAGGAACTCGATCCGCGCTTCGGTGGGAAGTTCGAGGGCATGCCAGATCCGTTGCGCCTGCCGGTCGAGGGCGGCGACGGCCGCGGGATGCCGGTGACCGAGGTTGAGGACCGAGATGCCGGCGACCCAATCGATGAACCGGTTCCCGTCGACGTCCTCGATCGTCGACCCCCGGGCCTCGTGGACCCCGATGGGGAAGTAGCGCGGGTAGGCGACGGCATCGGTCTCGAGCGCCGCCTGCCGGTCGAGGAGCGCGCGCGACCGGGGGCCCGGCGGCGGCACGACGATGCGCGGCGCATCCGGAAAGCTCACCCACTCGTCGGCCACGGGAGTACCCACCCGGAGCGGTGCCGGCGATATCAACGCTCCGGCAGGGGGAGCCGGCTCGGGCCGCCCCGGGCGCATTAGTACGCGACCGAACTGCCACCGATGGCGCGCCAGCGACCGGCGCCGCGCGGGATGCCATGGGCACGATCGATCCGAACCTGACCGCGGCGATGGCGGCCTACGAAGCCCGGACGCCCCGGTCCCGGGCGTTGTGGGATGCGGCCCGACGGGTGAGCCCCCTCGGGGTCCACAGCAACTACCGGTACCTGGAGCCGTACCCGTTCTACGTGCACCGGGCGAACGGCGTCGCGCTCTGGGACGCCGACGGCAACGAGTACCTCGACTTCAACATGGCCTTCGGGTGCCTGCAAAGCGGCCACGCCCACCCGGAACTGGTCCGGGCGCTCCAACGGCAGCTCGAGCAGGGGTCGGTCTACGGGTACGAGTGGGAGGAGACGCCCGCGGTGGCCGAGCGGCTCTGCCGGCGGTTCGGCCAGGACATGGTACGGTTCAGCTCGACCGGGCTCGAGGCGACCCACCACGCGATCCGAATGGCGCGGGCGTTCACCGGTCGGTCCCTCGTGGTGAAGTTCGAGGGCTGCTACCACGGCTCCCACGACACGCTCCTCGTGAGCGTCAAGCCCGCCCTCGAGGCGGCCGGCCCTGCGTCGAGCCCGACCTCGGTGCCCGCCGGTCCGGGGATCCCGGCCGACGTTACCGGCGCGACGGTCGTCGCGCCGTTCAACGACCTCGAGGCGGTCCGGGCGCTCGTCGCCGCCCACCGGGACGAGATCGCCGCGATCATCGCCGAGCCGTTCCCGATGAACATGGGGTTCGTCGTCCCCGATCCGGAGTTCTTCCCCGGCCTCCGGGAGCTATGCGACGAGGTGGGCGCGCTCCTCGTCTTCGATGAGATCAAGACGGGGGCGAAGTTCCCGCGCGGGGCGACCGGACGCCTCGGGGTGCGGCCGGATCTCCTCACCCTCGGGAAGTCGATCGCCTGTGGCATCCCGCTCTCGGCGATCGTCGGGCGCCGGGACGTCCTCGAGCGCGTCGGTCCGCGCAAGGTCGCCCACGCAGGAACCTACAACTCGAACCCGATGGGCATCACCGCCTGCCGGGCCTCCCTCGACCACATCCTCACCGAGGAGGCGATCGAGCGGTCCACGGCGCTCAATGCGCGGCTAGCGAACGGGTACCGGGAGGTCTTCCGGGACGCCCACGTCACGGCGGAGGTGGCCGCCGATGGTGTCTCCGGGACCCCCTACTTCAGCGACCACCCGGTGCGAGACTGGCGGACCTTCCTCACCGTCGACGGGGAGCGGTCGATGCTGTACTACTATCTCAGCCTCAACCGGAACCTGATCCCCGCGGGGACCGGCCCCGACGAACAGTGGACCATTTCGGTCCAGCACACCCAGCAGGACGTCGAACGCCACCTCGCGACCTTGAGCGCCATCGCGGGCGAGCTCCGGGGAGGGCTGCGTGTCGGCGAGATCGAAGAGTCGGTCTAGCCGGGTCGCCGCCCCGGGGCGGTTCGACGCCCACGTCCACCTCTCGCGCTATTGGCCCGACCTCGCGAAGAACTCGTACGGGCCCGAGGTCGATTTCACGGTCCCCGGACTCCTCGCCGAGTTCGACGCGGCCGGGATCGGCAAAGGATTGCTCCTCCAGCTCAACGATGCGCCGGATGTCGACGCGACCCTCCAGGAAGGGGCGGCGATGGCCCGGGCGAGCGGTGGCCGCCTCCTTCGCACGTCGACCGTCGACCCGACGAAAGGTGCGGCCGCGATCGCCGACGCGGTCGCCCGGTGGGAGCGGACCCCCGACCTCGTGGCCATCAAACTATACCCGGGATACCAGCGGTTCTACCCCCACGACCCGGTCCTCGGTCCGCTCTACGAGTTCGCCGCCCGGCGTCGCCTCCCGGTGCTCTTCCATCAGGGGGACACCCTCGACCCGGCCGGCCTCGTGAAGTTCGCCCGGCCGATCGAGGTCGACGAGGTCGCGGTCCGGTTCCGCGAGCTCCCGATCGTGCTCTGTCACATGGGCAATCCGTGGTTCGAGGAGGCGGCCGAGCTCGTGTACAAGAACCCGAACGTCTACGCCGATACGTCGGGGCTCTTGTGGGACCCGAGGCTCCCCCGGTTCGAGGAGCTCGTCCGACGCGCCCAGGTCCGGCTGGGGAACGCGCTCGCCGAGATCGGCGATGTCTCGAAGATCCTCTACGGCTCCGACTGGCCTCTCGAATCGATCGAGCTCGCGGTGCGGTTCATCGAGGGGCTGCCGTTGTCGGAGTCCGATAAGGCCCAGATCCTCGGCGGGAACGCGCTCCTCCTCTTTGGGAAGTTCGCGAGGGATTCGTCCGGCTAGCCAGGGGTCGTGCGCCGGCGACCGACCCGCATGCGGTCCAGTTCGTCGAGCAGATCGTCGAGCTCGTGCATCATTGCCGGCCCAAGCGCCCCGGGGGGGACCTGGGGCGCGGAAGCCGGCTCGCCCTCCTCGACGTCGGGTCCGCGGGCGGTCGAGGGGTCGTCTCGGTCCGGGGATTCATTCCAGATCGCCTCGGGGGAGAGCGCGTCGAGGGGGAAGGTCGAGGGATCCGCGGCGAGAAAGGGGTCCGAGCCCGCCGGAGACCCACGGGGACCCCAGTTCGAATGGGATCGACGAGCTGACTCCGCCAGCACCGTATCGCGGCGGGCTTCGTCCGTCACCTTCGCTCGGGCACCCCGGCGACGGATCGCTGCCGACCCGGATTCGGGAATTGCGTAGGAGATCCCGCCGCCGACCCCGGCGATGATCCCGAGGGCGACAAAGAGTCCCCACACAGCGAGCCGGCCGCCGAGGACGGGTCCACCGGATGCTCGAAAGTCAAGGCCAACGATGAGGCACACTACGCTGATCCCCAGCAACGGTCCGGCGTCGCCGATGCGTTGGAGAGAGGTTCGAACGGTCCGGGACCCCGCACCGTTCGACTCCGGGGGCAAGACCCCTCTCGTCGAGGGGAGGACCCGCACGGCAGGCGTCGTTCCGCGATGCCCGGAAATCAGGTGCTGGGGACGAGGCCACGAACGGGCTACGGACACTGGGTGGTCCCCCCGCAGAGGAAGGCGACGGTGGTCGACGAGAGGACGGTGGGCCGGACCGTCACGCCGAGGTCAATGAGAAGGTTAAGTTGGACCGTGTGCGTGGAGGCCGTTCCGGTCGTCCCGCTCTGGAAGTACCCCACCGTCGTCCGCCATCCAGTGAGGAGGTGGATGGTGAGTTCGACGGCGAATCCGAACGGGGTTCCCGTCCGGGAAGGCTGGACCAGGGAGAACTGGACCCAGGCGGCGATGTGACCGCCGATCAGCTTCACGGTACCCGCGCCGCGAAAGGAATCGTTGCAGGGGGTTACGCCGCAGGCGGGGAGTGTGTGGTCGGTCCCGGCCACACCATTGGACCCTGGGAGCACGGTACCGGCCGCTCGATCCCGCGTCATGGCGAGGGAAACCGTGAGCAGGGTGGACGTGAGGAGCGTGATCGGAGCGGCGGTTCGACCGGGGCCCGCCTTCACGAGGACGTGCCCGCCGGGGCGGAGGGTGACCGACGTGCTGGCCGCAGCCGTCCCGGCCACGAGGAGGACCGCACCCCAAACAAACGCCGTTCGAGCGACGACCGCCCCGAGGCGAGTGCCGAGAGGTCGGACCCGCCACCGCCCCTTCGTGGGGTTCGCGGCGGGACCGGGAGATCCCCGGTCCCGCGGAGGGAATCGGTTAGGTCGCAGTCGGTGGTCGGGCACGACGACGTTGTTCGTTCGCGACCCTCACGGGCACGCGGTCGCCGTCGAGCACTGGTTGAACACCACGTTGACCGAGTTGATGGCCGGCGCGGACGTCGTCCCGAGGTCCACGAAGAGGAACGTGGTGATCGTCGAGGTCGTACCCGCACCCGTCGATCCCGTCGCCAGATAGACGAGACCGGAGACCGTCGAGGTGGTGACACCGACCGTCATTGAGATCGAGATCGCCATGTCGAACCCGATCGAATTCGCCGCGGCGCCCGCGGGCTGGGTGACGGTGAGGACGATCTGCTCGCCGAAGTCGCCCACGGTCTCCGTCGCCGGACTCGCGGTGATGAAGTTCGCGAGCGCGCACGGCGCGGTGGCGCAGGTCGAGAGGGCGTGGGGGGTGCCGTCGAGGCCGGTCGCTCCCGAGAGCTGGACCCCTCCCGACGTCGAGGTGGCCATGGCGCTCGTGAGCTGGACGAGCTGTTCCGAGGTGATGGCGGCCGTTCCGCTGAACGAGCTCGGGGCGGGGCTCTGGGTCACGTTCGACGATTGCTGCGGGCTCAGGGTGGTCACGGACGTCGCCGCGAGGGCGTAACCCCCGACCATCGCGATCATCGTCGCCGCGGTCGCCAGATAGACGATTCGTTGTCTCGACCTCATGCTCATCCCATTCGCCTCAAGCGAGGCGAGAATTCTACGCATTAATGCGTATTAGTACTCACCGCTTCCCGCGGCCGTATAACCGGGGGCCCCCGGCCGACGGGGGAGCGGGGTCCGGCGACTCAAGGGATGGCCCAGGAACGGGACCGTTTCTCGGCGGTGTCCTCGTGGCGGAAGGCAGAGACCCGAGCGGGCGTGGCGACTGATGCGCCCGTTCAAGGAATTGTTCGGGGCGATCTTCTTCGCGGCGATGGGTCCGCCTAGAACCGGTTGGTGTATGCCCGATTGCGCGTCATTACCAGGCGCGTGTCCCGGACATCCAGTCTCAAGGACCGTATCCTTCCCGGTCAGAATTGAGGAATCCTGCAAATCCGTAATCGAGGACGTAAATCATTGCCGAGACCCGGACTGGCGGGCTACATGCCTGACCCGGTGGACATCCGGTCGACTCCAGGAAAATCATCCACACCGTCCCTGCCGGGAGAACACCCGCGGAGATCTGGGTCTGACCTTCGAAATCGATGATGATACCAAAGCTCTGATTCACAATGGGGGACGCGAAGACTAGAAGTTGGCATGAGGTCGGACAGTCTTCGTTGAGGTCCGCGAACACCGCGACCACCCTGGCTTCGGGAAATCGGGTACCCGGAGGAATGCCAGGGAGATTGAACGAGACGTTCGAACAGTAGGCAGAGCCATATCCGATCCCTTGACACGGGAAGTCGATCCCCGCCGTGAGTCCGACCTGGAACACCTGATGTGGGGCGGTGGAGCCTGTCGCAGAGGTCGCAACCAGGTAGTACGTCGAGATGGTGACAACTAGGACGAAAACGATGCCGAGTGAGGTGGTCAAGCTCCTGGCACGGCGGCTACCTGTTTCCCAGGGGTCCATTCGGATTCCTCAACAAGAGGCCCCGGGCAGGAGTATTTGTACAATCTCGGCCCAAAGAGGAGGCTTCGCGACATGCAAGTCGGATTGCACGGAACCGGTTTCTATCGGCGGTGCAAGTGGGTTTGCACCCCGACTCAGCCCGAAGCGCAGCAGAGCTCAGACCCCGGGGGTCCGCCCCAGGGTCGAATGTCAGTCAATATATCGAGTGACCGGCTCGGACCGGCATGAGCAGTCATTCTGCCCCCGATAGCCGACCTGTGCTCGTCGTCGGCGGCACCGGCAGCCTCGGATCGAAAGTGGTCCATGAACTACGAGCTCGCCACAAATCCGTCCGGGCGCTCGTGCGACCCGGCAGCGACGCCTCCGCTTTGGAACGATCCGGCGTAGAGGTTGTCCGTGGCGACATGATGGAACCGGCCACCCTGGGACCCGCGATGGCCGGAGTGTCGGCTCTGGTTACCTCCGCCATCGGCTACTCTCATCGCCGTGAAGGGGATTCGCTGAAGACCGATCACGAGGGGAATCGCAATCTGGTCGATGCGGCCCGAAAGGCGGGTGTCCCGAAGTTCGTGCTGACCAGCATCCTCGCATGTGACAAGGCCGAGGACGTCCCGCACTTCTGGGCAAAGAAGCAGACCGAGGACTACCTGCGCGCACAAGGGGTTCCGTTCGTCGCCCTTCGGCCGGGGGCGTTCCTCGGCGGACCCTGGATGAAGGGGGGCCTCGAAAGGGGGCAGGTCATCGGCATGACCCCTGAAGGTGTCCGCATCACCTACATTTCCCAGGACGAGGTCGCCCGGGCGCTCGCCTTGGCGGTGGACGAATCCCGCGCGATCGGACATTCGATAGACCTCGGTTCGGATCGAGCGCTGTCCGGCCCCGATCTCGCCGAACTCCTGGGCCGCTTGCTGGGACGACGAATCCAGCTCGGTTCGATGCCGCCAGGCGGCGATACAGACATGATGGCCATGGTCCGGTTCTTCCAAACCGGGAAGTACGTGGCTGACACCAAAGTCCAGGCGGACCTGTTCGGCCCTGTCCCGAAGATCGAGGATACTGCCCGTCGCATGCTCGTTGAATTCGGCATGCAGCCCGAGAGTCAGGATCGCTGAGCCATCGGTCCTTGGCAAGCCTCGATTGGGTCTGGGGCGTTCCGGTTCGCTGGCAACGGAACCCATTCCTGCCACAATGACCGACTCGGAACGACCCAACATCCGCCCCGTCGAGCGTTCCGATCGGTCGGCTTGGTTGACGCTGCGCCACGCGCTCTGGCCCGACGAACCGATATCCGAACAAGCCGCGGAGGTCGATTCCTTCCTTGCGGGTCGCCCGCTGTGGATCTTGGGTAACAGTCCCGTCCCGTTTGCGGTGCTGATCGCCGACAGCGTCCACCAAGGTCCCATAGGATTCGTCGAGGTGAGCCTGCGACCTTTTGCCGAGGGATGCGGGAGTTCACCCGTCGGTTACCTCGAGGGCTTGTACGTGCGACCCGACCATCGCCGCCGAGGCGTGGGCAGTCTGCTCATCCGAGCGGCGGAGAGCTGGGCGAAGTCGAAGGGGTGTCAGGAAATGGCGTCGGACACGGGCATCACCAACGACGAATCCGCATCGACCCACAAGGCGCTGGGCTATGTCGAAGTAGAACGGGACGTCCATTTCCGTCGCAAGTTGGAGTGATCTCTCCCGGCTGGTCGCGGGTGTGAACCGACACACCGATTCCCCCCAGACGGGACGGGTGTCCAGGATGAGCCAAGGAGGGTGGTCGGTCAGGAGCTACGGAAGCTCGCTCCGCCCGGACAGCGACTTACTTATGCCCCATAAGCACTTACGGGGCATAAGCCATGCCGCTCTTCGACCTCGCCCCGAAGGATACTTCTCGGGCGCTCTTCGGGCGCGACCGCGAATTCGCGGAGCTCTGCCGCCTCGTGGAGGCGCGACGGTGGGTCGTCGTACTGGGCCCCCGGATGGTCGGGAAGACGAGCCTCGTGAAGGCTGTCCGGACGAGGCTCCGCCTACCCGGCGCCTACGTCAACCTCTGGGGCGTCCGTTCGGTCCAGGGTCTGGTCGAAGGCATCATCGCCGGGGTGAACGAATCCGCCTCCCTCCGGGCCCGGTTGGTCCGCGCCGCGCGGCGGGTCGATGGGATCTCGGCCGGACCTTCGGGCCTGTCCGTTTCTGCCCCTCAGCGCCCGATGCGGACCGCCTGGGAGCTCCTCGACCTGATCGGAACGGAGGCTGGCGACAGTCTGATCGTCCTCGATGAGGTCCAGGAACTCTCCTCGAACGCCGGCGCGTTGCTGAAGCTCCTCGGGAATGTCTTCAACAGCCGCCCGAACATGACCTTCGTCTTCACGGGGTCCCTCGTTGGCCTCTCCCGCACCCTGCTCGAACCCACTGCGGGTTCGCCGCTCCTCGGGCGAACGCCCGTTTCGATCACACTGGGAGGGTTCGGCCGTCAGGCGAGCGAAGAATTTCTGGGGCGCGGGTTCCGAGAGGCCGGAATCTCGGTGGACCCTGGATCCATCGCCGAGGCCATCGACGGCCCTCTCGACGGTACCCCCGGGTGGCTCACCCTGTACGGGAACAAGATCGCCGTCTCTCGACTCGCAGCTCGACGGGCTTTGGAAGAAACCATCGCCGAGGGCAAACTGGTGGCCGAATCCGAGCTGGCCCACTTCCTACATGGCCGCGAAGCGGACCAGTACTGGGCGGCCCTCAAGGCGATGGCGATCGGCGCCAGTTGGGGGGTCATCCGGGAGTACGTCGATCGATCGACGGGACGTGTGACGAATGACGCGACGATCCAGCGGATCGTCGCCGCCTGTGAGGCAAGCTTCCTCTCCCGCCGATCCGAGGGCACGTACTCCCTAATCGATCCGATGGTGCGGGCGTACGTGGCCGGAGCAGGGGCCCCGCCCCGACCGTCTCCCGAAGGAAGCGGGGGAGGGTCGACCGAATCGGTCCGGAAGACGAAACGACCCCGACGTCCCTAGCCGACCGCTCTCTTGAGCAGCGCGATGATCTTGGCTTCATCCGACGGCGTCAGCTCGGTCAGCGCGAACGTCGTCGGCCACATGTGGCCCTCATCGAGCTTCGCCTCGTCGCTGAATCCGAGCGTCGAGTAGCGGGCCTTAAACTTCCCCGAATTCTGGAAGAAGCATACCACGTCGCCGTCCTTGGAGTACGCCGGCATACCGTACCAGGTCCGTGGCGTGAGTTCCGGAGCGTTCGCCCTGACGAGTTCATGGATTCGCTTCGCAAGCACCCGGTCCGAGCCTTGCATTTGGGCAATCTTGTCCAGCACCTCCCGCTCGCCGTTTCCGTCATCGCCGCGTGCCCGGGCCTTGCGTTCCCGCAGGTACTCCTTCATCGCGGCTTTTTCGTCGTCCGTGAACCCGGCGGTGGCCTTGGAGGCGGCCTTCGACGCGCGGGACTTTTCCGCCATGGGGTCCCCAGTTTCGGCTGTCGAATAAGGTACGGGACAATCGGGCGTCCTCACCTTCGGCGAGGGTCCATCACGGGCGGACCCCGACGCTTCGCGTCACACTGACGCGGTGATGATCCGTACGGTCTCCGGGATCACCAACGTCCCCTCTTGGGCGAACGACCGCAGGCGTGCCTCGACCTCGGTCCACACCGCGTCCTGGGACGCCGGGGGAATGGCATCAAGCAGCGGTCGAAAGAACATCGCCCCGTCGCGAAAGTCGTCCCGGGCCTCGACGGACGATCCGTTCCAGAGCCAGTCGACGGTCGCGGTCGCGCTCGTTACCCCCTTGAATCCGGCCGATCCGAGCGCGTCCTCGAGCGGGCCAGGGTTCGCGAATCGGAACGGGGTTGCTAGGTTCGCCGGTAGCTGGTCCTTTCCGAGGTGCCGCAGAATGACGCCGACGGTCGACTCGAAATGGGGCTGGTGGAAGGTTCCCCAGACCATGAACGCGGCACGACCACCGGGGCGGAGAACTCGATGGACCTCGACGAGCGAGGGGACGAGCGGTTCGAAGAACATGACCCCGAATCGACAGGTGACGCGGTCCACCGAGTGCGCCTCGAGGGGCAGAGTCGAGGCCTCCGAAACCTGGAAGCGGACGTTGTGGATTCCGGCTTTCTCCGCCCGCTCGCTGGCGACGCGAAGCGCCCCCTCCGACGGGTCGATGCCCACGACCGATCCGGCCGGACCGACACGCTGAGCGATCTCTAGCGTCGGGTCCCCGGGCCCGCAGGCTAGGTCTACGACAGCTTGTCCGTGCGCGAGGTCCGCTGCCGCGAGGAGGGTTCGAGTGTGTTGCGCGGACGAGGCGGAGTTGCGTTCCGCGGTCCTTCTCAGGATGACGGTCCTCTCCGGGCTCCGCCAGACTTCCCCGACGGGAACTTGATCCGCAGTCATCTCCCGCCCCGAATCGCATCTCCACGCATAGCCTCGTGGTTCTCTGGAGAAGAGGACCGTTCCTCCGGAGCAGCGTCGGGACCCGAACGCTTATCCTGCAGACCAAGGTCGACCGGCCATGGGCGTTCTTTGCCTCCCTCGTCGTGGCTCCTTGGCCGTAGTTCTGACGCTTGGGTGGGGCGCGCTCTTGTTGGTCCCCGCCGGCGTGGGTGGGCTCAGCTCCTTCGCCTCAGCGAACGCCGTTCCGCAGAATCTGGCACCGGGCGTCGCTCCATCCGATGCCTGGGCCCAATTTGGTCACGATCCGCAGCACACCGGTCGTTCCGCCCTCGAAGGGCCCGCCGGGACGCCCGTCGCGCTCTGGAATGCGAGCGTGGGGTACGGCGGGATTACCGGGTTCGGCGCTCCCGTCCAGGGCCAAGATCACACGATCTGGGTGGCCGGGCAACAACTGAAAGGCGATGACCAGAATGGCACCGGAGTGGCTAAGTTCTCGCCGACTCACCTAGGTCCTCGGCACGCGCACGAGACCTTTGCGGGGAGTCCGGGGATCGCCGCATCTGGGCTCATCGTAGCCGGAGAAACGAACGGCATCCTCCAGGCCTTTGACCTGTCGGGCGTCGGGGGATGGACGACCCACACCGCCGGGGGCGTCGCCCCGCCCATCACGTCCTCGGTGACGATCTCACCCTCCGGGGTTACCTATGCCGGTGCGGGCTCCGGGAAGCTATTCGCCTTCTCCCCCAACGGGTCGAGGATTTGGCAGGTTGTGCTGGCAGGCGCAATTCACTCGACACCCGCCGTTGATCCCAACGGGACCGTGTATGTCGGGAGTTCGGACGATAACCTGTACGCGATCGCTCCGAATGGCACGGAGCTCTGGAAGTACAACACTTCGAACTCCGTCGTGTCCTCCCCCGCCATCGCGGCGAACGGGGTCGTCTACGTCGGGAGCGAGGACGGATCCTTGTACGCGGTGTACCCCAATGGATCGCTTGACTGGAGCCTCTCTACAGGAGGCCCTGTGCTCTCGTCCCCCGCTATCGCGACCGATGGCACGGTGTACTTCGGGTCGGACGACGGACTCCTCTACGCCGTGTGGCCCAACGGTACGCTCCGATGGACGTTCGGACCGTTCGGAGGCACCTTCGAGGGTTCGCTCGCCATCGACGCGAACGGGACGATCTACGCGACGACGAGCAACGGTGGGGTTCTCTATGCGATCGGACCTGGAGGCGCGTTGGCTTGGAAGATGAAGTTCGGAAGCGGCCTCTCCTCGCCGATTGTCGGTTTCGATCGGGTCGTCTACGTGCTCCACACCAGTGGATCCGGGTACTCGAGCCAGGGTCGGCTCTTCGCCATCGGGACCCACGACCTCATTCGGGTGAGCTTCACCGAGTCGGGACTCCCGGCGTCCACCGCCTGGAACGTGACCGTCGGCTCGAAGTTCAATTCGTCGCGGGGGACCCTCATCGGGTTCATCTTCTTCTCCACCAAGGCCCAACCCACCTGGCGAATCAGTGAGACAGGGTGCGGCACGGGATGCCGATACGAGCCCTTCCCCGCCTCGGGGTCGGTTGCGCTCTCTCGGACCTCGCATTCCTATCACATCACGTTCATCCAGCAGTACCAGGTCCACATCGTCACCGTACAGGGCGGATTCAAGTCGTCCGCAGGCAGCCAGTGGTGCGACGCCGGGGCATCCACCCGATTCAATGCCCCGGACAAATCTCCGTACGCCTTCGTGAACTGGACAAGCCTCTCGAGTCAGATCACCATCGTTCGACCGAACTCGGCCTCGACGCCAGTCTACGTGAACGCGACGGGCGTGATCCAGGCGTACTACATCTGAGATTCACCGCCGGGGCCAGCCGAAAGATTGAACCGACGTAGAGGGCCGGAGCCCGGCTGCCGGGCGCCCCGATGGCGGTACGACTTCCGCGTGGGGCAGTCCCCCGGATTGTCGAGCATGGCACGGCCTTCGAGCTTCGTGCGGCCCGTCGCCGGCGATCCCCCCCGAAGCGGAGTTGTCCGTCTCAGTGGTCGCAAATGCCCTTACAACTGGGACCTGGCCACGATGCCTCAGCTTGTGTCGGTTGCCCTATCCCGAACTAGTGCAGCCGATCCTCGGGCCGTGCAGGGCCTCGCTCGTTGACAGTTGATTCCGCAAAGGTCTCATCCACGGGGTCCTTCCCCTCACGTTGCCTGTAGGTAGGGATGGCCCACTCGGTAAAGCGGCGACCAGCCGGGAAGACCGCCGCCTTCTCACTTCTCGTGACGGCCCTCGCGATTTGGACGCTGGCTTCTAGCGCCGACGCGATCACCCCGGGTGGTTCGGCAGGATTGACCCTGACCGCTCCATACCGCGGCTCCGTTCATCATTTCGAGAGTCTCGGACATTCGGGATGCGCGTCCTCAAAGGACCCGACGCGACCGTTCTTCGATCTGACAAGCGGGATTGCCGGATTCAACAGCTCAGCGAGAGCCTCCTCGTGCACTAATGGAACGGTAAACAGTACTGGGACCACCTACGCGATGTCCTTGGTCAACGTGAGTCTGATTGATCGGCCCGGGGTTTCGGTGGTTATCGCCAACTACTCATTCTCGCTTACCGTGAATCTGTCGTCGAGGCCAGGACCTTGCACCCCCGTCTCACCGAAGACGGGGTCATCCTGCGACGTTGGATCCAACTACAATCTCTCCGTGAGCCCGTTCGTTATCGACACAACGACTGGGATCATTTATCCGGGCGGTGGGAGCCAACTCTACCAGTACCTCTACCTGTCGAACGACACGTACTGCATTTCAGGTTCGTGCAGTTCGATTAACTCGTACAGCGGATGCGGCTCACTCTTCTGCTCCTCCGGCACCGCTGGACATACTATCCACTCCATGTTCGCCGGAACGGGTTCGTCGGTGTTCAGTCTGCCGACGACTATGCGTAGCGGAGATCACTACATTCTGCAGGTCGAAGTCTTGGGCAGGACATATGCGTTGATCTATCAGGACAACGCCGTACTCGTTGGAGCGTCGGCCTCCGCGGAAATGAACCTAGGTTCGGCGGGCAATTACTTCGCCCTCAACTCCATCGTCGAACGGTGAAATTGCACTTGCACCTCGCCCCCGCCTGCTGGGGTGTAACCGAAACCCCTGACAGTACCGGTCATTGATGGAGACGGGAAGACCCGGATTCTCTGACGGCGGGAAGACATCGTCTTTGACGGCGACACCCCCCTTGGGACCGTGGGATCACATCTAGTCGCGCAAGTTTGGGACTCTCGCTCGATCTCCTGACAGAGACAGTACCAGGCCCGTAAGCAGGGGATGTTCGGGGTGTCGAGAAACTTATGCGCCGAGGAGGTGGTTGCCTGTCGTGAAGAGGCTCGAATCACCGACTCTTCGTTGTTATCGATGCGGACACACCTGGATCCCGCGCAAGTTGCCCGTTGTGGGATGCCCCAAGTGTCGGTCTCGCTTGTTCGAGACCCCTCGCCGCCCTTCCAAGGCCAAGATTGCCCGGATCTGGCGGTACCTCGATTCACTTCCGCCGATTGATTGGGACTCGCTGGCCCTCCCACCTGCGCGGTCGAATCGCCGTCGTCGACGTGCAAAGGACGAGCTGCTCCTCCGAGAAGGACTTCGACCGAGCGTTGATCATGAACGCTAGGGAACCCGGGTGAGTGCAAGACAACTTGCATGCACCGCTGAGCTCCCCGGGCCCAGGGGAACCCGCGGGTATCTAGCCCCACCCCGACCCCGCCACGCTCGAGAGCATCGCGAGCCTACGTCGAGCAAGCAGGCGGCCGCCCCGTACTCCGCAGTGAGGGTGCGCAGCTCCGACGCTCGGCGGGGCGAGCCTCGGCGAACTAAGGCACCGATGACGCCAGTGAGATCGAATCGCAATCCCGCCACCCATCCTGACGAAGGATCCGCAGGCCCGAAAGTCTCAACTCCCCGGCCCGTACTGCCGTGAATCGATGGCCGGGTCCAGCGGGAAAGCCGGACTGATCTTCCTGCTCCTGGTTTCTCTGGTCCTCACAATCCTGGTCATCCCCGGCGTCGGCCTCGAAACGAGGAGCATCGGAAGCTTCCCGGCGTGGCAGCAAACGCTCTTCATGGAAGGGGGACCGATTGTTCTGGTTCTGAATCTCCTCGCGCTGGCACTCGCGACTTGGCGAGCGAAGGCGGGTGCGGTGCTTGCGATTCTCGTGGGACTCGCGGTCCTTGTCTTCTCCACCGTCGGGCTGCTTGGATTCGGAGCACCTGCAGTGCCGATGAATTTGGTCTGGATCGAGGTTCTGCACATCCTGGACGGCCTTGGCCTGGTCCTCTTTGGCGGCATCGTCCTTTCTCGCCCCAGCCAGCCCCCCCAGCCTATCGTTCCCCCGTGACCCAATCCGGGCCTACGATCAGAGTCCCAGCACGGTAGTGGCCTGCTCGTCCGGGCCCAGGTCAATCCGGATTCACGAGACCGCTATCCCCGCCTCCCCGATGGGGCCGCAGGTGGAGACCATGGCGGGTAGTGAAGCGGCTCACGGTTCGGGCGTTGGGACCGAGTGGGGCGAGGGGTTCAGTGGGCTGCGCCGACGAATGCTGTTCTCGATCATCCTCCCGATTGGGTGGCTTTGCTTCACCTTGCTCTATGTGGCTTTCTGGGCTACCGGGTTCAGTCTGTTTCAGAGCATCGTGATTCTCCTCGTCTCCACGCTCCTCCTTGGCGGCACGATGGGCGGAGTTTGGATGTGGTGGGGCCCCAACTACGCCAGAGAGTGGGGCCGTAGGCCGGGCGCATAGCGCGGCACCTTACCGAGGTCGGATAGACCTCCGACGGAACCCTCGGGGACCGAAGGGGGTCCGATTAGTCCGGCGGATCGGGGGCTCTACTCCCCGGTGCGCGCTACCCGAGGCTTCCATTCGCGGCGGGGCCCGTCCGCGGACCCGGGGCGAAAGCTAGTTGCGAATCCGGCGGAGGTTTCTTTTTGTCCCGTGTGCTGGCCGCGGTGGTGACTATCACCAGTGACCGCGTCGCTGGCTACCAACCCCCAAGGTCAGGGTCCAGGTCTGTGGCGGCCTGTCGTTGTCGTGGTCTTCGCTGTTGCAGCTGTGGCCGTTGCTTCGACCGCGTTCGTTCTCGCCCCGGGCCTCGCTGCGTGGATGGCGTGTCCCCACACCTGCCCTTCGGGTTTCGCGCCCGCCGGGATCGAGCGGCAGTCGCCTGGCTCGACGGGCTGTCGCCTTGAACCAACCGAGGTCTGCGACAAGGCCCTCTTCGAGTCCAGGCTCGATGGTCTCACCTTGGCTCACATCAGATTCGAAGTAACGAACTGGTCGAGCAGCACCGTCTCCGGCCCATCTGCGCCTCCGATTCCATTGGGGCCGACGGCGGACGTGTCGGTCCTCGACTCCACCGGTGGGATAGCCGGGGTCTGGAACGTCAGTGATTCACTCTGGGTCAGCGGATCCGGATGGGCCGTCCCCACGGACCAGGATGTACCAGTCGTCCTAGATACCGGGCTTACTTCCAACGCCACGCTGACTAATGCAGAATTCTCCATCATATTGACGGACCCGTTTCAAGGCGGGCTGGGCTTCGGATTGGTTTCGTGAATCTGCGAGAGGAGCTCGAGAAGACCCTCACGGGGAACCCGAACCTAAGTCGCAAACCTTCTCGCTTCGGTGACCGATTCTCCTTCTTCGTGGGTGGCAGGGAGATCGCGCACTTCCACGGAGACGGGCGAATGGATGTTAGGCTCACCCGAACGCGGATCCGCGAGCTGAAGTCCGAGGGAACGCTCGATCCGAGAATCCGGACGCGAGGGTCGTCCGCAGAGTGGGCCACGCTGCCATTGACCGACCGGAGGGACCTCACTCTCGCGATCGAGATGGTGGACGAGGCGATTCGCGCGAACGCCTGAGAGAGCCGCTGAGCGCCCTCTGCGCGCTCGATAGTAGATGCAACTCAGCTTGCACCGAGTTGTGCTCCCATCTCAGTTCCGAATATATTATAAATACTTTAGACGGCATTTTCGTCAGCAATGCGAGTCGTTGGGGAGCTGATTCGCGACTCGAACGATCGTATTTCTCGTGGCGACCCGTTCGTAGTGTCACCCCGTCCACGGGGCCGGCCCATCAAAAGACACCAGGTTCGAATCGGCGGTGCGGCGGACGTAAGACGTGCCAGGGAGTTCGGCGTACCCCTACACCTCGTGTCGCCAGTCGACTCAGCGGTGTTTGGGTATCCCTTGACATTCCCCCCCGTGGTCGTGGTCTGGCGACCACTCCGCGACGCAGTGATCACCAACTTCGCCATCCAAGAATTTGAATCGAGAGCAGCGTCACTCCGTCCCCGAGTGGAGGATTTGGCAATCATTCTGCTCAGGATTGACGCCCTCGCTGCGAGGGCAATTCTCCTCCGCAACCGGGAGTTCGTCTGGCCATCCTACCTTGAGACCCGGATTCTAGAGGAAGATTGCGCCGCCGAAGCGTCACATGTGAGGCTCCAAGAGATCACGCCCAATTTGCCGGTGGTCGGGGTCCAACTCTCAAGCGACGTGCTCGCACGCCAGGACAGGAACTCGTTCACCGTGGGCCTTCTGTGAATCCTAAGCACGTTGGTGACTTCGGGCGAATTCTTCGCCGTAACTCGATCGACCACATTCTCGTGGGAGGGATGGCCGTTCGGATGGCCTATCCGTCGGAATCCCTGGACGCCGACGCCGTCCTTATGGCACGCGATTACGCGCACTCGATTCGAGTGCTTGGGAAAGACCCCAGGGTAGTATCACTAAGCAGAGAAGCAGGTATGATGACAACTGGCAAATTTCATTCACGGACTCGATTGTTAGGCTTCCACCTGCTCGATCCCGCAGCGTTCTCCGGAACGAACCCGGGCGACGACTTCTACGACTACGTGGCTCGCTACGGTTCCATCCTGAGCCCTATCGGACGAGTCTCAACCGTCCCAACCGTTTGGTACATGCGGCTCGCTATCGAAGGCGAGGCTTGGACGGCTCAGGTTGGCAAGATCCTTCGCGAGGTCCGTTCAGGCGCTCCCTGGACCCTCTACCAAGGAGTCGCCAAGATCGCCCAGCGTTTCGGTCTCCGACGTCGCACGGCTGAACGGTGGCGGATCGTTCAGGATAGCGCTCGTAGAGCCGGGCTCCTGGACTGGGATGCCAGGGACTGAGCCCTCGGCGGGTTGCAAGCGGCGATTCGACCCTGATCGAGGTTGAAGCCGCAACCTTGACGATTCTCAACGACTTCTGCGGCCTGGGAACCACTTGTCGTACGTCGGGTGGTCGACAAGGTCCAGCAGGATGATCGATCGGTTCGCGATCGTGTAGAATGCTCGATGGAACGCCGACAAATCAAGGCAATAGAGATTCGCCACTCCGTATCGCTCGCGAAAGTACTGAGGAATATCGTCCCGGGGAATGACCTCCCCCCATTGCGCATCGGCTCGCAGATGCGCGAGCGCCGCCTGCAGGCTCTTCCAAATCGCTTGAGCTGGCTGGACGCGCTGGCCAGCGAGACGCTCCCACGATTCGTAGGCTTCACTCACATCGTCGTGAATGATGACCGCGTCTGGTCTGAAGGGCATTGGGCGCCCTCAGATTCGCTTCCCTTTTGCGAGAGATTTCAGAAGGCTAGGGCTCGTGGTATGGGTCCATTGAATCCCCTTTGATCCTTCGATGGCCAAGCCGAATTCGAAACAGAATTTCAACGCCCTGTTCAGTCGAACTCTCGAGGTAGTATGGCCGGTTTCCCGCAGTCGGATAAGCAGCCAGTTCCGGCTGACGGGGTCGCCAGCTTCTTGGAGTAGGGACATGACGATCTCGGTCGTCCCGAGGGTCACATCGACTCGAGGCCGAGGGGAGGCTAGCGCCACAGGGGTGAGAAGATGTGCCCCCTGATAAGAGCTTACCCTCTCCCTTCCTCCAATGAGCAGTTCCGACCGGTTGCATAAGCGGTCCGTGTCAACAGGATCTCCAGAGTCCCGATTAGAGCCAGCCCGTCCAAATCTACGTGTGATTCAGCTCGCAACGACTCTCCGGAGGCGTTCAAGATCCGACCTCCTGAAAGGGTCGTCTCGAACCGGACTGAGCCGCTTCGAGCACCACGGGCATTTCGGCCTCAACAATCGCACCTGGCGTGGCCTGGGTTTCTTGGTAGGTTCTCCGTCGTCATCTTCGATTAGACTCGAGAGCGGAAGAAACACCATCGAGTCCGTCGATTCCGGGGAAAAGTCCAACCAACCGCCCGAAGCCAAGAATCGGCGGCGGCGGCACCGCGATCCGCGACACTCCATGCCCACCAGCGCGTAGTCGTTCATGATTGCATGCAGCTCACAGAGTGGGAGCTGAAAGTTGCGAAAACGTCGACCTCGAGTTGTTCTCGTCAATTCTGCCATCCAGCCGTACCTCTCTGCCGTGCGGCGACAATGACGTGAGTACTCGCAATGGGTACCCTTCGGGGGTTAGCCCGGGGGACTACGGCGCTTCATACCGCTACCACGGGTCGATGGCCTCGGATAGCACTCGATCCCGGATGGCCCAGTAGGTGTCCCGAGGATCGTGGAGGTCAACCTTCCGCCCGATAACCCTCTCCAGGTCCGCTTTCAGGGAGGACGTCGCGAGAGAGTCTGCGCCCGGCCGGAACTCCACCAAGAGGTCGACGTCGCTCGTAAGGTCGGCTTCGCCGCGTGCGACGGAGCCGTAGACCCGGAGCCTTTCGACCCCGTACTTGCGAGTCAATCGGGAGATTCGAAGTCGATGGGGGCGCAGGACCTGCTCGATCCCCAGACTTCCACCCGGGTCGTTCTTCCAATACTTCGGGTAATTCGGGGTGCTAAGTTTGCGATGGATCCCAGGAACTTCGTCGATCGCGAACCGAAGTATCGTCCTGAACGCCCGAGGATTCGTCAGCTCCGCCGGCCACCTAGTCCCGTATCGTCGCCTCAGGGACCGCAGTCGGTCCCAGGGAACTGAAGGATTGCACTTCCGGAACTCCGAAGGCAGCTCGGAGAAGTAGAGGAAGCGCGAGACGTGAAGGGCGATCCGATAGCGGTTCGCATCGCGACTCTCGCTATCGAGGCGCGCTCGGTCCGTCCGTACGCCCTTGCGGATCTGAAGGGCATCCTCTCCGAGCACAATCAGTCGTATCTCGGTCCGACGTCGATGGTCTCTCATGATATCTGCCCGGCCCGAAAGAGGGAGAGAGCCACGACCCTGCTCCCGCAGCCCTCGAGTGTGGGGCTCGTCATCGCGTTGCCCCAAGCGTCTGCTTTTATATGAGTATTCACTTGTTGTGACTAATGGTTGGTAGGCGGGGGGCACCTCGGGTGACAGAGCGTGAAGACCCTCTAACCTACGTCCTAAGGAATCGACAGGCCGAGGGTTTCCTGGCGCAGCTGCGAGCAGAGCCCCTCATGATTCCTCTTGACATTCGGAGGTCGCTTGGCTTGCATCCAGAGACTTTCAGAAGACTCACCTCGAATCTGGATGCTTACTCGCTGATCGCCGTACGCTCGGAGCCGAGCCGGGGGAGCCCCCGCGGGAGACGAGATCCACTCTGGCGGCCCCCGCTCAGGGTTTCCCTCACCCCCCGCGGGGCGAACATTCTCGCTGTCGCAAGAAGCGTCCGACGAGGTGTCGTGCGACAATCCAGCCTCCTCCCGCCCGATTGCATGCGTCACTGGGTGGCCGATCGACACGGAGTAGCGATCCCGTCGAGGAAGGCATGAGCACCAAATGCTCGCTATGGTGGAGCGAGGACGTCCACCTCTACTTCGATTACGCGGACGAATCCGAGGGTCCGCACGCGTACCTGCGCATTGGGGGAGGGCTGGTCAAAGCCCTCGAAGTTCTTCAGACCACGAGAGGGTTCTCAATCACGATCCGCCTCCCCCCTGAGGTCTTCCCGGTTCTTCGACCCGATCTTAGCAAGGCCGCGAGCGAGATGGGACGTCCGCGCAAGAGCTCGGACTGGCAATCGCCGCTCGGTCTCTTGCGAGACAATCTCCGTAGAGCCAAAGGCAAATCTACCAAGAAGGGCAACCCTCGTCGCCGAGTACGTGTTCCGCGTTGATTCGTAATCCTGTCCTTGGTGGGGATCTCCACGCAGGGGCCGAATTGGGAGGGACCTACTTCGCCATGAATCTCAAGTCAGTTCTCGAGCAATGGCACGATTTACGGGCCAAGCAGGATGGTTGATGTAGCTCAGTTCTGCGGGCTCGAGCTCAGCGATGTAACATACCTTGCACGCAGTCCGCCATACTTCCTCGACCCGGTGGAACGACGGATCAGACACGGACGATGCGAGACGATCTGACGCGCTCGCAATCAGATGGCCTAGCGCTTCGGGGCGAGACGGTCGGCGAGAGCATCGTCGAGTCTCTCCGGACATGCAACTCGAACAGCCTTGTGCGCCGTAGACCCCGGAACGCGGACGAGAGGGTTGCAGGAAGTGGTTCGCTTAGGCGGCCTCACTGGGGCTGGACACGCTTCAGAGATCCCACCTCAGCCTGGTGAAGGCGACACAGTCGGAACTCCCCCCGTCGATCGGTGAGGGTGTAGACCCGACGACGAATTCGGCTACCCTGACAGTGGACAAGCCCAACAAGCGTGGACCCGCGGAGCCGCTGGCCCTTGGTGAGGTTGAATCGCCACTCGTAGGCGCTCCAGAGGTCGCAGCCCTTGTCGAGAGCCGCGGGCTGCTTTCTCTGGCTTGCCACCGGGTCGGCCGGATTCGAGCGCGGAGCCGAAGATTTGTTCGTCACGTTCGTCGACAGCCGCCGGATTGGATAACAGAGACCTGGTACCGGTTTCCGGTCGCGCCACTAATGTTGCGTCACGAGGTCGGTGCCGAATCTAGGGGGACGGGGTCATCCGACGCCATCGCCAGCCCGACTACGATTTTGAGGTACGCGAGCGACGCTGCGGTGACGAAGTCCCAGAGGCTGTCCGTCGCGGAAAAGGGATGGAAGTGGGGGAGCTCAGGGACCCGCAGCTTTCAGACCCCGTTCAGCTTCACGGGCTCGTAGGGACTGACCATCGTCCCGCGAGAGCGGCAAAAGAGCGGATGCATCGAGCGTCGATCAACCGCCAGCATCCGGGGGCGCCCGCCTTCGCGCCCTAAGGGTCGCCGAGGGGCCGGTTCCAACACATGAGGAGTTAGACCAGGACGAACCGCGCGCAGTACCGTCACTGACCCTTCCATTTCGTCCGTGAGAAACTCCCGTAGGTTCCTGAGTACTGGAATCCCAGATATCCGTCCTTCACCGTCATTTCTTTGATCGAGGTGACCTCGGTTCGCCCGGTCTCCCAGCCCCCGGGGAGTTCGATGATCGCCCGGTGGATCTTCCCCGTCGCTGGGTCGCGCATCGGTTCGAGCTCGACTTTGGCGAGCCCACGGACGTTCGCCCGACTCCTCGCAGCGTTCGATTGGAAGCCTATCCGGGCCCTTCGAGGCGCCTGGAAGTGATCGAGGGTGCTGGCGTACACCTCGAATGGCCCGCCGGGCGCTTGCCCCGTCAGGATCCGGGCGAGCGCCTCGAACTGTTCGGGCGAGCTCCGGTCGACGATGTAGAAGGAAGCACGGCCATGGCCCTTGTGGATCGGACCGGGCCAGGCGTAGGCCGCCGCGCAGTTGAGACTCGCCAGGGCGACGGAACCGTAGTTCCCACGGGTCACGTGGAACACCGACAGCCCTTCGCAGTTACCATGGGTGGGCCGAGCCCCGAACTGGCAAGGGCAGCCCCAGTCACAGTTGCAGCCATCGAGATAGAGCGCCTCGATCTTCCACGGCACCGTCGCGGGCATCGATGAGCCTCGAGGGAATCTTCGGGATATAGGCAATCCGGTCCGTTGCAGAGGGACCCGATCTCAACGAAGGTCCCTGCCGTCGCTCCGGGCATGACGAAGCTCGAGGGTTTCCATTTTGGCGGACCCACGGGTTCTCGCTCCCGAACACATGGAGGGGAGAGGTGGGGTGCTCTCAAGTTCGGAATTCCATTTGGAGATTAGGACGGAACGGAGTGTAGGACAGTCGCGAAGTGGCCCCCCACGCCGCGGGGCCCGTCGTCTTGTTCTTGGCACCTCCCACCGCGAGCGTCTTGACCCGACCAGAAGCACTTCTCTGCACCATTCTGGCCTCGCAGGAACCCTCTTCCTGATCTGACGCTTCAGTCCGCGCCGAGAGGCTGGACGGATCCCAGCCAGACCCCAGCGGGCCGCCGTGCCAGTTCTCACGCCTTGCGTGCGGCTCACATTTCCAAAGTCATCGACTTCCACGATTTTCGGACCACCTCTCGACTTGGCGAGTGACTCGAACGGCCTCGTCCCCTGCAAACGCCGCCTCCGCCGATCAGAGATGCTCTTCATCGGAATCCTGTCAGTCTCATTCTCCGGGTGAGGCTTGGCAGGCGAACGTGCAACGGACCTTGCACGTAGACCCGCCTTCGAACCCGTCGACTCGACTTCACGACGCTGCGGGGACGTGCTCGATCGTCTGTCCCGCAGCTCAAGCCGGAAGGAGGCCGAGATGACGACAATGTTCGAGCGAGGGTTCTAGGTTGCAGTCCGCGACTGGGTCGGGGGTCACTCGACCCGAGACAGGATGGTCAGCGCACGCAAGGTGATCATCTTGCTTGGGTTTCCTTCCTTTTCGAACGTCAGAGGTATGGGGCACTTTCCGGGATGCGTCTTGAACCACGCGACGAACTCCTCGTAGGGGTCGGGTTGGACGGCGTCCAGGTTCCAACGACCGTCGGACCGCTGCTTCTTGCGCAGCAGGTCGAGGGCGTAGCCCAGCCGCGGGTCCTGGCCGTAACCGAGCGCGGTGAGGCAGTCCAAGCCGACCAGCAGATCGTAGTAGTAGTGAACGGGCCAGTGAAAGCGGTACCACGGATCATACCGCGTACCTTGCTGATGGAGCTCGTGCTCAAGGTAGTACTCTGCGGTCCGCGCGGCGCAGGCCTTCATCGCGGGAGTCCACTTGGAGCGCGGGTATGCCGCGAATGCGGCCAGGCCCTCCCAGGCGTCGAGTGTTCGGCTTGGGGCAGGTCCGTCCTTGACGTAGCGGCAGGACCAGCCCCCCTTTGGGTGGGCGGTCTTCACGATCCATTCGAGCGTCCTTCGGACACGGGGGTCGTCCTCAAACCCGAAGCGAATGAGGCCGCGCGCCATGTTCGCGGTGTAGCAGTGGTGGCCCTTCCCCTTCCCGAAGCCTCCCACGCCTCCTCCGGTTAGGGGCGACTTGGCCATCCAATACTCGGCCGATTCCGCCACCTCCGGGATGGCGCGAGTCGCCCCCAGGTCTGCCAAGGCGAGCATGCTCCAATGGGTCGATGTGAACCGCGGCTCCATCCAGCCCTTGTCTTGCTCCCACCAACCTCCGGGGTCTCGGCGAGCAAGGATCTCCGACGCCCATCCGACGTTCGGAATCGAGGCCTTCGCTTCCCTGACCTGGGAATCGCTCTCCTTTCGGCCGAGGAGCTGGGTCAGGGTCAGATACCTGATCGACGGCTGGTCGGCCTCGAGGAGCCAGTCGAGTGTTCTGTCGCCGGGCAACGTTCGCGGCAATTCGGTCTCCACTAGTTATCAATTGGCGAAGGGCGACTGTTCGAGGTGTTGTCGACCTTGCACACAGTCAGGCTATCCACGCTCGGACCGAGCTCTTGCGAGAAATAGCTCGTGCCCGCCTCCTCCCTCGGGGACGAATCGCTGTTCAATAACATCAAACCCCGCGGAGGACAGCCACCCTCGGTAGGTGCCCGCATCTGCATGAATCCAGTACATCGGAACATCGCTCCCGAGCCACCCTCGCTCCCATCCTTCGCAGGCCGCATGGCCGAGTACGGCGAGGAATCGTCCGCGTGGCGAAAGCCACCCATGAATTCGTCCGAACAGCTTTCTCTGCGCGGTGAGAGGCACGTGAATGATGGAGTACAACGCAATGATCGCGGCATACTCCCGTTCGGGGAGGTTGACCTCCGTCATGTCTCCCCGGATGAAGGTCCCCTTAGGGACCAGCCTGCGAGCCCGCCGGATCATAGTGTCAGACAAGTCCACCCCGGTGACTTGGAACTTCTCGGACAGGAATCGGGCTGCGGGCACTCCCGTACCGCACCCGAGATCGAGCACCTTCGACCCAGGGGACAGGCTCCCGGAGAGTCGGCTGAGCCATTCGAGATACTCGCGTTCATCGTGGCCGAAGCAATCTGCTACACGCCCCGGTGGGCGATAGATGCGGGACAGGGCATTCCAGCTCTTCCGGACGACGTCCACAGTCGGATTCTTCAAAGGTGCGGGGATCCCACGCGTTTTCGGGGTCACGTCACGCTCGGGGCTAACCTGATTGGAGTCTGTTGGTGGGTTCCAAACTCCCTCGAAGCTTCGTTTTCCCAGCGACGCGCCCGGGAGACGTCTTCACTCGGAGAGCCCACCCTTCCTCAGTCATAGGCAGCGTCCTCCCCCATTCTCGTGACCATGCCGCCGCACCTGGGGCATTGGACTAGGCGCCAGCCGGGTTCGACCGGAATGATTGTGCGGCAGGTAGGACACTGAACTCGCCCGACCTCCTCGACCATCAGCTACCCTGCGGAACACAATGCCGACGAACCACATGACTGGCGACTTATCAAAGGGGCCCGTTGGCACCACGAGAGCCAGCTCACACCGATGGTCTGACCCGCCATCCATAAGTTGGTCGACCATCACGACAAGGTCGGAAACCCGCTGCCGGATGATCAGCCCTGCGTTGTAGCCTGGTCGTCACCCTCACTCACTGAACCGTGAGGATACCTTGCAAGGGAGGGTACACACCGGCCATGCGGTCCTGCCGAAATGCGGTTTGCGAGGTGGTTCGAACTTCGCCGAAGGTAGTCGAGTGCGTAGCGAGCAGGTGTCGATCACACGTTGGCGCTCACGATAGGATCATTCAATTCGAGCCCGACTGCATACCCCAGCGACGCACGGATGGAACCAGAAGCAGTGCGCCGTTGCAGGCGAACGCTCCTAGGCCAGCCAGGATGTAAGTGGGCCCGATCCCGATGGCCAGGATGAGCAGCCCGCCAGCCACCTGCCCAGCCGGAATCATGGCAAAGCTGCCAGCTTCATCGGTGGCGAAATAGCGCCCCAGGAGGTTTGACGGGACGAGACGCTGGACCGCCGCAAAGAAGGTCGTGTTTCCAATCCCCCCCAATATTCCGAACGCCAGGGAGAGGATGGTTGCGCTTGGAAGGTCTCGAACCACTCCGATCCCGACGATGACAAGACCCGCCGTCGTCCAAGCTACAGAATACCAGAGGGCGGGTGCCCTCCCGGTCCCGATTCGTCCAGGTAGGATTGCACCGATGGCCCATCCGGCCGCGCCCGCTGCAAGGAGCACTCCGAACCCGGCCGCCCCTTGGTGGAGCTGGACGGCCGCGTAGATTACGACGAACGCGAAAAAGAGCGAGAGAAAGAAATTTCCGAGCATCCCAGAGAGCGTGATCCACAGAAGCGGCTTCTGGGACCGGAGGTACCGCATCCCCTCTCGGACCTCGAACAGCAAGGAAGTCCGGCGATTACCGACTCCCACCTCCCTTGGGGCGACAGCCGGGATTACCATCAGAAAAATCATGGCACCCGAGAACCCAAACGTCAGAGCATTCGCGAGGAACCCACCAACCACCCCTACAGTGATCACGAGTATCCCGCCGATGGGACTCCCGACAAACCCGGCTACAGTTGTGCCGGCCATGAGGAGTCCATTGCTGTCCGTGAACTCTGACTCTGGAACGAGGCGTGGTATCGCCGCGTTGGTCGCTGGACGGAAGACGGTACTGAACGTCGCGACTATGAGGGCCGAGCCCAGCAGGGCAACGATGTTGACCCCGAAGACGAGGGTGTAGGCCGCCAGACCGCCGAGCGTGATAAAACGCGCGACATCGCAGACCAGCATGAGCCGTCGCCGGTCCACGCGGTCGACGATGGCGCCCGCGAGAAGACCGAACAGTAGGCTGGGCAGGAAGCCGACGACTCCCAGGAGTGCGACATAGACTGGCGAACGGGACGAGTCAAACACGACCCAGGTCAGAACGACACCCCCGATCGAGGTGCCGAGTGAGGAGACGACCGAGCCCACCCAGAGGAGCCGAAAACCGGGGTGCTTCAGAACTCGGAGCGGATTGGAAGACTCTTCCTTCGTCCTGAGCCCCCCTAAAGGACACAAGGCTAGTGGAGGGTCTCATAACCTCAACCCCGAGGGGGAGAAACACGCCAAGGTTTCCGCGAACCCGACCCAATGAGTCGACCTCCTCCGAGTGTGATCGGGTTGGCGGCGGTCTGCAAAGCACGAGGCGTTTTCCGCTAGATTGTCGCCGACAGGGCGAACAGATTGTCCTCTTGCAGGCGAGCCCCGTGAATCTGCCGCGGGTTGAGCGTCACGCGGTTCTCGCGATCACCGGGTGAAAGGTAGATTGCGCAGAGCGGGAGGTCGCGAGGGAATCAAACGCATCCACGCAGGCGGGAGGTCTCTCCAGATCGCCACTCCAGGGGGGGTGGCTGAGGGCTTCCGAAAGGAACGGTCGGATTGGCTGGAATAACTCCGGCGGAGGCTTATACACGCCCTCCGCGAGGAACTATCCATGCATCAGATCGCACAGCGGAGCCGCAGGGGCTTCAGATTAGCTCAGGGCACGAACTGGTCCAAGATGTCCCACATGCTCTATTGCGTGGTCTGGGTCATTGGCTTGGCGAGCTCACCGACGTTCTTGATGCTCGATGCTCCCATCAGCTCCGCTACCGTTCCCGCCCCCAGTTGGGTGAACAACTGCCACGATGTCCAATGGATTAGCGGTCATATCGAGGTCGACGCGAGCTGCCAGGCCGCGTTCTCGGTGAACTACGCGGAGAACTTCTCGAACTGGGCCCTAGGTTCATACAATTTCAGCTTCGACATCTCAGCCGTTACCGAGGTTAACGCCGCGGGCCACATAGTCCGGCTCGGCGATGCGGGGAACCCGGTCTCAGCAACTCCCTCTTCTGTCCAGTCGCAAGGAGGGGTCAACGTCTCTGTCAATGAAATCATGAACGTCACCTCTGCAACCGGTAACTGGACTCCCAGCGATGCATGGAGCCTATGGAACGGGACGAACTGGAGTATTGGGGACACACCGATCGGTACCGCCTCCCTAAACGTGACGTTCCACCTGACATCCGAGTCCCTTCAAGCCAACAACTCTCCTAACGATTCGTACACGGTCAAGTTCGACGTTGTGGTGAGCAACTGGCCCTGGGCGTCGTCGACGGATGCTCTCGGGTTCGAGCTCAACTCGCTCGGAGCCGGGGGGTCCCACTTCAGCTACAACCAAACGAACAGCACGTTAATCGAGAGCTGGAACGAGACGAACCGAACGTTTGTGAGTCTAGAGTTCGGCGGAGTCGCTGGAGTGTCGTACCCGGATCGGACCACTGCAACTTCAGGGACGAACATCTCGACTCAATTGTTCTATGCGGCATCTCCAAATCGAGAAGCAGTAGCGCTCGTCACCTTCCGGGGAGCGACGGGAAACTACACCACCGTGGACTACGATCCTCTTCTCGCATTCGTCGCCACTCCCCCCGGCGCCCCGCAGAGTAGTGGGATCCTCACGACCTGGGTGCCGCTGCCCTACCTTGTCGGGAGCATCGCGATCGTCGGCCTGTTCACTTCCATCGGGGCTACCTGTGTACACCGGCGGAGGCTCCGGAGAGAAGGGACCGAGCTCGTCGCAAAGATCGAGCGGATAACCGCGGAAGACGGGGAGCTCACGAAGCGGGACCGTTGAGCGGAGTCAGGCGAATGCCGGACTCAACCGCCCCAGTCTCCCGGACTGTGGAGAGGCCAAGCTCGAACTCAGACGGGACCGGCACGCCTGTTCATCTCGCCATGCGTGTACTCGTTCACCTCGCCTACCAGCCACCCGTGATTATCGAGGAATCGCCAAACGACCGTCGCACTCAGTGGGGTATGGCGCGTGATCTCAGCACGACACAGGGGGCGGTTTCGAAGGTCCTGGATCGTCTCGGTGCTGTGGGTGCAGTCCAATATCATCCGGGTCGAGTGCTGGGCAGGTGGCGGAGGCAGCGCATCTACGAACTCACCACCACGGGTTTTGACCTTGCGATGAGAATCAGGAGGCGATTCCGGCTTCCCGACTACCCCCCACGGAGCGGGTGGTCACTTGAGGGGGCGCCTGCCTCCGAACGCAAGTGAGCGAGAGTTGCGTAAGGGCGGCGAATCCTCGATGCAAGGTACATTGCCCCCGCTTAGGGCCGGCCACCGTTCCGAGCAAAAGACAATCAGGCTTGATCGTGAAGTCAATCCGAGTTTGCAATCCTCGTGAAGTTCTACCTGCACACCCAGGAGTGTTTCAGACCCTCGTGCGGCAGGGTCTTGTGGCACTGGCGCTCTTCAGGACCTGATGCCTCGAGGTCGGAGAGATCGGCCCGCCGCAAGCTCCACCGTCGGGGCTCCTCGAACTACCGATACTCCGCTCACCGCGAAGGCACTTACCCGAGCGACCTGGCCTGCGTTCGCTCGCCTTGTCGAAAAGCACGGCGGGATATTCGGGGGGTGTTGGTGCATCGCATTCCACCTCGAGCCCGGCGAGGGAAAGCGAGGGGCAGCGGTGTACCGGGCGATGAAGGAAGAGCGGGTAAAGAAAGGCACAGCCCACGCCGCCCTTGTCCTCGACGGGACGGAAGCAGTCGGCTGGTGCCAGTTCGGCCCGACTGACGAACTTCCCAACATTCGAAGCAAGAAGGAGTACGAGAAGGGCTTGGAAGAACTGCCGGATTGGCGCATCACTTGTTTCTTCATTGACAGGGAACGCCGAGGTGAGGGCGTTGCTCAATATGCGCTGCGCGCCGCCTTGAAGGAGATATCCCGCCTCGGAGGCGGAATCGTGGAGGGCTACCCTGAGGATTACACGGGTGAACGAACATCGAGTTCCTTCCTCTGTAGCGGAACCTTGGGGCTGTTCGAAAAGGCCGGATTCAAGAGATCTCGCAAGATAGCAATGCGCCGCTGGGTAGTAGCCCGTCGAATCCGACCGGATGATTGAAGGTTCAGCCACCAGAAGCCTACACCCAAGGTTCACGGGGGAATCTGTCGCCAACCGGCCCGAGCTCCTGTCTCACCGACGCATCCTCAGAGGTAACTCCCCACTGGCGCGTGCAAGGTACTTTGCACCCAGACCGCCTATCCCAGGGATGCGGCGTCCCTCCGGAGGCGGCTTCAATGACTCCTACGTCTGTGACTCATAGCACGGGGCTCTTTCTATCGAGAAACCGTCGCGCCCCCTAACAAGGATTTTACCTTCCGTGAACAGTGGACCCCATAAGGGGACGTCTTATCTGGTCTCGAGTTGAGTCTAGGAGGCTAGTATGGCGAGGAAAAAGGGAGCCGTGGCTCGGCAGCCGACGGATTTGATCCGGGGCCTCGAACAATTCTCTGATCTCCTTACGCTTTCAGCAGATTTCAATCAGCGGATGTCGCAGCTCGCCGAGAGTCCTGAACTCAAGAAGTTCCAGTCGCTTACTAGTGACCCGACTGCGCTGGCTAGAGAGGTGAGGGGGCTGCCAGCTGAGAACCTAGTACCCCTCTTTGCAATATTCGCGAGGCTTGGTCAACTGGGACCTCAGCTTGCCAAAATGGCAACACTGACTCCCAAAGAGCGGAGGGAGACAATCGAAGAACTCCGGAACTTGTCGAGAGATGCCACGTCTCTCAAGACTAGGATTGCCAATGGCTAGCGCGATGGAATTCACTAGCCAAGTGGTCCCGGCCCATGGGCTCGGGGGGATTCGTGGCCCCCGCGGGCCGATGGACCTCGAAGGAGTGGATTACCGACTGCTGTCCGAACTCCTCCAGAGGTCGCTGTATCTCATATCAGCACGCAACCCAACAGAGCTGATCTGGAGCTTGGAGTTCGAAATGGGCCTCATCCTGCCTTTTTTCAGGTCGAAATCTGTTCCTCCGAACACGAATCGTGAGCCCGGTCGTCGAACGCACCCGCGGTCCACCCGATCGATTGGGGAGGGCGGTCGAGCCGCACTCGCGAAACTACCGACACGGTTCAGCGAGCAGAACGCGGGAAAGTTCGTCGCAATTGCCATAGGCGGGGAACTTCTTCAGATCGCGGAGACGTTCGACGACCTGTGCGAGGCTCTCCGTCGGTCACCTCCCTCTCAGGATTACTACGTTTCTCGGGTGGGACGTGAATCCGCCGGCGAGCTCCCCTAGGTACGCGGTGCAGACTCGTTTTGCACTCGACGATTCTTGCCACGTTTCTATAGATTTTCGGATTAGCGGAGGTCGCCATTTCACTAATCAGGACGCTATTGTCGATACAGGCTTCTTCTCTAACACCGTGGGACTCTCGCTCCCACGACTGATGAAACCTCGGGGGACCCACAAACCTCGGGGGGTCGTCCGGCTCACTAATGCGAATGGAAAGGCAAGGGACTATCCGTTCGATCCCGGCGTCGAATTGGTGAAGCTCGGATCGATTACTCTGCCCTCCCCAGTTCCACTTCCGGCTGCCTTCGTCACCAAAGGTCGCATTCTTCTGGGGCTAAACCTGCTCAAGCGAGGAACGCTCCATGTCGACGGTCCCGCCGGTACCGCAACTTTTGACATGCCGTGATTGAACCGGGAGAGGTAGACCTGACGCCTGTGCTACGGAAACCTCGGAAGTCGTCGGGCTGAATCGGGGGAGGCTCGATGCAACCTAGTTTGCAGGTCAAGCTAGGGCAGGCGTAACAAGCCTCGACGTTGTGATCCACTGGCATACCCAATGGACCTTGACCTGGACCGCTCCGTCGCGACCGGCTACAAGAGCGGTTCCCAGATTGCCCGAGTCCTTACCGAGGACTGGGTATCACGGGAGCTGCCCTGCATCGCATGCGGGGCGGGTTCTCTTGATCACGCGTCCGCTAACTCTCCCGCCCTCGACTTCGAATGCAACGACTGCTCGTCCGGCTTCGAGCTCAAGAGCAAGAAGACCGCATTCGGTCCACGCCTTGTGGATGGGGAGGACGGCACCCTACTGTCACGACTATCCTCCGATTCCGCGCCGAACTTCCTACTCCTGCGCTACGATCTCCGAGCTTCCCGAGTGGAGGACCTTTACGCGATTCATCGCGGCCTCCTCACCCCACTAGCGATCAAGAGACGGCCGCCACTTCCCCCCACGGCACGGCGAGCCGGATGGGTGGGGAGCGTGATTGACCTAGGTAGCTTGCCCCAGGGTGCTATGGTGCCAATCATTCAGAAAGGGGTCGCGAGGTCGTTCGAGGCTGCTCGCCGGGACTGGCGCGACTATCGGGGGATTACGGACCTTGAGCCTGAAAAGCGGGGCTGGGTATCAGATGTCCTGAGCTGTGTTCAGCGACTTCCAGCGGGAGTTTTCAGCCTTCGGGACGTCTACCGGTCCGAGCTCGACCTACAACGAACGCACCCCGAAAACAGGCACGTTCGTCCCAAGATCAGGCAGCAGCTCCAGCGACTCATCGTGCTGGGCTACGTCCAGAGGCTTTCACCCGGGCTCTACCGCCGGTTGTGATCCGGGCACGGGCTCCCCCCAGCGAGGCGTACCCTCCCTAGGCTTCCAACGCTCGGGGTGTAGATCGGGTTTAAGTCTCAATCCAGAATCGCTCCGCCGTGAAGAAGCTGACCGCCGTGGACATGTTCTGCGGCGCCGGCGGATTCACAGAGGGATTCAAGCAGACAGGCTTTGACGTAGCTGCCTGTCTCGATAACTGGTCTCCCGCTGTCGAGACCCATCGGCGGAACCACCCCGAGACCGAGGTCTTTCAGGCCGACATCTTGGAATTTGACTCCTCCGACCTGCCCGAGGCCGATGTCCTGATCGGGAGCCCTCCCTGCACCGAGTTCTCGTACGCCAATCGGGGGGGCCACGGCGACCTGGGCCTGGGAATGCGGTTCGTCCTCCGATTCCTTCGGTTCGTTCACGAGACACGACCTCGCTACTGGATAATGGAGAACGTGCCGCGCTTGCTCCAGAGCCTGCCCGCTAGGGTTCACCTCCGGCGGCTGGGCCTAGCCGAAGACGGCTTTCTGGACATCCCGGTTCGTAAGGTGCTCAATTCGGCTGACTACGGTGCTCCCCAGAAGAGACTCCGCTTAGTCTCGGGGAGATTCCCTCTGCCAGCCCAGACTCACGCTTGGACTGTGGGGCCAGTGAGCTTCTCGGACCTGAAGCCGTGGGTACCCGTTCGAGCCGTCGTCGGACTTCTTCCGGACCCTCTTGAGCAGGCTGACCCTTCCAAGCTCGCACATGACCCTTCCTTCGATCTCCAACTCCCTGAAACCGACCTGACCGAACACTTCATGGACACCCGCCTAACCTCGGAGGAGATTCGGATCAACAGGAAGGCAAAGACCGACCACTCCTGGTACGGCAAGATGGCGTTCCCAGACCCGATTGACCGTCCCGCAAGGACCGTCATGGCCACCCAGACCGGAATCTCGAGAGAGACGCTGGTCCTCGAGTGGACCCACAATGGACGTCCGAGCTTCCGTCGTCCGACGATCCGAGAATGTGCTTGCTTCCAATCCTTCCCGCTCACCTACCAGTTTTGGGGGTCGACGGCCCAAGTTCGGTACAAGCTGGTCGGAAACGCCGTTCCGACGGCGCTTGCCGCGGCACTCGCCCGATCTGTGATGGCGAAGGAAGGGGGGAACATCCCCGCCGTCCCAATCATTCAGCGAAAGGTGGGAGACCGGCCTCTTCCTGTGCGGATTCCACGGGGGAGCTCACGGACAAAGTCGAGCCGGTACCCACCCGATCGGAAGTATCGGGACCACATCGCAGGATCAAAATCAGGTGGCGTACGCGTGGACTTCGCCAATCTGGTCGTCGCCGCCCCTACAGACGGGGCAGAAACCGTCGAGGTCCGCTGGGAGGCGCGACTGGTCTCGGGATCGGGAAAGTCCGTTGTCGTGGCGACCCCGAAGCTTTCCGACACCGTCTCTCTACTCGTGCGCTGGTCGAGCAACCAGGGCGAATCCAAGAGAGTTGGCCGATTTTTTGGTCGCCTTGCGAAGAACCTTCCGGACCGGATCCCAGAGCGGGCGGACCTCCAGGCGGCCTGGGCTGGAACAGCTTCGCGGGGAACGGCAGCGCCTCCCGAGCTCCTCTTGAAGGCCGCAAGCGTTGTCGACTCCCACTTCCCAGCACCTAGGTTCGAAGGCGTGCTGGTCCCCGTTCCGCGCTCCTTCCCAGCAATCGGTCGATCTGCCCTCCCCGTCAGGCGACTCGCCCAGCACATCGCGTTGGCCTTCATCGCCGACACGAGCAACCTGGGATCCCCAGCGCACCCTCTCCAGGTTCTTACGGACGAGCTGGGGGCGAACCAGACGCTTGGGGGCCCTGGTCGAAGGTCGACTCTAGAGACCGCGATTAGCTAGTGATGCCCAATCGTCGCGATACCCGCCGGGCCGCATCCGTCGGGCTGTCGCGGATTTGGCACTCCCAGAGAGTCAGTGTGGCCCAGCCGAGTCTGCGTAGTTGAGCCAGCTTCCGCTGATCTCGAGTGCGATTGGCGCGGAACTTCGCCTGCCAGAACTCCACGTTCGTCTTCGGCGTGGAAGGGGAGCAGTGGGGGCAGCGGTGCCAGAAGCATCCGTTCACGAAAACGGCAAGCTGCTTCTGGCGAAACACGAGGTCGGGGCGTCCGGGGAGGGATTGCGGGTTCAAGGCATAACCACGGATTCCGAGCGATCGCAGGGCCGCGCGGAGGCGACGCTCTGGCCCTGTGTTCCGGGCCCGGTTTGCACTCATGACGTTCGAGGTAGACCGCTTGGCGGGTATCGGTGCCCGGCCATCGCGGACGAAGCCGCGATCCGGGTCAGCGGTTGGTCGCCTCGTCCGTTGAGACCTCATCGAGCCGAACCATGAGCGGGTCAGGCTTGATAGGCCCGTGGAGGTTAACCGGAGTCGGGCTACCGACCATCTCCCCGTCCGCCCAGTCCAACCCGATGACAGTGAGCGGGACCTGCACCACCCACTTCATTCTGGGGAGGAGCGCGAGAAGCCGCTCATAGGTCCCGACTGCGCTGTCGACTCTCAAACCCCCAGGGGTGGACCGACTTCCCTTCAGATGGTCTGTGCCGATGACGATGACGCCAACCTCGATTCGGGATCCGTCCAGGACGTCGTCAGATTGGTACGCGAGCGTCGGGCGGATCAGCGTCCAAGGTAGCGCTTCGGCATGGTTGAACGTAACCTCGACACCGACACCGACCCCTGAATCGAACTCCTTTCGGAAGTCCATAGTCCAGTAGCCCTTCCCGGTTCCTACGTCCGCCTTGAATAGCGGCACCTGGGGCTGCCACCCACGGTCTTCGCTCGTGAGGAGCCGGTGGAGCTCGGCATTGAGGCTACCTTGGACCCCAGTGCGAGTTGCCTTTCCCCCCGAGGCCGCGGCCTTCGCGTTAACTTGAGACTGGCGATCAAGGCGGAGTCGGTCGATAGAAGCGGTCGAAAGGGTGGTCACTGCGGAGAGCAGCTCGTCGGCTGCAGACCCGGTGGTCCGCAGCAGTTCGAAGCCGTGCCGGTACGAACTGACATGGAACTTCATCGTACTCCGCTCGTCGAACCTGTGGCCGAATCAGGTTGGGGTGGATGAAATAGATATTGCAAGCAACTCCGACCTGAAGCACCTGGGACCGTCCACTCCTAGGACAAGCCAACTTTCGCACAGCGATCGGAAATCGGACAAACACCACAGTGGGGATTCCTTGACGCACACAAGTTCTGACCGTGTTGGACGAGGACAGGATTGACCTCCTTCCAGTATCGGCGGGGAACGATTGTTCGGAGGCGGTCTGAAGTCTCCTCCGGCGATTTCGAGCTTACGACGCCCAGACGATTAACGACTCTGTGAATGTGGGTATCAACCGGCAAGGCAGGAGTTTCGAATCCGAATACAAGGACGGCTCTCGCTGTCTTCGGGCCTACGCGGGGGAGATTCAGGAGGTCGCGCTCGGAGTGAGGAACCGTGCCCTGATAATCCTCGACGATGGCTCTTGCAGCAGCCTGGAGTCCTCGAGCTTTCTGCTCCGCAAGCCCGGTGTCCCGAATGAGCGACTCGATTTTTGCCAGTGGAGCCTTCGCCAGCTGCGTAGGAGTCGGGAAGGATCTCAGAAGCCGCTGTGCGGCGCGCTGAGTCACCTCGTCTCGGGTTCGGTGGGAGAGTAGAGTCGAAACGAGCACCCTAAACGGATTGGTCCCGCGATTTCTGAGGACGGGAACTCGCCAACTTCCCTGCGCATAAAACTCCCGGATATCCCTCAGGAGTGGCCCCCAAGAAATCTCGGTAGAATGGTTCGTCACGGAATGTATTCGTCCCAACCGGAGGCAGTCGTAGCTGGCAATAACGTTCAAGAGTGGGTGAAACTACCGTGCCACCTGTAATGCCAGCGGATGAGACCTTTAAGGATCTCATCCACCGTTTGGACGGGTTCGTCGGAGTACCATTCGAAGAACTTGGTGAGTTCTTCGAGCGCCCTTGGACTGAAAAGGCTCGGAAGAACAAGGGCTGGCCCGGTCTCATTGTTCATGATATCCTCCAAGAAGGCCCAGCAAACGCCCCCGAGCCCGATGTTCCCCGATTCGGAATCGAGGTCAAGTCGATACCTGTTGGACAGAATGCTCGGGTGCTCGAGCCCACGAAGGTAGGGACCTTGAATTATGATGTCGTCGCGTCAACCCCATGGTGGTCTTCAAACACCTTTCACAAGCTTCGGTCAGTCCTCTTTGTCCCCGTCGTGAAACTGGATTCGAACAAGCCGAATGAATTCTTCATTCGAACTCCGTTTCTTTGGCTCCCATCTCGAGCCGACCTCACCCGGTTCGAAGAGGATTATGAATCCGTAAGGACCTTGATTAGGAGCGGCAAGTTCGATGAAATCTCCTCCGCCCGGCCGCCAAAGGGCCAGGGAGTTGCATTGCACCCGAAACCGAATGCGGCGGATGGATCCAAGAGAACGAAAGCGACGAAAGGGAATGCCCGCGTCCCCGTCGTCCCACGAGCGTGGATGCTGCGGACCACCTTCACGAATCCAATCGTCCATTACGGCCTGAAATTGAAGGCTAGAGCTGGTGAGTTGGGAGGGGGATGAAGTTGCTCTCAACTCCCGTGGCCGGTCGACGAGGCATCGATCGTTTTCTGCGGCCACATCTCACGACACTTTGATGTGAGTGCATTGGAGGCACTAGCTTGAAGGGGATCCAATCCCTCGCGGACTTACAGTTCGTCATCTCGTCTAGGCCTGATTTTGCTTTCAATTGCGTTCTCCTTGCCACGAGGGAGGATTCGCAGTACAATCACTTCATTGAGTTCTGGCGCGAGATTGATGCGTCAACAGGATCGAACTGTCGGGTTTTCGTCTTCCTTGACCATCCCCTTCTTCCCCCTGCGAACGCAAATGCGTATGCGCTGGTTATATCCCTTGACCGGCCCACCGGCTCGCTCGCGGCATACGAAATCGGCCGGGGGCTTTCCGTCCCGAGGACGAGCATGCCCTGCCTGGCCGTATTCGAGGGTGGTCCGAAGGGAGTTCAACCGGTAGTCGTCGTTCCTCTGCCATCCAGTGGCAAGCTCACCCCGTTTCTTAGAACACTCTTCGACATGATGGACCACGTCGCTCGCGAGAGTCCCACCGGGCGACTAGAACGCCTCCAGCGGCGACTTGCCGCAAAGAGGGTGTTGCGAGTCGCCCGGGCCCCACTAGCCGACCTTATTGAGAAGAATCTCGGTTCGAGAACTGCCGATCTCATAGATCCTCGTGATGGCTAGATAATCCCATTCCGTTCCCGCCGTTACCCCAACGGAGGCCTCGGCCCAGATTCGTTCGGCCTACTCCATGCCAGGCAGCGAGTTAGCTGCGACCGGTCCCGGGGTCGAGGCGCAGTCTTCTGTCACCTTCATTTCGGATCGGGGGTGTATTCATGGAAAACGACAGTTGTGCGGGGAGACATGAATTGGCGAATCTGACAAATGGGCGCCGGTCCAAATGACTCTGGTCGAGATTACCAGCGAGATCGCCGAATCGCAATGTCTGTACCTCTGCCGCGCGATATCGCCCGGCAAGTAGGGGATTCGAGGGGTCTCTAGGCGAGTTCTCATAGCCCTCGGTACTTGCCTTGCCGTGGACGTCGAAACCACCCTCGAGCTCTTGCTGACCGCTGTAATCGCTATCACAAGCCTCGCGACCTGTTGGGTCACGATCCAGAGTCGACGAGATTATCTCAGATCCAGTCGAGAACAGCTCGGCGAGACGAGGAACGCGGTGCCGGTTCAGGCTCCAGTTCAAGACGGACGCTCGTTCACTCGGTCAATCCCTGGGCTCTTCATGCCAGTTCTTCTAGGCTTCCTGCTAGCATTGCTATTTGAAAACCTGGTCAGCCTCGTGATCCCACTTCCGCGTGAATGGACTGGAATCCAGCTCCTCGCCCAGGTCGTTTTGGTCGGTTTGTTTTTCGTTGGGGTGGGACTAGATCGAAGGGCGAAACAGAAGTCGGACGTCCCGCCGGACTCTGACGCCGAAGTCATGATAATCGACTCGCCCGGGAGCCAGGTCGGAGGGCAATATCTGGATGGGGCAACTAGCGGACTCGAGGCTACGCCATCATCTAAGGCTCAAGTCGTTGACAACGAGGTGGAAAGCAACTGAGCAGGTGGAGCAGTCATCACCGACTGTTCCAGCGGTCCAACCGGGTTAGGGATTCGTGGGGGCGGGAGGTCCGCAGATGTCCATGTCGCTAGCGGTGACATCGCAGGGTTTGAGCGCGAGGTTAGCGTCTACGGGTGACCAGAGCTATCGAGGTGGGGGTCACGAAGATCACCCGCCGAATCAGAACCAGTGGCCAAGTTCATACCTCTGAGCGAATGGACCCCTTTGAGACGCGTCAAACGCGGGGTCATGCCAGGAGGACAGATGCGATCGGCCATCTGACTCAACCGAAGTAGGATCACAAACAGCCGGGCTCCGGTAGATTCCGAATCCGTATCTGTGCGTCGGGGGGGTCGCGATCTCGAATGCTTCGGTCTTTGTTTGAGACCTGTCTAGAGCAACGAGCGAGTAGGAGGACGTCACCCCGAAAGCGGAATGAGGTCCAACAGCTCGATGTCGGTAACACCCTTCTTCCGACGCGTGGTCACCGTGCCGCGTCCGGGGAAGGGTGGGCCGCTCGAGCCGGGACTGGGGGCCCAAGGCAGCTTCGAGAGCAGGCGGGCGATGCGAGACACCGCAGAGGCCGGTTGCACAGTCCCAAGGTTATCGGCAGGCTGGGCGACTTAACACATGGCGGCGGGACGTTTCTAGAATGCCGTCGGCGGAGGTTCTCGGCATCTTCGCCATGCCAGCATTCGTGCGCCCGTCTACCACACTCGTCTACGCCGGTGGACATGTGACGGCAGCCAACGCTAAATATGTCCTAGAGATGGACCCATCAATATGTCGGCGCTTCCTGGCTCCGAAACCCGTTCGAGCTCGCCTTGGCTGAAAGAGGTGGACGACGCCATCATTCCGTTGATGGCCGTCGTGAACAGAGTTCCGGCCGGCCTCCAACTGCCGTTGTTCGAGCGACTTCTCGATCACGTCCTCCGCGATGCGCGAAGGGAAGTCGAGCAGGTAGTGCCGCTCGCGCCTAGAGGGGCCATGATTGCGCTGCCCTCTTCCGCCGTTGGCACTCCGCCCTCTCCAAGTGAATCCAGCGCCCTCCGGTTCGAGCACTTCGTCCGTGATTACGGCGTCACCCCAGAGATGTTGGCGAACATCGTCGACTTCGAAACCGGGCACGTCCTCACTCGGAGCTTAGGTAACGCAAAGGCTGACAAGCAGCGACGCCTCGCGGCCCTCTTAGCAGTGATCAACGCGAAGCGTTCCGGCACGTTCTACGTCGGCAAGGATGACCTCGTGCGCGTTTGCAACGAGCACGCGGCACTTGACACGTCGAACTTCACGGCGACAATGCGACGAACAGTCTACAAGGGTGCCGCAGTCTTCTCAGCCGACGAGAACGGCTATAGAGTTTCCAGACCAGGTGAGGAGTTTGTCGCAGATGTCATCCGGCAGACTCAGCCACAGTCGACTCCACCTCAGACCGCGGTTCCCTCGATTCCGCTCACGCGTACGGGGTGAGATTCACCGATGGCAAACACCGACCTACTAAATCGGGTAGCCACGCAGCTCGTGGAACCGCAAATCAAACCGTTTGCGTTCCTTGCTGGTAGCTACCTCCCCCAGCATTGGGTCTTCACGACCGAGTCCGGATCCTCGACGCTCATCATCGAGAAGGACGGCACCTCAGGGGGGGTCCTCAATGCCTCGCCTACCCCAGACGTAACGGTCGAATGGACCGATACACAATTGAATGCTGCGCTGACTGTCGCGTTGACTAACGGCGATAGGACCTCGGTCCCGCACGACCCACCACCTAGGGTGAAGGCGCACACGAAAAAGGGCCAAACCGCCCTCAGCCTGCTCGGAGATCGAATCGGGTTGTAGCTGAGGCAGAGGCCGCAGACCAACCAATTCAGGTCCGCTTGTCTCGCTCGCATGCCGCCTTCACGGGCCCGATAGCTGTTTCTCAGAGCTCTCTTGTGGGTAGTCCTACGCGAGAAGCGCCGGCATTGCTTGTTGGATCCCGATTCCGGGGCGGTCAGGAATCATGGCAGACGTCCTCCTGAGTCAGCAAATCCAGTCTTACAGTCAGGTCGCGTGTCCCCCTGGCCCGAGCGCTGGTGGGTGGAACCGGAATCCACGATAGAATCGCGCGTCGGTCGAGTCGGTAACACCTGGATCCTCAGACGGCTGAACATCATCGCTTTTGACAGCTGCACCAACGTTGGTGCCGGAGTCGGCGCCCTCGCTTCTCGACAATCCCGTCAACCCGTCAAGATTGTTCCCGGACTTCGGCCAGATCGAAGAGCTGTCGGAGAATGGCCGCCCAGATAAGGAAATCCTCCGTCCGGATGTCATATGAAGTCCGTGATGGATGAAGCTCGGCCCTAACAGGTTCGCGCACACAATGTGGTGTTTTTGGCTGATTCGAAACAGCTCGTACCACTGACGGAGGAGCCCCGCCGTGCAACTCAGGTTGCACGTTCGGTTCGACTGAGGAAATCTCCCACTCTGACCCCCGGGAATAAAGAGAACCGCGGTTCAGGGGGGTTCGATCCCAATAGCTCATCAAGGGACTATCTCTGTTGAGGACCCAGAGATGGAATGGACCTTGTCAGGTCCTGTGGTTCGATATTTGAGACCATCTGGATTTGGTGCATGCCTGAGGGGGGCGGTTGCGATGAGGAGGCGAATGAGCGTCCAGACTAACCCGGCCCCTACAGTCAGGGAAAACAACGAGAGGAGCGCGACATTGTAGCCGAACGAGGTCGTGGTTCCGGCCCACTCGTAGGCTATGGATGTAAGAATGACAATCGATGGGAAGGCTACAGCACTTGCGAGAATCGCGTATGCGTGGAGCGGCAGCGACACTGGCGTGACTCTTCGGACCGGCTTTTCTCCGTTAACCCAGGAGGGGATTGAGAACCGCGGGTCCGAGCTTGTCCGGGAGACCAGAGTTAGTTCAACCTTGGCACCAGGATCCCAACATTCGAAGGAAAACGAGCTGCTCAAGACGCCGGCCCCGGACTGGTTTTGTGGCTGAATCAGGGAAGCATCAGGCATTCCCGCCTCAGTGATTGAGATCAAGGTCCCCTCTCGGTGTCGGATTCGTATTTGCCCCTCCGGGACTGTATCTTTGGACTCGAGGGGCGCATTTCCAGCGTTCCAGAAAGTCACCGTTGCCAAGGTAGTTGACACACCGGACGGTTCGTCCTTTCCGTGGGTCGCAGTTCCACGAAGTTTCTTCGGTGGCTCGCTGACCGAGAAGACAAGGCAGGAATCGGAGCCCCTCGATCGCGCGACGAACGGGATCAGGAAGGCCGCGACGGCGACCAGCACACCTGCGAATCCCAGCCCGGACGACACAACCCATTTCGCAAAGGCTGCAGGGTCCGAGAACGGTTGAATGTGGAGGGTCACCGTGCTGTCTGCGACCTCAATGCTGAGCTTGTACGCCTTGACAGTGAGGACCATATCCGTCATAAAGCTCACCGCGGGGACATGGAAGAACAAGGGGGTCGGGGCAAACGAGTCGTACTCGGCCGAGTCCAGAAGATTTCCATTCGCATCCGAGACTGTGAACCAGACGTCGGCCACCGGGGATTTGTTCCAAAACAGTTGCGGAGTAAGGACCATGAAATCGCCACTCGTAACGGTGAGTTCCATGTCAGGTGAACCACCCTCAAACGTGAGCGTGTAGAGGAACGGTTCGCTCGAAACCGTTAGGTTGACACTCGCTGTGAGAATGGTCCCCCCGATGCTTGCGCTAGCGCGAACCTCGTCGACAATTGATCCGGGAACCGTCGGAGTCACAAACCAGAATGACTGAGTTCCGTTGTAATCTGTTACAGGTATCGGGCTGGAAGGGACCGACCCAACGCTTGTAGTCGCTGTGACTGGAGCGTGAACCACCGGCGAGTCCGAGCTTATGTTCCACAACGTAACGTTGAAGTTGTAAGTCACGCCGCAAGGGACTTCATCTAGAGGGGATCCGTGGTCGCGAGTGATTGTCATAGCATAGGACGCGTTAGAAAGAGCCTCGACTTGCTGGGATGCGCGGGGCCGCTCGTCAGGGGGCATTGGAACCTCTGAGGGAGCGACGGCTCCCAGCACGAGCACAGCGGTGACAGTGAAAAGAAACAGTCGTCGAATGGGAGACTTCGTCAGATACACCGGTCGTTTCGGTCAGTACTTCGGCGCATGATTAATATCAGCGCCTTGCTCTGCCACGCGGTTCGCAGCGGTGCGTCCTACTTAGACCTTTCGAAGACGGACTAAGCGGAAGCCGAAGGTCGGGGGAATCACGCAGGGTGCAAGTGCTTCAGCAGTGGACGGGAATCCCAGCCTGAGATGAGGCGAGACATGCACCCCAGTTGTCTCGTTAGGGTCTGGATCCAATCCACACATGAGGGACGGTCAGTCTTGCTCTCATCTCCAGGTTACAGCCTGGTGTCATCGCACCGCCGGCGGTGTGCGTAATTGTCTTCGCATCGATCTGGCGCCCTGGTTGAGGGGGGCCCTTCCCCAACGACGAACGAGCCTGGGTTAGGTGCTATTGTCATTAGGCCCCGAGTTGGGGAACAGTGTATCATAGACTACAGAGATGTCCCGGAGTTCCCTGAATCTCCCACGCGGAACCTTCCGGACATTGGATCGAAGTCCGCGAACTCCATCTGCGCGGTGAGTGGTCTTCTTAGCGATCCGGAACCCTGAGAGGTCAAGTGACATTGTCGGGGTTCCTCCGAAGAACCGGTAACGGAGACCCATCTTCTCCTCGTGACGGTCGTCGACGAACTCTATCCATAGCACACATCCCCCGGGCTTTTCCGCGAGGCCCTTATGGACCGTCTGGTACCTTGTGCGCGACCCCTTTCGCGAGGCCTTGAGTTGAACGTGTCGAACCATTCCCCGATGTTCGAGTAGTAGATCGTAGCCTGATGCATCGACTTCGGGCCGGAGGACGTCTATTGTGGTCCCTCGTTGAGACCAGGCCTCACGGAGAAGTCGAGATAGAAAGAGATGCTCAATCATCCGCTCTCTGTGGGTCGAGTACAGGTAGTCGCGCTCAGAACCCCCCGGCACGGGACGAGCTGAGGGGTCGACCCGCATTAGGATAACTTGTGAGTGGACTGAAGCTACGGTGCCCGACCTTCCCTACTTGGGTTGAGGATGTCCTCGATGAGAGGACGGAGTGCAAGTCACTTTGCACCAAGGATAGGGGGAGCGAGCGCCAGGACTGGATGACCCCGACCTCCCGGAGGACGAAGCTGTAATTTCGTACCTGCCCGGCAACTTCCGCGGCGAGCGTGCGCTACGGTGAAAAGGGGGGCACTATTCAATGGACCATGGCTGACATCGACTTCGCCGAGCTCCTCACGCTGGTCCAAACAATAGCCATCATCGTGGCAATCATCATCGCCATCTACTTCTCGCGTCGCCAGATCCAAGCGCTAACTACGGACCTGGAGGCGAGGGTCCTGAACGACCTTGACGAGAAGCTACACCGGATTGGAGAGATATTCATGGAGAAGCCGGAGTACGTCCGGATGCTCAACAACCCTCCAGCAGACGCGGGACCCGCGACGGACTTCCAGCCGGAGGGCGCGTTTGCCTACTACGTGATGTTCTTCTGCGCGCACTGCTTCCACATGCGGCAGCGCGGAATCCTTAGCGACAACGACTGGCAGGGGTGGCTCCAGTGGATCCAAAACGCATTCAGGACTGGCAAACTCGGGGATTACTGGAAGGAGGGCTACATGAAGGTCTGGGTAGACCCCGCATTTCGTGACTTCATCGATCAGGAGATCCTAGGTCAAACTAGCCGTGTCGAGCAGAGGTGATTTGTATCTGCGACTTTCCGACTTGGGGTCGCCTCCTAATGCGACGCGCCCACAATAAGGGGCTAGGTTGAGTGGCGGTCCACGAACGAGTGGATAGGATTGAGCCGAGGGGAAGCCACTCCCAGGCAGGAGTCGGAGTCGCAGTCTCTCGGAAGGTCGGGCTCCAGGTGTGACCAGGAATTCTCGACTGCGCTGTTATAGGGCGCCGGACAATTCGGATTAAGGAGCATGCGCAGATCGTTGGGGCGACGACCCGCCACTCCCATCGGGGCTGCATTTTTCACGGTTCTCGTAGCCGCCCTCGCGTCGATTCCCGCCTTTGACCTCGCGCATCGGTCAAGCCACGAGGTGGGCTCTGCAACCGTACCAGTCGCGCCCGACTCTAGGGTATCGACGACTACGACTAGCCAGGTCGTTCAATTCAATGGTGGACCGACATGGACACAAGTAAACAGTACGGCGGTAGTGCGAAGGGCCGCTGCATCGATGGCGTATGATCCCAGAGACGGTTACACGGTTATGTTCGGCGGACAGACAACTTCTGGGGTTACGCAGGCCAACAACGAGACTTGGGTCTACACAAATCAATCCTGGACGTTGCTCCACCCGAGGGTCAGCCCCTCGCCGAGAACAGACGCATGTCTAGCCTATGACGCGAACGATCGGACTGTTATCCTCTTCGGGGGTTACAACTTCTCCACTCCCAGCTGGCTCCAAGATACGTGGCGATTCTCTGGCGGAGTGTGGTCTCCGATCCGAGGCTCACCTCACCCTTCAGCACGCGAAGGGTGTGCATTGACTTACGACTCAAATGACGGTTATCTCGTCCTGTTCGGTGGCGCCGCGACAGGGTACTTCAACGATACTTGGGAGTTCAAGTCGGGTATCTGGAGCCGGGTGTCGACGTCGGTCTCCCCTGTTGCTCGGGCATTCGGCAGGGCGACCTACGACGCGAGTGGTGGTTCAGTTCTCATGTTCGGCGGGTTCACCTACCTACGGGGGCATGGAATCATCCTGAACGACACATGGACGTTCTCAGCGGGAAACTGGACTCACGTTACGACTCGGGTCTCTCCGATTGGCACCGAGTCATTCGGGCTCGCCTATGATCCGGTCGTGTCGAGAGTCGTGCTGTTCGGGGGGGAGGTGGGCATCTCCAAAGCCCCCTTCTCGAATCAAACTTGGTTCTACTCGAAGGGAGTATGGACCTCAGTCAACTTGACCTACGCTCCCATCGTAAGATCCGCGCCCGCAATGTGTTTCGATGCGCTGGATGGCTACATTCTGCTGTTCGGAGGAGATTCCTACACCGGAGAGCTGTCAGATACGTGGTATCTGACGTAGGTCGTCTCGGGGCCCCTTTCGGCGGGGGACGCACCAGAACCCTCACTAATCTGAAAGCCAATCGTCGGTCGGTGTAAGCCACTTTGCACGCTGGCCGCAGCGGAGGCTCGATTTTCGGCTAGAGGAACTTACCGGAGCGCACAACCGGAGTTCCGTCGATCGCGACATCGGATCCGGCCAGTGTAAACCAAGAGAAGAAGCTGGATCCGTTGGTGCCTCCGAGCCCCCGGTTCCCCCCGATCTGCAGGGAAATGCACCCACCCTCCCATTTCTCCAAGTTGGGGACGTCCTTGACGGCAGGGTTCAGGCCGAAAGTAAGGGCGCTGGCTCGATCCTTGCCCGCCGTACCATCCTTGAACTGGCGGTCAAATTCACCATCTCCATCATCGAGGGAGTACGAGCGAAGCCTCCCGTCGGCGAATACGAGCCTTCCGCCGGCGTGCCAACTCCACCAGATGTTCGTCCGCCGATTGGCGTGGAAACTCCCCACGGCGGTCTTGGAGTCGAGGATCACGTCGACGAACCCGGCGGGAATGCTCTCCAGCATGCCTGAACGGGATTCCCCCTTGTGGTATGGGTGGGGTCTTCCATCTTTCAGACGGGGAGCGACCCCGGCCAGCGCGACCTCTAAGTCTGTTCCGTTAGGATGGGTAACTCGGATCGTCGATCCTCGGGACAACAACTTGCTAAGGCGGGTCCCAGTCTTCGCCAGCTCCACCGGGTCTACGAGAGATGCCCGCAGAACGCTCTCCTCCCACTTGGCGCGGTCCACGCCCCACTGCCGAGCCCGTTGGGACGTCACGAACCCAGCGGTCATCCGAACACCCCGAAGCCCCGTGCTTCGGGCGACGCCGTACCATGGCCCGTTCCAATCGAACGCTGCGTTGTCACTATCGGGAAACTTCTCGAGGCGGTCGGTGTTACTCGGTCCCCAGAAGTTCACATAGACGTCCGCAGCCTTCAATGCCGCCCACTCTGGTGCGCTCGACTCTCCGAGTAGCCGGCTCTGCTTCCGATCGATCGCCCGCCACCACGAGTCCTCGTCGCTGTGAACCAAGAGGACTTTGCCGCCCACGCGCCGGACCTCGTCCACCATCGCTGAAGCCAAGGTCATCGTGTGGTCCCACGTCTCGACGATCGCGTTCTCGCCCGCTCGGACCTTGAGGTACTTGGTCACGACATGTCGGGCGACGTCCCGTTGCAGCTTCGTCGGGGACTCCGTCATCAGGCCGGGCCGAATTCAGGGGGCCTACTTGTGCCCTCTCAGGGGTTTCCGAGGGGCGGACCCGCCCCCCGGGAGATCCGACGATTGAGGTGGACCAGGGTCTGCCTGGCACGATACCAGCGAGGTTAGATGGCTCGACGGGAATGCCCATGACATGACCCTGGATCTCGCCGCGCTGGCGAACCTGTCCCTCGCGATCTCCGTGGTGGTGGCCCTTATCCTGGGGCTTCTGCAGCTTCAATTGGCTGCCAGGGACCGGCGTGAACGATTCACCATCGAGGTCGTACGAGGAATCCAGAGCCGGGATTTTGCGGAGCAAATGGTGGGACTCAGGAACCACGCCCCACCGAGAACCGCCGCAGCGATGGACGAACTGCCCCCGGAGGAGCGCGTGACGTATCTCCAGTTCTCCCAGGAGATGGAAATGCTCGGCCTCCTGGTGCATGATCGCACGGTCGACCTCGAGCTGGTCGAGCGAACCCTAGGGAGTTTTGTCGTCCTGGCATGGGACGCGTTCAAGCCCGGCGTACTGGAACTCCGTTCAAGGAACAAAGACCCGTACCTCAGCGAGTACTTCGAATGGCTCGCCGAATGCCTGCGCGCGATGATGCGGGACCGACCCCGGACGCCCGCGTACGCGTAGCCCCGCCAGGCGAGGCAGCACGCCCGGGTGTGGGAGCACCGCGCCGGGGCTTGCACCCTAGGAGACCGCGGAGCGAACCTTCCCGACGACAGAGACTGTTGGCACTGTAGTGAGGGTGTGTTCGTGCGCCCAGCGTCCAAGAAGCTGGAACAACTCTCCCAGGTCTCCGGCCTTCGAGGTGGCCTCGTACTCAACGCGGGGCGGGATCTCGTTGTACGAATGCCGAGTGAGGAGGCCCACCTCTACGAGGGTGCGCAGCCGGTTGGCGAGTGTCTTGGGGGAGAGACCGAGCCGGTCCTGCAGCGCGGTGAAACGAATCGGTTTCCCGCCGTTGGAGACCAGCACATCAAGGATCCGCAACATGTGCGGCTGGCCCAGCATCGCGAACAACTCACCCACTTGGCATCCCTCAGCCTTCGAGCGGCCCGGCGTAGGGCTTCCTGGGGGGACCCGTTCGTCACCCGGCCGGGGGGGTTGGGGAGGCATCAGGAATCACTATACTCCGGGTAGTGATATAGGTTCCCCAGCCGTGGATGTGGTCCGAGAGACGTCGATCGAGGACATCGCTTCCCCGAAGGATAGCGGCTTTATCGCTTCACCGTTGACACCATAAATACTTCCCATGCTATAGCATAGTCGATGACAGCCACTCCTGCCACCGAGCTGGAAACACAGATTCCGTCGTCGCCTCGGTCCTTTGTCTCCCTCGAACTCTCCGATCGGGAGAGAGAGGCGGACGCGGACCCCATGTTCCTGGGACGATGGTCTCCGAGGGCTTTCACGAGCGAGCCGGTGGATCCCTCCCAGTTGCAGGCCCTGTTCGAGGCGGCCCGATGGGCGCCTTCGTCGGCCAACGAGCAGCCGTGGCGATTCTTCTACGCGGTCCGGCCCGAGGACAGGACCCGCTTCGCCGAGGGCCTTCTCGAGATGAACCGGGTTTGGGCGGCTCGGGCCCCCGTGCTTGTCTATCTTCTCGTGCGGCGGATCGTCTCGCAGGGCGCGTGGGCTGGCCGGCCGAACCCGACAGCGTCATTCGATGCCGGGGCGGCCTGGATGTCCTTCGCCCTCCAGGCGCACCTTCTCGGGCTCTCGGCCCACGCCATGGGGGGGATCGACCGCGCGAAGGTTGCCTCTATCTTGAATGTCCCGACGGACGAGTACGAGGTACTCGTCGCGATCGCTGTGGGCCACCGCGGCGACCCTGCGTCGCTTCCGGGGCCCCTTGCCGAGCGTGAGCGGCCGAGCGGGCGCCTCCCGCGGCACGAGATCGCCCGCGAGGGGGTCCTCCCCTCCACAACCGATTCCGCAGACGTCACCCGCTAGGTCCATCCGGCCTAATCGGAGCCGCCTTGGCGTTCGGAGGACCGCCGTCGGCCAGCGCCATCACGTTCTCGGTGCAAGCCCGCTTGCACCTTCGACCGCCGGCGCTGTGGGTCCTGCTCGTCGTGTCGACGATTGATGAGGATGCGCGGGCTGGACCAGGCCCGCTGCCCGCATGTCGGTCGGAGACGGAGTCCACCGGACCCGCTAACTGACAGTAATCCCCGACCTCCTCCTGGTAGAATCGGCTCCCACTACCCTAAAGTCCAACGGGGACTTCTGGGGCCGGCGAGATAGAGTCATGTTTGGATTCTCGACTCGTAGCCACCGGACTCGACAGGATCGCTTGAGTGGGTCATGGGTCCTGCTGACCGGTATTGCGTGCCTAATGCTCCTCCTGCAGCTCCTGGCCACCCCGATCGCGGGCGGGTCCATCGGAGCACCGACCCTACTCCCAGCCGTACATGGCCCGAGCGTGAAGGGGTTGGGAAGTTTCGAACGTAAAGACGTGCAACTCGCTCAAGCACCGGCCCCTGGCGCCCCTCCGCCGGGGAGCCTCTGCACCGCCTGCGGCCTATCGAGCACGGCCTGGGTAGCGTACAATCCGACTGACGCGTCCTACTGGGTCGCCTCACCCCCATTGAGCATCGATGTGGTTTCAGGTCGGTCCCTCACGGTCACGGCGAGGCTTCCCGTCGGGCACTCCCCGTTCGGTGTCGCGGTTGACAACCGGACGGGATACGTCTACGTTTCGAATTCCGGCAGCGCGAACGTCACGGTGATCTCACCGACGACGCTACTGTCGATCGGCAACATTTCCGTCCAAGGAACGCCGCAGGGTCTCGCAGTGGACACGCTGGATGGAACGCTGTACGTTGCCGACGCAGCCTCAGACAACGTAACCATCGTCAGCACTTCGTCGTTGAAAGTCCTCGCCAACCTCTCGGTCGGAATTCAGCCTATCGGGGTCACGTGGGATCCCTCAACAGACCAGATATTCGTAGCTGATCACGGCTCGGATTCCGTGACGGCCATCTCGGGGAAGACCGCGACGGTGGTGGCCACCTTCGGGGTTGGGGCGGGCCCCTACGGCCTTGCGATCGACAACGCGACGGACCAGCTCTTCGTCGCCGACCAGGTGAGCAATTCGGTGACTGTCATCTCGGCTGCGTCCGACGCTGTTGTCGCCACGGTCCCGGTTGCGATGGGCATCGGTGTCGTGCTCGAAGGGGTCGTCTACGACAGCGTCCACCGTGTCGTCTGGGTTGCGGGGGGTAATCGCTTCGCCGTGATCATAAACCCCGCCCGGGAGGAGGTCATCGACTACGTCTTCGTCGATCCTTCGGGGGCAGCATTCGATCCCGTCACTCGTACCGTCTGCTTGACGAACTCAGCGAACGAGACTTTCGCATGCTTCGTTTTCGGGGCAAGTAGCACGTCCTTTGCGTTGGATACGGCGGCCACTGTGACCTTCGTCGAGTCAGGGCTGCCCGCCGGTACAAACTGGACCGTCACTATTGGGGGCGTTCGTCATAGTAGCCAGACTACCGGGACATCGGGAGGGACGCGGATCGTTTTCGGCGTCTTTCAAGGGGCGAGCCCCTACTACTGGTTCAACTACTCATACCGGATCGGCTTGGTGCCTGGGTTCGTCTCGGCTCCGTCAACCAGTTATGTGTCCGGTAGTGGGAGCGCCTTAGTCCGCATCGTCTTCAGCTGATATGACCCGTTGCGAGATCCATTACCCGATGGGAGCGCCGTGGAGACGCCCCCCTGCGCGATCCAGCCGGCTCCGACACCCTCGTCAAGATTCGGAGTTGCACGCTCGGGGTCTGGTGTCGTGCGACTCCGTGCGAGCCTGATTGCAGGTCCTCGCACCCGTAGCAGCCGAGGTTCCCGGATGCCGTCCAAGCAGGTTCTTCAAGCTTGACCCGAGCGGATGGAAGCGAGGGTGCGACCATGATCCGAAACCGGCAGAGATCTCGGTTCGCAAAGGTCAGCGCTCTGAGCCATCGCAAGGACTATCTATGGTCATCAAGTACAGTCAAACAATGGCGGCCTCTCCGCTCACCTCCATCCCAGTCCACGCTGACGTTGTACGGCGTCTGCGATCCCTGAAGTCCGCGGACCAGACTTGGGACGAGTTTCTCATGGATATGGCAGATGACTACGTTCCTCCCGGATGGTACGACGAGATTGAGCGACGCCGTGGACCAGGGGTCGACGTCCCAATGGGAGAGGTTCTCAGGCAGTCCCGTCAGCGCGCCGCGAAAGGCCGCTAGCTGTGGCCATACGATCAGTTGCCCGTCCACCGGCGGATCAAGAGTTCCTCGCGTTGCCTCCACCAATTCGCATTGAATTCGAAGAGATTCTGCCATCGCTGATTCTGCACCCGTTCAGATCTGGTCCGGGGTACACGGTCCAGCAGGTTCGGAACCACCCTGGGCTCTGGAAGGTAAAGCTCACCGCTGTCCCGCCGAGATTGTTCCGCGCCGCGTTCGAGGTGGATGGCGAGGTCGTGCGGTTTCTCGCGTTCGGACCGCGGCCGGAGTTCTACCGGAAGTTGGCTCAGAAGGATCGGGGGAAGGCCACCAGGGGTGAGTCACCACTTCCCCCATAGCTGCGGTCTCGGTCGACTATCAATGGGGAACACCTGTCCAAGAATTGGCCCAGGCCCTCCGACGAGATGGTCAAGCGGGATGTCATCCCATCGTAGGCGACGTGAAAGGGTTGGTCCAAGCCGGTCCCCTGGCAGTCTGACTACCAGCCAGGCGCCTTGCTCGCGTGTCCGATGGCTTCTTCGGCGATCTTAGCGGTCTCGGACATCGGGTGGACCGATGTCATTTCGGCGTAGTTTCCAAACCACCCCGACCAGAGTACCATGAACTCGGCCTGCTTTGCGGGTGTTTCGAAGTCCACGACCATGATGACCTCTCGCTTCTCGTAGTTGGCGTAGGCGCACTCCGGCTTGAATCGGGTCATGATATGACCGATGGCCTTCCCGGGCCCTCCCGCCTTGTCGAGCTTGGTGCCAACATCAGCCGGGACGGTTCCGCGAACTAAGTACCGCATGACTGACCCACGGTCCCCGCTGGATAACGCCTACACTCGACGGGTCAGGGCTCAACTGGGCCCAGGTGGGGCTGTTTGTTGCTTGCTCTCCTCAAGAGGGAGATTGATAGAGAGGATCTGGAATTCGCTCCCCAGACACTCGATGACGTTCGGCGATGGAACGTCAGAGTGAGACGTAGGTCGGATGGTTCCGCTTGCAGCTGATGATCATTGTCGGCTGCTCGGTCGATTCGCCTGTTAAATCAGTCCGATCGATTCGAGCAGACAATCCCCCTACCGCAGTCGGACAAGCGTGGTTGAAAGAGTAGTTGCAATCCGAGCCACGGGTAGGCCCGATCCCTCTTGAGGCGGAACGGTTCGATTCGAGGAATTTGGGTCACTCCCTCCGAAAATCGAGCATGAAATCAAAGGTTGAAGCAAAGTTGATTGCACGGGGCTGGGCTCAGGCGTCACCTCGACCCCGAGCTAGTGCAAGATCCCTGCTCCCAGAGCTCAATTAGCTCGAGGGGTTTGGCCGCCATGGCCCGCGGCGCGAAGCTAGACCGATGGTTTAGGCCTGCTGCTACAGACGTGACGAGCCGTGCTGCGCTCCTGGCCATCGCCTCGATCACGATGCTAGGCTCGCTACTGTCGCCGGGCGCTGGAGCGACGGCATCGCCAGTCGCTCATACCTCGGTTCACGCGAACGCAATTGCTCCCCCGGCCGCCCCGTTGGTTTTGCGCCACTCGTTTCCGGGTGCCACTGCCGTCACTACACTCGCCTCGGCTGGCACCGTGGCGCTCCTTGCGCTTCAACTTCCGAGTGGTGCGACCCGATTGACGCTTTTCAACGCGGCTCACAATTCGACGACGATTGTAACGCTCGCGACCTCTGCCTCGTTCTTCGTCGAATCGGAAACATCGGCGGGCGGGAACTTCTTCCTTCAGGGATTCGACGCCACCACCGGGACAACTGTCTTTGAGAAGATCTCGATCTCTGGAGTTACGACCAAGGTGCACCTACCCCTGACTTCTTCGGCCTCTTGGTCGCTGATCCCGGCGGATCAGCCGCAGCTTTACGCCTCGTCGCAAGGACGACTTCTCGCGATTGATCCTACAACCCTCAACCTCTCTGCCGACCTTAGTGCGTCCATCCCTCATGCAGTCGGGGTCAGTTCGGTCGTTCAGGTCGGTTCCGTCCTCTATCTCGGCGGCGTCGAGTCGTTCGCGTGCTGTGGCACGCAACCGTTCGCGGGGGCACTCAACCTCACAACAGGAGTACTTACCACGCTGACTTCGAAGATCTCGCCGTTCCCCAGCTCTGGGCTAGTCGGAAGTTTCGGGTCAGTGGCCGCTGCCGGTTCGGGTGTCTACTTCGGGGGTTCCCTTCTCACGTCATCGTTTGGGAGCGGGTTCTCCGAGACGACCGTGGGGGGATACCTCTACAGGTACGACGTTCTCGCGGGGACCTTCACGAACCTGAGCTCGCTCTTGCCGCATCGCACTCCTTCCATCTACGGTCTGTACCCCGTCGGGAACGGCGTAGTGACGAACCTCGCGTGGTTCGCGTACAACACGTCGAACTCCCCTCCGCTGGTGGAGCGAGGCGGGACGTACCTGGTAAATCCAAGCGGAACCGTGCTTCTCAACAGGACGAATCTTACTGGGCCAACTTTCGCGGCGTTGTACGAGCAGACATCCGAATCGGGACGATACTATTTCGTCGGGGGGACCGACTCGGCCACTGGCACGACAGAGGTCATGGCAATCCCCATCAGCTCGTTCTAAGCCAACGGTCGCTGCCTGATCCCCGCAGGTTGGCATGGATGCTGACGTGGAGACTATTCGTGCATGGTTCGCTTTTCTTGTCGCCACGCGGCAGGGCTATCTAGGGACCCTCACGAAGCTCCCGCCGGCAAAGCTGGCGCGCGACCGGGGAGCATCCTACCCTCCCTTCTGGACATCTTTGCGCACTCGCACGGCGCGCTCTATCACAGGATGAAGTGCTGCGCGACGTTCCCTCTCCCGCCGCAGGAAGGCGCGACTCGGTCACTCCTCTGTCACTCGATGTCCTCAGAATGGATGCGATGTACGTCTAGACCCAGATCCAGCCCGCCATGGCAGAACTGAGTCAAGCCATTCAAACTTCAGAGTAAGGCTCTGAAATCGAGTTCTCGCCGAGAAATCCGTTCCTCATTGTCCCCACCCCTTTTAGGGCCTGGACCCATGCTATCGACATGGGGTTTCCGTGCCCGTGGGGATGCGCCGAACAGGAGAAGCACGACAATGCTTGGGAGTGCCCAAAGTTTTCGCAGAAATTCTTGGGAGCCCTCCAAGCCCTCGGGCAGAAGTCAGAGAAGGGGTTGCGCTAACGGAACCAAGCCCTACGAATTCCAGGTTCTCCTGGGATCGGAGCACTTCGGGCCGGTAACTGGACCTTCGGTAGATTGGACTCAATCTCACCCGTCTCGGAGCACTCCGCGATGGATAGAAGCGGCTCCGTGAGCCCGACACCGCACAGCAGGGCGGCTGGCTTTAGTCGTCGACAGGAGCACCCATCCGGCCACGCATTTGACCCCGAGCAAGGTGAAAGTGCTGTTGCACTAAGCGAGGGAAAGCCCGCCGACCAGGAACTCGATATATGTACGAGTGCCGGGAAGACCGAGCCAAGATGACGGGTCCTCCACCGGAGAATCGGATCGCGACGAAGTGGCGTGACGTCCCCGAATTCCTCGAGACGGCGTCATCGGATCTAGTCAAGACGAGGGTGTAGCACAGAACCGATGGCGCGAAGGGTTACCGCCAATCTGTACATGACGCTGGACGGCCGAGGCGCGTTCCCGAAGTACCCGGGCTGGGACAGGCCGTCGACGACTGCTAACGAGATGTGGCGCGAGATGTGGTTGAATCGGTTCGATGATGTCACCACCGTCATCATGGGCCGGCGGTCGTTTGTAGGACACCGTCGCGTTTGGACGGAGAAAGCTCGGAAATCTTCTGACCCGAAGCACCTGATCGACTACTCTCGATGGCTTGACCACGTCGACAAGGTCCTCCTTACAAGAAGCATGAAGTCGCCGGGGTGGCAGAACTCTCGGATCATGAAGGGCGACCTTTCGAAGATCGTCGCGAAATTGAAGCGAGAGAAGGGTGGGAACATCATCGCAGAAGGGGGCCCTCGACTCATTCGTGAGTTCCTCCGGCTTGGACTCGCCGACGACTACTGGGTCGTCATGCAACCCGTAGTCTACGGGAAGGGTCCGCAGTACTGGGGTCCGATGAAGGATCAGGTGACGCTCAAGCTGCTCTCGTCGACAGCTATGGAGGACGGAGAACTCCTACAGCACTACGAAACCGTCCGAGGATTTCGAGCATAGCGCGACGGTCGGCTCCGCTCGGGGCCGGTAACGGGGGCGTCACCGGAACAGGTCTCGATAAGTAGTTCAGGGGTCGTGCGGGGACTGTGTTTGCACCCGGGCTCATCGCAGCGGTGTTCTACCGGCGCCGACCGAGTCGGGTCCAAGTTGCTCTGGGAGTCACCTTCACAGTTGTTATTTCCGGGCTGTTGGGGTACATCCAAGACGCCGGCACTCCGCGAGTTTGGGAGAACGTCGTCCTGGCGATTATCCTTGGCATGGTCCTCTACTCGGCCATCCTTGCCTACCTAGTCTACGTATACTTCCCGAGGCGGGAGCGGGGCTCGACGCCACCCGAACCCCCTCGCTTGGTCCCAGAACCCTGAACTCCGCGCCCCTTGGATTGCATCAAGGCGGTCCCACCGAGAGCCGTAGGGGAGATCCCAGTCGCGTCCAACTCGTCACTGAACGGGGATCCGAGGTCGTGCCGGAGAGGTCCACCACCCGGAGCAACGGCTCTTCGTCAACGCCTGTTGCCTTAGTCGAGTCGCTGCAAGCAGCCTTGCACCGCGATTCGGATGCACTGAGAACTGCAGCGGCCGCAGCAGACCAAGATCCACGCAACCCACTAAGAGCCACCGCCGGGGCTCCGAATCCGGTTGGGATCCGCTATGCCAATCTCCGCCGCAATCGGTACCGCGATTGTGGGACCCCTATCCCATTCGGACGTCGACGTAACGAGACATGGGAATCACTCCAGTCTTTCCGCGGTTCCACTGGCGGGGCCACTACCAATCGAGATGGTAGCCTCGCCACTACTGAGGGCCCCGGCAAGCTAGCTCGTTACAACCTTGCTCAACTGAAGTAGGTGTGTGGTGGCGTCAGACTTTATCGAGGCGCTCGCGGTTACATTAGTAAAGGTCGCGGAGTACGCCACCTCCCCCACGGATACTCCAAGTGTCAGCTGCATGTAGAGGGAGTACGTGTGCGTGGAGTTCGCCGATAGGTTCGTTGTCAGAGAGACATCTCCGAGCCGTCCCGAACTGAATGGGCCGGTCACGAGTGCGCATGATAGATACGAACAGCGGACCTCGGTGTACAGATTCCTGTAGACATCGAGCCGGAACACGCTCCCGGCCCAGTTGACCCCTGTCGTGCCATCATGGACATGGTAAGTCGCGGTGAAGATCCACTCCGCCGATACCGAGCAGTCGCTGTATGAGACGTTCCAGGGAGTACAAGCCCCATTGGCCATCGAAAGGTCGAGTTTCGGCAGGAGGAGCCATGTCGCGACGACGTGGCGCACCCCGCTCGAATTGAAGTGGACGGGGACGGTCACGTTGAATGTGTCGCCGATTGATGCTGTGGAATAGACATAGCCTGACACCGAAGTGGCGCAGCCGAGAGAACCAGCCAGGATCGACATTCTGATAGAATCAGTTGAGTAGTTGAACGAAGGACTGACTAGATTCGCGACTCGCGCACATCCATTCGTGGTTTGGCTAGAATAGAGCGTGACGGTGACCCCAGGTATTGGTGGAACCGAGACTGTTCCGCCCAGCGAGGCGGGGCTAGTCGACAAAATCGAAACGCCGATTACGGCAAAGAACCCGAAGAGGGCTCCGAGCGAGTGGTGCGACCTCTTCCTACCCGCAAGAACGACCCACCTTCTACTTTCGTGGGGTGCTCGATGTGAAGTGATCCGCGACACGACGCCGCCACCGATGAAGGAGTAGTTAACCCCGCGTAGACCGTCTCGGATTCGAGGCTCCGGTTCCCGCGGTCCGCGCACCACTATCCCGAGTAGCAGAGAAGGTTGCACAGCGGAAGGCGTCTCGCGTCCGAGTATGTCCGGAGCTGAACCAACTCATATCCTGCATCGGTCTCTCGGACCCGGGCTACGCGATATCCCGTTGACAATGCTCTCCAGAGTTCCTCTGTCCGATAGGGTCTATTCCACTCCACGATGAGAGTGGCAGTCGCGTTCGCCTCAAGGGTATGCTTGAGTCCTCTGAGGGCAAGGAGTTCTGCCCCTTCGACATCTATCTTGATCACGTCTACGCTCTGGCCGGCTAGGATTTCATCCCCTGGAACCGCTTCAACTTCGATCGAGTCGCGTGTTTCCCTCACCATCGAACCTATCGCGTCATCATCGCCGGCGAGATAGAGCCGCACTCGCGAGCTCGCATCCGACAGTGCTGAGTTGTATGCTTGAGCCCGACCCCCGACCCCGTTCGCCTCAATGTTCCCTTTCAGCCGAGAGTAGGTCGTGGGGTTAGGTTCAAACGCGTAGACCCTTCCCAGGGGCCCCACCAAGAAAGACGCCTCCGCGGTGTAGTACCCGATGTTCGCACCAACGTCCACAAAGGTCCCGCCAGGCTTCAAGAGGTCCTTGAGCAGAATGGTTGTGGCCCTCTCGTACCCACCCTGCTGTGTGGCGGACCAGTACTGAGTGAAGTCTCCGGTATTGGCCAACGCGTAGGAAACCGACCAACCGTCAAACTCGACGGCTTCCACCGGACCGCGCTGCTCAACGACGCGCTTCATGAGTTTCGAGCGGCGCTTCCTGTAAACAGATTCCCATGCCCGCGAGACGCCGGGGACACTCCAAACGGAGTAGAGAATCCGCTCGCCCACTGAGAGGGGAGGGGAGGACAAGATGGGGGGACCGGTGTGTGGGGGACGAGTCTTTTGGAGCATGGGCTACTTGCCGCGATACCCAGAGTACCTTGCCGCCTTAGTGACTTCGGCCGATCAGCCGCTCAAGACGCAACGTAGGCCCTTGCCCCTATGGATGGGCCTTTGCCGGAGGGTTTCACGGGCTGCGGGAATCCATCGGATCGATAACAGTACGAACGCCAGCGAGAGAGCGGGCGTGACGACTTCGTGACGTATTGGAGTAAGCAGAGTGACTCATGAGGGGGAAGTCTCTTGGAAGCAAGACTCGATTTGATAGACGCTAATTCGCTAGATGGTAGCGCGTGGTCCCGCGTTCAAGAACTTGTTTACCCTATCCGCTTGGAAATCATCTAGCCTGTAGGATGCCCTCACGCCGATCCTCGGAGAAACGGTTACGAGAAGCGCCCCTACACAGAATACTCTGTCCCACGGAAATCGTTCAGTGCGGAGACCGAAGTCAAGAATCAGACCCACAGGAGAAATGCCAATGCGCGGCGCGGGCATGGGAACGAGAAACACCCAAAGAAACGCAGCGACTGCGATCATGGGAATCACCACTAGGTCAGTTAGAAGAAGCTCGGTATGGAGAGGAAGGGGTGTGGCAGCAGCTCCTAGGATTTCGTTAACCGCGAGGGATGGTGGAACGGCGGCGAAGGACATCGCAACACCCATCCCGAGGACCCAAGCCAATCGAGATCGTCCCCGGATCCACTCGACCGGAGGCAAGGCGGCGCTCATCGTGTCCCGCGATAGCTCTGGCCCCTAAAAAGTCGCGTTGGATCGAACAGTAGGTCTACCTACGGCGTTCTACATACCGAGCAGCCGGATGCAATTGTCCTTACAACGACCAATGGGGACTGCGGATTCTATGGGACGCGAGTGAACCCAGCTTGATCGAAGTCACGATCGAGCGTCAGAGCCTGTCTGATTCCGAGCTGGCCCATGGTCACGAAGCACGAACAATCGACGATACTCCAATCCTTGTCGGGGTGGGAGAACATCATTCCCGCCGCGGCCTGATGAAGCTCCGCGTCAACCCAGACAATGCGAATGCCAGCGGTATCTCGGGTTACCCGTTCGAACGCCTGGGCCTTCTCCAGGCCAAGCCGTCGCCGAATCAGTGTGAGCGATTCCACTAGGACGTAGCTCGTTGTAACGGCCGCCCCAAAAGTGCCTCGCCCGAGCCGCCCGAACGCAGCGAGCATCTCTGAATGCGCCGCGTCTCGCGAGTCGGCCGCGGCCAGAAAGCCGCTCGTATCGATGAGGATCATGGGCGAGCGGGTCCGTAAAGCACCTCATCGTGATCTCGCGCCGTGTGATGCCCCTTCTTCCCGCTCGCACCCAGCGGGAAGATCTTGAAGATCTCAGCCTTCGGATCGACCCGATCTTCGAGGAGGTAGGCGTGGATCGCCTTTCGGATGATTTCCTTCATCGGTTCCCCAGATTCCTCCGAGCGTTGGCGGAGTATCCGGTACTCTCCCTCAGGAATCTGGGCTTGGACCAGCGTCATACATCATACTCAATACATCATGGCTAATAGCCGCATCGAGGGACTTGGATGGTGAGCACAGGGGGGTTCCATGCTCCCCAAATCGTGTTTGCAAACGGAGTTGCACGGTCCGATGCGTTGAATCCCCCCACTCGAGCGTTGGAACCAGATCCCACCACGCCCGATCGTTCAGGCCCTACTCGAGCCCCCCCCGGGGGGGACATGCCGATGGCATCTTGAGGGGACCGGAGAATCCGCCTGAACGCGAGAACCAGTTCAGGCGATTCCCGGGTTTTGGATGGTCATTGCGCTTCCCGTCGGTCCCGCCGTTACTGAACCAGAGGAATACGGACTCCCATGTAGAGTGTCGTTAATCCCGACCATCGAGGCGTACACTTGGATGGATAGCTCGACCACCATGGCATAGGAGTCCGAGGCCCGGAAGGCCTGGGCGGTGGTGAGATTCGCTACCCCCGAGAAGTGAGCCGGATTGGCGTTGATCAAGCCTGAAACGTTCGAGCAAGTTCCGCCCCAGCAGCTCGTGAAATTGCCCGCCGACCTAACGGTCCCGAAGTCGTGAGACTTTCCAAGTCCCTTGTTCAGCGTCAGGTCCACCAGCGTGACGCTCACCTGGATAATCCCACCCGCCCAGTTCCCACAGCTGAAGTTCGATTGCGTCGGAACGCCGCAGCTCCCGGCTCTCTCTACGACTTTGATGAAGAAATCGTAGGACAGGTTCTCGAAGATTGTGTGGGTACCGGAAAGGGACGGTAACGAGAGGTTGAGCTGGAATCCATCCACCACATCAGAGGTGCTGTAGTTTCGTATAGGCCCCGGGGCGCAAGGAGAAGCCGAGGCCACCTGCGAAATAGAGACGACCCCTGTTACGGTGTTAAGCGAGGGAGCTGAAGCTCGGTATGAAGCACACCCTTGCGCGGATCCAGCGACCCAAGGGTTCCACACTCCAACAATAGTCGACGATCCAACGTGGGCGGCTCCAGCGAGCGGGGCCATCGACGAAAGCGCGAGGAGGGCTAGACCAACGGCAGCCGCGGAGTTGACCGCCCGCCAGCTTGCGACGCGCGGGTGGTCACTCTGCATCGCTTCCGCAGAATCGAGTCGCCGCATTAGGTTGCCTTGTTGGCCGGGACTCTCCAGCTTGGAGGGTGTTCTTGAGTCACGCAACAGTTTCGCCCCCATTCGTCGCTGTGGGACCACCCGCTCGGTGAGGGGACGTTTCCAGCGGACCTCCCACGGCAGTCCTTCCGATCGGGCCGTCACGCCGAATTGGATGCGTACCGGACGTTGCGCCGAGTTTCGTGCTCGACGACGGCCAAGTTGTGATCGATGGGGAGGGGAGCCTAACGACCCGGTTTCTCCACCGGGGGAATGTTGTGGTTGGACCGGAAGAAATTCTCCGGATCGAACTTGTGCTTGATCGATCTCAAACGCGAGAACGTTTCAGGCGCATAGCCGGACTCTACCGATGTCCCATCCGTATCTGCGAGGAAGTTGACGTAGCTCCGTCCAGTGGACTTGGACTTGAGGCCCTCCCAACTATCCCGTGCCCACTTGCGGTTCTTGTCGGAGTCCCCCGGTTCGAGCCACTGTCCGATGAGGTTGAGGACAAAGGGAGCCCCACGGTTGGAGTACGCCGAGCCGCCGTCTGGATCCCGGGCATACTGTCCGCCTAACTGGTGGAGGTGAACTTCGGAAAACGGGGATGGGGCCGCGTTGGCGACCCGGACGACGGCCTCCGCCGTCGAGCGATCAAGACGGCTCAGGTGGTGCGATTTCCAGTAGTGAAGCCGCCCGAATGGTGCCGAAGGGTCGAACATCCCCTGGAGCGCGGTGTAGGGGATGGGACCTCCTAGGTCCGCCACCGGCGTCCCGAGGGCCGAACGGAGGGGTCGAAGCGCCTGCTCGCCTTCGGGGGGCGCCCCGTTGTAGCAGAAGGCGAACGCGATCATCGGCTTGCCGTGGACCTCGGGGGGGAGGAAGGGGGCCGGCGGGCCAGTGACCATCGCCACCAGGGTCGTCAGCTTCTTCGACGCGTTCTCGACGACTTTCGAGTAGTTCTCCAACAGGTCAACGGCGTGATCGCGACGATAGAACCACGCTCCACCGTACACCACGGGACCCACCTCATGGAGCTCGAACTCGAACCCCGTCACGACACCGAAATTCCCGCCCCCTCCCCGGAGAGCCCACAGGAGGTCCGGGTTCTCCGAAGGAGAGGCCCGAGTCACCGACCCGCTCGGACCGACGACCTCCGCGCCGACGAGATTGTCACACGCGAGCCCGAATTGTCGAGCGAGCCATCCAATGCCTCCCCCCAGCGTGAACCCCCCCACACCCGTGCTCGAGACGAGTCCCCCGGGCGAGGCGAGACCAAACAGCTGGGTTTCTCGATCTACATCGGCCCAAGTGGCCCCACCCTGGACCCAGACCCGACGCCGAGAGGGGTCGACGTGCACCGAACGCATCCGGCTCAGATCGATGACGATGCCGCCTTCGCAGATCGCGAGCCCGGCGACGTTGTGCCCTCCGCCACGAACCGAGACCGCGATTCCCTTGGTCCGGGCGAAGTTGATGGCATGCACCACGTCGGCCACTCCCTGACATTGAATGATGGCGAGCGGGTGGCGGTCCACCATCCCGTTGAACACCCGACGCCCGGCCTCGTAGGCGGGCTCGCCGGGAAGGAGCACGGGGCCCCGAATCCCATTTCGCAGGTCGGCTTCCGCGCCCGCATCGAGGGAGGACGGTTCGGTCCGGCTCGTGGGAGACTCGATCGCGCTCACGAGACGACCGAACGGGCCTGGGGGTATCAATCAGTAGGAATACCTATGTGTACTACAACGTGTTCACATCGTCCGAGTGCCCGCTCCCGAATCCAAATCGGTCCTCCGGAGCATCCGGATCCGACGTTCACTTCAGCAAACTCTCGAGCGCGATGCCGAGGCCAAGGGGATCAGCGTGAACTCCCTCGTCAGCGCGGTCCTCACGCGATACGCCGAGTGGGATCGGTTTGCCGAGAAGTTCGGTTTCGTAACGATCACGAAGTCGGGCCATCAGATGATGATGGACGCGATCCCCGAGGGACAGATCGACGAGCTCGCCGAGCGACTCGGAGCCCAGAACCCCCGGGAAGTCACCCTGTTCTGGTTCAAGCAACTCGGGCTGGAACCGTTCTTGGGCTACCTGATGGCCTCGTCGCGCTACGGCCGGTCGTTCGAAGTCGAGGTAGAGCGGGCGGGCGCGGAAGTCACGTTGCTGTTCCATCACGACTACGGACCGAGCTACTCGCGCTTCCTCCTCCATTTCTTCTCCAAGGCGATCCCGAGCATCGTGGGAGCAACTCCGCGGAGCCAGGTGGGCCGGAATTCGGTGGTCATCAAGTTCCGAGCCCCGCCGCACCCGCCGACCGCCGCCGACTAACGAGCCTTAGTGGTCAGCGGCTTTCCCCCGCTCGCCGAAGTTCCCCGCGGCGACCGCTGGTCGCTTCCAGGAGCGCACTCCCGGATCGACGCCCAACGCTCGTAGCGCTCGGGCCCCACCGGCGCGGACAGTCTCTTCATATGACTCGCTCCTTGACCGGGCATGGACCTGGCCGAAATCGCGACTTGGGTGGGTATCGCCGCTTCCTCCGCCCTGGTGGTCTCTGTGTGTCTGCTGGCCTACAATCTGAGGGCGAGCCGGCTGGATGCCCGTCGGAATCTGGCCTTCTCGATGATGGAGCAGCTCACGTCGGCAGAGTTCGCGGCCCGCCGATGGAAGTTGCACCAGTCGGTCGACGCCGGGGTTGCGGCGGAATGGAAGGGGTTCGATAACTCACTCGAGGATTTCGAAAGTCGCTCGTTTGCGTACCAGTACGAGCTCATCGGCCAGATGGTTCAGTCGGGAACGCTCGACTACGCACGGGTCCGGAACTTTCTTCAGTACACCGTCGTCGCCGACTGGAATGCGTTCCAACCTCTGGAGGCCCACTTGTTGGATCGATTTCCGGGGAGACCGAGTCCTTGGGCGCGTTTCCGTCTTCTCGCCCAGAGGATCACCACGGACTTGAACGGCCCAGCTCTGCTCGGCAAGCCTCCAGTGTGATTCGCCCCACGCTTCGAGGATGGGCCTGGATCGCGTCAGAGTAGTCGCTGCAAGCACAATTGCACCCGTCGCGCCCTGACGATCTACTCCAACGGGGAAAGGCTGCCTGAGCCGAAGGGGCCCTGCGCAGGGGCGGGCTCGCTCCGCCTCGTCACGGGACCGACGGGCGCTCAACGGCGATCATCTTCGTGGTCGCCCCTTCATTTCGAAGTCGAAGAACGGGAGCGTGCTCGGCTGAATGGTACCAGGTCTGCAGGACCTCCATCGTCGGGAACTCGATGATGACGACGCGGCGGGGCTTCCAATCCCCTTCCAACGCTTGCGCCTGATTCGCGACTAAGGTACGGCCGCCGTACTTCTCGAGGGTCGGTCCGAGCAGTTTCCGGTACTCGACGGCCTTTGCCTCGTCATGCCACTCGATGTCCGCGATCGTGTACGCCGGCATACCTCTTCCGACCGGGGACCTGTGTGACCTACTTAGTCTAGTGATCAACCGACGAACGTTCAGGCGGTGCACGCACGGGCGAGCGCGACCAAGCGCACGTCAGCTCCCTCCGACGGACGGTGGATCCAGCCTGCGGATCAACCCCCCGCCCTCGTAGGGCGTGGGACGCTACGCTGCACCCAGCGACCGTGGGCGTACTTGCTCCACACTCCCACGTTTTCGCCAAGAACCAATCCGGTGGAGAGGGCGAACAGGATGTTGACCAACCCCAAGGCATACGCACCGGGTACCGCCAAGCCGGCCTGGAGCCCCTCAAGGGGATTGGGGAAGACCTGGATCGTGGCAACCCCCAAGAGGTCGATACTTCCGAGGAGAACTAGTTCCGAGGCCAGGGTCAGGCTGAGCAGCAGGAACCAGGCGAGCGGAATCCCGGGCCGAGTCCGACATCCGACTCGACCGTTGGGGTAACGCAGCAACCGCGTGCTGTCGTAAGTGTAGACGGCAGCGATTACCACCGCGAGCCCGAGGAGGACGAGGCCCAAGGCAGCGATGACCCCGAAGGAGCTCCAGCTGCCCCCCTCAACCAGCACAAACAGCCCAACGCAAACGGCCGAGCCGACGATCGAAGTCCAGGCGCGGAACGGCACTCCGTTCTCGAGGCGATACGCCCAGTAGGCCACGTACAGGATGACCGCGATGAAGCCCAGCGCTGCGATCAGCGGGTTGACCGTGAGATCGAACACTGACCCCCCCTTTTCGGGTGCATCGCCGCCTCACTGCTCCGGCGGAACTGGGCGCACAGCCTGGACGCACGGTCCGATGGTGCGCGGGAGTTCGGTCGCTCCATGCGGTGGGTCGCTCGAAACTGACTTCGAATCGAGCGAACCCGTAGGGCGAGCGGCGAACCCATCAACGATGCCCCCAATGGAGCACTCCGGCCCATCGCAGATAGGCGCCCCGTTACCAGAATGGAAGGCGCATTGGCACCCTCTCGACACACGCCTGGCCCGGTCCCCGCCGGGATACGCCGGATCCCCAGGGAGGAACCTGGCCATTGCCCCCAACGAGGTTCGGGTGCTCGGTGCGTCAGGACTGGCCGAAGGGTTCGCTGAATCCCTCGGGGGCCTACGGCAGGGCACTAGGCCCGATCGCGCCAGGCTCGGGGGGTGGTCCCGAGGGCGGGGTGGGCGTGGTCGTGGCAGCCGCGTTCGGGTGACCTTGGGGTTCGTCACGAGGCCCGGCCAACGCGGCGACGGCCGCGATGATCCGGATGTAGAGCGCGCTCCGAGGGGGTTCTTCCATGTTCCCCCCGCAGAGCGCGTCGACCGAGATCACGTACGAGCTCTGCGTCGCCTGATTGACGAGCACTCTCACGGAGCCCTTGTCCACGACGCATTCGTCGGCCACTACGGCCTCGCGTACCTTGGAGAGGACCAGCGTGGGATCGACCATGGCCGGGACCTCGTACTTGATCCTGACCCAGCGCGAGGACAGGTCGTGTGAAACGACGGCGCCGAGGATGACGAGACTGTTCGGCAGGGAGACCGCGGTTCCTTCGTCCATCCGGAGAACGGTGTACATCAGGCCGATGTCTTCGACCACTCCGGTGAACCCCGGGATGAGGAGGTCCTGCGAGTAGAATTTGGGCGGATAGGAGGGCAACAGGAAGCCGAACTGCGCGCTGGACAGGGTTAGGCGATCCCCCGGCTCGAAAGGGCGGGCCATGAGGAGCACGGCGCCCGCAACGAAGTTCGCGAGCGCTGTCTGGCTCGCCAGGCCGATGACGAGCCCCGCGAAAGTGCCGCCCGCCAAGAGGGCGTACCCGTTCACACCGAGGGCGAACAGCACGACGACCGCGAGGGCCATGAGGGCGATGATCCGGTAGACGTCGGTGATGAGCCCCGCATGACGGTGGCTCGCGAACTTCCGGGCAAGTCCGTACACGATTCGCCCGACGATGTAGACCGCGAGCAGGCCGAAGGCGAGTGCCACCCCGGCCTTGGCCCAACCCGTGTATCCCGCCGGTAGCAGCCCGTACCGGAGCACCAGGTAGTACAGGGTCGCCCCGGCCACTCCGAGGCCGATGAGCCAACCGGAGGCAAGGACGAACGACTTCCAGCGGGAAGCGGACGTTGGGGTCGGTGCGACGGCGCCCATGGGGATGATCACCAATCCATTCGGGCTCTATGCGGGAACTCGCCGCGACCGTCGTTCCACGAAAGCGCAATACTCGGGGAGAGTCGAGGCCCGTCGCTCATGCTGGGCGCCCGCCCACGTCGACAGCGTGTCGCGCTATCGTCCCCCAGGGGATGTGGCTCCGCTCCGACGCGGCCATGACGACACGTGTGGGAGAGGCGAGACCGTTAGAACCCTTGTCCAGAGTCGGGTGTTATGACCCCCACCGGATTGAGAGACTTGAGGGTAAGGACCATCCGTCGATGACCGGGGGATTCGCAACGCCCAAATCGCACGCGAACAAGAAGCGGCACCTGTTGGCTCGACAGAAGAGAATCGCCCGCCGACGGCGGCGGGTCCGAAAGGAACGAAAGTAGTCGGCCGGGCCTGGCACTCGAGGGCCAGCCGGTTGGCCCGTCGGGGCCACCGCTTCGAGCAGAAATGTGCCGAACGAGGGATTCCCGGGCGCGCACTGTGCTCTACGCGGTCCGTGCACGTGGAAAGCACGGCGCGGCCCGATCAGCGTCCTGGTCGCTCCCTGAGCGGCCCGGGGGTTGACCCCACGTCGTGGTCAACCGGCACAGAGTTCCCTCCTGTTTGGCCCAAGGATATTGTACCCCTCCCGACGAGTAACTCCGAGGTCGACCATGACCCTCACCCCGCCACCATCCCGCGCCCCCCGTCGCCGCCGGTGGACGCGCCAGCTGGCCGTGTCGGTCGCCATCCTGATGGCGATACCTGTCGCACTCGGCGGGGTCATCGGTCTCTTCGAGCTCAACCCGATTGCATCGGAGGCTTTCACGCCCGTTGGATATGACGCCCACCTCCTGCTCGGGTCCGCGCCGGATAACAGCTTGGTCGTCGAGATAGCCTATCAATCGAGCATCGGGCCACCGCCCTCGAGCGCCATCTCAACGCTGCTGACCAGGATCGGGGATACCTGCAGCAAGGGGAGCATCACGGTCGATGAGCACTCGTTCGATGCGTCTCGCGCGAGCTTGTCCGACTCCGACCTCTGGAGTCTCGAGCTGAGCGTGAGGCAGCACTGGCCTTTCTGGGGAACGATGGCGTTGTTCTACCTCTACGTGGACAGCTCGTACGGGCCGGACTCGAGCGTCATAGGGCTCGCGTACCACGGTAGTTCGATCGCGGTCTTTGCGGGTTCGATTGCCGCCGACAGCGCCGTCCTCGGCAACGTTGCTGCGGTGACGACCACCGTCATGGTGCACGAGTTCGGGCACGAGCTCGGCCTGGTGGGCATCGTAGGGACTGCGCCGAACGAAGATCCGAACCATCCCTTCCATGCGAGCGATCCGAACGACGTCATGTACTGGCAGGTGGACTCGACGCAGATCGGCTTGCTGGGGGCAAACCCCCCCACTCAGTTCGGTGCCGGGGACCTGAACGATCTCTCGACCGTCCGAAGCACCCCCGTTTGGACGGAGATCTTCGCCTGGAGTGTTCTCGCCGTGACGCTGGGTTTGGCAACCTTCCTCGTGATCCGACAAGGCCGGATGGGTTCGCGGACTCCTCCACCGAAGTAGGCGTCTCGACCGAACTCGGCGCAGGGCCTCGCTCTCGAGCTCCGTCGGGACTCGAGTTGCCGGCTGACCCTTCATGCGGATGACGCACGGAGTGGTCGGAAATGTTCCACGAACCTCCACACTGCGGCCCGCCGCGTGCGAACCCCGCCCTTGTCGGAGCGTCTATAAGCCGGCCTCCGCTCGACCTCACCCCGATGATCCTGTATCCCAGGGAGACCGTTCTGGTGCGTGGGATCGGGACCACTTACGCCGGCGCGGGGGTGGTCATGGGGACGATGACGCTCACAAGCCTTAGATTCGTGTTCGAAGCAGGCGGCCCCGCTCCGTACACGCTGTTGAACATCGGGATTGAGAAGATATGGAACGTTCACGCCGGAGTTGAGCGAGGCGGGCTTCTGAGCCCGTCCAAGGAATTCCTGACGCTCGAATCCAGTCAGGGACGGATGGTGTTCGAGACGTCAAACGCTTTGGGCTGGGCCGGTGCGCTCGTTCAAGCCAAGCAGGCCCAGCCCGCCCCACCTCCACCCCCGCCCAGGCACATTCCGCCCCCACCCCCAGGGCACGGGAGCGGAAGCGGCATCGCCCCGGGAGTGCCAGTCGTGATCAACGTGGCCGCCCCTGCGGCGCCGAAGATCTTGATGAAGTGTCGCTACTGCGACGCACTGTTCGATTCAGCAGGCGGTCGTTGTACCCAATGCGGAGCTAGCCCCTAGCCGCTTCACCGTGGCCCCGCTACTCGCGGCCGCGGTTGGGGTGTCGGTCCCGCCGCGCCCGCGAGCGAGGGCGGCTGTCCGTCAATCCGGCTTGACGGACGGAGTATCCCTTCCTCGCAGCTTGAGCAGTTGAACGGCGAACTGATCAGAGGAGACAGAACGGAGAACAATGAACGCACCCAGGAATCCCGCTTGTGAGTGGGTCGGGCTCGCCGCTGATGCCGAGCATGAAGGCACGTGTGGTCGGCCGGCGAATGCCGTCATCTTCGACAGTTTCGGAGCTCGCCATTTCGCCTGTAGAGATCACCTCGCATCTGTCAAGGCGCACTTCGGAACCGGATCGATGGTGCTCCGGACGGGGGGAATCTCCGCTCGTCCGTACCCGGAAGCGATTCCCTAAGGCAGGGGTGCAGAATCCTCGGAGGTCCGGGGACCGTTCACGGACGTTATCCGGACCCGGCGGGCAAGCTCGCGATTCCGCGATCGAGATCCGACCTCCTTGCCAGGGACCAGGAATCTGAGTTGCAAACGAGATTACAGGTACCTCAGCCATGAGTCGTGGCCGAAGAGACCTACTGATCGCGCAGTTGGAAGCCGGTCTACAAAAAAGTGGAAACGGCTATGTTCTGCCGATTTTGTAGACCGGGCGTGGGAGTCGTTCGAACTGTCGGCACTGGCGATCGAAGCCACCGAGTGCTAGTCCAGACCTTTCGGTGGAACGGGAAGGTTCTGCGGAAGAGCGTTCCTGTCCCTTCCGGCGAGCGAGTCGATCTGAACTCAGCTCAGACGAGACTCGAACAAGCAATCTGGGACTCGACATACCTGCCGCTGTTCGAGTCAATCAAGGAGGCCTCGAAGCAAAGGGGAGCCCGTTCCCCAGCGACCCTCATCGACAAGGAGCTCGAGGATTTCGTGCTCGAGTTCACGTACAACTCCAATCGGATCGAAGGGTCGACACTGTCCCTCGAGGATACCCGCCAGATTCTGGAACGCGAATTGGCCCCCAAGACCAAGCCGCTCTGCGACGTCCTCGAGACGAGGGCTCACGCTGGCCTGCTCCGCTCTCTTCTGGCAAAGCCTGAACCACTGGATCCTGCTCATCTGCTTCGCTGGCACCAGGAGTTGTTCCGAGAAACAAAAGCGGACATCGCTGGACAACTCCGGGGAGTGCAAGTTTGGATCCGAGGGAGCAAACACGTTCCACCTACCCCCATAGAGGTAAGGCCCTCACTCCTCGAACTTCTGAGAAGTGTGGGCCGTAACCGCGCTAAGTTACATCCGGTCCAGCTCGCCGCCGAGTTCCACTACAGGTTCGAGAACATTCACCCGTTCGTTGACGGGAATGGGAGGGTGGGACGGCTCGCCATGAACATGCTGCTCCGCCAACACGGGTACCCCATGCTGGACATCCCCTATGAGAAGAGACTCGGATACTTCTCGGCGCTCGAGAAGTCTAGCATCCAGTCAACCCCAGGCCCATTCGTTCGCTGGTTCTTTCTGCGCTATGCGAGGGCACACCGCCGCCTGTTGCAGACTCGCACAGGTGGGTGATCTGTCTGGGCGCCCGGCTACCGGCGGAAGTATGAACTCCCGAAACAGGGTACCTCAGTCCCGCGGTCTGCAAGCGGGATTACACAGTGCGGCGATTTCGACTGCGGGTCGCGGCGAACCGGCGACTTTGCAGCGTCCACTTTCCATCAGCGGGAGTATACTCTTATATGGAGTCCACCCAATCGTATAGTGCCAATGCCCGTCTCACGTTCATCGCCGAGGCTCGAGTTTGCTCGACCCGGGGCCAATCCGACTCTGAGCACGGTGGAGATCATTCGGTGGGCGCTGCGTCGGGCGGACGGTCCAATCAGTCGAAACGAGCTTCTTAGACAACTCGCAGCCTGGGGACACTCGACGTCCCGCCCGAGCCTCAACGCTGCAATCCGATTCCTCGCCGCTGACGGAGCCGTGGCAGAAGGATCGAAGGGGCTGATCTGGGTGCCAGAGGCATCCGAATCGCTCCGAGATGCGATTCGCAACGGCCCCAGCCTTTGACTCGGCCCGGAGCGCGGGACGTCAAACTCGCCCCCCAAGCTGCCGTCGCGCTCAGCGCGCTGGAGTCCGCTACCGACAAGCGTTCTCGAAGCATCGCACGAAGGGCCCGAGAGCTCAAGCGAGTCCTCCTCGAGGATTGTCTGCACGGTGAAGTGATTCGCCCGACATCGATACCGAGGGCGCTGAAGGATCTCCACGAGGTCTCGAATCTGTATGTGGAGGAGCAACCCTCGTTCTGGAGGCTGCTCTACACAGTCGTTCATGAAGGGTCCGAGAGGTACATCGTCGTGCTGGTTCTCGTCGACCACGGGCAGTACGATCGCTGGTTCCCGAACCGGGGGCATTAGCGATGTGGGGATCGCTCCAGTGGGGCAAAGTCACTCAGGATCGAACGTGACGACAAACGTCCAACTCGAGGCAGACCGGATAACCGATCTTAGCCAGGCGCACTTGAGATCCAGTCCGATTTGGGTGAACTTCCGGAGAAAGTGCGCACAAGCGGGCTAAGTCGGATCTGAGATCCTCAAGAGCTGTTTCCCGATGTTCCGCCCGTCATAGAGTCGAACCATCGTATGAGGTGCCCTTTCTAACCCGTCCGCGACGTCCTCCTTTGATTTCAGCTGCCCGGACCGAAGCCACTCGAGCAAGACCGGCAAGGCCTCATGGAATCGAGGGGCGTAGTCCCGACCCAGTAGTCCCTCCATCCGTCCGTTCTGCATGATTAGATTGGGGTACTTCGTCGGGCCCGGAGGCTGATCAGCTCGGAGGTACCACGAGGTCATTCCGGACAGCACGATTCGTCCATGGCGTCGCAGACGTCCTAGGCCCTCGTCGAGCAGGGGGCCGCCAACGTTGTCGAAGAAGACGTCGATGCCCTCCGGGCACAGCGAGTCCAGACGGGAAGGGACGTCCTCGCTGCGGTGGTCAATCGCAGCCGAGACCCCGGCCTCGTTCCGGAGCCACTCACACTTCTCAGGCCCGCCAGCGATCCCGATTACCCGCATTCCTTTGATGCGGGCGATCTGGACGGCGATAGATCCGACCCCACCGGCCGCGGCAGTGACGACGCAGGTTTCGCCGGACTTTGGACGCCCTATCTCGAGGAGTCCGAAGTAGGCCACCATCCCGGTCACGCCCAGCGTTCCGAGCGCGAGGTTTGGAGGGATTCCGGAGGGCACCCGGGTCGTTTCGAAGAAGCCGTGACCATCGATTACCGAGTAGTCCTCCCACCCCGCGTGTCCATGCACGAGGTCACCGGAGTTGAACTCAGGGAGTTGCGACTCGACGACCTGAGAAACCGCAAGCGATCGCATAACATCCCCGACCGGCACACCCCCATTCTCCACGGGTGCTCCCATCGAAAGCACTTGGGTCGGGTCAAACGAGAACCAAAGGTTTCGCACCAGTGCGGTACCGGGCCGGGCAGCTGGAATCGGAGACTCGCTCCATCGGAAGTTCTCCTCCTTCACCTGGCCGTCGGGCTTCGAGGCCACGAGCCACTGGCGGTTCCTCCGAGGACTCGCCAGGCGTTCATGGTGTGATTTCATATTTCCGAGTCGAACTCGAGTTTCCCAAGATCGCACTCGATATGTACATTGGCGGCCGGCCTTCACCGGCCCAGTTGACGCCGACAGGAGAAGGTGGCATGGGGCTAGGAGGGTGAGTTGCTTCCCCTCACCCGCGTGGCACCCTCAATCTGCAGGTGTGCGAGTCACCGTAAGCCCAGTTTCACCGCGTGCCAAAGTTGGGTCTCCCTCAAGAGTCTTGGATGACGTGAACACGCAGAACCCCGCCCTGGCGTCGCACCCGTACGCTGAGCGGGGCTCTCCGCGCACCGCCCCGAGAGAATGTACCTTTTAGGCCGCTCCACGATGCCGCGGTCATGCGACCCCTGAAGATGGGACTGGCAGGAGTGATTGGCGTTGTCCTTCTTGCTCTAATGCCGACCGCGGGGGCTGCGGCACCCCTCGCGGGGACTATCACCTCCTGCAGCTCGAACTGGTCCTGTGATTTCGTCTTCAATACGACGACAGGCCCTGGCTGGGCGAATGGCACAAGCACGGGTTACCTCAACCCTGGCACGCTGACCCTGAAACTGCCGGGCGAGGCGAATACCTCTACCGGACTCACTTACTCGACGTACATTCAGAGCTTGACGGGCACGTACACCTATTGGACCGTGGGCAATTTCATCGGGGCAGACGTAAACACCGGGACGGTCGTGTACGGGACGACGAACTCGAACTACACCATTACCTGCCACGGTCACAGCGGACGGGGAGGTGGCTGCACCTACACGTACACCACCGACAACGGTACGATCGTGGTTACTCGGACCCTGGCCGAAATGACGTCCCTCACCCTGTCCTGCTCGCCGACCACCATCAACAGCGGGAAGACCAGCTGTACAGCGACCGTGCTCAACCTGTGGAGCAGTTCGAATACCCCGACGGGGAAGCTTCACATTTCGAGCACCATGGTGGGAAAGTTCTCGAATAATGGTACATGCACCCTGTCGTCCGCGGGGACTTGCGCCTTCACGTGGACCCCCTCGGCCAACGGGTGTGGCAGTTCCACGCTCTCAGCGGCGTACGGTGGCACTCGGTACTTTTACAAGAGCAGCGACGCCCTGACGATTGTCGTGAACGTAAATTGCTGAGCCCGGGCGGTCGGACGTCGATCGCGGTAGGGCAAAGGATGCCTCCGTGACACCAAAGGGGCGGACCTATCGAACGGCTGGCGTGATTGCCGTCACGATTGCGGTCGTCCTGGTGGGGGTCGCGGTGATCACCGGAGTGCTTCCTACACCGTTCAGCTCGCGGCCGAGCCCAGGGGCAGCGCATGGGCCAGTCGTGTTTTCCGAGGCACAGAACGCCAGCGACGTCCGGGCGGGATCAATGGTCGGAGGGCCCTGGAGTCTCGTCCAGGCTCAGGGGTTCATCGATTACGGAGGCTATGCCTGGAACGAGACGGCGTTCGACGAGTTTGGCTGCCGTTTCAATCAATCGTTCCCGAGCGTCCCCGCTACCAATGAGGCGAGTTTGGCCGGAGGCCAGAGCGGAGTCTGGTCGTTCCTGTACGCTGGACAGGACGGCGGAATAGCGGTAGTTGTCGTAGTCGATGGAGTGATTTCCGTCAACTTCAGCATTGCCGGGGGAACGCCGTGCCTGGGCACTTCAAACGTGACCGGACACCCGGCGGTCGGTCTGGTCGATAGCTCAACGATGATCGATTCGCTGAATCCTCAATTTGAATCGTTCTTGGCTGCCCATCAGAACATTTCCGGCGAGGTGACCCTATTCTACGGGTCCACCGGTGCTGGAGCGCAATCCTACTCGGACGCGGCCTGGCGCTGGTCGATCATTCTTTCGGCATGCCCCGGGTCCGCTCCCCCGACGTTCCCGTTCCCGAACGGCCCACTCTTCGAAGGGGTGACAAACGCATCGAAACCCGGGGTCGTCATCAACTCGGTCGAGGGACCGGCCGCATGCCAACCCTTGACCCCGAACTAACTGGACCAGCCCCACCACAGGCGGACCGGGCCGGGAAAGGTCCGCCAGCGTAGGATCCGCCCTGCCCGGCCGAGCCTCGCTCGACCCTCCGGCCACCAAAAGTCCGCCACTCAGAGGAGTCGACACGAGCTAAGCGGGAAGGATCCAGCTACTCTGCGGAGTGGGAAGGGGTTGGACAAGGTCTACGGAGTCCCTACGTCGAGTTCCCCGCCAGGTTCGCGAAGTTCAGGTAGGTATTCGTGACAACCGGTCCGAATACATCCCCGTTCAGCTCCGCCTGCGTCAACGACTCGGTGACGAATCCCCCCGCAACGACCGGCTGGGCGGTCAGATTCGCGACCGAGGTGATCCCGTGGGACGCCGACTGGGACGGCCATGCGCTCTCGTTGAACACAAGGACCACCATGATGTTCCACCAGACGTCCTGGAAGTGCTCCAGGTCCGCGATCAGGTGGTCGTGGCCCGGAAGTGGCACCGTCGAGAATCCTGTGCCGCCGCCGAGGAGGGAATTGGGCACCCCGATGGTCGAGGGGTGGTCCCAGCACGTCTGGATTGACGCGGGGAGACAGGTCTCCTGACCCGACAGCGCGAACGACTCGTTGTAGGCGGGTTCGAGGGCGCTGACCAATCCACAGGCGATCCCTCCGCCCGCGTTCGCACAGCCCCACGCCGGAACGAGAACGAAGAACGGATTGACGTCCGTCGGCTGTCCAGGGAAGACCGTCGGCGCTACACCGAGCAGGGTCGGACCTTGCCCGCTAGGGATGTTCGTCGGTGCAGGAGAGCCGACGAAGTATCCCTGCTCGTACTCGCTCTGCACGACTCCGCCGTTGTAGAAGTTCGGCATGGTCTCATTCTGTTCGACGGATCCACTCTCGACCATTGCGTTCTTCGAGTTGGACCCTGCCAGGGCAAGCGCCGTCCATGATCCAAAGGCGACGACGGTGATCACGGCGAGCCCCGCGGCGATGTACTTGCTGGTTGCCAGATTCCGGTATGTTCTCTTCATTCTGCTCTTCCCTTCCCCTATCGTTCGAGTCCTTCGTGCGCCCGAAGTGGGCGCCCAAGCGGACGGGTGGTCCAGACCATATCATCCTGTGTTGCAACGCGACGCAACAACAACCCGCCCGGAACTCGGCCAACATCAGCCCGCCCGTCTGGTCGGCTCGGTCCCCTCGCCCCAAGCGTCCCGGTTCACCTCAGGGGAGATCTGCGGCGAATCGGGTTCCATCCCCGGGGATTGTTCGAGAAGGAAGCTGTCCTGATCCCGAAAGTTGTAGCGGCTATCTACTACACATGGTTAAGGCTCAGGCGTGGAGAATCCTCCCCTGGGCCCGGACGTGAAGTGGGACGAGCTCCTCGCCGCGATGTCCCGGTTCGGGTTTGCCGAGAAGGAGTCTCGACTCTACCTCCTGCTGCTCCGCCGAGGGGGTGCGAAGGTCAGCGATCTAACAAGAGATTCCGGCATGGACCGGGTGCACGCGTATCGAACGCTGGACGGGATGCGCTCCCGCGGGTTGGTCCAGACGACGCCGGAACGCCCGCGGAGGTACGTCGCCCTTCCCCCCAGTGTGCTCTTCGAGCGCAGCCTGTTCGAGAGGCGGCGGGCTCTCGACGAGGACATCGTGCTAGCACGGGAGCTCGGGCGCCGGCTCCCGGAACTGACTTCCGCCGTCGCAACGGGAGTCCCCCGGTATCAGGTTCTGACCGGGCCGCAGGCGATCTACCCGTTCCTGCGAGAGATCGTCCAGCGAGCGGAGCGCACTCTCGACGTGATGATTACACCGAAGGCGTATCGCGATTCGACACGATTCGGGGTCGCAAACGAGCTGCCCCGATTTCTCAAGGCCGGGGGTCGACTTCGACTGCTCACTCAGGACGATCCCAAGTTCGACGCCCTCGTGGGCACCCTGCGTCAATCACGCTTCCGCAAGGTAAAGGTGGAGGCCCGGGCCCTCCCGGCTCAGCGATCTCGGATTACGATCGCTGACGGGCGCGAAGCGATCCAGTTCCTCGTCCCAGAAACCGGAATGGACTCGATCGGGGAGACCGCCGTGTGGACCGACAACCCCGATTTCGTCCGTGCTCAACAGGCCCATTTCGAGGCGCTCTGGGGCGGCGCACCGGGGCTTCGGGCCATCCCTCGACAGCGCAGGGCCGCCCCCTAAGGCCGCCCTCTGGGCAATTGGTGCTACACATCCCACCCCACCGCGGACATTTCGGTAAGCCTGCCAAGTCTCAGGCTGAGCCCCCCTCATCGGGGTCCTCCCGGGGGATTCCGCGGACTTGCTCTCGGACTAGGTTTAAGCCGCGGCGCGTACCACAGCCCGAGATTGGTCGCGCTCCCTCCGACCCTCCGGGCCCTTGTCGTTATTGTCGTGGCGGTCAGCATTCCCGAGGGGTTGTCCCTCTTGCTGGGCCCCCAAAGTTGGTACTCCACCATCTGGGGGTGGAACGTTACTCCCCTCAGCGCCCGGTTCATCGCCGGGATCTATCTGTCGGTCTCCCTCGGATTCATCCTCGTGTGGCGGGAAGGAGACTGGGAAAAAGCCAGAATCCCCCTAGCGATGCTATGGTCGTTCGCCCTCGTGGCGCTCGTGGGCGCCTCGGTGACTAACGCCATTGGTCAGGGCACCGTCGAGTTTGGGCGACCATTCACCTGGGTGTGGATCGCCCTCTATGCAATCTCGGCCGTGGGGGGTCTCTATTACCATTTGTCGTCCTCCAGCGCTGCTGAGATCCGAAGCGGTACGCAGAGCTAGACCAGCGCAACTCAGGCGGTCACGTCTGTAGAGTCCGTTCTCCTCGACGAGTCGGTTCTAGGAATCGCTTCCCGAGCCAGACGAACCACAGTGGGGCGCCGACGAACGTCGCTCCAATCACCCCCCATTGCAGTGCTCGGGACCATCCGAGTTTCCTGAGCAGGTAACCAAACGCGATACACCATCCGGCAAGCAGGACCGTGGCGACGGTTTGTAGGCCCAGCCCGAGCTCGCTCATCCGCCCCTCGAGTCCCCCGGTGGGCCCTCCCAATTCAACCCAGACCAACAATCCGCTGCCGGCGATCCCGATAATCGAGGCGGAGAGGCCGGTCGCAGTGACCCAGGGGGCCGCGCTCCAGTCGGAGATACCGGGGATCCTGCGTGCGTTGACGACGAACCAACTCAGAACCAGAAAGAAGAACAAGCCCGAGGCATCGCTAATGGTACCCCAGGGTTGCGTCGCACCCGTATCAAGCGCCACCCAGAAAAAGACCACCAGCGCTACGACGCCAATCGCAGAGATTCCGGCTTCTGCGATTGCCACAAGGCCCGTGAGTCGTCTGGCATCTCGGTCCACGTCTCTGAGGCACAGGGCTTCGAAGCAAGATTAGCACCTAGAGCCCCCCGGGGGGTTGACTCGCTAGAGGCTCCTCTCGGCAAGCGCTGAGCCATCGGCGAATCCAACGCCCCCAAACACGAGCCAGTCCGTTGGAATTGAAACTAGTGTTGCAATGAGCGTTAGTGGTACCCTGGTCTTTTGGCCGCACAACGCGGCTAGCCCGGGTTTGGAACCTGATCGGAGGCTTGGCCTCAAGCTAACTATCGGCGACCAGTACCCGGTGAAGAGCAGCAATCCTTCGACGAGAATCGGGTGCAATTCGGATGGTTTCTCCGTTAACGGGGAACGCCTGACCCATGGCTCCCGGGGTTATCCCTACGGATTCAGACCGAACTTCGACCGACCCGTCAAGGCAACCTTTCGGGTCGCAGTGTTTAATACCATGAGGCCAAATGCGCTGTATCCGGTCGAGATTGACATCACCGAGCCGCCTGCGAAGTTTCGGAGCCCTTGCTCTCCGATTTTCGGGCTTCTCCATTGAGTGGCCCGGCGAGCCACTCGTTCCCCCGTTCCTCTTCGGGCCGGGTCTCCTCACTCTTGTGCTCATACTAACTGATGTGTTGGCGCCGCTTCCACCGGAGTGGGGTCTGCGCTACCTCGGAACAATAGAGATCTATGCGGCATGTTCCGCTGGATATCTCCTCTATGCCCAGAACCTCACGACTTCACCGGTGCGATCAAACCACGAATTTTGGAGGTTACGAACAATCCTATGGGGCCTACTGTCAACCAGCGTCACAGGCGAGGTGTTGACCGTGTTTAGGGGCTATCCGGAGGTACCTCTTGCGCTCATCCCGCCCTCACAGTACCCTACCACAGAACTCGGAGCCCTTGCCCTGACGATTGCAATACTGGCGATGCTGGCTCGCTACACAGTAATGACCTCAAAGGCAGACACGGCCGACGTTGCAACCGCATTGAGGGAGGTCGCTGAAACCGTCGGATCCGGGTTCGCTGCGCTTGCTTCGAAAATGGGGGAGTTCTTGGATTCCCGCCGCTCGGAAGTCGGTGAAACACGAGAACGCGGTGAGCGAACGCTGAGAGTCCGGGTGTACATCGCAAAGGCGGGATGGCTGCACAATAGCGCCCGTGTAGATGTCGTAGCAGGCCCGGAAGGGTTGGCCTCAGCCGAAGTACGTGTTGGACAATCGGAGCAGCAAGGTGTGGGGCATACGGTCCAGATTTTGGGTCGAGCTAACCTCGGGTCAACTCCGCCTGGATCGGGCGTCACAATCGATCTGGGCGACGTTTCTCGCCTGTTCGCAGTAAGCCATATTCTTGTGGACGCGAGGTGGGTAAGCCTCTCCAATAGACGATATATCGCGACCGTGGTCTTTACCTACCTCCGTCAAGGAATATTCTCGTTCCGTGTCGATCCAGGCTTCCTTGTGGACGTGGTTGGAACTCGAGAGAGCCCGTAGGCGGTCGTCGTCCCAGTCGACCCTGTCCCGGGCTGTGCACCGGAGTAACAAAATCCGACCCGGCAGGCATGCCGAACGCCCAATCGAGTAGCTGCGGCCCCTCGTTCTGTCCAGATCCCAATGTGGCACCGCGAATACGCAGGTCTAGCCGGGCGAACCAGTTCATGCTGTGAAACATGAAACGGCCCCGTTGGGGAGCGAGTGGTTTGGTTCACATACGGGGCTTGTTAACCGACCGGTACATCGGGACACTGGGCGGGCTGCTGAAGGAAGCGTGGATCTCACCGTGGGCTGCCAGCCAATCCAGCTGTAGCCGGACCTCTCCCAGTTTCGGCGAGCCGGCTGCATCCAGGGCGGTCAGGACTTCGTCTGCCGAGAACTCACCGCCGGCAGAGCCGTCGATGATTCTCAGCACGCTTTCCCGCAACATCCCTGAGGGATCCTGGAAGATCGGATCTACCATCGCCGCTACGCCGGTTGAGGCGAAACCGTGGTCGCGCATGAAGGGTTCGGCCAAAGAAATGTGAGGAGTAATGGGGAGCGGGGCGAACTCAGGGAGCCGAAGCGAAAGTCGAGTGATAGAATCATCGATTCGAGTCGTCAATCTGATGTAGGTGAGTAAGAGTCGGCCAATAGCAAAAAGCGACAACAGCCCAGCTATCAGCAGACTTGTAGCAACTATCTCTCCGAGCAAAGAAGCATACAGGCCCAACCAGATTAGCAAGAATAACAACGTGAAACTCAAAGTCGCCGCAAGAACGTAAATGCCTGTCCTCCTCAGCAATTGGCGACCCCTCCGCACTAGGAAGCTCCAGTGGATGAGGCCTCCAAGGCGGTGATCCACGTCGGCGGGGGGATTCGTCACAGAGTAGATCAGTTTCCGCCCCCATGGACCCCGTAGTCCTCCCATTCTCGCCCCGAGCTCAGTCTTGTCAAACTCTTCTTCGAATGCGTGGATAACTCGCTGAATCGAGGCGCCGTAGACGGAGTCGAATTGGTCGGCCTGGAACAGGAGTTGTACAGTCGTGGTCAACCCGGCAATGAAGACTGCCGCTGAGAGCGCCAGCCAGCCGAGATCGGTCGGAACCTGTCCCCACCCTGCCGGGGCGAGCCAGCAGACACTGATGAGGCCTCCGAGTGGGGGCGACATCGAAGGTCACGGTTATCGCGATTCGTTGGGCACATCTCCCGAGACTCATGAAATCCGAAGCAAGCCACCTTGCTCAGCATCGGACCTCACGGCCTGCGCACCCAGATTCGGTCGAAATCCGAGGTAATTCGCTCACAGAGTTTCGTGGGCTATCGTTCCCAGACGGCCCAGGGCGAGCCGAGATCGACCCGTTGCAACAAGAGTTGCATCGAGGTTCTCCCCCTCCGGGACACATGCGCGTTTCCAGCATTCCACCCCGATCTCCCTAGCCCCGCGGGACCTGAGTGCCCCCACAATTGAAAGGGGCGAGCGTACTCTGGCCGGCTGAGGCGGTGGCGATTGTCACAGCGAGCGGGTGCGGCTCCTCAGCCAGGAGCGTCAGACCGGGAGCGACGTGTAGTCGAATGGCTGCTCGAGCCGGACCAGCCGGCTGTTCGGTACTTTGCCCTTGTGGATCTGTGCGGCCGACGGGCTGATGATCCTGACGTCCGGAGGGCGAAGGCCGGCATTCCACGTAGGGGGTGGGCGGCCGACCTTCTCGGCTCCATCCAACCCACGGGGCTCTGGGAAAAGAAGGAACCCACGAATGTCCAGACCTACGTCGACTTCCTCTACCATCCAAAGTACGTCTCCTCAAACTGGAAGGCCCTCGTGCTCTCAGACCTCGGGTTGACCGCATCCAACCCTAAGGTTCGAAAGCTCGCTGAGCGGATCTTCGAGTACAAGCTTCGTCTCAGCTCACCATTCAACTACTTTCACGAGGAAGTGTGCGCTTCGGGTAACACCGCGCGAGTCCTGACCCGGTTCGGCTTCTCCGAGGACCATCGGGTCCGAATGCTCTACGACTGGTTCGTTGACGACCAGCGTGAGAATGGCGGATGGAACTGCTCGCAGGATTCTCCCGGGACCTTAGACGGCTGGGAGGCAATGGCCGCGTTCGCCGCCCTTCCTCCTTCTGCTCGAACAGGTCGAATCAAGAACGCGATCGCTCGCGGGGCCGAGTTCTACCTCGAACGGCGACTCTTCCGTGAGGGAGGTGCCTACCCCCCGTGGCTGCGACTCCACTATCCCAACCACTACTACTACGACATTCTCGTCGGCCTTGATTTCCTAACCAAGCTCGGCTACGGGGGAGATCGCCGACTCGAACCTGCGCTCAAGATACTCCGCAAGAAACGCCGAGCCGACGGCTCGTGGCTCCTCGAGAGAGTCCATCCCGACGCCTCCGGAGCTTCCTTCCACCCCTACATGAACAAGGTCAAGCGATTCGCCCTCGAGAAACCTGGAAAGCCCAGCAAGTGGATCACCCTGCAGGCGCTTCGGGTTCTGAAGCGGGTCGAGGACGCAGGATAGGGTACCGGGGCAGGATTCGACTGGCCACGGGGGATGGGTCTCGGGGCTGTAACGAGAGTTTCAGCTCGTAAGGCAGGCGTGATGAGGCGCATTATTCGGGTCGACGGGTGCATCCCGGATTGGCCCGCAAGGATGCTGCCACCTCGATGCTCGCCCACAAGGGCGACGACGCGTGCAAGTTATCGAAATGATCGTACCGGGGTGCCTAATGCTTGAGTTCGATCATCAGCAGCCGCATTTCGCGTGAGCTGAGGTTCTTGGTCGTGTGGAGTACCGGGTCGTACCAGCGGTAATCCCCCGCCAGACCCCGACTCTCATCGCGCCGGCCCGCATGATCGATGTTCTCGAGGTCGAAGTCGGTTAGGAACAGTCCGACCCCTCGAGGATGAACATGGGGCTCGGTTCGGTCGAACGAACCCAGAACAACTCGGAGTATCCGCACACGATCGTTCTCGAAAAGGACCGTAACCCGTTTCGGATCCGCCTTCGCAAAGTCCGGAGAAATAGGTGCCCCGCCCATCGAACACGGTAGCCCTCCTGGGGATATTGCCATGGTCCAGGGGCGCTTCGCCACGGGTCAGGAGTGAGGCTCTTCAGAGGCTGAATTGGGAGCAGTTCCCGTTCCGACTCCGGATACTATCCCTTCGGTTACGAACCCCCTTTTACCCATGGACGCGAAGCATGCCCGAGGTCGACCATGGAGAGCGAGGAGACTCAGGGGTCCAGACCTGCGGGCCCCGAGAAGGGCGTCCGGTGTGAGCTCTGCAACGCGAGCCTGGCTGACGAGGAAGAGCTCCAGCTACACATGGATGGTCACGCCGAAAAGGCGGCAGAAGGGGAACCGATTGCGGTACCGCCCCGCCACGCGTGCCCATTCTGTCCGTCGGATTTCGAAACTCCCGAAGCGCTGAAGGAGCACATCGGATCGGCCCACGGCAAGTAGGGCAAGATCCTCCGGACCACCGAACAACTGGACTGACAACCTGTCAATCCAACCGATATGCCCGCGTACGGGTACTCGAGCATCGGGCGACTGCCGCTCGGGGTGGCGATCCTGTCGATCCTCATCGGGATCTTCGGGTTCTTCGTCCTGCTCGTCGGCCTCCTGGTGCTCCTTGTGGGGGTGGGATTGGGCCTCGCCGGTGGCGCCACGGTCTTCGGATTCACGGGGGCCGTCGCCGGACTAATCGTAGTAGTCCTGGGCGGCCTGCTACTAGCGGTCGCTTTCGGGCTCTGGGATCAGGAGCTGTGGGCCTTGGCCCTTGCGATCCTCGTTCTTCTCGTGTACGGGGTGATCGAGTTCGCCTCAGCCTCGTGGCTGGCGCTGCTGATCGTCGTAGCCCTGGTGGTCTATCTCATCGCCGTCTCCAACCACTTCGACTGACTGACGACCCCAAATGCAGGCTGGTGGTGGTTCGGGATGGCCGGCCATCGAGCGTGGCCAAGGTCGGCCGATAGTCCTCCTGCCCGGCTACCCGCTGGACCATCGGATCTGGCAGGCACAACTGGGCCCGCTGTCGGAGCAGCACCGGATTGTTCTCCTGGACCTCCCGGGGTTTGGTCGCGCCGAATCGCTGCCCGCACCTGCCACCCTATCCGAGTTTTCCGACCACGTCGCTCGCCTTCTCGCCGAACACATTCCCGGGACGGCGGTGGTGGTAGGGCATTCATTCGGGGGCTACGTCGCCCTGAATCTCTTTCGAGAACATCCCGAACTGTTCGCCGGGATCGTCCTGACCGATACCCGTTCCGAGCCAGACACGGTCGAGGCTCGGGAGAAGCGGCTCGCGACGGTCCGTCGATCCTCGGAGACGGGCGAAGGGGTGGACGTCGAAGCAACCACCAAGGCACTGCTCGCGCCCTCGACGTGGAAGGCAGGCGGTTCACTCGTGGACGATGTCCGGGCGATCGTTCGGAGCGCCCGGCCGGAATCGATCCGCGGCGCGCTAACGGCGATCGCGAATCGGCCAGACCACACAGATACCCTCTCGAGGATTCGCGTACCCGCCTTGGTCATTTGGGGGGACGACGATCAGCTCATTCCACCCGCACAGAGTCGTGCTATGGTCGCCCATCTGTCGAAAGGGACAGGGGTAGGGATTCCGGGCGCGGGTCACTTGCCCTCGTTGGAGTCCCCCGACCGATTCAATCAGGTAATCGCCCGATTCCTCGACCAGCTCCCTAGGAACCCCGGATAGAGCAGACGAAGAAAGCGGCCTTCGCTTGGGGCCCCGCCCGCAAACGGAGAATTCGCGGTGCGACCCAGAGTCTAGGGCTGACCCCTGCGACTCAACCGTAACCTCGGAAGACCTCGTACCGGATTCGGTCCTCAGAAACTCCAAGCCCGCCCAGCATGCGGAAGGACTCTCGGACGATCCCTGGTGCGCCGCAGATGTAGAAGATTGGCCGCGTGAGCCCGTCCATCGCTTCGGAGAGCAGCGTTGTGTCGATTCGACCCGTTCGACCATTCCAAGTGGAATCCGGTGGAAGTCGGGTCAGGGTGTGGAAGATCTCGAATCGCGGATTCTGTTTGACCAGTGCGTCCAGCTCGACCCGGTACGCGATCTCCTCCTCGTCCCGACTCGAGTAGACCATTCGGAGATCGATCGACAATTGGCGGTCCGAGGCATACTCGACCATCCCTTTCAACGGTGTGATCCCGATTCCCCCCGCGACAAAGACCGCGGGAGACGTGGGATCGAGCAGGAAGTGGCCGTAAGGTCCGTCTACCTCTGCCACGTCTCCCGGCTTAAGCGCAGCGAACGCGGACTTCCAGGGTGAGTCGGAAACGCGCGCTCCAAACTGGAGGTAGGGCTTTGTTGGCGAGCACGCCAGAGACATCGGGTATTCGATACCCCCGAGCGGAGACCGAAGTTCTAGTCCACAGAACTGGACGGGTTCAAACTCGAAGCCCGGCGGCTTCTCGAATTTCACGTCATGGACGGTCGGAGTCAAACGACGCGACTCCAGAACCCGGACCCGAGCAATCACGGAGGATTGAATCCATCGGGCTTCTTGAGGGGTCGTAAGGTCGGTGAAGCCAGCACCACTAGGTTCGCCCGCCGCTATCTCCGAGATGGACGCCTCGTCGATTGATCCATAATCGAACTCCCTCGTTCGGAATCGGGGCTCGAACGAATTGACGAGTTGCACTACAAGTTGCGCGTCCTCGGAGAACGGTCGGACGGGACGAGCTGCGATGCACTCGTCCTCTGAAGTCGGGACAATTCGGGCAGGGGAAGGAGGACTTCGCTATCTAGGAGGGCTCACCCGAGGGGCGTCCCTCGTTTTCAGGAGGATTGCTCCGGGGCGGTTCGCCGAGGGAGAAGTTCATTAGTGCCCGACCGATGGCCCACTTGCGGCGTCAGGACCGCTCTCCATGAACCAGTTCAACCCTATCCTTCAGCCCGGGCGTTTTCGCCGATTGATTGAGAGTCCCTCCCGAGCGGCTGGGCTAGGCACCCTAGGCATCATCTGGGTGAGTGTCCTCTTGCTCTGGTCATCCTCTGCCCTGGCGTCCGCCAGCGTCCGGCCGACCTTCGGACCACCGTTCAAGAGCACGACGGTGATTGGAACATCGTCGACGAACGTAACGGGTTGCGGGGTCGCGAGCGTCCCATCCAGGCCAGCTTGGCAGCCATCCACGGGCGCCTTCGCTGGCTCCCTCAACGCAACGATCCCCGGCTGCAGTACGTCGAGCACCGGCGGTGGAATCGATAGCTCCGCGATTGCTCAACTCCAGGTCTCCGTCTCCTTTCCTTTGGCCATCAAGACCAATGGAACCCATCGTGTGATCGTTAACTGGAACGTTTCCCCCTTCCCTTCCACCAACGCGCCGTTCTACAGTTGTTCACCAGTGTCCGGTGGATGTAGTCTGTCGATTAGCTGGGCCTGGGCAACGACGGGCCGCATCGCATTATTCGACCAGACGCTGAACCGGACGACCGGAACTACGTCGACGTGGATGGCCTGGGGCAACGGTTCGGCCACTTCGGTATGCATCGGCACTACCTCGTGTAGCAGTGGAGGGTCAGGCAACGGGTATGCAGGGGCGCACGGCGCCTTTGCTCTGCAGGTCCGTGGCACGATGCTCAAGACGCACGCCTACTTTCTGGTCGCCATCGTCAGTGCAACCGATGTTGCGTACCTGAACGCCACCGGGGTCGTGTCCACCAACTCATCGGTGACCAGCCTGGTCTCCCTAGCGAGCCACAACGGCCACGTGAACATCGATTCGATCCGAGTCGTGTAGGATTCGATTCCTCGACGGACGAACCCAGTTCGTCGGTGCAAGGCGTCTTGCACGGACCCCCGCGCTACTTGGGCCCGTCCGGCCGGCGACTACCCGACCAAGCCCGGTGAAACATTGGTTAGGCGTAGATTTCGGGCCGACAGAACTGTCCGGGTCCCAACCTGGTCCGAACGCCGTCCCGAACGGCGCTACCAGCCCGCGTGGGCCCGTTCGTAGAGCCTGATGATATCCCGGTGCTCCCGACCGAACTTCAGTCGGCGAATCTTCTCGGTTGGGAAGAACTTCAACTCGGCCCAGCCAGGTCGGATTTCTGGCTCCTTGTCTGCGACCGCCTCGTAGATGAAGCACATTGCCCAATGATCCCGTTCCGAAAACCCGCGACGTCGAGAACTAGTCACGTCGTTCCGCATGATCTCAGATTCTACGCTCACGAGCGTGGGCGAGGAACCGGGTAGTCCAGCCCAGAAGGAGGTAACGCGCTTGGCCGCGGCCGAGGGTGACTCATGCATCAGGAGATGACTCGACGGAAGGATCCAGAGCCCTTCATTGGCGATCGGTCGAACTCGCCAGTACGGCAGGCAACCCTTCTCCGGCCAGTCGGGGTGAACTCTCGGACGCCCGAGGAGAGTCTCCCCCCGAGCATTTCGGGCGATGACGAAGACTGAGAGGCACACGCCTCCGCGAGGAACGTGGGCGAACCACCTCGGATCCTTCGGACCGAATCGCGCCCATCTCTTCGTGACGGGCGCCCCCATTGCTCCAGACACTCTACCCGCGCGCGTGGGGGGGTTCACGTCGCAGGGAAACCCTCGACTGGGGTTAAGTTCCCCGCCACTCGGGGCCCATGGTCGAATTTGGGGCCTCCTCCGAGCCTAGAGTGTTCCCGCGCCCAGCGGGGATTCGAGCGCGATGCTCATCACGACCTCTCCACGGGCATCTCCAGGAAGTCCGTGAATCCCGTGGCTTGACCTCTTATGCCATCGCCGTTTCGAAGATCGAGGGCCAAAATGTCGCACCACATCGCCTGGGAACAGCACTCGAAGACCGTGACCACGACCATCCGCGACATCACGCCGGAGGGCGTGAAGATGGAAGTCAACTACCAGGGAAAGGTCTCTGGGAAGCTCGCGGGGATGACCACCGGAACGACCACGATCATCTCGAAGATCGACGGGTCGTCGACCTGGGAGGACAAACTCATGGGCATGACCGAGAAGGGCGAGATGTTCGTCGCCTGGGGAAAGGGCACGGGCAAGATGACATCGCCCGGCATGACCTCCTGGGAGGGCGAGTCGCAGGCCATGAGCCAGTCGCCCGACCTTCACTGGCTGAACAACCTCAAGTTCAAGGTCAGCGGAACCGCCGATCTCGCCAAGGGCGAGGCGCACGGCCAGTTCGCCGACGGGAAGTAGAGAGTAGCGACGGCCGCCACTTCGGTGGGCCGCTCCCCCAACCTCTTCTGATACCCGGTCGGAGTTCCGAGAGGGTCCCGACCGGGTCAGCCCGTTCGTGAACCGTCGAGGGCCCGCGTACGCCCAGCTCGCCCGGCCACAGCAACGATTATGCGCGGAGGGCTATCGACCTAAAGGGGGACAGATGGAGCTGCTGACCACGATCCTCGCCTACGCCCACGTGTTGAGCGCGGTCTCGTGGCTCGGCGGGGGTATCCTCTTCTCGTTCATCATCGGCCCCAGGCTTGGCGACCTGAAGCCCCCCGTAGCCCGTGACTTCCTAGTCACCATTGTGCCCCCGGTGGTCCGTTTCTTCCAAGCGGCAGCCGGTCTTACAGTCCTTTTCGGACTCTTACTCCTCTGGGTCATGCTCGGAGGTGATTACTCCCAGTTCTCCAGCACCTGGGGAATGTCAATCATCGCAGGCATGGGGGTCGCGTTCGTGGCGTTGGTGATGTCCGAAGCAGTCACTGGCCCCGCCTTCATGCGGGTGGCACGTGCCGCGGGCGAGATCACACCCGACTCTCCGCCGTCGCCGTCGTTCCCAGCGCTGGTGCGCCGTGCGGGGCTACTGGGTTTGATCACGACTCTGCTCCTCCTTCTGACTTTGGTGTTCATGGTGTCCGCCGGTTTCTACTAGCCCCTCTCCCAGCGCTCGACCGGCAGCGCCGATGACTGTGCCCATCAGGGTCGAGTGATTGGGCCCCCGGGCAGTGCCCGCAGATGCAAACGCACAAACATTCTCGGACCTGAGCAGAGTCCCGGGCAGGAGCCCAGCCCGCCTGCAGTGCGAGATCCCCTCCTCTCGGCCTCCGACGTCTCGAGGAGGACATCGCATCGCCGAACCTCCCGAGCATCTATGTAGGCGGCAGCGGGGTCCGCAACTACCGGGATGACGCTCGACTTGGTGAATGCCCTCAATTTCGTCACCCTCGGCGTCGCCCTGTTGTTGCTGGTCCTGGGCTTCGGGGTCATCGTTCGGCTGATCCGCCGCGGAGGTTTCGAGCTGGCATTCTCTCATTTGGTCGCCAGCGCGCAACGTCGCGACACTTTCCTCAAGGCACTCTGCACCAGCTTGGCCGCCCTATTCGGGCTCGGCTTCGCGGTGAGTGTCGAAGTTCTGGCGGGAGCGTCGGCTGCTATCGTCGCGGCGACCAGGACCAGTCTATTCGCCGTCGGCGCGGTGGGGATTCTCGTGCTGATGCGCGACGCGTTCCGTGCAGACCCGCTTACTCTGCTCGAATCCTGGAACCTGCACGAGAACGCCGAGCGGGCCCTCCTCGAAATTTCTCGCGGTCCGTTGGTCAGCCCTGAGCCGAGCGGCAGCCGTTCACCGCGATCCACCTCACCGGCAGACGACGCTTAGGGCGGCGGAACGGCGCGGACCGAGGCGTCGAGTTCCCTGTCTCAATTGGCCGGGGGGCGCTTCCGCGCGGATGCGCAACCTCAATTGCAGCCCGGTCGAGGGTCAGCTCACGAGGACGCCGAGTAGGGTGGCATGATGACCGCCGCTTGCAAAGTCGTAGGTGGCCGTCACTACTCCCGCCGCACCGAACCCTAATCCCGACGTTACCGTGACGAAGGCCTCGAAGAACACCTGAATCACGTAGACGTGACCGTTCACCAGGGTGGCATTCAGGTACGAGGAGCCCTTCGCAAAGCCGGTTGGAAGATGGGTTGAGCTATTGCCGTATCCCCCAAAGACCTGGACTAGTTGGTCGGTCAGACCGTAGACGGTCTTGTTGGTCGTAAGGTCGTGTAGCGAGACCCCGTCCTCGATCTCGAGTAGGGCCCATGCGGTCGTGTAGTTGCCCGAGGGCACCACGACGTCGAGGCTGGCTCCGTAACTGGCCGCAAATCTCGCCTCGATCGAATGCGCTCCGGTCCCGTTGATTCGGATTCCCGGCGTGAAGAGTTGGAAGCCCGCCCCGGTCGAAAGCATCTGGCCAGTTCCATTGGGACTGCCACGACAGGGTCCCGCGAACGCCCCCCCGGCGCCTTCAAAAGTGCCGTTGGAGGCGTAGAACGTCGACGCGACCGATGTCCACGTGTAATTGCAGGGGGTCTCGTTGACCCCATGCCCATGAGCCACCACGACCTTCATTCCGAAGTATGGGGCGTGGAAGTTCAGGGTCGGCGGATGAGTAGCTGTCGCCATTGGGGCGAGCACAGTAATGCCCCCGAGAAGGAAGGTAACGACAATCCCGTACCGAACTGTGACGGGGGACGCCACGGTGAGCGGGTGATGGCGTGCGACCTAATCAAATCCCACCTCAGCGGTCGGATTCGACCTGGATCGTGAACGGGCCGCGATCAGGGGAGAGTTCGCTGGGCCGGATTCCGCTACTCCGGCATTGGTTGTACTGGTTGCGGCTGAACCACCTTTCCGGCCGAATCCATGCAATCTCAATTGCACCTTGGCCCGGCCGTCGAACCGCCAGCTGGAGCACGCGGTCCCCCGGTTGGAGGACCGCTGGCCTGCACCTAGTTCAGCGGGAGGACCACGGTGGTCGTAGCGCTGTACGATCCGGTGAAGTTGCTACCGCCGCCGCCCCTGGCGCCACCCACGACGAAGCTGGTGTACGCCTCGGGGGTCCCCGCTTGATCGCCCGAATGATACTTGTCGAGCTTCGAACTGTGCAGAGGCTTCACGTCGAGGGCATTGAAATCATGGGTGAAGTTCGAATAGACGGCGGCAGCCCACTGCCAATGAACGGAGAAGTTCTGAACGCTCGCTGCGAAAACTCCCGTCCACGTGACGCCCTTGATCCCACCGGGGAGACCGCCAGCCGGGACCTGGAAGGCGAACCCAGCGAGGAACACGTTGTCCGTGAAACTGATCGGCACGGTGGTGATCCATCGGTTCTGAGACCAGTTGAAGTAGGTGGAACCGGAAGTGAACGTTGGCGAGTAGGTCACCTTGGTGTCGGGGAGGCTGATGATCGTCGTGGTGCCGCCAGAGGCGAACGAGATGGTCTGACTCACGACTTTGACCGTCACTCCCGTCGATGGAATCGATGACGCGGGTTTCATGATGCTGTTGAACCAGATGTAGTCGCCCGCCGCGATGCTGTTCCCGTTGAAGTTGGACGTGATGTTGGACGCCTCTCCGAACGGGGTGAAAACGATGGAGACGCTTGCTGTCCCGCTCGATGTATCCACCGCTCCGTTCCTGGGGGTCGCGAGGTAGCCAGCTGGATGCGAGACTAGGAACGTGAAGTTCCCTGCGGGCTCGGTGAACTGGATAGAACTCTGCTTCGACGCGATGGTCGCTCCGTTCATGGTCACGGACCACAACGTGAACGACGGTAGCCCGGTTTCGGTGAACGTGACCGAGGTCGTCAGCGTGGTGGCGTGAGCGGTTGGAAACGCTACCGCGCACAGGGCGATGGCGATTGAAGCCCCCCAAACCGGTAGTCCGAGCTTCCGCCAATTCATCTTTTGTGAGCCCTTCTTTGACCTCATGGCTTTCCCGAATCCGAAGGCAAACGCCCTCGAGGTGGCATCGCCTCCTCGGGTTAACGCTTCTCTCGTCTCGTACACTCCGGATTGCGTGGGAGCGGGAATCTCGCTCACGGAGCCTTCGGCGACCCGGGGGGAGCTGCCTCCGCGTCGAATCAGGGTGGCTGGTACAGCGGATCCCTGACGGATCGCCTTCGCGCCAGGCAATCTGGTTCTATCAGCACTAGGAGAATCCGGATTTCCGGGCGGCGGCAACGGCGGATTCAGCCCCATCGGACCAGGGCTCGCCGTGACCCGGGAGGACAAGTTTCGCGGGAATCCGTTCCAGCTTCCCGAGGGACTCGAGCGCCTGTGAACTGCGTCGGTTGAGGCCCCGGGGCATGATCTGAGGGCCGAGCCGACCGGTGAGGGGGTTTCGGGTGACCAGTCCGTCTCCCGTGAAGAGCGCACTCCTATCGGCCGCGTACAGTGCTGACATCCCATCGGTGTGCCCGGGAATGTGGACGACCATCGGGTGTCCCGGAATGGCGAGAGTCTCGCCGTCCGAGAACGCCGAGACGTCGAGGATCGGAATGACGCGGGTTCCGCCGTGGAGTAGGAGCCCGAAGAGCGTTCTCCAAGCCTCGGCATGACGCAGGTAACCGCCCAGCGGACCTTCGTTCGGGTCCGCCTCAGATCCTTTCGCCGTCCGAACATCGTTGCCGTGGACCCAGATCCGGGTCGAAGAATTGGATCGGGCTCTCTCGGCGAATCCGGTGTGGTCCGCATGGGCGTGAGTGAGCACGATCGCCTCGAGTTGGCCGAGCGTTCGTCCCTGAGTTTGGAGGAACCCGAGGAACGGTCTCCAGTCCCCGGCGACTCCTGCGTCGATAAGGGAGTATCGTCCGCCTTCCTCGACCAGGTAGAAATTCGAGATCCCGTGGGAGAATCGCCGAATCCCGGGACCCACCTCGGTCGGTCTAATGGACTCTCGCCCCCCCAAGGCTCGGGCACTCTGAGAGATGACGGTTTCGGGCAACGCCAGTGAATTCCGGATGACGCGAGGAGCAGATCAGCTCGTCAGCGTGGCTGCCGAGATCGGTCTCGACGAGGGAATCCCAATCGGTCGGGATTGGGCGAGGGAAACGTCGGCTCCATGACCCGGCGGGGAACAAAGGGACAAGTGCCGGAGCGACTTGAGCCCCGTTCGACCACCTCGCGTTGCACACCATGGGGCGAACTTCGAGGCACGGATTGCTCGTGGCCTCAGTCGTTACTAGAGTCTTGGCCGTCGCGATCTGGGGAGTCTCAACGAGCACCGATTGGGTCGTTTCACGGACGATCCCCGGCCCTCCTCACTGCGCGAATCTGGGGGGGAACGGGTCTGGTCCATATCCCGACTATTGCCACTCGACCTCAGAGCCTAATCCAGAGTCGATCACGATAAGTGATATCTCGGCGGCCGTCGCGATTGCCGCAGTGGGGGCGACCATCGGCTTGGCGGCCCTCCCGCGACGTCCTGCCTGAACGAGACCCTCGCTCGCCGGAAATGTCCCAGTCCGACCTCCGACTGAGCTCGGGGCCCCGGACCCGATCAGAATCGATCCACTGATCCGTCCAGGCTCTCTCACCGTCATCCCGCGGGGGCGACCGCCACTTGGACGTCGCCCGCTTCGGGGCGGAACGGTGTGCCACCATCCGCGTCTGCCTTATCTTTCACGAAATGGATGGGCATCGGTCGAATGCCGTCCCGCGGTCCCTCATTGACCGCCCGCCATCAGATGGTCTTCGCCCGCATTCAGGCCGAGGCGTCTCGGTATCCCGGCGCGTCTCTGGTCGGCACGCCATACGGCGGCATTTGGATGACGCCGATTGAAGCGACGCTGTACGGAGCGCTACTCCGGGAGAACCTCACGCCTGTCCCCCAGTTTTGCATTGACGGATTCTTTGTGGATTTTGCGTTTCCGGCGCTTGGAATCGCGGTGGAGGCGGACGGGTCGGTGCATTCAGACCCGAGAAACCTCACGAGAGACCACTGGCGAGACCGGATCCTTCAGAGGTCCGGATGGACGGTAATGCGATTCCACGGGACCACGATCGTCCACAAGTCGGAGAACTGTGCATACGTCGTGCGGCGAGCGATCCAGCAGCGAGAAGACCACTTCCGCGACGTTGCTCGACAGGAGGAGGCGCGCCGGCGAGCTCGTGCAGAACTTCTGCGCCATCCCTTGAGAGCTCTCGCCGCCTTTCTCAGAGGTGGCCGGCAGCGGACGGCGCCTGTGGTCGAGCCGACGCACCGTGACGGAGAGCTAGGCACTCGGTCTTCCGAAGCCGCGAACCCCCCCCCGGGAGCCATCGAACCCTAGGTAAGTCTCAGACCACAGGCGGAATGCTCCATCCCTATCGGAGCATTCTTGCGATGGGACTTCGAATCGGGAGACCTCCGGCTCTCGCCTGGCCAGGGTTCGAATCCCTGATGTAGGCCACCGGCATGGGTCGCAGGGGAATCCCATGTTCTGTTACTCCTGCGGTAAGCCGCTGCCGGAAGGTGCCCAAGCGTGCCCTGCCTGTGGCACGCGAGTGCCGATACCTCCTCCTCCGCCGGGACCCGCTGGATCAAGCCCCACCGATCAGATCATCGCCGATCTGAAGCGGTCGGCAAAGGATCTTGGGGCGGCGTCTGCACGGCTTTCCAAGCGACTCGCCGAGAAAGCCGATACGGCCGCTCACGACCCCAAAGGTTCTGCGAAGAAGGTCGCACACCGGGTGGCCGAGGCGGCCGAGACCCTGGCTAAGGACGTGGACAAGATGCTCCAGGATCTCTGATCCCTCGGTGACCTTGGAGCCTCAGCGGGTGAGCGAACGAGCCATCGCGCGACAGCCCTGCCCTACGATGCCTGATCCGGGACGTGAGGAGGTACCGTCGTCGCCACGTCGGACTCTGATTGGCAGGCCCGAGAACTCAGGGTGCCCACCCTGACTCCGCGGCCCTAGCGCCCCTACCGTGCAGGAGAAGGGGCCGGAGGAGCTGGCAGACATGGCCGTGAATCCATCCTCTCCGATGCACCAGATCGCGGGGATGCTCCCCGGCATCTTCGTCCTCTTCGTCGGAGTAATCATTGCCGTTGGCACCACCGCGTACGCCGCTTGGATTTGCAACTTTGTGAGCTACAGCTGCCCCTCCGGTGGATGTGGGGACTTACCCGCAAACTTCTGCGCCACGGGTGTGACCATCATGCTCGGCTCGATGCTGCTGGCCGGCCCGTTGATAGCGATTGGATCGACCATGCTCATAGTCCCGAAGGCTCGCTGACCGCGTGGTGCGATGTAATGGCGTTTACATTGCGATCAGTGGGTCAGCGCCCATGCAAGTCCAAATCTAAAGGCGCGTAATCAGTCAAGGACGCGGCATCTGCCCTGCAAACTCAACGAGAAGAGTTCCAAGGAGGGCTCGGTGCCGGCACGGCAGGCTCCAGTAACTCCGAACCCCGTCGCCAAACGATCGAGACGATCGAGGCGAGTAGGGTGTAGATGGTAGCCAGCACAAGAAAGACCAACAGATTTCCGATGATCAGGTACGCGAGAAACAGGATGAGCAAGGGAAAGTAGAGAAAGCCGTAGAAAACAACGTCCTCGAATCCCGGCCCCTCACTAGCAGCGAAGGAGCCGGCAGGTACGATCGAGTATTCGAGAGGTCTAGGAACCTCGACCAGCCTTGCCGACCCCTCCGCCCCCGGCGGTCACCCCGAAAGGGAACTGGGGCCTAAACCGTTTCGCGCACTCCATCCCGACGGCTAGCACCGAGGGTCCAGGCGATTCTGAGGGGGGTCCTGCGGGCAGAAATGAGCGCGGACCGTGCAACCGGAATTACCGATTATCCCTGCCCGGCGGGCGGGCCCGCGGGCTCCAGATGAGTGAGCCGCAGGCTCTCGGTCCACAGTCGAGCCCGTACTGCGGGATCCGAGCCCTGGCCCGGTGTTGACAGCGTCCTTCGGTTGGCAAAGAACTTGCCCGTCAGGCCGCTCGCTTCCGGAGCCGTCGCCAGCCACACTGCGGTGTCGGCGCCCTTTTCCGGGGAATGGCCGAAGGTGTTGGTCATCCACTGCCAGAAGCCGCCGACCTCCTCGAGGAGATGGGTGTGGGCGACGAGTCCGGGGTGAATGGCGTTCACCACGACTCCCTCCGATTGCCATCGTTCTGCGAGTTCCTGCGCCAGTAGGATCTCTGCCAACTTCGTTGCGGGGACGGAGTTCATGATCGTGAACTTCCGCTTCGTGACCATCAGGTCCTCGAAGTCGATCGGGTTCTTCCCGTACCGGGATGCGATGAAGACGACTCGACTCGGGGCGCCCCGGCTCAGCGCTGGCGCGAGGAGATTGCTTAGCAGAAAGTGGGACAGGTAGTTCACCGCGAACGTGGATTCGATCCCGTCCACGGTTTCGGACCGCGTCTTGTGGAAAACCCCCGCCGCGCAGATCAGGACGTTGAGACGCTCGAACCGCGAGTTGAACTCCTCTGCGGCTGCTCGGATGGACGCCTGCGATCTAAGGTCTGCCTCGATCCAATCGATAACGGAACCAGGGCTTCCAGCGGCTAGAGTTTTCCGTGCTGCGCGGGAGCGAGGAGAGTCACGTCCGAGGAGCACGACGTGCATTCCTGCGGCGACGAGTCCCTTGGCCGCAGCCATCCCGATGCCGGAGGTGCCTCCCGTAACAAGGGCGACCCTTGCGACTTCGGTCGACATGCAGGCGGGAGACTCCGGGGGTCCGATTTGAGTTCTCGTATCAACGAACGGTCCTGTTTCCGGCTCCGTTCCGAGGTCGTGGTGAAGTAGGCAGCCCCATCTGTGGCAAGTGTCGGGGATCTAGCAGTCGGTGCTAGTCTCCCTAGCGACCCGGGCGGGCGCTCGTCGTCCTCGCTCAGCTCACCCGGGGTCAGCGTCCTCGGACTCGACTGATGTCCGAGCGGACACGATTCCAGCGGGAAAGCGGTCGGTTGGACGTGATAAGGCCGGGAGGCTCGAACGGTCGTGCTGGACGATGTGACCTCAACCCCCGGGCTCGTGGCCGCTGGCGAGCCCGACCGTGCCTTCGACGAGGCCGCCTATCGCGATGCGAACGACAATCGAGCGCTAACGGCAGGATTGGCCGGCACCTGCATCGCCATCCTAACCTTCGTGATGTTCTTCCTCTACGATCGGTGGGCGCACGGGTCGATCAACAGCCTGCTCTTCCAGTGGACGTTGCTCAACATCGTGGTGAGCCTGTTCCTGGTATCGCTCTCCTCGATGAACTTCTGGTTCGTGATGGAAGCATTGCGTTCCAAACACCCTCGACCTACCAAGTATCAGAAACGGGCCGAGGCGTTCTTCGGGATCAGCTGGGCGCTTCTCATGCTGGAACCCACGCTCATCCTGACGACGGTGGGACTGTACTACGCTGCGCTGGTCGCTCTCGCGCTCTGGCTGATTGGCGATGCATTTCTAGCCTCGGGCTGGCGCGACGCGCGGTAGTCTGCCGGTTGACCCGGCCGTCGCAGGGGGCCTACCCGACCACGCCGGTTTCGTTGATCTTCACGATGGTCACGTGACCGTTGACGTTCTCGTGAACGGCAAGCAGGTCCTCGTCCCTCATCCACCAGCGCCGAATGTTGGTGACGGGAGCTTCGCGGAAGGCGAGGCCCTTCGGCAGCTTCACGTACGTCTCCACAGGCACGCCGGTCACAGGGTTCTTGTGGGGTTCCGAGTGGACCTCGCCGACGCCTTCGACCTTGAACCAGCTGCTCGCGCCGTCATAGTGGAAGTCGATCGGTTTGACGCTGAGCGGGTAGGTGCGGGCGAAGGTTTTCGGGAAGATCTCGAAGATCCCACCCCCGTGCTTTCCCCCCGTGATCTCCTCCACGGCCTTCCGCTGTTCCGGGGATGCCGCCGGATCGACGTACACCCGGCCTACGCCATGTCCCTCGTGGATAGCCTTCGGCCACCAAAGAGCCCAGGCGAAGGTCGTCCCGTCCAGCGACGTCGATCCGAACTTCCCGTGGCGGATTCGGTACGCGACGAGGGCCTCACAGTTCCCCGTCGTGGGGTAACCGTTGAAGTTGCATGGGCAGCCGTAGTCGCAATTACAGCTCTGGATGTATTCGGCCTCGATGCTCCACTTTTCCGCCACGAAACCGCGGAACGGTAGCCCCCTAGTTAAAAGTTCATCCAAAACGCCGCCCGGTCCTCGCGCTCGGGACCCGCGACTAGATTAGCCCTCACGACTCGACGGAGGCGTGGCATCGCCGACCACGAGGTCCACCTTGGCCCAAGTGGCGCCGAGCGTCACGGTCCTCGCCATCTTCGCTACCATCGTGGTGGCCGCGTGGATTGTGACGGTGGCTACTGCGGGGAATCTCAACGATCTCATCATGGTCCAGGTGACCGGGGCGGCCCCGGTCTCCCTCGGCACGTTTCTTGCCCTCGTCGGAGTGATGATGGCCGCAATGATGCTACCCGCCGCGCTGCCGATGGTGACAGCGTACCGCGGGCTCGCGACGCTCGACTCCAACCCCACGGAGGGGACGGTGCGGACCTTCGTCTTTTCGGCGATGTACCTCCTTCTCTGGCTCCTTTTCACCGGGGCGGCGCTGGTCCTCCTCGTCGCGCTAGGCCTCATGGGCATGACAAGCGGCGTGGGTCTGCTGGCCCCCGGGTTGGTGCTCATTGCGGCGGGTACCTACCAGTTCACCTCGTGGAAGTCCTACTGTCTGACGAAGTGTCGGACCCCGGTGGGATTCGTGATGGAACATTGGCGCACGGGGCGCAAGGGAGCCGCTCGGATGGGGCTCTCGCACGGGATCTACTGTCTCGGTTGCTGCTGGGTCCTCATGCTGGTCGTGTTCGTCACCGGCGCCATGAGCCTCCTTTGGATGGTCGGCTTCGCGGGTCTCGTACTGGCGGAGAAGGTGTGGAGTCGGGGGGAGACCCTCGCCTTGGTCATCGGTGCGGCGTCCGTCGTCGCCGGCGTTGGGGCGACGTACTGGATCGCGAGCATGTCCGGCTGGCTGTAATCAGCCTTGCATTTCCCAGGACTGGGTAGCGGGCTTGAGAGGCTTGGAAAGCCCTCCAATCGGCCCCGTCCTCGACGGGTGTCGTCTATCGTCGCCGAGCAATCACGACGACAACAAGGGCCGCGACGACAATCGCAGCAACAATCACGATCGCGGCCGTGGCGATCGGAATGCCACCCCCGCTCGACTCCGCCGGTGGGGGCGAGGTCGTGTTGTTGGCGGGCACTGACTGGAGGGTGAAATTGGCCCAACTGACGTTCCCCGGGGTAGCAATCACTGTCAGGGATTGGTTGACGAACCCGGTGGCGCTGGCCGTGACCTCGTACGACCCGGGAATGACGGAATCATTGTAGAGGCCCCCGAGGACGGGCTGGACTTCGCCGTCCACCGCTACGTCGGCGTCGGCAGGGTCGACGAATCCGATGATGAACGTTGGTCGGTAGCCGAACGCGATGGCGATGGGGGCGGCGATCCCGGCGGTGACGTGGATCGTGCCACTGGCAGGAGAGGCGACGAATTCGTATGCCGATCCGGCTTCGAAGGGGGTCGAGCCGTTCGGGGCGGGAAGCTGGATCGAAGTGCCAGTCCCCCCGACGAGCTCGCCACTGGCATTCACCCACCACAATGTCGAGACGGGGAGGCCGGTCTCGGTGAACGTCACCGCATAGGTGAAGGGAACGAACCCGATCGTAATGGCCGTCGTCCCCGGGAGTGAGATGGAGGACGGGTTGGGCCCGGGCCGCTGGAAGCCAGGAACCGCGAGGTACGTGATGGGGTACGTCCCGTTCGGCAGGTTCAGCGTTACCCAGGTTCCGGTGGTGCTGAGGACAGTACCATTGACCGAGACGCCCCACGACGTACCGGCGGGGAGGCCGGTCTCGGCGATGGTCACCTCCCCGGCTCCGGCGAGATCGAGAAACGTCGTGGCCCCCGGTGCGACCTCGAATGAACCGGACGCGTTCGAATACCCTTGAAGGTAGACGGAATGGGACCCTGCCATGAGGGTGAGGTTGGTCCATCCGTCAACGATCGGGACCGCCGACCCATCGATGAGGACCGAGACGAGTGAGTTCGTCGGAACCGAGAGGTTCACGAATCCGACCTCGCTCGCATTGTACAGCACCTTCAGGGTCCCGGGGCCGCTCGCCAGGTGTGACGAGGGGTCGAGGCCCGTCCCCGTAGAGAGGGCGGTGGTCACGTTGGAGGACGTCTCGCCGGTGTTGCTGCCAAAGTTCCACGCACCCGGCACGGCCTGATAGTTGTGGCCGTTCCAATAGTCGAGCGAGAGATCGAGATCCGACTGTTGATCGACCGCCGCCGAGCCACCTCCGGCACCGACCCAGACCCATTCCGCGTCGTAGAGTTCGCTCGAGGCAATCGGCGTGGGCTTGAATCCGTCCACGTGGAACCCGGCATCGGTGGCGCCGGCCATGTGGAGGAACGAGACGTTGTCGTACGTGATCCAGCCCGTGCCGACGTTGTACTGGTACGCGACGTACGGGAATCCCCCGCTCGTCGACGTGACGATACGACCGAGCAATGAGGCGGGGAGCACCAGCGTGGTGCACTGGCTCGTGAACGAGGCCGCGCAGTTCGGGATGAAGTAGTAGGTGTCGGTCGCCAGGACCGAGCTAGAATTCCCTTGGAGTTCTCCCGCGGTCAGTTTAGCGGTCGTGGTCGAGAAGTTCCACACATACGCCCCGCCGATCGAATACTGGTGGGACGAGGCGTCGAGATGCAGCCCGTTCTGGATCCAGTACGAGTAGTTCGTCCCGCCGCGTTGGAACACGACCATGGCGTTGAGCTCGAACGCCATCAGCTTGGAGGACGTACCGCTGATCGTGATGGACATCGAACGGACAATCGCCTGCCCTTGGAAGCTGGCCGTCGAGTAGGCGTAGGCCGTGCCGCTCGGACCGGGTCCGGTGACCCCAAAATCGCCGATCCCCATCGGTGCCGGTTCGCTGGAGTAGAACTGGGTCGGATTGACGATCGAGGGGGAGGCTACTGAGGGCGTGGGTGCGAGACCAAGGCTTTCCATTCCTGCCCCGACATTCGATTCGGCCCCCATGGCGGCGTGGAGGTCAGGAACCGTTGGGGAGGAAACGGAAGGTGCTCCCACAATGCCCGAACGTTCGTGCAGGGCCGGGGTCAGAGGTGATCCAGGGACCCCTCGGGCCTGTGCGAGGCCCATCCCGGAGCACAGGAGAAGAACGACCAGGCCGAGGACCGAGAGCGATCGTCTCGACACCGTCGCGCTGGGAAGACGGGCCATTTCAGAGCCCACTGAACGCGGGTGATTAGCTCTTCGCTTGGGGCAGGGCCCCACGGGTCCCAACTCCGGCTCTTTCGTGACCCGACCCCGGGGCTGCGTTCATGCTTCACGTTACGGGCTACCTCTTTCGCGCCACCCGCCCCCACTCACCGCCACAGGCTGCCCGGGCCCAGTCGAGTTGGAGTCGTGCACGACCTTACGCGTCCCACCCTCCGACTGTCGACCGAAATGGGGTTCAGCTGAGCGCAGGAGACCGACACGCGATGACTCGCCCAAGCTCTCCTGACCACATCGCCCGCTCGCTCGGCACGCACAGCGGTCGCGTCGGACTAACTCCGCGCCGAGCGAAGCGGACCCTGGCCACGCACCTCTTGCCCTGGCTCAAGGAAGTCGATCGGTTTCTGGAAGAGAAGTCTCGGGACTCCCCAGTGGGCGAGGGGTGGACTCGCCGGATGCGTTGGGAGCTGGGACGTTTCCCGCAGCTGCAGCATCGCATAGATCCCGCCAGCCCACCCTCCTCCGCGAGCGACGTGACCCCGGACCACATCTTGGCCCTCCGCCGGGAGATGAAGTGGGAGAAGGCCACATTTGCCCTCCACTTCGCTGCGCTCCGTCAGTTCCTACGATGGGCCGACAATCCGACGGCGCTCCGAAAGGCGGTCTGGAGGCTTCCATCGGGTCAACCAAGCCACCGACGGTGGCTCACGAAGGGCCAGCTCGCCCGACTCCTCACGTCGGCGAAGGGACGTGAGAAGTTGCTCGTCGCGCTGGAGGGCGTCAACGGGCTGCGGAGGATCGAGGTGCTGCGGCTCCGGCGCAAGGACGTCCTGTTGGATGAGGGATGCCTGCGCGTCCTCGGAAAGGGGAGGGATGGCGGAAAATGGCGGAAGATCCCGATGCACCCGATCGTCGAAGGGCTCCTTCCCGCATCGATCCCGAGCCTCACCGACGACGAGAGGCTCTTCGGGCTGAGCTCCTCCGGGGCGGATGTCCTGCTTCGAAAGGCCGCCGAACGCGCGGGTTTCCCTGCCGAGGGACTGAAGGTGTCCCACCACGATCTGCGCCGAACGTTCGGACGGCTTGCCCATCAGTCGGGAATGGATCTGATCCAGCTGAAGAACCTCTATGGGCACACTTCGGTCGAGATGACCGTGCACTACATCGGTATGGATTCCGACCAGATGCGGCAGGGACTCAATCGGATCGAGCTGTTCCCGACGGGACGTGCCCTCCCGAAACCCGGCGTCTGATCGAAGGTTGCTACCCTCGTCGAACCCGATACTGGGTCGCGAGGACCGGGACCGCTAGGTCCCCGGACAACGCACGCCTTCGCAGAAGTCGGTCGGGACTTTCCCGAGGTAGCGACGAGCCGCGGGCGGGATCAGGAGGAACTCCCCCTGGGCCGAGCCGGCCCGGCGCGAGCACCGAACTAGGCGGCGATGGCCTCGGACAGGGCGGAACCCTTCGGGCTCACGTCCGTTCGGAGCGCCTTCGACGCCAGCCAGAAGGCCAGTCCTACGAAGAGTACGGCCCAGGCCAGGAGGCCGAGGAGATACACTCCGACCGAGTACGGGTACCCAGCGGTGCCGAACAGGCTCATCCGCATCACGTTCACCGCCAGTGAGATCGGGTTGATCCCCACGACGTACTGGAGCCAGGCCGGCATGATGTTGACGGGGTACATTGCGTTCGAGGTGAGGAGGATGGGGAGCTGGAGGATCGTGACCACCCCGAAGTAGCTCTCGATGCGCTGCGCGGCGAAACCGAACGAGAGGAAGAGCGAGGTGAACGCGATCGATAGGATCAGGGCCGCGACCACGAACTGGAGGGCGTCGACCACGTTCACGCCCGAGCCGACGGAAAGTCCCGCTACGTTGGGGACGTAGGCCAGCACCAGGGCGAATCCAACGACGAGGAACGCCGGGATTAGGGTCAGCATGCCCCGGAACGTGAGGGCGGCAAGGAACACCGACCGCCGGGAGATGGGGGTCGAGAGGGTCCGCTGGAGGATGCCGAGCTGCTTGTCGAAGATGATCCCCGTTCCCGAGAACATGGCGGCGGTCACACTGGCGAACGCGACCATGCCGACCGCGAAGTAGGAGAAGTAGTTCGGGGCCCCCGACAGCACCGTTGCCAGCGCGCCGGCAGGCGTCCCCGGCGGGAGGAGCTTCCCCAGGTCGAACGCCTGGCCGAACAGCAGCAGGTACAGGATCGGGCTCATCAGACCGGAAATGACCCACGTCGGCGCCCGGATCCATCGGAGGTATTCACGGCGGATGAGAGAGAAAGCCGGAATCAACATCAGCGCCCCTCCACCGTGGCGGACTCTCCATCTCCTTCGGCGGCCGGCGGCGGTGCTTCGCCCTCTTCCCTGTACGCGTGGCCGGTAAGGTGCAGGAAGACCTCGTCCAGGGTGGGCTTGATGACCGTCACGCCTGCCACGACAATTCCTGCCTCATCAGCCGCGAGGACCGTCTTCGGGATAAGAGACTCCCCGTTCGAACACTTGACGCGGTAGGTTTCTCCGACTTTGGTGACCGAGGTCACTCCCGGCATCCCGGTCAGAAGTGCGGTGGGATCCTTAGCGCCGGGCGCGACGGTCAGCTCGAGGGTGTCACCTCCGACGCTGTCCTTCAGTTCCTTGGGCGTGCCGAGGGCAATGATCCGACCTCGGTCAATCACGGCGATGCGATCGCAGAGCTGGTCCGCTTCGTCGAGATAATGAGTCGTCATGAACACCGTGAGTCCCTTGGATTCCCGAAGGTGGCGGATGTACCGCCAGAAACCGGCCCGACCCTGGGGATCGAGACCGAGCGTGGGCTCGTCGAGGAAGATGAGGTGGGGCTTGTGCACCATCCCGACGGCGAGCTCGAGGCGTCGGCGCATCCCCCCGGAGTAGGTCTTGACGAACCGATCCGCCGCCTGCGCCAGGTCCATCTGGGCGAGGAGGTCGTTGGCATGCTCCCGGACGGCACCGGCGGAAAGTCCGTAGAGCCCGGCCTCGATGATCATGTTCTCGCGACCGGTCAGTTCCTCGTCCGCCGTCGATTTCTGGAACACCAGTCCGAGCCTGCGACGGACATCATTCGACTGAGTGCGGACATCGAGCCCCTCGATGTGAGCGCCTCCAGAGGTTGGACTCAGCAGGGTAGTGAGGATCGAAATAGTCGTGGTCTTGCCGGCGCCGTTGGGACCGAGGAAGCCGAAGATCTCCCCGCGTCGGACCTGGAAGCTGACCCCGTCCACGGCCACGGTTCCTTGGGTGCCTGGTTTCGAGGACGGGTACACCATTCGAATGTCCTCGGCGCTGATGACCACCTCACTTGACGGCGGGGAATCCGAAGCCGTCACAGAGCAGGCCCTGATCCTGGAGTCTGTTGGCTGTGGCGGCTCGGGTTCTTGAGGTCGGTACTTGGCCCCCGCAACTCGGGGGAGAATCGGCACGATCTCCTGTTGGACCTTGGAGAGAACCTACGGACAGCCTGCATTTGCGGGATTCCGTCGAGCAAGGCAGGCTGATATTGACTACCCCGCGCAAATCTCGGTCAGACGGGCCCCCTCCAGTGCCCATCCACGCCCTTGAAAAGGGCCGGGCGAGCCGCGGTGTCCGTGAGGTCGAAAGTCGAGCCCCGGAGCGTGCCACTCCGAAGCGGGTCTAATCCGCGATGTCCGGAGTCTTGAGGACCGAGATCTCTGAGATTCGATCAAAATCCTTGTCGAGGGTCCAGATAGGGGCATCGAGGAAGAGCGCGAGAGCGACGTAGTCCTGATCCCCCGCCGCATTGGCCCGGGCTACCAGGCTGGCGGCCCCAGGAAGAAACTCGGCGTAGACGCCGACCGGGATCAGCTCCAGGGCCTCGAGCAGGTCCTCGATCAGTGCACGCACGCTTTCAATCGGCAACCCGGAACGCGCCGAGATTCTCGAGAGCTGGCGGTCAAGTTCCGATTCGAGGTACTTCGGTGCAACATATTCGTGATCCGTCGGCGAAAGCAAGGCGTCTCTGACCGTTCCGTTCGCCATCAGCGCCGCCACTAGAATGCTGGCGTCGACGACGATTCGCATTACCGGACCTTCCGCCGGCTCCTCCTCCGGATGTCGCGCCCAAGTTCCACCGCATCAGCTTCGGTAAGTTTGGATCCAACCAGCACGCGATCGTAGATGTGCAGTCGATTGAGCTCTCTAACGAACGCGCGACGCGCGACCTCGGCCCACCGGATATCTCGATGCCGCCGAAGCTCCTTGTGGAGCTCCTCGGGCACGGCGAACGTCATGTTGGGCATAAGAGAATAAGTATTCATGCGGGTATAAGTAGATTCACTTACCGGGCTGAGGGCTCTTGCGGGACGGACGCTCCAGCGAGTTGCAAGTCCGTTTGCAAGGTCCTCTTCGTGTTGACCGACCACTGCCAGGGACCTGCGGATCTGACTGGCCCGATGTCTCACTCCGGTGGAACCTCCCGACGAGTCTCGCCGCGACTCCGACAAGCTACGCCGCTAGAGTGCTACGGTTGGACCGAACGGGTTGGAAAGGGTCCTCCAGCGAGAAGGAAGTGGAACTCTCCGAGCCTCACTCACTGAATCGGAAAGACGATCGATCCCGAGGCTTCCGTGTCGTTTAGAAACAGTTCGAATCCTGACACATTTGGAGACGTGCCTGGACCACCGGGGAAGGAGATCGACATCCGCGCCCCCGAATCAAGGTGGGTCGACAGCGGGCCCGTAGTGATTGAGCCGCCGACTTCCAATCCATCTGGATTGGTGAAAGTCACCGAGTAGCCTGTCCAGCAGGTATCCTCTCCGAACTTGTCGGGTTGACAGGGCATCCAGTGGGGGATCGTGTCCGGTTGGAAGATTTCCGTAAGGCGGGGCGCTTTGACGGACCCTGATCCGATGAGGAACAGGATCGTACCATTCGGACCGAGGAGGGTTAGGACGACTTTGCTCGGATCGAGCCATGTGCCTTGCGCGAGGACCAGCGTCGCGTTCACGATGGGGTAGACTGCGGGGGCCCCGTACCAATCGGTCCCAGCCTGCAGGTAGAGAGTTTCGTTGAGAAACGACCCTCCCAATCGTACCGAACCAGACGTCAACTCCCAGCCGACAAACAGCGGCCCGACGCCCACGAGCGCTGCAAGGGCGCAGACTGCCGTCAGTCGGAGGAGTTCGCGCCTACGGGATTGTGCCATCAGGATGTCCAACAGAGAATCTGGAGGCCGCGGTCAATGCGCTATGTCGGGTAAGGGTTCCGCCCAACCTCGGGCCGAGGGCGAGCGATCGTCGCCGTCCTTAGCTGTCAGAACACTCGCTTTCGGAGCGCTCGTTGGCAAGTTTCCCTCAACTGGGTAATCTGCTGAGCGTGCTTCGACGGTCGCAATTTGCTGGAAGGCCGGTGAAGGTGCCACGGTGTGCAAGTTCGATTGCAGCGACCGCGGAACCGAACTGCGCTCGAATCCAGGGATACTCGAGGCTAGCCTATCCTTTGCCGGCCATGAAAGCTCGGGATTCGCGTGCCAGGCCGAGCCATCTAGGCTCTTGGGACAGGCTGATCGCAACATATTCCCTGAGAGGCTTGCCCGACCCGGGGTGCCAGCCTCGGCCCACGCCCTCTGTAATCAGCTGAGCCACACGAACCGGGTCAAGTTTGAGGATGAGCGACCCGTCCTCACCGAGGACGCCGAACATCTTCTTCCCGACGAAGAAGGAACCGGTTCCCATCCCCTCCCGGTATGGTAGCTTACGGGAGTCGCCCGATGAGAGCTCAAGGGCGAGCTTCTCGAACCGTTTCCTCGCTCGCGGTGGAATCTCCGCCATTGACCCGTCCCGGGCCGAGTATCTCGCCGACAAAACGACTACTCCCTACGCGCCCGCCCGCGCGACGAATCATCCGGCGCTTCCCTTGGCAACGGTGCGACCCAAGTCCTTCGTGCTGGGGTCGTCTGAATCGTTCCTCGAGCCGTGAGCTTCATTCCATGGCGAAAAAGGCAAGGGCATTCTTCACTCCTCGCCGGTGGAGGTAAGATATTAGTCCCTCAGAATCTTACCTCTATCGGAGAGGAGATGCCCCCTCGAGATTCGGCTCATTGCTACCGTTGTGGGTACGTGTGGACCCCGCGCCGGGCACGGATCAGAATCTGCGCCCGTTGCAAATCTCCCAGCTTTTGGTACCCCAAGGTCCGGCTGCCGGCATACGGCGGAGGTGCTGGAATCGAGGAGATTGTCGGAGCAAAGAGAGTCGAAGTTCTCAGGCTCGCCCGAAAGTTTGGAGCGAAGAACGTCCGGATCTTTGGATCAGTCGCTAGGCGCGCGGCATCGACTGCCAGCGATGTCGACATCCTCGTGGAGCCGATGAAATCCAGGGAGTACGCGCCGATCGACCTCAGTCTCGCTCTGACCAAGCTCTTGCGGCGCCGAGTCGACTTAGTCGCCGAGGGCTCTCTCCACTGGTTGGTTGAACCGAGGGTCCTCGTCGAGGCGGTTCCGATTTGAGGACCAGTCGCAGCACGAACGAGGTCAACCTCTCTCGTGCGGTGGACCACCTAAGGGCGGCAATTCGCTTCGGGACCCGAGGGAAGGCGGTCTACTTCGACGAAGCCGTTCCAGATACCTTCCTACTGGTCGAAGGTGAACTTCGAAAGGCGTTCGAATCGCTGAACCGACTTGGAGATTCATTCTTCAAGAAGAACCCTACGATCGATCGAGATCGGGTCGGTGAGATTCGCCAAATCCTGACCCACGACTACGCCGACGTGGATCGCAAGCTCGTGTGGAACATCGTTACGAAGGAGGCGCCGAAACTTCTCCGAATCCTGTTGAGGGCAAGACTCCCAAGGGAAGCTTCGGATTGACCGCGCAGGACTTCGGTCGAGCGGACAGTCCGAGTAGCCGGGTGTCGACGAGGGATCAACAATGCGCGGGGAACGAGCCCGTACTCGGTGCAAGCGTGATTGCGCGCCATTGAGCTGAGGGCAGCCGGAATCCCGAATCACATCGACACAGAGTGGTGCGACCTTCAGCCGTGGGATCGCGTGCCACCTTGGATCCGACGCGCTGAGGTCTCCGAGGGGTAATCTACCCGAATCCTTCCGGGGAGTCGAGGACGCGAATTGACGGCGGTGGGGAAGCTGGTGGTACTCAATCCGGGTGAAGGCACCCGGTGGCAGATCGGACCGGACTCGTTCCGTACCAAAGGTTCCGCCAAGGAACGTTCCGAATCATTCTCGGTGATTGAGTACGAAGGGGCGCCGGGCGTTCCTGGTCCTCCCGCCCATGCCCACCGAACATTCGAGGAAGCGTGGTACATCCTCGAGGGCGAGGTCCGCTTTGAATCCAGCGGGAAATCCATCGTGGGGAAGGAGGGAACGTACCTGTACGTCCCGAAGGGAGTTCCCCACAGGTTCGAAGTGCAGGGCACGGCGCCGGCGCGCTGGGTGGGAATCTTCTCGCCAGGTCGGTTCGTGGCCCTAATCGAGGAACTCGCGGCGATCATTCCCGCAAACGGGCCCCCGGATCCGAAGAAGATTGTCGCGCTGTTCTCGAAGTACGACACTGAGTTGGTCTAGCGCCGATCCACGAGCCGTCAAGCGCCTTCGACACGGGGTAGCCTTATGGTGGCCCGCGTGTGAGCACCTTCGGCAAGGGTCCCTGACTCAGGCCGGAGATTGGTGACGTAGATGGCCGCAAAGGCAGACCTAGTGACTCTGATGCCGATCTCGAACATGAACCGCGCCCTCAAGTTCTATACGAAGGGCCTCGGGGCAAAGTTGCTCTACCGAGCCCGCGGCGCCATGAAGGACGACTGGGCCTCGATCAAGCTCGGTGGCCAAGAGATCTGGCTTATCACCCCGTCGAAGCGAGAGAAGCGTTCGCTCGCGTACACCGCTCTGGTCGTGAAGAACATCAAATCGGCTGTCAAGGGACTCAAGGCAGGCGGAGTCAAGTTCCAGAAGGCGGAGAAGTGGAGCGAGACGACCCGCGTCGACGGCCCTATCGCCTTCGAGGAATGGGGTGGGTCGGCGTTCTTCAAGGACACCGAGGGGAACCTGCTGATGCTCTGGCAGAACACCCCGGGGATGTAGGGCGAGCCCACCATCGGACTCGAGCGCGACATTCTAGACGCCATTCCCTTCCCAACCACTTCGCAGCGAGGGATTGCTCCTCCGGTTTCCGCAGCGCCGCTGCGCCTGAAGGCAGGCCGGGCCTGCAGGGCCGCACCTTTCTGATGGGATGGTGTCGCGCGCCACCATCGCTCCGCATGGCCCGTCTCGCTCTCTCATCCAGAATGAACTCAAGGAAAGTCGTATAGGGGGAGGGCAACTCCGAACCCCGTGCGCCGCGATCCTTCCCACGTGGCCGGGCTCCGGACAGGATCCCGCTCGTCCGCGCGGGCGATAACGGCCGCCTCGGTGGTGTTCTTTCTCGCCCTCCTCCCACTCGGCGCCGCGAGCGGCGTCGCGGGCGGTGCCGCTCATGGCCCGATGTTCACCCCCCCTCCGCCGTTCCGGCTTCAGATCACGGCCGGTTCGGACGCCATCTTCGTGGCTTCGGTCGGCGTTCTCGCCCTCACGGGCGTCGCGACCTTCGCAGCGGGTACGAACCTCTACCTCTACAACGGCACCACGAACTCGACCTCCCTGGTGACCTCGGTCTCGTCCGTGAAGGTTCAGTTGAACGGTATCACTGCGGCAGGAGGTCGATTCTTCGTCGAGTGGAGCAATGCGACCTCTCGGGCACTTTCCTTCTCGACCGTCACCACCGCCGGGGTTCTGGCTCACGTGCGTCTTCCGCTTTCACCCTCCCTTCCATGGGTGCTCCTCCCCGGGACGGGCTTGATGCTCTTCGCGAGCATGCCGGGGAGACTCGTGGCTATCGATCCGACCTCGCTGGCGATCGCGGCCGATTACAGCTCGGTGATCCCCCCAGGGCTGAACGTGCAAAGTGTCGCCGTGCAGGGCAATCTGATCTATCTCGGGGGGGTTCAGGATTCGACCTGCTGCGGGCAGCAGGTCTTCGCCGGGATCCTGAACTCGACGAGCCTCACCGTAACGACGCTGACCCACCGCCAGGCAGCCTACTCGTCGTCCCTCATCGGCACGATCTGGTCGATCACCATCACGCCGAACAATGTGTTCTTTGGAGGGGACTACGTTTCGGAGACGACCGTTCCCGCGCTCAAGATCACCACCGTCGGCGGCTATCTCTTCCGCTTCGACCCGGGGAACGGCACCTTCCACAACCTGAGCTCCCTCCTCCCGAAGACCACTCCCGCGGTGTTCGGGACCGAGGCCGCCGGCAACGGGCTGGTCCTGAACCTGGCGTGGTTCCACCTGGACGCTACCACGATCCCCCTCACGTTCTCGCAACGCGGCAACACATACTTCCTCCCGCCCACGGGCGGGCCGCTCCTCAACGATTCCAAGCTGACGGGAAAGACGCTCGTGGGCCTCTCGTACGAGACCTCCGAGACCGCGGGCCTCTACTTCGTCGGAGGGACCGACACGAAGACCGGGTACGCCCAGATCGATGCGGTTCCCCTCGGGAACTTCTAGTCCGTCTCGGCCGACCCGCGCCCCACCGGCGAGATCGACGGATTCGCCGCCGAGATCCGATGCTAACGGGGAGGTGGTCGCGGGAACGACCGTCTCCCCAGCCACGCGCAGTACACCGGCGGAGCGTTCGTCTGGACCCGACCGGAGTAACTGGCGCGGTACTCGGTCCGGAGGAAGAGGAATTCGTCTTCGAGCGCCTGTGCCACCTCCTCCACCGAGGGTCGGTGCGGCGGCCCCTGGTCCGGCCGGAACTCCCGGGCGATCCAGGAGAGCGCGAACAACCGTCGTGGTCGTAACACGCGAGCTAACTCTTTGGCATACGCCGGCCGCAACCGAACGGGCAGCGTGTGGAAGCACCCGATGTCGATCGCTCCGCCGAAGTAGCCGTCAGGGTACGGAAGATTCAACACATCACCGACCCGGAAGTCGATCGACAGGTGGGCGCGCTCCGCTCGCGCGGTGGCGGCCTCGATGGCGCCGTCGGCGAGGTCGACCCCCGACACCCGGAACCCTGACTTCGCGAGGAAGAGGGCGTTCGTTCCCGCTCCGCACCCGAGATCGAGGACACGGCTCCCGGCGATCCACTTGCCCTGTTGGACGGTCTCGGCGACCCACGGGTACGGCGTGGGCGAGAACCATGGCAGCTCACGGTACGGGGTCTCCCGGTACCGGGCTTTCCACTGGCGCTGATGCGAGGCCGGGATCGCCGGCTTCCCTTTCGCCATCGCTGCGGCCTTTCCCCGCCCCCCCATCAGGGTATCGGGGTGCTGGAACCTCGGGGCCGGGACTATTCGTCCGTGGAGGCCGCGGGCGCGGGGTCCGATGGCGGCTTGCGCGATCGACGCGAGCTCATCCAGGCAACGGCCGCGCCGGCGACGACGCCTCCGACCAGACCGCCCGCCGCGGCGCCGAGTACGATCGCGGAATCGGGTAGGGCCGTGGAGGTGGTCGTCGTTCCGCTGCTCGAGAAGGGTCCGAACGAGATCGCTATGCCGACCGGCTCTCCCGCGACCACGAACGTTCCGTTCCTCGGCGAGGGCTGGTACGCGCTGCTGGTCGCCGTCGAATAGTCGTAGCTCCCGTTCGCCAGGGCGAGGTTGATCGTCGAATTCGTCGACGCATGGGCGACACCGTCCACCAGCACGAACCAGTCGGACCCGTGGGCGAGACCCAGCTCCGAGAAGGTCACCGGGAAGACCGGGGGCGGCGGCATACCGGTGCTCGGCGCGAACGCGATGGACACCGAGACGTTCGAGGTCACCGCGATCGTGCCGTTGGAGGGTGTCGCGGTGAAACCGGTCGGTGCGAGGACCAGGAAGGGGTAGCTCCCCTCGAGCAGACCGAAGACGAGCCGCGTACCGCTGGTGGTCTGCGTCCCATCCCCGAGGCTGACGCTCCAGTTGACGAGATCGGGAAGGCCCGACGCCACGAACTGGAGCTCGAACAGCGTTACGAACTGGACGGCGATGGTCAGACTCGAATGGGAGACGGTGAAGCTCGAAGCGGGGACCTCGGGGACGAACCACGACGGGGTGAAGACCGAGTAGGTGTGGTTGCCTGGCGCCGCAAGGACCGTGAGCGTGGCGCTCGTCGTCGTGAAGTTGCCGCCCAACGTGTTGATCCCCCAAGGGGTGCCGGACGGAAGACCGTAGGCAACGAACTCCACGGAGTAGTTGGTTGGAGGGCCGCTGTTCGTGCCATACTCGAGGACGACGAAGACTCCGGCACCGTTGATGGTAAGCGTTCCACTAGGCGGGCTCGTGTACCCCGTCACCGCGTTGGGAGAGTAGGGGTAGGTCCCATTGGGGAGAGCGAACAGGATCGTAGGGTGAGTCGAGGTGAAGTTCGTGCCCGAAAGGGTGACGCCCCACACGGTGCCCGGCGGAAGGCCGCTTTCGGTGATGTTCACAGGGTAATCGTCCGCGCCAGAGCTGATCGCGACGTCGACCTCGGTCGTGCTCCCGTTGAGCACGACACTTCCGGAAGACGGTGAGGCAGAGTACCCTGCCGGGGGGGTCACCCAGAAGTCCCACGCCAGCCAAGCAAGGTACGACGCGAGCTGGAAGGTGATCGGACCCTCCGCTTGGATCGTGCTGTTCTCGCCTCCATTGATCGTGACGCTCCAGCTCGCGCCGGAGGGTAGGCCCAGCGGAACGAACTTGAGATCCTGTACCGGGTAACCGGTGGTGTAGTAGCACTCGAGCGTGACGTTCCCCGTGTTCGTCATGCAGGTCGCGTTGAGGTACGGATCGAACGCCGAACCGGACGGATCGGTACCCATCCACCCCACGAACTCGAGCGCCGTAGTGCTGACGGCGATCGCGATCCACGACCCGGCGCCGGCCCACATGAGGTGACGACCAGGGTCGAACGAGATGCCCTCGAGATCGGCGGACGCCACCGTCACCGGGATGTCGGTCACGCGAAGGTCGGTGCTCGCGTCGATCACCGTGATGTTGCTCGACCCGCGATTGGTCACATAGACGCGGTCGGTGAGGTTGTCCAGGGCTAGACCGTAGGGGATCGAACCCGTGGGGACGCTGGCGGTGACCACCAGCAGCGATTCCGAGATCACCGAGATCTGGTTCGAGCCGTTGTCGGCGACAAAGACCTGGCCCGAGGCGGGGTCGGCCACGATGCCGACCGGACCGAGCCCGACGGCGACAGCGCCCACGATGGCCCGCGTCGATCCGGAGATCACCGAGACGTTGCTCGAGGCCGAGTCGGCCACGAACACCTCGTCGACGTTGGCATCATAGGCGATACCTGTGGGGGATTGGCCGACGGGGACGTTCGCGACCGACGCCCCGGTCGATCCGTCGAGCACCGTCACGTTGTCCGACCCGGTGTTGGTCACATAGACGAGGTCGCGCGTGGGGTCCACGGCGACGCCGAAAGGCCCGTCCCCCACGGTGTAGGTCGCCGTCGGCGCGTACCACGACGCGTTCGGTGCAAGGACGCTTACACAGTCCGGCGGGGACGCGACCCACATCGAGTGATCGGCGTCATTGTAGGCGAGCCACGCCGGCTGACCGTACGAGGGGGAACAGGTGAGGCTCCCGAGGGGTTGAGACATGATCCGGACCTTCGGGTCGGGCGCGGAGTGTCCGAATCCGGCGGCCAGGTGTAGCTCGCTCGCGTAGACGCTCGGTGCCCTCGAAGTGAGATCCGGGTCTGTGCCCGCTGGTGTTGTTGGAGAGTCCGGTCGGTCAGGCACGTGGGGACCCCTTGGCGAGGTCACGGAGAGGGTCCCCAGTATCAGGACGACAAGCACCCCGACGAGAAGTAGGCGGAGAGGGCGGGCTCTGCTCTCCATGTTCGGCACCCCTTGGGGTGCCGTCCCATCACCGGGCTCGGCTCTATAAGGACGGGTACAACGCTTCGCCTGACACATCGACCGACGGTTCAGTACGTCGCGTCGCGCAGGTCGCGCATCCCGAGGAATCCAACCGCCACGATCGCGAGCATGACCGCCCCCGAGGAGACCAGGGCGAACGCAATCGAGGTCGACGAGGCGACCGCGCCCGCCAGGTAGGCACCTGCGGGCCCGGTCAGCACGATGAGCGCGCTCAGCACGGCACCCACGCGCCCCAGCAGTCGGAGCGGGGTCTTCGCCTGCACGAGGACGTTGATGGGGACGTTGGCCACCGAGATCGACACTCCGAGGACGAACATCTCGGCGAGCGCGAGCGTCAAGGTCGCCGTCGCTCCCAGTAGGACGACGGCGGCGCTGATCGCGAACGCGCCATAGAACAGGAAACGGCCAGCTCGCGCCCGTAGATCGATCCGGCCGACGGCGGCGGCACCGACGATGCTCCCGATGGCCAGGGTGGCTCCCAGCGCTCCATACGTCGGCGCCCCCCCATGGAGCACGAAGAACGTGTACGGGGCGAACAGGGCCACCACGAGATTGCCGAAGAAGTTCACCGCGGCTCCCAGGAGCACCAGCTGGACGAGGAAGCGCTGCCCCAGGAGGAAGCGAGCCCCCTCGTTGAACTCGGCTCGGAACGATCCCGCCCCTTCCCGGTGTTCGGCGACCCGTCCGAGGGTGCGAGGGAGCAGGAGGAGCAGGAGGGCGGCGGCGACGAACGTGGCCGCATCGTACTCGATCGGGATCGAGACCCCGAAGAGCCCCACAACGGCGCCGCCGACGGCGAGCCCGACGACCTGATTCGTCGATTGCGAGAACGAGACCAGGGCGTTCGCCGGTCCGAGATCCTCCGGCGGAACGACCTCGGGAAGCATTGCCCCGCTCGCCAACCGGGCGAACTGGGCGCCGAGCGCGAGCCCCAGGACCACGGCAATGACCAGATCGAAGTCGACGGACCCGAACAGCACGACGGTGGAGAGCACGGCGACGGCCCCCCCTTGGGCCAAGTTGGCGCCGATCAGCAGGTGCCGCCGGTTCCACCGGTCCACGAGGACGCCGAGGAACGGACCGGCGACGACCGCGGGGAGCAGGGTCGCCGCGACGACGATCCCGACCGCGAGCACCGAGCCCGTCGTGACAAGGACGAGCCAGAGGAGAGCGACTTCGAAGACGAAGTCACCGGATTGGGAGATGACCTGTGCCCCCCAGAGCAGGGCGAACGATCGGTTGCGGAGCGCGCGACGGTAGCTCGGGGGCGCCTCCAGCACGCCGGGCGCCTGCACCGGGTCGGCGATGCGACTTCCTCCTGTCCGACGTGGAGCGAGCTCAGCCCATCAAGTTGCTGAACGGGCGTTTGGCTGGGCGACCGATCCTGGGCTCCTCGGGGCGCCGGGCGCGTGGCGACTGGGGACCCAGGTCACTGGTTCGTGAAACGAGAACTCCGGCGACGGGAAAGGGTTGGCGTGCCGAGGCGTACGGCTCGAGGGGTCTACGAGACCGTGATCGAGAGCAGCTTCTCCTCGTTGCCCAACGTGCCGGAGTTGAACTGCGCGTTCCCCTTGGCGCCGGTGAGGGTTCCGCCGCCCGTCGTCGTCAGCATCACGATCACGCCGCCGAAGAGCACCATGTGCAGCGAGTAGGTGTGGCTCGCGTTCATCGAGATCGAGAACCAGTCCCACGACCAGAAGGCGTTCCCGGTGTGGAGCGCCGAGGTCTTCGCTGCCGAGGAGGACGTCGTGCACGTGGTGAAGCTGCACGTGGTGTTGGCCCAGACCGACGTGTGGTTCCCCGGCCAGACGGGGGAGCTCGACGTCGTTCGCGTGTGGGTGGTCTGGTCGGCGATGTAGTTGGTGCCGAACACGAACGCGTCGGAGAACCGGGTGCACGAGCTCGAGGCGATCGTGGCGCTGCCTACGCAGCGGCCGGGCGTGATATTGACGCTACCGGTCGCGATCGTATCCCAGATCACGGTGACGTTGTGGATCCCCGTCTTGGTGACCGAGATCGGGATGTCGATGGTGATCTGGCCGGTCTGCGAAACGCTGTTGTTCGTATTGGCCGCGCACCAGGTGGAGTTGCCGCGGGAACTGAACCCGCCGATCCCCGTGGTCTTGTTGAAGAACGTCGAGGTGACGATCTTCCCGACGGCACATCCGGCCAGCACCTTCGGGTTCGCCAGTTTCACCGTCGCGGTCGTGAACGGCGGCTTCAGCACCGTGAACGGCACTACGCTACCGAGCACTGTCGGAGCGACGAGCATCACCATCGCTCCCACGGCGAGCCCGGTCGCGAGGCCGCCCGCGGCGATCCGTCCCCGCCACGGAAGGGTCGTTCGTCCGAGGTTCTCTCTTGCTTGCGCCCGCATTTCTTCGTTCTCCTTTTCGCATAGCCGCCCGACGAAGCGGGCCACTTCGCGCGGCCGCCCTACCATCGACCATGTTACTTAAATCCGGGACACAAACCCCAGCGGTGGGACGCGCCGGCCCGGGTCTAGACCCCGACGCACCGACGTAGCGTCGGGTCGCCGCAGTACCCGGCTACGGGGACGCCGCAGCACGGACAGCGGCCGTCACGTCGTTGTACGTGGCTTCGACCGCCTTGGCGGCCGTTGCGTCCGGATAGGCGAGGGCGATCGGGCGAGATTTTCGGTAGAGGTGATCGAGCGACGACTGCGCGTCGTACTCGAGTTTGCGCTTCGATTCTTGGCTGCGGATCAGATCCTTTTGGATGGAGTTCATCTGGTCGACGGCGACCTTGAGGGCCGGCTCGATGAGGTCGCGCAGGACCTCAGGCCGGTACTTTCCGCCCTCGATCTCGAGCAGGACCTCACTGCACGGCAGGCACCCATCGAAATAGCGCGCGTAGTCCTGGTGCAACAGGTTGCGCTTGAGATCGGCGAACATGCCTTGGCGCACCGGGCTGAGGCCCTTCAGCCGGCCGCGTAGCGCCTCCTCGACGATGTTCCACTCGCCTTGCTTCCCGGCGAAAACGTCGAACCCGGGCTGAACGTTCTGGATCCCTCCCCAGCCCATCGGTAACGACGGGAAGGCCGGATGGTGTATTAGGGGTCCGCCTTGGCTGCGGGGCTCGAATCCCGGGAAACATGGCGGAGTGCGCGTCGTAGGTCCCCCGATCGCACGGGAACGACGACGCTCCCCCGTTCACGATCAGCGGAGTCGATGCGCTGCGCTCGAGTCACCCTGGAGTCGGGCGGACGGTGGGACCCGCCGAGGAGCCGAATCCTGGGGCCGACGGCTTGGGGATCTTTGGTGCCCGCAGTCAAGCCGACGCGGCACGTGGCGGTCGGCCTTCGGAGCGGACCCTACTTCCATCGGGTGAGGATCTCTTCCCGATCGAATACCCGGCGACTGATTGCGAAGAGTGCGAGAGCCGTCAGGACGAGCGCCCCGGCCAGGAGCAGGGAGTTCGTCGTGTTCAACGGGAACGCCTGGACCTCCGCGCCCACGTAGAGCAGGATGAGCGGGAGGAAGATGAGACCCGAGAGCTGCTGCGCGGACCGAACGTCCTGGACCCGAGCCGAGACCGCTACCGACGCTTCGATCGCGACGATCGCCACGAGCGGGGCCAGCACGAAGACCTGCGCCACGATCGTGAGGTTCGGGTAGTACAGGTAGCCCAACGCCGCGGCGGTGAAGCGGTCGATCAGCACCATGTAAACGATCGCGCCCGCCCAGATCGCCAACATCGTTGGAACGAGCGCCGCGAGCACCTTGCCGAGCAGGATCTCGCCGTCGGTGCTCGGCGTCGCGAGGAGCGGCTCCAGGCTCTTCTCGACCTTCTCTCCGACGATACTGTACGACGCGATGCTCGTGGGGAGCATCGCTCCGCCGATGACGAACCAGAAACTGAACGCATCGATGAACCCGATGAGCACCGTGGGGCCGACCGCCGGGCTCGATTGCAGGATCTCCCGGACGAGCAACGGGAAACCAATCGACACCCCGGCGGGGAGAGCGATCAGTGCCCCGAGGATCGATCGCCGCTTGCGGATGAGGGCGAGGTCGTGGCGCGCGATGACCCACGCTTGCGAGAGCCTCAGGACCCGCTCCCACCCTCGTGGACGAGCTTCAGATAGACGTCCTCCAACGAGGCCGAGACCGGCGAGAGCTCCCGCAGCTTTCCCCCGGCGGCCACGATCGCGGCCGCGATCTCCCGGTTCTGACGGTCCGGTTCGTCCACCGCGATCACGAGACGGTCCCCGTCGACGTCGATGCGTCGATCACCGAGGCGGGTGCGGATCGAGCCGAGGATCGCCTCGGTCACGCGGTCCACCCGGGCCAGCGTGCGTCTCCCCCAGATCCGGGACTTGAGCTCGGTGGGGGACCCCACCGTCAGGAGGCGGGTCCTGAGGATCCCGACCCGATCGCAGACCCGCTCCGCCTCGTCCAGGTGGTGGGTGTTGAGGAAGATCGTTCGCCGCTCCTTCTTGAGCTCGAGGATGAAATCGCGCACGGTCTTCGCGGCTGCGGGGTCCAAGTTGGCGGTCGGCTCGTCGAGGAAGAGCACCTGGGGGTCGTGGACGAGCGCCCGTGCGATGGCGACCTTCTGCTTCATCCCCTTCGAGAAGGTGGCTACCGGCAGGTCCCGTTTCTCCCAGAGCTCCAGCATCCGGAGGAGTCGCTCGATGTTCGCCGCGATCCGAGACGGTTCCATCCCCTGGAGACGCCCAAAGTAGGCGAGGTTCTCGCCGGCGCTCTGCGCCTCGTACAATCCCACGTTCTCGGGCAGAAGGCCGATCCGCCCTCGGAGCCGGACCTCCTCCGCCGGGTCCCCGAGCACGCAGCCGGCGACCTCGGCGGAGCCGCTCGTGCGGGAGATCAGGCTCGTGAGCATCCGGACGGTCGTCGTCTTGCCCGCGCCGTTCGGCCCGAGGAAGCCGAAGACCTCGCCCTCCTCGACGTCCAGGGTGAGGTTATCGACCGCGGTGATCGAACCGAACTGCTTCGTGAGCCCTTCCGCGTGAATCACGACCGCGCTCGGTCCGCACGAGCCGCGACCTCGCCAAAACGGTTCGCCTCTCGCGGGCCGGCACGGGTCAGGTCGACGTCCACCTTCTTCGCGGGTCGGTCGAGAGGGCGCGCTCCTCCCGGAATCCCAATCGGTGCTCGCCTCAATGAGGGTATTCGGAGGCGTCAGTGGATCCCGCGGTGGAACGACCAGGACCGGACAGCGAGGGGCCGTTATCCGGGGACAGTCCCCTGGCGCTGCGATAGGTCACGCGCGACCCCCCGGTTTCCGGCTTGACTCGGGGAGTCAGTCTGGCGCGATTCTCCCGGGAATCGTGGAGGACCGAAACGGTGTCGTCGGCTAACAGTCGGATCTCCGTGACACTCCGCGACCATCGGTCCCTCTACCCCCGTGGAAGGGCCTCCGTCGGACCCCCCCTTGGCCGTGTGGGTAGCACGTGAACAGTCGGTTACGGAGAGCGTAAGAAACCGTAGTTGGCTCGCCGAGCGACCGTCTGGCCAACGGGAGCTACGATGCAAGTGGAAGGGTTGACGAACTGCGGGACCTGCGGCGAGCACTTCAGGACGATGGAGAGGCTGTGGAACCATGAAGGTTCGGCCCACGGAACGTCGGAGCGCGGGCTGCTGCCGACGCTCGGAGCGTTCGACGGCGCAGAGACTTCGGAGTTGCTCTAGGCCGACGACCACCCACCTGCACCGTTGGGGTCCAACCACTTCGATCGCGACACGGCCGCGCGAACGGGGAACCTGTCTGAACGGCTGATCGGTGGTTCGTCGTCGGATCCAAGGATCCCCACCGGACGAACGGCCTACGTCGACTGCCACCCGATGGCGGGAGAGGCACGGTTAGGTTGTTCCTCACCGGAGGCGGACGAAGAGGAGGTAGAGGCCGTAGAGAACGAACAGCAGGAACACCAAGAACCCGATCAGGTGGGGTAAGCCGATGGCATCGAGGATCAGCTCGACGACGTAGCCGATCACCGCCACGATGACGAGCACGACGACCCCGCTCAGGAGGGACCCGCCTGTCACGGCCATGAGGAACGAGTGCCCGGAACCTCCCCTTAAAGGGTGGTCCATCGGCTGAGACCGTCGCGCTGGCGGTGAGGGCCGGGCGGGAGGCGAACTCGGCCTTCCGAGACCCCGCACGACGGAATCCAGGGAAAGCCACGGTGGGAATCTCGGTCTTCCCGGATCGCTCGGCCCCTCGAATGCGCCGATCTCAGGAGACGCCCAGACCCCGTTGGGAATCGGGTCCTTCGAGGATTCCGCGTCGCTTCGCCGTCCGTCCCCGCCGAGAAACGCGTAGGCTCTAATCGACGCGATACGGAACAGGAAAGACCCCGATTTCCGAATTCAGGTCGGAGATCGACCCCTGCACCCACCGGTGGCGCCCACGCATCGGATTTCCTCGGCGACGCGCCGCGGGAGCGCTCTGACCTCGGCGACCGTCCTCATCGCCGTCGGGCTCCTCATCGTGTTGATCCCGGTGGGCCGAGCGGCCCCTTCTCATGCCGTGGTGGGCGTCTCGACGTCCGGAACGGCGCCGGTGTGCAATTCGCCGACGACCACAAGTCCATCGGCGGTGTTGATCCCCACTTCGAACCCGTCGGGATCGGCGACGGCGAACGGCAGCCTCACGCTCGCCTATCAGGTCGCGGTCGTGAACTACAGTTCGTCGCTGGGTCAGGTCACGGTCTACGTCCCGAGCATGACCGGGAGCTTTCCCCTCGTGCCGTCGGGGACGCTCCAGGAATTCATCCCTCCCAAGATCGTCAACATCACCGCGACCGGGTGGTCCAACGCGACCACTTCGGGCACGACGACGACGAAGGTACTCCCGACCGGCGTGAACTTTACCGGCACGGGAACAGCGCGGCTCTCCAGCCAGAAGATCGCGGTTATGGCGAGCACGGGGTATTCAGGCCAGGTCCAGGTCGAATTCCGCTGGCAATGGACCCTGGTTTCCACCCCCGGGGCGTCCCCGGCCACCTCCGGGTGGACGGTGCCATCGACGAACAGCTCGAGCTCCGCGCTTCCGAGCCTGTTCTACCCCGCGCCGTACATCGGCATTTCCAGCGTCGGCAACTGGCCGGCGCCGGCGGGATCGAACTACTCCGTGCGCCTGAACGGGGCGGTCGCGTCGACCTCGTTCCGCATGGTCCTCGAATGGGCGAGCAACGGCACTGAGATCTGGTCCCACGTGGAGAATTCCACGAGCGGGGTGACCGTGTTCCCGGCCTGGGTCCTCCTCGCTTCGAACCAGGGGGCCGCCGTCGGACCGGGGACCTATCTCATTCACGTCCACGACGTCTGCGGCGCGATCACGCACAGCTTCTCCGTCGGAGTGACGAACGAGACGGTCACCTGCGGCGCCCACACGCTGAGCCCCGCCGCCATCTCGATTCCCGCGCCCGCGCCCACGAAGACGGTCCCGTCCAAAGGTACGGTCCAGGTCTTTTATCAGATCGCCATCGTGAACTATACCTCGTCCCTCGGGAAGGTGACCATCGACCTGCCCAGCAGCAAGGGCGTGTTCCCGATCCTCCCGAGCGGCACCCTCAACGTCAGCGTGGCCGCGGCGACCGTCACCCTCTCAGGGGGAGGCTGGTCGTCCCAGTTCACGGGTACGTACACGGCCCCGAGCTCGATCTCGTTCAACACCAGCCAGCAGGCCCATTTCTCGACCTCGAAGCTCGCGGTGATGGCGTCGGGCGGGTACAACGGGAAAGTGGCGCTCGAAGTGAAGTGGAAATGGAAGGTGTCGGGGAAGGATGGCTCGTGGACCACTCCGTCCTACAGTTACGCCCCGAGCTACCTCCCCTCGATCTTCACGCCAGCGCCGTACGTCCCGGTGCTCGGAACGAGCGCCAACGCGACGGCCGGGTCGAACTTCACCGTCGTCCTCGGCGGCGCGGTGGCCCAGACGATGTTCCGGATGGTCGTCGAGTACCCGTCGAACGGGACCGAGCTTCGGCACACCGACGAGTACACCGCTCCGAACGCCACCACGTTCAACGCGACGATCCTGCTCTCGAACATGGTGACGAATCAGCCGCTGGCGCCGGGGAGCTACCTGGTCCACGTGCACGACGTGTGCGACGCGATCATTCACAGCATCTCGATCGCCATCGGTAACGGCTCGACCGGCGCTTCGGGGGCCCCGGTCGGCGGCGGGGCCCTCGGCCCCACCCCCAGCCCGCCCGGAGCGTTCGGTTGCGGCCCCGCGCTCTGTTCGGTCCCCGTTCGGCTGCTCCCGTAGGGGCCGACTTGGGATTCCCCTCGGCCCCCGAACCCGATCCTCTAGCAGGACCTTCGGCGGTCCGGACCACTCACACTCGCCGCGGCACGATCGTCCGAGTCCCCCGAGGGTGTCCGGTCCCGTACGGCCGGGATAGGACCTGCGTGCTCGAAAACGTCTAGATTCAAGATTCGCGCGTGATTTTCTCGGCAAGAATGGTCGCCGTGAACCCGCTCGACCTCGACCTCGTCGTAGCGTTCGCTGCGGTCGTCACCACGGCGGTCATCGCGCGGTGGACCGCGCTTCCCATCACCGCGCTCGAGATCCTCGCGGGTATCCTCCTCATCGCCCTGCTCGGGTTCCAACTGCCCGCCGGGACGGATTCGGTCATCGTCCTGGGCGGCCTCTTCATCGTCTTCCTTGCGGGCTTCGAGACGGGATTCGGATTCCTCCGGGCGAACCTACGAAAGGCCCTGGCGGTGGGGCTCGTCGGCTTCCTCGGCCCCTTCCTCGGCCTCTTCGTGGTCCTCTACTACTTCGTTCACGCCCCGCTCTTCATCAGCCTCGTCGGGGCGACCGTCCTCGCGGACAGCTCCATCTCGATCACCTACACCACGCTCCAGCAGTACGAGCTCGCGGACCTGCCGTTCGGTCGCCTCGTGCTGGCCTCGACGCTCTGCGTCAATCTGGCCGAGGACACGACGGTCACGGCCGCCACCGTCCTGTCTACGCCAGGTTTGCTGTTCACGATCGGGGTCCTCGGAGCGCTCGCCGTCGCCGCGCTCCTGCTTCCGCGGCTTTCGAAGGCCCTCGAGGGGGGAGGGGATGCGCAGTTCACGAACATCGGGGCCCGGTTCCTGCTCCTCTCGCTGGCGGTACTCGCGCTCCTCTCCGCGCTCGTCGGGGTTCCCGGCATACTGTTCGTGTTCTTGATGGGGCTCATCCTCTCGCAGCTCGTCCCGCCGGGATCGTGGAAGGGATACCTTTCCAACGTCCGGCCGATCGCGTTTGCACTGTTCATCCCGCTCTACTTTGTGGCGGTGGGGCTCAAAGTGGACTTGGCGTTCGTCCTCGCCAACTGGTCCCTCCTCCTCGCCCTGGCGGCCGCCGCGACCGCGACGAAGATGCTCTCCCTGTTCCCGGTCGTCCGATCGGTCTTCGGGAAAAAGCGGGCCGGCCCGGTGACCGTCCTCATGAACACGCGGCTCACGAGTGCGACGGTGATCCTGAGCCTGCTCCTCGGGCTGGGACTCATCACGACCGGCTGGTACTCGGTCTTCATCTCGGTCGTGGTGGTCCTGGCGCTGGTCTCGTCCGCCAGCGTCCGAGCGTTCCCCAGTTTCCGGACCGTCGCGACCGCGCGAGACCTCTTCGACGGTCCCGTGAACGTCGCGAAGTCGGATCCGCCGTCCCTCCGCCATCCGCTTCCGGGTCCGCTCGACCTGTAAGGGGCTCGCCGGGGGTAGGGACCGTATCCAACGGGGGTCCTGGGGACGGGTCTACCGATCGGATTGTAGCCCCGAGCGGATTCGAACCGCTGTCGCCGGCTCCAAAGGCCAGCATGCTTGGCCACTACACCACGGGGCTGCGAAGGTCGACCGGCCAGGATTACAAAAACGTGGGGTCCGCCCCGGGTCCGCCCACCGGTACGCCCGTGCCGGCAATCTCGGACCGAAGGCGGGCACCCTCGGTTCCGGGATGGAAGGCCGCTGAGGTCCCATCCCCAACGTCGCCGGTCCGCGAGCGAGATGGGACGGCGCGGTGCGGTGGGATCGCCAGAATGGGCAGGAGGGCAACCGCTAGAGCGGCCGCGATCCACCAGGCGCTCACGAACCCCGAGCGTGCTGCGACCGCTCCGAACAGGAGGGCAGTCCCACTACCAAGACCGACTTGGATGGAGTTGATCACCGCCACGCCGATGGCGAGCCCCTCACCCCGCGTCTCGGGGAGGTACGTGGGCTCCAGGTACAGGATCGCAAAGATCATTCCGTCGAGCAGGCCGAGGGCTAGGAGGACCGCGCCGACCTCTGCGAACGACCCGAACGGGATCGTCGCCGTGAGGGCCGCCGTCGCGGCCCCGAGGACGATCAGGAGGCGTCGCCGGTGGCGAGTCCGGTCGCCGATCCAACCACCGAGCGGTCCGCCGGGGAGCGAGACGAGGACGAACGCCGCAGCGAGCGCGGCCGCGCCCCCGGCGGGCCACTCGGGGTGGACCTCGGCCCCGTAGTCGACGAAGAACTGGGCGACGGCGTACGTCGCACCCCAGAACCCGGTAAGCCCTAGGGAGAGCGCCCAGATCGACCGGGAGCGGAGGATCCCGACCGTCGTCACCCACACCTCCTGCGACGAGCGGACCGCCCGTCCTGTCGGCTCGCTCGGGAGGACCACCGCGCACGAGACCGTGGAGGCGAGCATCGCCACGCCCCCGACAGCGAGCGCCGTCGGCCAGCCTGCGAGCCCGCCGATGATCGCTCCGCCGAACAGCCCGATCGTGCCCCCGAGGCTGAAGCCGCCGTTGTAGAGCCCGATGATGGGCCCGCGATGTCCGGGCGGAAAGTACGAGGCGATGAGGCTCAGCGCCGGCGAGAAGAAGAACGCGGCCCCCACCCCCGCGACGAACCGCGTGGCGGCGAGGATCGGCCAGCTCGGGGCGAAGGCCGAGGCGAGCGCCGCAGCGCCCAGCACCGCGAGCCCGATGATCGAGACGTTGCGCGGTCCCCACCGGACCGCCGCCACCCCGGCGGGCACCTGGAAGAGGCCGACCCCGAGAAGGAAGGCGCCGAGGACCGCCCCGGCCGCCGCCGCATCGGCGTGGAGGTCGGCGCCGAAGAGCGGGACCACCGCGCCCACGTTGTACCAGTTGAACGCGTAGACGACGCGCGCCGCGAGTAGAGCGAGGGTCGGGCCGCGGCGGGAGACCGGCGCGAGGGCCACTCGCTGCTCAGCCCCCTGGCTCCGGATGGGTCTCGAAGTACCGCAGGAGTCCCTGGGCCGCGAGCTCGAAGCCCGAGATGAGGCCGCCTCGTTCCTCGGAAGGCACCGGGCGACCCGCCGCGAGCGCGCGCTCCCGTTCATGTTCGGCGAGAACGGCGGCCACCTCGGCGACCGACCGCCCCGACCGCGCCGGGGCTCGGGCGACCTCGGCCCATTCCTCGACCGTGGCCCGGTAGCTCCGGAGCTCGGCCGTCGCGCCATCGACCGGTCCGAAGTGGGCGAACCAGATCGACCGGGGTTCGAGCGCGATCATCGCGTCCAGGCTCGCGTAGAGTTGCGCCAGATCGAGGTCCGGCGGAGGAATGGCCGGGCGCGTTCGCCAGAGACCGGCCACGTGCACCCCGGCGGCATCGCCCGTCATCATGGACCGCGTCGCCTCGTCGAAGAGGCTCACGTGATGACTCGCGTGGCCCGGCGTGGCCACCACGTGGATCGACCCTCCGGCCACGGCGTAGGTCTCCCCGCCGCGCACTGCGTCAATACGATCGGCCGGGACGGGCACAATGGGGCCCCAGAGCGGATCGGCCGCCGTCCCCCACGCCCGCCGTGCGCTCGCCACAAGACGGGTCGGGTCGACGAGATGTCGGACGCCCCGCTCGTGAGCGACAAGTCGCGCGTTCGGAAGCGAGTCGGCGAGCGCACCCAGCCCCCCGGCGTGGTCCAAGTGGATGTGCGAGACGATGACCCGCACAACCTCGTCGGGTGCGACGCCCGCTCGGCCGAGCCCGGCGAGGAGCCGGTCCCGGCATGTGGTGGGCCCGGTCTCCACGAGGGTCCAACCGGCGGAGCCAGGGACCAGGTAGCTCGCGATCAGCCCGTCGTGGTCCCGGAAGCCGAGATCGAGGAGCATCCGTCCGGCCCCGAGGTCGATCGGGTCGAAGCGGGCCATCGCCACCTCAGTAGGGGGGCGAGGTCCCGAGGAGGAGGTACATCCCGACGGTGAAGGCGGCCGAGACGACGAAGCCGGTCACCCAGATCCCTCGGTTCCACCGAAACACCTTCCGACCATCGAGCGGGCCGAACGGCAGCAGATTGAACGCCGCGAACCAGCCGTTGAAGAAGGCGAGCAGGACGAGGATCGACCAGAGGGCGTACGAGTGGAAGGGGGCCCACAGCGCGATACCGGCGAGGACGAACGTGGCTCCTTCGGCGAGATTGAGGAGCGGCCCGGCGAGGCTGGTGCGCCCCCATTCCCGGGTATCCCCCATCCCGCTCACGACGGTCGCGCCGGGGGCGGCGAAGAGGAACCCCGCGAACGCGGTGACGAGCGAGAGGAGAAGTCCCACCGGCGACATCCGGAACTCGGCCCAGAAGCCGTACCGCTGGGCGACGATCTTGTGCGCCATCTCGTGGGCGACGAATCCGGTCGCCGCTGCGGTGAGCGCGAAGCCGATCCCAGCGAGGAAGAACGACCAGTTGAACCCGCCGGGGACGAGGCTGTAGCGGAGGTAGCCCTGGACAAGGGCGAGGTCGATGGTGAGCACACCGAAGGCGATGGCAAGGTGGAGCAGTTCGGTCGGGGAGGTGGAGAGCCGGTGCCGTTCGGCCGGCATCGCGCCGACCCAGTACGAGGGCGTCGGGGTCCAGCCCGTCATCCCATCCCCGACGCGAGCAACGATGGTCTCCACGGGACGACCCCGGGCAAGCCCGTAGGGTCCGCGCCCGTGACGAGGGCGTTGAGAAGATCACGGCCCTGGGCGAGGCGCGGCCCGGGACGGCTGAAGTGCGCCTCATCGACGAGAAGCGTCCCCCGCCGAGGGTGGACCGCGGCGATCGACGGTCCGAGCCGCTCGTCGTCGATCGCACGCGCCGTGCGTTCGACCGGGTAGCTGCACGGAGCGAGGATGAGCCAGTCGACGCGCTGGGTGGCGAGCTCGGCCCACGCCGTCCGGCGGCCGGGGGAGCCAGCGGGGGGGCCGATCGAACTCCCCCCGGCGGCCACGACCATGTCGGCCACCCAGAGCCCGGCTAGGATCGGCGGGTCCAGCCATTCCACCACCGCGACCGAGGGCGGGTCGAGCGGGTTCGACGCCGCCGCCGGTCGGAGCTCCGAGGCGAGCACCGCGGATTCGCTGGGGCGTCCGATGGCGTGACCGACGGCGAGGACCGAGTCGGCGACCTCGCCGAGCCGAGTGGGGGTGAGCGAGAGCACCCGGGGGGCGATGCCGGCTTCGCGGCACGCGGCCGCGACCTCATCGCCCGTGACCGAGCAGACGCCGCAGAGGTCCTGGGTGAGGATGAGGTCCGGTCGGGCGGAACGCAAGGCGTCGACGTCGAGCCGGTAGAGGCTCTCGCCCGCGGAGCGGCGGGTCGCGACGCTCGCGTCGATCTCCCGCGACGTCCGGAGCTCGTCCCCGGTGCGCGGACGCATGATGACCGGGACGCTTCGGACGTCCTCCGGGTGATCGCACTCGGAACTGCGGCCGACCAGTTCGGTGCGGGCACCTAGGGCGCAAACGATCTCGGTGGCGCTCGGCAGGAGCGAGACGATCCGCATCGGCGAGGTCCGGCGGCGACCACCAGAGGGAGCGTTACTTAGGTTTGCGGCCGCGGGGTCGTTTCGCCGGGGCGCGGGCCTTCTTCGACGGGGGACGGGGCACCCGGCGCGGGCGCTTGGGGGCGGTCGTGGGTGCGGCGGTCGGCCGGACGTTCGACGCGATGGGGGGGGGAAGTCCGAGGTGCTCGGCGAGCGCACGCTCCCGGTCGATCAGCAGGCCGAGCGCTCGGGCCCGGTCGCGTTCCCGGTCGCCCTCCGCCGTCGCTCCGGTTTTCCAGAGAGTGGCGGCGTGGAGGAACCGCAGCTGCGGGTCGTCCCTGCGGCCGGCGATCATCGCCTCGACCTCCGTCTTGGCCTCGCCCCAGCGGTGCGCGGCGGTCAGCGCGGCCACCAGGTTGGCCCGAACTTCGAGCCGGTCGGCGCCACGGTCGAGGAGCGCCCGGTACGCCCGGATCTCGTCGTCCACGTGCCCCCGGGCGCCGAACACCGCCGCTCGACCGAGCGCGGCCTCAGGGTCGTCCGGGGCGAGCGCGAGGATCTCGCCGAACACCCCGTCGGCCTCGTCGAAGAGCCCGAGCGCCGCAAGGGAGCGCCCGACGCCGGCCCGTGCCGGCAGGAATTCCGGCTTCAGCGCCGCCGCCTGCCGGTAGAACCGCAGGGCGAGAGCGGGAACCCCCCAGTCGTACCAGGTGCGCGCCCGATGCATCACCTCGTCGAGCTGCCGGGCGCTCGGGAGGAGCCGTCGCGGGGGCGAGGTCGGCTCGGCCCGGGGTTCATCGCCGAGGTAGCTCCCGAGCCCGAGCCCGCGCGCCAGTTCGCTGAACCGTCCGGCCTCGACGACACTGCCCCGTCGCTCGAGGACGGGCTGGCTCAGGGCGAGCGGGAAGCGACCCGGGGTCAGCAGCGCGAGCTTGATCGGCGCGGGCCCGGCGTCCGCGACGAGCCGCTCAACGGCCGCGAGGGAGAGCTGCGTCGGGTCCTCGATGAACGCGTAGAGGAATCCGTCGCCGGTCGTGAGCACGAGCCCCTCGGGCGTCGGGCGGACGGCGCTCATCTGCTGGCCCATCGCCTCGATGAGGCGGCCCACAAGCTCGGTGAACGCGGGGCTCGGCATTGAGTCGCAAACGGATGGCCTCATAAATAGGCCCCGCGTCGGGCCGGCACCGGCGTGAACTTCGACGAGCTCGTGGGCTACCGACCCGCTCTGGAACGCCGGCTGCGTGCGGAGTACCGGTCCGAGCGGCGCGCCGCGGGACCCCGCTTCCGGACGTACGTCGATGCGCTCGAGGAGTTCACGCTCCGCGGCGGGAAGCGGTTCCGGGCGCTCCTGCTGCTCGCGGGTTACTGGATCGCGTCGGGCCGTGATCCCACGGTGGCGCTACCCGCCGCGGCGGCCCTTGAGCAGTTCCAGAGCTGGATGCTCATCCACGACGACATCATCGACCATGCGGCAACGCGGAGGGGCGGACCGGCGGTCCACCGCACGTTCGAGTCGGCCGCCGGGCCCGACGCGCTGCCGGCGGCCCGGGCCGCGTTCGGGGAGGCGATCGGGATCACGTTGGGGGACCTCGAGGAACCGCTCACGGTGGGCGCGCTCCTCGCGACGCCGGGCCCCCCGGAGCGCCGGCTCGCGGCGCTCGCCGAGTACGTCCGGATGACCCGGGCGACGGCGTACGGCCAGCTGCTCGATATCGCGAACGGCGTCCGGCCCATCGAGGAGGTCACGGAGTCCGACGTCCTCACCGTCCACCGGCTCAAGTCGGCGATCTACACCGTCGCAGCCCCGCTGCGCCTGGGGGCCATCTTCGGCGGCGGGAGGCCCCCGCTCCTCGCCGATCTCGAGTCGATCGGGGTCGATGCGGGGATCGCGTTCCAATTGCGCGACGACGTCCTCGGCTCTGGGTTCGATGCCGGAGCCGCGGGAAAGAGCGCGAACGACATCGCGGAGGGCAAGCGGACGCTCCTCGTGATCCGCGCCTGGGCCCGGGCGAGCCCCGCCGAGCGCGCGGTCCTCGTCCGAGCCGTCGGCCGGGCCGACGCGACGGACGACGAGGTCGAAGCGGCACGCGGGGTGATGCGGGCGACGGGCGCCCTAGACTACTCGGAGCAACGGATCCGGCGGCTCACCGGCGGGGTGCTCCGCCGGATCGACCGGTCGCGCGCGATCCGGGCCGCGGCGCGCCCGCTGCTCCGCGAGATCACCGACCGGCTCGTCGTCCGCGCGAGCTAGGGACCTACGGGACGGCCGAACCCGGCCCGGAGGCGCCGACGCCGGCGGCCTGCAGCGCCTCGGAAAGCTCGCGCTGCATCGTGGTGTACCGTTCCTTCAAATGGTTCTCCTGCCGTTCGAGCGCTTTCACGCGCACCTCGAGGGTCTCCTTCTCCTCGGTCAGCAGGTCCTCGACCTCCTTCCGGCCCTTCGCCCGGACCAGGAGCCCGCCGATGGGCCGGTAGATCGTCGCCTCCTCGGGGAGGGTCTTGAGCTCCTCCAGGGTGTGGCCGGTCTCGCGCAGCTTGAGGTCGAACTGGAGCCGCTGCTGGGCGATCGTCGAGAGGTCCTGCTGCAGTCGCTGGAACTGCTTGAGGTCGTTCTGAAGCTTCGCCGGGAGGGCCACGGCGTCGGAGGCCGATGGGCTCAGATAAGCGCTTCGCCGCCGGCGGCGGGCGGCGCGTTCACCGGCGGCGGGTGGGCCACGCCTTCCGCTTCCAACGTGAGCCGGATCCAGCCAAGATAGGTGTTGATCGCCGCCCGGAGCGATCCGGTCTCTTCGGCGTCGAACGCGAGCACGACGGTGGATCCGTCCTCGCGACGGAGCGCGGTCTGGACCTTGGCGACCTCCCGGGCCGCTTCGGGGGCCAGGGTGCGGCGCAAGCGTTCCGCTTCCCGGACCGTCGGCCGGCGGACCTCGATGCGGGCCCGCCAGGCGGTGGGGGGGCGCGCCATCCTACGCCGCGGTCTCGGCCCGCCAGCGGGTGATGATCCGCTCGGTCTTCTCCGCCGCGTACTCGACGTACCGGGCGGGGTCGAGGAGCCGGTCGATCTCGTCCCCCGAGAGGTGCGCGGTGATGGCCGGGTCGGACCGGGCCAGCGCGGCGAGCGGGCGGTCGGCGACGGCGCCCCGGGTGAGCCGGCGGAGCATCTCGTGGGCGTCCGAACGCGTCACGCCCCGCTCCACGAGCGCGAGCATGAGCGGCTCGGTCATGGCGAGGCCGCCCGCGCCGGCGAGGTTCGCCGCGAGGCGGTCCCGGTGGACCTCGAGATGGCCGAAGACGTCGGTGAGCTTCACCAACAGATCGTCGGCGAGGACGATGGCGTGGGGCAGCACGATCCGTTCGTTGGCGCTGTTCGCCAGATCGCGCTCGTGCCACTGGACCATGTTCTCCATCGGCGGGAGGGCGAACGCGCGGACGAGCCGGGCGAGCGAGGAGATGTTCTCCGAAAGGATCGGGTTGCGCTTCTGGGCCATCGTCGAGCTGCCGACCTGCGTCGCCTCGTCGAACGTCTCGGCCACCTCGCCGATCTCGGTCCGCTGGAGGTTCCGCACCTCCGTCGAGAGCCGTTCGGCGGTGCTCGCGATGAGGGCGAGCAGGTTCGTGAACTCGGCGATCCGGTCCCGCCCGACGATCTGCGTCGGGGCCTCGTCGGCGGCGAGGCCGAGCCGGTCCATCACCCGACGCTCGATCTCGACCCCGTGGGCCCCGAACCCGGCCCCGGTCCCGACGGCGCCCGCCATCTTGCCCACGAGGAGCCGGGGGGAGAGCTCGCGCAGCCGGTGCCGGTGGCGACCCACCTCGGCCGCGGCGACGGCGATCTTGTACCCGAAGCTGATCGGAACGGCGTGCTGGCCGTGGGTCCGCCCCACCGCCGGGGTGGCCCGTTCCCGCTCGGCGAGGTCGAGGAGGGTCCGGAGGAGCTCGCGCAGGTCGTCGTCGAGGATCGCCACCGATTCGGCGAGCTCGAGGGCGAGGGCGGTGTCGGTGATGTCGGCCGAGGTCGCCCCCAGGTGGACGAACGCCCCCCCGGCCCCGGCGACCTCGGCGAGGGCCCGGGTGATCGCCATGACGTCGTGCCGCAGGCTCGCCTCGAGCGCCTCGACGCGCTCGAGGCGGACTTGACCGGTCTCCACCGCCGCCGTGATGGCCGCGGCGGCCGCCGGCGGGATCATGCCGACGGCCGCTTCGGCCTCGGCGAGCGCCGACTCGACCCGAAGCGCCCGGCCGAGCCGGGCCTCGCGCGAGAAGAGCGCCCGGACCTCGGGCCGTCCGTAGCGGAAATCGAGCGGGCAGAACGCGCCCGTCGGGTCGGACACGGTCGCCGAGCCGGGGGCGGGTATATAGGGGCTGGGGCGCGGCCCGTCCACGGCCCCGGCGCCGAACCGAGCCGACCAGCCGTTATACTCGGCGGCCCGCTCGGACGCCGTTCGTAACCGATGGTCCGGGTCGTCGTCGCCCTGGGGGGGAACGCGCTCAACCGCGCCGGCGGTGATGGCGGGTGGGCCGAAGCCGGCGAGCAGATGCGCCGTACCGCCTCGGTCCTCGCCGAACTCGTTCGCGACGGTCACGAGCTCATTCTGACGCACGGCAACGGTCCCCAGGTCGGCGCCCTCCTCCGGCAGAACGAGGTGGCCCGGCGCGAGGTGCCGCCGCGCCCGTTGCACGTGCTCGGCGCCGAGACCGAGGGCCAGATCGGGTACCTCATCCAGCGCGAGCTCACCGCCGCGCTCGAGGCGGCGAAGACCCCCCGGACGGTCGTCGTTTTCCTGAGCCGCGTCGAGGTCGCGGCGAACGATCCGTCGTTCCGCACGCCGTCGAAGCCGATCGGACCGTACTACACCGAGGAGCAGGCCCGACTGCTTCGGAAGAACGAAGGGTGGCAGCTCGAGTTCGATCGGCCCCGCGGCGGCTGGCGGCGGGTCGTGGCGTCCCCCGTGCCGGTCCGATGGATCGAAGGCGAGGAGGTCGCCCGCTTCCTCGGGCCCGGCTGGGCCGACCGGTTCGTACCGGTCGTCACCGGGGGTGGGGGGGTGCCGGTCGTGCGTCGCCGTGGCGGGCTCGAAGGGGTCGATGCGGTGATCGACAAGGATCGGACTGCAGCCCTCGTCGGCACGACGCTCCGGGCCGACACGCTCGCCATCGTCACCGACGTGCCGGGGGTGGCGGTGGGGTTCGGCAAACCGTGGGAACGGTGGCTCGGCGACACGACGTCTGACGAGCTCGCCCGGGCGCTCGCCGCCGGCGAGTTCGGCGCCGGGTCGATGGCGCCCAAGATCGAGGCGGTGCTGAGCTTCCTCGCGGCGGGAGGCCGCCGGGCGGTGATCACCGATGCGCCGTCCCTGTGGCGGTCGTTGCGGGGGGAGGCGGGGACCCGGGTGGGCCCCCGTCCGTGATCGAACCCGACCGAGGCTCCGCGGCCGGTCCGGTGCGGCGGCGGAGCGCCCGGTCGATCCCGCTCCCGTACTGGAACGCTTTCTTCGGTCGTTCGACCAAGCGCTCGTCGAGCCCGAGTCTCCGGGCCACGGCCCGGAGCAGCGGCTTCGACCGCGGGTCCGGATCGCCCAGCGCCGACGGGCCCAGCTGCCGTGCCAGCGTCAGCAGCGCCGGATCAAGGTAGGGGGACGCGAGGGTGCGGCCAGCGTCGCCGGCGATCGCGATCGCCCGGGGCCACTCGACGTCGAGGAGCGATCGAAGATCCTCGGCCTGGCGGGCGGCCCGTCCGGCGGGGGTCGTTCCGCGGAAGTGGGCGTAGCCGAGGAAGAGCTCATCCGCCCCCTGGCCGCAGAGGACCGACGAGGTCGGTGCGGCGCTCACGCCGAGCGCCAGGCCGAGGGCCACGGCAGTGGCGGTGGGGGTCGCGTCCCTCAGGTGCGGTCGGCACCGGGCGAGCGCGTAGCGGAGGAGATCGGGGGTGACTTCCACCGTCGTGAGGTCCAAACCGAGCCAGTCCGCCGCCTCGGCCGCTCGGATAGGGTCGGACGCCCCGGGGGTCCCGAGGGTGAAGAGGACCGGCGCCCGGTCACGCAGGACGTGCGCGATGAGGGAGGAGTCCAGCCCCCCGGAGAATAGGAGCGTGCACCGACCCGTCGCGGGTGGGCTCGCCTCGATCGATCGAAGGAGCTGGTCGGCGACCCGTGCGATCGCGACGGCACCGACGGAGCCATCGGTCCCCGCCACGCCCGCCGCACGTCGCGGGGCGCTAATAGGCGGGGCGTCGTACCCGGCGTGGTGTCGCACAGCGCGGGCCCCGCGACCCCCCGTCGGGGGGGCGCGCGCCGGCCCCGGGCGGTCTTCGTCGATCGGGACGGCACGCTCAATCCGGATCTCGTCTACCTCGCCGACGCCGAGCGGGTCGAGGTCTTCCGAGGCGTCGCGGACGGCCTCCGCTGGCTGCGGGACCACGGCTACCTCATCGTCTGCGTGACGAACCAGTCGGGGATCGACCGCGGGTACTACCGCGACGCCGACGTCGACCGGATCCATGCCCGGCTCAACGACCGCCTCGCCGCTCAGGGGACCGCCGTCGACGCGTTCTACTACTGCCCCCACGCTCCCGAGCGGGGGTGCCGGTGCCGCAAGCCGGGCACCCTGCTCTTCGAGCAGGCGCGCGACGACTTCGGGATCGATCCCGCGGGGAGCGCCATCATCGGCGATCACGGCCTCGACGTCGCCGCGGGCGAGCGGTTCGGCCTCCTCACCGCCGTCGTGATGTCGCCCGGCCACGAACGGTTCGTCGAGGCGGAGCTCGCGGCGGCGCGCCTCACCCCCGATATCGTCGCCCAGTCGTTCGCCGGCGCCGCGTGCCGCATCCTCGCACGAGGGTAATCGTTACAAACGGGGGCCCCCCGAGTCGGGGTGGATACCCCCCTTGGTGCTGACCCTCCTCCCCGCCGTCATCGGGACGGGACTGACCGTCGCGCTCGCGCTCGCGGCGGTCCGGGCCGGAGCGTTCACCGCCTGGGGCGCCGCGATCGCCGCCGCCTTCGCCACGATCGTGGTCGTGGTCGGGGGATGGCCGTTCTTCGCGCTCCTCGTCCTCTTCGTCGTGGCAAGCGTCGTCGCCACGCGCTACGGGTTCGAGGAGAAGCGACGGGCCGGCGTGAGCGAGGGGACCCACGGGGAGCGCGGCACCTCGAACGTCGTCGCCCACATCGTGATCCCCGCCGCCCTGGTGCTCGTCGGCGCGGCGGCGCCGGCGACGCTGCCGGCCTATCCGCTCGCCGTCCTCTTCACGGCCGCCCTCGCCTTCGGGGCCGCCGACACGTTCGCGAGCGAGTTCGGGGTCCTCGCCCGGCGCGCCCGGAGCATCCTCACGTTCCGTCCGGTCCCCGCGGGGACCAACGGCGGCGTCTCGGCCGTGGGCCAGGCGTGGGCCATCGTGGGCGCGGGCGCGACCGCCACCGCGGGACTCGCGTTCTTCCACGCGACCGGGTACCCGATCATCCGACCCGGGCTCTTCCTTGCCGCCGCCGGGCTCGCGGGCTTCGTCGGCTGCCAGGTCGATAGCGTCATCGGCGAGCTCTTCGAGAACCGGGGCCAGCTCACGAAGGGGGGCACGAACTTCGCGGCGATGCTGGCGAGCGTCGCCGTCGCGGGCGCCGGTCTCGCCCTTGTCGGGGCCTGGACGGTTCCGTGACCCGCCGGCGCGCCGCGGGCCGCGTCGTCCTCCTCTCGGGGGGCCTCGATTCGTCGACGGTCCTCGCCCTCGCCCGTGCACGGGCGGGCCCGCTCCATGCGCTCACGATCGGGTACGGTCAGCGCCACCGTCGAGAGCTACGGGCGGCGCGGGCGATCGCCGCCCACTTTGGGGTGGACCGGCATGTCGTCCTCGACCTGCCCCTCGGGCCGCTCCTGCCGTCCGCGCTCACCGACCGCCGTCGAGGGATACCGGCTCGGGGCCGCCGCGATCGGATCCCCGCGACGTACGTTCCCGCTCGCAACACGATCTTCCTCGCCCTCGCCTTGGGATATGCCGAGGCGAACGGCCTCACCGAGATCTGGATCGGGGCCAATGCCGTCGACTACTCGGGCTATCCGGATTGCCGACCGGCGTACCTCCGAGCGTTCGAGGCGATGGCGGGCCGCGCGACGCGGGCCGCCGTCGAGCGGGGCGAGCGCGTCCGGATCCGGGCGCCGCTGCTCCGGCTCTCGAAGGCCTCCATCGTTGCGGCGGGGGAGCGCCGCGGCGTCCCCTGGGGCCTCACGTGGAGTTGCTACCGGGGCGGCCGCCGGCCGTGCGGCCGCTGCGACTCGTGCCTCTTCCGGGCCCGGGGGTTCCGCGTTGCCGGGATACCGGATCCGCTCGTCCGCGAAGGGGGCTCACGCGGGCGGTAGGTCGGCGGTGCAGTACATGCACCGTCGGGCCTTGATCGGAACGTTCGAGAGGCACATCGGGCACTCCCGCGTCGTCGGCACCACCGCCTTCGCCGCCTCCTCCCGGGCCTTCATCCGGGCCATTGGCCGGACGAAGACGAAGAAGACGACCAGGGCGATCAGGACGAAGTTGATGAGCGCGGTTACGAAGGCGCCCTGCATGATGGTGCCGCCGCCGATGGTGTAGACGTAGCCGCTCAGATCGTGCGAGCCGGGGATCGAGATGATCGGCATGATGATGTCGTTCACGAGGGCGGTGACGACGGCCGCGAACGCCACGCCGATGATGAACCCGACGGCGAGGTCGATCACGTTGCCCTTGCTGATGAACGCCCGGAAATCGTCGATTACGCCCATGCTGAACCCGCAGGCAAGGGGACCGGGTCGCGTTATTTACAACCGCCGACGCCTCACATCCGCTCGAGCCGCTCCACCCCGATCGCGTCGAGGGTGTTGCCCAGCGTCTGGCGGGCCGCCGCCACGAGGGCGATCCGGCTGGAACGCTCCTCGCCGGCGGAGAGGACCGGCACGTCCTGGTAGAACCGGTTGAACTCCTCGGCGAGCTGGTGGGCGTACCCCGCGACGGCGTGCACGTGGGCCGACCGCGCGACGTAGGCGAGCAGGCGCGGGAGCTGGGCGATCCGCCGGACGAGCGTCCACTCCGCCGGCGTGGTGAGCCGCTCCGGCGCCCAGTCGGTGGGCGGTCCCGCCACCTCCGCCTTCCGCAGGAGGCTCGACGCTCGGGCGTACGCGTACTGGACGAACGGGCCGCTCCGGCCCTCGAACGAGAGCGCGTCCTCCCAGCGGAAGGTGACCGTCTTGTCGGCGGCGACCCGTAGGATGTGGTACCGGACCGCACCCGCCGCGACCGACCGCGCGACGGCCTCGACCTCGGGGGCGGTGAGGTCGTTGCGGCGCACCCGCACCTCTTCCCGCGCCCGTTCGACGGCCTCGTCGAGGAGGTCGTCCAGGTGGACCGCCGTCCCCCGGCGCGTCGACATCCCGCCGCCCTCGCCCGTCGTGATGTACTGGTAGAGGACGTACTCCGGCCGGCCGGGGGCGCCGATCTCGGCGAGCAACGCGTCGAGTACCTTCCCGTGCAGGAGGTGGTTCGCCCCGAGCACATCGATCACGCGATCGTACGCGGCGAACTTCCGGAGGTGGTACGCGACGTCCCGGGTCACGTAGAGGCTGCTCCCGTCGGCCCGGGTCACGATGATCTTGGCGCTCTCCTGCGGGAGCCCGTACGCGGTCGCATCGATCGCACCGGCGCCGTTGGGCTCAACGGTCGCGTGGGGCGCCCGAGCCAGCCGTTCGACCACCGCGGCGACCGACCCGTCGGCCAGCAGTTCCGACTCCCACGTGAACCTGTCGAACCGAACCCCGATCCGGTCGAGCGAGGCGATCATCCCGGCGAGGATCCGCTCGATCGTGGCGCGGTGCGTCCCGCCGGCGTCGCCGGTTTCAAGCCGCTTCGCGAGCGCCTGAACCTCGGCGTCGGCGTCCGGGTGGGTCTTCAGGTACTCGTTGACGGCCGGGTACGGGCGTCCGAGGTACCGGTCGGCCTTCTCGGTCGCCGGGTCGGCCCCGTCGAGAGAGGCCCGGATCTCGGGGGGCCACTCCGACGTGGGCCGCGACCAGATCCAGGTGACCATCGCCGCCTGTCGGCCGAGGTCGTCGACGTAGTACTCGGTTCGGACCGGGAACCCGACGGCGCGAAGGACCCGGGCGAGCGAGTCGCCGATGAGGGCGTTCCGGATCCGTCCGATGTGGAACGGCCCGTTCGGGTTGGCGCTCGTGTGCTCGACGCAGACCCGCTGGTCGGACGGGGTCCCGCCGCCGAAGGCCGATCCCCGTGCGAACACAAGGTCGAGGGTACGCCGCGTGAGCCGCGGACGGTCGACCCGGAAGTTCACGTACGGGCCGACGGCGACCGACTCGACGATCCCGTCGACCGGGCCGAGCGAGGTGGCGACGCTCGTCGCCAGCAGGGGTGGGGCGAGCTTCCGCGCGCGGGCGAACCGATGGAGCGGGAGCGCGAGCTCCCAGTCGGGCGATTCCGTGAACTCGAGAAGTCCGGCGATCGCCGCCGGATCGGCCGGGGCGTCCGGGGCTCCCAGGGCGGCGGCGAGCCGGTCCACGAGCGTGGGGACGAGGTCCCCCCAGGGGTCGGTCGCGCCGGCGCCCCCGGCCGGCGGTACGGAGTCCCCCATCGCTCTCGGTGGAAACGCTCATTCAGGGCGGCCGACATAACGGTTCCCTCGTGCCGCCCCTCATCCTGGTTCGCTACGGCGAGCTCGCGCTCAAGTCGCCCCCGGTACGGCGGGAGTTCGAGCAGCGGCTCCGCCGCAACATCCTCGACCAGTTCGTCGCGGCCGGGGCGGAGTGCCGGATCCGCGCCGACCACGGCCACTTCTACCTGGAGGCCGGCTCCGCGCCGGCGGCCATCGCGCTCCTGCGCCGGGTCTTCGGGATCACCTCGGTGAGCGAGGTCGAAGAGGTGGCGACCGACCGCGACGCGATTGCCGCCGCGCTCCTCCGGATCGCCGAGCCGCTGCTCCTCCCCGGCGCTTCCTTCGCGATCCGCGCCCGCCGGACCGGCCAACATCCGTTCACGAGCCAAGAACTCGCCCGGGACCTGGGCGCGGCGGTCCTGGACCGCTTCCCCGATCGGGGCCTCACCGTCGACCTCGACACGCCGGCGGTCGAGCTTACCGTCGAGGTCCGCGGGCCCCGCACGTACCTCTCCACAGGCCGTCGCCCGGGTCCGGGGGGGCTCCCGCTCGGCGTGGCCGGGCGGGTCGTGGCGCTGGTCGACGGACCCCGCGGCGCCCTCGGGGCCTACCTCATGATGAAGCGGGGGTGTCAGACCGCCCTCGTGACGACGCCCGATGGCGAACCGTTCGTCCGCACCACCCTCGCGGCGTTCGACCCCCACGCCGTCGTGCGCGAAGGCTCGGGCGACCCGACCGGAACCGTCGAATCGGTGGCCACCACGACGGGCGCCGACGGGGTCGTGCTCCCGCTCCTCGTCGACGACTATCCTGCGGCCCGAGAGCGCTGGGGAGAGCGCGTCGTCTTCTCGCCCACTGTCGGGCTCGACGATGGGGAGGTGGACGCCCGGTGGCGGAACGTCGTCGCGCTCGCCTCGGCGTGAACCGGTCGCTCGCGGGGTGGGCGTCCGACGCCGAGGCTCCGGTGCCTCCACCGACCGACGTCGATCCGGGGCCGCCGCCCGCCCCCGTCGAGCCCGATGCGCCGTCGGCCCCCATCGTCGTGGTCCGCCAGCGACCGGCGCTCCCTCCGTCGTCGGTCCCGGAGCTCGAGGCCCGGCGGCGACGGTGGTTCCTTGCCCGGCAGAATGCACCGGCCGACCCCGCCTCGGAGAGCGCGCCGCCCGTCGGCTGAGGTCGACCGATCGGCGCCGGCCCGCGGACCGGTCGGCGTGAAACCTTATGAAGCGACCCCGGGTGGGCCGTCGCTCTCCCTTGGAGGGTCGATGGCCCAGTGGAAAGTTGCTGGTAGCTTCCTTGCCCGCCGCGCGAGCTGGCAGGGCTTCACGAAGGTCTGCGACGCCGACTCGGCGGCCCAGGCCCGCGAGTGGGCGCTCTCGGAGATCGGCGGTTGCCACGGCGTCCGCCGGGCGTTGATCCGGATCGACTCGGTGGCTGAGGTCGCCGCGTGAGCACGCCGTCGTCGGATCCGGAGCAGCGGCTCCAGGAGGACCTCTACCGGCTCGAGGCGTACCGCAACCAGTTGAACGCGCTCCTCCAGCAGCACCAGATGCTCCAGGCGTCGCGGGCCGAGCACGACCGGGCACGCGAATCCCTCGAGGGACTCGAGCGGACCGACGGCACCTCGGAGCTTCTTATCCCCCTCGGCGCCGAGGCGTTCCTCCGCGGCTCCCCCTCCACCACGGCACCGGTGCTCATCGGCGTCGGGAGCGGCGTCGTCGTCGAGATGGACCGCGCGAAGGCGTCGGAGCTCCTCGCCCAGCGGCTCGGCCGCCTCCAGGAAGCGGCCCAGGAGCTCGAGACCCAGATCCGCTCGCTCGACGAGCGGGTGCAGATGATCTCGCAGCGCGTCGAAGCGATGACGCAGCGCGGGAACGCCGCGCTCCCCGGACCGCTCGACGATGTGGGCGGCGATTAGGGACCGGCTCCGGGGTCGCCGCGAGGGCGCTCCGCCGGCCGCGACGGGGCCCGCGGCCACCGCGTCGCCCCCCACGGGGACCGGCCCGGCGCCGACGGAGGCGATGTTCACCGACGGGTTCCTCGGGACCCGGATCGTCGAGGCGAAGCTCGAGGACGTCCTCGACGACCTCGAGATCGTCCTCCTCCAGTCCGACGTGGCGCTCCCCATCGTCGAGAAGATCCGCAAGGACCTCCGGAAGCGGCTCGAGGGCCGTCGCCTGAAATGGGGCACCGACCTCGAAGAGGCGGTCCGTCGCTGCCTGGAAGAGAACGTGCGGACGATCCTCGCCCTGCCCCGGCCGGATCTCGTCGCGGCCGCGAAGGCGAAGGCGACGAAACCGTACATCATCCTGTTCGTCGGGGTGAACGGGACCGGCAAGACCACCACGGTGGCGAAGATCGCCGGGTATCTCCGGGACCAGCACCTCGGCGTCGTGATCGCGGCCGGCGACACGTTCCGCGCGGGCGCCATCGAGCAGCTCCTCGTCCACGGCGAGCGGCTCGGGATCCGCGTCGTCCGTCAGCAGGAGGGGAGCGACCCCGCGGCCGTGGCGTTCGACGCCGTCGAGCACGCCCGGGCCAAGTCCGTCGATGTGGTCCTCGTCGATACCGCCGGCCGCCAGCACACGAACGAGAACCTGATCGAGGAGGCGAAGAAGATCCGCCGGGTCGTCAGCCCGGACCTCACCCTGTTCGTCGGCGACGCGCTCTCGGGCAACGATGTCCCGGAGCAGGCGCGCGAGTTCCAGGCCGCGATCGGCGTCGACGGCCTCGTGGTCACCAAGCTCGACGCCGACGCGAAGGGCGGGTCGGCGCTCTCGGCGACGTTCGTCACGAAGCGGCCCATCGTGTTCGTCGGGGTGGGCCAGGGGTACGCGGACCTGCGGCCGTTCGACCCCGAATGGATGGTCCGCCGGCTCTTCGCCGAGGAGGACGCCGCCGCGTGACCCCCACCCTCGAGCTCGTCCTGGTCCGGCCTAAGGAGGACGGCAACGTGGGGGCCGTCGCCCGCGTGGCCCGGAACTTCGGCGTCGACGGGATCGTCCTGGTCGCTCCTCGGGCCGCGCTGGGACCCGAGGCCCGCCGCCGGTCGATGATGGGGCTCGATCTCCTCGAGCACGCCCGGGTCGTCCCGACGTTCGAGGCGGCGGTCGCCGGGGCCGACCTGGTCGTCGGCTCGACGGACACGTCGACGGGCCGCTCGAACGCGTACCTGCGCCGGTCGGTGAGCCCCGAGCGGCTCGGGGAGATGCTCCGGCCCCTCGAAGGTACCGTCGCGATCGTGCTGGGGCCCGAGGACAACGGGCTCGGGCGCGACGAGCTCCGCCGATGCGATCTCCTCGTCCACGTGCCGGCCCGGCGGGAGGCGCCCACGCTCAACCTCTCCCATGCGGCGGCGCTGATCCTCTATGGGATCCTCCGCGGGCGCGCGCCCGGCGATCCCGCGAGCACGCCGGCGCCGGAGTCGGTCCCGCTGAACGGCCGCGAGAAAGAGCTCCTGCTCACTCGGATCGCCGATGTGGCGGAGCGGACCGGCTACCCCGCCCACAAACGGCAGGGGCTCGTCCTCCTCGTCCGCCGGCTCCTCGGCCGGGCCACCCCCTCCGAGGCGGAGCTCCGGATGCTGCTCGGGTTCATGCGCGGGATCGCCCGCCGCGAACGGAGGGCCCATGGCTGAGGTAGGCGACTGGTTGCGCGGCCGCGGGATCGGTCGGGAGCGGCTCGTCGGCCACATCGCCGACTTCTTGACCGCCACCGGCTACACCATCGAGCGGGCCGAGACGGGCGAGCCGGCGGAGAGCCGCGTCGTCGCGCAGCTGACCCGGATGAACCCGTCGGTGCCCCCCGGGGCCCACTCGCTCGCGTTCCGGATCTACCCGACGGCCGGGGGCGCCGCGATCACGTGGCTCGAGCCGACGTCGGTGCCTGACGGGGAATGGAGCCGGATGGACCGGTTCGAACGGGAGTTCAGCCAGCACCTCGAGCGGGTGGTCCTCACCGCGAGCCATGCGAGCGCCCGATTGGTCCGGCCGCCCACGTCGCGACTGCCGTGGCGCCCTCCGCCGGCCGCCACCGCCGTCTGAGACGGCGCGCCGGCGGTCACGCTTATAATGGGAACCGAGGTCCCCCGCGCGCCCCCGCCGATGACGAAGTCACTCTACCGCTACATGGCGTCGTCGTTCCGGCAGACCCTCGGCCCCGAGGGCGATGCGCTGCGGCACGAGCGGCTCCTGCAATGGCGCCGGGACACCACGGTGACCCGGCTCGAACGGCCCACGCGGCTCGATCGCGCCCGCGCCATCGGCTGGCGGGCGAAGGGCGGCTACGTCATGGTCCGCGTCCGGGTCCGCCGCGGTGGCCAGCGCCACCGGGCGATCATCGCCGGGCGCCGGCCGAAGCGCAAGGGTATCCTCCGGATGACCCTTGCGAAGAGCCTCCAGCGGATCGCGGAAGAGCGGGCCCAGAAGCACTACCCGAACCTCGAGGTCCTGAACTCGTACTGGGTCGGGGAGGACGGGAAGCAGAAGTTCTACGAGGTCATCCTCGTCGATCCGGTCCATCCGGAGATCGTCGCCGACCCGCGTATCGCCTGGATCGCCGCCCCGTCGCAGAAGGGCCGGGTCTATCGCGGGCTCACGAAGGCCGGCCGCGAGGGCCGCGGGCTCCGGTGGAAGGGGAAGGGGACCGAGCGGATGCGGCCGTCGCGCGCCCGGAACCGCCGGGATGCTCGCCGCACCCAGGCGAAGGTCATCCCGTAGTCCCGACCGGACCCATCAGACCCGGGCGGGTCGCAGGAAGTGGTCGAGGGGCGCTCCATGCGCCTCCGCCGATCGGCGTGCCCACCCGTGGAGCCCCTCGACGTGGACGAGCTCGCCCCGGAGCACCCGGGCGAGCCGACGGCGGAACTCGAGGTCCACCTTCACCGGCCCCGCCTCGAGGAGTTCGGCGAGCCGCTGCGCGAAGTGGCCGCCCTCCGTGTCCCAATCGGTGAGGACGATCAAGTGCCGGGCGGTCCGTCCGAGCTCCTCGGCCACCCCCGCGAGCGGCAGTCCCCGGTGGACGAGGGCGATCGGTCCGGGTAGTCCGAGCGACCGCAGCGACGCGCGGTCGCGCTCGCCCTCCACGACCACGGTCGTCCGGGGCTGCGCGCTCGCGAGACACAGGTCCTCCCACAGTCGGAGGAACTCGTCGAACGGCTCCCGGTCGCGCGATCCAGGGGCCATTCCGGTCGGCCCCGCGAGGCCCTCCCTCGGGGCCGGGGACCGGCGGCGACCTATAGCGGCTCCTCGACCGTCGCACGACGGCCGGGTTTGACCCAGCGCTGTCGTGCGGCCCGCGAGCGCTCAGGCCGCGCAACCCTGGGCGGTGTAGTCGTCCCCGTTGAACTCGGCGAACCCGTAGTCCTCGTAGAGATCGGTCTCGGTGACGGTGACCTGGTTCACCGGGTCGTAGAACACGATCACCCCGGTGTTCCGGTCGTACGAGAGGACCACCGAGGGCCCGAGGGTCTGGTGGAGCGAATCGAGGGTCGACGACGGGATCGAGGCGTTGTCGACGCGGCAGCCGGCCAGCGACGCGCCCGAGCCCGTCGACGGCGGAACGCCCAGGAGGAGGTGCGAGTTCGAGCCTCCCCCTTGCACGGCGGCGATCGATCCCACCAGCATCAGCACCAGGATCCCCGCGCCGATGCGATGCGGGATCGTCCAGCGGGCCGCGACGCGGGAGGCGCGCGGTGTCGCGCGGGCCGCCCGGTCGGTCCGCCGATGGTCGTCGGGGGCGGGGGCATCGGCGAGCGCCCGCCGGGTCGCCAGGGTGAACACGTTCCCGGCGAGCAGCGCGAGGAGCGTGGCCAGCGACGGGACGGCGAGGGGCAAGAGGGCGCTCCCCCCGGCCACGACGAGCGCGTAGATGGGCTGCAGGACCGGCTGCGTGGGGGCGGTCCGCGGCTCAGGCACGAGGAAGAGGCCGAAGAAGAGGACCGACGGATCGAGGGCGGCGAGGAGCGACACTGACGGGCTCAGCGCCTGGCCCATCGATTGGGCGACGATGGCCCGTTCCATGATCGCGAGTCCGGCGTACGCGACGACGAACACCGGTCCGAGCCGCCAGGCTCGGCGGTCCCAGGCCAGGATCGTGAGACCGAACGCGATGACCAGGACCTCGCTGATCGCCCCCCACCAGGCCGGCAGGAGCCCGAAGAGGACCGTCCCGAGCAGCACGCCGGCGGCCGCCGGGTTGAACCACGGACGTCCCCGGTACCGGAGCACGTGGCGGAGGGCTATCGCCAGGATCGTGACGGCGCCGCCCGCGACGAGCGGAACCGCGGGCGGGAGAAGGAGCGCGAGGAAGAGCCCCGTCACGAGCGCCGCGTCCGGGAACCGGAACTCCGGGAATCGGATGCGAACAAAGACGAACTCCGTCGCGACGGCCACGGCGGGCAGGACGACGAGCGATGCCACGCCGAGCCCGCTCCCGAGGAACGCGACGCCGTACGCGCCGAGCGCGATCAGGAGGATCCAGACGAGACGGACCCGGGGAACGATCCGGCGGATCCTCGCCCACTCCTGGGCGAGCCTCGCGCCGATCGTCATCGCAAGACTAGGGAACCCGCAGCAGATAACCCTGCAACGGAGGATCGCCCGGCTCCGGACCGATCACGGGACGGACGAAGCGACCGCCCGGTCCGGCCCCGGCGGCGCACCCACCTCGGCGAAGCGCCGCCACCCCGGCCACCGCCGTTCGATGGCCGCGTCGAGGCTCCACCGGCTCGGCCCGAACGTCGCGTTCACGAGCAGGAGGAAGAGGAAGACCATCGCATACACGATGCCCGTGCCGATGTCCGTGGAGCTCGGGCCGTACGGCCCCCCGAACCCTTCGGGCACCGCCCAGATGAAGAGGCTCAGCACGATCCCGCCCACGTACGCGATCTTGCGCAGAAGTCCCAAGACGAGGGCGATCCCGACCGCGAGCTCGAGCACGCCGGTGAGGTCGACCCACAGGGCCGGGTTCGCGGCCGCTTGGGTCGACCAGAACGAGAACCACCCTGCGAGCCACGACGGCTGCCCGTCACCGGCCGAGCTCACCAGATCGGGGAACGAGTCGACGACCCCGCTCGAGAACTTGAACGCCCCATCGATGAGCCAGATCATCCCGAAGACGACCCGGAAGAGGGTCTTCAACGACTGCACGTGACGGCCCCACCACGATCCCGTGTCCGCTGGCATTCGATTCGATCCCTCGTCCAGGACTCGGGGAGCCGCCGGCTCGGATAACGGCGGGGGACGTGCGGCCCGCGGGGCCCCGCTGGTCCCTCGTTCGGCGGACGGAACTGGGCAGAGGAACTGCGATCGGAGCGCCGCCCCAGGCCCGCCCGCCACCAAAGTTCCGCGGAAGCTGACGGGCCCGGGGGCAACCCCTATAGTACCCGCGCCCCCTCCACGGCCCTCCGATGCCCGACCACTACTCGCTGCTCCTCGAATGGCGCCGCGTGGAAGGTTCGAGCCGGGGTCTGGGTAAGCTCCCCCACGACTTCGTCGCGGCGACGCAAGCGTACCTCGCGGACACGCGCCGCGTGTACGAAGGGGAGCTCCGCCAGAACCCGTCGGGACGGAAGGGCGAGGTCGCCCGACAGACGTTCCACCGGGCGTCCCAGATCGCGCGCGACCTCATCGATGCCCGGATCACCAAGATCTCGACCCAGGCGTTCCAGGCGGCCGTCGGCGGCAATCGGGACCTCACGAACGCGCTCCCGGAGGAGCGCTCGCTCTTCGAGCAGCTGCTCGGAGCGATGAAGGGCCATCGCAGCGCCGTAGCACCGTACCTTGACGTCACCCCGCCGACGGAGGCCGCCGCCCCGCCGGCGGTGACCCCGCCTGTCGCGCCCTCGGCCAGCGGCGCGCCGAGCCGCCCGGCCCGTCCCGTCGGAGCCGGCGTCGTCCTCGTGCGGGTCCTCAAGGACGGTCGTCCCGTCGAGATCGCGGGGGAGACGATCGAGCTCCGCAAGGAGGACGTCCTCTCGGTCCCGCCGGAGACGGCCCGGATCCTCGTCGAAGGCAAGGTCGCCGAACGGATCGAGCGGTCGGCGCCGCCGGTCACGACCTAGGCCGGCGGCGCGAGCTCGAGCACCCGGAACGTCTCGAAACCGAACGCGAGGCTCTTCGCCTCGAGCCGGAGTCGGACCTCGCCCTCGGCGTCCTTCGCGCGCCGGACCGCCCGGGCCAGGACCTCGGGGAGCCCCCAGCGCCCCAGCGCTTGGGCCATCGGCTCGTACGCGCTCTCGCGGAAACCGGCGCGCGCGGCGGCCCCCCGCACCCGGCTGAAGTTCACGAACGTGGAGAGATCGGCCGACCCGGGCGCGTCCAGCGGATCGGGGAGCGAGGTGTGGTTCCGGGCCGCCGTGAGCGTGCCGCCCGATCGGGCGCCCACCAAGTTGGCTTCGTCGTCGCCGTAGTCGACGATCACGACCGCGCCCGCCGTGAGGTGATCGCCTATTTCCCGGACGAGCGCCTCGGCGTGGATGGGCATCTCGAGGACCGTCCCCTCCGGTACGTCGGAGGGGAGCGCCGGCCCCGGCATTCGCTCGACGGGGCCCATCGGGGCGAACCGCGGTCGATCCGTCGTGACCTCGACCCCCATCTCGAGCCAGCGCCCGTCCTCCCAACGCACCGCCCGGACGGGTAGGGCATCGAGGAGCTCGTTGGCGATGACCGTCCCCGTGAACGGACCGAGTTCGGCGACGGAACCGGCCGCGCGCACGGTGATCGGCGACCCGTCGGCCGCCGTGCGGGCGCGACGGAGGGCGGCGTCCCGGAGCGGACCCGGCCGGTCGACAACGACGTACCGACCCGGCAAGGCAGCGCCGTCCGGGTACTCCCGGAGCGCCGCCACCAGGTCCGCTGCGAGCGCGCCATCGCCGGACCCGAGGTCGACGACGAGGGTATCGTCCGGTGAGCCGAGCCGCTCGACCTCGATCTGCACCCGGCGCGCGAGGGTCCGACCGAACAGGCCCCCCAGGTGGGGCGCGGTGTAGAAGTCGCCCTGGCGTCCGAGCCGGGCGCGGGGCTGCGTATAGTACCCGTCATCAGGGGTGTAGAGGGCGATCTCGAGGAAGCGGTCGAGCCGGACCAGCCCCCGCGGATCGGCGGCGGACCGGAGTCGAGCTGCGAGCCGGGCGATGCGGGCGGCGTCGGGCGGAGCGGCCGGGAGCGGGTCGGCCATGGGGCCGCCGGCGCCTACCCGATGTAGCCCAGGTCTTCGCGCGCCGTCGGCGTCGGCGACTCCGGGCTCTTCTGCTCGGCGTCGTGGATCTTCTGGGCGATCCGGTCGATTTCCCGGGCCTTCGACTCGAGGTCGGTGAAATCGAGCTGCACGCCGAGGACCTTCGTGAGCACCTTGAGGACCGCTTCCGCGCTCCGGGGGTCGACGAAGTACCCGCTCGTCTCGCCCATCAGGCAGACGCCGTGCATGTCGAACGTCCGGCCGAGGCCCAGGAAGAGACCGCTCGCGCCGATGAGGCCGCCACCCGGGTCGTTGCGGGAGAAGACGACCCCGTGGGCCTTCATCGCCTCGACGCGCTCGAGGCTCGTCGCGGCGCCGAGGACGCGAGGCGTCTCCACGACGTGGCCCTGGGCGAACCCGGCGAGGGTGTACATCTCCCGGACCCCGAGCGTCTGGCAGAAGGTGAGGACCCGGTGGGTGAGCTCGTACTGGCCCTCGGGGGAGATCCCCTGATAGTCGCCGCCGAGGATGAGGAGGTCGCGCTGGCCGGCGCCGCGACCCTTCACGTACGAGAGATCGTTCGAGACGAGCCGGATGAGCCCCTCCTCGCTCACGTAGACCTGGGGCGGGAAGAACTTCGAGTAGATCGTGGCGAGCGGCTTCGCCTCGAGCTGGTCCCGGAGGTAGTCGGCGGCGAGCTTCCCCACGTTGCCGACGCCCGGGAGCCCCTCGACGAGGACCGGGTCCTTGAGCTCGACCTTGTCGACGATCCGCAAGAGGACGTCGTCCATCGGAGAACCGGGATTACGACCGGGGGCCGGTAGATAACCTAGCGCTCGCGTTCGGGTTCTCTGGTGGGGGCCGGGGGCAGTTCGACCCTCGGCGGCACCACGAGCCCGTGGGCGCTCATCCGCGCGACGCGGATGCTGGTGCGCTCCGGGTGATTGCGGACCTTCTTCACCGCGAGCAGGTGGGCGAACGAGTCGACGCGCGCCTCGGCCCGGAGCTCGACGACGAGATCGGCCAGGTCCTCGAGGAGCCCGATCGTGCGCCGGGCGTGGGACTCGGCCTGGACGAGGAGGAGGACCTCGCCGCCCAGCGCCTGGACCCGGTGCCGGATCTGACGGACCATCGTCATCGCCTCGCCGGGCTCGACGATCTCGAGGAAGAAGTCGAGCGAGTCGATCACCATCCGGAACGGCTGCTCGAGCGCCGCGAGGTCGGAGAGGACGCGCCCGGTGATGTTGTACGACCGGCGCGGGGCCGTCGGCGGCTCGGCCTGGAGGTCCTTCAGCGTGAGGCCCCGGTCCCGGTTCCGCGAGACCTCGAGGTCGCGTCGCAGGACCCGCTCGTAGTACTCTTCGGCGAGGTTCACGATCTGGACGTGGCCCGCGTCCCAGCCGAAATCGTCGAACGCCTTCTGGACGTCGGCGGTCCGCTCGTACGTGGTGTAGTAGAGGACCGGGGACCGCTCGCGCGCCGCCTGGGCGTACTGTTTGGCGAGGAGCGGCAGCCCCGACCCGCTCCCCCCTTCGAGGAGGCCGACCCATCCCGGCGGGAGCCAGGCGGCGAGCTCGGCGTCGACGTCGGGGATGCCCAGGATCGCCGTGGGCGGCACCGCTAGCTCGAACCCCGCGGCGCCTCGATCGATTCGTCGACGACGAGGGAGAGCATCTGATCGAGGGCCGAGTTGCCGTCCTCGCTGACCGCGAGCACCACGGCGAGGACCTGGCGGCTCTTGAGGTTCGTGAGGAGGATGTGGAAGAACTCCGAGAGGAGGTCCGGCGGGTTATGGATGGCGAGCGAGTTCACCGAGTCCAGGATCACGATCGACCGGGAACTCGGCCGGCGCAGGAGGAGGTACTCGACCCGGAGCATGATGTCCTCGAGCATCCGGGGACTCTCGATGTACGAGGCGTTGGGGAGCGGATCCCGGTAGTTCATCATGATGTGCGAGATCGCGTCGACGAACGAGAGCCGCTCCGCGGGCACGTCGAGCGCCTGGGCGACCGACCAGACGAGCGACGCCGGGTTCGTGACCGACACGTAGATCGTGTGGGCCCCGGGCTCGCTCCCGAGGTCCCGCAGCGCCGCGCTCATGACCGCGAAATACTGGTCGGCGTACTCCCGCGGATCGAGCCGGATCGCGACGGCGGCGCCGCCCTGCAGGGTGCGGAGCTTCTCCGCGAGATCGAAGCCGGCCACTTACCGCTCCTCGGGGCGGCTGCCCTTGAGGTGCGGCGCCATGAGGAGCCCGATCGGGGTGAGTTCGATCACGTACTGGGCGCGGGAGTGGGACGTGCCCCGCATCTTCACGACCTGGAGGACCCGGATGATGTCGCCCTGACGCCGAGTGTTGCCGAGGAGCAGGACGCCGTCGACGATAGCCTCCTCCACGCCGTGGAGCGAGAGCATCCCCCCGGTCTGGCCGACCTCGCTCACGAGGAGGGTGGTGCAGCCGAGGCCGAAGAGCGACTGGCCCAGCTTGAGCATGAAGTCGCGGATCCGCTCTTCCTGCCGGATCCGGTACGTCACCGACGTGAGCGAGTCGAGGACGAGCCGCTTTACCTCGAGCTCCCGGGCGAGATCGACGATCGTGCGGATGAGCAGGTCGACCTCCTCCGAGGTCATCTCCTCGTGGTCGAGGCCGAGCTTCTCGTAGATCACCGGCACGTCGACGAACGTGAGCCGGCCGTCCGCGACGAGCTCGGGTCGATAGAACTCGAAGGTGGCGAGGTTCTGCCGGAGCTTCTCCGACGCTTCCGTGACCGAGAGGTAGAGCGACCGCTCGCCCTGCTCGGCGCCCCGGACCAGGAACTCGAGGGTGAGCGTGGTCTTCCCGGTGCCCACGCTTCCCGCGATGAGGACGGTGTTCCCCCGGGGGATACCGCCCCCCAAGATGTCGTCGAGCCCGTGGATCCCTGTGATGCACCGGTCCCGCGCCCCGGATGTCATCGGGGGGACGACGGTCGACGCCATCGTCGTACCGAGGTGGGTCGGCCCTTTATGTATTGTCCGCCGGGCCGGCGGCGGTACCGCCGGACGGGGGTTCCGGGGCGGCCGGGCCGGGTCGCGTGGCCGGCGGGCCGTCGGCCCGTCGCGCGAGGGCGGCCCGGTCAATCACCCAGCCGGGGCCGTCGGCGGTGGCGATCCGTTCGACGAGGACTCCCGCCGATTTCAGCGTCCGACCCAGCTCCCGCAGCGGTCGGGGGTCCGAACCGAGCGCCCGGCGGAGCGCGCTCAACGGCACCGTGCCCTGCGCGGCCGAGTCCGACGGGCCCAACAGGCGGCGCAGTGCGTCGAGCGGATCGACAGGACGCGGCGAGGGTTCGAGTGGCGTCGGCGGTCGGAGCTCGGCGTCGAGCGGGACGGTACCTCGCGTCGGTCGCGCGGGCGGAGGTGCGGTACGGATGCGCCGGAGCTCGCGTCCTTTGCCGATCAACACGTGCGCTTCGCCCCGTCCGAGGCTGATCTGATCAGCGATCCCGAGGTCCGGTCGCCACCGCGCGAACTCCCGGGCATCGACCGGGGATCCGCGGAACAGGACCCAGTCGGCGACGTTCGTGAGCGCCGCATCGGCCACCGCCTTCGGCAGCGCGCCCATCGACTGCGTCGAGAGCCAGACGTGGACGTTCGACCGGCGTCCGAGTCGGAGCATCTCGGCGATCCCCTCATGCGCATACCACTGCGCCTCATCGAGCACGACGACGGTCTTCGTTCGTTCCCGCCGACCGACCAGGGTCGACCAGAGGAGCGCAAGTTGCACCGCGAGGAGGATCCGGGCGGGTTCTTCCCCCACCGTCTCGGCGTCCCCGGTGAGGACGGCGATCGTCCGTGGACGAACGAGCGCGTCGAACGAGCAGGTCGACGCGCGATCGCAGAGCAGCGCACGGAGCAGGCTCGAACGGGTGATCTCCCCGAGCAGCCGTCGCGCTCCCTCCACCTCCTCGGGCCGTTCCCGGACCAGATCGGCGATGCGGGCCCCTTCCGGGTCCCCCGGGTCGATGGCACCCACCGGGCGACGATTCGATCCGGCCAGGAGCCCCTCGGCCTCCACGAGCGTACCATCGGGCCATCGGGCGGCGGCGGCGAGCGCCCGACCAAGGACGTCTTCGATCCTCGGTCCCCAGTACAGCGTCTCCGGGTAGCGGAAGGCGCGCACTCGGCGGAGCGCTGCGAGGAGATCGTACCGCCGGCGCTCCGCGTCCTCGGGCGTTGCGCCGGGCCGCGGCGCGAGGGCGTTCACCGGGAACGATCGCTCCGCCGCCGAGCAGCGGACGAGCCGGCCCCGCCATGCCCGCGGCAGCCGCTCAACGAACTCCTCCCCGACGTCTCCGATGGGATCGAACAGGACGACGCCGGATCGGCGGGCCGCTTCGAGCGCGGCCGTCACCGTCGCCGAGCTCTTGCCCATCCCGGTCTCTCCGAGGACAGCGAGGTGCCGGCCCTCGTCGACCGGCCAGGGCAGCCAGCACGGGTGCCCTTCGACGTCGGTCCCGAAGCGGAGGTGGGGGATCGTCCCTCGCGTCGCGTCCGCCCCCCACGACCGGTCCCACGGCTCGGGGAAGAGGGCGGCGACGGCCTCGTCGGTCGCCGGGAAGGTGCGGAGCGCACCAACGAGCCACGATCGACGGGCTCGCCAGCGCAATCCCCGGCATGTGGCGCTCCGGACGCGGCGGTCGATGAGGGCGCCGACGCCGGCCCCTCGGAGATCCGACGAAGGTCCCGCACCCCAGATCTCGACGGCGATCCGCCAGCACGATCGACGCCGCTCGAGCTCGAGCTGGTCGCGAGCCTCCCGCTCGGAACGGGTGAGCGGGGCGAGCCGCAACATCGCGGGGACCGCCCGATCTTCGACCGGCGGGGCCGCGGGGGCCGAGATGCCCGGCGCATCGGCGGGCACTAGCGTCCACGCGAGGCGCACCGGGCGGGACAACCATCGGAACGCGGTGCCCATGCCGCCGGTCCACGGTCGATCAATAGTTTCCGGCAACGGAGGCAGTCCGCCGACCCCGCGGAGGGCGCCCGTGGTCGTCGGCCGGGTCGGGTCGGGATCCGGTGCGCGGCTACCGTCCCAGGTCCCGGCGGGGTAGGCGCCGCGGAGCACGGTCTCGAGGGCGATCGAGCGATCGGGGTCCGCGCTCACGACGGTGACGTGCGGCGCCGGACCTCCGTTCCACCAGATCCGGAACGGCGTGCCCGCCGCGCACAGACGGGCGATGGCGCTCCGCAGATCGACGCGGAAGGCGCGCACCGCCTCGTCGGTGCGCGGAGCGAACGAGGGCCGGAACCGGACCGCCGGTCGCCCGTCCCTCGCCGTGGCGGATCGCGGGATCACGCGGGTCGATCCGCCCCGGACGGTGGCCGCAGGACCGGGCGGTGGACGGTGAACGATGACCACGAGCGGTCCGGCAGGGCTCAAGTAGCGTCGCCCTTCCCCGGACCGGACGGGCCCCTCGATGTCGTCGCTCGAGGAGCAGATCACCGAGGTCGAGGATGAGATCCGGAACACCCAGTACAACAAGGCGACGCAGCACCACATCGGGCGGCTGCGCGCGAAGCTCGCGTTCCTCCGTCTCGAACGGGAGAAGCGCGCCGCGTCGAAGGGCGGCGGCGTCGGGTACTCGGTCCGCAAGTCGGGTCACGCCACGGTAGGTCTCGTGGGCTTTCCCTCGGTGGGGAAGTCGACGCTGCTCACGCGTCTCACCGGAGCGTCCAGCGCGGCCGCGGCGTACGACTTCACGACGCTCACGATCATCCCGGGGATGCTCCGGTTCGGCGGGGCGTCGATCCAGGTCCTCGACATGCCCGGGCTCGTCCCCGGAGCCGCCAAGGGGCGTGGCCGGGGCCGGGAGGTCCTCTCCGTCGTGCGGTCGACGGACCTCATCCTCTTCCTCATCGATCCCGAGCACACCGACTTCCGCGCGCTCGTCAACGAGCTCGAGGGCGCCGGCGTGCGGGTGAACGGCCGGCCCCCCCGGATCGTGCTCACCCGGGGCGACCGCGGTGGGCTCACCGTCTCGAGCACCGTCCGCCTCACCCACCTCGGAGGGGGCCTCGCGCTCGGGATCGCCCGGGAGTTCGGCATCCACAATGGTTCGCTCGTCTTCCGGGAGGACGCGACGGCCGACCAGTTGATCGATCTGCTCGCGGGCAACCGGGTCTACATCCGGGCGATCCTTGCGATCAACAAGGCCGAGCTCCTCGGCCGGGCCGAGCGCGCCGAGCTCACCGAACGGATGAAACCGTTCGTGGTCCACTTCGTCTCGGCGAAGACCGGCGAGGGGACCGCCGAGCTCGTCCGCGCGATGGGCGAGTCGCTCGCGTTCATCCGGATCTACATGAAGCCGCCCGGCCGGGAGCCGGATCGGAAGGAGCCGGTCATCCTCCGGCGCGGCGACCGGGTCGACGAGCTCCTGCACCGGCTCCCCTCGGATCTTGCGAACGCGTTCCGCGCCGCGATGATCTGGGGTCCAAGCGCCCGGTTCCCGGGCCAGACCGTCGGCCGGGATCACTCGCTCGCCGATGAGGACGTCGTCACGGTCCTCGTCCAGCGGGGGGCCCGTCCGGGGGCCGACCACTAGCGCGTGGCTCGACGAACCAGCGCCGCGTCGCGCGGACCCCGAGGAGATAGTGGCCCCGGTGGAACGGCTCGAGGCCGACGGGGGGCTCGACCTCGCCCACCTCGCCGAGGGCCGCCTCGGCCACCGTGAGGTGGCCCCGGGCGGTCCGGTCCCGCCCCATGCTCGCCGTCTTGAGGGCGAGGAGCGCCGACCCCGAGGTGCGGAGGTACGCGCGGCCGTTCTCGATGGCGATGGCGACCTGGTCCGGTTGGGAGAGGTCGGCGTAGAGCCCCTGGACGGGCGGTACGAACCCCCCGTACGTCCGGGGCGCGGAGGCGTCGGCGAGGAGCGGCACCAGGTTCGGGAACCGGTCGGCCGTCGCGAGCAGCCGGGCGAACGAGCGGACGCTCTTCTCGACGGCGAAGACCGCGCCGGTGGGCCCCACCAGGTCGGCGACGTGACCGGCCGTTGTCCCCGCCGCCGCCCCGAGGTAGAGCCACCGGTCCCCCGGCTGCGGGAGCGGGTCGGCGAACCCCTTCACGATCGCGGCCGCGAGCTTGCTCCGCGTCGGCTCCCACCGCCGGAAGGCGCGTCCGCCCCGGTAGACCAGGGTCTCGCCGGGCGCCCCCGGCGGGTCGGCGACCGCCTCGGTGAAGAAGCTCCGTCGGCCGTCCTCGGTCCGGCTGATCAGACGGGGATGTACAATGGCGGCGCCGGCCTCTCGGGGCCGCATCAGCGCCTCGCGAGCTCGGCGAACCGTCGGTCACGTCGGGCGACGAGGAGCCCCGCGATGCTCCCGCCGGTGATCGCGTCGGCGCGTGACGCGATCGCCGCGAGGGCGGCGAGGCTCCGGGCGAACGCGGCCCACCGGTCCGGCGGGAGCTCGTTGAGCCGGGTCGCGCGCACGATGAGGCCGTACCGCGGCCCACGGACCGGCGAGGGCCGGCGACGTGCGCCGAGGAGCTGGATCCGGGAGCCCGACATGCGCGCCAACGCCCGGAGCCCGCCGGCCTCGGCGACGAGGCGCGCGGCGGTGATCGGCCCGACGAGGGCGGCGAGGTTCGGGGCGACCGCCCGGGCCGCCGCCTCGAGCTCGCCCCGGAGCAGGTCGAGGTGGTGCTCGTGGGCGGTGCGCAGCGAACGGGCCGAGGCGAGGTAGCGGTCCGTCGGCCCGCTGCCCCCGGCGGTGAGCTCGTCGGTCGCGGAGCGGTCGCGTCCCAACGCCCGCTCGACGCGCGCCTCCTCCCGGGCGAGGGTGATGACGACCTCGCCGGGGTCGGCGAGGGCGCGACGGAGCGCCCTCTGACCGAACGCGAGGCCGATGGCCCGGAGCTCCCCGACGTCGGCGGCCGGTGCACGCTCCCGGGCCCAGCGCCACTCGGGAAGCGCGACGGGCGCGACCGTTCGCCCGGCGGCGGAGAGCCCCCGGGCGACGGCCGGATCATCGGCGCTCACCGCACCGGCCGGGAGCTTCGCCCGAACGCCGCTCGGCAGTTCCGCGCGATCCGGCTCGGCGAGCCAGGCAGCGACCTCTGCCGCGTCGGGTGCGAGGGGGCCGAGCTCGACGGGCGCTCCCCGGCCCTCCACGGCGTAGAGCCGCCGGCCCGAGCGGACGATCGCCGCCGGCGGCACCGGTCAGTACTCGGCGAGCGACTTCTGGAACCGGCGGCGCTCGGCCGGCACGTCGACGGGGTAGCGGCCGGTGATGCAGCCGAGGCAGAGGTTGCCTTCGGCGAGCTGGATCGACTCGACGAGCCCCGGGATGCTGAGGTAGTGGACGCTGTCGGCGCCGATGATCTTCGCGATCTCCTCCGGGGTCCGACCGGCCGCGACGAGCTCCTTGCGTTCCTTCATGTCGATGCCGAAGTAGCACGGCGCGGCGATCGGTGGGCAGCCGATCCGCACATCGATCCGCGTCGCGCCCGCGTTCCGGACCATCTGGACGATCTCGCGGAGCGTCGTGCCCCGGACGATGGAGTCGTCGAGGAGGACGATCCGCCGGCCTTGCAGGATCCCGGGGACCGGGTGGAGCTTGATGTGGACCTCTTCTTCGCGCCGCTTCTGGTCCGGAAGGATGAATGTCCGCTCGACGAACCGGTTCTTGATGAGCCCCTCGGCGTACGGGATGCCGCTCACCTCGGAGAACCCGAGCGCCTGCGGCCGGGACGAGTCCGGGACCGGGATCACGAGGTCGGATTCGACGGGGCTCTCCCGGGCGAGCCGTTGCCCGATCCGGTGGCGGACCTCGTAGATCGAGCGGCCTTCCATCACCGAGTCGGGTCGGGAGAAGTACACGTACTCGAACATGCAGTGGGCGCGCTCGCCGGAACCGGCGATGCGGGAGCTCTTCACCTGCCCCTTCGCGTCGATGACGACGACCTCGCCGGGCAGGAGGTCGCGGACGAGCCGCCCGCCCATGAGCTCGATCGCGACCGACTCGCTCGCGACGGCGTGGCCGCCGTCGAGGGTGCCGAGGACGAGGGGCCGGATCCCGAGCGGGTCGCGGAACGCGACGAGCCGGTTGCCGACGACCATCACGACGGCGTAGCCGCCGATGAGCTCCTGGCAGGCGCGCCGGATCGCCGTCTCGAGGTCCCGGGTCCGGGCGAACTCGACGGCGATCATCTGGGCCATCGTCTCCGAGTCGGCGCTTCCCAGGAACTCGACGCCCTGGGCCTGGAGCCGGTGCCGGACCCGTTCGAAGTTCACGATTTCGCCGTTGTGGGCGAGCGCCGCGTCGTCGTCGCGGAGCTTCACCACGATGGGCTGGGCGTTCTCGAGGTCGGACCGCCCCGTCGTCGCGTAGCGGACGTGGCCGATTCCGATGGAGCCCCGGAGCGACTCCAAGAGCTCCCGGGAGAAGATCTCGTGGACGAGCCCCATCCCTTTGCGGATGTGGAGGACGCCGTGGGACGTCGTCGCGATGCCGGACGACTCCTGGCCCCGGTGCTGGAGCGCCCGGAGCCCCCGGTAGAGCGTAGGAGCAGCGCCCTTGCCGGGCAGCGAGACCCCCACGACGCCACAGAATTCGCGAGCGGGCATCCGAGGAGAGGGCGGGGAGCGGCCGCCCTCGCCGACGCACCCGGTCGCGCTTCTTAAGGCCGGTGGGCCGCGGGCCCTCGCGCTAGCCGAAGAGCGCCGAAAGTCCCTCGGCCGCCTCTTCCTCGGAGACGCCCTTCTCTTCCTTCTTCTCTTCGTCCTTCTTGTCGGCCTTCTTCTCGGCGGCCGCGGGCGCGGCGGCGGGCGCCGCGAACGTCTCGGCCTTCGCGAGGACTTCCGTCAAGTTCACGCCGTCGAGGGAGGCGAGGAGCGCCTTCACCCGAGCCGCGTCGGGGGCGACCCCGGCGGCGGTCAGGACCTGCGAGAGCCCCTTCTCATCGATCGGCTTTCCGGCGGCATTGAGCAACAGCGCTCCGTAGACGTACTCCATCTTCGTTCTCCTTGTTGGTGCTTCGGGCGGACCGTGATCGCGCGCTCGCTACGACGCCCCTCCGAGGGCGGCGACGGCCTTCGCCTCGCGGAGCGCGCGCGCGAGGATCGGGGTGATCGTGGCCGGCGTGGGATAGCCCGCCGCCACGGCGACGAGGAGCGCCCGGCGGTGGGCGCGTTGGAGCAGGAGGGGCGTCGTGGCCGACGACGCGTACGCGATCTCGAGGGCGAGCCCCAGGGCGCGGCGGTGGGCCGCCGCGAAGTCGGCCCGCCGGGCATCGAGGTCGACGGCGAGGACCGACGGCGGGTAGAACGTGTCGCCGTCGACGACGGCGCGTAGCTCGAGGCCGACCTGGAGCGGGAAGATGTCGAGCCGGGTGAGCATCCCGGCGACCTCCCGGGAAATGACGCCGCCGGCCTTCACGATCGTCGTGTCCTTCTTGAGGACGACCTTCCCCTTCTCGATGGCCGCGGGAAAGCCGGCGTGCTGGAGCTCGCCGACGATGGGTCCGGGCTTGAACGAGGTCGTGGTGGCGGCCACGACGATATCGGCGGGCGCGATCTCGCCCCCCCGGGCCGGGGTGGGCGATCGCGTCGCCCGTAGCTCCATCGAGAGCGAGAACGGGTTCCCCTCGGCGGTGAGGATCGCCGTCTGATCGTGCAACTCATCGAGGAGCGGCCGGAGCGACGGCCGTTCCTCGGCGGCGGCGAGGAGCGCGTGGCGGAGCGCGGTGTTGGGCGCCACGAGGATCGGATGGCCCCGGTCGCGGAGCTTGCGCCGCATCGACTGGAGCGCGTTCGCCGGCACCCCCCGGAGCCCGACGAGGGCCGCCATGGGGTGGGCGAGGAGCTGGCGCTTCAGCGTGTCGACCCGCTCGAGCTTCGCGGGGGCGACGGATCCACGACCGGGCACGCTGCGTCCCTCCCTACCAGAGCCGGATCGCCGGGCCCATCGTCGTCTTGAGGTAGACCGAGTCGATGTTCGTCCGGCCCCGCTCGAGCTTCCCCATGATCCGCTGCAAGACCGCGTCGACGTTCTGGGCGATCTGCTCGGGCGTCATCGCGCGGGTGCCGACGGGGGCGTGGAAGGTTCGGTTCCCCTTCGAACGGACCCGGATCGACCGCTTGAGGGCGTTGATCATGTTGGTGGGATCGGCGCCGGGGGGGACGGGGCGCGGCATCTTCCCCCGCGGCCCGAGGACGACGCCGAGCCGCCGACCGATCGTCGGCATGAGGGGCGCCTCGGCGAGGAAGAAGTCGGTCGATTCGACGAGCTTCTTCGCCCGCCGCTTGTCCTTGAGGAGCTCGTCGAGGGCGGCGGGATCGATCGTGGTGTCGGCCACGCCGCGGATCTTCTGGCAGAGTTCCGGGGTCCCGAAGACCGCGACGCGGACGTCCCGGCCCCGACCGTTCGGGAGCGGGACCTCGTCCTCCAGCCGGTTCTTCGGTACCGTGAGATCGAGATCCTTGAGGTTCACCGAGAGCTCGACGGTCTCCGAGAACTCGCGCTTCGGGGCCTTCCCGAGCGCTTCGTTCACGGCGTCCAGTGCGCTCCGGTCGGCCATCGGCTCCCCTCGAAGTGGCGGCGCCGAGCAGGCACCCTTACTTAAAGGTGGTGCGGCGGAGAGTGCGGTTTCTCGGCGGAGCGGCGCCCTGCGTCCGGAACCTGACCCGGGGAGGGAACCCATAGACCGGCGCCGCCTCCCGGTCCGAACCGGTGCGCGCCGGACCGTCGTCCGAGGGCGGCGACCCCCAAAGATTAATATGAAAACCGTCTCGGCGGGCCGTCATGCACTATCCTAAGGTCGTCTCGACCTATTGCCCGAAGTGCAAGGTGCACACCGACCACGAGGTCGAGAAAGGGAAGAAGCGACCGGCGTCGGAGCTCGCCTGGGGGCAGCGCCGATTCCGCCGGGCCACCTCGGGGTACGGGGGGTTCCCGCGTCCGAAGCCCGAGGGCCGCGCGAAGGCGGTCCGCCGCGTCTATCTCAAGTACAAGTGCAAGAAATGCAAGTACACCGTCCAGCCGCCGAGCTGGCGCGCGAGCCAGCTCGAACTCGTGGAGCACCGGTAGATCGATGACGCCACCGGCCCCGTTCTTGGTCGTCAAATGCCCGGACTGCTCCGGCGAGCAGACGGTCTTCAGCCGCCCCGCGACGACCGTCAACTGCTCGGTCTGCGGCGCCACGCTCGCCACGCCGACCGGGGGCAAGGCCGCGTTGAGGGGCGAGGTCGTCCGTTCGGCCTCAGGCTAGGGGGGGCTCCGCGATGCCAGCCCGGGAGGCGCTCCCGGAAGAGGGGGACCTCGTCGTCGGTACCGTCACCTCGATCCGGAACTTCGGCGCCTTCGTCACCCTCGATGAGTTCGCGAACAAGGAGGCGTTCATCCATCTCTCCGAGGTCGCGACGGGGTGGGTCAAGTACATCCGGGACCACATCCGCGAGGGCCAGAAGATCGTCGCCCGGGTCCTCCGGGTCGACGGTGGGAAGGGCCAGGTCGATCTCTCGCTCAAGCGGATCAACGACCACCAGCGCCGGGAGAAGATCCAGGCGTGGAAGAACGATCAACGCGCCTCGAAGCTTCTGACCGTCGTCGCCCAGGGGCTCAAGATGGAGCTCGCCGAGGCCGAGACCGCGTTCGGCGACGCGCTCGCCGAGAAGTACACCACCCTCTTCGCCGCCTTCGAGGCGGCGTCCGCCGATCCGAAGAAGTTCCAGAAGGAGCACGGTCGGGCCGCGTGGGTCGGTGCGTTCGCGAAGGTCGCCTCCGAGAACCTGGTCCCGCCCCACGTCACCATCCGCGGCACCCTCGAGATCACCGATCCGACGGTCGATGGCGTCGACCACGTGCGCCATGCGCTCGCCGCGGCCGAGGCGGTGGACCCGGAAGCGATCGTCGTCCAGTACGTGGGCGCGCCCCGGTACCGCGTCGTCGTGAGCGGCACCCAGTACAAGCAGGCCGAGGACCTCCTGAAGCGGGCGACGGAGGCGGCGCTCGCCGCGATCAAGTCGGCCGGTGGGCAGGGTACGTTCTCCCGGGCATGACCGAGTCGATCCTGCGCGTCTGTCGCGCGTGCGCCCGCTACACGCTGCGCGACGCGTGCCCCACCTGCGCCGGCCCGACCCGCACGCCGCACCCCGCCCGGTTCTCCCCCGAGGACCGGTACGGCCGGTACCGGCGGGCTCTCATGGCCGCTCCGCCCCGGAGCTTCTAGGACCCCCACATGCATCGAATCAAGGTCGTCAACGACGTGAGCGAGCTCGTCCCGATCCTCCGGGCCGTCGACACGCCGGTGAAGTTGCGCCTCGTCCAGCGGCTCGCCGACAACTGGCTCACCCCCGACGACGTCGACAAGGAGTTCGGGAAGGAGGGCGTCAAGGCGCTCTCGTTCTTCGAGAAGCTGAAGCTCATCGACACCCGCTGGGTGGCGCGCGAGGGCCGGAAGACGCCCGAGAAGAGCTACCACTTCTACTACTCGACGATCAACATCAACACCACCGCGCCCCTCCAGGAGGTGAGCGAGATCCTCGCCATCGCGAGCATGCCCACGAAGGACTACGAAAAGCTCGAGAAGCGGATCTTCGAGGCCGCCGGCGACTCGGGCCGGTTCTTCTCCGACGTCGCCGAGGAGCTCGAGATGACCCCGACGCGCTTGAAGGGGCTCGTGAAGCGGTCCGACAAGCTCGAGTACCGCGGCCACCGGATCGAACGGTTCAATGCCCCGACCGGCGCGTGAGCGACGGGGCCCCCGGATCTCCGTCCTCCGCCTAGGCCACCGTCCCGGCCGGGACCCCCGGCTCACGACGCACGTCGCCCTGGTGGCCCGCGCCTGGGGCGCTGACCGGCTCTACCTCGAGCCGCCCGACGACGCGCTCGCCGCCCGGCTCGCGGCCGTCAATGCGCGGTGGGGCGGCGCGTTCGAGATCGTGGGTGCGCCGGCGTGGAAGCCGATCGTCCGGGCGTTCGACGGGGCGGTGGTCCACCTCACGATGTACGGCGAGCCGCTCGACCGGGTGGTGCCGCGGCTGCGCCGCCGCGCCCGCTTGCTCGTGGTTGTCGGTGGGGCGAAGGTCCCCGCCGACCTCTACCGCCTCGCGACGGTGAACGTCGCCGTCGGGCCCCAGCCGCACAGCGAGGTGGCGGCGCTCGCGGTCCTCCTCGATCGGCTGCGCGGCTCGCCGTCCCCCCGGCAGCGGCCGGCCGGTCAGCTCGCGATCACGCCGTCCGCCCGGGGGAAACGGGTCCGCGTCCGGGGGCGCACCCGCCCGTGAGCGACGCGGTCCCCATCGCGGCGATGCCGCTCTCGGTCCGTGCGCCGGCGAAGGTGATCCTCTTCGGCGAGCACGCCGTCGTGGCCGGTCGGCCCGAGCTCGTCGTCGCGATCGACCTCTACCTCCAGATCGGTCTCACCCCGGCGTCCGAGGTCCGCCTCAACGGCGATGCGGCGGCCGCCGCCGCCCACCCGTACCTCCGGGCCGCGCGGCAGCGGCTCTGGGACGACGCGTACGGCGGCTTCGACGTCGAAGTGGTCTCCCGCATCCCCCGGGCGGCGGGGCTTGGATCGTCGGCGGCGTTCACCGCTGGCCTCGCGGCGGGGCTCGCGGCGGCCCGGGGCGGGATCGAGCGCTCGATGCTGGCCGAGCACAGCTTCGCCATCGAACGTGCCGCCCAGGGCGTGGGCAGCCCCGGCGATACCTCCGCGATCGTCGCCGGGGGCTACTCGGCGCTCAACGGGGGCAGCGGGGCGATCCTCTGGGAACTCGCCGACGCGGACGAGCGGTGGCGGGTGCGCCGGGTGACGGATCCCGGGTGGGTCTGGGTCGTGGCGTACTCCGGTATCCCGCGGAGCACCCCCGAGGCCGTCCGGGCGGTCCGCGAGCGGCTTTCGCAGCCGGACGGGGCCGCGCTCCTCGACGCGTTCGCCGACGTGGCGACGGCGGGGATCGCCGCCGTTGAACAGGAGGACCGGGCCGCCATCGGGCCGCTCCTCGATCGGAACCACGACCTCCTGCGCGAGGTCGGCGTTTCGCACCCCCGGCTCGAAGCGATCCGCGAGGCGGTGCGGCCGGTCGCGGAGGGATCGAAGCTCACGGGTGCCGGCCGGGGCGGGTCGCTCGTCGTGCTGGTCCGTCCGGGTAAGGAGGTCGAGGCGACGCGCCGGATCCGGGCCGCCGGCGCGCTCGCGTTCGTCGTCCGCCCGAGCCCGACCGGCGCCACGCTCGTGGGTCGGACCGCCTAGCGCGCGATCAGCGGCGCGCCACGATCCGGACCACGGCGCCGGGTTCGAGCGGGTGATCGGCGGCGAGCGCGCGGTGGGACCGCCCGTCGACGGCCCGGACGAAGTTCGCCCCGAGGTCGGTATGGACCCGAAAGGCGAGGTCCCGGGCGGGCAGCCCGCGGGGCACGAGGAGCGCGTCCGGGAGCACCCGTCCCTGCGAATCGGTCCAGCGGCCCTCGTCCTCGACCGGGTAGACCACCATGTACTGGAGCGCGTCGAACACCATCCGCTCGAGGGCGGTCTGGACCCCCGTCGAGCCCCAGCGCGCGACGATCGCCGCGACCTCGTCGAGCGCTCGGCGCTGGGGCGGGCGCAATCGCTCCGGGTCGACGAGACGGAACGCGGCCCCTCCGGGGACGTACTCGACGAGACCGGCCCGGGCCGCCCGTCGGAGGGTGAGCTCCGCCTCGGCCGACGTGGGCACGCACGGCACCGGGGCGATCCGCTCGCCGAGAGCGCGGGCGGTGTCCGGATCGATCCGATCGCACTTGTTCGCGGCGACGAGCCGGGGCTTCGCGAGCGCCAAGAGCCGTTCGACGAGGGCCCGGCGCGTCGCCCCGTCCCAATGCGACGGGTGGTCCCGGTCGATGGCGATCGTCCGCAGCGCGGTGGCGATCTGGGCCGGTGAGATCGAGAGGCCGGTGAACCGCTCGCGCAGGAAGTCCTCGGCCTTGGTCCCCTCGAGCTCGACGGACCGCGCGTGGCGGTCGAACTCCCGGCCCAGGATCTCCTCGACCCACGCCACGAGCTCGGTGTAGACCCACGCCACCTCCTCGGCCGGGTCGACGCTGCCCGCCGCGGCGGGGGTACCGTCGGCGGCCGTTGCGCCGGACGCGTCGACCACATGGACGAACCCGTCGGCGGCCCGGAGGTCGTCGAGGAAGCGGTGACCGAGGCCGCGACCCTCGTGGGCGCCCGGAACGAGCCCCGGCACGTCGACGAGGTTCACCGGGACCCAGCGGGTCCCGTCGAGGCACTTCGCGTTCCCCGGCGTGCACGGGGTGCCGCGCTCGGTGTGCGGGCACGGGGCGCGCACCGCACCCACCCCCCGGTTGGGTGCGATCGTTGTGAACGGGTAGGGGGCGATGGGCACGTCGAGGAGCGTGAGCGCGTTGAATAGCGTCGACTTGCCGACGTTGGGCTTTCCAATGACGCCGACTTCCATGATCGCCCCGCCGTCAGACGGCGTAGTCGGGCGCGATCTCGGCGATCCCGTCGCGGCGGTTGGCCCAAAGGGCGAGGGCGAACAGGAGATCGCTCACCCGGTTGAGCCAGATGAGGAGCGGTCGGGGCACCGGTTCGTCCTTCGCGAGCGCCCAGATCTCGCGCTCGGCCCGGCGGGCGACGGCCCGGGCGACGTGGAGGCGGGCCCCCGTCGGTCCGCCGCGGGGAAGCACGAACGACCGGATCGGGTCGAGATCGGCGGTGAACCGGTCGATCTCCGCCTCCAGACGGACCGCGTGCCGGGGTTCGATCTGGTGCGCCGGGGGCGGGTGCCCCGGCGCCACGGCGAGCTCACTTTGGGCGACGAACACCTCGTGCTGGAGCCGGAGCAGGAGCGGATCCAGGGCCGGATCCGTCGCACCCTCTCCGGCGGTGACGAGCCCGAGGTGGGCCCCGAGCTCGTCCAGGGTGCCGAACGCCCGGATGCGGGCGCTCTCCTTCCCTACGCGGACGCCACCAACGAGTCCGGTCGCGCCCTCGTCACCGGTGCGGGTATAGAGCCGCGTGGAACTCGAGCCTCCGGCCGCCACGGCAGCGCATCCAGCGGGGAGGTGAGGCCGTGGACCGGGCAGAATGAGATGCGGAGCACCTCATTATGCTTGGCGTCCTGACGGCAAAGTCGGCAGATGAATCCGCTGCGTTCGTTCCACGGCAACCCCATCGTTTGCATCGTTGCAACCACACCGGGAAGCTAGCGGTCGAGGAGCCCCCGTCCCTCGCGATCTGCCGTCCGTCGCGCTTTGCGTCGATCCGCCGCGTCGCGGGCTGCCCGCCGGAGTGCGGGGACCCGTTCGGCGTGCACGCGGGTGAGCTCCTGGAGCCCGAGCGTCACGACGACCTCGAGCGCTGACGCGACATCGCGGGCGAACCCATCGGCGACGACCTCGTCGAGCTCGGTCCGCAACGAGACCGAGAGTTCGGGGAGGTCGGGGGTCGCGTGGGCGGCGAGTCGCGCGAGCGCCCGGACGGCGTCGGACCGGGTCGGGCTGCCAGATCGCTCCTTCCACAGATCGAGGGCTGCGAGCTCCTCAGCGCTGAGCCGGACGCCGAGGAACCGCTCGGCAGCCGCGCTCGGCCGGGCAGAGTTCACGGCGTTTTACACAAATCAACCACTATTAAGTCATTGTGTCGTTGTGTAAAACCAGCGGGTGCCTCGTCTCCAACCCAGCCGGGAGTTTGTGGATCGCCCGATGCGCTGACGGGTCTCGACCGGCCAACACCGGGCCCGGTGGAATTCGGTCAGCGATGCGTGGTTAGGCCGAAGGCAGGAACGTCGTGGATCCGACGGGCAGTCCTCGCATGATCGCGAGCAGAGCGGTCGAGGGCGGCGATCGCGGACCGGACTGGGCCGATTCGCTTTCCCGGGGCCGGTGCGCGAGGGTTCTTCGAAGGGCCGCTCCGACGAGTCCACTCCGAGACGGGGCGGTGGATGGGAGACCTGGGGGGGAGAGCCCCACGTCCGGGGCATAGCTCGGAGCCTGCTGCGGGAGGAGGGGTTCGGTCCGCCGAGCTATGGAATTCGCCATCCGCCCGGAAGGTCGTTGGACGCACGATTATGACCCGGAGTGTTCTGCGCGCCGTGAGGTCCCATGAGCGGTGAAGTTGGCCATTTCGAGATCCCCGCCGACCAGCCCGAGCGCGCCCGCAAGTTCTACGCCGCGACGTTCGGGTGGAAGATGACCGAGATGCCGGGCATGGACTACACCATGGTCACCACGGGGGACGTCGATGACCAAGGGATGCCCAAGCAGCCGGGCTACGTCGGCGGTGGCATCGCCAAGCGAGGGGGCATGGTCGAGCATCCGGTCGTGACCATCATGGTCGACGAGATCACCGAGGCCGAGAAGCACGTTGAGAAGAACGGCGGGAAGATCCTCCAGCGCAAGAAGCCGATCGGCGATGGGAGCATGGGCTGGACCGCCTACTTCAAGGACAGCGAGGGGAACGTCGTCGGCCTCTATGAGTGGCCGAAGACCCCTCCCGGCCAGTCGTCGCCGTAGCCGGGTGCCCCGAGTACTCGTCCCGGGGCGCGGAGCGGTCCGCTCGGGGCCGGCCCGCGTTCGACGGTGGGTCGGCCGCCAGGCCGCGGCTCCGCGCCCCGACGTCCGGAGGGTGGCCGACCTTAACACGACGCGGAGCGAGCCTGGTTCAGCGGCTCCCCACCGAATGATCCGAAAGGGTTGGGATCCCCTGCCGCGCAGGGGAGGCGACGTGGCCTCCGACCGACCGTCTCAAGCCGTGACCTCCGATCGTCCTCTCCGCGGGTGTACTCCTCGGCTACCTTGCGCCACGTTCTCCGACTCCGGTACCCCGACTACGCCAGGTTCACGAAGCTCAGCATCGTGGCCGGGTCGAGGTAGAACAGCGTCGCGACCGACGACCGCGGGGGCGCCACCGGGCTCGCGTACGCTCCGACGACGATCTGGATCGTCGTGGAGACGGTGTACGCGTGGGTGCCGGCCAGCACGAGGGGCGCCGGCCCGAACGATACCAGCTGCGGCGCTTGGGCGTGCACGATCCCGCCCTGGGTGACCATCTGGGCCCAGACGGTGACCGTGGCCACGCTCCCCGCCACGGCGAGTCCCGTGGTCGGCTCGACGAGGGAGGTGGTGGCGGTGATCCCGATCACGCTCGTGAGCCCCATGGCGTGCGGCAGCGACCCGGCGCGGACGACCTGCTCGGCATGGAAGCTCACGGTCCATCCCACGGTTAACCGGTACGTACCGGCCGCCGTCGTGGTGAACGCGAGCCCGCCCAGGCCAAGGGTCGTCGTCTGGAGGGCCACGCTCGTCGCGCCTCCCGCGGCGACGACCACCGTGGCGACACGCTCCTGCGCGGCGCCCGTGTAGATCGAGAACGTCCCCGGGACAAGCACGTTCACGCTGGCTCCCGGACCCTGGACGACCCGGTTCGCCGAGGCGATGGGCGTCGCGGTCAGGTACGGCGCTTGCTGGTGGGTGACCGGTCCCATGGCGGCGGCGACGGGCGCGATCACCAGGACGAGCGCGACGATGCCGAGGGCGGACCCCCCGAACAGCGCGGTCCGCGCTCGCCGCGCGGTGGCACTCAATCGGCTGACAGTCTCTTGCTTGGTCCTCATGTTCTTTCTCTACGCGGCCCCGAGCCCCCCGCCGTCCGGGGCTCCGGTCGATCCCTAGGTGGGCGGCCTCGGGACGATGGGAGCCGGTGAGGATGGTGAGCGGTTCGGTTCGGCCACTGGCCACGGGAGGACGGGCTGCGGTTTGAGCGGGGACCCGCACCGGTGCGGCTCGAGGGCGTGCGGGCGCGATCCGGCGAGGCGGCTCCCGCGACCATCCGACCGACGCAGCGGGCCGTCCGGAGCGCGCCGTCGAGCCGGGTTGACGAGACAACCATCCCCGACCACGCCCTGGGACGCCGCGTCCCGAGAGCCTACATGCCGTACGTACCTCGCGGGCCGACTCGGGGGCCGCCCTCCCACCCCCCGAGCTCCGGGCCAGTGGATCGCGGGGGCTCGTTCCTCGAGGTTCGGTTCAGCATCCCCGATCTCACGTACTGGTCGACCGACGTGGCGCAGCGGTGGGGGGTCCAGGTGCGACTCCTCTACTGTCGTCCGCTCCCGGGAACGCCGTATCGGATCCACCGATTGTTCGAGATCACCGGTGCGCCTGCGGAATCGACCGCGTTCGTACGGTACCTGCACCAACGGGCCCAGCCCGATGTCCTTGCCCCGTCCCCCCTCGCCGCCGGGCGGTGGCTCGTCTCCGTGCGCGAGCGCACGGACGCCCGCTGCACCGCCGCGCACCGATCCGGGGCGTTCTGCTTGACCTGCCCGCTCGCCGTTACCGCCCGCCCGGGAGGATCGGCGCAGTGGTCGGTCCTGATCCCGCGCCCCCCTCGGCGCGGCAATCCCGTCGCCCGACTCCGGGACGCCGCGGCCCATGCGGGCGCGCATTCCGAGCTGCGGGGCGTCCGAGGGTACACCGGGACCCGGCTCCTGACCTCCCGCCAAGAACACGCCCTCGAGACCGCCGCCGAGCTTGGGTACTTCGAGGTCCCCCGTCGGTCGAGCCTCTCGGACGTGGCGTCGGCCTTGGGGGTCCGTCGATCGACGGCGCTCGAGCACATCCGTAAGGGGCTCGAGCGGATCATCATGCGGCGGTCGCTCTCCTCGGGGTAGCCCTCCGGTCCGGCTCCCGGCCCGACTTCGAGGATTCCCACTGCCGTCGAGCGAGAGGCGGCGGGGTCGGACCCCGAAGCAGGGGAACGTCAACCGAACGACCCCCTCGGGCGTCCCCCGACGGGTCGTCGAGATCCCGCGGGACCTCCCCGCGTCGACGGATCCGTGGTAGCACCAACCTCCGTCGTGATGGTGTTCGCGGGGCGATGGCTCGGCGCGGATACCGACCCGTCCGCTACAGCGGAGCCCCACAGGCAGGACATCTCGACAGGCCCCGCGAAGCGGGGCGCCCGCAGTAGGCACAGACGACGGCCGGCGGGCCCGCCGGCGGAAGCGGGTTCGGATCGAAGATCGGCGGAGGGACGGTCCGGCTTGCCGGACCGGCGTCGAACCGGGTCGTCCGTGCAGCCCGGGCGGCCACCACCGCCCCGAGGAGCAGAAGGACGAGGCCTACGGCGATCATGAACAGCACCGCCCCGCATCCCGAGGGGTACGCCGCGGTCCCGCCCCCGACCGCCGTGGGGCTCCCGCCGACGGCGGCACACGAGCCGTAGATCCATCCTCCGGCTAGGGCGACGAGCCCGCCGATCACTCCCAGGATGATCCCGCTCCCGAGCTCACGGGCGATCATGGCGGCGACGACTCGCCCTACGCCGGGACCAGGGGTGCGCTCACGGAGACGTCGAAGCCCAACTGCACGTCGACGGTGATCGATGCGGTCCACCCCGCGGCGAAGAGCGTCCCCTGCCAGGGCCCGGTCGCATCCTCCGTGTTCGGCACCACGATCTCGAGGGTACCGGCGAATTCCGGCGCCCGACCGCCGAGAGGCTGTTCCGCTACATAGGCGGGGCGGCGGACCACGGCTCGGGCGCCCCGGGCGACATGCTCGATCACCCGGGTGAGCGTGAAGCGCACGTGGCGCAGCGCCTTGCCTCCGGGGTTCTCGATCCGATAGCCGAGCCGAACGGGCTCGCCCGGAACGACCGGAGCCCCGCCCGAGCCGTCGACCACGACGTGCACGCGGTCCGGCAGGTTCGGGCTCTCGAGGGGAGGGATGAGGCCCAGGATCCGGCGCGGGGCGAACACCGGGACCACGGCCTGCGCCACGAGGTCGGTCCACAGCGGTACGACGAGCCGGGCCTCGAGAACGTACTCTACGACCAGCCCGTCACTCCTCGGGACCCCCCACCCCGATCCACCGACGCTGGGGGCCGATCGGATCGACGGCGGGGCCCCTGGAGGGAGGGCGAACTGGAACGGCACGCGGTACGTTCCGGGCGCGATGTGCTCGGGATCGACGAACGCGAGGGTCTGGTGGACGACGACCTCCTGGGCCAGGAAGACCGCCTCCTGGACGAGCCGTTCGGAGGACTTGCCGGCTTGGACCGTGATCTGGGACCGCTCGCGCCCATCGAGCCGGAGCGTGAGATCCCGGGCCCGGGTCGGCGCCTCCACCTCCAGCACGAGCGTGCCGGCGATCGCGCCCCCCGGCCACGCGAACGGCGGGAGTCCGTCGAACCCCAGGCGGGCCATGCGACGAGGGACCTCCCGTCGGCTAAAATCGCGAACGAGCCCGCTTCGTCCCACGCCGTGCCGACGCGCGGTGCCCTTCCGATGGGACCGGTTCCACCATGGGGCGGTCCTCGAGCGCCGCGATGCGGCCGGCCCACCGGCGCAGGTTCCGCCACTTCGCCGGGATCGCGCGCCCGGCCGTCATCCACGGCGAGAGCCCGCCGTAGATCCCGAAGTCCGCGACCGACGGTCGATCGAGCAACCAGTCCCGGCCCTCCAGCATGCCGTCGACGAGGCCCAGGTACGGTTGGAGGTCCCGCTCGAATTCCCGGCGGCGCGCGCGGAGGACCGCCCACGATCCCCGGCTCCGGGCTTGCATCTCCTCGAACACCCAGCGTTCCTCGTCGCTCTTCAGCGCCGGAAGGATGTCGGTGACCACGGCCCGCCACACCCGTTCCTCCAGCACCTGGTGCCCCCAGTTCTCGAGGATCTCGGCGAGCGCCCGGGTCCCGTCCGGGAAGAGGGTGGGCGACGCCACCCGCTCCTCGAGGAAGCTCGGGATCGCCTCCCAGGGGACGGCCCGGCCGTCCCATACGAGCGCGGGCACGTAGTCCTGGCCCGTCGCGCGGAGGAGCGCCTGGCGGTCGTGGTACGGCGCGTACACCTTGCGGTACCGTATGCCCTTGTACGCGAGCATGCGTTCGGCCGACACGCAGTAGTGGCTGATGTCCATGGAGTAGAGCACCACCGATCGCGCCATCGTCGATCGGGGAGGGGGGCGGGCTCAAGACGCCGTCGGGGCGCTCAGTGGGCCGCCGGGAAGGCGTCGGCGAGCCGGTCCGCGTCGGCGGGCGCGATGAGGAGCGGATTGATCGGGATCCAGGCGCGGCCGAGCCGCCCTTTGACGAGCCGGTCGACCTCCCGGAGGAGGTCCAGCACCGCGCCGAGCGAGTTGATCCGGATCAGGTACTCGATGCTGTCGATGTAGACCGCTCCCACCCCCTCCTGCGTGACGGCCCGCTCGACGGAGGAGCGCAACGCGTCGAGGTCGTTCGGCCGGATCGATCCCGCCCGCGTCGCGGTCGAGATCCAGACGATCGAGACGTCCCGGGGACCGAGGAGCGCCCGCATCCGATCCGGGAACTCGCGGGAGACGCACAGGCCGCGGTGGCCCGCACCGGTCGCGTCGAGGAAGAGGCGCCACGCGTCGTTGCTCGCCACGCCGGAACTGAACGCAAGTCCCGGCGAGGGCCCGGGAGGCGCGGCGGGGGCGGGGTCGACCGAGCGCATCGCGGTCGCCAGTGCCGGCACCACGGCCGGGTGATCTGCGGGCGGGGTCGCCGCTGGGGGCGCGGCCTCGATGGTTGTCCTCGCGGTAGGGGCGGGGTCCGGTTCGACCCGCGCCTTCGGGGGATCTTCCGAGGGAAGCATGGCGGCCCGTCCGCCGAATCCGGCGGCGGGCGCGAGCGGCTCCTCCTCCGGGGGCGCTGGGCTCGATGGCGCGGTCGCCTCAGCCGTGGGGGAATCGACCGTGGATTCCGTCGTTGGGACCTCACCGTCGGCGATGGCCGGCTCGTCCTCCGGGGTCGGGCCGGCACGCTGCTCGGGCTGGAGCCTTTCTTCGACCGCAGCGCCCGCCGGGGCCATGTCGCCCCCAGCGTCAGGGTCGGTCCGAGCGTCGGACCCTTCCGATTCCCTACCGTTCACCGGAGGTTCGTCCTCGGGGCCGGGACCTGGGATCCCCGGCTCGGCAGGGGGCGGGAACAAGGTCGTAGTTCCCGCGTCCGTGCGCGCGACCTCGTCGGCTCCCTGCGGGTCGACGGCCGGCCGAGGTCCGGGATCCGGAGGGGGACTGACGACCGCTTCCGGGACGCCAGCGGGGACCTCCTCGACGGTGACCTCGACCACAGGCGCCGGCGGGGGAGGTTCGGGTGCCCGAGGGGTCGGAGCGTCGTCCGTCGCCGGGTCCGTATCCGCCACCGGAACGGGGGCGGGTTCCTCCGGGACCGCCCGACCCCGTCGATCGGCGGCCGGGTCGTACGTGAGCGGGCCCCGACCGGCCGACCGCGCCGGTGGGGCCGGCCCACCGAACGTCCGGACGATCGTTCCGGCCACCTGGGGTCCGAATCCGGGGATCGCGCTTAACCGGTCGTACGGCGCCGACGTGAACTCGTCGTACGATCGGAATCCGGCTTCGACGGCGTACCGCAGCTTCGCCGGACCGACGAGGGGGCGGCCGACGGCGGTGTCGAGCCGGTGGACCCAGTCGTCGATCATCGCTTCCCGCTCGAGCACGTGGTCGGCGAGGAAGTCGACGGCCGACGCCCCGCCGTCGCCGGCGGCATCCGGGGCGACCCGACGCGAGGACGGCTGGCGGGCCCGTCGCTTGGGAGCCCGGCTCCGGCGCGGGATCCCGGGGATCCACGCCGCCCACCGATCCCCCCGCCCGCTGCGACCTCGGACCGTCTCTTCCCGGGGGAACGTCTCCGGGGACCCGACCGATTGGAGCTCGGGTACACCGAGGAAGCGTGCGAGCTCGGTCCGATGCCGCTCGATCTCGTCGGTGAGCTTCCCCGTCGACCAGACGGCGATGCCGGGGAGCGCCGTCGCCGTCGTTCCGCGTTGGAGCCGGCGACGGATCTCCCGCACGAACCGCATCCCGTCCGGCGAGAGCGCGGGGAGCGGCGATCCCACGGACCCCCGGGAGCCCGGCGGCGGTTCGACGAACATCTCGCCCGCCTCCCACGCGAGCTGGACCATGCCGGGGGGGAGCGCGTCGACGAGGTGGACCATCGTCGGGGACACCTGGAGCGTCCGGCCATCGAGGGTGACCTCGAGCCGGTTCGTGCGGAGCCCCTCCTGGACCCGGCGGCCGGGAAGCCCGGTGAGGAGCCGCACGACCCGCCCGGCGGCGGTCCCGAACACCCGCTGGATCTCCGTGAGGTCCGGTTCGACGGTGAGCTGGCGCCCGGCCCACGGCACGTCCGGCGATGCGACCTCGAGGCGGGCCACGTTCGCGATGCGGCCAAGCACGTCGCGCTGGGCGCGCAGCTCCGTCGCTCGCTCCTCGTTCGTGAGCTGAATCACCACGAGGGGCAGCGTGTCGTGGGCGGCGACGCCCACGGCCCGTCGCACCCGGCCGATCGCGGCCACGACGGTCCGCCATCGTTCGTACGACCGCTCGAGGCTCGCGTCGAGGAGCGACTCCTGGACCGCCCCGATCGACCCCTCGAACAGGCTCGTCCGTTCGCCGGCGATCTGGCGATGCAGCGTCTCGGCCGCGTGGGGGGCGAACGGCGCGTACAGCTCCGACCACACCGTGAGCGCGTGGGTGAGGACCGCGTAGACCGTCGCGCGTTCCGCGATCGCGTCGGCCTCGAGGCGCGACGCGACCAGGGGGAGGTACCCTTGGACGATCCCGGTCTCGAAGAAGTCGGCGAGCCGCCGCTGGGCCCGGGCCCATTCCCCCCCGTCGAGCCACCGGCGGACGTCCGACCGGAGTCGTTCGACCGTGGAGAGAAAGGCGCGGTCCTCGGGGCGCAGCTCCTGGAGCCGCGCGGCAAGGGCCACCGCGTCCGACGAGAGCCGGTCGTCCTCGAGCCGACGTCCGATGGAACGGCCCACCGACCAGAGCTGGCGGAGGCGTCGGGCCTCCCGCCGGCGCCGGTCGGCGAACGAGGCCGACGTGCCTCGCCCCGCGGGGGCGAGGGCGAGCAGGGCGACCCGCGTCGCATCGAGGGGTTCGTCGGCGGCGGGCGGTTCGAGCGTCTCGGGCGCGCCGGGGGAGGCGACGAGGCGCAGGCGCACGTCGCGCGATCGGACCGCGGCCGACTCCATGGCGAGGAGGTGGTGGACCAGCGCCGGGAGCCGGCGGCGCTCGGGGACGTACAGCCGGACAGCGTCGCCGTCGGGGAACGGGAGCTCGCGCGCCCATGCGTCGAGCGTCGCGGCCAGGAACGGCAGGAGCCGGCGGCGTACCCGGACCCGGGTGCCGCCACACGGACACGCCCCCGTCGCCCCGACGGGTGCCAGCCGGTCGCACGAGGGGCACTCCAAGAGCTCGGGGGCGTCGGATTCGCGCGAGGGCGAGCGCTCGGTCGCCGGCCACGCGACGGGCTCGGTCGCGGGTGGCAGCGGTTCGTCCGGCAGCAGCCGTCCGAGGAGCTCGAGCCGATCGGCGGGGAGCCGGCCGGGCTCGAGGCACCACACCCGGCCCGATTCCCAGACGAGGCCCGCGCCGCACCGACCGCAATGGGGGACCCCCCGCCGGACGGCAAGTTGCGCGAAGAGCCGGCGACCCTCGGTGAGGTCGCGGGCGATGAACGCCTCGGCAGCATCAATGGGGAGGCCCTGGTACTTGTGGACGAACGACCGGGCGAGGGTGAGGTCGGGGTCGAGGACCGTCCAGGCCTCGATCCCGAGGCTGTCCGCGACGGCGTGGTCGGTCGGGCCGTGCCGCGGCACGAGGGCGACGACCCCGGTGCCGGAGTCGGTCACCTCGGCGGACGCGTGCACGGCCCCCGACGGATCCGGGAGGCCGGCGAGCATCGGCATCTCGGCCGCCAGGGGATGATCGTACCGGCGGCCCTCCAGGGACCGCCCCGGGGCCTCGTCCACGACCTCGAACTCCGCACCGGGAAGCCAGTGGGCGAGGCGGGCGAGGCTCGCCCGCGAGGCGACGACGAGGTCCTCCTCCCCACGACGCCGGAACCGCGCGGTGACGTACGGCAGATCCGGACTGACCAGGACCGCCGTCGTGCCGAGGAGTTTCCAGAGCGCATCGGTCCACACGAGGAGGCTGGGGCCGGGATCACTGCCGCTCAGTCGGAACCGGACCAGGAAGGCCACGCCCTCTTCCTCGAGGTAGACGATCTCGGGCGGGGCCCGGGGGGACCGGCAGTTCGGGCAGGACCGCATCGGCGTCTCGCGCTGGACGAGCAAGTTCTCCGACGCGAGACGGTCGATCATCGCCTGGACGGTGATGGCCCGTCCCTCCCGGGCGCTCGTCGGGGCCGGAGCGGTCCACGCATCGAGGCGATCGCCGATCGGGAGGGCGCTGGAACCCTCCGTCGCCGGGCGGGTCGGACGGGACGTGGCCGGGAGCCGGACCCGCTGGCCCGATAGCGCGAGGTAGCGCGCCTCGGCATCGACCAGCACGAGTCGGTGCGCGCCGAGGCGATCCGCCTCCGGGCCGAACGGCGGTGAGATCAGTTGATGGACCGCGGGCGCGCTCGGCGCCCCCAGGACCCCCGAGGGGGGTGGCAACGACCGGTCGCGCCAGAACCGACGGACGTTCTCTTCGATCGCCCTCGGATCGTACCGGTCCGGTCCGCGCTGCATCGATCCCGCCCCTCACCGGGGCAGGCTCCGTCGGTCTCGATGCCGCGCCGGACGGCATAATCCTTCCGAGGTGGAAGGGGTCCACCGGGACGGCGCCGCGACCGGTCCCCGCACCCGACGCGGGGCCGGGCCGCGCGAGCCGCGCCCCCGCTCGCCGCGCCGCCCCTTCGGCGCAGCAACCGTTAAACTACGTTCTCCGTCCGGTCCCCCGCAGGACGGTTCCCATGGCGTGGTCGCAGCAGGAGGTTCGGGAGCTCAAGGAGGGCCGCTACCTCCTCATCGAGGAGGAACCGTGCCGGATCCTCAGCATCCAGATGTCGAAGCCAGGGAAGCATGGGGAGGCGAAAGCCCGCATCGACGCCGTCGGTCTTTTCGACGGATCGAAGCGGAGCGTTGTCTTCCCCGTGAAGCACAAGGTCCAGGTCCCAATGATCGGGAAGCGCCAGGCCCAGATCCTCTCGCTCACCGACGTGGAGGTCCAGCTGATGGACCTGGAGTCGTACGAGACGTTCTCGTTGCAGATCGAACCGGACCTGAAGGGGCAGCTGACCCCCGGCACTGAGGTCCAGTACCTCGACGCGATGGGGAAGCGCCGCATCACCCGGGCGTAACCTTCGCCCTTCGGCCGTCGCGCGCGGTCCCATCGTTCGAGGACCGGCCCCTGGGTCGCGGGCCCCTCCCGCGTCCTCGACCGGCGGGGCGACGCCCCGATTCCGGAGCCGGGTCGGCCGGTGCGATGCGGGCGCTCCGCCTATCGAGAGAATCCTCGCCGGGGCGCCACGCTTTATATCGAGGGCCTCGCATGAATCGGCGTAGTGGCCCGGGCCGGACGGCCGTCGGACCGACGACACCCGCGGGAGGACGAGGGCGACGGCCGGCAGCGGGGGCATCGGGACCCTCCCCTCGTCCCGCCTGACGAAGATCCTTCAGGAGAAGGCGGCGCTGCTGAAGAAGCAGCGCGAGACCGCCGAGCAGGTCGTCCGCACCGTGGCCGAACGGCTCGACCAGCTCGAGGCGCTGGGCATCGAGCTCCCCGAGGCCCGAGCCCGCGAGGCGGCGCTGGTCGATCCCACGCGCCGGTCCGATTGGGCCACCGTCGAGTCGCTTTCCCGCGAGACCCTCACCCTCATCGCCGGTTCCATCGGTCCGGCGCTCGAGGCGAAGCGTACCGAGCTCGCCCGCATCGGCGAGCAGCTCGTGCGGGCCGGCGCCACGGTGAAGGACGACATCCCCGATCGGCTCCGCTCGCTCGCGTCGGCACCCTCCGGGGACGCCGGCTGGGAGGGGCTCGCGGCGTCGCTCGCCTCCCTCGACGCCGAGCTCAAGACCGCGGGCGCCCGCTTGGCCGACGGCGCCCGGATCCGGGCCGACCGGTACGTCGCGTGGGCCGCCCCCGAGGGCGACGCCCCGGCGCCGCTCGGCCCGGCGCTCGACGAGGCGCTCGCCCCGATCCGCGTCGGCGAGGTCGACGCCGGGCTCGCAGGCGTCAATGCGCTCCTGCGACGCGTCGCGCCCGGCGGTGCCGCCCGCCGGGACCAGGTCCGCGAAGCGTCGGCGGCGATCGCCGCGGCGGCCCGCGAACTGGGCGTTCCGACGGAGCCGCTCGAGGACGCCCGCCGGGTCGATGAGAGCGCGCCGGCCCTCGACTGGCCCACCACCGTCGAGGCTATCGAGGCGGCCGACGACGAGCTCGCGGGCGCGCTCCGCGAGCGTGTCGGTCAGGTGATGGAGTCGCTCGTCCGGACCTTGGAGTCGCTGAAGGAGTACGACGTCGACCCGACGGCCACCCTCGTGACCCTGGAGGACCTCCGCGGACGGCTCGGCGGTGCGGGGCCTGGCGATCTCCCCACCTTGCTCCGGGACGCCCGCGCCGCTACCGAAGAGCCCGTCGTCGGTGTCGTGGCTGGCCTCCTCGACTCGGTGCGGCCGAAGCTCGTCGAGGTCCGGCGGCTCGGCCGGGACGCGAGCGACGTCTTCACCGCGATGAACCGGGCCCGGGAGGCGCTGCGGCTCAAGATCTACAGCGAGGCGCTCGCCGCGAGCCAGGAGGCGATGGACCGGGTCACGCAGCTCACCGCCGACCTCGACGGGGCCCGGAGCGAGTCGGCGTCGCTGAGGGAGATGCTCGAACGGCTCGAGGCGGCCCACTTCGGGACCGGCGCGTTCCGCGAGGAGCTCGATGAGGTGACCCGGCTCCTCGACCGGGCCGAGCTCGCGCCGGCCCGCGAGCTCCTCGCGAAGACCGTCCAGCGGCTCGGCGGCGAGACGATCACCTACTTCTCCGAACGGTTCGCCACCCTCGAGCGGGCGTTCGCCCTCGCGAAAGAGCGCGGCTTCCTGCCGGACGGGATCGACGACACCATGGCCCGGGCCCGCGACGGGCTCGATCGCGGCCGGATCGCCGAAGCGGCGGAGCTCGCGGCGGTGGCGGAAGCGTCGGTGCGCGCGGCGGCCGGGCCGTACGTCGCCCGCCGCGTCGAGGAGCTCGAGAGCGGGTTCCGGGAGATCCCGGACCCGTCGCTCGTCGCCCCGGTCCAACGGCTCCTGGCCGACGCCGACGTGACGCTCCGGGTGAAGGGCGACCTCCCCGGTTCCCTCGACAGTCTTCGGCGGGCCGAGCGGGAGTTCGCCGCCGTGTTCGCCTCCCACGCCTCGACGCTCGTCGAGATGCTCGAGGAGGAACGGAAGGTCCTCGAGGCGATGGGTGGCACCGGCGACGAGATCCAGCGCCAGATCGACGAGGTTCAGCAGATCTTCAACATGGGCGACTTCGTCAAGGCGTCGCGGACCTCGCAGGAGATCCGGACCCGGGCCCAACAGCAGCAGCTCGTCCGCAGCGAGGAGGCGGTCTCCCACGCGAAGCTCGCCCTCGTCGAGCTCGGGAAGATGGGGCTCGATGCAGGGCCGCTCCGGGGTCAGCTCGACACGGCCGCCGACGCCTGTCGCGAGCAGCGGTACGCCGAAGGGTACCGGGGCGCGAACGGGGTCCTCGCCGAGGCGACCCGGGTGAAGGCGACGGCCCAGCGGGTCCTCGACGGGATCGCCGACGCGACGGAGCTCTGGACAACGTTGAAACGGTCCGGCGTCGCCGTCGACGCCTACCGCGACCAGCTCCGGGTCGCCCGGACCGCCTACCAGGCGCTCGAGTTCGATGCGGCCCTCGCCGCCGTGGGCGAGCTCACCCGGGCCCTCGAGACCGCCCGGGACGAGGCCGAGGCCCGTCGCCTCCGGGGCGAGCTCCGTCTGCTGCGCGAGGACGCCCACCGTCTGGCGCTCATCGCCGACCCGGCCGAGTCGACGAGCGATCCCGTCGAGGACGCCCTCAAGGCCGGTCGCGCACACGACGCCGTCGAGGCGGCCCGGGCCGCCCACCGCGACCTCACGACGCTCTTGCGCCCGGTCCTGAGCGAGCACCTCCGGTCCCTGGAGCAGGACGTCGAGGTCGCCCACGCGACCGGGCTCGACGTGCCCGAGGTCGACGAACGGCTCGGCGACGCGCGCCGTCGCCTTGCGCTGCCGGTGCCCACGGGCGTCGCCGAACTCCTCGAGCGGGCCCGGGCCGATCTCGTCGAGTCGCGCGGCTTCCTGGAACACGCCGAGCGTGTCGCGCGCCGGGCCCGGGAGGCGGTCAAGGAGGCCGAGCTCGTCCGCGTCGACGTGGCGTCGGCCCAGCCGCGCCTCGAGCAGATCGACGCGGCGCTCGCCCGGCGGGGGTACGCCCAGGTGATCGAGATCGCGACGGCGCTCGAGCGCGAGATGCTCCAGGCGACGTCCCAGCAGGTGACCCGGACCCTCGCGAGCTTCCAGGCTACGCTCGCCCGGGCCCGCCACGAGGGGACCGACACCGCCGTCGCCGAGAACTTCCTCCGCCAGGCGCGGGTGGCGCTCGAGGAGGGCCACCCCGTCGAGGCGATCCGGACCGCGAGCCGGAGCGAGTCGGAGCTCGAGCGGTCGGAGCTCCAGCTCCGGATCGCCCAGGGGGCGCTCCAGACGATCCAGAAGAACCTCGAGCAGGCCGCCGCCGAAGGGGTCCGCTCCCCGACGGCCGACGCCGGCGTCGCCGCCGCCCGGACCGCCTTCGAGGCGCGCGAGTACGGCGGCGTCCTCGAGCGCGCCATGGATGTCGGCGATGCGCTGCAACTGGCGCGCGATGGCTTCCGGCGCTCCCGCGACGCGCTCGACTCGGCCGATCGACAGCTCAAGACCGCGCTCGAACAGGGCGCCGATGCCCGCGACGTGATGGGCCGCCTCGACGAGGCGCGCCGCGCCCACGCCGAGGGCGACTACGGCCGGTCGACGGGCCTCGCCCGCGACGCGGCCGAAGGTGCCCGGTGGTCGGTGGAGCGCCTCTACAGCGCCACGCTCTCGGACGTGCGGGCCATCCTCGACACCGCCGTCAGCGCCGGACTCGGCGATCGGATCGACCCGGTCCGTTCGTCCATCCAGGAAGCCGAGGTCGCGCTCCAAGCGCGGGAGTGGAGCCGGGCCCGGGGCGCCCTCGACCGGGCCCGGGCCCAGGCCGAGGCCGGGCTCGACGCGCTCGTCGCGGAGCGGGAAGGCCACCTCCGCGAACGGTACGCCCGCGAGCCCGAGGAGACCCCCGCCGAGATGACCGCCCGCGGCGAGTTCGGCCGCCGGCTCACCGACGAACGGGCCCGGGGCGGGTTCGCGGCCGCCCTCACGATCCTCGCCGCCGAGGAGGCCCGGCTCGGCGGGCTTGCCCGGGCGCGGCTCGAGCGACGCCACGCCGAGCTCAAGGACCGGCTCTGGGTCGGGGAGAAGCTGGGCCTCGACACGACGCCCGCCATGGAGCTCTTCAGCGAAGCCGGGCTCGCCCTCGAAGCCGGGCGGCTCGAAGGGATCGACGATCTGCTCGGACGGGCCGACGCCCAGTTGGAATCGCTCGTTCGTCGTCGGCTCGGGGAGAAGTTCGAGGAGATCCAGACCGAGCTCAACTTCTCCCGCGAGGGGCTCCACGTCGCCGTCGACTCGATCGGCGCCGACCTGCGCCGGGTCACCGAGCTTAGGTCCGACGGCCAGACGATCGCCGCCGCCCGGGCGCTCCTCGACGCGGCCGACGAGCTCAACCGGCGCAAATCGCTCCATCGGGAGCTCATGAACATCCACTACCTCGTCGACGCCGCCCTCGCCCGGGCCACGGAGCGCCGGCTCGACACGACGGCGGCCCGGGGGCTCCTCGAGGAGTCGATCCGGGCCCGGGACACCGACTACGCGCTCGCCCTCGCGAAGGCCCGGGAGGCGCTCCAGTTCCTCCAGTCGGCGCTCAAGGGGTCGGCAACGCCGACCGGGTTCTACGCGATCCGCCGGCCGCCCGGCGGCCCCTAGCGGACTACGGCACCGCGGGCGGCGCCCCGGGGACGGGGAAGCCCGGGGGGTTCCGGGGCGTTCCCAGCTGGAGCCGGTCGTACTCGACGGTGTGCTTCAATCCCCGCTTCCGCAGGAGGAGGCTCACCTGCTCGGTGATCTGGACGACCTCCTGGCACCGGGACGGTTTCGAGAAGTAGAACTCGGCGCGCCGCAGCTCGACCAGCGGGAAGATGAGCCGCATCCCGAACGCGTCGGGCCGGTTGTAGCCGGCCGGCTTGCGGTTCGCCCGCATGTCCCGGAGGTTCTCCTCGAGGAGGACGTCGGGCATCAGCGGCTCGGTCTCCTTGAAGAACGGCCGGTTCGCCTCGACGACCTTCCGGTGGATCTCGGGGTAGACCCGCTGCAGGTCGCGGTACGAACGCCGCTGATCGAGGAGGATGTGCCCGCTGCGGGCCTTGACCGGGGGGGTCACTGCCGAAGGAGGGGGAGGCGCGTAATAGCGGCTTCCCCCCGCGGCCCCGGAGGTCCCCCGAAGGACGAAATCCTAAAGCGGCGACCCGATACGCGCGAGGGGCGCTCCCGTAGTCTAGTGGTCAAGGATAGAGGCCTCTCGAGCCTCTGACGCGGGTTCAAATCGACCGGGGGGCAAGCCCCGGGCGGGGAACTCCCGCCGGGAGCACTCCCCCTTTTCCGCCGCGCGCTCTCGTCCCGGGCGTTCGGCGATCGGCCGACCCTCGGGCCCATGAGCGAACGGATCGTCGTCGTCATCGCCGAACCCGATCCCGTCGCCCGGGCGGTCCGGGACGCCTGGGGCGACCGGCCGGCCACCGGCGCGTTCGTCGACGGGGCGGCGATCCGACGGCTCGCACCGGGGGTGGTGATCCTTCCTCGGCCCACCCTGCACATCCACGACGACGATCTCGACGCGCGATGCCCCGCTTCGCTCGTGGACGCGTCGACGACGCTCGTCTTCCCGTCGGTGCACCGGAGCGAACAGGGGATCGCGTGCCTCACCGTCCATCCGCTGGGCAACCTCGGGCCCACGGCCGAGGTGGGGGGCCGTCCGGCCTCGATCGTGCCGGCCGCACCGCGGCTCATGACCGACGCGCTGCGCCGCCTGCACGATCGGAGGATCGACGGCTGGCCGGTGACCTTCGAGGCGACGCATCACGGGCCCGCGCTCGACCATGCCGCGTTCTTCGTCGAGATCGGCCTCGCCGAGGGTGAGCTTCCACCGGCCGAAGCGGTCGAGGCGCTCGCGACGATCATTCCGGACCTTGCCGGCGACCCTGAGGACCGGGTGGCGATCGGCGTCGGCGGAGGCCACTACGCGCCCCATTTCACCGACCTGGCGATCCGCCGGCGCTGGGCGTTCGGGCACCTCATCTCCCGGCATGCGCTCGATGGCCTAACCCCAGAGTTGGCGACGGAGATCCTTCGGCGCACGCCCGAGTGCGCAGGCGCGGTGTACGCGCGGGCGCAGGACCTTGAGGCGCGGGCCGGCGCCGTCCTCCGCCCACGGCTCCGCGAGGGGAGCGCGCCCCGGCGGGGGCTAGCGCCGGGCGATCCGCGGACCGGCTAGTCCGACGACCGGCGGCGCTCGGTCCGCTGGTACATGATGGCGCCGCTGCGGTACACGGCCTTCCCGAGCTTCACGTTCTGCGTGGACGCGACGTGGGGCGCGCGTTCCGCGAGCATCATGCTCTCGACGATCTGCCGGAAGAGCGCGCTCTGGTTGATCTCCGGGTGACGCGTCAGGAACGCGTTCTCCTCGGGAGTGATCGTGATGTTCTTTCGGAGCATTCCCACCGATTCGCGGCCATCTCGCCGTAGTCCCGGCATTGCGGTTCGCAGTGTGGATGCCCTATAAATACGTATTCGCGCAGACGAGACGGTCAGCGCCGGCCGGGCGTTCCGGCAGGCGCCGGTTCGTCGGGTCCGACGGTGATGAGGGTGAGCCGGTCCGGCCGCATCGCGACCTCGGCACCCCGGAGCACGTCCTTCGCGGTAAGTCGGCGTACGGTTTCGGGCCATCGGACGAGGTAGTCATCGGGGAGGTGGTGGTAGGCGATCTCGACGGCGAGCTCGTGGGCCCCGCTCGTCGTCTCCAGCGCGAGCGGCAGCTCGCCGATCGCGCTGCGCCGGGTCCGTTCGAGCTCGATGGAGGGCGTGAGGGTCGTCGCGACGCGTTCGACCTCCTCCCGGAGCGACGCGGCGGCCTGGGCCGCCCGCTCGGGGCCGGCGCCCGCCCCCGCGACGAAGAGCCCGCCCCACCGCATCGCCTGGAGGTCGCTCGAAGCGTGGTACGCCAGGCCTTCCGCGTCGCGGAGCCGCTGGAAGAGCCGGGAGATCATGGGCCGACCGCCGAGCACCTCGTTCGCGAGGCTGGCCGCTTCGTACTCCGGCACGGCGCGGGCGATCGACGAGCCCCCCAGGCGGATCTCGACCTGGGTCTTTCCCGGCATCGCCACGTGCCGGTGTCCGCCGCGACGGTCGGGACCGACGGGGACCGGCGGATCGGGCGGCGGCGCCCCGTTCGGAACGTTCCGGAGCCGGCGACGTACCTCCCGGCCGAGCTCGTCGAGCCCGACGGTGCCCGTCGCCGCGAGCAGCGATCCGTCCAGGCGGAAGTGGTCCCGATGGAACCGGTGCACCCCCGCGCTCGTGAGGTCGGTGATCGATCGCGCGGTGCCCACGCCGGTGAGCCGATAGGGGTGCCCGACGGGGAAGATCGTCCGTCCGAGTTCGACGGCGGCCCGGCTCGCCGGCTGGGATCGCTCCCGCATCTGCCGCTCGGCGATCTGTCGCTGGACGCGCCGCAGGTCCGCGCCCGAGAGCCGCGGATGGAACGAGGCGGTGACCAGGATCTCGAGGAGTTCCCGCCAGCGTCGCGCCGGGCCCCAGGCGGTGACCTCGGCGCTCTCGGGGTCGCAGCGCGCGACGAGCGTCGCGCCCCACCGGTCGAGGAGCCGGTCGAGATCGATGCGGCTCCATCGACCGGCGCCGCTGGTGAGGAGCCGGCTCGTCGCGAGCGCGGTCCCCCCGGCGGACGCCGGATCGTAGGCCCAGCCGGCCGGAACGACGATCGTCGCGGCGAAGCTCGCCGCGTCCACTGGGGGCGCCTGTCGCGCTACTTCGAGGCCGTTCTCGAGGGTCGTCCGGGTGACCCGGCGGGGGTCGGACCGCTCAGCTCCCATGGGGGACCTCCGGCCGGTAGACGACGGTGCAGCGCGCCTCGCTGCGGAAGAGGTCCCGGGCGGCCTCTCGCACCCGGGAGGGCGTGAGCGCCCCGACCCCCCGAAGGAGACGCGCTTCGATACCGGGGCCCCCGATGGCGGCGAGGTAGCCCAACCGGAACCCGCGTTGGGTCGCCCCCTCGTACGCGAGCGCCACGGCCTCGCGGAACTTCGTCGCCACCTCGCGCAGCTCGGCGGCGGAGGGGCCGTCGCGGCTGATCCGGTGCAGTTCCGCTTCGACGGCGCGCTCGACGGCCTCGATCGACCGGCCGGCCGCGGCCTGGGCGTGGATGGTGAACAGGCTCGGATGCACGCGAGGGCGGTACCCGCTGGTGGCGCCGACGGCGAGGCCAGCGTCGACGAGGCGCCGGTAGAGCCGGCTCGACGGGTGTTCCCGCGAGCGCGAGCCCGGCGCGCCGTTCGAGAATAAGCGACTTTCCCCGCCGAGCAGCGCGTCCAGGACGAGGAGGGGGACCGCGCCCGCGTCCCCGATAGCCGGCGCCCTCCAGCCCACGTCGATGAACGGGGTGGTGCCGGGGCCCCGGAGCTCGGCCCGGCGCGCCGCCGTGGACGGCCCCTCGGCGAGCCGTACCACGGGGTCGGCGCCCGTGGCGGGCAGGCGTCGGAACGTCGCGGCGATCGTGGACCGGACCGCCCGCACGTCGAACCCGCCCGAGACCAGCAGGATCGCGTTGCGGGGACCGTAGAACCGGTGGTAGTAGGCGGCGAGGTCGGCCGGGGTGAGCGCGAGGATGTCGCCGGGTAGACCGAGCGGGTCCCACCGGTACGGGTGCGACTTGAAGGCGAGATTGTAGAGCTCCTCGTCGGCGAGGAACTCCGGCCAGTTCTCGGCCCCCTCGCGTTCGGACCGGATGATCGTCCGTTCCCGCTCGACCTCGGCCGGCACGAGCAGGGCTCGGGTCATCCGGTCGGCCTCGACGGCCAGGGGGACAGCGAGGTGCTCGCTGGGCACGGTGGTGAAGTACGCGGTGAAGTCGGTGTCGGTGAACGCGTTGAGCTCCCCGCCGACGCCGACGATCGCCTTGTCGATCGCCCCCTTGCCGAACTTCGGCGACCCCAGGAAGAGCATGTGCTCGACCCAGTGGGACGCGCCGGTCACGCCGGGCCACTCGTTCTTCGAGCCGACGCGGTACCAGACCCAGACGCTCACCGTCGTGGCCCCCGGGACCGGGTCGAGGAGGACCTCGAGGCCGTTCGGCAGATGGTAGCGGACCGGCCGCGGGAGGGTGGACGGGCCGACCACGGCTGTCGGAGGGACCGCCGCTTATAACGGTCGGCGCATCGAAACGACTATCCCGCCCGGTCCACCAGGGTCGGGAGTGCATCCCGCGCTCCGTCTCGTGCGGATCGGGAACGTTGCCGTCTCGTTCTTCGGCACCGTCGTCGCGGGCCTCGTGGCCCTCGGTGTCGGCCTCGCCGTCGACGGCCCGGTCGCCGTCGCGCTCGTCCTGGCGGCGGGATCGACGGCCTGCGTCACCGCGGCAGGGAACACGCTCAACGACGTGCTCGATCAGGCCACCGACCGGGTGAACCACCCCGATCGGCCGCTGGTCACGGGCGCGGTGAGCGAGCGGGGCGCCCGTCGGCTCGTCGCCGCGCTCTTCATTGTCGCCCTCGCGCTCGTCGTCCCCGAGTTTCCGACGCACCCGTGGCTCCTCCCGATCCTCGCCGCCGCCATCGGGTCGCTCCTCCTCTATGAGTACCGGTGGAAGTCCCAAGGGCTCCGTGGGAACGTCCTCGTTGCCGGGCTCACCGCGGCGGTCTTCCTCTACGGGGGTGCCGTCACCCCGGACCTCCTGCTCGTGGTCCCGCTCGCCGCCATGGCGTTCGGCGCGACGCTGAGCCGGGAGCTCATCAAGGACATGGAGGACGCCGCCGGCGATGAGGGCCGGGCGACGGTCCCGAGGGTCTACGGGCCGTCCGTCGCCGCCGGTATCGCCTGGGGCGCGGTCCTGGTGGCGATCGGCCTCAGCGCCCTTCCGCTGCTCTGGTTCGTCGGTCCGCGGTCCGTCGCGGGGATTATGTACACGGTTCTGGTCGTCGCGTCGGACGCCGTGTTCGTGGCGTCGGTCGCGATGCTTCCGAACCGGCTCCACCTCGAGCAGACCCTCTCGAAGGGCGCCATGACCATCGCGCTGGTGGCGTTCCTCGCCACGGCGTTCCGGTGATCGGGGTTCGATGGGCCGCGTCCTCGACCGTTGGACCCAGGAGCTTGCGCGCGGGCCCCGCCACTTCACCCTCATCGACCCGGAGAAGTCGTCGCCCGAGCGCGCCGCGGCCGTCGCACGGGCCACCGTCGAGCTGGGCAGCGATACGATCCTCCTCGGTGGCTCGACGGGGATCTCCCCCGAGGTGATGGGCGCCGTCGCGCGGGCCGTGAAGGCCGCCGTCACGGTGCCGGTGGTCATCTTCCCCGAGGGACCCGGATCGCTCACACCGGACGCGGACGCGGTGCTCTTCATGAGCCTCCTCAATTCCCGCAATCTCGACCTCGTGATCCGGGTCCACGCCCGGGCCGCCCCGGCGATCCAGGCGATGGGGCTCGAACCGGTCCCGCTCGGCTACCTCGTGATCGCCCCGGGGATGCGCGTCGGGGAGGTCGGCGAGGTCGATCCGGTCGCTCGGTCGGATGGGAAGCTCGCGGCCGGGTACGCGCTTGCAGCGCAGTACCTCGGGATGCGGATGGTCTACCTTGAAGCCGGCTCCGGCGCACCGTCGCCGGTCCCCGTCGACATGGTCCGGACCGTCGCGGCGGCGATCGACATCCCGCTCATCGTCGGCGGGGGGATCCGGAGCGCTCCCGAGGCCCGTGCGCTCCTCGATGCCGGGGCCGACGTCCTCGTGACCGGGACGGTCATCGAGGACGATGACGTCGGGCCGGAGATCCGGGGGATCCTCGAGGAGGTTCGTCGCGCCCGTGGCGAGTGACGGGGCCGGACCCCCCCCGCCGCACCATCCCCGGCGGCGGGAGCTCTATACCCGCCTCGTGAGCCAGACCCCGTCGCCCGGTTCCCTCGCATCGATCCTCACGCTCCTCGTCCTCGCGAGCGCCGCCGTCGTTTGGCTGCCGAGCGGCTTCCCGGAGCCGTTCCTCGTCGGCGCGCTGCTCGTCTTCGCCTTGCCGGCCGTCCTGAGCCTCGGGCTCACGCCATTCCTGGCGTCGGCCGCCGGCGGGCGGATCGCCCCCCGGCGCAGCGCGGTCCTCACGGTGATGGTCACCGGCCTCGGCCTCGTCCTCCTCGCGCTGTGGCGCCTCGTCGCCCTCGTCCCGGGGATCGGGCCGGTCCCGATCCTCGGCCTGGTCCTCCTCACGCAGGGGCCGGCGCTGTGGTTCCGCCACCTGACCCTGTTCGGCGTCTCGCGCCCGAACCACCTGCGGTCGCTGCCGGCGTCGCTGGTCCAACCGGTCGCGACGATCCTCGGGGTGTTCGCGATCGGCGGGGTCACGATCCCGCTCCTCGTCGAGGCGATCGCGTTCTTGCTCCTCGGCTTCGGTAGCGTCGCGCTGCTCCTCGCGGCCGCGGACCGGCCGCTCCAGCGGGAGTTCGCCGTCTCGGGGGTCTCGCTCATCCGCCCGCTCCTCGACCACGTGAACCATCGCGACCCGTCCGCGACGTCGAAGCTCGAGGCGTTCTTCCGGCGGTTCGCCATCCCCGCCGATCTGCGCGTGGGGCTCCTCACCTTCCAGTACGACGGGCACGCGCGGGCCACCGTCGCGCTCCCGACGGTCCACCCCGGACCGTTCGCTGCCCTTGGGGCGAGCGATCTCCCGCGGAAGGTCGAGGCGGCGCTCGGCCCCGAGGCGGGAACGGTGTTCGTCCCCCACACCCCGTGCAACCATGCGCTCGACCTCCCGGGGGGTGACGAGCTCGGCCGGGTCACCGCGGCCGCCCGGGCGCTCCGGCTACGGCTCGGTCCCGGCAGCCGCCGCGCCGGCCCGCTTCGGGCGCCGCGGGCCGGAGCGCTCGCCCGCGCCCAGCCCGTCGGGGACGCGGTCCTCGTGGTCATCACCCAGGCGCCCGAACCGACCGACGACATCGACTTCGCCGTCACCGACCAGCTCGAGCGGGAGTACCGGGGGCGCGTGCCGCTCGCGATCGTCGACGCCCACAACTCGTACGTCGAGGGGCAGGGCGACATCATCTACGGCACGCCGACGGCCGCGCGGGTCGTCGAGGACGCGCGCGCCGCCATTGACGCCGTCGTCGCCGGCCCGTCGGCCAACGACCTCGAGATCGGGACCGCGGCGCGTACCGGCTACTCCATCGGGCACGACGGGATCGGACCCCACGGGATCCGGGTCCTCGCGATCCGGTCGGGCGGCGAGGTGACCGCCTACGTCCTCATCGACGGCAACAACCTCGTGCGGGGGCTGCGGGACCGGCTCCGCGAGGGGCTCGGCGGTCTCGTCGCTGCCGCCGAGATCCTCACGACGGACAACCACGTCGTCCACGAGGTCGACGGCGGCATCAATCCGGTCGGGGAGCGGTACCCCTTCGATCGGCTCCTTGGCGACGTCCGGGCGACGGTGGAGCGGGCGATCGCTGACCTCGGGCCGGCGACCGCCACGTTCGGCAGCGTCGACGTGCCGAGCGTCCCCGTCCTCGGCCCGGGTTGGACCGACCGACTTTTGACCTCGCTTGGCGACACGTTCTCGATGTTCGCGAACGCGTTCCTCACCACGTTCCTGCTCCTCCTCGCCGCCTCGGCGGCGGTCCTCCTCGCGCTGCGGTGACGGGGGAGGCGGAACGACCCTGACCGAACCGGCCGTCGACGGGTTCCCGGCGAGCGTCGCCGAGGCGATCGGCGACGGCGCCGCGCTCCGCCTCCTCGCCGATCTCGTCGCGCTCCACCCGACGAACCTCGAGGACCCGCCCAGCGGGCGGTACGAGAAGCCGAACTACGCGACGGCGGTGGCCCGGATCGCCGCCGAGGGCCGCGCCCTCGGCCTCGCCACGACGATCTTCGATCCGGCGACGGCGAGGAAACCCGACCCCGAACTCCGCGGGATCCCCCGCCCCAACGTCCGGATCGACCTCCCCGGGACCGGACCCGAGCGCGTCCTCCTCCTCGCCCACTACGACGTGGTGCCGGTCCCGGCCGAGCAGCGGGCCCGGTGGGCGACGCCGCCGGACCGGCTCACCTTACGCTCGGACGGGCGGCTCTATGGCCGCGGCGCGAACGACGACCTCGGGAGCGGCGTCGTCGCGAGCCTGCTCGCCCTCCGCCGGCTCGCGCAGGGACCCCCGCCCGCGCGGTCGGTCCGGCTCCTCGTCTGCTGTGACGAGGAGACCGGCGGCGTGGGCGGCGTGGAGGCACTGAAGCACCACGACGCCACCCTGCCGGCCCACGACGCCGAACGCTGGCTCGAAGGGGACGTCGCGCTCATCCCCGATGGGAGCCCCCACGTCTGCGCCGCTTCGTCCGGCGTGGTCTTCCTCGACGCGGTCGTCGACCGGCCGAGCCCCCTGGCACCCATCGTCGAGCTCGGTGCCGCGTTCGAGTCGCTCCACGCGACGGTCAGGGCTTGGCGATCGCGGTACCGCTCCCCCGACTGGCCGGACCACGGCGCCCCCGAACCGGTGCTCACGGGCCGGCTCACGGTGACCCGGTTCGACGCGACCGCCGTAGAGCCGCTCCCTCCGGACCTTACGCTCGCCGCGCTCCACGCGGAGACCGACGCGGCGAACCAGATCGCCGAATCCGTGACGCTCGTCTTCCAGGGGAAGGGGATCGACCGGACCGCGCTCGCCGATCGGCTCGGGCCCCTCGTAGCCCCGCCGTTCCGGCTCGACGATCACCCGACGACGGCGCTGCGCGTACCCGCGGGTTCCATCGCCGTCGCTATCGTGGGCAAAAGCGCCCACGGCGGCTACCCGCACGTGGGCTTGAACCCCGTGTCCGCGACGTTCGGGGTGCTCCGTGCTGCGCTCGCTGCCGGCTGGATCTCGGCCGACGTGCGGTACACCGCGACGTTCGCCCTCGACCTCCGCCTCCCTCCGGAGATGGCGCTCGCCGAGGGACGGGACCCGGTCCTGGCCGCGGGTCGGGCGGCCATCGCGCGGCTCGGCATCGCCGCCCGGCTCGACGCGCCCCCGGGCCGGAGCCGGCGGGGGTACGCGCTCGCCCCCGACCACCCGGTCGCGGTCCGCCTCGACCGCATCCTTGCCGCCACGTTCGGGGCCGCCGGCGTGTTCGGGGAGTACGGCGGGACCGATGCGAGCACCCTCGCCGAGCTCGTGACCCCCGCGGGGGAGCCGCTCCCGGCGATCGTGTTCGGTAGCATGGACCGCTCGGCGAACATCCATCAGGCCGAGGAGAGCGCGGATCCCCGAGCGATCGGGGGCGTGGCGCGGGCGATCGAGCGGTTCGTCCGCGAGCCGTAGGGCGGGAGCGTCGTGGTCCCCGACTGGCTCACCGCCGCGGCCGACGTCCTCTGGGTGCTCCTCACCCCGTACGTCGCGTCGGCCACCGCGACGCTGCCCCGGGGGCGCGGGCCGCCGATGGACCTCGGACGGACATGGCCCGGCGACGGCCGACGGATCCTCGGCCCCTCGAAGACGTGGTCCGGGTTCCTCGTCGGGGGGCTCTTCCCGATCTGGATCGGTCTGCTCCAGGCGTGGCTCGTCCTCATCGCGCCGCCGGATCTCGCCATCGTCCCCCGCTTCGGCGATACCGTGGTGGGGGCGCTCCCCCTCGTCCTCCTCCTCACCTTCGGGGCGATGGCCGGCGACGCGCTCGGTTCGTTCATCAAGCGACGGCTCGACCGCCCGAGCGGCGCCCGGGCCCCGCTCCTCGACCAACTGCCGTTCGTGCTCGTCCCGATCGCTGTGGGCGCCGTGGCGTTCCCGGCGGTCTTCGTCCCGACGTTCTTCTCGATCTACGGGGTGGTGTGGCTCATCGTGTTCACCCTCCCCCTCCACACTCTCTTCAACTGGATCGGGTACCACGCCCGGCTGAAGAAGGTCCCATGGTAGCGTCCCCGACCTCGACCCCCCCGGCCGCCCCGTCGATCGCCGCCGATCTCCTCGCGTGCGGCGCGGTCCGGTTCGGGTCGTTCACCCTCGCGTCGGGCCAGACCTCGGACGTGTACGTCGATGTGAAGAAGGCGTGGACCGACCCGGCCCGGCTCCGGCGGATCGCCGCGGCGCTCGCCGCGCGCGTCGGCACCGCCGATCGGCTCGCGGGCATGGAGCTCGGGGCGGTCCCGCTCGTCGTCGCGACCGCGCTCGAGATCGGGCTCCCGTACCTCGTCGTGCGGAAGGCCGCGAAGGCCCACGGCACCCAGCAACGGTTCGAGGGCGACGTCGCTGCTGGCGACCGCGTCGTGGTAATCGAGGACGTCACGACGACGGGCGGGTCCGTCGTCGAGACCGTGGAGCTCTTGCGCGCCGCCGGCGCCGTCGTCGACCGCGTCGTCACCGTCGTCGATCGGGAGGCCGGGGCCGCCGAACGGCTCCACGCCGCGGGCGCGACCCTCGTCGCGCTGGAGACGCTCGCGGCGCTGCGCGAGGCGCACGCGTGACGGGTCGGCTCCAGGCCGACGCGACGGTCCTCGTCGCCGACGCCGGCGAGGCCGGCACGGTCTACGGGCGCGGGTACTTCGGGACGTTGGGTCCGGGCGGGCTCGTCCTCGACCGGTTCGAGGGCGCGTACCTCGCCGAGATGGGACGGCTCGACGTCGTCGACGCCCGGGACCGTCCGGTCGTCTGGAGCGAGATCTTCCGGCGCGCGGTCCGTCTTGCGCCCACGTTCGCGGTCCTCTACAACGTGTACCGGGACCTGCGCCAGCGGGGGTACGTGGTACGGGCGGGAGCGGCCCCCGCCGACTTCGCTGTCCTGCCCCGGGGCGGCGTCCTCCACAAGACGCCCGCCCGCTTCTGGGTCGCGGCGTTCTCCGAGCGGTCGAAGTTCGACCTTGCCGCGCTCTTCGGCCTCGCCGAGCGGAGCCAGCTCGCGAAGAAGAACCTCCTCCTCGCCGTCGTCGACGAGGAGTCGGACCTCACGTTCTACCGGGTCCGGCGACCGACGCCGGCCGGCGCGCTCGAGCCGACGCGTCTCGCCGCGCCCGTCGAGGGTTGGCTCGCCCATGATCGGGTCTCGATCTTCGACGCGGCGGCCCACGAGGCGCTCGGCCGGGGGCTCGCGTTCGGGAGCCGGATCGGCGACCGGCTCGAGGTGAGCCTCGTCGAGGCCGGCTACCTGGCCGAGACCGGGCAGCTCCACCTCCGCGACGGCCGCTCGCGCCGGTCGATCCCGATGGCCCGTTTCGAGCGCATCGCCACCCGGCACGACCCCCGGTACCGGGTCCGGCTCACGGCGTACCGCTTCCTCCGGGACCGCCGGCTCGTCGTGAAGACGGGGTTCAAGTACGGGGCGCATTTCCGCGCGTACCCGCGGAACCCGGAGCACGCCCACGCCCGGTACCTCGTCCAGGCGGTCCCCGACGACCACGCCACCGCATGGCCCGAGATCGCCGGGAGCGTCCGCGTTGCCCAAGGGGTGCGGAAGGAGTTCCTCCTCGCCGCCGTCGCCCGCGACGGCGCCGTCCGCTTCTTGGCCCTGGAGCGGATCCGTCCCTAGCGAACCGGCCGGTCAGCTGGAAGTGGCGGGGCGCTCGAGCGCTTCGATGGCCGCGAGGAACGCCCGCACCTGGTCGGCGTCGATCGCCCCGGGGGCCCGCTCGACCCCCTGGCTCACGTCGACCCCCCACGGGCCCACGGTCCGTATCGCCTCGGCGACGTTCGCGGGGGTGAGGCCGCCGGCGATCGCCACCTTGCGGCCGGGCTGCGCGTCGACGAGCTCTCGCGCGAGCGCCCAGTCGATGAGCTCCCGGCTCCCGTGGGTCCACGGCTCGCCCGGCGCGTCAAGGTGGAGGCGGGCGTAGTCCTCCGCCGGCGGTACCGGCGGCAGGGTCCCGCCGGCGCCCGGCGCGGCGATCGGCAGCGAGGGAACGAGATGGTGGATCTCGAGGAACTCGAGGTCCGGAGGGATCGTGCCGTAGACCTGGATCCGGTCGAGGCCCACGTCGTCGAAGAGCCGGTGGACCGTGTCGGCCGATGGTGCGACGACCACGCCCCACGCCTCGGCCTCCCGGGGCACCGCGTCGACGAGCTCGGCGGCCTTCTCGGCGGTGATCGAGCCTGGCGCGCCGGGGACGTCGATGACGAACCCCGCGGCGCCCCCGTCCGGGACGAGCGCCACCACGGCGGGGTCGGTGAGACCGGTGATCTTGACGAACGTCTTCACCCGTCGCGCCTCGGGTCCGGCGGACGGTCGAACGCCGCTTAACGCCTCGGTCGGGGGCGGCGCTCGACGAACGCCCGGTGGAGCGCGCGCACCGCGGCGATCGCCTTGGGCTCGGGCACGACGATCGAGACGCTGCGCGCCGTGGCGAGCAGCCCTTCCGACCGGTGCAGGACCGCCGGGGGCAGCCGGTCGAGCTCGTCAAGGATCCCCTCGCCGATGACGCTCACGAGCGAGACCGGGAACGGCCGGCCCAGGACCGCGCCGCTCGCGTCGACGAACGGTTTGAGCGCCCGGCGGGCCCGGGCGGCGTCGGGCGGCTCGACGAGGAGACCCAGGACCGCTTCCGTGGTGACCACGGCGGCGAGGTTCACGTGGACCTCGTCGAGCCGGCGGGCGATCTCGGCGATGAGTCCGGGCCGCTGTCGGCCCCCGGCGACCCGGACCGAGAGCAGGCGAAGCGGTCCCAGCCGCGTGACGGCCCGGGTCCCCCCGTTCCGCACTCCGCCCACGGTCGTCGCGAGGTCGTCGTGGTGGAGCGACCGGACGGTGAGCTCGACGGACCGTTCGGCGACGGGCTCGATCGTGATCGGGTGGAGGACCCGGGCGCCGAACTGGGCCAACTCCTCGGCCTCCTCGTACGAGAGCCGAGCGACCTGCTGGGCACCGGGGACGAAGCGGGGATCGGCCGTCGCGATCGCGACGCCGGCCTTCACGAGCTCGACGCGCTGCGCGCGCAGGATCGCGCCGAGGGCGCTCGCCGTGTAGTCGGACCCGCCCCGGCCGAGGGTCGCGACCCGGCCCTCGGCGCTCCGACCGAAGAACCCGGTGACGACGGGGATGCGGCCGGCGGCGAGGACGCGGCCGATGCCGGCGCGGACCCGATGGTCGGAGGCGCGGAGATCGATCCGCGCCCCGCCGTACGAGTTCTCGGTGATGAGGCCGAGCCGGTCCGCCTCGAGCGCCTTCGCCGGCAGTCCGTGGGCGGCGAGCTCGGCGGCGAACCAATGGGCCGCGAGCCGTTCGCCGAGGCTGAGGAGCCCGTCGACATCGGCCGGATCGACGACGGGCGACCGGCGCACGGCGGCCACGAGGGTTTCGAGCTGGGCGAGGGCGGCGACGCCGGCGGGCGGAAGGCCGGGATGGAGCCGCTCGAGGGCCCGGCGGAGCTCCGCGACGCGGTCGCCACCGCCGTTCCAGTCACGGACCGATCGGAGCCGGTCGGTGACGCCCGCCCGGGCCGAGACGACGACCACGACGGGGGTCCCCCGGGCGCCCACGGTCCGGATCCGGTGGATGACCCGGTCCGGGTGGCCCAGCGACTCGCCGCCGAACTTGAGGACGATCGGCCGGGGCGGCATCACGACGCTCCCGGGCGGAACGGATCGAGGTAGCCGCGAGCGAGGGCGAGCTCGGCGTTGAGGACCGACCCCCCGGCGCCACCGCGGACGGCGTTGTGGGAAAGGAGGAAGAACCGGAGGATCGGCGGCTCCCAGCGGACCCGCCCGACGGTGGCCGCCATCCCCCGGGCACGGCCGGCGCCCGCCCAACGATCGCGGAGCGGCTGGGGCCGGTCGCGCTCGGTCCGCAGCTCGACGGGCGGATGCGGGGCCGTGGGGAGGGTATCGTCGGCGAGCGGGTCGAACGCGTGCCACGCCGTGGTCAGGTCGTCGAGGGTGGGCCGCCGGCTCGCCTCGAGGGTGACCGCCTCGAGGTGACCCTCCCGGACCCCGACCCGGGCGCAGTGGGCCACCACCTCGACGGGCGAGGGGCGGATCGCGCCGCCCCGCAGCGCCCCGAAGATGCGGTGCGTCTCCTCGGTCATCTTCTCCTCCTCGTGGCCGATGAACGGGACGACGTTGTCGGTGATCGTGAGGGAGGGGACGCCCGGGTAGCCGGCCCCGGAGAGCGCCTGGTACGTCGAGACGAAGACCCGGCGGGGACGGAGGAGCCCGAGCACCGGCGCGAGCCCGAGCACGAGCCCCGTGGTGCTGCAGTTCGCGTTCGTCACGATCGGTCCGTGTCCCCGCGGCGTCCGCGCGAGCAGGCGAAGGTGGTCGGCGTTCACCTCCGGGATGAGCAGAGGCGACCGGGGGTCCATCCGGTGATCGGCCGCGTTCGAGAACACGGCGAGGCCGCGGCGGGCGCATTCGGTCTCGATCGGTCCGGCGACGCCGCTCGGGAGCCCGCCGAACACGAGCCGGACCCCCGCCCGGGCGAGCGCCGCCGGCGAGCGGCGCACCAGGGGGACGCGGGCGAACTCCCCGGGAGGCGCCTCCGCCAGCTGCCAGACCTCCTCGAGGCGGCGGCCAGCCGAGCGGTCGCCGCTCGTGAGCGTCGTGACCTCGAACTGCGGGTGACCGGCGAGCAGCCGGACGAAATGCTGGCCGATGTAGCCGCTCGCGCCGAGGACGGCGCACGGGATCCGGGCGTCGCTCACGGGAGGAACCCCCCGGCGAGGCCGAGGTCGGCGAGGGCGATGGCCGCGACGGCCTCGATCACGGGTACCGCCCGCGGCACGATGCACGGGTCGTGCCGGCCGGTGACCTTGAGCCGGACCGGCGCCTTGCGCTCGAGGTCGACGGACTCCTGCTCGATCGCGATCGACGACGTGGGCTTGACCGCGACCCGGAAGACGACCGGGGTCCCCACCGTGAGCCCGCCCAGGATCCCACCCGCGCGGTTGGTGCGCGTCGTCACGCGATCGCCGTCGAGGACGAACGGATCGTTGTGGGTGCTCCCGGTGAGCCGGGCCGCGCCGAACCCGGCGCCGAACTCGATGGCCTTGACCGCGGGCACCGCGAACGCCAACTGGGCGATGCTCCCTTCGACGGTGTCAAAGAACGGCTCTCCCACGCCCACGGGCAGCCCGACGATCCGGGCTTCGATGGTTCCCCCGACGCTGTCGCCGGCGCGCCGGGCCTCCTCGATGGCCGACGCCATACGCTCCGCCGCCGCCCCGTCGGGGGTGCCGATCTCATTGAGGGCCGATCGGCGCCGAAGCTCCGCGACCGGTTCTCCCTCGTCTACAACGGCGTCGACGGGGCCGATGGAGCGCGTGAAGGCGACGAACTCGACGCCCTTCGCTTCCCAGAGCGACCGGGCGATCGTGCCGGCGAAGACGAGCCCCACTGTCATCCGGCCGGAGAAGATGCCGCCGCCCGAGAGGTCCTCCGACGGGCCGTAACGGGTCCGCGCCGGGAAGTCGGCGTGGCCGGGGCGGGGAACCGTGCGCAGCGGCTCGTACGAGGCGCGGCGGACATCCTGGTTCGCGACGTGCCCGCGGATCGGGGCGCCCGTCGCCCGGCCGTCGGTGACCCCCGAGTCCACGACGAGCTGGTCCTCCTCCTGGCGCTTCGTCGCGAGCCGACGTCCCACGGGCCGGCGGCGATCGAGCTCGGCCTGGATCCGCGCCACGTCGATGGGCGTTCCCGGGGGGATGCCGTGGATCGTCGCCCCGACCTCCGGACCGTGGCTCGAACCGAAGATCTCGACGCGGAACCGGTGGCCCCACGTCATCGTCATCGCGACCCCGCCCGGGCGCCCAGGGCCCGGAACGTCCGCCAGAACCCGGGAAACGACTTGTGGACCGCCCGTCCGTCCTGGATCCGCGACGGGCCGCCGGCCGCGAGGGCCGCCACGGCGGCGCTCATCACGAGCCGGTGATCGTCGAGCCCGGACAGACGGAGCGCCCGGGGCGTTCCGGTCCCGCGGATCACGAGGCCCCCCCGGGCTTCGGTCGCGGTTCCGCCGATCGCGCGGACGAGACGGATCGTCTGCTGCTTCCGGTCGGATTCTTTGTGGACGACGTGGGCGGCACCTCGCAACGTTGAGCGGGCCGGGATGACCGCCGCCACGGCGCCGAGGAGCGGATAGAGGTCGGGGGAGCCGGTGAGGTCCACGTCGAACCCCGTGCGGACGGGGCCAGCGACCGTGGCCCCATCGCCGGTGGGTCGGACCGAGGCGCCGGCGTCGGTGAGCGCGGCCAGGACCCTTCGGTCGGCCTGCGGCCACCGGTCCGGTACGCCGGTGACCGCCACACGCCCGCCACCCACCGCCGCTCCCGCCCAGAGGTAGGCGGCCGAGGAGGCGTCCCCGGGGACGTCGAATCCTCGACCGTGGTATCGCTGGGGGCCGGCGATGGTGAACGTCCCGGGTCCCTCCTCGATCCGGATCCGGTGGGCCCGGAGCACCGCCAGGGTGGCGGCGATGTACGGTTCGGACACCGGCCTGCCCTTGAGCGTGAGTCGAGAAGCGCCGTCCAGCGTGGGGAGCGTCAGGAGAAGCGCGGAGGCGTACTGCGAACTCACCGTCGCGTCGAGCGCGTACGGCCCCGATCGGATCGGTCCCTCGACGCGGAGCGGAAGCGAGCGTCCCGCTGGATGGGTGATCCGGGCGCCTCCGTGCCGCAGGCTGTCGACTAATCCTTCGATCGGGCGGCGGGCCAGCCGGTCCGCTCCCACGAACTCCACCGGTCGATCGCCGACAGCCGCCAGCGCGGCGAGCAGTCGGAAGCTCGTCCCCGACTCCCCGCACTCGATGCGGATGCGACGGCGGGGGCGGCCAGGTTCAGCCGGCGTGATGGTCCACCGGTCCCGTGTTCGAGTCACATGAGCGCCGAGCCGCTCGAGCCCGAGGCGCGTCGCCCGCGTATCGTCGGCGTCGAGGGGACGCCGCACCTCGTACCGGCGGCCGGCGAGGTAGCCGGCGACGAGCGCCCGGTGCGTGTAGCTCTTGGACGGCGGGGCCCGGAGCCGACCGGAAAGGGTCCCGGGGTGGACCACGATCGTGCTCATCCGGTTCCTCCGGTGGGCGTCGGGGCGGCCCGAACGAACCGGGTGATGACGACGGACCCTTCGCCGGTGGGGAACGTCTGGCGCACCGCATCGCAGTCGGCCGGTCGGGCGATCGCGGCGAGCGCCGGCCCCATCCCGCTCACGCCCGCCCCGAGGGCGCCCGCCGCCCGGAGCTGCGCACGGATCGCGCCGTACTCATAGCCCATAATGCGCTCGACGATCGCGGTGTTGAGCGTCATCGCCGCGAGGGGATCGCCCCGTCGTGCGGCCGCTTCGGCCGCCGCGGCATCCGGCGCGGCCGTGGCGAACCGTTCGCGGACCGTTGCGGAGGGCGCGTGGAGACCCTCGGGCACCCAGATCACCACGGCCCACGCCGGATCGACCGGATCGGTTCGGATCCGCTTTCGCGCCGGGTTGTCGGTGACCTGAACGCCCGGTTCGATCGAAGCGAGGGCGTCGTCAAAGGCGCCCGTGGCGCTGAGGCCGATCCGCTGGGCCACGTCGGCGGCGATCGAGGCCACGTGGTCATCGGGCGGGACGACGCCGAGACCGGCGGCGACGGCGCGAACGACGGCGGTGCCGACCGCCGACGAGCTCTTGAGCCCCTTCGCGACCGGCACCTCCGACCGGACCCGGACCTGCGCGCGCAGCGGCCGATCCGGCGCCCACGCCTGGAGGGCCGCCTCGGCGGACGCGACGACGAGCGGGGAGTCGGACTCCGCATGGACCTCGATGGTGCGGGCCTCGGCGTCGCGCAGTTCCACGGTGGCGGTGGCCGGCAGTTCGATCCCGGCGGCCGCCCCGATCCCGGTGGGGAGGGCGTTAAGGAACGTGATCGCGCCGTGGGCGATGCCGACCCCGATCACATGACCTCCCGGATCGCCGACTCGATGGCGAGGGTCGAGGGGGAGGTCCCCCACCACGCGCCAAAGCTCGCCGCCGCCCCGTAGGCCAGCAACCGACGGCCGTCCTCGTACGGGATGCGGCGTCGGTGGGCCCGGTGGGCAAGGAGCGGATCGTCCGGCCGATAGACCCAGTCGAGGAGGTAGGCGGCCCGGTCGACCCACTCCGCCATCCGGGCGCCGAGGGGTCCTCCGTCGCGGCGACCGACGGTCGTCGCGTTCACGACGAGGGGCCGGACCCCCGCGGCGTTCTCGGCGACCTCGGCCCCATGGGCCCGGGCGACGGCCCCCGCGCGGGCGCGGTTCCGCGCGACGACGAGCGCCGTCGTGCGGCTCGAGCGCACCGCCTCGAGGGTGGCCCGGGCCGCGCCCCCGGCGCCGAGGACCGCGATCGATCGTCCGTCCCAGGAGCCCGTGTGGACGAGCTCGTCCAGCCGCCGGCGGATCGCACCGAGGTCGGTGTTGTCGGCACGGATCCGACCGCCGCGGAACGAGAGGGTGTTGGCTCCTCGGCACGCCGCCGCGGCCGGTGTCACGGCGTCGGCGAGCCGGAGCGCCGGGCGCTTCAGCGGGTGGGTTACATTGAGCCCGCCGTACCCCCAGGCGGGGAGACGCTCGCAGGCGATCCGGAGATCGGATGACTCTCCGATCTCGAGGGCGACGTACAAGCCCGGTCGGTGGGCCGCATCGATCCATCGCTGATGGAGGGCGGGGGAGAGGCTGTGCCCGATCGGGCGTCCGACGACTGCGAACTGCCGGGCTCGCCCGCCCGTCGACCAGAACCGACGGAGCCGGTCGGCGGGGAGCTGCGCCAGTTCGACGGCCGGGCCGCCTGCCGGGGGCAGGGAGGCGTACACGCCGGCCAAGCCGAGCTGCGGACCCCAGGCCCGCAGGAGCGGACCCGACGCGCCAGTCGTGTGGACGATGAACGGTCCTCCTCGCCGACGCCCCTCGACGACGGGGACGATCGTACGAAGGCACCGACCGACCGACGCGGGCACGACGGCCTTGACGAGGACCGATCTCAGGCGCCGATCGTCGAGGACGGCACGCACCCGCCCGATCGGCGTGCGGGGCCGGAAGTGGGCCGAGACGAGGGCGCGGTGGTGCACCGTCATAGGCGGTCGCCCGTCCGGCTCGAGATCGCGTGCGTACTCGAGGTCGATGTAGTCGAAGGGGAGCGCGCCGGTCCGTTCTAGCCAGCGACGCCGGAGCCGGCGGGCGTTGGGTCCCTCGCCGCCCTCGGCCCGGGAGCGCAGCGTGGCGATGAGGGGGAGCGCCGTCGGGAAGAGCCTCGACGCTCGAGCGCGCTCGGCGGACGACCACCGGTCGAACCGCACCTCGGCGAACGAGGCCCCGGCAGCCCGCGCCCGGCGGATCTCCCGACGCGCCGCGGTGACCGTGCGGCCTGGTACCGTGACGATGAGGGCGGGGACCCGGAGTCTCATCGCTCGTCGATCGCCTCGTCGACGACCCCCCCCAGGTGCCGCGCGGGGGGGAACGCCGCACCGTAGACCTCGGTGCCGGCGGTGAGCTCCGTCGTGGCGATCCGAGCGTCCCGCCCGCTCATGCGGACGGTCTCGGCGTCCTGAAGGAAGACGGTGAACCGGCGGCCCCCGCGCTCGATCTCCACGAGGGCGAGCGGCCGTCGTTCGATCTTGATCCGCCCGACACGCACACTGCGCGCTCCGCCCGTGGGGTCGGCCATGAGGACCGCGTCGCCGGGGACGAGCTCGGCCAGGTACCGGGTGGTCCCATCGGCGAGGAGCGTGTACGAGTGGGCCGCTCCGGCGTTGACCCGGAACGGACGGGGCCGGGTGAACCGGGAGCCCACCGCCTCGCTCGCGACGTGGAAGAGGAAGGCGGCCGCGCTCCCGACCAGGAGGCCCTCCGAAGGGCCGAGGATCGCCGTCGTGTCGACGATGACCCGGTCCCCAATCCCCGCGGGCGCGATCCGGGCGACCGGGAGGAGCTCCCAGGGGATCGTGGCCGAGGTCGCATCGGCGAGCAGGCTCTCGAGCATGTCGAGGTCGCTCGCATCGTGGAGCTCGACGAAGAGCCGGTCGGCCCCGTGCTCGAGCGCCCCCAACATCGCCGGGACGTCCGAGAGCCGGTCGACGATCGCCCACGCCAGGAAGTGGCCCCGGGCCTGCGCGATCAAGTTCTCGAGGGGGATCACCCGCTCCGCGGTCCACCGGACGGCGACGGTCCCTTCCGCCCGGCCGAGCTCGGCGGCGCGCTCGATGTCGGCCGGGCCCCGGACCTCGACGATCGGGACGGGCCGCGCGCCCGCGGGCTCCCGGGGCTGGATGGACGCGGCGTCGATCCGATAGTCAGCGGTGAGGGTGCCGACCCCCGGAGCGTCGCCGCCGGCGAATCGCTCGAACCCTCGCCGCCGCGCGCGCTCGATGAGCTCCGCGTTCTGCTCGGCGCGGGCGCCGCAGGGGGCGATGACGACCCGGTCCCGGTTCACGTCCCGGTCACCCCGCGGGGTGCAGGATGGCCGCGAGGCGACGGGCGAGCGGACCGACCGGGCGCCGCTGGAAGAGATTGCGACCGATGCAGATCCCCGCCCCGCCGGCGCGGATCGATCCCTCGACGAGCGCAAGGAACGCCGACTCGTCGTCGGTGCGCACGCCGCCGCCGATCAGCACCGGGACCGGCGTGGTGCGCACGAGGTCGCGGAACGCGGCCTCGGTGCCGGGGTAGCTCGTCTTCACGATGTCGGCACCGGTATCCGCGGCGGCGCGGGCCGCGTGTTGGATATCGGAGGGCGTCGCCGGAGCGCCCTTCTTGACGTAGGCCATGCACATGAGCGGAAGTCCGAAGTTCCGGCACTGGTCGACGACGGTGCCGAGATCGGCGAGCATCGCGCCTTCGCCGGGGGTTCCGAAGTTCACCTGGACCGAGAGCAGGTCGGCGCCCAACGCGAGCGCCTCGGCCGCCGAGCCCACCAGGACCTTCTGGTCGGAAGAGGGACCGAGGGACGTCGAGGCGGACACGTGGACCCCGAGGAGGTGGCCGGGCTTCAGGATCGGAGCGACGTCGCGGACTGCCCCCTTGGTCACAACGAAGAGATCGGCCCCCGCATCCTGCAGCTCCTGGACGACGGGCGCCGTGGCCTCGAGGCCGTCGATGGGTCCCATGGAGACCGAATGGTCGAGCGGGACCGAGAAGAGCCGGCGGGAGCCGCCCGGGAAGATCCGTCGGAGTCGGATCTCCTTCCCGGACATCGGGGCGCGACGGGGGCGTTTGAGGCTTAAAGTCACCCCTCTATCTCCGTCCCCGGGACCGCCTTCCGGCACGCAGTGAGGAACGACCTCGTCGGGGCACGCCGTTCCCACCGCCGGCGCCCCGAGCGTCGCGCGGCGGGGGAATGAAATAGCCGGCCCCAGGTCGAGCTACGTCGATGGCCGAGCCCGCCCTCACCGACCTCCGCCGCGAGATCGCGGCGATCGACCGCCGGTTGATTGCGGGATTGCGGGCCCGCCAACGGGCTGCCGCGCGGATCGGTCGCGTCAAGTCCGTCCGCGGGATCGCTCTCCGCGACCCGGCCGTCGAGCGGGCGGTCCTCAATCGGTGGCGCCGAGGGTTGCAGGCGAGCGGCGTCTCGGTCGCCCGCATCAGTTCGCTCGTCGACTGGATCCTCGAGGAGTCGGTCCGGGAGCAGGAGCGGGTCGGTGCGTCGCGACGCGGTCGCCCTCCGCAGCTTCGGATCACGCTCGTCGGTTCGCGGGGGGCCATGGCCCGGCGCCTCGCTCCGCTGTTCCGCGCGAACGGTCATCAGGTTCTCGGCATCGCGCGGCCCCGAACTCGTTCGGGTCGTCGGCGGGGGATCCCGCCAGCCCGACTCGCGGCCGCGTGTGCGGACGCTGACGTGATCTTCATCGCGACGAGCCTCGCCGCTGCCCCAGCGATGATCGATGCCGTCGCGGCCACCCACTGCCGCGGGGTGATCGCGGACCTCATGTCGGTGAAGGCGCCCGTCCGGTCGTCGCTCGAGCGCGCCCGGACGGCCGGTTGTTCCGTGGCGAGCGCCCACCCGCTCTTCGGCCCTTCGACGACGCCGCTCTACGGTCGGACCGTGATCGTCGTCGATTGCGGCGACCGGACCGCGACCCGGCGACTCCGGGAAGTCTTCGAAGGGCTCGGCTTCCAGACGCCCGTCGCGACGCTCACCGAGCACGACCGGTGGATGGCGACGATGCAGGCCTTGCCCCGCATCGTAGCGCTGCTGTTCGCCGGGGAAGTGGGACGGTCGAGACCGCCGGGTACGTGGACCCCGCCGCCGTCGTTCGAGCGTCAGGCCACCGTCGCCCGTCGGGCGCTCGCCGAGGAGACCAGCCTGCTCGCCGCAATCCTCCAGGCGAACCCCGCAACGCGGCGGACCGTAGCGCGCCTCGCGGCCCACCTGGTCGAGCTCGGTCGCGGGGTCCGAGGGCGGACGGGGCGTACCCTCGAACAAGCCCACCGACGGGCTGCCCGAGCCCTCGGTGGGACGTGAGGCGCTCCTCCGTCCCGGGTTAGCCGGCCGCGGCCACCACGCCATCGACGAGGAGTCGATGGAGGGCGAACCCTCGGAGCATGGCATCCCACATCTCCTTGCGCACTTCGGGCGTCGTGGCGAACGCGCTCACCATCTCCCCCACGAACCGGCTGTGTTCCTCGTCGGCCGTCACGTGGAGCCGGTAGTACTCGAGGTTCGCCTCCGGCACGCGGTAGTGGTTCCGGAACGAGGGCAGTAGCCGGGCGCAGAGCTCGACGTTCGGTGGTTCGGACGAACCGGCCGCGGAAATGTAGAACGGCACCTCACGGTTGATGTAGAGGAAATCGTCGATCGCCACGAGCGTGCTCGGCAGGAGCGGCGTCGCCAGCACCGTCGCCCGGGGGACGCCGAACCCTTCGCAGAACCGGAGGAAGAGCTCCGGATGACCAGGGGCCACCCCCTTCGGATCGCCAGCCTCCTCCACGAGTTGGTCGAGGATCATCCGGCGGAACGGGTCGAACCGCGCCTCCCACGAACACCGGGAGAATCGTTCGGCCATCGCGAGCGGGACGCAGGCGAGCCACGGGTAGAACTGGGCGAGCCACCGCTCGACGAGCGGCCGGGGCGCCGTTCCGGCTTCGACGTCCCGAAAGAACGGATGGGTCCGGAACGGGTGGTTCGCCATCTTGTACCGGGTGAGCGCGTCGCGGAAGGCGGCCCCTTCGAACGCGACCCAAGGTTCCTCGGACATCGGCGTCGTGCCCCATGGGGGGTATTTGGTCGCCGGGGTTCCGCGGTGAACCTCGCGGGTTAAGGGAACGGATGGCCCGCTCCGTCGTGCCGCAGCCGGTCGAGCGCCCGCGCCTCATTCCGCCGTTCGGACCGCTCACGGGCGTGACCGTCCTCGACTCGGCCCGGTTCGTCGCGGGCCCGTGGGCGTCGACCTATCTGGGGGAGTTCGGCGCCCAGGTGATCCACGTCGAGGGACCGCCTTTCGCGCCCCCGTACGCCGACCCGACCCGGACCCTGCCGCCGGTCCTCCCGGAGGGGGTGCCCGTCGAATCGACGGTCTCGGAGTCGTGGGTACAGTACTCGCGCAACAAGCTCTCCGTCGGCCTCGACGTGCGCCAGCCCGACGGCCGCGCGGTGTTCCTCGACCTGGCCCGGGGCGCCGACATCTGGATCGAATCGTCCCGCCCCGGCACGTACGACCGGCTCGGCCTCGCGGACGCCGACCTCTGGACGGTGAACCCGCGCCTCACGATCGCGCACGTCTCCGGCTACGGGCGGAGCGGGGACCCGGACCGGATCGACCGTCCGTCGTACGACCTCATCGGTCAGGCGTTCAGTGGCTACCTCTCGCTCCAGGGACGGCCGGACCCCGATCCACCGATGCGGGCGGGGACCGCGCTCAACGACACCGTGACCGGGCTCGCCACCGGCGCTGCGACGCTCATGGGGTACATCCACGCCCAGCGGACGGGGGTCGGGCAGGCGATCGACGTCGCCCAGTACGAGGTGTTCTTCACGCTCCTCGAGAACCTCGCCCTCGACTACTTCGCCCGGGGCGTGGTCCGGGGCCGGCACGGCACCGCCCACGCCCGGCTCCATCCGTACGATGTCCACCGGGCGGCCGACGGCTGGGTCGTTGTCGCCGCCCCGACCGACGAGTCGCTCCGGGGCCTCCAGCGCCTCGTCGGCAACGACGACCCCCGCTGGCTCGACCGCGGGTGGAGGCTCGCCCACCGGGACGAGGTCGACCGGGTCGTCGCGGCGTTCTGCGCCCCCCGGACCGCGGCCGACCTCGAGCGGACCGGGCGATCCCACGACGTGGCGATCTCCCGCGTGTACGACATGGCGGCGATCGCCGGCGACCCGCACTTCGCCGCCCGGGGGATGTTCACCGAGTGGACCGATCCGGTTGCCGGACCGGTGAAGGGCGCCTCGGTGGCGCCCCGCTTCGAGGCGACCCCCGGCGGGGTGTGGCGCGGCGCCCCATGGCTCGGTCAGGACAACGAGCGGGTGCTCATCGACTGGTTGGGGTACCCGCGCGAACGCGTCGCGGCGCTCGCGGCGTCCGGCGTCGTCGGGGCCCGACCCCCCCCTGCTCCGGCCGGTGTGCCCACGGTCCCGTTCTTCCGGCGAGGATCGGCGTGACCCTTCCGACCGTCCCGGAGGCGGACGACCCGCTTCTCCCGGACGTCGATCGCTTCGCCGCCGATCACCGGCTTGACGAGGTGGCCTCGGCGATCGATCGAGAGGCCCGGTTCCCCATCGACGAGTTCCGGGCGCTCGGGCGGGTCGGGCTCATCGGGCTCCATGTGGAAACCGCCCTGGGCGGTCGCGGACTCCCCGTCGTGCGGGCCGCGGCGGTCCTCCACCACCTGGCGCGCCGGGGAGGCACCGCGTTCGCGAAGCTCTCGCTCCAGGGCGAGTTCTCGAGCGTGCTTGCCGAGCACGGGAGCCCCGCGCTCCTCGAACGCTACTTCCGGCCCCTCCTCCGCGGGGACCTCCTCGTCGGGAACCAGGTCACTGAGCCGGGCGCGGGCTCCGACGTGGCCCAGCTCGCGACGACGGTCACCCGGGACGGCGACGCGCTCGTGCTCCACGGCACGAAGAGCGAAGCGGCGTTCGCGACCCGGGCCGACGCGGCGCTCGTCTACGCTCGGGACGCCGAGGCGGACGATCCGGCGCGGTCGATCTCGGTCGTCGTCGTTCCGCAGAACGGGCCAGGGATCGAGCGGCGTCGCGTCGGCGACCTTGGGGAGCGGTGGATGGAGCGGGGGACGGTGCGGTACGATGGCGCCCGCGTCCCCCTCGATCACCGGATCGGCGAGCCGGGGCGGGCCCTCGATTACGTGAAGGAGGAGCTGCTCCGGGACCGGGTGCTCCTCGGGGCGATCTACCTCGGGGTCGCCCGGGCGTCGTGGGACGACACGGTCATCTACGCCGGAGAACGCCGGGCGTTCGGCGCTCCGCTCGCGGTCCGGCAGGGGGTTGCGTTCCCGCTCGTCGAGGACTGGGCCCGGCTCGATGCGGCGTGGCTCTACGTCCGGTCGATCGCCGCCCGCCTCGACGCCGGCGAGACCCCCATCGGTCCGAGCGCGCTCGCGAAATGGCTCGCGTACGACGCGGCGATCACCGCGCTGGACCACGCCGTCCAGTTCCACGGCGGGCGGGGCTACTCGAACGAGCTCCCTCACGAACGGCGCTGGCGGGAAGTCCGCAGCGGCGGCATCGCCCATGGTCCGTCGGAGGTCCTCCTCGAGGTCGCGGCCCGGCGACTCTGGCGGGATCGACCTCCCGGTGGCGGCCCCCGGCCGGGCGACGCGCGTCGCCCCGGCTGAGGGGGCCGACCTCGGCGGATCCTCGGAGGCGGGCGGAGCCTTCGCTCGCGCCGGACGACGACCGTCGCCAGGATCGACGCCGCGATGACGCCCCCGGCCACGATCCATCCGGGGAGCGTGTCGAGCGAGGACCCACCGGAGCGAGCGAGACCCGACCACACCAGCGTCGGCTCGTGCACGACGACGGTGCTGTTGATCACCGCCGCGGCACCGGCCGCGTCGACGGCGACGAGGGTGACCGGGAACGTGCCCGCCGTCGTCGGGACGCAGGCGATGGCCGGTCCCTGGACCTCGTCCACGGTGCACCCCGCCGGGAGGCTTTCGAAGTGGAGCGCGATGGGCGGGGTCCCGCCGGTGACCCCGACGAGCCAGGTGATCGGGGACCCCACGACGGGCGCACCACCGGCCGCGACCACGACGGCGGCCGCGAGCGGAGCCTCGTGGACAAGGAGGATCGCGCTCGCGTTCGCGACAAGGCCGGACGCATCCCGGGCCGTCGCGACCAAGTTGAACTCGCCCGGGACCGTCGGCCGGCACGCGCTCACGAGGGTACACCCGGGCGGTCCGCCGGCGAGGGTGACCGAGGTGGCGCCCGAGCCGCCCACGATGGCCACGAGGAGCGGGACCGTTCGCCCGACGTCGGTCCCGAGCACGGCCGATGGGAACCGTACCTCGAAGGGTGCCGGGAGCACGTGAAGGGCGAGCGTCGCCACCGCTTGGGACCCCGCGGCGTCGGTCACCGTGGCCCCAACGGTGTAGGTGCCGGGGACGTCGAACTCGATCGTCTCGGCGTCGGTCCCCGCCTCGGCGACGGAGGGCGTGAACGCGAAGACGTACGGAGCGGTCCCGTGGCCGTTGGGGTCGGCCCGGATCGTGATCGGGACGCCGACGACCGCCGCCGGACCGTCGACGCTGAGCCCGAGCGCAAGCGTCGAGCCCACCTCGATCAGCTCCGACGACGAGCGGGCCACCCCCTCCGCGTCGGTGACCGTCGCAAGCAGGAGGTGGAGCCCGCTCGTCGGGAAGGCCACGGTGGCGATCGTTGCGTTCGCCCGCCAGCCGAAGTCGGCCCGCCAGGCGACGGTGAGCGGGGCGATGCCGGTGCCGTTCGAGTCCACGTGGTACCCTCCCAGCTGGCCGGCATCGAGCGCGATCGGTCCCTCGATGCGGACGGGACTGAGCCCGAGATCGACCCGGACGATCGTCGCGGCCACGTCGGCCTGACCGAGCGCGTCGGTCACGGTCACGCTGATGTTGTACACGCCCGCGAGATCGCTCTGGCAGATCACGGTCGGGCCGGTGCCGCCGAGGCAGTCGCCGGGGAGCCCCTGGTAGGAGAGCGGCGCGCCGGAGACGTTCGGGGCGAGCGCCACCGTCAGCAGGAACGCGGTGCCGCGGCTCACCTCGCCGGGATCGCTCCCGAACCCGTCGATGAGGTGGGGACGCGGGGCGGTGGTGAACGAGCCGTTGCCACCGCTCCCGTGCCAGTGGAGGTTCCAGGCCCACACGGCGTACTCGAACGTCGTGTTCGGCGTGAGCCCGGTGAGCGAGAGCCCGTGCGCGCTGCCGGCAAGCGCCGCCGACGACCAGTGCGCTTCCCCCAAAGGTCGCCAGAAGGCGGTGTAGTTGAGGATCGGGTTCTGGCCCGTCGTCGGCGCGGACCAGGAGAGCACCGCCGAGTTCGAGAGCGCGCGGACCCCCACGGTGACCGCCCCCGGGGCGGTCGGTTGGGCCAGCGCCGCCGTGGCCGGGTACGGGAACGGCGCGGCCCCGACGCGCCACGTCCACCACACGGTGCCGGGTACGCTCGCCCCATCGGTCCCGTTGAGCGGGCACACGCTCCCCGGGGTCCGGCAGTTGACCGACGATTCGACGATCTCGTACGTCGTGTTGAAGAACAGGTTCTCGACCGCCGCGGGCGAGAGCGCACTTTGCCGATACGTCGGGTTGGTCCAGGCGACGGGGCTCATCGCGAGGTTCGTGGAGTAGTACGAGTTGAGGTTCGGTTCGTACAGCCACGACTGGTTCGCGAAGAACCCGTTCCAATAACCCATCAGCATGGGACCTCCGGCGACGAGCGAGGGCCGGTGCTCCGACGCGTAGGCGTTCGGGGTCGCGCCCGCCTGCGGCCACGCGCCGAGATGGTAGCCCGCGTACACCTTCGTCGGCCCGAAGAGCGTTCCGGCGGCGTCCCAGCCGTAGACCTGGGTCGTGAGGTTCCCGGTCGCGTACGCCTCGGTCAGCACGACGGTGTGGCTGGTGAGGTTGAGGTAGAGCCCATCGACGCCGTTCGAGATGTACCCGTGGCCGTAGGTGCCGGCGAAGGCGAGGGTCAGAGCTCCTCCGGCGCCCTCGCCAGTGAGCTCGTACTGATCGATCCGGTCCGTGATTGCCCCCTCCGCTTCGACGTCGATGTACGAGTTGAGGTTCGGCACCCAGTACGCGTTGTTCGCCTCGAAGAACGGGAACGTCCCGAGCTGCCACTGGGTCTCATTCCAGAGATTGTAGCCGATGACGGTCCCGTTCGCAAGGATGAGCGCCGCGATCGAATGGTTGCCATCCCGGCCGATGAGGTCGAACTGGCCGTTCACCCGGAGCGCCCGGTCCTGGATGCCTTCGAACGTGGCGGAGAACGTCGCGCCGGTGGTGACGTTCACCGCGTAGAAGGCGATCGACGCGTTGGGGTCGCAAAGGGTGGGGCACCCGAACGTGTAGATGAACGACCCATCGGCGGTGGCCCACTCGGTGTTCTCGACCCCCTCGTACCACATCACGTTCTGGAAGAGCGGGCTCCACGGGGCGATAGGGGTCACCGACCCGTTCGCGAACGAGTAGAACACGAGCTCGAGGGAGGCGTTCACGTAGAACGCCCCATCCTGCGTCCACGCCAGGATCGGCACCTGGGTCCCGTAGGTCCCGTTCCGGCAGGGCAGCGCGAGGTTGCAGTTCGCGGCGTACGCCGACATCGGATTCCAGGCCGGAAGGACCTCGACGCTCTGGTCGTACGTGACGCGCGGGTAGGCGAGGAGGGAGACGAACTGGTCGGCGCCGCTCACCGTGATCGGCTGCCAGGTTCCTCCGACAGCCGTCGTGTTCGCGGAGTAGACGAAGTAGCTGCCGTTCCCGAGGGAGAACTCGAAGAACCCGATCGAGTTGGTGACGGTGGAGCCGACCACGGGGCATGTCGCGGGGCCGGGCACCCCAGTGCAGCCTTGGCCCGCCGCGAAGACGGGCACGCCGGCAACGGGACCCCCGCGGGGACCGAAGAGGGTGAGAACGCCGGTCACGATGGAGACGCCCACGTGGGCCGGGAATTCCCCGGCCAGGTGAGCCCCGGTGGGCGTCAGCGCGAACGCCCCGGCGACCTCGGTGGACCACGCGGCCCCTCCGGCGGTGCCGAGGGGTCCCCCCACCACGACCCCGACGAACACCAGGAGCGCCACGTGCCCGGCGGTCGGGCGGGATCCCGATCGGCGGAGCCTCAGGGCGGGGGCCGGTGCGCGCGCGTCGGGGCCGACCCGTGCCGGGGGGCTCCGGCGGCATTCGAACCCGCCGGCCGCGTCCGACACTGGTTCCCCGCGAACCGCCTTCCGCCCTATCAGGTTTCGGCCCTCGGAGCGGCCGGTTTCTGGAGGACCCGGCCGGCGAGAACGCCGCGCCGTGCGAGACTCTCACACTCTTTCAAATAGGGGAATGCGGTCGCACCCCTGAATGCCCGCGGCCCCCTAGGGGCCAAGGGAAGGGGGAAACCAGGAATGGAATCGGCATTGAGCGGGCGAGGATTGAAGACCGGGACGTGGGGCCGACGCATCGTCGGGATCACCTCATCGGGCGGAGCGATGGCGGTGGCGCTCATCATGGCGCTCTCGCCGGCGGCCGCGGCAGCGGGGCACACGTACCACGCCCCCTACGCGGGCGCGGTGTCGCAGACCAACACGTACACGAGCGTGTCGGGTTGCGCGACGGGGGCGCTCACCGCACCCGTCAACTGGAGCTCTACGACCGGGGTGTTCACGATGACCGCGAAGACCTCTGCCAAGGGCTGCGGGACCCAACTCGCCGGTGTCGGCGGGAACAGCTACGGGGCGGCCCAGGGCGGAGTCGAGGTCGCAGTCCCGATCAAGGCGGCCACCTCGGCGGCGCACTCGCTCTCGGTGAACTGGAAGTTCCACGGGTCGGCTACCATGACGATGACCCCCGGCACGTGCACCCTGGCAACGACGACCTCGTTCCAGGACTGCTACGTCTCGGGCTACATCGACATCTATGCCGGAGCGTATCTCGTTGATCTGACGAACGGGTCGTACTTCTATCCCACCAACTACTGGTACTTCTACAACGACTCGTACAACGAGACCTACTGCTACTCGGGGAGCTGCTACAACGCGTCGGGATCGTTCGGCTTCGGGACGCTGGGCAACGTGTCGTTCTTCATCAACGGCACGCTGAACAAGCTCGACAGCTACGCGGTCGTGACCTACGTGTACGCCTATGCCTCGTCGTCGGTGAGCGCGTACGTTGCGACCCTCTCGGGTGGCAGCGCGACCGCCTCCGTCGTCCTGGCGGGTGGATCGAACAAGGCAGCGCTGAGTTCGATCGTCATCACGTAGCGGGCCGACGCCACCCGGGACAACCCTTTCCTACGGCCGGGGACCGAGCGGTCCCCGCGCCTCTGATTTTCGCGGTCAGGGCCGTCGTTGCCTGGCCCGGAGCGAACTCGGTCCCGAGTCGGCCACCACGCCCGATCGGTCGCGCGTCGAACTACGGCTGATCAGACAGGCGGTCCGGCTACACACCCCGTGCGACCGCCTCGGCCGTTGGGTGGGGTTCCCGCTGCGAGGTCGTGCCGGTCGGCCGCCTCAGGGGCCAAGGTGGCCCAGCTCGGGCCCCGTCGACTCCATTTCCGCCTCGAACACGAGCCCGGTCGAGCGGGTTCAAATAGGCCCACCCGTTCCTCGAGCCACCCGAAAAGCTCGGTTACCGAGACGAGGGGAAGAAGGGGGAACGAACGGAATGGGAACGGGAAGAGCAAGCGGAACGGTCCGGAATGGGCTGACCCGACGGATCGTCGGGTTCGGCGCCTCGGGCGGGGCGATGGCGGTGGCGCTGATCATGGCGCTCTCGCCGGTCGCCGCGGCCGCCGGGCACACCTACCACGCGCCCTACGCGGGGGCGGTGTCGCAGACGAGCACCTACACGAGCCAGTCGGGGTGCGCGACGGGGGCGCTGACCTCGCCCGTCAACTGGAGTTCGACGACGGGCGTGCTGATGCTGACGGCCAAGACCTCCGCGAAGAGCTGCGGCACCCAGCTGGCAGGGGTTGGCGGGTACAGCTACGGATACGTCCAGGGCGGCCTTGAGGTCGCGATCCCGATCAAGGTGGCCACTTCGGCGGCCCACTCGATCAGCGTCAACTGGAAGCTCCACGGGTCGGCGACGGAAGCGATGTCACCGGGGACCTGCACGCTCTCGACGACGGCGTCGTATCAGAGCTGCTACGTCTCCGCCTATCTGTCGGCCTACGCCGGCGCGTACCTGGTGGACACGACCAACGGGTCGTACTTCTATCAGACGAACTACTGGTCGTTCTACAACGACTCGTACAACGACACGTACTGCTACTCGAGCACATGCTACAACAGCTCGGGGTCGTTCGGGTACGGGACGCTGGGTGGCAACGTGTCGTTCTTCATCAACGGCACGCTGAACAAGCTCGACAGCTACGCGATCCTGACGTACTTCTACGGATACGCGCAATCGTACGTCAGTTCGTACCAGGCGACCCTGACCGGGGCCAGCGCGTCCGCGTCGATCGTCCTCGCGGGCGGGTCGAACAAGGCGACGTTGAGCACGATCGTCGTCACCTAGGCGATCGGGTCTCTGGACCGCGGCCAACCCCTTCCCCTGAGCCGGGGATCTCCGGATCCCCGCGCTCCAATTCTACCAGCCCGAGGGGCTCGCCGATGCGCATGCAGGCGCCCGCCGGCGACCCGGTCCCCGACGTTCAAATAGGACGACCCGATAGACCCGCCGCCCGACCTGCGGGTGTCGTGGGACGGGGGAACGGGGGAACGAACCAATGGGAAGGGAAAGAGCGGGCGGAATCGTACGAAATGCACTGAGCCGGAGGCTGGTCGGTGTGACCACTTCGGGAGGCGCGATGGCGGTGGCGCTGATCATGGCGCTCTCGCCGGCCGCGGCTGCCGCGGGCCACACATACCATGCGCCCTATACGGGGACGGTCTCGCAGACCTCCTCGTACACGAGCGTTTCGGGGTGCGCTACGGGCGCGCTCACCTCGCCCGTGAACTGGAGCGCTTCGACCGGAACCTTCACCATGGCGGCGAAGTCGTCCGGCAAGGGCTGCGGGACGCAGTTGGCGGGCGTCGGGGGCAACAGCTACGGGTCGGCGGAGGGCGGTCTCGAGGTCGCCATCCCCATCAAGGCTGCGACCTCGGCCGCGCACTCGATCTCGGTCAACTGGAAGATCCACGCGTCGGTGAGCGAGTCGATGACGCCGGGCACGTGCGTCACCTCGAACACCACGACGTTCTTCCAGTACTGCGAAGTGTTCGCTGACGTGTCGATCTACGGGTTCGCCTACCTGGTGGACACGACGAACGGGACGTACTTCTACCCGACGAACTACTGGGACTACTACAACGAGTCGTACAACGAGACGTACTGCTACTCGGGGACCTGCTACCTCTCGGCGGGCTCGTTCGCCTACGGCGCCCTGGGCAACGTCTCGTGGTTCATCAACGGGACGCTGAACAAGCTCGACAGCTACGCGATCGTGACGTACATGTACGTCTACGCGTCGTCGGGGGCCGAGGCGTACACGGCGACCCTCTCGGGCGGCAGCGCCAGCGCTTCGGTCGTCCTCGCGGGTGGGCCGAACAAGGCGACGCTCTCGTCGATCGTCGTGACGTAGGTCGAACGGCGGATCCGACCGACCGTAACCCATTCCTGGCCCGAAGGGCGCGACGCCCTTCGGGCTCCTCTTCTATCTCCAGCCCTCGCCGAGGGTGCCCTCGAGGCAATCCCCGACCGCCCGGTGAGACCCCGGCCATCGAGGTTCAAATATCCAGACCCGATGCACGGGATGGCCGTCCGGTCGGTGCGCCGATCGATGGCCGATGGGGGAAAGAACGAATGGAAACGGCTAGAGCGAACGGACCTCGTCGAATCGGCCTGAGCCGACGGATCGTCGGGCTCACGACCTCGGGCGGCGCGCTCGCGGTGGCGCTCATCATGGCGCTGTCGCCAGCCGCGGCTGCGGCGGGTCACACGTACCACGCCCCGTATGCGGGTGCGGTCTCGTCGACCAACTCGTACACCGACCAATCCGGTTGCGCCACGGGCGCCCTCACGTCGCCCGTCAACTGGAGCTCGACGACCGGCATCCTCACGCTGGCGGCGAAGGCGTCGGCCAAGAACTGCCCGGCCCAGCTCGCGGGCGTCGGCGGCAACAGCTACGGCTCGGGCTCGGGCGGCGTCGACGTCGCGATCCCGATCAAGGTGGCGACCTCGGCGGCCCACTCGATCTCCGTGAACTGGAAGATCCACGCCACGAGCAGCTCGTCGTACACACCGGGGACCTGCACGCTCGCGACGACGACCTCGTTCCAGTACTGTGAGAGCGGGGCTGACGTCAGCGTCTACGGGTTCACCTACCTGGTCGATCTGACGAACGGGACGTACTTCTACCCGACGAACTACTGGGACTACTACAACGAGTCGTTCAACGAGACGTACTGCTACTCGGGGACGTGCTACAACTACACCTACGCCTTCGCCTACGGCTCGCTCGGGAACGTCTCGTGGTTCATCAACGGGACGCTCAACAAGCTCGACAGCTATGCCATCGTGACGTACCTCGACGCGTACGCTTCGGCGTTCGCGGAGTCGTACACGGCAACGCTGACGGGCGCGAGCGGCTCGGCGTCGTTCAGCATGGCGGGCGGCCCCAACAAGGCCACGCTGAGCTCGATCGTCGTGACATAGGCCCGGAGCTCCCGAACGTAGGACGAACCCTTTCCTGGCGCAGGGGCGGCGACGCCGTCCCTGCGCCCCTCTTACCCGGCTCCGTTACGGACGACGTCCATCGCTCCGGGGCGCCCCGGAGCCCCCCGAGTGTTCGAGGGGCGAAGGGGGATAGGTGCGTGTCCACACGCACGGGGTTCTTATAGGGGGACATCGTGCCGCCGAATACAGGCGGTGGGTCACTCCACGGCCAAAGAGAGGAAATTCGAATGACGACAGGAATCCCTAAGGGACGAACGATGGCCGGGCTCGGCCGGCGGCTGGTGGGATTCACCTCCGCAGGCGGAGCGATGGCCGTGGCGCTGATCATGGCTCTGTCGCCCGCTGCGGCGGCGGCTGGGCACACGTATCACGCGCCGTATGCCGGAGCGGTGTCGCAGACGTACTCGTCGACCAGCCAGTCGGGCTGTGCGACGGGCGCGCTGACGGCCCCGGTGAACTGGAGCTCGACGACGGGTGTGCTGACGATGGCCGCGAAGGCGTCCGCCAAGTCGTGCGGCGTTCAGCTCGCGGGTGTCGGCGGTAACAGCTACGGTAGCGCCTACGGCCAGGCCGAGGTCGCTATCCCGATCAAGGCCGCCACTTCGGCGCTCCACACCATCACGGTGAACTGGAAGCTCCACGCCGTCGCGTCGACGACGTTCGTGCCCGGCACGTGCACGATTTCGACGACCACGACGTTCTTCCAGTACTGCGAGACGGGCGCTGGTGTGTCGGTCTACGGTTTCGCGTACCTCGTCGATCTCACCAACGGGACGTACTTCTACCCGAGCAACTACTGGAGCTTCTACAACGAGTCCTACAACGAGACGTACTGCTACTCGGGCACCTGCTACAACTCGTCGGGCAGCTTCGGCTACGGCTCGCTGGGGAACGTCTCGTGGTTCATCAACGGGACGCTCAACAAGCTCGACAGCTACGCGATCGTGACCTACATGGAAGGCTCCGCCTACGCCTTCGCCGAGGCATACACCGCGACCCTCACGGGCGGCAGCGGCTCGGCCTCGATCTCGATGGCCGGCGGACCCAACAAGGCCACGCTGAGCTCGATCGTCGTCACGTAGGTCGAGCGTCGGAGCCCACGACTAACCCCTTCCTCCCGGGGCGGGGTGGCTCACCCGAGCCGCCCCTCCCCCCGCTTCTTTCTTCTTGCCACAGGATGGCTCGTTGGCTCTACGCTCGCATGTGCCGGCCCATCGGTCGGTCCAGGATGCGGTCTGGGTTGGGAGCCTGAGCGGGGCTGGCCCCCGATCGCAGGGTTCGGGCCAGCTCGTCTCGAGAACCGGTATTCGTCCTGAGTCGCGCCCGGTCGATCGTGAGGGAAGGTCCCTGGGACCTTGCGAGTCGGCGGGGCGGTTGTAGTGTCCATTGCACGGCGGGGATCCGCAGGGCGTGTCGATGCGGGGGACTCACGGACGGTCGGACGCGACCCCCGACTTCGACCCGAGTACGTTCGTCCCCCGACGGTCGGCGCTCGGACGGAGATGGACGCGCACCCAGGGCGTGAGCGCTACTCGCTAGGCAGGTCGTACGGGAAGTCGAGCAGCGTTCATGCGGCGCAGACACTATCGCCGTACGACTTCGGCGACCCACGCGGACCCGGCACAGCGCTCGGGCGCCGGTCGCGCGCTCAGCCCGTCGACGTGCGCTCGTGGAACCGCGGCCCGCCGCCTTCGTGTCGCCGGCGACCGTCGCCCCGGGGACGTCGGTCGGGCCGGCCGCGCGAGGAACGGTAGCGGTCCCCGCGCTGCTGGCCGGCCCGTCCTCGGAATCCGGCCCCGGCAGGGGGGCGATCGGGTGCCGGCGCATCGTAGGGAAACCCGGGGATCCGCGCCACCGGGATCTTCATGCCGAGCAGCTGCTCGATCCGCGAGAAGTCGTCGGCCTCCTCGGGGCTTACGAGCGTGAACGCGTCGCCCAACCGCTGCGCTCGGGCGGTCCGGCCGACCCGGTGGATGTAGACCTCGGGCTCGTTCGGGACATCGAAGTTCACCACGTGGCTCACGCCCTCGACGTCGATCCCCCGGGCGGCGAGATCGGTCGCGACTAGAACGCGGTGACGCTTGGCGCGGAATCCCTCGAGCGCCCGGATCCGCTGACTCTGGCTCCGGTCGCCATGGATGATCGCGGCATCGAACCCCCAACCGGCGAGCTGGCGACCGAGGCGGTCGGCCCGGTGCTTCGTCCGCGTGAACACGAGCACGCTCGACATGGTGGCGTCGGCAAGGAGTTCCTTCAGCAGGGCGGCCTTTAGATGGGCGCGGACCGGGAGCGACTGGTGGGCGACGCCCACGGCGGCGGCGGTGGTGGCTCCCACCTGGATGGTCTTCGGATCATGGAGGAAGTCCCGGGCGAGGCGGACCACCTCGGGGGGCATGGTGGCCGAGAACAGCATTGTCTGACGCTGGGAGGGGAGCTGGGAGAGGATCCGGCGGACGTCGGGGAGGAACCCCATGTCGAGCATCCGGTCCGCCTCGTCGAGCACGAGGATCCGCACCAACCGGAAGTCGACGTATCCCCGCTCCATGTGATCGAGGAGCCGACCCGGGGTGGCAACGATGATCTCGGCACCCCCGCGAAGGGCCCGGGTCTGGGGCTCCATCCCGACGCCGCCGTAGACCGCGGCCCCCCGGAGCCCGGTGTGGCGCCCGAGCTTGGCGAGGAACCCCTCGGCCTGGAGTGCGAGTTCCCTCGTCGGGGTCAGCACAAGGGCGAGGATGCGGCCGCGCGGTTGCTCGAGGAGCCGTTCGAGGATCGGAAGAAGGAAGGCGGCGGTCTTGCCGGTCCCCGTCTGTGCGGTGCCCACCAAGTCGCGGCCGCCAACCGCGTCGGGAATTGTCCGGTGCTGGATGGTGGTCGGGGTCGAGTACCCCATCTCGCGGATGCCCCGGCGCAGTCGCTCGTTGAGTGGGAGCTCTTCGAATGTGTGCTCCTCGGCCGGAGCGGGCGCCGGATCGACCAACGGTTGTCCTCGGACTGGCAGGGTCAGAGCGCTGAGGAGATAACGAGGGGGAGTCGGTCGCATTGCCCCAAGAACGGGCCGCGCGCCCGTTGTCCAAGGTGAAATACCGCCGGTCAGTGGGAGGCCCGGTTGGATGGTTCGACCCGTGGGGAGCGACCCGTCCTATCGAGGAGAATGAGAGGACCGATGAACGGTAAGGGACGAGGGAGATGGTCGTCTGCGATGAGAATGGGCACCGGGGGAGCGGCGGTCGCAGTGACACTGCTCATGGTGCTATCGCCCATGGCCGCGGCGGCGAGCCACACCTTCAAGCCGCCCTACGCGAAGACCGCCACTGCGCTCTACACCCAGCTGGCCTTCGGTGGTTGCGGGACCGCCTCCCAGACCGTTCCGGTCAACTGGAGCGCGACGACCGGCGTGATGATCGCGAGCGGGAAGACCAGCACCAAGAGCTGCACGAACCAGGTCGGCGGCGTCGGCGGGTCGAGCTACGGCGAGTACGTCGCTGAGGCTCTCATTGGCATGCCGATCAAGGTGACGACGACGGCGCTCCATTCCGTCAACGTCTCGTGGAACGTCCATGCCACCACCAGCTCGTCGTTCACGGCGGGCACGTGCTACCTCGGATCGACGTCTTCGAGCTTCTTCTACTGCGAGTCGATCGCGCTCTGGGAGGTCTTCGGCCAGGCATCGGTCGTCGACAACACCAACGGCTCGGTGTTCTACTCCAGCAACTCGTTCTTCGCGTACAACGAGAGCTACAACCAGACGTTCTGGTTCGGCAGCTGGTCGAACTCGTCGGGGGTCTTCGGGTTCGGTGCGTTCGGCGCTCAGACGCTCTTCATCAACGCGAGCCTGGTCGCTGGCCACAGCTACTCGGTGGTCACCTACATCGAGGTCATCGCGGAGTCGGCGCTCGAAGCGTACAACGCCGCGGTGAAAGGCGGCAGCGCCTCGGCGTCGGTGAATATGGGCTCGGGAACGAACAAGGCGACACTCACATCGATCGTGGTGAACTAGTCGCGCCGGGACCCGACAAGGGTCCGCCCAACCCCTTCCTGCCCTGGCAGTGGACCGCGCCCAAACGAAGGGCAACGGTGGGGCCTCTCCGGAGCTCCCCAAGCCACCTCGGGGTGATCATCCCGGTCACCTCCGGCGAGCGAGCCTTGGACTCATCGTATCGTGCAGCTGCCACCTGCGCACACAGGAGAGCGTCCCGCTGCGCCTGAGATGGGACCAGAAGGGCTCCTCGCCTTCCCCCCATGGGCAGCCCGTTCGACGTCGCACGAGTCCCCCGCCGTGCCTTCGGCCAGGAAGGGCCCGGTCGTCGGTCCCAGGCTGGACCCGGCCCCTCATTAATCCCCGAATCCCACCGCCTTCCGATGAGTCGGCGGGGATCGTCTTTGAAATCGCCGGTGCTACCCCTCCTCGGGGTCGTCCTGCTCGCCGCCCTGATGGTTGGACCGGCATTCCCGACCTTCCCCGAACCGCGACAGAGCTTCGGATCGGACCCCGTACCATCCCACGCGGGGATGGCGATCGCCGGGCCAGGGGTGCCCGGAGCATCGGCGGAACTCGCCTCCCCGGCTAAGCTGCCGACGGTGACCGCCGGATCGGCGCGCCCGCTCGTGGCCGCGGGCAAGTGGTTCAACCTGACCGCATCGCTTCTCCCGTCCCCGGAGGCCCGGTTCGCGTCGCAGATGGCCTATGATGCGAAGGACGGCTACACGGTACTGTTCTCCGGCGCGAACGCCTCGGGCTTCGGTCTGACCGACACCTGGGTGTATCGGAACAACTCCTGGAGTCAGATCTTCCCCGCGGTTTCCCCCTCCCCTCGGGTCGCGTCCGTCATGGTGTACGACCCCATCGACCAGTACGTAGTTCTGTTCGGCGGACTCACCCCGGACGTCACCGGAGTCCTCAGCGATACGTGGACTTTCGCCGGCGGAAACTGGACGAATATCACCGCCGGACCAGCCCCCCCCGGTAGGGGGGAGGCCGCGGCGACATGGGATGCAGTCGACCAGTCGGTCATCCTGGTCGGGGGCGACAACGGTTCCGCCCCGGTGTCCGATACCTGGCGGTTCGTCGGGGGGACGTGGACCGAGCTCTTTCCCGGGACCTCCCCTTCGGCCCGGATCGCCCCGGGGCTCGCATTCGACGGGGCCGACGGCTACGTGGTCCTGTTCGGCGGCGTGAACTACACGACCGACTTCTCGGACACCTGGCGGTTCGTCAATGGCACCTGGACCCAACTTTTCCCGGCCATCGCCCCTCCCCCTCGCGCCCTCTGGGCGATGGCGTACGACCCAGACCTCTCGGATGTCGTGCTCTTCGGCGGGGGTATCGGGAATGATTCGATTTTCTACGGGGACACTTGGACATTCCACGGGGGCGGGTGGACGCAGCAGTTTCCGACCGCTTCCCCCGGCGCCCGGCAGTTCTCGACCGTCGCCTGGGATTCCGGAGCGAACGACCTGGTTCTCTACGGGGGGGCGATCCTCGGGACCCTCAACTTCGGCCCCGTCGACGACACGTGGGTGTTCGCTTCGTTACCCGTGCCGGCGCTCTCCGCGGTCGGTACCGCCGAGGACGTCGGCCAATCGATCGCTGTGTCGGGGACGGTCACGGGAGGCGCGCGCCCCTACAATCTCACCTGGGCGTTCGATGACGGCACCGTAGGGTACGGCTCCTCGACCGCCCACGTCTACGCCACCGCTGGTTCGTACAACGTGACGCTGACCGTCCTCGACGCTCTCGGCCAGGCGGCGACCGCCGGGACCCCGATCACGGTCCATGCCCGCCCCACCGTCGCCCTCGCGTCGAACCGGTCGTCGGTCCGCGCTGGAGAGAACAGCACGCTCTCGGTGACAGTGACCGGCGGCACCGCGCCGTTCACCTACGCATGGCAGCTCGGCGACGGGCGAACCGCGACCGATCCGGGACCCGAGGTTGTGCGCTACGTCCAGGCTGGGTCGTTCCTGGTCAATCTGTCGGTCACCGATGGAGCCGGCGTCACGGTCTCCACGAACCTTACCATCCTTGTCACCGCTGCGCCGCCGGCCCCCTCGGGGTCGGCAACGTCGTCGGTCCTGCTCTGGATGGTCGTCGGGGCGGTCGCGGCGATCGTCGTCCTCGCCGTGGTCCTCCTGTGGGTGCGGCGGCGGCGGGGCCGCCCTCCGTCCGTCGCGACCACCCTCGGCCCCCCACCTGCCGTGACGCAACCTCCCTCCGGACCTCCGTAGGATCGGTCCGCCGCCGCTCGTGGGAGCGCCTCGGGGTCTCTCTCGGGCGCGCTTGGGGGTTCGGCCGAGATGGGGCTAGGCCCTCCCCACGGACCCGGGGCGGGGCTACGTCAGGGGGTGACGCGAAGTTCGGACCTAGAAGCCCCAGGCGCTGTAAAAGAAGTAGATCAGGTAGAACCCGACGAGAACGAGGACTCCGGCGCTCACCTTCTTGATGATCGGGGTGAACGCCTTCAGCTGGTTGACGTACTTCTTCCCGGCGACCCCGATGACGACCGTGACGCCGACCATCAGCAGCGCGGCCGTGAGGCTGTAGATGAGGATGTTGAGGATGCCCCCGATGAGCCCCAAGGCGAGGCCGGCCACGATCGCCGAGAGGATCACGGGGAAGACGCAGCCCGCAGCGGCCGCGGCGTATCCCATCCCGTAGCTGAAGAGCTTCACGTAGAGCCCCTTCCCGGTGGGCGTCAGATCGACCGTCGCCTCGGGACCGCTGCTCTGCCCCCGCAACCGCGCCCAGAGACGCTGGAAGGGGGTGATGACGCGCCAGTACTGGAGGTTCGTGAAGAGGAGCGCCCCGAGGGCCACGAGGACGATACCGACGACGATGAGGAGGTACGGGATCTTGCTCCCGACCAGGTTGGCCGCGTAGATCAGGATCACCCCGATCGCGAGGAAGACGATAACCATCCCGAGCGCGGTCACCGAGCCCGCGAAGACGGCGCGCCGGAACGCCCCCTTGTACCCGCCTTCCGGTGCCGGTCGCGCCTCGGCGCCGGTCGCGGTCAACCCGAGAAAGAGGCTCATGTACCCGGGGAACATCGGGAACGCGCACGGCGAGAAGAACGTCGAGACCCCCGCGATCGCCGCGAGGGCGAAGACGCTCACCGTGACGATGGAGATCGCCTGGGCCGACCCGCTGAGCGCCGACGTCATCGTCGATTGGAGCTGGCTCGTGCTCTGGACCCCCGAGACGTCGTAGACCACGTGCCCTTGCTTGTCGACGATCACCACCGTCGGGATGTCGCTCACGCCGTAGCTCCGGGACACCGTGAGGCTCGAGGTGTCCTGGGCCATCGTCCAGGGCACGTGGTTCTTCGTTTCGTACGAGGTGAGCGCCGGGATCGTGTCGCCGAACTGCGGTTCGATGAAGACCGAGATGAACGCGACATGTCCGGTCCCGTTCGTATCGAACTCTCCGTAGAGCGTCTGCATGCTCTGCTCGACGATCTGGCACTCGCTGCAGGAGAGCGCGGTGAACTCCACGGCGACGATTGACGAGTTCCGGAACTCGGAGAGGGTGAACGCCTGGCCGTGGATGTCGGTGAGGGTGAAATCCGGGGCGAGCGGCGCGCTCGCCGCCTGGCCGTTCGAGCCCGGCACGAGGTGGGCGAAGTAGACGACCGCTCCCGCGACCACGACGAGGACCAGGACGATGGGAACGAGAGTCCTCGCGCGCATCGGTCGATCGTTCCCCCGCTTCGTCCGTTTACGCCGCAGGACCGCTGGGTGGCCGCTTGGGTGCGCGGGCCCGGGCCCGAGTGTAGGCCACGAGCCCCACGATCACCACGCCGATCGCGACGAGGGCGATCGCACCGAGCCCGACGGGCGACGCGAGGAATCCCGTGAGCCCACCGCTGGGTTGCGCCCCGTTCTGCGAGGACGACCCGCCCGCATTGGAGAGCGGAACGTCCTTCACCAGGTTCTGGCCGGAGATGGCGACGGTCACCGTGCTGGGAACGAACCCGGTGCCGGAGACCGCCATCGTGTAGGTCCCGTTGGCGAGGCCATCGAACGAGTACCCGCCGGAGGCGTTCGTGGTCCGGGTGCCGCCGGTCCCCGGGGTGAGCGTCACGTTCGCGCCCGAGACCGCCGCGCCAGTGACGGCGTCGTAGACCTTGCCTGCGAGATCGTACACGTGGTCGCTCACCGACATCGCGTACACGTACTCCCCGGTCACGGTCTGCGCTACCGTGAGGTTCGCGAAAGGATTCGGGATGATGGGGACCGTGAGGTTCGAGCTGTCGGCGTAGACGATCGTGATGTTGTAGCCGGCCCGCACCCCCACGTCCATCCCGTTGTAGCTCGTCATGGGCGCCGTCGTCCCCCGGTACCAGTTCCCCACGTCGGGGGTCATCACGATGGGAAGGTAGCAGAGCGGGCTCGTGAGCTGGCAGAACGTGAAGTAGACCTGTTGGACGTTCGTTGAGTCCGAAAGCTCGATCGCGACGGTCATCGTGTCCTGCTCGGTGATGTTCGTCGGCGTCTGATAGACCGAGAGGACCGTCGCACCCGTGGCCAGGTGGGCCGAACCCTGGGCGTGCGCGATCGGGCCCATCCCCGCGACGAGTGCGGCCACGAGCAGGACCGCGACGGCCGCACGGAACGACCTCACGGCCGCCCCCTGAGCGGTAGCGCGTTCGGCCGGCTCATGCCGCACGCTGTCGGTCGGCGCTCGCCCGGCCGACCGGGCGCGCCCCCGAGGGAGGCGAACCCCGCCGCGTTACGCGGACCCCTCGTCGTCCGTTCCCGAATCATGCACTACCTTCCGGGCCGGTCGGCCCCGCGTCGGCTTCCGGGGCTTGATCAACATCATGCCGCCCACGACCGCCGCCACGCCGATCACCGCGATCGCGACCAGCGAGATCATCTCGTCGCTGGTGAGCCCCGTCGCCGTCGAGGCCGCAGCCCCGGTCGTCGACGAGGTCGGGAGCGCCACGAGCTCCACGTCCATCGTGGTCGTGTTGCCCGGCGTGAGGGTGACCGTCGAGGAGTTGGTGGTGTAGCCGGACGCGGTGATCTCGACGGTGTAGGTGCCGGCCTCGAGCGGCTGCTCGAACGCCCCGTCCCCGACCCAGACCGCCGTCCCGTCGATGGTCACCGTCGCCGTCACCGGCGATACGGTGCCGACGAGGTCGGCGTACCGCGGCAGGAACACGGCCGAGATCGAGAGCGGCGCCTCGGTCACCAGGACGGATCCCGTGCCGATGGGCGCGGTGAACGCGTACGAATCGGGTCCGAACGCGTAGCTGTAGAACCCGCTCGGCAGGTAGAGCGCCATCGATGCGCTGTCCGCGGCGCTGAAGTTCGAGGCATCGATCGCGAGCCACCAGCCGAGGTCGCCCGGTAGTCCTTGCGGGACCGCCTGGACCGAGTTCACGAAGAGCGGGGTGGTGTTCGCGGAGAACCCGCCGGGTCCGTGCGCGCTCACCTTGTACCAGTAGCCCTGGCCCGCGACGACGCCCGTGTCGACGAACGACGTCGCCGTCGACATGGCCACGGGGCTGAACGTCCCGGTCTCGGTCGTGGACCGGTAGACGTAGTAGGTGACGCCCGTGCTCCCGGACGCCGGAACGGTCCAGTTGAGCGCCACCATCTGGTTCGCCGGCGTGACGGTCAGACCGGTCGGGATGGTCGACGGCAGGATCGGGTTCAGGGTGAGCGTGATTGTGCCCGAGCCACCCGTGTAGCCCGCCGCGGCGACCTTCGCCGTGACGACGGCGGTCTCGACGGCCGAGACGTTCGGGGCGGTGAAGGTGGACGCGAACGTTCCGTCGCTGCCGGTGATCCCGCTCGGGGGCGAGAGGGTGCCGAGCCCCGTGGTGCTGAGGTCAACGGTGGCGCCGGGGATCACGACCCCGGTGCTGCTGTTCGTCACGGTCACCGTGACCGTGGACGTGGTGAGCGCCGTGACGGCGGTCTTGTCCGCCGAGACGGACGTCGTGAGCGTCGTCACCGGGATGAGGTTCGCGTTCTCGACGATCTTCGACCCGTTCTGCTGGAGGAAGGTGATCACGCTGAGGCGCTGGGTGTTCCAGTTCCCGCCGAGGGCGTGGGTCCCGTCCAGCTCCGTGGTGGTGCCCGCGGTGAGCGTCACGGTCTGGTCGACAAGGCTCCCGCGGACGACGTACCCGAGGTCGTGCCGGGTGCTGTCGTTCTTCCCGATGTACTCGACCAGGTAGCTCACCGCGTGGAACGTGCCGTCGACGCCCGATGTGACCGCGGCGTGGGAGGTGACGGTCGTGCCGGTCACCGAGGCGGACTGGGCGATCGAGACGTTGCCGGGAACGGCGGAGGCGTTGTTGATGTCGTTGGTGTACCACGTTTCCATCGCGCTCAGCGTCGGCGCGGCGCCGATGATGTTGTGGTTCCCGTCGAAGAAGACCGTGGGGAAGGCGGTGACGCCGTAGTAGGACGCGCGGTTGTCCGCGGTCCCGTCGGACGTCGGGTAGTTGTCGCCGCAGTTCGACGAGGAGTAGCAGACGTGGAGCTCGCCGACGACGACGACGTTGAGATTGAGGGTCTCTTGGATCGCGTAGAGCGCCTGGGATTCGACCTCACAATAGACGCACCATTCCGCGGTGAACGTTTCGACCAGGACCGTTCGAGGGTACGCGGTGGAGGGTGCAGCGGCACCCGGTAGCACGTGCGCGGCGGGCGTCACGTGGAACGTGGAGTGCACCGGAGCCGCGGCGGGGCCGGTCGATCCCTCGACCCCACGAGCGAACGGCGGGGCGGTGAAGAGGACGACAATCAGTACCGACAGCACGAACATTCCGAGGACGCTTCTTGTTTGCATGGTTGACCTTCTTTGGCTCGATTCCGCCGCGCTCGCTTCCCACCCGACCGTCTGCCGCCGTCCGACCCTAGCCTGGGGCCCTATTCAATTCCCGGGGTCCGGGTGGGGGACCCAAGGCGTCTTTTCCGCCGGCCATCCAGATACGTTGAAAGAATGGGAACGGGGTCGACTATTTAAATCTCGATACGGGTTCCATCTCGAAATCGTCGATAGCCGACACCGGAATATGCACCCGGGCGACCCCCCTCCTGCGACGAGTGGCTTGGAGATCCTCGTCCGTCGAAGGCGGTTCGATCTAAGCCCGGGACCCTCCGGAGGCGCCGAAGGGGGCTACCCGAGGGGGTGGTTCCTCCGCGATGTCTTGGCGCGATCACTTCCCGACCTAGCGCTCGAGCGAGGGGGCTCGGCGCGCACCAGCGCCCCCGGCCGGGGGCTTCTCGCCACCGATGTCGGCACCCCCACTCTTCACCGGCGGTCAATTTCGATCCACTTTGCCTTCAAGAGGGTGGTCAGAGCAACACATGGCATGGACCGACGGGCCGGCCAGCGCGATCGGGGCGGTTTCAGTGCTGAGAAGTTGGGATCGCCGAAGCGACTTCGTTGCGCGTGCGGAGCGGAGTTCGGATGTCGTGAGGTCGTCGAGTGTCCGTCCGTCTGCCCGTGGCAGGAAGGCTGCGGTGTGCCCGAGGGGACTTCGGAGCGGTCCGGCCGCCTGACTACCGAATTCTTCCGTGCGACCTGCCCGTCGTGCGGGCTAAAGCACTCGTTCGGCGAGATCGGTTACCCCCTCAACTTCTGAACACACCCCGGACGAGTGGCGGCCCCGCTCGTCCCCCAACTCCGGGTCCATGCCGGTCCGCCCGACGTGCCTGGCGTGGTGCCGCCGGTCGAATCGCGAACGACCCAGGGTCGCTTCGCCTGTCCTGCAGCGATTCTACGGGGCGGCCCCGGCCACGAAGCCTGCAGACGAAGTGGGGGTCGCTCAGACAGAGCTGTTCGAAGCCGGTGCCGGCCTCAATCCCCCCTTTGCTCGCGGGGTCGGACCCTCCAGATCGGAGGGTGCCCGGCGAGCGGCGCGATTCTGTGACTCGAGTGGGCCCAGTCGGATTTGAACCGACGACCTCCCGGTTATCAGCCGGGTGCTCCAGCCAACCTAAGCTATGGGCCCTGACAGGGCGGGGCATCCCCCGAGGCTAAAACCGTTCTGTTCGGCTGGGCGAATCACCCGACGGATTCTCTAGGACCGAGGTCCGAATCAGCCCGATCGGGCGTCGGGCGGGTGGAGCCAAACCCCGAGAGCGACCCCCTCACGGACCGTTCCTGGGCGGTGGCTGCCGCTTGGCCGGTATCGAACGCCCTCCTTGAAGGTCGGATTCCCCCCGGCCGCACCATAGGATCGTCCGCGGGGAATCCGTTCGGGGCGTACACCTCCATCGAGTTGACGCACGACGAGGGGACCCCCCGACCGGGGATTCAGAACCGGGCGATGGCCCCGGTGGAGAGCGCTCGATGTTCGAACGTTCGCCACAAGGCGATGGCGAGCCCGTAGCTGACCAGCGCACACAGGCCGACGTACCCCCAGAGCGGAGCGATCTCTCCCAGGGGGGCCCCGGCCAGTCCGGCCCGGATGGCGGCGAGCCCCCAGGTGAGCGGCAGGACGTACCCCACCGCCTGGAAGGCGAGGGGCAGCCGGTCGGTGGGGAAGTTGACCCCCGAAAAGAGGAGGCCGATGAAGAGGAAGATGTTCCCGAGGATGATCGACGTCCGAAGGAAGAGCGCCACTCCAGCGAGGAGGAGCCCGAAGGCGACCATGGCGAGCGCCGTGAGCACGATGGACACCGCGAGGTCGGCGACGGCCCCCGACGCGAACGGCACGTGGTAGAGAAGTACGGCGTAGACGAGCCCCACGGTAACCGCGCCCAGGGAGACCCCGATCGGGATCAGACCCCGTCCGAAGTAGAGGGCGATCCGGTTCGCCGGTGAAACCAGGAGGTGCTCGATGGTGCCCGCCTGCTTCTCCGAGTCCGTCGTCTGGCAGACCGAGAAGATCGACGAATACGTCACCGTCCCGACGGCGTTGCCGACGACGACGTAGGCGATCCCCGACGCCGAATCGCCGGCCAGCGTCGCGACGAAGGCGAAGAACACCATCTGGGTGAGCGGGATGATGAACACCGTGCCGAGGACGAAGTCGAGGCGCATGAACCCGAGGCTGGTCCGAGGCGCGAAGACGGCGTTCACCCAGAACGTCCGCCAGAACGAGGTCCGATACCCGGCGGCCACCGTCTCTCCTACCAGTCGCTGAGGTCGCCGACCTCGAGCACGTGTCGTTCGACCCGGCCGAAGATCGTGCCGGCAATCCCGAGGTAGACCGCTGTCGTTGCGACAGCACCGACGAGGTCACCGGCGAGCCCCCAGCCGAAGCCGACGTATCCGGGGATCGCGGCGTACCGCAGCGCGTCGAGGGCCCATGTCGGGGGGAAGATGAGCGAGACCGGGCTGGTCCAGAACGGCAACAGGACGACGGGGAACATGCAGCCGGTCCCGACGTAGAACGCGAACTCGCCGATGTTCTGGATGAATCCGGCGTACCGCGTGTAGACGTACGCCGCGGCGAAGACGACGCCGACGGCCGCGAGCGAGACGATGACGAACGCGAAGAGCAGCGCGAACTGGAGCGGGTTCGTGAGCGGGATGGGATGCCCGTACGTGATCGCCACGACCACGAACACGATCACGCCGCCGAGGAGGCCCGCCAGCGTGTTCCAGATGACCCGTCCCGCGACCACGTACAGGTACGGGGTCGGCGCGGAGAGGGTGGGTTCGAGGGTCCCGAGCTCGCGGTCCTGGCCCGTCGCCCATCCGCTCCCGTAGAGCGTCTGACCCCACATGCTCATCATCCCCGCCCCGAGGATCGCGTAGAGGACGAACGAAGGACCGGATCCGAGGAAGAGCTCGTACGACACGACGGCGAAGATCACCGGAGCGATCATGCTCGGGATGAGCCACTGCGGGTCGGCGAGGAACTGCAGCACGGCGAGCCGCATCGAGGCGAGGAGCGAGCGGGAGCGCGAGGTGCCGGCGTGCGCCATCTACGTGCCCTCCTCCACCAGGTCCAGGTAGATGTCCTCGAGGGCGGTCTGGCGCTCCCGCACCGTGAGCTCCGGATGGCCGACGAGGGCGGACCGGACCCCGTCCAGGGTGAGCTCCGTCGTACGCACGCGCAGCGTCAGCCGCAGCCGGGGTCCGAACTCCTCCGAGACGACCCGGGAGACACCGGGAAGCGCCCGCACCCGGGCGATCTCGGCGTCATCGAATCCGTACCCTTCGATCTCGAGGGTGCGGTCGCCACCCACGAGCCGGCGGAGGCCGGCGACGGTGTCGCGGGCGACGACGCGACCCCGGCTGAGCACCGCGATCCGCGCGCAGAGCTCCTCGGCCTCGAACATGTAGTGGGTCGTGAGGAAGATCGACACCCCATCGGCCACGAGCCCCCGGACCAACTTCCGCGTCTCCCGGGCGCTCTTCGGGTCGAGCCCGATCGTTGGCTCGTCGAGGAACAGCATCTCCGGCTGGTGGAGGATGCCGCGGGCGATGTGGAGCTTCTGCTTCATCCCGCGCGAGAACTCCTCGACGCGCCGGTCGGCGGCGTCGGCGAGCCCGACGCGCTCGAGCACCGTCGCGATGCGCTGGTCCCGCTCCGCCAGCGGCACACCGTAGAGGTCGGCGAAGTACCGCAGGTTCTCCCGCGCGGAGACTCGGTTGTAGAGGCCTCGTTCGCCCCCGAGGACCAGGCCGATGCGGGGTCGAAGTCGTATCGCGTCCGTTCCGACGTCGAGACCAAGCACGTGGGCGGACCCGGACGACGGGAGGAGGAGCGTCGAGAGGATCTTCGTGAGCGTGGTCTTGCCGGCGCCGTTCGGCCCGAGCAGGCCGAAGATCTCGCCGCGGTCCACGGTGAGGTCGACGCCGCGGAGCGCCTCGGTCCGGACGACCTCGTTGAACAGGAATCCCTTCCGGGACTCGAACCGGCGGGTCAGGGCGTGGGTTTCGATGGCCGGTCCGGTCGCCATGGGGCTCGCGCGAACCCGGCCACCGGTACATAGGGTTCGCCGTCGCGCGGCACCGGAACCGTCCGCCGCCCCCTCCGTACCACGCCCTGCGACCGACGCCGGAGACGTCTCCGGAACGGCCGTTCCTGACGGACGCGGTCGCCTCGCCCAAGTCGTTATATCGCGAACGTCGCTCGGCGCGCCGGTTCCGTTCCGTGACCCGAGCAACGGCGTTGCCGGCGACGTCGGCGACCGAACCGACCGACGCATTTCCCGAGGGCGACCTGCCCGCGATCTACCAGCGGATGATCGAGGCGCGCGTCATGGACGAGCGGTGCCTCACCCTCCAGCGCCAGGGCCGCATCGGGTTCTACGTCCCGCTCCAGGGCCAGGAAGCGGCGCAGGTCGGCTGCGGCTGGGCGCTTCGCCCGGAGGACTGGCTCTTCCCGGCGTACCGCGAGCTGGCGCTCGCCCTCGTTCGGGGGATCCCCGCCGAGCTCCTGCTCGACCAGTTCATCGGCAACGCCGGCGATGTCCTCAAGGGCCGCCAGATGCCCAACCACTACGGGTACACCCAGTACCGCTTCGTCACCGCTTCGAGCCCCGTCGGCACGCAGATCTCTCATGCGGTGGGGGCGGCGATGGCGGCGCAGCGACGCGGGGATCGGATCGCCACCGTCGCCTTCTTCGGGGACGGGACCACGAGCTCGAACGACTTCCACGCGGGCCTCAACTTCGCCGGAGTATTCCAGACCCCGACGATCTTCTTCTGTCAGAACAACCAATGGGCGATCTCGCTGCCCCGGGAGCGCCAGACCCGGAGCGTGACCCTCGCGGCGAAGGCCGACGCGTACGGCTTTCCCGGCGTTGTCGTGGACGGGACCGACGTCCGCGCGGTCTACCAGGCCGTCGCGGAAGCGCGACGGCGCGCGGTCGACGGAAAAGGCCCGACCCTCATCGAGGCCCAGGTGTACCGGCTCGGCCCCCACTCGACCTCGGATGATCCGCGGCGCTACCGGAGCGATGCCGAGCTGGAAGCATGGAAGGCGAAGGACCCGGTGGCCCGCGTCAAAGCGGAGCTCCTCGCTTCGGGTCGGCTCACCGAGCCGGCCGACGCCGCGCTCTGGGAGGCGGCCCGGTCGGCGCTCTCGACCGCCCTCACGGCGGCCGAAGCGAAGCCCCCGGTGGCCCCCGACACGCTCTTCGATGACGTCTTCGCCGTCCGCACACCTCGGCTCGACGAGGAAGCGGCCGAGCTGGCCCCGTTCGCCACGGGCGGGAAGGGCGGCCATTGACCGAGCTCACCCTTGTCCAGGCCGTCAACCGGGGGCTCCAGGAAGCGATGCGCTCCGACCCGGACGTCGTCCTGCTCGGCGAGGACATCGGGCTCAACGGCGGGGTCTTCCGGGCGACGGAGGGGCTCATCAAGGAGTTCGGGGCCGACCGGGTGATCGATACCCCCCTCAGCGAGACCGGTATCGTCGGGACGGCCATCGGGATGGCGCTCTACGGGCTCAAGCCCGTCGCTGAGATCCAGTTCCTCGATTTCATCTACCCGGCGTTCGACCAGATCGTGAGCGAGGCGGCGAAGTTCCGGTACCGATCGGGTGGGCAGTACCCGTGCCACCTCGTGATCCGGTCGCCGTACGGCGGCGGCGTAAAGGGCGGGCTCTACCACTCCCAGAGCGCCGAGGCGTACTTCGCCCACACGGCGGGTCTCAAGGTCGTGATCCCGTCGACGCCGGCGGATGCGAAGGGGCTCTTGCTGAGCGCCATCGCCGACCCCGACCCGGTCATCTTCCTCGAACCGAAGCGGATCTACCGGGCCGTCTCCGGCGAGGTGCCCGAGGGTGACCACCGGGTGCCGCTCGGCACCGCGGCCACCGTCCGTGAGGGCTCGGACGTGAGCGTCTTCGCATACGGGGCAATGATCCCGATCGCCACCCAGGCGGCCGAGCTCGTCGCGGCTGACGGGATCGGCGCCGAGGTCGTCGACGTGCGGACCCTCGTGCCGCTCGACGAAGCGGCGATCGTGGCCTCGGTCGAGAAGACCGGTCGCGCGGTGATCGTCCACGAGGCGCCCCGATTCTGCGGGTACGGTGCCGAGCTCGCGGCGCTCCTCGCGGAGAAGGCGCTCTACTCGCTGAAGGCCCCTGTAGCCCGGGTCACCGGGTTCGACACGCCGTTCCCGTACGCCCTGGAACACCTCTACCTCCCCACCGTCGAGCGCGTCGCCGCGGCCATCCGGGGCACGGCCCGGGCCGGGTGAGAACGCCGTGCCGTTCGAGTTCCGGCTCCCGGACATCGGGGAAGGGGTCGCCGAAGGCGAGGTCGTCCAGTGGTTCGTCCAGGAAGGCCAGACGATCCACGAGGACGCGCCGCTCGTGAGCGTCCTCACCGACAAGGCGAACGTGGAGATCCCGTCACCAAAGTCCGGCCGCATCGTGAAGCTCCACGCCGCGGTCGGAGAGAAGGTGAAGGTCGGGGGCCTTCTCGTAACGATCGAGACCGGCGCGCCGGGGGCCGCTGTGCCGCCCTCGCCCGCCCCTTCCTCCTCGGCAGCCCCTCCCCCCTCGGCGGCTCCGGGGGGCCGACCACTTCCGCCGCCGCCGCCCCCCACTGGGACGCCTCCTTCCGAGGGCGGATCGCCCGGCGGTGCGTCCGGTGCCGGTTCGACGCGCGTCCAAGCCGCACCCAGCGTACGACGGCTGGCGGCGGAGCGCGGGATCGACCTCACGACGGTACGCGGGTCGGGTCCCGGCGGTCGGATCGTCGAGGCCGACCTTGCGGGTCCGACCGGTCCGCCCGTCCCCCCGGCGCCCCCGCCCGGTGCCGCTTCACCGTCCTCACCCGGCCCGACCGCCCCTGCGGGCGGCGCCGAGCCGGTCGAGCGGATCCCCTTGCGGGGGGTACGGCGCGTGATCGCCGAGCACATGACCGAGTCCCGCCATCGGGCCGCCCACTACACCTACGTCGAGGAGATCGACGCGTCGGAGCTTGTCCGCATCCGCGACCGCATGGCCAAGCACGTCGAGCGCGACGGGGTGAAGCTCTCGTACCTGCCCTTCGTTGTGAAGGCGGTCGTCGCAGGGCTCCGGGCCTACCCACAGGTCAACGCCCGCATGGACGACGAACGGCAGGAGCTCGTCGTCTACAAGCAGTATCACCTCGGCATTGCCACCGCCGCGCCCGAGGGGCTCATCGTCCCCATCATTCGGGATGCCGAACGGAAGAGCGTCTCCCGGCTCGCGCGCGAGATCCAGGAGCTGGCGGAGAAGGCCCGCGCCGGCAAACTGCAACGGAGCGAGATCACCGGGGGCACGTTCACCATCACGAGCCTGGGCGCGCTCGGGGGGGTGCTCGCGACGCCGATCCTCAACTACCCCGAGGTGGCGATCCTCGGGGTCCACAAGATCACCCGACGGCCGGTCTATCGGGCCGACGGGTCGATCGGACCGGCGGACCTGATGAACCTCTCGATCTCGCTCGACCACCGGGTCCTCGACGGGATCATCGGCGCACAGTTCCTCCGCGTGGTGAAGGAGTGCCTCGAAGACCCGCACCAGCTGTTCGCCGAGCTGGCGTGACCTCGATCGCCGGCCGCCGGGCCGCGTCGGGCATGTCCGGCCCGCCGGGATTGAGCGGCCGCAGGGCCGCAACACGGGGCAGACCTCAAGTCGGGTGGGCCGTCCCCGCTCGCGGAGGTCCGAGCGTCGAATGGCCGACCCGCCGGCAGAGGCCCGGAGCTCGGCGGTGACGGACGCGTCCCGCGCCGCCGTTGCTCCGCTGCCGTACACCGACGACCAGCTTGCGGCGTTGCTCGGGGACGGGTGGCCTGATCGATTGCGCGCGGCGCACCGCTGGATGGTCTTCGCCCGGGCGCTCGATAGCCGGATGCTCGGCCTTCAACGCCAGGGCCGGATCGGGTTCTACGGTCCGGCGACCGGCCAAGAAGCGGTGAGTGTGGCCGCCGGACTCGCGGCCACACCGGACGACTGGATCATCCCCGGTCTTCGCGAGCAGCTCATCGCGCTCATCCGGGGGCACGACCTCACCCGCTACGCCGACCACCTCTTCGCCAACGATCGCGATCCAGCCCGGGGTCGGCAGATGCCGTGCCATCCGACGGCCCGCGAAGTACGGTACGTGTCGATGTCGTCGGTGATCGGCACGCAGATCTCGCACGCCGTCGGGCTCGCCTATGGGCTCAAGCTCCGGCGCGACGGGGGCGTCGCGCTCGCCTTCTTCGGCGACGGGGCGACGTCGTCGAACGACTTCCACGCCGGGCTCAACTTTGCCGGGGTCTACCAGCTCCCGGTCCTCTTCTGCTGCACGAACAACCAGTGGGCCATCTCGGTCCCGGTCGAGCGGCAGAGCCGAGTGGAGCATCTCGCGGCGAAGGCGGCCGCGTACGGCCTGCCCGGCTCGACGGTCGACGGCACCGACGTCGTCGCCTGCCTCGTGGCGATCCAGGGCGGCCTAGATCGCGTCCGCAAAGGCTCGGGCCCGGAGTTCCTCGAGTTCGTGGTGTACCGGATGACCCCGCACTCGAGCTCCGACGATCCGAAGCGGTACCAGCCGGCCGACTGGGTCGAGCGGGCCAACGCCCACGATCCGCTCGCGCGGCTCGAGCACCTGCTCTTGAGCCACGGAGCGCTCCAGGCGGGAGACCCCGAGCGGATTCGCAACGAAGTGGACCTGACGGTCCGCGCCGCCATCGACGCCGCCGAGCCGGTCGGTCCGCCCGTGCCCGAGTCCCTGACGAGCGACGTCTTTGCCGCACCCGGGCCCGGCGCCCGGGGGGGAGCGTAGTCGGACGATGGCCGGCACCTACGCGCGGTCATGCGAGGCTCTCGTGATCGGGGGCGGGCCGGCGGGGTACGTCGCGGCGATCCGGCTCGGCCAGCTCGGGAAGAAGACGATCCTGGTCGAGCGGCGCGAGCTCGGTGGGGAGTGCCTCAACCGGGGCTGCATCCCGTCGAAGGCGCTGATCCACGCCGGTCTCCTCTACCACGCCGTGCGGACCGAGGGCCCCGAGATCGGCGTGACCGCGACGGGCCTGGCGTTCGATCTTCCGTCGACCCAGCGGTGGAAGACCTCGGTGATCGCGAAGGAGCGCGCAGGGGTCCAGCAGTTGCTCAAATCGGCTGGCGTGGAGGTGCTCGCCGGTGAAGCCCGATTCTCGGGCCCCCGCTCCGCCCAACTCGTGGCTCTGGATGGCGGCAGCGAACGGATCGATTTCGGGGCCGCGATCGTCGCCACCGGGTCGACACCCATCGTACTGCCCGGGTTCGAACCCGACGGCGCGAAGGTCCTCACCGCGGAGCAGCTCCTCAATCTCGACCACGTCCCCGCCTCGATGCTCGTCCTGGGCGGCGGCGTGAGCGGCTGCGAGCTTGGAGAATTCCTCGCCGAGGTCGGCACCGCGGTCACCGTCGTCGAGCTCATGGACCAGCTGCTCCCCGGCCTCGAGCCGGACCTCGCCCGCGAGGTGACCGGGGCGCTCGAGCGGCTGGGCGCCAAAGTGCGGACCGGCACCCGGGCGACCGGGCTCGAACGGACCGCCGCCGGGGTACGGTTGACCGTCTCGAGCCCCGCCGGCAACGAGGTCCTCGAGGCCGAGACGCTCTTCCTGACGATTGGCAAGCGGCCGGAGAGCCGGAACCTGGGGCTCGAGGACGCTGGCGTGACCCTCGATCCCAAGACCGGCTTCATCCCCGTCGATGCCCAGCAGCGGACGAACGTGCCGACGATCTACGCCGCCGGCGACGTCTGCCGCCCCCCCATGCTCGCCCACAAGGCGTACCGGGAGGGAACCGTGGCCGCTGAGGCGATCGCCGGGCGGAGCACCCGCTTCGATTTCCAGGTCATCCCCAGCGTCGTCTTCACCCGACCCGAGCTCGCGAGCGTCGGGCTCACCGCCGCTCGGGCCACCGCCGCCGGCCACAAGCCGCGCGAGGTCCGGTTCCCGTACGCCGCGCTAGGCCGGGCCCACGCCGCGCACGCGACGCAGGGCTGGCTCAAGCTCGTCGGGGACGACACGACCGGCGCCCTCCTCGGCGTCCATGCCGCCGGCGAGGCGGCCGGCGAGTTCGCGACGGAGGCTGGGCTCGCGATCGAGATGGGCGCGTCGGTCCGGGACATCGCCCTCACGATCCACCCCCATCCGACGTTCTCCGAGACCCTCCAGGAGGCCGCGCTCCTCTGGCTGGGCGAACCGATGCATGTGGCGCGGCGGGACGCGCGTGCCGGCGGTCGTTGACTGGGGGCTCCGCGAGTACGGCGACGCCCTCGAGGCGATGCGCCAGCTCCACGCCGCCCGCCGGTCCGGGGCCATCGGCGACACGCTGATCCTCGTCGAGCACCCCGCGGTGTACACCGTGGGCGTCCAGGGCGCCGGTGGCCCGCTGCCGGACGGCGTCCCCGTCTTCCACGTCGAGCGAGGGGGCCATGCGACGTACCACGGTCCCGGCCAGCTCGTGGGCTATCCGATCGTCGCTCTCACGCCGCGCGGTCGGGACGTCCGTCGGTTCGTGGGGGACCTCGAGGGACTGATCGTGGGGGCACTCGCCGACCACGGCGTCGCGGCGGGGTCGGTGCCCGGGCGGCGCGGGGTCTGGGTGGAGGGGGCTCGGAAGATCGCGAGCGTGGGGATCGCCGTCGAAGAATGGACCACGCTCCACGGGTTCGCCCTCAACGTCGACGTCGATCTCGCCGCGTTCGAGCGTATCCGGCCCTGCGGCTTCGACGCCGCCGTGATGACGTCGGTCGTTCGCGAGACCGGTCGACCGACGACGACGGCCGACGTTCGTCCCGCGATCCTCCGCGGCTGGGCCGCCCTCGCGCAGGGCACCGCCTCGGTGGGGGATGCCGCGCCGGTCCCGCCCGTCGTCGCGGCCAGCAGCCCCGGATGAGCGCGCCGGCGCGGCCGCGTCTCCTCGTGGTCGGAGGGTTCGGGGGCCTGTTGGGCCGGGCGCTCCTTTCCGAGCTGGCCCCGGTCTATGCGCTCCGCACCGTCCACCGGCATCCGGATGCGGCCGAGAGCGCGACCGGCGTCGAGTGGCGGAGGGCCGACGCGGCCACCACGACCGACTGGGACGCGGCGCTCGATAGCGTCGACGCCGTCGTGAACCTCGCCTGGTGGCGGAGCGGCCGGGCCGCCCGGTTCCGTGCCCTCGGCAAGGGCCTCTGCGCCCTGATCGCGGCCGCGGCCCGGCGCCGGGTCGATCGGTTCGTCCAGGTGAGCGTCCCGGCCGCCCCGCCGCGCCTCGAGGCGGAGCTGCCGTATCTCGTCGAAAAGCGTGGCGTCGACCGGGCGCTCGCCGAGAGCGGGCTCTCCTACCGGATCGTCCGCCCGACGGCGATGTTCGGCCGGGGCGACGTGCTGCTCGGCGTCATGCTGCGGACGATCCGTCGCTTTCGGATCTTCCCGATGTTCGGCGATGGACGGTACCATCTGAGCCCCATCGCCGCGTCGGATGTCGCCGCGATCATCCGGCGGGAGCTCGCCGGATCGACGTCGGGCACCGTCGACCTGGGAGGTCCTGAGCGGTTCGAGTACCGGGTGCTCACCGACCAGATGTTCCGGCTCGTCGGCGTCGCCCCGCACTACTGGACGATGAGCCCGGACGGCGGACGGAGGTTGGCCCGGCTCTTGGAGTCAGTAGGCTCGCACCGGCTTTACGCGTACGAGGTGGAGTGGCTCGTGAGCGACCTCCTGGGCCTTCCGCCGACCGATCGGCTCGATCGACCGCTGCTCCGGGTCGGTCCGTACCTGGCCGCGGAAGCGGGGGCGATGGGTCATGGGGCCGACCGGCCCCCGGCCTCGCCGTCCGGGGCGAGTTAGGTTTATCCCCCCTTTCGACCCATCGTTGTGCGGATGGAAGCGATCGAGCTCACTCGTCGCATGGACGACTTCTACACCGTCGCGAGCGAGGTGCTCCGCGACGTCAACGATCTCACCGAGCAGCAGATCAAGCACTGGATCGTGAACCCGTTCCTGGTCTCCCTCGGCTGGGACCCCCACGACAAGCGCCAGGTCTACCCCGATTTCCCCGTCAAGACCGACGGCGGGGCGATCGACTACGCGCTCCTCGACCTCGCCGGTAAGCCCCGGCTCGTCATCGATGTCCGCAAGGCCGGCGAGTCGCTCACCGAGGCGGTCCAGGCCGTGGAGACCGCCCGGGCGTCCGGCGCCCCGCTCGCGCTCCTCACCAACGGTCAGGAGTTCGCGCTCTGGTACATCCCCGGGAAGGATGCGCCCACGCCGCTCTTCGTCCTCCGGCTGAAGGAGCTCAAGGAGAACCCGGAGGCGCTCATCGGCCTCACCGAGTCGTACCGTCTCTCCGACACCGGGGTGAACCAGCTCCGCAAGACCGCGATCCGGCTCGCGGTGCTGCAGATGCTCGAGGAGAACGCCGAAAAGACGTTCGACGCGATGGTCGACTGGGTCACGACGCAGGTTTCGGGTGGTCAGGTCGATGAAACGACCGGCCAGGCGATCCGCGAAGCGACGATGATCTGGCTCACCGAAGAGCACCTCACCATGCCCGCCTTCTCCGGGAGCGGCGGCGAGCCGCGCCGGCACACCGAGCTCCGGACGACGACGGCCCGGGACTGGGAGCCGTTCCCCCGGGGCCCCTCCGGGACGTTCCAGTACAAGTTCGATACGACGAAGACCCTCGATCTTCGCCAGGATGCGAAGGAGGTCCGGGAGGCGCTCCGCATGCAGGGCCTGAAGACCCAGACCGCGACCGCCTTCGGCGGATTCTACTACGCGCTCCGCCAGCGGGCCGGCCTGCCCACCGCCGCGGGCCGCGGCTCCGACGGACGCTAGGCGACCGGTATCCGTGAGCCTTCCCCGCCCCTCGCCCGGCGTGCCGTCGGGCGACGCCCTGCTTCAGGTCTTCCTCGACTTCGACGGGACCCTCGTCGACCCGAACGTCGCGATCCTCCTCGTCGAACGGTTCTGCCCCGACGGGCCCCGGCTCGCCCACGAGGTCGATGAGCTCCTCCACAACGGTACGATCACCCTCCGGGAGGCGTGGCGACGTCAGGTCGAGCTCCTTCGGGAGGAGCAGATCCCGGCTATGGCGGCGTGGGTAGCCGAGAACATACCGTTCCGGGAAGGGGCGCCCGAGCTCCTCGCGCTCCTGAAGACGCGGAACGTCCCGACGACGATCGTCTCCGGGGGTCTCGACTTCTACATCCAGCCGATCCTGGACCGGGCCGGCATCGACCTCCCCGTGCTGTGCGACTCGGCGATCGTGGCCGACGGCGGACGCCTCGAGGTGACCCATCCGTACGGCCATCCGACATGCCGGCTCTGCGGGATCTGCAAGGCGAACGTTGTCCGCCGAGTCGGGACCGCGGTCCCGCGCACCGTCTTCGTCGGCGACGGCAGCACGGACCGCTACGCGGCCGAGGTCGCCGACATCGTCTTCGCGCGGCGCAGGCTCGTGCTCTACTGCGAGCGTGCGGGGATCCCGTTCTACCGGTTCGAAGGGTTCGCCCCGGTCACGCATCAGCTGGAGCGGTGGCTCTCCGGGGCCGAGCCGCTGCCGCCGCCCCGCCGGGTCGGGCTTGCGTCGTCGGCGTGTCCGATCTCCCAGGCGGCGGCGGCCGAGGCGTAGTCCACCGCCCGTCTCCGATCGGGAGACCGTCGCCAAACTCAACCCCGCTGTACCCACGCTCCGCTGCCGCCGGTCTTGCGGCGGCGACCGGGCCGGGGGGACGGACGTGGGCAGGCGCGAGGAGGGCGGTCCCCGTCCGCCCTAGCCCGGCGAGGAGCCTGCCGATGAGCAGGGGCCGGGGCGATGGACCGGGGACCTACAGGTGAGCGCGCGCGGGGGGCTCACGGGATTCCCGGTGCCGTGGCCGACGACCGGATCAAGAAACCCCGGCGGCGGCGGCCGGGGTCCGGCCCGGGGCGACGTGGTGCCGGGCGAGGTCATGCGCGACCATCTTGCGCACGAGCTCGGGGAAGCGGGTCGTTGCCGTCCATCCGAGGTCGCGCTCCGCCTTGCGGGGGTCCCCGCGCAGGTTGTAGACCTCAGAGGGCCGCAGGAGCTTCGGGTCGGACCGGAGGTAGCGTTCGGGGTCCGAGATACCCGCCGCCGCGAAGGCGGCGTGGAGGAACTCCCGGACCGAGTGGGACTCGCCGGTCGCGCCCACGTAGTCGTCGGGGCTCGGCCGCTGCAGGGTCCGCCACATGAAATCGACGTAGTCGGGCGCGTAGCCCCAGTCCCGCTTCGCGTCGAGGTTCCCCAAGGTGAGCGTGGTCGCGGTGCCGGCGGCGATGCGGGCCACCCCGTCGGTGATGCGTCGGGTGACGAACTCGAGGCCGCGGCGCTCCGACTCGTGGTTGAAGAGGATCCCGTTCGCGATGTACATCCCGTAGCTCTCGCGGTAGTTGATCCCCGCCCAGTAGGCGTAGACCTTCGCCACGCCGTACGGGCTCCGGGGGTGGAACGGGGTCCGCTCGTCCTGGGGCTCGCGGTCGACGTGGCCGAACATCTCGCTGGACGAGGCCTGGTAGACCCGGGCCGTGGGCGCGTGGGCGCGGACCGCCTCGAAGAGCCGGACCGTGCCGAGGCCGGTGATCTCGCCGGTGAGGACCGGCTGGGAGAACGAAGCGCCGACGAACGACTGGGCGGCCAAGTTGTAGACCTCGTCCGGCGCCGCCCGCTTGACCGCGAGGTGGAGCGAGGTCTGGTCCATGAGGTCGGCGTCGAGGATCTCGACGCGGTCAACGACGGCGGCCAGGTTGGCCATGTTGGGGCTCGACAGCCGACGGACGATGCCGAAGACGGTGTAGCCCTTCGCGAGGAGGAACTCGGCGAGGTACGACCCGTCCTGGCCGGTGATGCCGGTGATGAGGGCGGTCCGTCCAGCCATGGGCCGGCGCAGGGACGTTCTGCTAAGAAGCTTGTCCCGACACGGAGGGGTCACCAGCGTCGGGCCGGGTCGCGGGCGTGGAGCGACCCCGGCGCCGAAGGGCAACGGATATACCGCGCGACCACACGGCCGCGCCCGGCCCTCCTCCACCGTGCGTGGGGAAGGCGGGCCAGGAACCTCGTCGATGGCACGGATCGCGCCCCATGGTGGCAAGCTCGTCGACCGACTCGTGCCCGAGACGGACCGGGCCCGCCGTCTCGAGGAGGCGACCCGACTCCCCCGACTCGTCCCCTCGCTCGACGAGATCTACGATGCGGAGAAGATCGGGACCGGGGCGTACAGCCCGCTCGAGGGGTTCATGGATGCGGCGACGCTGGCCTCGGTCGTCGGCCGGGGTCGCCTCCCCTCCGACCTCGCGTGGCCGATGCCGATCCTGCTCGCTCCCTCCGGAGCGGCGAACGAGGCGCTCATCGCGGCGGCCCGACCCGGCGATCGACTGGCCCTCGACGATGGCGCGGGTCGTCCCTTCGCCATCTTGCATCTCACCGAGAAGTTCGCCTACGACAAGGCCGAGCTGGCCCGGTCGGCGTTCGGGACCGAGGATCCGAAGCACCCCAACGTCGCTGACCTCGCCCACGCGGGGCCTACGGCCCTCGGTGGGTCCATCGAGCTTCTACGGCGGCTCGACCTGCCGACCGGCGAGCTCGAGCTTACGCCGGCGCAGATGCGCGCCCTGTTCGACGAACGGGGCTGGGAGCGCGTGGCCGCGTACCAATGTCGCAACCCGCCCCACACCGCCCACGAGTACCTGCAGCGGCTCACCCTCGAGCGCGACGACGTCGACGCGATGTTGATCCACCCGGTCGTGGGCCGGCTCAAGAAGGGCGACTACCGCCCGCAGGTGATCCTCGACGCCTATCAGCAGCTCGTCGAGCACTACTACCCGAAGGACCGCGTCGCGCTGGCCGCATTCTCGATCACGATGCGCTACGCTGGCCCGAAGGCCGCGCTCTTCCTCGCCATCGTGCGCCAGAACTTCGGTTGCGCGTCGTACATCGTCGGGCGGGACCAGGCGGGCGTCGGGACGTACTACGACCCGTACGCGTGCCACCGGATCTTCGACGAGTTCCCGCTCGGGATCCGTCCGCTGAAGTACGAGGAGACGTTCTTCTGCCGGACCTGCGGCTGGATGGCGACGGCGAAGACGTGCCCGCACCCCAAGACCGACCGGCTGGACACCAGCCAGACCCGGATCCGGACCGCCCTCGCCGAGGGGATCCCCCCTCCGAAGGAGATCCTGCGGCCCGAGGTGTTCGCCATCCTCTCCCGCCCCGACGTCCTCCTTCCGGCCTGAGCGACCGGCCGCCCTGTCGGCGACCCTCGAAAGGGCGGCCCGCGCCCGTACGGCGCTCGGCGCCCTCGAGTCGGTCCCGGGCAGGGCTATGTAGCGAGCGGGGGTCGGCGGACCATGGGTCGCCGCTCGCGGCTCGCGCTGCTCGTTCTTCCGGCGATCGTGGCGGTCCTCCTCGGGATCCCTCCCGCCGGGTTTCCCGGGACGGCCCCGGATCCGGTGACAGCCGCGCCGATGCACCTCGAGCAGCAAGCGATCACCTCGGCCCTGCCGCTCAACGCTCACGCGTGGAACACCACCTTGCGCGTTCCCGGGCCCGATGCCTCGTCGACTCCCACCTCGGCGCTCATGGCGACGCCGCCCCCCATCCTCCCGCCGACGGTCCCCGTCGTCCTCACGTTCCTCACGGCGAGCCGGAACACGACGCTGACCCAGACGTACGCGTCCCCGGCGGGGCCGTGGGCGCTCATCCTCCTCAACTACACCGGTACCGCCGTGAGCGGGGTCTACGATTCGTCGTACCGGGCGTACGTGAACCAGTCGATGGTCCTCTTCGGGACCACCCCGGAGTACGGAACGTGGACGGTCCTCCAGGACCTCACCGAATACTCCGCTAACTTTCACGGATCGTTCAACCTCACTTTCCTCCTCGGAGCGGCGGTGACGTCGGGCTACTTCCTCACGAGTCTCTCGATCGCGTTCTACCCCGTGCCCGCCGGAGCATCGGCCCCGGCCGAGCCGACGGTCATCGTACCGCTCTGGTACCGGGTCACCGAGACCACGGCAGCGCCGACGGTGTACACCGATGTGAACGTCCCCTCGAACGCGGTCAACGCGACCCTGGAACTGTTTACCTACGGGTTCGGGCCGGACGAGTTCTGGTACTCGTCGGCGCCGGGCTACCGGTACCTGGCCGTAGGGGCGAACGGGACCGAGATCGCCCGCGTCCTCCCATTCCAGTACGTCAACACCGGCGGGATCGATCTCTTCACATGGCGGCCGATCACCGCCGCCTACACCCTCAACGACCGCCCGTACCGGCTCAACGTCACCGCCGCGCTCGGTCTCCTCGAAGGGTCCGTGAACCTCACCGCCCACCTCCAGGGGATCTCGGCCTCGAGCGATTGGATCACCTCGGGGTCGCTCCTCCTCTTCACCGATCCATCGGCCAGCGCGTCCTCGTTCGACCTGTCCGCGTACCAGTTCAGCGCACCGCCGCCGGTCATCGCCTCGTCGTCGACCTACGAGCGGGAGACGGCGGGCGTGAGCTACCGGTACGCTTCAACGGTCGGTCTGCCCAGCGGTCCCACCGTCGTCAACCTGTGGCGGAACCTGTCGTTCACGAGCGATCTCGAGGGCGGGGCGTCGTGGGCCGGGGCGACCTGGTCGAACTTCACGGGCGACGAGGTCGCCTCCGAGACCACGCGCGCGGGGACCGACACCTCGACGCGGGCGATGGAGTTCCGGTTCACGATGTCGATCGGTTCGGCCTTCGTCGAGACGTCCTCGAACAATGGCTCGTACCCGATCTACGGCAACTTCACGACGCTGTTCAACGGCGTCGACCAGCGGTGGTCGGAGCACGACACGGATGCCGATCCGACGACCGGCCTCTCCGTCGCGCACGCGATCAGCCACGAGGTCGTGGCGCCGGTCAACAGCTATGGGGGGATGGAGGAGCTCACGAGCCCCAATGCGGCGCTGCTCCTCTCCATCGACTCGGTCCAATCGGAGACGTCGGACCTCTACGTCGCCTCCCAGACCGGCACCGCGGGACTGAGCTCGTACGCCCACCTTCTCGTGGGGGCCGGCTACCAGCCCCCCGGGCCGTACAACGCCGAGACGGTGTACCAGAACGTCGTGTCGGCCCCGCTCCTCGCGTCGCTCGCGGTCTCGCAACCGGCGACCGACGTCGGCGTGCCGGTCACGTTCAGCGTCGCCACGGCCGGCGGGGCCGGCACGGCAACGATCGGTTGGTACGGGTTGCCCACCGGGTGTGACGGGGCCGCCGCGACCTCGTTCGCGTGCACGCCGTCCGTTCCGGGGCTCTTCACCGTGACCGCGCTCGCCACCGACCCCCAGGGAACGCTCGCCGTCTCGAACGCGGTACTGGTCCAGGTCGATGCGCGGCCCACGGTCAGCGCCGCCGTCGACCGGAGCGTAGCGCCGACCGGGGGCACCGTGAACCTGAGCGGCACCATCGAGGGCGGTACTGGCGCGCTCATGTGCGCGGTCACCGCTCCCGGTCTCTCCACGATCACCGGACCCTGCGGCCCGGTGGCCGCATCGTTCACCATTGGGAGCTCGACCGCCGGGAACCTCACGCTCACGCTCACCGTCACCGATGCGCTCGGTGTGACGTCGGCCGCTACGCCGGTCACCGTGAGCTTCGTGGACGCTCCGACCGTCTCGCTCCTCGGGCCGAGCGGGAGCGTCTACGTGTACACGCCGGTGGACCTCGCCCCGTACGTCACCGGGGGGGCGGCTCCGTTCGTCTACTCGTGGATCCTGAACGGGACCCCGATCGACAGCGCGGGCGGGCCCACGTTCGAGTTCGTGCCGCTCGGAGCGGGCAACTACACCTTCGCGGTCACCGTGTCCGACGGGGCCGGCCACACGGTCGCCAGCGCCGACGTCCTGGTGACCGCTGTCCCCCGGCCCTCGAACGGAAGCGCGACGCCGATCACGGCCGCGAGCTCGAGTGGCGTCGATCCGATTGCCTACGTCCTGCTCGGTCTCGTCGTCGGCGTGGCGGCCGGGGTGGGGCTCATGGCGCTCCTTCCCGCGCGGAAGCGGCCGGCGAAGCGACCAGGACCGCGTCGATCCGGGGCTCCGCCGCGGGCGCAGCCGTAACCGGCCGTCAGCGCTCGCGCGAGGCGGGCACGTCCAGATCGAGCGCCTCGGGTTCCTCGACATCGAAGCGGGGGAGCTCAAAGTCGTCCTCGTCGTCGACGAGGGGGGTGGCCGGGGCCGTCGTGACCACCCGAGCGACCGGTGGCCGCCGCCGCCGAGCGACGACGATGGCCGCCACGATCGCGACAGCGACAAGCGCGGCCACGAGCAGCAAGGTGTCGGTGATCGTCCACCCGCCCCCTGAGGACGCCGGGACCACGGGTGGGGGCGGGGGCGGCAGGGTCTCGACGGTGAACGGGACCGAAGCGGTCGCGTTCAGTCCGAACGCGTCGGTCACCGTGACCGTCGCGGTGAAGTTCCCCACGGCCCGCGGAATGCACTGGATCGACGAGACGTTCCGGGACGCGCAGCCGAACGGCAGGTTCGCGTACTGGTAGGTGAACGGCGCGGTCCCGCCGGAGAGCTCGACGGTGAGTTGGACCGAGCCGTTCACGACGACGAGCGACGACGAGGCCGCGAACCCGACGATCGTCGGGGCCCGGACGACGACGAGGTGGACGGACCCGGAGACGGAGGTGCCGCTGAGGTCGGTGACGCTCACCGAGATCGTGTAGTTCCCCGCCGTCGTCGGGACGCACCCGAACGTGAGCGCGTCGACCGACGCGCACCCTGGCGGGAGGCCGGTGTAGGCGACGGTGAGCGGGTGCGTCCCGCCGCTCGCGACGGCGGTGAACTGGACGGGCACGCCCGCGTCCACGGCCGGGCGATCGACGACGAACGATGCGAGGGACGGCGCGGTGTTGACGGTGATCTCGACCGACTCGAACGCCTGGAACTGGGCCGCGTCGATGACCGAGATGGTCACATCGGAGGTGCCGGCCGATGTGGGCGTGCACACGAGCGTGGAGGTGTTCGCGCCGAAGCAGCCGACGGGAAGGCCGGAGTACACAACCGTGTACGGCCCGATCCCGCCGTGGTACGCGACGGAGAGGGTCGTCGAGTGCCCGAGGGTGAACGACGTGGGGGTTGCCGCGTAGCTCGCGATGACGAGCGCGGGCACGACGGAGAGGGTGCCGGCGGGGACGCTGACCGCCTGGGCATCGAGGGTCGACGCCGAGAACCCGATGGTGAAGTTCCCCGACGCGTTCGGCCGGCAGGTGAGGCTCAAGAGCCCGTTGTTGGCGCACCCGGGGGGGAGCCCGGTCCAGCTCGCGACGAGCTGGTCGGGGCCGATGACCGTCGCCTGGAACGTGACCGCTTCTCCGAAGTCCACGACGGGACCGGGGTGGAACGTCGCCGAGGCGATGAAGCCCCGGGCGACGAGCTCGAGCGTTCCGGACGCATGGACCGTCAGCGTGCCGGCGAGGCCTCCACTGGCAGAGATCCCGGGCGTGGCGTCCCACGCCTGGAACGTCATACCGGACGGAAGGGTGAGGTTGTACGGGACGAGGCCGCCCGTCACCCAGACCGACTCGCCGGTCCCCCGGGCCACGCCGTCGATCGTCGCGGCGAGCCCGTACGGGGCGTCGGCGACGAACGTGACGAGGTACGTCCCCGGATCGAAGAGCGCGGTGAGGGTGCCGCCGGACCCGGTCACGTTCACGAAGTCCGCAGATAGCAGGCTCACCGAGCCGCTCGTCTGCCATCCGCTGAAGACGTAGCCGGGGTTCGCCGTCGCGGTGACGTAGTAGACGCCCACCGCGACGGTGGTGAGGACATCGCCGTTGGAGTACGACCCGTAGTTGAACCCGACGGTCCCCCCGGCCGCCGGCGTGGTGGCGAACCCGAGGGTCTCGTTCGTCGCCGCGGCGAGGACCACGGTGACCGTGCCCGAGTTGTTGACGACGAGACGGTCGCCGCCCCCCGCGACCGAGGAGATCCAGAGACGAGCGCCGTTGCTCACGATGAACCCGGAGAACCCGTACCCGGGCGTCGGGGCGACGATGAGCGAGTGGCTCCCCTTGAGGAGCGACTGCGTGCTCGCGCCGACCGGGCTCCCCGCGTCGATCGAGACCGTCGCCGCGCTCGCCGGATTGAATGCGAACGTGACCGCGATGGGAGTCTGGACGAAGTAGGCGTAGAGGTAGCTCGCCCCGTCCTCGAGGGTCACGTTCGAGTTCGCCTCGAACCGGCTCATGAACGCCGATCCCGAGGTGTACCATGCCGAGAACGAGTACCCGCTCGACGGCGAGGCGACGAGCGCGTGGGTCCCCACATGGACCGACGCCGAGCCGCTCGCGACGAAGCTCCCGCCGTCGAGGGAGACCGTCCCGCTCCCGTACGACCCGTAGTAGATCGTGTTCTTCGACGCCGAGGTCGCCGCGTGGTTGGTGATCGCGAGCGAATCGTTCGCCGCGGTCACGAGGAGCCAGGTGTAGGGGTACCCCGGGGCCAGAATGGAACCGCCAGCGCCGCTCACGGTCCAGCCGGTGAAGTTGTACCCCGAGGGAACGTTGGACTGGAGGCCGTACTCGCCGGGGACGAGCGCGGCCGACTGACCATCGGTCAGATCTACGACGATCCCCCCCGGCGTATCCTGGTAGCGGGGGAGGATCGTGACCCATCCGCCAGCGGGGAGGTCGTGGAACGTCACCGTCGTGCCGGCGACGGCCGCAGCCGAGAACACCGCGGTGACCGTACCGTTCCCGGCGACCCAGAGGCTGGTCTGGGGATCGTTCGCTGCCGCCACCGAGAGGCCTCCCGTCGTGTCCCACCGGAGGAACGCGGCTCCTGCTGTGGGAATCGCGCCGATCGAGTACTCGCCGGCGCCCAGGGCCGGGAACGGGGTCGACGTGGCCACGGGCGTGGAGAGGAAGTACGCGCTCCCCGGGCCGGACGGCCCAACGGTCGCGGTGTAGGACGGTGCCCCGCACGTGGGGACCGAGAAGTTGAGCGGATCGTAGTAGCCGAGCTGCATCCCATTCAGGACGTAGTTCTGATCGAACTCGAGCGATTTCCCGAAGTCCTCGGAGTAGCCGGGATAGTTGAGCGCGCCGTACTCGAACCCCTGGCGTTCGCACGAGTAGCTGTACCACGGGTACGAGCACCAGGCGGTCCAATCGATCCCGTCACAGGTGCCGTTCGAGAGCGGGTCGATGACCGCGAGACCGCCCAGGTCCTGCGTGAACTCGACCTGCGATGGCCGGACCGTCGTGGTGGCGTTGTAGAACGTGGGGACCGCGATCTCCCACGGAAGCAACGTCGCGTTGTCCCACGACCCCGGATCGTACGATGGACAGGGGACGGCCGGGTCCTGAGGGGTCGACGGGGGCGGCCCCGAGCTGCATCCGCCGTAGCTGTTGTTCCCGGGGTACGGCGAGATGGGGTGGGCGATCTCGAAGGCGAACGTGCCCGGGTACTCGCCCCCGGGGGTCCACTGGAGCCCGTTCGAGACGGAGTTAGAAACGAAGGCCGGGTCGAGGGGGTAGTTCTGGGCGTAGTTGTACATCTGGATGGTGCTGTTGGCGCCCGAGGTGAGGTCGCTGATCACCAGTTGCTCGCCGAGGGGGCTCCCGTAGAACCCGCTCATGTTTACGGTGATGTTGTCGCCGGCCGTCATGTCCATCGTGGAACTGCCGTTCGTCCCATCGAGGTACATCGGCTCGTAGAAGCAGGCGTCCTCGAATCCGGTGCTGGCCTCGATCTGCCACGCGACGGCCGCCCCCACCCAGTTGCCGTAGACGAGGCCCCCCGACCCCCAGCTCGAGTCCGGGTAGAACTGGAGTTCGAGGAAGCACTGGTCCATCCAAGCATACGGATCGGTGAACGTGAGCCCGAACCAGATCGCCGTGTAGACCGTCGACTGGGGGACGGCCGTGGTCCGCGCCACGGGGAGCCGGACGTTCCACGTCTGATTGCCGCCAGATCCCGCGAGGGACGAGTAGAACGTGATCCCGGGCTCGTCGTGGCCGTAGCAATCATCGGAGTAGATCCCCTGGCCGCCCTGCGTGGGCCAGACGCCGAAGCACTGGCCGAGCGGATCCGATGCGTTGCCAGAGGTGGGGCTCGCCCGCGTCGCCTGGGCGCTCTGAACGAGCCGGCGGAGCGACTCCGCACCGGGGGGGTACGGATGGCCCTGCCAAGCGGCCGGGGTATGGAGCGACGGATCGTGCTGGAACGCAGCGAGCGGATCGGGGGCGAGCTCTCCGAGGTGGATCGGGAGCGGGGCCGACGAGGGGGCCTCCGCGGTGGGTGTCGTCGGCGATCCCGGCGTGACGATCACCGGGACGTTGGCCGCAACGGGCGTGGCGGCCGTGAGGGCGGAGGGCAGCGGACCGAAGCCGGAAAACCCGAGCACCGCGACCGCCACCACGAGGAGCGTCGTCCACGGGCCGAGGGCGAGCCGGCCCACCGAGGATCGGTCGGGAACGCCGCGCGCGAAAGGGGACGATCGATAGAGCATCGGAGGATGCCCGGGCGAGCAGGGGACCGTATTAAGGCGCCCGGGGCGCGGCTCGAGGGGAGCCGCCCGCAGCGACCGCGACGGGGGTGCGGGTCCGCCAATCGTTGAGGATCTGTTCGAGGCTCTCGGCGAGCGGGATCGTCGCCGACCACCCGAGCGCGCGGAGGCGGGCGATGTCGGCGATGTGCGCCGGCTCGTCGACGCGCCGCAGTCGCGCCGGCTCCTCCTCGACCGTAACGGTCCGTCGGGCGAAGCGTAGGAGCGTGTCGAGGAGGTCCCGGATCCGCGTCGCCTCCCCCCGGCCGATGTTGTACGCCTCACCGGGGGTCCCGCGCTCGACGATGCGCACCATCGCGCCGACCGCGTCGCGCACGTCCATGATGTCCCGGCGCTTGTCGAGCGCCCCGACCCGGAGGACCGGGGGCGCGTCATCGTTCTCGAGGCGGGCCAACTGGCTCGCAAAATCGTTGCAGACGTCGCCGCGCTTCCCGACGCCGGTGGTTCCGAAGATCCGCAGCCGGAACACCGGCAGCCCGTAGCTTCGGTGGTACTGGTAACATAGCAGGTCGGCGGCCGCCTTGCTCACCGCGTACGGGCTCGTCGGCAGGAGCGGAGCGCTCTCCGGGGTAGGAACCTCCTCGGGCTCCCCGTACTCGGTCCCGCTGCCGGCGAAGGCGAGTCGTACCGAGCGACCGGATCGGCGGATCGCCTCGAGCAGGTGCAAGGTGCCGCTGAGGTTCACATCGAACGTCGCCCCGGGGTCGTCCCAGGACGGGACGACGTACGCCTGCCCCGCGAAGTGGTAGATGACGTCCGGCTCGACGGAGCGCACCAGCCGATCGACGGCGCTTGCGTCCCGGATCTCGAGCTGTTCGACCCGGACCCCGTCCCCCGGGGGCGGGCTCCGTACCGGCACGCGGACGTGGGTCGCGACGACGGTCCAGCCGAGGGTACGCAGCGCACGGACCACGTAGCTCCCGAGGAAGCCGGTCCCCCCCGTGATCAGCGCGGTCGGCACGGTGTCGTCTGGTCTACGGGCGGGACTTCCGCATGAACGTTGTGTAAGGTACCGAAGCCGGGCGCGCGGTCCATCTCGTCGAGATCACGCGTAGCCCCACGACCGAAGCCGGTCGGCGAGGCCCGCGGGTTCTGGCCCCGGCGCCCCGAACGCCTTCCGCCACACCGCCCCGGCGGCGACGACCAAGGGGTCGGTCGTGTCGCGCGGGTCGACGCGCGTGGGCCGCTGCTCGTTCGGATCGTCGCCAAGGTCGACCGCCTCACCTTCGCCGGTGGCCGGGTCAACGGTCACCTTGCGATCCCCGTCGTACGCCGCGACGAGCAGTCGATCGAGGTCAGCGAGTCGGGCCGGCCGGAGCCGGCGGCGGAGCGGACCGACGACCCCATCGCTCACGGCGGTCACCGGCCGGGGCTGCGCCGGCCGATCGCGGGAGGGCACGGAGCCGGTCGCCGCGCCCCACAGCATCGGGGCGACCTCGGTAAGGGATGTCCAGCCCGCACGCTGCTGCGGTCCGCCATCGAGGGTCGGCGGGCGGATCAACAGCGGGACACGGACGACCGGCTCGTAGAGGCGGATCCCGTGATACAGGAACCCGCGTTCTCCGAACGCTTGTCCGTGGTCGCTCGTGAGGACGAGCCACGTCCGGTTCCACCGTCCCGCCGACTCGAGGACGTCGATGACCTGGGCCACCCGGCGGTCGAGGACGGCGAACGACGAGCGGTAGAGCCCGTGGATCCCGGCGAGCTGGGCGGCCGTGGGACGCCAGCCGCCCCGCACCCAGGCCGACCGGTCCTGGCGACCGGGGCGCAAGCGCGGGTGACCGTTCTCCGCCGGGATCCCGATGTACGGTTCGTGGGCGTCCATGAAGTTGAGGAGCGAGAACGTCGGCACGTCCGCCGGGACCGTCCGCAGCCACGCGGCGAACGCGGGCTCGATCCACCCGGCGATCCCCCCGATCGGATCCGCCCCGGCCCGCTGCTGCCACCAGCGCACCATCGTATCGAACGGTCCGGGCCAGCGCTGGATCGCGGCGGCGACAGGATCGGCGAACGACCGCGACGCGAGGCCCGTCAGGCGGGATCCCGGCGGCGCCGGGTCAAGGAGAGAGCGCCGGAGCGATCGGCCCCGGAGGTACGACTCGTGCCACCCGGCAGCGATGGCGGCATCGAAGGCGTCGGAGAGACCGGTTCCGGGCCCGACGAGGGGATTCGCGGAAAGGCACGCCGACCGGTACCCCAGGCCCCGGAGGCGGAGCGGGAGCGTGGGCGCGTCAGCGCGAAGGCGGGTCTCGCCTCGGGAGTGGACCCGGTGGTCCTCGACCGGCAGACCGGTAAGGAGCGAAGCGTGCGACGGGACGGTCCACGAGCTGGGTGCGACGGACGCCGTGTACTCGATGGACTCGCGGCGGAGACGATCGAACGTCGGGAGCCCCGACCGCCCGGACGGACCGCCGGGAAAGTCGGAGAAACGGACCGAATCCAGGACGACAACAACGATATCGGGCGCCGCCCGGTGGTCCTGCGGTGCCATGACCGTCTTGCGTCCCCGCGGGGCGTGGGCACCCGACGTAGGGCGTGATACTGCATCGAGATTCACGGCGCGGTCGTACTTCAATTCCCTCACCGGACCAGGTGGGGTCGACGGGGACCCGGCATCCCAGCCCTGGGTTCCGGGGAGGCGCGCGGACGCGTGAACGTCGTCTGGCTCAACCACCGGGACCCCGAGCACCCGCGGGCCGGCGGGGCGGAACGGACGATCTTCGAGGTCGGCCGCCGGTTGGTCCACCGGGGCCACCAGGTCACCGTCGTCGCCGCCGCCTGGCCCGGCGCTCCGTTGTCGTCCACTCGCGACGGGGTCCGGTTCGTCCGGAGCGGCCGGCGGTTCCGCCCTCACCTGGCGGGGCTCCGCGCGATCGTGCGAGAGACCCCAGACGTCGTCGTCGACGACCTCGCTCACGCGATGCCCTGGGCGACCCCCTGGTTCACCGGAGCGCCGACCGTCGTCTTCTTCCGGCACCTGCATGCGCGCACCCTGCCGGGCCAGGTGAGCGGCCCCGCGGCGCGGCTCCTCGCGCTCGTCGAGCGACGGTACGCCGCGATCTATCCCCACGCCCGGTTCGTCGTCGAGTCGCCGTCGTCCCTCCAGGACCTGGTGCGCCTGGGGGTCGCGAGCGGTCGGATCGATGCGATCCCACCGGGCGTCGACCTCGAACGGTTCGTCCCGGGCGTCCGCTCGCCGGATCCCCTCGGTTTCTACTTCGGGGGCTACCGCCGCTACAAGCGGCCCGAGACGACGCTCGACCTCCTCGACCGCCTGGCCGTGCGCGGACGCGCGTGCCGGTTCGCGTTCGCGGGGGCGACGGTCGTCACGTCCGGGCTCGGGCCCCGTGTCCGGCGGTCGCCCGCCGCCAGTGCGATCCGCTTCCTCGGTCGTCTCGACGATGTCGGGCTCGCCGCGGCGCTCGGGACCTCGTGGTTCAACGTCCACGCCTCGATCGCGGAGGGGTGGTGCCTCTCGGCGATGGAGGCGGCGGCCTGTGGGGTCCCCACGATCGGGTACGATGTTCCGGGGCTGCGTGACTCGGTGGATCCCGGCCGGTCCGGGCTCCTCGTCCCCGACGGGGACATCGAGGCGCTCGCCGACGCGGCGGGGGTCGTCCTCGACGCACCCGACCACTGGCCCCGGATGTGCCGCACCCACGCGGAACGGTTCACCTGGGACCGGGCTGCGGTGGGCTGGGAGGACGCGCTCCAGCGGGCCGCCTCCCGGTCGGCGTCCACGCCCGGGGCCGGCTAGCGCCGCGACGCCGCCGTCAGCAGTCGAGGGCCGTACACGGCGAGCACATACACGGGGAACGCAAGCCAGGTCCCCACCCCGGCCGATTGGCCGGCCGCTCCGTTCGCCAACGCCTCGAGCCGCGGGCGTACGACGGACCGCAGCGAGGCCCCGGCGAGTCGTCCCGGTCCGAGGAACGCGGCGGCGTCGTGGGCCGATCGGGCCCCCCGGCGCCCGAGATCGATCGGATTGACCCGGCCGAGGTGGTTGGTGATCGACCGGCGGGACCAGCCCCACGGCCGGCGTGATCCCTCGAAGCGGAGGAAGAGCGCCCGGTCCTCCATGAAGTCCTCGAGCCCCGGGCGGTGCCCGCCGATGGCGTCGTACGCCGCGTGGGCGAAGAAGCGCGGGTACGCGAGGGCGTCCCCGCCTGCGAGCCGGCGGTCGAGGGCCCGACTTCCGGCGAACGAGCCCCACTGCTCGTCCCGTTCGGGGATCTTCACGGCGTCCCACCCGTGCTGGAGGGCGAGGTTCACACACTCTTCCACGAGCCCCGCCTCGACGGTCTGGTCCGAGTCGAGGAAGAGGAGGTAGGGGGCGGAGCTGCGCTCCGCCCCGATGCGCCGGGCGGTCGCCCGCGGGTACGGTCCCCGGACGAACGACGCGCCCGTGGCGGCGGCGATCGATGCCGTCGCATCGGCGCTGCCCCCGTCGACGACGATAATCTCGACGGCGATCGAACCCACGCGGCGGACGCTCGCGATCGACCGGCCGAGCCCCCCGGCCGAATCGCGCGTCGGGATGACGACGCTCACGACGGGCCCGGACGCGGGACCCTCGGGCCGATCGGGTGGGGCGGCGTCGGTCACAGGAACCGCCGGTAGACCCGCCAGCTGCGCCACGGATGCCGCGCCGCCACCGTGAGGACGATCCACGGGTACGTGATCCCCCAGAGCCACGCCCGATCACCGGTGCGCCACCAGCCCGCGAGCCCCTCCCAGGGCGCACGCAGGAACCCCCCCTGGAGCCGCTGACGGAGGTCCCCCTCGAGGGACGGGGGCACGGGGTAGTCGACGAAGTAGGCCCTCAGGGCAGCATCGCTCATCCCCCCGAACCGCACGATGCGGGCCCGGGCCTTCCGGCCGAAATGGAAGAGGTCCTCCGCCTGGTCGTGGACGATCTGCGCCGACGGAACGATGGCCCCCCGCGCGAGACCCTGCCGACGGAGCCGGTCGAGGAGGCGGACGTCGGAGTCGTACCCTCCTGCGGCGACGAGCGCCGTTCGGCGGATCATCGAACCGTTCGAGATCCCGTGGCCGAGCCGATCGACCTCGAAACGGCCGTCGACGGGCCGACCCCGGGCGGCCTCGGCCTCGATGGCGGTCTCCTCGATCCAAGCGAGCCACCGGCTGAACGAGCCCTGGTGGCCCGGCACGTCGAGGGTCGGCACCGCCACCTGGATCGACGGGTCCGACGTGAGCGCCCCGACGAGCGACGCGGCCACCGTGGGGGTCGTCGGGCGGTTGTCGGCGTCGAGGAGCCAGACCAGCGGGGCGTTCGTACGCACCTCGCCGAAGTGTCGGCTGCCCGTGAGCCCGGTGCCGTACTGCCCGGGGTTCGCATGGACCGTGGCCCCGAACTCCCGCGCGACGGCCACCGTGTCGTCGCGGGAACCCCCGTCCACCACGGTCACGAGGAGACGCCCGCCGTACCGCTGGGCCCGGACCGCGGTGAGGCACCGACGGAGCGTTCCCGCACAATCCAGGGTGGGGAGGATCACGTCGACGTCGGGCGCGGGGGCGTCCATCAGTGCGGCGCTCCCGGACCGGGACGTACCGGCGCAAAACGGACGATCACGGCGGCAGCCGGTGCGGCTCACCGCACCGTTGGCGTCCCAAGACCGACGAGCCCTTATACCGCTCCCGTGGTGATTCGCCCGGGCGCTCGTCCGACCCGGCGCCCTTGGGCCGGAGCCTCAGTGCGATCGACGTACGACGGCCTCATTCACGGCGAGTACTTCCCGCCCTCTCCGACGGCGCCCGCCCCCCGCCGGTACGCGCGGATCGTTGACGCGGTGCGCCGCTGGTCGCGCGACCCGGTCCAGCGGGTGCTCGAGGTCGGCGCGGAGCAGGCCCAGACCGCGCGGTTCCTCACCGACCACCTCGGCCTTGCGCCCGAGGCCTACGCCGTGGTCGACGTCTCCGCACCGGCGGTCCGGCTCCTCCGGGACGCGGGGTTCGCCGCCACGAGCGTGGACGTCTCCGCGGAGCCGCTCCCCTTCCCGGCCGGGGCGTTCGATGCGGCGGTCATGGGGGAGGTCCTCGAACACCTCGTCGACCCGGATCATGCCCTTGAGGAGGTGCGCCGGGTGCTCCGTCCGGGAGGGATCCTCGTCCTCAGCACGCCCAATCTCGCGAGCTGGTTCAACCGGATCCTTCTCCCGATGGGCATGCAGCCGGTGTACACCGAGACCGGTACCCGATGGGTGTTCGGCCGCAAGGGGTTCCTCCCCCGCGCTCGGCCGGTGGGCCATCTCCGGGTCCTGACCTCGACCGCGTTGCGGGAGCTCCTCGAATTCCATGCGTTCCAACTCGAGGAGTTGACCGGCCTCCCCGACGAGCGGATCGGTGAGCTCCATCCGGTCGTCGGCTGGTTCGACCGTCGCTTCGCGGCCCTGCCCACGCTGGCCCCCGGCATCCTCGCCGTCGGACGAACCGCCGGCGGATAGCGGAGGAACCGGGTGGCGATGCGGCGGCCGATCCCCTTGGCGAGCGTAGAATCATCGCTGCGGGCCGGGGGGCGACGGCTCCGCCGGTGGATCCGCATCGCCCCGGACGGCTGGAGGCTCCGGACCGTCACCCTCGTCCACCTGGGCATCGCCGTCGACCTCGTCCTCCTCGCGCTGGGGCCGTTCCTCTTCGGCTCGGGGTTCATCATCTACCACAATCTCGCCTGGCCCATCGACCGGGGCTCCCTCGTCCCGATCAACTCGGTGTACGTCCCCGGGATGTGGACGTCGAACGGAGCGGACCCGGGCGGCTACCTCCGCTCCCTCGTCGACGCTCCGGCGATCTGGATCGGGGGCGCGACCGGCGACCCGCTCACCACGGAGAAGGTGTTCCTGGCGTACGCGTACCTGGGCGGCTACGCCCTCGCCTTCGTCGCCGCGACGCTGTTCTTCCACTGGTTCCCCAGCCACCTGACGGGCGCCCGTCGCGAGGTCGCCCGGATCGGCGTCGTGCTCCTCTTCTTCGTGAATCCTGCGGCGATCCAATGGGCGGCGGGCGACCTCATCCCGTTCCTGTGGGGGGCGGCGATCCTCGACATCGCGATCCTCGCCACGCTCCTAGGGTTCCGGACCCCCGGCCTGCGCTACGCCGCCGTCGCCGGGCTCGCCCTCGGGTTCGGGTGCCTCTTGGATCCCCGTCTCCTCGTCTGGGGAGGGATCTCGGTCCTCGCCCTCTACGGGTTCGCGCTCGTCGTGCGGACCGACCGGCTCCGATCGATCGTCGCGGCAGCCACGACGGTGGTGTTCGCCCTTCCTGCCGCGGCTCTCACGTACTACGCCTACGCCTGGGCGGGGTTGAACGGCACCCCCGTGCGCCCGGCGAACGCCTCGCTCCTCGCATGGCTGTCGACGAACGCGGACCCGCTCCGGGTCTTCGAGCTGCTGGGCTACTTCATTACCGAAGTGACGTACGCGCCCCCGTCGATCTACGCCTACGGGTCGCCGGGGGCCGTCGCGTCGCTCGGGTCGCCGACGTACCTGCTGGCTCCAGTCGATCCGGTGACCGCGGTCTGGCTCCTCGCGTTGGCCGCGCTCCCCATCCTCGCGTTCTCCGCGCTCCTCTACCGGAGCGAACGCCGGTACGCGCTTCCGTTCGGCGTGCTCGCGCTCGCGGCCATCGCATTCAGCGCGGGCCCCCGGCTGCCGGTCCCGGGCGCCGTGGCGCTCGAGGTCGCCCTCGGCACCCTCCCGATCATCGGCTCCGCCTGGCAGACGGTGGTGGGGGTGCCGATCTACCTCCAGGTCGAGACCGAGGCGGCGTTCGTGCCGCTCCTCGCCATCGCCACGCTCGCCGCCATGCGCCGTATCGGGCGGGTGCCGCTCCATCGGCTCGTGGCCCTCGAGGGACGTCTCGCACGACGGATCCACTTGCGGGTCGAGTACCATCCGCACCGGGGTTCGGGCGGTCGCTGGCTCGCGCCGCGATGGATCGCGCTCGGGGTCGTCGGCGTGGTCCTCCTCGGTTCGTGGCAGGTGACGACGGGCACCTACTACCCGGGCGGGTACTCGGTGGGGGCGAGCCCCAACGGGGTGCCGCCGATCGGGTCGGCGGCCCCCGTTACCGTTCCCCCGGCCGACCAGGCGGTGGCCGCCCAGCTGGCGACGGGGGCCGAAGCGTACGCCGTTTACTGGCCGGGGGCCACCGGATTCACGTATGCGTGGTCGCCGCGGTCCACGCCGTCGTTCTCCCAGGACGGCCCCCGACCCCTCGTCGAACCGTACGGGCTCCCGTACCTGGTCACGCACAACCTCACCGGGGACACCGCGAGCCTGTTCGCGTCGATCGGAGCCCGGTACATCGTCCTCGACAACATGAGCGCCCTCGAGCTCACCCGGGAGTTCGGCGTCGGATCGCTCGACCGGATCGTCCAGTTCTTCGACGCGAGCCCCGGCATCTCGCTCGTGTCGGCCGAACCGCCTACGGTCTGGTGGTACCAGGTCGACGCCGCGCACGGGCTGCTCGAGGGCCGGGCGGGAACGGTCGCGCTCGCCGAGCCGAACGATCTGACCGGCGTGGTCACGGCGGCGTTCTCCGGAGCGGGCCTCGCCCCCGCGTGGCTGGTTCCCGGCGGGCCGACGGCGGCGACGCCCATCACCTTCCTCGGGGAGCCACCTCCGGCCGGTGGGCCTGCTCCGGTCCTCGTCGCGACGGCGCAGAACCTGTCCGAGTTCACGGTGCCCTCGACAGCGACCGGGTTCACCCCGTCGACCACGCCGGTCGCGAAGAGCGCCGAACGGTCGTCGCCAGGCGAGTTCACCCTCCCCGCGCCGTACGCGAACTGGACCATCTCGGTCTGGTCGCTCGCGAGCGGCAACCTGACCGCCTCGACCGTCGCCGGCACCGGCCTCGAGCTCGCCCACAACGGGTCGCCGGCGACGGTGTCGGTGAACTACCTGTCCAGCCTCGTCTCGGGGAGCGTCCGGGGGATCCCCGTCGATCCCACGAGCGAGGTCACGTACAACGTCTCGGCCGACCTGGTCGCGTCGGACGCCACCTCAACGGCCACGCTCAACGTCGTCGCTTCCGACGCGGCGGCGCAGAACCTCGAGCAGCAGAGCGCCGGCCCGTTCGCCCTCGGCACCACCGCGCGCCACCTCACGGCGACCGGGGTACTGCCGCCGGGAACTGCGTACTTCACCCTCCGAGCGTTCACCTCGTTCTCGGGGACCGTCACCCTCGCGAACGTCACCATCGCCTGGCACGGCCTCGCCCCCGCCAACGGTTCGTTCTCCGGGGTCAGCGTGCCGGTCGCGGCGGGGGACACCCTCGCCATCCCGCTCCCTGGGATCGCCGGCGCGTTCGATCTGGGGATCCAGGTGACGACCGCCGGGGACGTCGATGTTCAGGGCACGACCGGGATCACGGCGGCGCCGCCGAATGGACCGTTCGGATGGATCCGCGCCGGTCCCGTCACCCTCGACGGGGAGCTCGATCTCACGCCCCACGCCAACGCCTCCATCGCCGGCCTCGTGCTCTACCCGGCGTCGTGGCCCGACGCCGCTGCGTGCCACGTGACCAACGCGACGCGCTCCGGGATCGCCACGTTCTCCGCGACGGCGGTCTTGGGGGAAGGGTGCGTCGTGGCGCTCCACGAGGCGTGGGCCTCCCACTGGCGCCTCACCGTCCCGGGGAGCGGGTCCTCGCCGGGGACCGTGGACGCCTTCGGCCAGACCGCGTTCCTGGGCGCCGTCGGTTCGGGCACGGTGGCGGCGGACCTCGATGACGCGTCGACGCTCTCGGGGCTCCTCGTCGGGGAAGCGCTCTTCGGGACCGCGGCCGCGTTCGCGGTCGTGTTCCTCCCGGGACGGTTCTGGACCCCCCGCTGGCCGTTCAGCCGGGCGCCCGGGCGATGAGCACATCGCCCGCATCGACGGGCCCCTGGCCTGGTCGCCCCTCGATCCGACCGCTGGGGATCTCCGCGACGACGGTGAGCCCGCACCCTTCGAGCGCCGCGCGCGGGACCCCGGCGGGCCAGGGGGCATACGCGTCGTCCCCCAGCAGGGCGGTGAGCGGCGTGCCGAGGGCGCGCTCCGAGAGAAAGTAGATCACGAAATGACCGCCGGGCCGCACCGCCGGGCGGAGGGCGGCGAGGTACGCGCGGCCGAGCTCCAAGGGGACGCGTTCGAACACGCCCATCGAGAGGACCAGGTCGACGGGCGCGTCCATCGGGGGCAGACGACGGCCGTCGTACGCGACGAACTCGAGGTTCGGGGCGCCGAGGCGGAGGGCGAGGCGTCGTGCGTGACGGATGTACCCGCGATTGATGTCGACGCCGATCCCCCGGCCGATCCGAGTGCGGAGGGCGAGTAGGAGCCCCCCCGGGCCGCAGCCGAACTCGATCACCGAACCCCCGGAGGGAATCCACGCGTCGAGCGGTGCGAGCTCCCGACGGCAATCCTCCAGGTACGCGGACACGGATTGGAAGCGGCCGCGGGTGGCCCGGATCGCCGTGGCCAGGGTGAACCCCGAGGCGCGCCACACGGCCTCCGAGGCGAGCGCCCGGCGGAGGAATCGGGGCAGGCTCATGCGGTGGTGGAGGGCCCTGGCCCTCGTTCGGCCTTCCGCGCGATGCCGAGACGCCGCTCCCGCACCCGTACGAAGTCGGTCGGGGCGTCCTGCGTGAACGTGGTGAACGCCTCGTTCCAGTCGACGTCGTCGGAGACAAGAAGTCCGCCCGGCCGCAGGGCGGCCCACGCGGTGGTGTACTCCCAGACCATCGTAGCGACCGTGTGTTCACTGTCGTGGAGGAAGAGGTCGATGGAGCCCTCGGCCGCGACCGCCGGGAGCTGCTCGCGCGAGCTCCCGACGACGAGCCGCCATCGCACCCGGAGCTCGTCCGGCACCACGTACCCCGTCGCCTCCCCCGGGGCGAGGGGCGACGCGTCGGGCCCGGTGTCTCCGGGGTACGACGCCGACGGGAGATCGATGCTCACGAGCGACCCGGTACCGTTGTCGGCGAGGCCGGCGAGGAGGAACGCGGAGCTGATCCCCCGATAGACTCCGGTCTCAACGACCCGGGCCGGTCGGAGCCAGCGGACGAGGTGGTAGAGGACCTCCTGGGGCGCCCCGAGCTGCCCGAGCGGGGCGGTGAGGGGGCGACCGGCCGCTTCCGCCAGCGACGTCGCCACGGGTTGGGACCGGACCGCACGCAACGAGTCGGCGACGATCGCCCGGAGGAGGCCCCGGCGACCGCCCCGGACGAACGCGAACCACCAGCGGGGGTGGGCCAGGGCGAGCGGGAGGTGGCGTGCGAGCGTGCGGACCTCGCTCCGCTCCATCGGGCGGCCACCGCAGCGCCGTTAGATAGGTCGCGCGACCGGCGCCGCCGGGGGGGCTAGACCTGACCCCACTTCTCGAGGAACGCGCGGACCCAGCTCGGCGGCACCCGGTGGGCGAGGGGGAGGTTCATGAGCCGAATGCCGACGAGGGAGAGGAACATCACCGGGATCGCCCGTCCGATCGGCATGCGCGTCGCCGGGTCGTGGCGCCAGGTGACCGGGAGCTCCTCGAGGGTGTGGCCGCCCCGGCGGATGTGGTAGAGGAGATCGACGTCGAACGCCCGATTGGTCATGGCGACGGCGCGCAGCGTCGGGCCGACGACCGACCGGCGGAGGAACTTCGCCCCGCACTGGGTGTCTCGGATCGGGAGGAAGAGGAGCGACCGTACGAGGAAGTTCCAGATCCGGCCCGCGACGAGATTGAACCGGGGCTCCTGCTGGAGGACCACGCTCCCCCGGACCCACCGGGAGGCGACGACGCAGTCGGCGACGGCGAGCCCGTCAACGAGGCGGTACATTTCGCTCGGCGGGATCGGCCCGTCGGCGTCCAGGTAGCCGATGAACTCGAACTGCGCCGCGTCGAGGCCGGCGAGGATCGCTCCGCCCTTCCCGAGCTTCCGGGGGAACTCGAGGACGCGCACCCCGCGCGGCGCGTACCGCCGGGCGACCTCGGCGGTCCGATCGTGGGCCCCGTCGACGACGATGATGACCTCGTACGGCTCGCCCCGCGCCTCCAGCGCGGGAAGGTACCGATCGAGGGTCCGGGGAAGGCGGTCCTCCTCGTTCCACGCCGGGATGACGATGCTGAGGCCCGCCGGAGACTCCACCGAGGACTGTTCTAGGCGCAGGAGGGCTACAAAAGGTCTGGGTCCGGTCGGGCGCGTTATCCGAAACGTCCGGTAATGTAATTTTCGGTGAGTTTTTCCCGGGGGTGGTCGAAGAGCGTCGCCGTGGGGCCGACCTCGACGAGCTTCCCCAGGTAGAAGAACGCCGTGTACCCGGCGATCCGGTGCGCTTGCGCGAGGTTGTGGGTCACGACGACGACGGCGTACGATCGCCCGAGCTGGGTGATGAGCGCCTCGACCTTGTTCGTCGAGATCGGGTCGAGGGCCGAGCACGGCTCGTCCATGAGGAGCACTTCCGGCTGAAGCGCGAGCGCCCGGGCGATGCAGAGCCGCTGCTGCTGCCCCCCCGAGAGGCTCGTGCCCGGGGCGTCGACGTCGGCCTCGACCTCGGCCCAGAGCCCGGCCTGCTGGAGGGCTTCGACGACCCCCTCGTCGAGTTCGTCGCGCCGGCGGACCCCGAGGAGCCGGAGCCCGGCGGCGACGTTCTCGTAGATCGAGAGATTCGGGAACGGGCTGGCCTTCTGGAAGACCATGCCCACCCGCGTGCGGACCGTCACGAGGTCCTTCGACTGGAGGTCCTCGCCGTCGAGGGTGATCGCCCCCGTGGCGCGCGCCCCCGGCTGCTCTTCGTGGAGCCGGTTGAGGCATCGCAGGAAGGTCGACTTCCCGCAGCCCGACGGACCGATGATCGCCCCGACGGCCCGGTCCGGTATCGCGAGCGACACCTCGTACAGGACCTGCCGGGCGCCGTACCACGCGTCGAGGTCCGCGACGGCCATCTTCGGCGGATCGGCCATCGTGCTACGCCGCCTCCGGTCCGGCTTCGGCGCCCCGCGTCATGTACCGGGCCGCCACGCTGATCGAGAGCATGATGAGCAGGAGGACTAGCGCGGCTCCCCATGCATCCTCCTGCAGGTTGGCGTACGCCGTCCCGAAATTGCCGAATATGAACGGGGTGATCGCCGCCGTCGGCTGGTGAAGGCTCCGCATCCAGAAGCCGCTCCCCCCCGCGGTGACTATCAAGGCGGCCGTGTCCCCCGCAGCTCGCGAAAGTCCGAGGAGGATGCCGGTGACCACGCCGCTCCGGGCCGAGCCGAGCACGACCCGCAGCGCCACCCGGTAACGGGGAAACCCGAGGGCGAACGCCGCCTCGCGGAGCGAAGCCGGGACGACCTTCAGCGCCTCCTCGGTGGCCCGGGTGACGATGGGCACCATCACGAGACCGAGGGCGAGACCGCCTGAGATGGCGCTGAGCGCGTCGCCGTGGTCGAACCGAAGGAAGAGGAGGAAGACGACGACCCCCACGAGGATCGTCGGGACCCCCGTCATGACCTCGGCGAAGAAACTCACGACCCGGGCCAAGCGGTTCTCTCCCGCCCGGCCGTACTCGGAGAGGTAGATGCCCGCGAAGAGTCCGGTCGGGACCGCCAGGATCGACCCCAGCCCGAGCATGACCAGGGTCCCCTCGATCGCGGGGCCGATCCCGCCGAGGTCGCACGAGGCGCCCGGCCGCGGATTGCACGGGACCGGTGCCTCCGAGACGTAGAATCCCGGATCGACAACGGCCGCGCCCCCTCGGACCGTTGCCGTCGCGACGACGGACGCCAGGGGTGCGACGGCGAGGACGAGGCATCCGAACGTGAGCAGGATGAGGGCGAGCTGGCGTCGGCGCCTCCGCGCCACGCGGCCCGTGAGCGATGCTCTCACGCGAAGGCGCCAGGCGGCGGTCCCACGCGCGCCGGCGGATGAGACGTCCGCGAGACGCCCGGCGACGGCCCGCAATCGGCCAGAGTTCCCGACCGGACCGACCACGGCCACCCCACGGCCGGGCCCACGGGTACGCCCGACGACTCCCCAGATGAGGAGCCGCGCGAGCACGTTCACGAGGAGGGTCACCGCGAGCAGGATGAGGCCGAGCTCGACGAGGGCGCTCTCCTCGAGTCCGGGACCTACCTCACCGAACGAGTTCGCGATCTGGCTGGCGAGCGTCGACGACGGGGAGAGCAGTGAGGTCGGGACCGCGTAGATGTTGCCGATCACCATCGCCACGGCGATGGTCTCCCCCAGGGCCCGACCGAGGCCGAGGATCACGCCGCCCGCGATGCCGGAGCGGGCCGGACCGAGGACCGCGAGTCGGGTGGTCTCCCACCGCGTCGCTCCGAGGCTCATCGCCGACTCGCGGAGTGCGCGCGGCGTCGCGCGGAGCGCCTCCCGCGAGATGGCGGCGATCGTCGGAAGGACCATCACGGCGAGGACGATCGTCGCGGTGAACAGGTCGAGGCCCAGGGGCACGCCGGAGAACGGGTACCCGCCTCCCGCGACGGCCTGCAGATCCGGCTCGACCGATGAACGCATGATCGGGACGAGGACGATGAACGCCCAGAACCCGTAGACGACCGAAGGGACCGCGGCCGAAAGGTCGACGACGTACGTGAGGGGCCGGCGGAGCCAGGCGGGAGCAATCTCCGAGAGGAAGATCGCGACGCCGAGGGCGACCGGGATCGCGAGGGCGAGCGCCAGGAGGCTCGTGAGGACCGTCCCCGCGATCGCGGGGGCGGCACCGAAGACCGCGTGGACGCCGTCCCAGGTGGTCCCGCTCAGGAACGCCGGCCCGAACCGATCGAACGACGGACCCGCCTGGACGGCCAGGACCGAGACGAGCAGGACGACGACCCCGAGGATCGCGACGGCGGCGGCGGCGAGGCCCAGATGGACCCCGATGCCGAGGCGAGCGAGCCAGCGTGCGCGCCGCCCCCGCCCGGGGAAGCGGCGTGGCGCCGGGACGCTACCCCCCGCTGTGACCGGTCGTCCCCCCTCAGCCGCAGGAGGGGATGGCCGCTCCATTATAGGTCATCGTTCCGAGTCCGGCCACATCGAGAGCCACCATCGCCGGCGTGAGCGCGGTGTAGTCGAGTCCGGGAGCGTACCCCTGTCCCGCGCCGAGCACCCAGTCCAACCAGCCGACGAGCACTTGCGACTTCTCCAACGACGGGGCCAGACCCCGATCGGCGGCCTGGAAGACGAAGAAGTAGGCGAACGTCGCGAGCGGATAGTCGCTCGACCCGGCGGCGTTCACCATCGAGACGTTCCACCAATCTCCCGTGGCGGCCGGGAACGTCGTCACCGCCGAACGGTCGGCGATGGCCGACGCGGTGTTGTTGAGCGTCGGGACGATGAACGCCCCCGAGGGGTTGCTCATGGCCGCGTACGATCCGACCGACGAGGCGGTCAGGACATCGGTGAGATCGACGTACCCGATCGTGTCAGCGGTGGATTGCACGTAGCTCAAGAGCGCCGCATTGCCCTTGATCGCCGACTGCACGGGGGCCGCGGGGAAGCTCACCGAGATGCCCTTGCCGGGGCCCGCGGACCATGCGGGCGAGTCCTGGCTGAGGTAGTCGGTCAGGACGAAGGTGGTGCCGGCCGCGTCGGACCGATGGACCGTCTGGATCGTGTCGCTGGGCAAGGCGACCCCGCTGTTGTTCGAGGCGATGGCCGGATCGTTCCAATGGGTCACCGACCCGAGGTAGATCTGGGCGAGGACCGCCCCGGAAAGGTGAAGACCGGCCGGTACCCCTGGCACGTTGTACACGATCGCGAGGGCCCCACCGGTCACCGGCAGCGTCAGGACCGGCGCGGGCATCGACGCGCGTTGGGCCGGCGAAAGGGGATCGTCGGTGGCGGCGAAATCGATCGTCGTCTGGCTCAGGTCGGTGATCCCCGTTCCTGCGCCGCCCGCCACATAGTTGACCGTGTTGCCACTTTCCGTGTTGTAGACGTTGGTCCACGTGGCGGCGAGCGCGGCAATGAAATTGGCCCCATCCCCCTGGAGGGTAACCCCCGTGGGACAGCCACCGCTGCCGTTCGGCGATCCGCCGAACCAGTGTTGGCTGAAGCCGATGCCCGCCACGACGACGAGCAGTAAGGCGAGAACGACCACCGGAGCGAGCCAGCGCCGGGACGACCGTCGTCGAACGATCGGCCGGGAGGGCCGGGACGGCGCGGGCCCGGCGCCCGGATCGGACAACGGGTCGCTCATCGGCCGAACTCCCAAGGCCGGGTTGGGGACGCGTTGACGAACCGGACGTCTCGGGTGGTGAACACGCGGCACCCGGATGCGGCGGCGAACATGGGCGAGCTCGGTGAGTCGCGGACTTAAGGCTCCTCACACGTGGGAAAGCACCCGCCAACGGCCGCAGGAATCTCGCCTTTCTCGCCTGCGGGGCTACCCGTCCTGGCCAGCTGCCGCCCTCCGACCGTTGCGCCGGCGGGCGGTCATCGCGAAAGCCCCGTGATCGGCCGGAACGCCCGGCCCGAGGGGAGCCCTTAATCGCAGCGATCGGTGCGCCGGACCCATGGGTCTCAGTCTTGCCCAGCGCAATGAACTGATCCGCATCGTCACCGATACCCTCGACAATCAATTCGCGTTCTTCGCCCGACCGCTGATCCTCTCGAAGCTCGATGAGAAGGCCCGGGCGATCCCTCCGTGGCTCCGGGACACCACCGTGGGGGAGCTCGCCGACGCCTACCTCGACCTTCGAGGGAAGCGCCGCATCCGGTAGCCGAAAGCGTATCTCCTCGTCCCGATTCCGCCAGGGCACCCATGACCGTTCCGACGGAACCGACCGGGTTCACCCTCTGGCTCGAGGGGTTGCCGGGGAGCGGGAAATCGACCCTGGCCCGAGCCACTTCCGCCGAGCTGCGTCGACGCGGTTGGAAGACCGAGATCCTCGACGGCGACGAGGTGCGTCGGATGTTCTCGCCCGAGCTCGGCTACTCCCGCAAGGACCGGGAGTTCCACGCGCGACGGGTAAGCTACGTCGCCCAGATGCTCGCCCGCAACGGCGTGGCGGTCCTGGTCGCCATGATCACCCCGTACGAGACGTCGCGGCAGGCGGCGCGGTCCGAGGTCGGGGGCCGGTTCGAGGAGGTCTGGCTCCGCTGCCCCATCGAGGTCTGCCGGCAACGGGATCCGAAGGGGCTCTACCGCCGGACCGACGAGGGCAGCCTGCACCGGATGACCGGTGTGGACGATCCTTTCGAGGAGCCGCTCAACCCGGATCTGATCGTCGACACCGCCTCGACGAGCGTCGACGCCTCGGTCGACGCGATCGTTCGCCACTTGGAACTGGGCGGGATCGTCGCCCGGGCGCCGGCCGCCGCTTCTGCCCCCTAGCCCCGAGGCGAAGGGCGCTCGTGCCGCGGCGATATCCCGGCCCCGCGCTCTCGGTCGACGCCGTGTGGCTCCGGCGCGGGCGGGTCCTGCTGGTCCGACGCGGCCGCTCGCCGTTCCGCGGGGCGTGGGCGCTCCCCGGCGGTTTCGTCGAACCAAACGAGACGGTCGAGGAGGCGATGGGCCGCGAGCTCCTCGAGGAGACCGGGCTCTGTGGGCGCCCGGCTCGGATCGTGGGCGTGTACTCCGGTCCCGACCGGGACCCCCGTCACCCGACCACGACCGTCGCTTTCCTCATTCGCGGTCGCGGCGGAACGCCGCGAGGGGGAGACGACGCCGCCGAAGCCGCCTGGGTCCCGCTCCGGGACGCGCGTCGCCTCGCGTTCGACCACGACCGGATCCTCCGCGACGCACGCCGCATGGCGCGCTCGCGTTAGAATTCCGAGGTAGGCCGCCCGGCGGCCGGGGCGTACCCCGGTAGTCGAGCGAGATGGACCCCGGCGATGATCCCCCAGAGAAGGAGGGGAGCGATGATGACCCGCTCGACGGCCCCGGCAACGGCCGACGTGTCGAACACGGCGACGTACGCGACGAGGGCGGCGAGGCTGGCGAGTCCGGCCAGGGCGGTGAACCCGCGGAACCCGTCCCACCGGGTGTCGCGCACCATCGCGATCCCGAGTAGGACCAGCGCGAGCCCCGCGCCGGCGAAGGTGACCAGGGTGGCGAGCGCATGGACCGATCCGTTGAGCTCGGGGGAGGTCTCGGGGAACGTGCCGGTCGCCACCGCCCCGAGCGAGGCGATCCCTAGGAGGAGGAGTCCGCCCCGGGCCGAGGACCGGCTTGCGAACGCCGGTCGGATGAGAAGCGTGGCCACGAGACCGATCAGCCCCAGGAGCTGCAGCGATACATTGAACACGGCGTGCAGGGGGGAATCGAGCGGGTGGCCGAGGTCGCTCACCGCATTGCGGACATCGCTGTATCCGGGATACGCGAGCTGGGCCGCGATCATGGCGGCGATGAACTGGACGGACCCCACTGCGAGGATCGCCCCTCCCCACCGGGCCGATCGGTGGACGAGCGGGCCCCGGCTCCTCATGCGTCGCCCCGACGCGGGCCCGTAGGCTGCGGCGACCGGGCGCTAGTCTTCCCGGGCGTTCTTCTCGTACGAGGCATCGCTCGTCCGCTTCAACCGCGCGCCGTCGCGGTCGCAGACCGGGCGGCCCCCGGGCGCCACGTCGATCACGTAACCGCCGCCACATTTCGGGCACTCGTAGTACGGCATTCGACCCTCGGGTCTCCCCCATTGCGTTGGTATATAAGGCGACCATCTGCCCGCGCGTGGCCACACGAACGCCCCGTCGTGGATCGGATCGTCCGAGGCCCCGGCCGCCCCACGTCGTCCACCCGGGCGCCCGCCATCACGCGCCCCGGGAATCCCCCCCCGATCGCGGCGCGAACCGGTTCCGCGACCTCGACACCTATCGGGCGGCCCGGGAATGGCAGCGGCTCGAAGGGACCCCGCAGCGGGACCTCTTCCGGGAGCTCCGCGAGCGTTTCCTCGATCGCCACCGGGTCGACGGTGGCTGGGCCGCGGACATCGGGTCCGGACCGGGCCGGTTCGCGCCCGGCATCGGTGGGACCTCGAGCCGAACGGTCCTCGTCGACGTGTCCGCGGCTATGCTGGCCGAGGCCCGCCACCGAGGGATCGTCCCCGGCGCCCGGTTCCGCCTCCTCCTCGCCGACGCTCGGCAACTTCCGCTCCGCCCGCGATCGATGATGCAGGTCGTCCTGTTGGGCAATGCGCTCGGGTTCGCGGAGGACGCGGCTCCCCGACTGGGGGAGCGGGCCATGGACCTCGTCGCCCCGGGAGGGACCTTCGTCGCCGAGATCGTCCCGGGCCACGGGGAACGTTCCCGGTACCTCACCCGCCTACCGCCCGGTGCCGTCCAGCGGCTCCTGGAGGCGCCGATCAACGCGGTACGCCCGCGCCTCGAACGGGAAGGGTTCCGGGCCGAGCCCGCCGAGGCGGAGCCCGGGGCGTTCCGTCGCACGACGTTCGCCGAGTTCCGGACCTGGCTCACCGTCGCCGGGCTCGAGGTGGTCGAGGTGATGGCGGTCGCGCCGGCGCTGGGCAACGACGCGGGTCGGATCGCGGCGGTGCGGGCGAGCGGGCGCAGCTGGCGGCACCTCGTCGAGCTCGAGGAGGCGATCGGCCGGGGCGAACTGCGCCATGATCGCGCGAACGCGCTCCTCGTGGCCGCGCGCCGTCCGTTCGAAGGCACCGCCGGGGCCGGGACCCCCGAGCGAGCAATTAAGTAACGGACCCCCACCTCTATCGGATAGCCAAGGGGAATTCCCGTGGCCTCGTCCGCTCCGAAGAGTCAGAAGACCTCACGCCCGTCGTCCGCGTCGGCGACGCGCACGCCGGTCCGCGTGGCCGTCCCCACGGCCGACGACCTCGACCGGGCCCGGGACGACGCGCTCCTCCAGCTCAAGATCGGGCGCACCGCCCACGCGTACTCGGTGGTCGTCTCGGTGGCGCTCACGATCGCCGGCGTCCTCGTGCTGGTCCTCGCCCCGGACGTCCGCGCGGCCGGGGCCGGCACCGCGATCGCCTCGAACTTCTTCCTGGGGTTCGTCGTCGCGAGCGCCGCGTACCTCGCGTTCGCCGGTCTGCGGATCAAATGGGAGGCGTACCAGCTCTGGCCCTGGGAGGGGCACTTCTGGGGGACCGTGCTCGCCGTCGTCTTCGCCGTCGCCCTCGTCGTAGTGTACGTCGGTGCGACGTTCAACGTCGGGGTGTTCAGCGGCTGGCCGATCATCCCGTGGCTCTACCCGCTCGCGGTGCTCGGCGTGTCGGCGCCGCTCGCCGCCATGGCGCTCACCTGGGGCGAATGGAGCGCGCGCAAGACCTCGAGCGTCATCTGCGCCCTCCTCCCGGTCGGGTTCACCGTCGTCGTCTTCGTTCCCACGCTCTCGCTCGCCGCCGAGCTCAACCTCCTCGCCACGAGCCTCTTCGTCTCGGCGCTCCTCTACCAGACGGCGGGCTCGTTCCTGCACCTGATCTCGTCCGGCACCCGGACCCACCAGCGCGAGGTGATCAACTCCGGCCAGACCCGGCTCTTCCATCTCGCCGAGGAGGTCCGGGGCCGGGACGAGGAACTCCGCTCCCGGGAGCACCGGCTCGTCGAGCGGGAGGCCCGGGTGGAAGCGGCCGAGGCCACGAGCCGGCGCTCGACGGAGGCCAACGAGACCGCCCAGGCCCAGCTCGCGGGGATGGAGCAGGAGCTCCAGCACCTCTCCGAGGAGCTCAACCGGCGGCAGGAGGCGTTCGCCCAGCAGACCGCCGAGACCCACACCCTCGCCCGGACGCTCGAGGACCGCGAATCGACCCTCGCGATCAAGCTCCAGGACCTCGCCCGCGATCGATCCGATCTCACGGCACGCGAGCGGGGCATCGCCGACCGCGAGGCCGAGCACCGCCGGCGACACCTCGAGCTGGCGACCCGGGAGACCGAGGTCGACCGTCGGCTCGCGGCGATCGCCGAGCTCGAGTCGCGGCTCGAGGCCCGGCGCGTCGATATCGAGCAGAAGACGGCCGACCTCCTGCGGCGCGAGAGCGCCGTCCCCGTCGGCGAGGCGGGCGCCGGCGCCGCGGTCCGGACCGCCCCGACGGCGGATCTCGCGCAACGCGAGGTCCAGCTCTCCCAGCTCAAGATCACCCTCGACGAGCAGAACCTCACCCTCGGACGACGCGCGAAGCAGCTCGAGCAGCAGCGACAGGAGCTCGCCCAGCACGAGGCGGCGCTCGGGCAGCGCGAGCTCGCGGCGGAAGCCCGGGAGGCGGCGATGACCCAGCGGGAGGCCGACGCCCAGGCGACGCTGGGGTCGGCGGAGGAACGCCGGCTCCGCTACGATACCGCGGTCCAGGAGTACGAGAAGCGTCTCGCCGAGGTCGATCGCCGGGAGGCCGAGCTCACCACGAAGGGGAGCGAGCTCGAACGGATCGAGCGGACGGTGCGCCAGCGGGAGTCGACGCTCGCCGGCCAGCGCTCCCAGCTCGTGGCCGACCAGTCCGCGCTCGAAGCGGCCCGACAGGCCGCGATCACGGCCGACCGGGAGCGGGCGTCCCGGGTGGCGACCGGCCAGGGCGCCCTCGCCGGCGCCGGGCTCGAGGGCGCGGCCGGCGCCGCCGCGCCCGAGATGCTCACCCCCGCGGCCGGCCGGCGGGTGCCGGACCGCCAGCCGACGGGAACCGCCCGGCTCGATGACCTGCTACTCGGGGGGATCCCCCCGAAGGGCCACCTCCTCCTCGTCGGCGATGCGTTCGTCGGGAAGGAGATCGTCCTCTACAGCTACCTCGCCGAGGGGCTCCGTCGCGGGGAGGACGCGGTCGTCGTCACGGCGACCCGGTCCCCGGAGGAGGTGGCCGGTCACCTCCGCGAGGTCATGCCCGAGTTCCCGGAGTTCGAGCGGTCGGGTCGGGTCCGCTGGATCGATGCGTCGCACCCCGAAGGGAATGCGGCCACCAAGTCCGGGGGCCATCCCGGCATCGCCGTCGCCGGACCCGACGACCACGCGGGGATCCTGAAGGGGCTCGTCGCCGCGATGCCGAAGCCGTCGGAGCCGGCGCGCGCGGTCCGGGTGGGGTTCCTCGGGCTTTCGGCGGCCCTGGCCCACAGCGAGGAGAAGGCCGGCTCGGTCTTCGTCCAGAACTTCGTCGGGATCCTGAAGCCGCGGGCCGCGCTCGCGCTCTACACCCTCGAGGCGGGCGCGCTCACCGAGGCCCAGGTCGAGCGACTGCTGGGACGGATGGACGGCGCCATCCGGTTCCGCCAGGAGCGGGACAAGACGTTCCTCTCCGTCGCCGGCGTGGGCGACGTCGCAACGCGGGACTGGATCGAGTGCCGGGCGACGAACCGCGCCCTCATCGTCGGCTCGTTCTCGCTCGAGCGCATCCGCTAACACCTCGGCCTCCCCACGTTGAGGCAGGCGAAGGTCGATGTCGACGGAGGGGAATCCATCGTCGAAGGGCGCGCCCGTTCTCACGGCCGAACCGCCGGGGCAGGGGTGGCCGGCCGAGCACCTTTCTCCCGCAACATGGCGGGCCTCGCCGCTCGCGACGCTGGTACTCTACGCGGGGCTGGCGTTCGCCGTGGCCGCAGCGATCGTCGCCCTCGAATGGGCTCTCGGCGACCCTCTCGTGCCCGGGTCGCCCCCCGGGACCGATCGCAGCGTCGAGGACGCGGTCTGGCACCTCGCGAGTGCGTTCGCGATCGCCCTCCCCGCCCGTCGCCGGGTGTTCCTGTGGCTCTTCCCGCTGCTCGCCCTCGGGCTCGACGTCGACCATCTCTTCGGGGCCGTCCTCCCGACGGTCACCGGACGCACCGACCATGCCCTGCTCTTCCTCGTCGTGGTGGGCGCGGTGACATGGAGTGTGCAGGGTCGGACGGCCGCGCTCACCGTCGGCGCGGCGTTCCTCGAACATGTCGCGATCGACGGGGGATCGTTCCCCTGGCTGGGACCGTTCGTCACCGATCGCTGGCCGATCCCGGCCTGGGTAACGCTGGCGCTCCTCGTCCTCACGGCCGCCGCCGTGACGGTGGCGGCCCGGGGCCCGTCGGCGATCGCCCGGCCGACGGTGTGGGCCGCGATCCTCACCGTCGCCATCATCGTCTTCGCCGCCTTCCTCATCATTCCGACGTATGCCTCGTTCCTCTCGTCGTAGATCCGGGCCCCGGCCGCCGGCGCGAGCCCGCCGAGGGTTCGCATGGGTCGGGCTCCACCACGTGCAGATCGCGATCCCGTCCGGGGGTGAGACGCGCGCGCGATCGTTCTACGGGACGCTCCTGGGTCTCCCGGAGCTGCCCAAACCTCCGAGGTTGGCCCGGCGGGGGGGTCTCTGGTTCCGGGTCGGCGCGGCGGAGCTTCATCTCGGCATCGATCCCGGGTTCCGGCCGGTCTGGAAGGTACACCCCGCGTTCTCGGTGGAGGATCTCCCGGCGCTGCGCCGTCGGATGATCGACCGGGGGGCCGAGGTGTTCGACGATCTTCCGCTGCCGGGATTCCGCCGGTTCTACGCGCGGGATCCCTTCGGCAATCGGCTCGAATTCGTCGAACCGCGGAGCCGTTCCCGGTCGCGGGCTTCGCCTACGGCGAGTTCGTCGTCGCCGACGGCGTGAGCTGGATCGCCGCCTCGACGCGGTGCGCCCCCTCCGCGGCGATCGCTCGGGCCGCGTCGACCGTCCCGGCGCGCGCGACGACGACGCCGAGGCGGCGGTCGGGGTACGCTTCGGGCTTCCCGAAGAGGAACAATCGGGCTCCGGGGATGCCGAGCGCGGCGGAGACGTCGCCGAACGACGGGGCGGACCCCGCGGAACGTCCCAAGATCACGTGGGCCGCCGCGGGCACCGCGGGTTCGATCTCCGGGATGGGCAGTCCAAGGATCGCTCGGGCGTGGAGCGCGAACTCGCTGTTCCACTGGCTCCCGAGCGTGACGAGTCCGGTATCGTGGGGTCGAGGGGAGACCTCGCTGAAGAACACGTGGGATCCCCGCACGAAACATTCGACGCCGAAGACCCCGAAGCCGCCCAACCGATCGACGACGGCCGTCGCCACGTCCCGGAGCTTCGAGTCGAGCGGGGGGGCGAGAACTGCCGGCTGCCAGCTCTCGTGGTACAGCGTGCCGGGTCGGGCGTGGCCGATCGGGTCCAGCGTCGAGGTTCGGACCTTCCCCTGGGCTTCGAAATGGCGGACGGTGAGGATGGTCACCTCCTGGTCGAATTTGATGAACTCCTCCACCATCACCCGGGGGTCGGGTATCCGGCCGCCCTGAGCCGCTTCCGCGTACGCGTGGTCGAGGTGGGCCACGTCCCGCACGACCGTCATCCCATGACCGGAGCTGCTCGTCATCGACTTCACGACGCAGGGGAACCCCACCTCCGTCGCCGCCCGGTGCAGCTCGGCGGTCGAGTCGGCGAACGCGAAGCGGGACGTCGGCACCCGGGCACCCTCCGCCGCGAGACGTCGGATGCGCTCCCGGTGCATCGTCGCGCGCGTCGCGTCCGCGTTCGGGATCACGGTCCCCCCCTCGCGCTCGAGCGCCACGAGCTCGCCGGTGTCGATCTGCTCGATCTCGGGCACGATGACCGTCGGCGCCTCGCGTTCCACGATCGCGCGGAGCGCCGCCCCGTCGGTCATGGCGAGCACGTGGGATCGCTGGGCGACGTGCATCGCGGGGGCGTGGGCGTACCGGTCGACGGCGATGACCTCGGCCCCGAGACGGATCGCCTCGATGGCGATCTCCCGCCCGATCTCGCCGCTTCCCAGGAGGAGGACCCGGGGCGCGTCGCCGACGAGCGGTGTCCCGATCCGCTCCCGGAGGCGGACGCCCCCGGGCCGGTGGGGGCCGCTCACTCCTGGGAGATCTGGCGGGGCGACGGGATCACCCGCGGCTGTTCCGCCTCGGTCGGCATCCCGGTCTTCCCGACGACGATGTCACAGTCCTGCCAATTCACCCCGACGGTGACCTTGGGGAACGCGACCTTGAGGGTGTAGCTCGCGAGCTTACCCACGACGAGCCCCTGGGAGCCCACGACGAGGTTCGGGTTCATCACCGAGAGGTCCCGGGTCAATACCACCCGGGTCTGATCGAACACGACCCGGCTCAGCTCGGAGCGGTCCTTCATGGGTCGACGACGGCTCGAACTGACGGGCGGTTCATAACCTATCGGGCGCCCGCCGAGAGCGACAAGACCTATAGGGGCGAGCCCGGTCGGGCGCCTGCCGGGGCCGCATGGTCGGTCGGGATCCACCGCCCGAGAAATCCGAGAAGACGGTCCACCTGCGGATCGACCCCAATGACGACACCACGACCGTCGAGGACGTCCTCACCAAGATCTCCGAGCTCCAGCGCAAGCACCCGGACCGGGAGGTCTTCTTCGACGGGGACGAGTACGCGATCTGCTCCCGGCCGAAGCGCCCCCGCGCCACCGTCGCCCACTAGCCCGGCCTCGCTCGGGTCCCCGCTCTTCCTCCTCAATCTCAAGACGTACCCGAACGCGCTGGGTGCCGGTGCGGCACGCCTCGGAGAGCTCCTCGTCGGGCGCGCCCGAACAGCCGGAGTGGCCGCCGCCCTCGCGCCGGCCGCCACCGACGTAGGTCGCCTCGCGGGGGCGCTCGAGCTCCCCATCCTTGCGCAATACGTGGACGACGTCGAACCGGGACAGCGGACCGGATCGCTTCCCGTCGCGGCCGTCGCGGCCGCGGGTGGACGGGGCAGCCTGGTGAACCACTCGGAGCACCCCGTGGCACCGGCGACGATCGAGGCGCTCGTCGGGCGGCTCCGCGTGGCCGGACTGGCGTCGGTGGTCTGCGCGCGCACCGCGGCCGACGCGGCCGCGCTCGCCGCGTACCGACCCGATTATCTTGCCGTCGAGCCGCCGGAGCTCATCGGCGGCTCGCGCTCGGTCTCGACGGCGAAGCCCGAGGTCGTCACGGCGACCGTCGAGGCGGTCGCGGCCGTGGCTCCCGAGGTCATCGTGCTCTGCGGCGCCGGGGTCCACGACCGTCGCGATGTGGCGATGGCGCTCGAACTGGGGGCGGCCGGCGTGCTCGTGGCGAGCGCCGTTGCCCGTGCCGCCGACCCCGGGGCGGCGCTCGACGAGCTCCTCGCGGGGTTCTGATCGAGCCCCTCCGCCGGCGAAATGCCTTGTAGCGGACCCTGGTGCCACTTTCGAGGACGATGGCGACGGCGGGCGGCAGGATCCGGGGCCGGCTACGCCGGCTCATCCGGGGCCGGCCCCGGCCGAAGGTCATGCGCCCCGCCGACGAGCCCGGTCGCGCGACGACGGCACCGCCGCCCCGCTCCGGCCGCGGGACCCTCCGACGCGCCGAGCTCGCCGAACTCGCTCGGCTGCTCACGTGGCGCCGCCCGCCTGCCCCCGCCGCGCCCCGGGTGGCGCTCGGGGTCCCCCGGTCGCTCTCGGTCCTCATGGTCGGTTGGGAGTTCCCCCCGTTCCACTCCGGCGGCCTGGGGGTCCACTGCCACGAGCTCGTCCTCGAGCTCTCGCGCATGGGCCACCGCGTCACGTTCGTCACGCCGTTCCCCGGCCCGTTCGAGCCGATCGCCAACGTGACGTTCCTCTCCCCCGGGGGCCCCGGGGACCCGCCGCCGCCGTATCCCGGGGCCTACGATGTCACGCCGACCAGCGTCGAACCCCCGACGATGGACCGGTACAACGCCTGGATCGCCGGACTGCGGCCCTCGATCCCGATCGACGTGATCCACGTTCACGACTGGTTCGGCACCGTCGGCGCCCGGGCCGTGGCCCGGGCCCTGGGTCGCCCGCTCGTGATGACCGTTCATTCGACGGAGTACGATCGATCGCTCGGCCATCCCTGGCGGGAGATCCTCGACCGGGAACAGGCCGGCGTGGACGGCGCCGACCGGGTCATCGTGGTGAGCCGCCATCTCGGCGATCAGCTCGTGACCCGCTACCGGGCCCCGCCCTCGAAGATCCGCGTGATCTACAACGCGGTCCGGCCCAGCGAGCGGCTCGCCCGGCTCGAGCAGAGCCGGTCGATGGTGCTCTACCTGGGGCGGCTCGCGGCGATGAAGGGCGTCGACACGTTCCTCCGGGCGGCGGCGCGCGTCGCCCCGCTCGCCCCCGACACGCTCTTCGTCGTCGCCGGGGAAGGGCCCGAGTACCCCCGGCTCGTGACCCTCGCGGCCCACCTCGGGATCGGCGACCGGGTCCTCTTCGTCGGGAAGGTCACCGAGGACGAGCGGGCGGTGCTGCTGAGCTCGGCCTCGGTCTTCGTCCTCCCGTCGGTCGTCGAGCCGTTCGGCATCGCCGCGCTCGAGGCGATGGCGGCGGGGGTACCGGCGATCGTCTCGAAGACGAGCGGCGTCGCCGAGATCAGCGGAGCGGTCTTCGCCGTGGACTTCTGGGACATCGACGAGTTCGCGAGCCGGATCGGCGAGCTCCTCGAGTACCCCGCGCTCCGCCAGGCGATGGGGGAAACAGGCCGGTGGGACTCGCTCAAGGAGGGGTGGCCCGAACGGGCGCTCCAGACGGTGGGGGTCTACGCCGAGGTGAGCCGACCCTGGGTAGTCCCATGAACATCGTGCTCTATCTCCACATGCACCAGCCGTACCGGCTCGCCCGGTTCCGCTACGTCGATCTCGGTTCGGGCCGGACGTACTTCGACGAGGGCCGGAACCGGACCCTCTTTACCGGGATCGCCGACCGGTGCTACCGGCCGGCGCTGGGGATCCTCGCCCACGCGCTCGAGACCCGCCCCGAGTTCCGCGTGAGCCTCTCGGTCACCGGCACCTTCCTCGAGCAGGCCGAGGCGTGGGCGCCCGACGTCGTCGCGCTCATTCGCCGGATCGTCGCCACGGGCCGGGCGTCCCTCCTCTCCGAGACGTACTACCACTCGCTCGCGTTCCTTCTCCCCGGCAACGAGCTCGCCGACGAGGTCGACGCCCACCGCACGGCGCTTCAGGACCGGTTCGGCATCACGCCGACGGCGTTGCGCATGACCGAGCTCGCCTACTCCGACGCGCTCGCCCGGTTCGCCGAGGCCCAGCGGTTCCGGGGGATGCTCGCCGAAGGGTGGGAGGGGCTCCTCCAGGGCGCCGAGCCCACCCACCTCTACTGCGCCGCGAGCGCGCCGACGGTGGCGCTCCTGCTCCGGCACTATCGGCTGAGCGACGATATCGGGTTCCGGTTCTCGTCACGCGAGTGGAGCGAATGGCCGCTCACCGCCGAGAAGTACGCCCACTGGCTCTCGATCACCCCGGGGGAGGTCATCGGCCTCTTCATGGACTTCGAGACGTTCGGCGAACACCACCCGGCGTCGTCGGGGATCCTCGACTTCCTCCGCGCCCTCCCCGACGCGGTGGCCCGGTCCGGGACGTTGGGGTGGGCGACGGTCGACGAGGCGATCGCGACGCTCCGGCCCCGGGGGGCGCTCGAAGCGCCGCGGACGATCAGCTGGGCGGACCAGAACCGGGACCTCGGCGCGTGGCTCGGCAACGACCTCCAGCGGTCGGCGTTCGAGGCGGCGAAGAAGGTGGGGGTCCTCGCCCGCCGGACCGGCGACCCGGCGATCCTACGCGACTGGCGGCGGCTGCTCACGTCGGACCACTTTTACTACCTCTACACCGGCGGCCACGGCGCCGATCTCGGCGTCCACCAATACTTCAGTTCGTACGGGAGCCCGTTCGATGCGTACGCGAACTACATGAACGCGCTTACCGACCTCCGCCGACGGGCGCTCGACCGGCTCGGCGTGGCACCCCCGCCGACGGTCGGAGGGGTGTGACGGCCGGCTCTCCCGCGACGCGGCTGCCGCGCGCGCTCCGCCGGGCGCCGGTCGGTCCAGCGAGGCACCGATGATCACCCAGCTCGCCGGGAACGGCCGGATCCTGCTCACGGTGAACGAGTGGGGGGAGTGGATCGGCCTCTTCTACCCGTACCCGGGCGAGTTCCAGCATCTGCGCGAGATGCGCCTCGGGCTCTTCGATGTCGCCCGGCCCCGGTTCGCCTGGCTCCGACCCGACAACGGCTGGCTCGGCCTCGCCCCGGTCCCCGGCAGCCAGATCGCCCCCTCGTCGGTCTGGGTCGGCGACGGGCTCCGGCTCGCGGTCCAGGACCACATCCATCCCAACCACGACCTCATCGTCCGGACGATCCGGCTGCGGGCCGAAGCGCCGCGAAAGGTCCGGCTGTTCGCGTACCACTCGCTCCAGATCGCCGAGTCGATGTACCAGGACACGGCGTACGTCGACCCGGACCTCGCGGCGTTGCTCCACTACAAGCGGGGGTTCTACTTCGAGTTCTTTAGCGAACCCCACTTCACGCACGCGGTCTGCGGCGAGCACACGCTGAAGGGGCTCCAGGGCTCGTACGTCGACGCCCAGGACGGCCGGCTCGACGGCCGCGCCGTGGCCCACGGCGCCGCCGACAGCGTCCTCCAATGGGACCTCGCCGCCGGCCCCGAGAAGGACGCGGTCGTCCGCCTCTTCGTCGCGATAGGCACGAGCCGCCCCGGGGTCCACCGCATCCGGGAGTACGTCCGCAGCGGTGGTCCGAGCCGCTTCGAGCGCGAGGCGACGGCGTTCTGGAACGCGTGGGTGAAACGCCGGCTCCCGGTTCTTCCCCCCGGGCTCAGCGACCGTGTCCGCGACCTCTACCGCGAGAGCGTCCTCGTCCTGCGCCACGCCGCCGGGTCGAACGGCTCGATCGTGGCGTCGCCGGACACCCGCTCGCTCGTCGTCGGCGGGGACACGTACAACTACTGCTGGTGGCGCGACGGCGGCTACGTCGCGAAGGCGATGGACGAGGCCGGGCTCTACGAGAACGCGCAGCGGTTCTTCGAGTTCGCCCAGGCGTGCCAGCAGCCCGACGGGGCGTTCTTCCACCGCCACTTTCCGGATGGCGAGCACGGAAGCACGTGGCACCCGCCCCCGTTCCTCCAGATTGACCAGACCGCCACCGTCGTCTCGGCGCTCTGGCACCACTTCAAGCGGGGCGCCGACCCCGACGTTCTCCTCGACTTCTGGCCCATGGTGAAGGGCGCCGCGAACTTCCTCACCGCGTTCCGGGACCCGGCCACGGGGCTGCCGGCACCCAGCTTCGATCTCTGGGAGGAGCGGCTCGGCGTCCACACCTACTCGACGGCCGCCGTCGCCCACGGCCTCGAGCGGGCCGCGCGCATCGCCGAGGAGCTCGGGAAGGACCCCACGCGGTGGCGGACCGCGGGCCGCGAGGTCCGGGCCGCGGCGCTCGACCACCTGTGGGACGCGCCCGCGGGCCGGTTCATCCGTTCGCTCGAGCCGCGCGACGAGCGGCTCGACGCGTCGGTCCTCCTCGCCCTCAAGCTAGGGCTCCTCGAGCCGACCGACCCGCGCACCCGTGCGACGGTCGACGGGATCGAGAAGCGGCTCTGGGTCCCGGATACGGGCGGCGTGGCCCGGTTCGAAGGCGACACGTACCACGGACCGGAGAACCCGTGGATCATCTGCACCCTCTGGCTCGCCGAGATGCGCCTCCTGCTCGGCGATCGGGCCCGGTGCCGGGAGCTCATCGAGTGGGTCGCGACCCACGCAACGCCGACGCTCCTGCTGAGCGAGCAGCTCGACCGGAAGACCGGCGAACCCGTGAGCGCCACCCCCCTCACCTGGTCGCACTCGACGTTCGTCGACGTCGTCCACAAGTACCAGCGGGCGCTCGCCGATGGCACGCCGGACCTCGAGTAGCGCCCGCGGACGCGGGTGGCCGGACGGCGACGATGCGGATCCGAGGCGATCGGGAGGCGTTCGGGGCGCCCGGGATCGCGCCCCGCTGGTCCCACGCGAACAAGGACGGGATCGGCACCGCCTACTCCGGCGACAGCCGGGTCTGGTTCACCCTCTTCCGAGGATCGCTCACCGAGGTGTACTACCCGCTCGTCGACCGGCCCCAGACCCGGGACCTCCAGTTCATGATCACCGACGGACGGACGTTCTTCCACGAGGACCGGCGGCACCTCCCCGCCCGCGTGGAGCGGCTCAACGACCTCGCCCTCGGCTACCGCGTCGAGCAGCGTGACCCCGAGGGGCGGTACGTCCTCCACAAGGAGATCATCGCGGCGCCCCACCTGCCCGTCGTCCTCCAGCGGACCCGGTTCGAGCGGACGGATCCCGCCGGCGCCCGGCTCCGGCTCTTCGCTCTCTGTGCCCCCCACGTCGACGGTGCCGGATGGGGGAACACCGGCTACGTCGTCGAGCACGACGACGGGCTCCTCGTCGCGGCCGAACGGAACGGACGCTGGCTCGCCGTCGGCGCGTCGACGGGGTTCGCCAAGGCGTCGGTCGGGTTCGTCGGCGCGTCGGACGGGTGGACCGACCTCCACCTCGATCGCTCCCTCGACTGGGAGTTCGATCGGGCCACGAACGGGAACGTCGCCCTCGTGGGCGAGATCGAGCCGCCGGCCGATGGAACGTTCACGCTCGGGCTCGCGTTCGGCGAGGGGCTCCCCCACGCCGTGAGCGCCCTCACCCAGGCGCTGGGGACCCCGTACGACGAGCACCGCCGGCGGTTCCTCCTCCAGTGGGAACGGGCCCACGAGCGGATCCCCGACCGGCGAGCGCTCACCGGGGATGGCGGACACCTCTACCGGTCGAGCGTGAGCGTCGTCCTCGCCCACGAGGATAAATCGTTCCCCGGCGCACTCATCGCCGCGCTCTCAATCCCCTGGGGGAACACCCGCACCTCGGACGACCTCGGAGGGTACCACCTCGTCTGGACCCGGGACCTCGTCCGATCGGCGATGGGGCTCCTCGCCGCCGGCGACACGACGACGGCCATGCGGTCAATGATCTACCTCGCCACGATCCAGCGGCCGGACGGCGGCTTCCCCCAGAACTCGTGGCTCGATGGCACCCCGTTCTGGACCGGCGTCCAGCTCGACGAAGTGGCGTACCCCGTCCTGCTGGCGGTCCATCTCGCGCGCGCCGGCGCGCTCGGCGCGTTCGATCCCTACCCCATGGTCCGCGGCGCGATCCGCTACCTCCTCTTGGAGGGCCCCGCGACGGGGCAGGAACGGTGGGAGGAGGCGGCCGGGATCTCGCCGAGCACGCTCGCGGTCCACATCGCCGCGCTCGTAGCGGGCGCGGGGCTCCTGCGGGATCGGGGCGACGTCGGCAGCGCAGCGCTCGCCGAGTGGTACGCCGACTTCCTCGAGGGCCATCTCGAGCCCTGGACGGTCACCGGACGGGGCGACCTCGTCCCGGACCACCCGCGGCACTACATCCGGCTCCTGCCGATGGATCTCGCCGACCCGAGCGCCCCGGAGGACCCCGACACCGCCGAGCTGGTCCTCGCGAACCAGCCGCCCGACGCGCCGACCCGTTTCCCCGCACGCCAGATCGTCGATGGCGGCTTCCTCGAGCTCGTCCGGCACGGGGTTCGCCGGGCGACGGACCCCACGATCGTCGCCTCCGTCGAGGTGATCGACGCGGTGCTTCGGACCGAGAGCCCCGCGGGACCGCTCTTCCACCGGTACAACCACGACGGCTACGGGCAGCGCGACGATGGCGGCCCGTACGACGGGTGGGGGGTCGGGCGGGCCTGGCCGCTCCTCACGGGCGAGCGGGGCCACTACGAGCTCGCCCGGGGCGGGGACGCGCGACCCTACGCGCGGACCCTCGAGCGGCTCGCGACGGCGACGGGGCTCCTCGCCGAGCAGGTGTGGGACGGGGACGATCACCCGGCGCTCCACCTCTGGCGCGGACGACCCACGGGCGCGGCGATGCCGCTCGCCTGGGCCCACGCCGAGTACCTCCTCCTGTTGCGATCGATCGAGGACGGGGCGGTCTTCGACCGGCTCCCCGAGGTGGCCCGGCGGTACGCCGAGGAGCATCGGGGCGCACGCCCCCGGGAGGTCTGGAAGTTCAATCGACAGCTCCGGACCGTCCCACCGAGCACGCCGGTCCGTATCCTCGCCGGCGCGTCGTTCCGGCTCCGGGCGGCGTTGAACGGAGCCGAGCCCATTGAGCTCCCGTCGAGCCCCACGATCCTCGACGTCGACTACGCCGACCTGCCGATCCTCGACGCGGCGGGCGACGTCGTCGAGTTCACCTTCTACTGGACCGCGTCGGACCGGTGGGAGGGCCGCTCGTTCCGGCTCAAGGCGGTCGACCCGTTCCGGGGTCCGCCGGCCGCCGCGCCCCGCCCGCCTACGTGAGCCGGTACTCCCGGCGACGCGAGTCGACGAGCGAGACCCCTTCGCGAACGAGCCCCTGGCGCCGGAGCTCCTCAAGGCCGCTCTGGACCGTCCGTCGGGGGAGCCGGGACAGTCGAACGAGCTCGCTCTGGTCGAGGGCTCGGTACGTCTCGAGGAGGAAGTAGAGGAACTTCGTGGCGGGCGGCCCCTTCACGTTGCGCGACGACCGGATCGAGCCGAACGTGTCGCCCCGGAGGCCGAGCCGCTGGCTCGCCAGCGGGGCGACGGAGGTGAGCGCGACGTTGCCGAGGTTGGTCTGACCCCCGAGCTCCCGGAGGAGGCCGATCTGCTGGCTCTCCTGGGGCGCCTCGAAGATCAACCCCTCGGGGGCGTAATCGGCGGTGATCGCGCGGACCCAGTCCCACTTGATGGCGCCCTCCCCGTCGTAGATCCCCACGCCCCGGCCCGATTCCCGGCTCTCGATGATCACCTTCCGCGGCTCGAGCGCGAGCGACCGGCCGATCCGCTCGAGGGTCTCCCGGAGCGAGAGCTGGTTCTCGGGGTTCTTCTTCCCGACCTCGATGAACACGTCGAGCTTGCGCTCGCGGATCTCGTGGTGGAGCCGCTCGATCTGCGCGGCGGAGAGCTCGATGATCCCGTCGGAGATCTCGACGATGTCGAACCCGAGCTCCTTCGCCTCGTCGAACATCGCGCCGGTCCGCTCCCGGGTCACCGCGTACTCGAGCATGGTGCCCCCCGTCGAGACCTCCACGCCGAGCGCGTGGTACGCCTGGATCCGGCGGCGGACGTCCTCCCGGGGAAGGAGGAGCGGGAGTCCCCAGCCGATCTTCACGACGTCGATGTACGGCGCGAGGGGTCGGAGCTCGTCGACGTGGAGCCCGTGGAGCCGGTCGAGGACGTGGGTGATGCCGACATCCCGGGGCCGGGCGACCTTAGCGAGCTCGTCGGGGAAGAAGCGGGGTGCCCCTTTCCGGTGCCCCGAGCTGGCCATGCGCGCGTCCGAACCCGGTGGCAATCGGGTGGACCGCTATAAAGCCCAGTCGCGCCCGGGGCCGCTCAGAGGAGCGCCGCGATCGGACGGCCCTGCATCGTCGTGGGCGGCTCGACGCCCATCCGCTTCAGGAGCGTCGGGGCGATGTCGATGATCGAGTGGGTGGGCCCAGGACCCGGCGACGAACCGGAAGGTCCGGCGAGCGCGTAGACCCCCTCGAACGAGTGGACCGAGTCGTCGGGACCGGTGTCGTTCTCCTCGAGGAAGAACGAGCCGTACCCGAGGGTCCCCGCCGACCGCCACTTGAGATCGGCGAAGTAGATCATGAGGTCCGGCGCGTCGCCCCGGACCTCCCGGTAGATCTTGGCCGGGATGCGGACATCGGGGGCGAGCGGGGCGCCGTTCGGGAGCCGCACCTCGGCCAGCTCCCGGGTCAGCCGCTCGGTGAGCGCGGGCACTTCGGTCGCCGGGACGATCCCGGACGGCTCGCGGCCGTGGACGTTGAAGAAGATCCGCGCGTAGTACCCGCCGGCGCCCCAGGCCCGGGTCTTCGACCAGTCGATGGCGGTCTTCTCGAGCGGCGTGCCCCGGGGCGGCTTCGGTCCCTTGAGCCTGAGGTACCCCTTGGCGATGAGCCACTCGTTGATGCAGAAGCAGCCGTCCATCATCTGGCTGCCGTGGTCGGAGGCGACGAGGACCGTGACGTCGTCGCCGACGAGGTCGAGGAACTGGCCGATCTCGCCGTCGAGCTTCTGGTAGTACTCGTCGACGAGCGCCCGGTAGACCGCGTTCTTCTCGAAGCGCGGGTGGGTCTCGTCGAAGAACCGCCAGAACGTGTGGTGGATCCGGTCCGGGCCGATCTCGTGGAGCGCGAAGAGGTCCCACGGCTCCTTCGTCCAGAGGTGCCGGGCGACGGCCCACCGCTTCCGGGTCATCTCGATGAGCTCCTTGCCGATCCGGGCCCGGTCGTCGGCGCGGAACGTCACGTCGAAGGAGTACCCGCCCGAGATCCGCTGGATCTCGGCGGCGAGCTCCGGGGGCTGGACGAAGTCCTTCGCGTTGTCCGGAGTGAGGAAGTCGGAGATGTACACACCGTTGACCCGGGGTGGCGGGTAGCCCGGCGGCATCCCGACGACCGCGACCCGGCGTCCCAGGCGCGAGAGCGTCTCCCACACCGGCGGGTACGGCAGCATCTGTGGCGTGGGCGAGTACGTGTCCCAGTACGTCCGCGGGCGGCGGTGCCGGAACCCGTAGATCCCGAGCGAGCCCGGGTCCATCCCAGTGAACATGACCGCCCACGCGGGCACCGTAATGGGCGGCTCGCAGCTGCGGAGCGTCCCGTAGGTGCTCTTCGCCAGGAACGCCTTCATCCGCGGCATCAGCGGGAGGAAGCGGTCGAAGAGGAGGTTCGGCGGGACCGAATCGAGCCCCAGGATGAGGGTCCGGGCCCGTGCGTCCGCCATCGGCGCGGCCCGTCAGTCGACCGCTTAAAACGCTGACCGTTCGTCGCGGGAAGGCGACGTCGGCCCCGGCGCGCACGAACCTAGGAGGTCGGTCCCGGCCCTTCCCGCTCGGCTCGCTGCCGGCGGCGGTGCAGCGCGAAGACGACGAGGCCACCGATCACGAGCGGGATGCCGATCGCCGCGGCCAAGAGGGGACCGTCGCGGGCGGTCGATGCCGCCCCCGCCGAGGTCGGAACGTAGACCGCGGACTCGTTGACGGGGCCGGTGACCGTGAGCGCGATCGTCGTCGAGTTCGACACCATGTCACCGGTCCACCCGACGAACGTGTAGCCCGTCGCAGGGGACCCCGCGACGAGGGTGAGCTGGCCGCCCGCGGGCGCCCAATCCGGATGGTCCCCGACGGATCCGCCCAACCCGACCGCCACCGTGACCGCGTACTCGGTCGAGAACGCGACGCTGAACGACAGGTTTCCCCCGACGACCAGATCGAACGTACCATTCTGGTTCGGCGCGTAGCGGACCCCCTGACCGTACAGGGTCGGGATGAGGAGGGTGGCCGGTCCCTCCGGGACCCCGGTGAGGACGAGCGTCGGCGTTGCCCCATCGGTGCCGAGGGCCCCGTCGGTCACCGCCCAGACGACGCCGAACGGAAGACCCGCCGCGGTCACCGTGACGGCGAACGACGGTGGAGGGAGCTCGGTCCCGAACCGGGCGGTCTCGGTCACGGGGCCGTCCATGGTGACCACAACGAGCGACGTCGTCGCGTTGACCGAGCCCGCGCCGGTCCCCGCCCACGACTGGAACGAGTCGATGCCGGACGCGGCCGCCGTCACGACCACCTGGACCCCGGCGTCCTCCCAGTACGATCCGACCGCCGGTGAGGTGGTCCCGGAGCCGATCGTGGCGACGGTGAGCGCGAACTGGGTCTTGTACGTGAGCTGGATCGTCCCGTTCCCGTCGACGCGGATCGTGGAGTTCGTGCCGGGTCCGAACGAGGACGTGAAGGAGGTCGCGGCGTACCGGACGAGCGCGGTCCCGTTCGCGTACGAGTACGGCTCCGAGACGTTCACGTCACCGTACGGCACGAACGGGAGGTAGATCGTCCCGTTCGTCGAGGTGTAGACGCTCCCGAGGAAGAGGATCGAGAACGGGTCCCCAAGGGGGACCCCCGTCTCGGTGATCGTGAGGTGGTAGAAGTTGAGCCAGAAGCCCGCGGTCATGGTGACCGGTCCCTCGGGAACGATGGAGATGTTCCGAGCCGTCGCGTTCACCGATCCGGCCCCGGTCCCGGTCCAGGTACCGAACACGAAGCCGGCCGAGGGGGTGGCCGCGAGCGCCACCGGGGCCCCCGGGGGCACCCACTCCGACGACGGCGTGGCCGTGCCGCCGAGGGTCGCATCGACGACCAGCCGATAGTTGAGGTCGAACGCCGGCACGATCCAGACCGGCCCGTTCGCCATCACGCTCACCGACGTGGTCGTGGTCCACGAGCTGTTCTGGGCGAGGACCAACACGTCGTACGTGCCCACCAGGAACGCGGTCGCGTTGGGGAGGAAGACCGAGGCGGCGCTCGCCGTGAGGGTGGTGCCGCCGCCGACCGAACCGGAAGCGGTCGCCGAGACCGAGCCGAACCCTGCGCCGTTGAGCAGTCCCGACCACGCGGTGCCCGATGGCAGGCTCTTCGCGAGGACCGTGACGGGGAACTCGACGGACGACGTGTTCTGGAGCGTGAAGGTGACATTGACCTGCGAGGTGCTCGACAGCGCGACGGGACCGGCGGGGGCCGCGACGCCGACCCAGAGCGAGCCGGCGGTCGAGCTCGGGACCGTCCAGACCTGAAAATCGACGAGGAGGGTGGGATCGGCGAACGGGACGAGCAGCGTGGTCGAGCTCGACGAGGTGGTCACACTGGTCGCCCATTGATCCCCAACGGTCCAGGTCGAGATGCTCCACGGTGTGGCGGTCGGCAGTCCGCTTTCGCTGAACGTGAGGTTCAGGCCGGCGCTCGGTTGCATCGCGGTCGCGACCGACCCGGGGATGCCCGCCGGCGGATGGCTGGCGGTCGTGGACCCCCCGCCCCCGGCGGATCCCGCCAGTGCCCCAGCACAACCGGCGAGCACGACGAGGGCTGCCACGATCGCCCGATAGGGCGTGCCCCCTGGTCGGGATGGAGCCAAAGTTGGCATCAGCGCGAACCTCCCTGACGAGTCGACGGATCCCGCGCCGTGGCCGACGGGGTCGGGGAACTCGGGGAAGGCGGCGGGCGACGCGGGCTTTGGCGAAGCCGGAGGATGAACCACGTTCCGACGGCCCCGATCGCCAGGGCGGCCGCAGCCAAAGCCCCGAGCACGAGGGGGTCGCGGAACACGTCATGGCTCGACGCCCCCGCGGGAGCGAACGTGGCCACCTCCTCGAACGGACCCGTGGGGATGACCGAGACCGCAGCGACGGCTCCCGTGTATGCCCCGGGGCCGGCACCGACCCAGCCGAGGAAGACCGATCCGGAGGGTACGTTCACACCGAGGGTGAGGGGCACGCCGGCGGCGACGAACCCGGAGTCGATCGACGTCGTCCCCGGACCGCTGGCACCGACGGAGAGCCAGTACTCGGTGGAGAACGGCGTCGTCTCCGTCAGGTTGGCCGACACGTTCAGCTGGGCATCGTACGCCCCCGGGACGTAACGCGTGGTGCCGTCCGAGGTGAGCGCGGGCCCGATCGAGATCGCATAGCTCCCGGCCGGTACGCCGGTGATGATGATCGTCGGCCCCGCGCCCGCGTAATCGGTCCCGTTCACGTTGACCACCCAGGTGGCCGTCGGGTCGAACGCGGGCGTCGCCGCGTACGTGACGGAATAGGTCGGGGGGTGGGGCGGTACGATCGGCGCGAACGACGCGATCTCGCGGACCGACGAGCCGGGGACGACCGCCGCATCCGCGAGCGATCCGGTGTAGCTGCCGGTGCCGGTGCCGGACCAGCCCGCGAAGGTGTAACCCGAGTGAGCGGTCGCGCTCACGAGGACGGTGGTCCCGGGGGCGGTCCATCCCGAGCTCGCCGACCCGCTCGCGAACGTGGCCGACGTGGACCCTCCCGCCGATGCGAGGGTCGTGACCAGGAACTGTTCATCGAAAGTGAGCGTGACGACCGACCCGCCGCAGACGAAGGCGGGGTACGGCTCGGGGATGAACCGTCCGGGGGTCAGATCCGGCACCGTCGCGTTCGCATAGGCGTAGGGGACGACGAGCGAGTAGTTGCCAGGATCCGGATCGGTCCCTTGGCAGGCGATGAGGAAGCTCACCGCGAGCACGTTGAGACCGCTCGCATACCCCCGGCCACCGAGAACGACCGACCAGATCGTCCCATTGGGAATGCCGTTCTCGACGAACCGGATCGACGATCGGGTCAACGGAGCGATCTGGAAGCTTGCGCCCTCGGATTCCGGACCGACGACGGTGAGGTTCCGGCGGGGCTCAGGTCCGGTGTAGGAACCGATTCCGGCGCCGGCCCATCCGGCGAAGAAGTAGCCGGTTTGTCCGATGGCCCGGATCGTGGCGTTCGTGTTGAACGGCACCCAGTAGGTGCCTGCGCTGAGGTTCGTGACGGGGCGGGTGTTGGGGAGCTGCAGGTTCAGGAAGACGGTCCCGCCGGTACCCCCGGCGAGCTGGATGGCGAACAGCGCGCTGTAGTTCAGCAGGAGCGGATGCGGGATGGGGGTCACGTTCACGAATTCGGGCGGGACGAGCGACGGGCCGATCCACTGCGTCGTCCCGTGATCGCTCGTGATGTTGAGCGCTTGGAAGACGTAGTACCCCGTACGCACCGTGAGGTTGATCATGCTGGTCGGGACCGAGTAGATCGAACCGTTGAACCGGAGCTGCCAGATCGTCCCGGGGGGCAGGTTGACCGCTTGGAACGCCATCGCGGCCGGCGCGCCCGTCATGTTCTCGTACGCGAAGGTGAGGTTGATCGTCGAGACGGTAGGGACCGCGACGTCCGTCCCGCTGTCCGCCTGTCCGAAGTACGCCCAGCCGGCCTGGGCCGGCCCCGCCGTGATCTGGGTGAGCTGGTGGAGGCCGCTCGACAGTCCCGATACCACGACGCGGCCGCCACCAACGCCGGTGTAGGGCGTACCATCCAGCAGGAACGAGAAGTTGGCCGCCGGATTGAGGTACATCGCTTGGACCGTCACGTTGTACGAGCCGACGTTCGGATCTACGGAGGTCGGTCCCACCGCGTGGGGTGCCTCCATGAAGGAGGCGCCGGGGGACGTGGCGAGCGTCGGGTGCACCGCCGGGGCGGGAATCGACGAGATCAGGCCGAGGAGAGCCAACACGAGAGCGACGACGGACCCGCGGCCCGCCGGCCGTCCGGCCCTCGGCGTCACGGTGACCCACTCCGAAGGAGCCGTCCCGTCGCCCCACGAGGGCTCTGGATCAAGCCGAACCCCCCGGGCGGGACCCGCTCGAAGGACGACTCGCGTCGGTACGGCGGGGGGGTCGTCGTCGCCCCGCGATCACCACCGCCAGCACCACGGCGACGCCACCGAGTCCGAGCGCCGCCCACTCGAGGGTCGAAAATCCGCCCCCGGAGGTTCCGCTCGAAGGGGGTGCACGGGAAGCGTTCGTGAAGGTGACGGTCAAGGTTACACCCCCGCCCTCCACATGGAACGTGCCGATCGCATCGGTGCTGAGATACCCCCCGGGAGCACCGGCCTGGTAGACGTACCAACCCGCGCCGACGACCGACGAGATCGCCGCGCCGGCGGATCCGGTCTGATTGATGCCGCTGAGATTGACCCACCAATCCCCCGCCGCGACGCCGTACTCGACGAACGTGACCACGAACCGGGTGCTGGTGAGCACGATGTCGATCTCGATCGAGGTGCCGCCGAGGATGAACGAGCCCGTCCCGGGCGAGGCCACCGCGGTGGGTCCCGGTTGGACCGAGTAGTTGTGTGTCCCCGCTGGGACCGAGAATGCTAGATCTCCCCCGGCGTCGTCGGACAGGGTGAGGCTGCCGTCCACCGTCACGTTCCATGCGCCATGGTAGGCACCGGTGTCGTGGAAGACCGCCATCGGCACTACGGGGAGCGCGAACGTGACGGGAACCACGACGTTCGCCCCCGAGAGCACCAGGGTGTCGGCCGAATGGTTGGCTTCGTAGCCGCCGTCCGCGCCGACCGACCATACGTAGGTGCCGTTCTGCTCGAGGTAGCTCACGATCGCCGGGGCCGGCACCCCCGAACCGCCCCCCGCCCCGTTCACGACGGCGAACCAGTTCGTGCCGTTGGGAAGCCCGGTCTCGGTGAAGTTGATGTAGAACCGAGGAGGCGGGGGCGAGAAGACGATGTGCACCGTGGCGTTCGAGCCGTTGATCGTGGTCTGACCGTTCTGGGGGGAGGGGGTCCACAACGAGTTGGAGCCGACATTGTAGGAGTAGGTCCCGTTCGGGACCCTCCAGAGCATCTCCGACCCGGCGGGGACCGCCTTCTCGAACAGCCCGAGGTAGGAATGCCACATCGCGCCGGACGGGAGGTTGGATTCGCTGAACGTCAGACTGAAGATCTGGGACCAGACCACGGTCAGATTGACGGGGACATCGACGACGAGGACGGATCCTGAGGCCGCGTCGGGCTGGAACCCGCGACCCACGAGCCCGATAGCGTACGAGTAGTTCCCAGGGGCCAACTCGAACTGTACCACGAGCGTGGTGCTGGTGATCTGCGAACCGTTGACCGTGACCATCCAAGCCGTCCCATTGGGTAGGTCTTCCGCCAAGAAGCGGACCGCAAACGTGGGGCCGGCTTCCGGGACTATCGAAGTGACGCTGAGGTGCGGGTGTGCTACCGGACTTCCTGGTGCGGCGCCGAGGGCATTCGCTTGCGCGGAGCCGTAGATCGTGGATCCGAGCGCGGACCCCAGCAGAAGGAGCGCGACGCCGAGTACTCGGGTGCTGCGACCCGAAGTGAGCCGGTGCCCGTGTGACCACAACGCCTTCCCTGAACTCCCCGGCGGCGCGGCGGTCGACCGCTCCCCGAGGGGTATCCACGTCGGATCCCGGAACATCGACCTTACGGTACGCTCCATCGCCCGAGGCGGTTTGGAGGTGTCGTGGACCTGCGGTCGGCTTAAAACCCTCTAGGCGCGACGCACGGCGGCGAGTGACGGTGGGACCCCCCCCGGGGACGCTGGGCGGGGCCGGCCCACCGGCTCAGTCGGTCTGACGTCGGAACCGCTCCGCCACGTCCTCGAGGAACAACTGGAGATCATCGCGCCGGCCCGATGTCGACGGGCGGACCATCAGGATCGCCCTTGGGAACCCGTCCCGGATAGCGATCTGCGAGGTGGGTTCAGCGCTCTGGGTGGCCAGCCAGCGGTCCGGGACCGGAGAGACGTCGACGCCGAACGCCCCCTCCGTGCAGACCAGGAACAAGTGTCCCCAGTGCGTCGCACCGAACTCGGTCCGCCGTTTCAGGACCGCCCGCTTCCACCCGCGCAGATTGGGGGCGGGCGCGGGAAGGTCCCACCACGGTCCGAGGTAGAGGCCGGCGTAGCGCGTGTAGTCGAGCACCCCGCTGATCGCGAGATCGAGGTAGCCCAGCAGGAACTCCGGGGACACGGGTCCCGCCTCAAGTCGCGCTCGTACAGCGGGAGCAAGGACCTCGGGCCGTCGGGCGATGGGCCCCGGCTCTCCGGGGAGGGGCTCGGTCGTACGGGGCGCAACGGGTCCCGGTTCATCACCATGGCGGGAGGGTGATGTCGGTCCACCGAACTCTCAAATACTCATATGAATAGTCATATACATATGCCATCCCGGAACGTCGCGATCCAGCGGGACACGTACGAAGCGCTTCGGCGAGAGATGCGCCCCGGTGAGTCGTTCACGAAACTCTTCGTCCGGCTGCTGCGGGAGCGGGGGGCGATCGACGACGTGATCGGAGCCTGGGGCCACGAGGACGGAGCGTCACTCCTGAGACGGTGGCGCCGGATCCGCGGGGGGAGGTGAGCCGATGCGGGGCCTCGACACCCCGGTCCTTCTGGCCCTCCTCGATGGCCAGCCGGCCGCACGTCGGCTCTTTGACGGGGCCCCGGCCGATGCCTTCGTCACCACCGAGGTGAATCTCTTCGAGCTCGAGACGCTCGCCCGTCAGCGGTCTCCCGGCCGATCGGGCCGTCTGGCGGCCCTCGAGCGGCTCCGCCGGAGGCTCGCCGTCCTTCCCCTCGAGAGCGGGGGGGCCCGGCGGGCCGCCCTGTTCGCCGCCGACTCCAAGGGCGGCCTCTCGTCCAGCGACGCCTTGGTCCTTGGGATCCTGGACGCCCACGGCGCGTCGGAACTGGTCACCAACGACCCGGCCCGGTTCGCCGCTGCCCACGGGCGACTCCAGGTGGTCCCTATGCCTAGAAGCAAGTCCAAGAAACGTGAGTAACGCAATTTGATTCATTTGGACAAGCTGTCGGCGCCATTCGAGGCTCGTCTCCTCTCGACAATGCCTCCGGGGTCGCGAGACGAGGCGGATCGGACCGACCGCCATTGGGGGCGCTGCCCGATCGCGGCCCTGGTTTGTCGATGTACGCCATTCCAAGAATCGTCAATTACGTTCCTATCCATTCCAAGTAAGGCGTGTCTACTCACTCGCGGAATCTGACGACGACCATCGTCGTAGTGGTCTCTCTCGTAAAGTCGTATAACCCGAGTTATACGAACACCTTCCGGCCGCCGACCGCCCGCCCAGGGCGTCCCCGAACCTGCCTAGGAGCTACGTTCCGGAGCTCCGAGCGGGCGCGCCTGCGCTCGGAAGGCCCCCCAGAACCCGACCATGGGTTCCGAAGCAGGGATCTCGCCCGCAGGCTCGCTACTCGACGCCGCCTGGAGGCCGTGATGCAAGAGCGCGCGCCCAGAACAGACTCCGCTACGTCCGACTCCTCAGCTCCACCCCGTCGTTCGTGCCACGGACCACTCAGGCGGAGTCGGGAGTCCCTCCTAATCGGGAGGTCTCGCGTCGCCGAAGGCCGATCTCCTATCTTCTACACACCCCGGTCCCGGGTTTGATCCACCGGCCTTCCCTCGTGGCACACCACATATGAATATGTATATGTTGAAAATAAGGCACGGGCTCCTATCGCGTCGCGGAATTCGCTGCCCGGGATCCGCTCTTGACCGGCGTCTAAGCCCCGAAACGGTGGGCTACCGGTCAACTGTCCAACGGCGCCCCACGCGGGTGGGCCGGATTGGACGGTCGCGTGATACCGACAAGTGGTATTATCCCGAACCGCTCATCACTCCGCCAATCCGGGGCCCAGACCCCACGAGGAGGAACATCACCACATGATGGCGGCCGACACCAAACTGGTCTGGATGGATGGTAAGCTCGTCGAAGCCGCGAACGCCAAGATCTCCGTCCTCAGCCACACGCTCCACTACGGGGTGGGGGTGTTCGAGGGGATCCGCGGGTACGCGACGACCCGGGGCCCCGCCATCTTCCGGCTTCCCGAGCACGTCAAGCGACTCGTGGCGTCCGCGCGGATCTACCGGATGCCGCTCCCTTACTCGCCCGAGGAGATCATGCGGGCGATCGTCGACACCCAGGCGGCGAACGACATCGTGCCGTCGTACATCCGACCGATCATCTACCGGGGCGAGCCGGCGCTCGGCGTGAAGAACCAGAAGGGGAAGGTCTCCCTCGCCGTGGCGGTCATCCCGGCGAAGAAGTACCTCGGCGAGGAGTCGGAGTCGGGGGTCCGCGCCAAGATCTCCCCGTTCCGGAAGCCCCACTCCGATGCGATCCCGTCGTTCGCGAAGACCGCGGGGAACTACATCAACAGCTATCTCGCGGGCATCGACGCGGCGGACGATGGGTACGAGGAGGCGATCCTCCTCGACGCGAACGGCTTCATCGCCGAAGGGACCGGGGAGAACATCTTCCTCATCCGGGACGGCACGATCTACACCCCGGGCCCCGAGTCGGACGTCCTCATGGGGGTCACCCGGGCGTCGGTGATCCAGCTCGCCACCGACCTCGGCTACCCCGTGGTCCAGAAGCTGCTCTCGGTCAACGAACTCCTGACCGCCGAGGAGGCGTTCTTCTCCGGGACGTACGCCGAGGTGGCTCCGATCCGCGAGGTGAGCCACTACGTCCTCGGCAACGGGAAGCCCGGACCCATCACCTCCGACGTGATGCGGCTCTTCAAGCGGGTCATCGCCGGCGAGGAGACGAAGTACGCCGGGTGGCTCCACCTGGTGGCCGCGGCCGCCCGACCGGTGACCCGCCCGGTCCGGCGTTCGGCCACCGCGTAAGGGCCGCCCAGCCTCGCTACCGCTTCGCCGCGGCGGTGGCCACCGCGGGGAGGAACCCCAGGACCTCGAGCTGGTGGATGATGTGCTCCGCCGACTGCTCGGGGGTCTGGGTGACCGTATCGACGCGGATGTCGGGGTGCTCGGGCGCCTCGTAGGGGTCGTCGACGCCCGTCATCTCGTGGATCTTCCCTTCGCGGGCCTTCTTGTAGAGCCCTTTCACGTCGCGCTGCTCGCACACTTCGATCGGCGTCGTGATGAAGACCTCCACGAACCGACCGATCTCGGTGCGCGCCTTCGCCCGTGACGTCTTGTACGGGGAGATGAGCGTCACGATCGGGATGACCCCGTTCCGGGCGAGGACCTTCGCGACGTAGGTCACCCGCGCGGCGTGCATCTCTCGGGACTTGCGATCGAACCCGAGGTCGCTGCTGAGCCCCATCCGGATCTCGTCCCCGTCGAGGAGCTCGACGTTCCACCCCCGGGACTGGAGCGGCCCGAGCAGGGCCTTCCCGATGGTGGTCTTCCCGGCGCTGGGCAGGCCCGTCAGCCATAGGCAGAATCCAGGGGGGTTCACGGATACCTTCCGAGGGGCGTTGGCACCCTGGGGAGGATATCTTCCCTTCGGTCGGCCGCTCGACGCCGGACCCCCGTGGGACGACCCCCCGAACGCCCGAGACGGGCGGCCGCTCCTCGCGGCGGCTCGGCTTAAATAGGCCGGTCCGGGCTCCCGCGACCGACGGAGAACCCACCGGTGGCAGGAGAACCCGAGGCGGTGATCGGCACCCAGGTCCCCTCCGGCCCTCCCGCCCCGTCGGGCACGGCCGCCGGGCCCCGCCGGGGGCGTGGCGACGGGGCGATCGGCAGCGTGACCCGCGGCGCAGCCGTGATGATGGTCGCGACGATCGCCCTCGTCGTTCTCCAGTTCGTCACCCGGGTCATCGTCGTCCGGAACATCTCCGACGCCGACTGGGGTGAGTTCAACCTCGGGCTCGCGTTCGCGAACTTCCTCGCGCTCCTTGCGGCGTTCGGGATCCCCGTCGCGACGGCCCGATCGCTCGCCTACGAGGAGACCGTCGAAGCCCGCCAGGCGCTCATCCGCAAGGCGGTCTGGTCGTCGGTCCCGATCGCCGTCGCCGCGTCGGTCCTGGTGTTCGTCTTCGCTCCGCAGCTGGCCGCCCTGTTCCAGGGACCGGGGCTGCCCAACGTGTTCCGCCTGTTCGCCCTCAGCATCGGTCTTACGGTCCTGTCGAACGTCCTCGTCGGGATCTTCCAGGGGCTCGAACGGGCCGAGCCGAACGCCCTGTTCGTCCAGATCCTGAACCCCTCGCTGTTCCTCATCGGTACCGCGGTCCTCCTCTTCGCCGGTTGGGGGTTCACCGGCGTCCTCTGGGCGTACGTGCTCTCCTGGGCCGGCGCGTTCGCGGCCCTTGCGCTCTACACCCAACGACGGCTGCCACCGCTCCTCGCCCGGGTTTCGAGCTCGACGTTCACCGGGGACGAGAGCGCCCGGGTGGGGTTCTTCGCCCTCACGGTGACGCTCTTTGGCGTCGCGACGCTCACGTACCTGACGTCGTACGCCGATACACTGATCCTGGGCGTCTTCCGGCCCGACGTCCTCGTCGGCTACTACTCCTCGTCGATGAACCTCACCCGGCTCCTCCTCGTCGGCACCGGGACGGTGACGTTCATCTATCTCCCGGTGACGGCGCGGCTCCGCCGCCAGCAGGACTACGATGGGATCCGGACGACGTACATCACCGTCACCCGATGGATGGCGCTCCTCTCGCTCCCGTTCACGTTCCTCTTCGTCTTCGATCCGGCGTTCTCCCTCGCGTTCACCTTCGGCCCGAACCAGGTGGGCGGGGCGGCCGCGCTCCAGATCCTGGTGGTGTCGAACACCGTCGCCATCCTGCTCGGACCATCGACCTCGACGCTCGGTGGGCTCGGTCGGACCCGGGAGGTCCTGCAGCTCACGGTGATCTCCGCGACGACGAACATCGCGCTCTGCTTCGTCCTGATCCCGACGTGGGGGATGATCGGGGCGGCCGTCGCCTGGGCCGTGGCCCGGGTCCTGTTCCCGGGGCTGGCCCTCGTTCGGATCTACCAGCTCCACCAGGTGAGCCCGTTCGCCGGTCGATTCCTCCGGCCCCTGGCGCTCAGCACCGCGATCCTCGTCCCGGTGTTCTACTTCCTGCTGCCGGCGCCGTCGCTGCGGTGGATCGTCTTCTTCCTGGCGCTCCCGCTCGTCGTGCTCGTCCTAGCGATCCTAGCGACGCGTAGCGTCGACGCCGGAGATCTCTTCGTCGCCCGGGCGGCCGAGCGGCGGTTCGGCGGGGTCTTCCGACCGGTGCGCCGCATCCTCGAGGCCCGGCTCGCACCGGAGAGCGCGACCGACACCGGCTGGGCTGCGAACAGCTAGTCGAGGGCCGGCGGATCAGTCGTAGCCCCAGCTCTTGAGCCGGGCATCGACCTGGGCATCTAGCGTGATGCTGCCGGGCGCGTTGGCGCCCTGCATCGCGTCCACCTGGAGGATCCGACGGCCGATCTCGGCCAGCTCCTCAGTGACCGGGTCAGTCGAATCGGCGGAGACCGGGGTGATCTCCTCGCCCCGGGTCGTCGACCGCAGCATCGCCGTCGCCCCGCCCCGCTGGATCCGCAGGAGACGGAACGGGGCCGAGCGGGGCGCCTTCACGACCAGACCATCGGGAGGTCGGGGGCCGGGACCTTCGTAGAACGACGCCGCGGGGCCCCGGCGGGCGAGGCTCGCTTCGAGGAGGTCGTGCACGTCGACGTCCCCCCCCTCGGCCCGGCACGCCGACAGCATGTCGTTGATGTGGCGGTGGTCGACCCATTCCTCGGGCGGGGCGGTGTGCCCGATCGGCTGGCCGTTCTGGAACTCCCACAGGTAACCCGGGATCTTGACGAGCTCGTCGTAGAGGTGGAACCCGTGGCCGTAGAACCCGTGCTCGCCGAGGTTCTGGCCGTGGTCCGAGAGGAACATGAGGACCGCGTTGTCCAGGACCCCCGCCCGCCGCAGGGTCTCGATGAGCTCGTGGAAGACCCGGTCTGTCGCGGCCAAGGAGGCCCGGTACGCCTCGGTGAACCAGGCCGATTCGCCGCGGCTCACCAAGAGATCGTTGAACCGGGCGAGGTTGATGCTCGGGACATGGCCGAGCGTCGTCGGGATCCCCGGCGCACCCCCGTTCTGGCCCACAAGGTACGGCTCGTGCGGTTCGGCGATGTTGAAGAAGAGGTGGAGCGGGGTCTTCGCCCGGTCGGCGTTGAGAGCCCGCTGGCGGAGGAACTTCGAGAGGGCACGGATGACCGCATCGCCGGTCCGCATCTGGTTGATCGACTTGTAGAGCCCCGTCCCGCCCCAGCGGGTCGCCGACTCCCACATCCGGGAGACCGGGCCCGCGTGGGCGCCGAACCGGCGCTGGTAGGCGCCCCAAAGCGCCCGCTCGTACCCCCCGAACGTCACCGCGAGCTGCATGTACCCTGCGAGCCCGGACCGGAAGTTGGGATTGTACCGGGTGTAGCCCGTGGCGGTCCCGAGCGCGGGCGCGACGAGGAAGTTCGCCGAGAACGCCACCGAGACGCCCCCCGCCTTCCCCCACCGATCGGCGAGGCTCTCGGCCCGAGGCGAGCGAGGCCCGATCCCGGGGACGTGGAAGTGGGTCTCCCACGGGCTCGCGCCCGAGAGCAGGGCGACGTGCGACGGCGCGGTCCACGACGAGCTCGCGAAGAGCCGGTCGAAGACCGTCGCGTCCCGGGCGAAGGCGTCGAGGAACGGCATGCTCGGCCGCCCGCCGACATCGAACGGCTGGGGGTGCCGGAGGGTGTCGGCGACGATGACGACGAGATTGCGCGTGGGCACGTCGGGCTCCGGAGAGGGCCACGGCCCACTGCGGGTTAAAAACCCCTTCCGGTCGTCCGTCGGCCGCACGCCGGACGCGAATCCCCACGGCGGGGCCCCCCCGTCTTCGGCGGGGGACCGAGCGCGCCGCTCTCCCGACCCGGCACGCGAATCCCGCCAAGCGTTAGATAAGCCCGCCCGTAGCATCCCGGGCGGATGGCCGGGTCCTCGGTGCCGGAGAGTTCCGGGGACGAACCCGCCGCCGGCGCTTCGGCGCCCCCCGCCCCCTACGTACCAGCTTGGCGGAGGCTGGTCCGCCGGCTCCTACCCCGGACCACGAACGAGCCCCGGACCGTATCGGGGTACCTCGAGGACGCGCCCTACGGCTCGTGGTACCTGATCGCCGCCTTCGCAATCGGCCTCGCGTTCGCGGCGCTCTGGCTCTGGGTCGCGCGGGTCGAACCCGTCCCCCCCGGGGGCGACCCCAGCACCTGGATGCTCACCGCATACGCCTTCGTCGGGCTCCCTACGACGTCGGGGGTCCAGCCGCTGGGGTATCCACCGCTCTCGTTCCCATTCGTCGGGCTCGCCATCGTGGCCGGGGGGGGCCCGCTCCTCGGAGGGCGGATCTTCATGGCCGGGGCGATCGTCGTGCTCGGCGTCGCAGGGTATCTCCTCGGGCGAACGCTCCTCGGTCGGCCCTCGCTTGCCATCGCGTTCGAGGGGCTGTGGCTCGGGGAGCCGGACTTCCAGCAACTGTACTATTTCGGCGGCTATCCGAACATCTTCGCCCTGATCTTCCTCGCGCTCGCCGTCGCGTTCTTCGTCCGGTATCTCCGATCCCGGCGGCCCATCCACCTGCTCGCTTTCTGGATCGCGGTCACCGTCTGCATCCTTTCGCACAGCCTCACGGGCGTTGTACTGCTCGGGATCATCGCCGTCGCCTGCCTGGGTCTCGCGGCGACGTCCCGGCTGCCCCGGTCGCTGGTCACCTCGCGGGCGGGCCAGGTGGGATTCGCGGTCTTCGCCTTGAGCTCCCTCGCGTACTACGCCGGGACCGCGCTGGCCGGGATCGGCCACCCGACGTACCTCGAAGGCGTGTCGACGAACGAGGCGAAGAACTACCTCCTGCCCACGGCGCTGCGGGCCTTCTACCTCACCGCCCCCACCGGATGGTTCGGGGGGACGACGGCCACGATCTCGGCGGATGTCGCGCTCGGGATCACCCTCGTCATCGGCTTCGGCATCGTGGCCACCTGGCTCATCCTGTTCGTCCGCCGCCGGGGATGGCTCTCGGCCCGATGGACCATTCTCGCCGCCTGGATCCTCACGGTGCTCGCGGGCGCAACGGTGGCGTTCGTCGCGTCGATCCCCGTCGACTTCCGGCGGCTCCCGTACTTCCTCTACCCCCCGGCGCTCCTCATCGTCCTCTACCCGATAGACATCGTCCTCACCGCCCGGTTGAACGGGGAAAGGCTCGGCCGAACGACCCCTGCTAGCGCGGCCCGACGTGGCCCTCCGCCCTCCGCCCGCTGGCGTCGCGGGGCTGAACCCGCGCTCACGGTGGCCGGTCTCCTCGTCGTCGTGGGGATCACCGTGATCTTCACCGTCCCCGCGGGCGAGTCGTTCGAGACGTTCTACACCGAGTACGCCCACGACAGCGACTTCCTCGCGGTCGTCGACGACATCGCGGCGTCGGCGGTGCCGGGCAACGTCATCACGACGACACCGTACGTCGCCCACTGGCCGTCGACGATCACGACGACCCGGCTCACCTACGTGCCGAGCCTCGCCAACGGCAACGGCTACGCCGCGTCGCACGTCGCTGACGGGGAGACCACGTCCGTCACCCTCACGGGGGCGCTCACCGTCACGAACTCGGTCGTCGGGGCGACGATCCCCGGCCTCCAGGCCGGCGACTTCAACGCTTCACCGATCTACGGCGTCTTCTCCGGGAACGTCTACCAGCCGCTACTGCAGCTGCCGCTCGCCTACCTCTCGGCGGTCCTCACAGCGGGCAACGTGACCCGGGCGCTCGTGACCCCGGGCGCGCCCGCCCCGCCCGTCGTGCCCCTCGCCGGCGGGGTGGGGTACGGGCTCAACTTCTCGACGCCGGGCATCACGACGTGGGAGAACGTGACGGCCGTGCCCGGCACCGCGACCGTCACCATCCAGCTCGCGGTCGCGACCGGCCCGGGCCTACCGATCAACGGGGTCCTCGGCCGGATCGTGCCCAGCGCCGGGCTATTCGGGACGGCCGCCCCGACGGCTTCGGCGGGTGGCTTCTCGTGGTACGAGGCGACCCGAACGGGGAACTACTCGACGACCGGCACCGTCACTCCGGCGGCCGCCTTCAGTCACATCAACCCCGGGACCCCCTCGGCGGGGGTCGTCCCGGCGATGCTGTTCCGGGAGAATGCGAGCGACCAGTCCCACGGGACCCACTTCCTCTCCCTGGAGATCGACCTGGCCACCCCCGATGCGGCCAACCTCATCCCGTCGATCGGTCCCTGGCTTTCCACCACCGCGATCTGGCAGGGGTGGGGGATCCGGTTCTTCCTCTACTACAACGGCACGGCATCGAGCCGGCCGTTCAGCGCGGACTACCTGGCGGCCGAGTACGGCGCGACCCTCTTCAGCCGGAGCGGCCCGTGGGAAGTCTACCTGCTCCCGCCGACCGGGAGCGGACCGTAGTTACGGCGCGACGGGGTCTGGCACGAGCAGGATCGTGTACGGGTCGTCGATGAAGTACGGCTGGGCCCCGAACTCGTTCTCGAAGTAGGCGATCTCCGTCGCCCCCGACGCCGACGAGAGGTTGTAGAAGAGCGCGAACCGGACGTCCCAACCGTTCAGGATCGCGGGCGACGAGTAGAACCCGCTGAGCCCCCGGGCGGTGTTCGATGCCCCCGGCGTTTCCACCGTGATCCCGGCCATGAGTTCGGGGGCCCCGCCCGCGGCCGTCGCGTTGAGATAGACGACGGGGGGTTTGGACCCGTTGGCCCCGTACACCGGGGCGGTCACGACGGTCCCCGGCAGGGGGGTGCCGTTCGACGTGAAGTTGCCATTGGTCGTGTTCGTGAACCAACTGAACCCCCCGGTCTTCGTCGCGTTCGCGTAGGAGAGCGACGTCGTGGCCGAGTTCAGCCGGAATTGGAGCCCGGTCACGGGCGTCCCGTCCTGCGCGCGCGCCGCGAACTGGATCGACAGCGAGTCCGTACCGGGCGGGGCGGTGATGGTCTCCGTGACATTGAACAGGGTGCTGCTGTACCAGAGTACCATCGACGCGTTCGTCGGGTCGGCCGGGGATGTGATCGTCGGGATCGCGGAAACACCCCGGGTCCAGAGCGCCTGGGGGGTCCCATTGAGCGTCGTCACCAGAATCGTCGTGGGGTCCACCTTGAGGACCGGGTGCGGAATCCCGAGAGTGTACAGCCCGTAGGTCGGGCTCGCGTTGAAGTAGAGCTGGGAAACGCCCGGGACGCCACCGTAGACAAGGCCGTTGGTTACGGTGTAGCGGTAGCTCCCGGTGAGCTTCGCAAGCTCGTCCTGTACGAGGTTGTCCGTCGAGTACGTGAACCCTGTCGGGCTCCGAGACTCGTAGAGGTCCCGGCTGGTGAGCGTCGCGGGCCACCGGTCCACCGAAGGGACGAGCGAAAGGATCGCCCCCGGGATCCCGGAATTGCTGATCGAACCCATCGCTGCCACGAACGCTGCATCGTGCCCGACGCCGGTGAAGTTCACCGCGTAGCTTTCGGCCGTGGGGAGAGTGTACTCGTTCGCGGCGAGGAGGAGCACGAGGACCCCGACGGCGACGATCCCGGTCACGAGCACCTGACCCCGGTCCCATCGACGCCACCGCCACGGTGGCATCACCGGAGGGGCCGCGGGGTTTATCGGTCCCTTCGGCCGGGCCCGGCGGGTGACCACGTTGGCTAGCCACGGGAGGGTGAGGTCGGCCCCGATCCCGAAAAAGAGCGCCACGGCGGGGTAGAGGAAGTAGGCGAACCGGCGGTAGTCCGAGGTGAGCCCGAGGTACCACGTGACCAGGGCCACGCCGAAGACCGAGAGGAACCAGGCGGCGAGGAACGTCACCCGGACGCTCACGTACCGGGGGACCAGGACCCGGGCGATGACGAACACCCCCAGGATCGCGATGACCGCCTCCTGCAGCAACTTGAGGGCAACGGAGTAGTCGAGCGGGAAGCCGGACCCCCGGAACACCTTCGCGGCGTTCTCGAGGTACAGGGGCCGGAACGTCGCCTGCAGGTAGAGCTGGTTCTTCGTCGTCGTGAGGACCGAGGTCGTGAGGTAGTTGGGAGGGTTCGCTCCGAGGAGGATGCTCCCCTCATAGTACATGAAGCCCGAGACGACGCAGACGGTGACGCCGACGAGCCCCGCCGCCGTCGTGACGAGCTCGCGCGGGAGCCGCCGGTAGAGGAGGAGGAGGGCGCCCGCGGCGAAGATGAGGCCGACTAGCAGGACCGCCACGAGGGCGTGGCTTAGGATCGCCGCGGTGACGCACCCCCAGAAGAGGGCGAGGTGGATCGACTCGCGGGACCGGATGAACCGGATGCCGAACGAGACCCCGAGGAAGAAGAAGATGAAACCGAACATGTTCGGATACGACCCGAAGTAGTAGAGCTGCTGAAAATCGGGCTGAAGGAGGAAGCCGGCCTCGACGAGGAGCGCCACGGCGCGCATCCGGAACATCGAGCGCCCGAGGTGGTACATCGAGAGGCCCAGGAGGACGATCGTCGCGCCCACGAAGAGGCGGGCGCCGTTCAGCGGGTCCTGCATGAGCGCGACGCAGAACCCGAGGACGGGGAACGAGAGCGGCGGGTAGCTCAAGATCCCGATCTGGGGCGCGCTTGTGAGCCCCGCATACGGGTACGACAGCAGGAGCCACTGGCTGGGGTCACCGCCGGGAACGACGGGGGCCGTCAACGAGAACCATTCCCATAGCGCCGCGATCGCCAGCGCGATCGCCGTCGCGACCACGAACGCCGCGAGGTCGGGCCCCGGGCCGGATTGGAGGCCGTCGGTCCTCCGGGGGCGTGCCGTGGCGGGGAACCAGTAGGTGAGTACGCGACGGAACCGAGACGCTGGGGGTGGGGCCTTGGGCGGGGTCGGGGCCGGGGCCGGACGGGATGTGGGTGCAGGGGTGGAGGCCGGGCGTTCCACCCTCGCCACAGGTGCCGGCCCCTTCGTCGGCGGGGCGGAGGCAGGGGGGACGGTCGGGGTCGAGGCCGGCCGGGCCGGCAGGGTGCCTGTGGCCCGTGTGGCCATGCCGATGGAGCGTGGTCGGCCGACCTATAATTAGGTGCCTTGCGGAGCGAGGTGCCGATCGGTTCGCAGCAGGGGCGTCTCACCCGTCGGCAAGGGGAATCTGCCGCCCGACACCATTAAACGATGACCAAACTGCGGGCCGCCGATGTCGGACGGTTCGGTGGCGGCGTACTTCGCGGGCAAGACGGTCCTCGTCACCGGTGCCGCGGGATTCGTCGGGAGCCACCTGTGCGAGCGGCTCGCGGAACGGGGCGCCAAGGTCGTCGGCGTCGACAACTTCTCGTTCTCCCGCCCCGACGCCGCGAAGGGGTCGAGCGCCCTCGAGCTCGTCACCGCGGATCTCCGGGACCCCGCCGCGATGAAGGCGCTCTTCGAGCGCGTCGTCCCGGACGTGGTCTACCACCTCGCCGCCGTCGCGAACCCGCGGACGTGCAAGCAGGACTTCCCGACCGCCTTCGACGTGAACGTCATCGGGACGCAGAACGCGCTCCGGTTCACGCCGGCCGGCGCGCGCTTCCTTTTCATGTCGAGCGCCGCGGTCTACGGCGCGCCGGAGTACCTCCCCATTGACGAGAAGCACCCCCGGCGCGGGGCCGACCCGTACTCGGTCACGAAGATCATCGGCGAGGACCTGGCCGCGAACTACCTCGCGAACTTCGGACGGAACGTCGTCGTGGTCCGGAACTTCAACTCGTTCGGCGTCGGCCAGACCGGTGACTACATCGTGCCCCAGCTCATCCGCCAGGCGCTCACCGAGCGGAAGATCGAGATCTGGGACGGCCGGACCGTCCGGGACCTCATGTACATCGACAACACGACCGACGCGCTCCTCGTGATCGCCGCGAGCGGCGAACGGACGATCGTCAACATCGGGGCCGGCCGCGGCGTCACCGTCGGCGAGCTCGCCCAGACGATCTCGGACCGGTTCGGCGGGGCGATCCCCGTCGTGGACCTCAAGAAGACCGTCCTCGGGAGCCCCGCCTTGGTCTCGAACAACGAGCGCATGAAGTCGCTCGGCTGGTCGGAACGGGTGCCGTTCGCCGACGGGATCGAGAAGACGATCGCGTGGACCCGGTCGATGATCGCCGCGGCGCCCACCTAGGGCGACGCGACGGCGCCGACCTCGCCCGACCGATCGGCGGCGTCGGCGCCGGGGGTCCGCCACCGGGCGGCGATCCGCTCGAGGTCGCCGTCGGTCTCGATGTTCGTCGCCTCCGGCGCGGCCCGGTCGATGAGCGTGGACTCCCGGAGCGTGAATCCAAGCTTCTCGAGGACTCGAAGGTTCGCGGCGTTCTCCCGGATGACCATCCCGCCGCCGCGGGTGACCCCGAGCGCCAGCGCCGCCTCGATCATCTCCTGGTGGAGATGGGTGCCCACCCCGAGGCCCCGGTACTCCTCGCTCACCAGGTAGCCGAAGAGCGCCTTCAACCGACCGTCGCGGGGGACAAACGAGATGTTGCCGTAGCCGATGATCGTCCCCGTCTCGAGCGTCGCGACGAGGAGGACCAGCGCCCGCCGCGGTGCGATCCGCAGGAGCGCCCGAACGAACGGCCGGGTCGCGACCATGTAGAGCAGGATAAACCCGAGCCGGAACCGGTCAAAGGGGAACGGGTGGTAGAGCTTTCGCGAGGCGTCCGACTGGCCCCGGTAGATCCGGGAGACGGTACCCAGGTCGCCAAGGCTGGCCCGTCGGACGACGACCCGGGGTCGCGCCCGGGGCGCGACGGCGGTCCCGGAGCCCCCTGAAGTGTGGACCGCCATCGTAGGTCCGTCGAGCCCCACCCGGGTATATGGGGGGGCGGGCTGGTCTCGCGGTCCCACCGGGGGGGGAGAGGGGTGCGACCGGCCGCCGCCCCCCGCGGCGCACCCGCACCCCCTTCCCTGCGAGCGTGGATGGCGTTTTTACCCGCCCCGCCGGTCCGCGGGCGTCGCTGTGCATCCGGGGAGCAGGCGCGGACCGAGGTTCCGCGCGTCAGCGTGGGTCGGGCTAGCCGTAGTGCTGGCCATGGGGCCGGCGCTCGCGGCCCCTATACCGACGGTCGTCCCGCCCGTCGCATCGGGGGTGAGCCAGCCGCACAGCGCCGCTACGGTCCCGCTCGACCACATCGTGATCGTGATGCAGGAGAACCACGTCTACGACAATTTCTTCGGGAAGTACTGCCTGGTCGTCGGTCCCTACTGCAGCCTCAACGCCTCCGGGTACCCCCCGGGGCTCTGCCTGCCATTCGACCCCAACAACCTCGCGAAGGGCTGCATCCGCCCGTACCTCTTCAGCCCGCACAACGCGACGGCGGCGGTCGATCTCACCCACAACTGGGTCACCGGACACGAGGCGTACGACAACGGCTCGATGGACAACTTCTACCTCGCCGAGGGCAACCACCCCGATACGTTCGGGTACTACGACGGCACCGAGATCCCCACGTACTGGGACATCGCCGAGCAGTACGCGATGGGCGACAACGCCTACGCGAGCGTCCTCAGCTACTCGACGCCCAACCACTGGTTCCTCCTGGCCGGCCAGGCGCCGGTCGACGGGTACAACCAGACGCTCCACAAGGGGACGAACCTCTCGGTCCTGACCGCGAACGAGAAGAACTATCTCGACGAGGCGAACACGACCGCCACGATCGAGGATGTCCTCCTCAACTCGACGGTGTCGTGGAAGTACTACGACTACGCCCTCGGCTCGTACGGGCTCGCCCTCAACGAGCCGTCCGGCGCCGGGGCCGCAGAGAGCGCGTTCGACTACTGGAACCCGCTCGCCGCCCGGGGGGTGAGCTACACGCCGGCCGCCCGGCCGCATTTCGTCAACAGCAGCGAGTTCTTCGTCGACGCGGCGAACGGCACCCTCCCGAACGTCTCGTGGATCATGCCGACGTTCAACAACTCCGACCACGCCCCCGCGAGCCTCGCGAACGGCCAGTCGTGGGTCGCCTCGATCGTCAACGCCGTCGAACGGTCACCGGACTGGAACTCGACGGCGATCTTCGTCTCGTGGGACGACTACGGCGGGTACTACGACCACCAGCCGCCGCCGCTCGTCGACGCCCACGGTGTCTCGTTCCGGGCGCCGTTCCTCGTGATCGGCCCGTACGTCCGCGAGAACTACGTGAGCCATCACTACGAGGAGTTCGCCTCGCTCCTCCATCTCATCGAGTGGCGGTTCCACCTCCCCGCGATCACCGCGCGGGACCAGTACGCGCCGCTCCCGCTCGAGTACTTCGATTTCGCCGCCTCGCCCCGGCCCCCCCTCCCGATCCCGGGTCCGTCGATCGCGACCTACCCGATGCCGCTCCAAGCCTTGGGGCCGCCGCCGCCTGTCACCAACCTCTCCGGGGTGGCTGGAGTGGGGAGCGTCCGCCTCTCGTGGACGCTTCCGTTGCACTCCGCGCCCGTGACCGCGTACACGCTCGCGTACGGCCCGCGGTCGAACCCGAACATGACGACGATGCGGATTGACGGCAACCTCACCTCGGTGACCGTGTCGAACCTGCCGTCGGGGAGCGCCCTCGTCTTTCAGCTGGCCGCCGTGACCGCCGGGAACGTGAGCGCGTCGAGCCGGATCAGCCTCACCCCCTCGCCCGGGGCGTTCTACCTCACCCCCTCGACGGTGCCGGGATGGGCACCCCTCGTCCCCAACGGGACCGCTCCCCCGCCCCGCGTCGGGGCGACGCTCGCCTACGACGCCGCCGACGGCGTCGACGTCCTCTTCGGCGGAGTGGACGCGAATGGGACGTTCCACAACGATACCTGGGTCTACACCCAGGACCACTGGGTCCGCACCGGCAACACCGCGCCGCCGCCACCCCGGGCGTGGGCCGGTACCGCGACCGACCCCAGCACCGGCTCGGTCCTGCTGTTCGGCGGGATGGGCCCCAACGGGTACCGATCGGACACGTGGCGATTCGTCCAGAACCGGTGGACGAACCTCACCGGCCTTTCGGGAGGCACGTTCCCGTCCGGCCGAACGAACGCCAGCATGGCCGGCGACGGGATGGCGAGCGGCGTGCTCCTCTTCGGCGGCCGTGGCGCCTCCGGGACCCTCGGCGACATGTGGAAGCTCTCGGGCGGCCACTGGACGCGGATCTCCCTCACCGGCACCGTTCCCGCGGCACGGTCCGGGGCGGCGGTCGCGTACCTGCCCGCGAATGGGTACTTGATGCTCTTCGGCGGGACCTCGGCGTCGGGCGCGATCCTCAACGACACCTGGCGGTTCTCCGGGGGGAGTTGGCGAGCCGTGACCGCGACCACGTTCCCCGTCGCCCGGACCGGGGCCGCCTTCGCCTTTGATATCCGGGACAACGAAGCGGTCCTCACCGGGGGGTGGGGGCGGTCGGGCGGGCTCCTCAACGACAGCTGGGCGCTCGTCAACGGGGCCTGGAAGCTCCTCCATCCGACGGTCCCCATCGTCCCCCATGGGGGAGCGGTCGTAACCTACGACGGCCTCCACCAGGCGATCCTCGTCGGGTTCGGTACGACGCCCGGCGGGGTCATCGCCGACCTCTGGGCGTTCTCGCCACCGCTCGCGCTCCGTTTGACGGGGTCGCCTACGTTCGTTGCGGCGCCGGGGACGGTGTTCTTCCACCCGACGGTGAGCGGCGGCCTGGGCGCGTACACGTTCGCCTGGGCGTTCGGCGATGGGGGCCGGTCGACGTTGCTGGACGGGTGGCACCTGTTCACCACGCCCGGGAACTACACCGTGTCGTTCACCGTCGTGGACGGCGGCGGCGTCCTCGCCACCGTCACCATGCCGGTCCGCGTGACGTAGGTCCTGACGGTCCCGCGTCGGCTCGGACGCAAGGCTATGTAGCGCGTCCCGGCTCGAACGACGGGAGGTCAGCATGTCGGGTCGAGGTTCGGCCGCCATCGTCGTGGGGGCCCTCGCCGTCGCGGCGCTGCTCATCGTCGCCGCCTGGGTGTGGCTCCCGATCGGCGGCCGGAACCATCCGTACGGCGGCGGCGTTCCGCCGGAGAATGAGACCACGGTGAACTACTCGAGCAGCGTCGACGGGTTCCCGCTCAGCTACGCCGAGTGGCTCCCGGCGGGGTTCGATCCGAACGTCACGTACCCCCTCGCGGTCTACCTCCACCACATCGAGGACACGAGCGGCAAATCGAAGGCGGGCGGTTTCTGGAACCAGCTCAGCGCCGATGGCGGCGGCACCGCCACCATCGCCGCCGCGGCGGCGGCCGGCTACCTCCTCATCGCGATCAACACCCGGACCGGCTCCGGCTTCTACGTCGACTCCACCTACACCGGCCCCCAGGACCAGGACGTCCTCGACGCGATCGCGTTCGAAAAAGAGCGGCGCCACGTCGGCGACGTCTTCCTCTTCGGGTTCAGCATGGGCGCCATGGGCACGCTCTACGTCGCGCTCCACCACCCGAGCGAGTTCGCGGGCATCGGGCTCATCGAGACGGCGACCGACGTCTACCAGGTCGTCGCCCACTTCCTCGCGAACGCGGACGTGAACGCGAAGGCCGGCAACGGGATCGCGGGGATCCTCACGACGACGGGCGGCCAGTACCCGAACGCTTCGGCGTACGCCCTCTCGATGTTCAACTACATGACCGTGGGCCGGTTCGATCCCGGCGCCTACGCCCACCTCCGCACGTACGCGGTGGAGGGCCAGCTCGACGACGTGCTTCCGAACAATCCCTCGTACTGGCCGTACCTCCAGGTGAACGACACGTTCCTCAATGCGACGTGCGCGGTGGCGTCGGCGCTCGACGAGCCGGCGAACTGCACCTCGCCGCTCGCCGACCTCGCCGCGGCGAATCCGGGGGAGTACGGATTCCGCTACGTCTACGTCCTCGGCGGAGGCCACACGCTCCAGAACCTCGACGCGGCCGACATGTTCGCCTACTGGTCGGGCCAGAAGCCGACGGGGATCTACTGGGCCGAGGTGCCCAATCCGGTCCCGTCGCCGGGACCGCCGCCGTAGCCGGAGAGCCGGGCCTGGCCGGGCCGCGCCGAGGGCGTGTAGTCCTGGGCGAGCCGGACCATCTCGGCCAGGTCGCCCTCGGTGGCGAAGTTGGGCTCGTCGGGGGCGAGCGGGTCGCGGTAGTCGGTGGGCATGAACCGGAACCCGGCCCGGCTGATCGCCGAGATCGCCTTCGAGTCGGACCGGAAGACGACGCCCACGCCGTGGGCGTACCCGAGGTCGAGGCCCGCCTTCGCGAGCGCCCAGAGGAGCCGCTTGCCGATGCCGAGACCCTGGACCCCGTCGGCGACGACGAAGCCGAACCGGACCCGGGGCTCCTCGCCGCTCCGGGCCACCCCGCGGAGCGTCCCCGAGCCGGCAAGCTGCGGCCGGCCCTCGACCTGGGCGATGAGGAGGATCGCCACGGCGCGCGGGAACCGCCGCATCGCCCAGTGGAGCATCCACTGGCCGCTGATGAGCGAGAAGTAGATCAACGTCAACCGGAACCGGTCGAACGGGAACGGGTGGTAGCCGTGGATCGACGCCGCCGACCGATTCCGGTAGAGCCGGACGAGCCGGCCGATGTCCCGATAGCGCGCCCGCCGAACGACGACCCGCGGTGCGGGGGCCGGGTCGGCCGCGGCGGCGGGTCCTTCGGTCGGCGGGCCGCTCATCCGGCCCGCCCCCCGGCCGTGAGCTCATCGAAGAGCGCGAGGTAGTCGCGGGCGGTGGCATCCCAGCCGCGGACGAACGGTCGGTCGCTCCGCTGCCCGTGGTCGAGGAGCTCGATCAGCGCCGCGGCGAGGGCGTTGGGGTCCCGGGGAGCGACCAGACGGCCGTGCACCCCATCGTCCGGGACCGTCTCTTCGGTGCCCGGGAGGGTCGTCCCCAGGACCGGGGTACCGAACGCCATGGCCTCCTGCAGCGTGATCGGCGTCGACTCGAGGAGGCTCACTGATGGGCAGACGACCACGTCGGCCCCCGCATAGAGCGGTCCGACCGCCCCATCCGGCACGAACCCGAGGAACCGCACCGACCCGTCGAGGCCGAGGTGCGTCGAGAGCGCTCGGAGCCGGTCGAGCTCCGGCCCCTTCCCGCCGATGAGGAGCTCGACGCGCCGGCCGCCCGCGACGACCCGCTGCATCGCGGCGAGGAGGTCGTCGAGCCCCTTGTAGCCGACGAGCCGTCCGACGAAGACGACGCGTCCGACCCCGTCGGTCCGGGGGGGAACGATGCCCGTTCCGCCCCCGTTCGCCCGGAGACGGTCGAGGTCGATCCCCTGGTAGATCACGCGGACCTTGCCCATGAAGCGGGAGAGGAGCGGCGAGGCGCGGGCGTACCCGAGGCTGTTGGAGACGACGGCGCTGCACGCGTCGAGGGCGGCCGTCGCCGACGTCCACTGATAGGCGCCGGTCACGACGCGCGACGACCAGCCGGCGCCGCCACCGAACTGGGCGTCCATGTGGTACGTGAGGACCGTCGGCACCCCGGCACGGCGGGCCCAGTGGGTCACCTGCCGCTCGACCCAGGGGAACGGCATGTGGAGCTGGACGACCGATGAACGTTCGATCGCCTGACGCAGGTGGGCCCGCGCCGCGGTCCCGACGACCACCGGCCGCTGGAACACCTCCCGCGCATCGAGGAGGTCCAGGCGGGCGGTGCCGATGGCGAGCGCGTCGCTCCCCCCGTTCCACCGCACGTTCGTTGTGAGGACCTGCACCGGTCGGCTCGCGGAGTAGCTGCGGACGAGCTGGTAGGCATACTCCTCGGTGCCGCCGCGGTATGACGGGGGCATGGGGACGATCACCGTCACTTCGCCGCCGGGACCACGGGGAGGCGGGGCGCTCACGATCGGTCCTCGCCCGGGGCTACATCAAAGCGCGTCCAAGAGGTCACCGGCGGGGGGCTCTGGAGGGGGGGCGAATCCACGCCGGGCCACCACCTACGGGAGGCCTTCGTCGACGAGGACCGTCGACGGGCTTTCCGACCCGCGCGCCTCAGGCCCCGTCGGTCGCGCGCCGCTCGTCCAAGTCGACGGGGGCGCCACCACGTCGGTCCGCCAGACCGAGAGGGTGCCGTACTGGCCGTTGGCGCCGAGGAATGCGAGCTCCTTGGCGCGCTCGGTGGGGAACGTATTCGCGACGATCGCCCGGACCCGGTCGAGAGCCGGCGAGAGGTGGGGCGCGTATTCCAATCGGTAACCGCCGGATACCGCGACCGACGGCCGCACCCGCGGCGTCTCGCTGATCGCGACGATGCGCCCGGTCCGCGGGAGATGGACGACCGACTCTGGGGCGTGGTCCCCGACAGCGGCCGGCAACGAGATCGTCATGGTCGTGGGGGCGGTGTCGGCGGCGGGGGCCCGCTCGCGGGGCGACGTCGACGGGGCGGTCCAGATCTCCACGCGAGCGCCGGGCCGGCTCGCCCGGATCCGCTGGGCGAGGAGCTCGGCCTCGTAGCGGCGCGACGCATCGGCGACGACCCGGATGTCCCGGGCGTCGTGGACCATGGTTACCGTGAGGAAGTCCCGGAGCCGGGACGGGGGGGAGCCCGCCGGCATGACGCCGAAGCGACGGCGACCGAAGCGGACCGTGGTGAGCAGGATGCGGGCGCCATCGCGGAGCGCATTGAGCTTCGCCACCCCCACCCGGTCCCGGTAGGAGATCGGGATCTGTGTCACCGTATAGCCGGCCCGGTACGACTTCGTGAATAGCTCGGCCTCGATCTCGAACCCGTCGGATTCGAGGTGGAGCGCCGGCACCGATTGGACGTTCACCGACCAGAAGCCGCTGCAAAGGTCGAGGATCGGAAGGCCCGCGAGCTGGCTCGCGGTGAGGTTCAGCACCCGATTGCCGACCCGGTGGATGAACTCGCGCGCGTTGTCCTTCGCGGACGTCGTGGGTTGCCGCACGCCGATGACGAGCTGGCTGCCCGCATCGAGGAGCTGGACCATGGCCGGCACCATCCCGCCGGGGTACGTGCAGTCGGCGTCGAGGATGACGGCGTAGCGGACCCGCTCGCCGGCGAGGAAGTCGAGCGCCTCGCGGATCGCCGCCCCCTTCCCCTTCGACCGCTGGAGGAGGACCGGCACCCCCCACTCGTGGGCGACCTGGCGGGTCCGGTCCGTCGACCGACCGTCGATGACCAGGCGCCGGACGTTCCAGCCAGCCGCGATCATCGGCTCGATGGGAATCTCTTTGAGCGTCGCGGCGAGCCCGTGCTCCTCATTGAGCGTCGGGAGCACGATCACCGCGTCGGCCGCGGCGAAGCTCGCCCGCTCGGCCGGAGAGACGCTGGGATCCCACTCTACCCGCGGCGATGGGGTCGGTGAGGAACGCGAAGTATCACTGGAAATCATGCCTTCGCGCCGACCCGGAACCTCGGTGGGGGCGGGGAGCGGCCCCTTCATATATACTATCCTTGAAAAGTCTCACTCGTTTCCGCATGACTGAGGATGCATGCGTGTTCGTGACACGCATTCCTCCGGGCGTCGCGGACGGCCTTTCCGCCCGGTTTTAGGTCGGACAACCCTCATAAGGTCATTCCAAGTGTTCGTTGTAGTTGCTCGTGGCGCTACCCATTCGACGAGGGTCGACGGTCCGGTACGCGCTCGTGGGTGCGAAGTTGGCGGCCGTCGCCGCCCTGGCCCTCGTCATCCTGGGCTCCGGGGTCGGAGGGAACGGTCACGGAAGCTCCCCGTCCGTCCCGAGCCGCGCCGCTCCCGAGGACGGTCCCTCCGTCCTCGGTTCGGTCACGCCTTCCACGATCAGCGCCGACCCCATCCACACGAACCCGCAGATCGGCGAAGCGCCCCTCAACGTGACGTTCTCGCTCACCAACATCTCGAGCAACATGCCCTCGGCCGGTGGACGGCTCTACAACTTCTCGTGGAACTACGGCGACGGCTCCCTGATCCGGGTCTACCCCGGGTACTCTTCCTCGCTGAACGGCTCGATCGCCGGTCCGCTCGCGTTCTGGCACGTCTACAACACGAGCGGGTCGTTCACCGTCAACGTCCGTATCACCGACAACAAGAAGGAGGGCGTGACGACGCTCACCACCGGGGTGAAGGTCGGGTCGTCCAACTTCACGGTGGCCATCGACGCGACCCCCGACAACGAGACGACGCTGGGCCGTCCGATCACGTTCAATCTCACGCCGGAGAACGGGCCGGCCCCGTACCACGTCTCGTGGACCCAGACGCCGACCGGCTGCACGTCCCTCAACCTCACCATGGTCTGCTACCCGCCCACGACGGGCGCGTTCACCGGGCGCTTCCAGGTCGTCGATGGGCTCTCCGAGGTCGCGAACGGCAACATCTCGTTCGTCGTGAACCCGCGGCTCGTCGCCGTGGTCACCGCCGTCTCCACCTACTCGTGCTCCGGCCCCCAGCCGGTCCTCTCGTTCACGTTCAACGCGACCTCGACGGGCGGCACCTTACCCCTCGAGTACGCCTGGACGTTCGATGACGGCTCGATCCCCTTCGGCACCGCCTCGCAGGTCCGCGACGTGCCGTTCCCGGGGACGTACACGGCCTCCGTCGTGATCACCGACGGAGCAGGAGCGACGGCCAACGCGACCCACACGGTCACGACGGTCGCGCCGCCGTGCCAGTCCCAGGGCGCGCCGTCGTACGCCGCGCCGCTCGTCCTCTACGAGGCGCTCGTGGGGGTCGTGGCCGCCGTCGTCGCGGTCCTCGCGTTCGTCCTCTGGCGCAGCCTCCGGCGCTCGCCGCCGCGGCGACCCGTCACCCCCGCCGAAGTGCCGCCTTCCGCCGGGGACGCGGCGCCGGTCGCCGACGCGCCGGGTCGCTGACATCGGTGGAAAGGATTATCTAGCGCGCGCCTCCCCGCGCACCCTCGAGGCCCGGACCCGCGCCGATCGCCGCGGCGTCCGCCCGGCACGAAGGAAAATCCACGATGACGGCGAGCGCAGCGCCCCGGAAGGTCTTCTGGTCGGTTCCCGACATCGGCGAGGACGAGAAAAAGGCGGTCCTCGACACCCTCGCGACGGGCTGGCTTGGGATGGGCCCGAAGACCAAGCAGTTCGAGGCCGAGCTCTCGCGCTACACCGGGGCGAAGCACTCCGTCGTCGTCAACAACGGGACGAGCGCGCTTACCACGGCGCTCCTCACCCTCGGGATCGGTCCCGGCGATGAGGTCCTCGTGCCCACGTACACGTTCGTCGCGACCGCCTCGAGCGTGCTGGCCCTCGGCGCGAAGGCGATCCTCGTCGACTGCGATCCCACTACGTTCAACATCGGCCCGAAGGAGATCGAGGCGGCGCTCGCCCACCACCCGAAGGCGAAGGCGCTCATCTTCGTCGACGTCGCGGGGCTCCCCTGCGACCTCGAGGCGATCCGGGCGATCGCCCACCAGCGGAAGCTCATCCTCCTCGAGGACGCCGCCGAGGCGTTCGGGGGCGAGTACAAGGGGACGAAGCTCGGCAACTTCGACCACGTCACGATCTTCAGCTTCCACATCGCGAAGCAAGTGACGACCGTCGAGGGCGGCGCGATCCAGACGAACCGCGACGATATCGTCGAGAAGCTGCGGCTCGTCCGGTCCCACGGCGAGGGGAAGGAGAAGTACGTCCACGTGGAGCTCGGGCTCAACTTCCGGCCCACCGACATCCAGTCGGCGATCGGGTCGGCCCAGCTCGCGAAGGCCGAGCACTACCTCGACCTGCGGGGCCGCATCGCGAAGCGGTACATGGACGCCCTCGGCGACCACCTCACGTTCCAGCACCTGCCCGCGTACGCGACGCGCCCGACGTGGATGATCTTCATGGTCCTCGCCAAGGACAAGGCCGAGCGCGACCGGTTCAACCACTACCTCAACGAGCACGGCGTCGACACCCGCATCCCGTGGCCGCCGATCAACCGCCAGCCGTACTTCCGGGCCCGCTTCGGCGACGTCCCGTGCCCCGTCGCCGACCGCACGTTCGACCGCGCACTCTCGCTCCCCATCGGCAACGCGATGACCGACGACGACGTCGACTACGTGATCGCGACGGCGAAGGCGTTCTTCGGCGGGAAGGCGTAGGCCGGGCGACCGGGGCGGCGCCCGCCGCCCCTACTCGGCGTACTCGGCCGCGCTACCGGGGAGGAGCGTGCCGAACGATTCCATGGTGAAGTACTGCTTCATCGTCCCGGTGACCGGCCAGATCGAGATGTACGGCAGCCACTGCCACCGGTGGAACTTCACGAGGTAGTAGCCGAGGACGATCCCCCGCGGGACCAGCAAGAACCCGGCGATGACCGCGACGTGGAGGAGCGTCGGAAGGCCGAGGAACGCCGTCGCGAACGCGGCGTAGACCCAGATGAGGCTCCGCACCCCGCCGCGGACGAAGAGCGTGAACCAGAACAGGATCGCGAGCCCGCCGTACTCGAACGCGTCGCCGAAGAGCCCTGTCAAGTGCCGGCGGTGGGCGATGATCCCGCCGCGGTTCCACCGGATCCGTTGGGACCGGAGCCGGTCCAGATCGGCCGGGACGTCCTCGAAGGCGGCGGCCTGGGTCTCGAACCGGGTCCGGTAGCCGAGCCGCTGGAGCCGGAGCGTGACCTCGGTGTCCTCGCCGTTCCACGCGACCCAGCCGCCGAGGGCGAGCATGTCCTGCCGGCGGAAGGCGCAGAACGAACCGTCGACGACCTGGGCGCAGCGCATGACCATCATGCCGCGGCGCAGGAAGAGGTGGTTCCAGGCGATCTCGAGGAACCGGAGCTTCCGGGTCCACCCGTCCTGCTGGAGCGGGAGGATGAGCCCCTGGACGGCGCCGACCTCGGGGTCGGCAAAGTGCCGCACGAGCGCGCCGAACCCCCGCGCCGCCGAGAGCCGGGTGTCGCCGTCGAGCCGGACGATGATCTCCCCCCGGGCGACGGCGAGGCCGCCGTTGAGCGCGTTCGACTTGCCCCCGTGGGGCAGATCGACGACGCCCCCGGTGGCGTGCTGCAACCGGGCGATGGCGGCCCGGGCGACCTCGCTCGTCGCGTCGGTGCTCCCATCGTTGGAGACGAGGATCTCGACGGACCCCGGGTAGAGGGCGCACGCGGCGTCGGCGCTCTCGACGGCGCCCCGGATGTTCTCGCCCTCGTTGTACGCGGGGATGATGATGGTCACCGACGGGTGGTAGGTGTCGAGGGAGGGGAGCGGCCGGCTCGCGAGCTGGATATCGTAGAGGATCCGGCCGATGAACCCCCAGATCGTGAGCGCGAGCAGCGGGGCCAGGAGGAGGACGGCGAACGGGACGAGCTCGCGCCCGATCCCCACGAAGCGGAACATCGCGAAGAGGATCGCGACGGCGATGACGAGGGAGATCGCCACGACCGCCAGGAACTCGGTGATCGCGGGCCGGTCCCGGGGGAGGACCCGTTTGAGGTTGAGCGCGGGCGGCAGCGCGAGGAGCGAGAAGATCAGGAGCGAGAAGTAGAGCCCCCCGATCGCCCCGCGCATGAGCAGGAACGACGAGTTCGTGAACCGGTCCGAGACCGAGAAGAAGAAGATGTCGACGGTGACCTCGGTAAGGAGGTACGCCCCCAGGATGAGCAGCGCGTCCCGGCGCTGGGTCCGAGCGAACCGGGGGTTCGTGAACAGACCGCTCGCGAAGGTGAACGCGAGCATGACCGCGAGGTAGAGGAGGAAGATGTAGTCCGGTAGCTGGCGGCGCAGCCCCGGGTCCTGGATGAGCCCGGGCCAGTCGAGGGGCCAGTAGACGATCCGGCCCGCGCCCGCGACGATCCGGTCCAGGGCGAAGAAGATGTACGTGTGGAAGGCGAGGAGGGCGAGGGCGATCACCCCGAACGCGATCATGAGGTTGCGGCCGAAGAGGCCGCCCGTCGGCGGTACGATCGACACCGTCTCCCGCTTCCACCCGCCCTCGAACGAGGCCTCCCCGCCAGCGGTCCAGAGGCGGGCGGCGGCCCGGGGCGTTCCCGTCCGCTCCTGGGCCCGGGTCGGATTGGGCACGACGGTCACGCCGGGAGACGACCCGGGAGCCGGCCAGCGAGGGGTCGGCGCGCGGGACGCGAGGCCCGCGATCCCGACGGGGCTCGTCACGGGCGCGAGCGGGGTCCCGTCGGGGCCGGTCGGGGCTTCCGACCACGGGGCGGGCTTCGGTCCGCCGCCGCCCGTCGCGCCCCGGCCGGCCCACGATTCGAAGTACCGGACCCCGAGGTAGAGCAGGTAGGCGCCGAGGAGCGCAGCGGGGAAGACCCCCAGCGGGAACGGGGAGCTCTTGAGGAAGTTCACGACGGGCGTGACGATCGCCGCTAACGCGACCGCGGGGCCCAGCCACGGGGGCGCGCGGTCGGATGACGATCGGTCCATGTGGTGCGGGTCGACCCCGTTGGGTCGGGGTTACCTTCGACGGGTCCCCTTATAAATGTCGGGATGCCGGGCCGGTCGGCCGATGACGTATATCGGGGGGTCCCGGGGCCCGCCGCCCCCGTCAGGGAGGGGGGAACCCCCCCGGCTCGTCCTCTTCGACGTGGACGATACGCTCTACGACCACACCCACGCTACCCGCCACGCGATCACGGCGCTCCGCCAACGATTCCCGGCGCTGCGCTCGTTCGAACCCGACCCTCTCGTGGATGCCTACCAACGGGAGCTGGCGGCGGTTCACCCCCGGGTCGTCCGGGGCGAGCTCACCCCCGAGGCGGCGCGGGCCGAACGGTTCCGCCGGTTCCTCACGAGCCATGGCCTACCAGCGCGCCCCGCCGACGTGGCCGCCGCGTCCGAGGTGGCCCGAGCGGGCTACCGTCAGGCGGAGCGGGCGGTCCCGGGGACCGAGGCGCTCCTCCGCGCGCTCCGGGGCCGGGTCCGCCTAGGGATCCTCAGCAACAATGTTCGATCGACGCAGGTCGCGAAGCTCGAGACGCTGGGCATCCGCGACTTCTTCGACCCGCTCGTCACGAGCGAGGACCTGCCCTGGGGGAAGCCGGACCCCCGGGCGTTCCGCCGGGCGGTCCGCCTCGGCCACGCGACGCCCGCGACGACGGTCATGGTCGGCGACTCCTGGTCCGACGACGTGGAAGGCGCGATCCGCGCCGGCGTGACCGCGGTCTGGCTCGACCGGTCCGGCGAACGTCGAACGTTGCCCGCCGGGGTCCGGCGGCTCGGATCCTGGCGCCCGACCGACCGTGCCGCGGCGGCGATCCTCCGTCCCCGAGGGGCCGCCCGACCGAACCGTTCATAGCCCGCCAACGCTGCGCGCTCCCCGATGCCCCGTCTGCCGGCGTACGAGGACGAGCTTGCGGCAGGGCTCACGCGGCTCGCGGCTCGCGCGTCGTACGCCGAGGTGATGGCCGAGGCCACGGGCGGCCACACGCTGCGGTTCGACCGGTCGGCGACCACACCGGAGCCCCAGGGGGAGTTCGCCGGGGCGGTCTACCGCGCGTGGACCGGCGAGGGATGGGTCGAGGCGGCGGTGAGCGGCCTCCGACCCACCGCGATCCGGGCGACCGTGGACCTCCTCCTACCCCGGCTGGCCACCGCGACGCCTCGCCCGCCGCCCGGCCCCTCGGCCTCCGGAAGCCTGGAGCGATCGAGCCCGCAACGGAAACCGGTCGCCGATCTCGGGGTCGAGGCCCGGATCGAGCTCGCGAAGACCTGGTTCGGCTGGGCGACGGCGGTCCCCGGCATCGCGAACGCGATCGTGAACATCAGTCACCTCGAGGACGAACGGCTCTTCCTCTCCACCGCCGGGGCCCGCCGGCTGCAGTCGATCGTGCGGTCCCGGGGCACCGTCGTGCCGCTCGCCATTGAGAACGGGAAGGTCGAGTACGACTTCCTCACCGCCGGGGCAATGGGCGGGATGGAGATCCTCGACGGGTTCACGGAGGCCCGCGTCCGGGCGAGCGCCGAGGCCGCGAAGCGTCTGCTGACCGCCCGCTCCCCGCCGACCGGCCGCATGCCCGTCGTGCTCGACCCGAGCACGTCCGGCACCTTCGCCCACGAGTCGTTCGGTCACGGGACCGAAGCCGACCAACTGCTGCGCGACCGGTCCTACCTGAAGCCGCTCCTCGGCGAGGTCGTCGGACCCGAGTCGGTCACCCTCGTCGACGACGGCTCGTTCGAGCGCGGCTGGGGGTCGATCTACTTCGACGACGAGGGGCAGGAGGCGCGCCGGACGACGCTCGTCGACCACGGACGGTTCGTCGAAGTGCTCCACGACCGGGAATCGGCCGAGGCGATGCACCGGGCCCCGACCGGTAACGCCCGCCGGGCCGATTTCCTCAGCCGCTCCTTTGTCCGGATGACGAACACGTTCGTCGAGCCGGGCGACTGGGCGTTCGAGGAACTCCTCCGGGAGGCGAAGACCGGCGTCCTCCTCGAGACGTGCACGAGCGGGATCGAGGACCCGCTCGGGGGCAACATGCAGATCAAGGTGAAGAAAGCCCGGCTCATCGAAGGCGGTGAGCCCGGCGCCGTCGTCTCGTCGATGGCGCTCTCCGGTAAGGTCCTCGAGTTCCTCCGGTCGATCCGGGGCGTGAGTCGGGCGGCCGATTTCGAGATGGCGCCCGGGTTCTGCGGCAAGGGCCACACCGACCTCCTCCCCGCCGGCACCGGCGGTCCGTACCTCCTTGCCGAAGCCGTGGTGGGGCCGGCGTGACCGCCACGACGGCGTTCACCGCCTCGCGCGTGGGCGACCGTCTCCGGGGCCGCGTTGAAGGCCCCTGGGAGGTGTTCGGCGAGAAGCTCAGCCGCTACGAGATCCACCTCGCCGGCCCCCGCATCGAGCTCGAACGCGGCCCCATCGACCTCGAAGGGTTCGGTCTCCGCCTCTTCCGGCCCCAGGGCGAGGCGATCGGGGTCGGGTTCGCGTCGTCGACGGACCTCTCCGATGCGGGGATCGACCACCAGGTCGCGAGCGCCGAGGAGACCGCGCGGTTCGCCCGGTTCCCCGCCCGTCGAGCCGAGCTCCCGTCCACCCAGGTCGCCGGCCCCGCGCCGTCGGTCGCGACGACCGATCCGGCGCTGTGGGAGCGCCCGGCCGAACGGGTCCGGGCGTACATCGACGCGCTCCTCGCTGCGTTCGAGGGCCGTCATGGCATCGACTTGAGCTTCGGGTCGGTCCGGGCGACGCTCACCGACGCGACGCTGACGAACTCCGAGGGGATCCAGCGCCACTACCGCCACACTGACGTCGACGTCGAGGTCGCGGTGAAATCATCCGACGGCCCAGAAGGACCCCCGCCGGGGGAGTACTGGGTGAACCGTCGGACCCGCGTCCTCTCGACCGACGGGGTGCGGGACGAGGTCGACCGGTGGGCCGAACGGGCCCGGGACGTCCGCCGGGCAAAACCGACACCGACGGGGATGACCGCCGTCGTCCTGCCGCCGTCGGTCCTCGCCGACGTCCTCCCCTCGATCCTCGGCTATCGCCTGAGCGGCACCGCCCAGCTGCGGAAGATGACCCCCGAGGCCGGAACGACGATCGGCAGCCCGCTCGTCACGATCACCGACGACGGGCTCCTCGACTACGGGCTCGGCTCCGCCCCGTACGACGACGAGGGGACGCCCCAGGCGCGCCGGACCCTGATCGACCGGGGGGTGGTCAGCACCCCGATGTACGACGTCCTGCACGCGAGCGCGTTCGGCCAGACGTCGACGGGGAACGGGCGACGCGATTCGCCGGTTTTCCAGCCGTGGTTCCATTTTGATCGCGCGCCGACATCGTTCGCCACCAACCTCGTCGTCCGGCCCGGGACCGGGGGATCGGAGGCGGAGCTCCTCGAGACGGTGGGCGACGGGGTCTACGTCGACCAGCTCGGCTACGCGTTCCCCGATCCGATCTCGGGAGCGTTCGGTGGCGAGCTCCGGATCGGTTACCGGATCCGCGGCGGGAAGCTGGCCGAACCGCTCCGGGGCGGGACGATCGGCGGTGTCGTGCTCGGGCCGGTCGGCGAACCGTCGCTCCTCGCGGGGGTCCGCGGGCTCTCCGCCCGGAACGAGCGGGCCGGGTACCTCGATGCCCCGGCGATCTGGACCGACGGGCTCTCCGTCGCGGGCGCGGACTGACGGGTCCCGCTACTTCTTCGGGCGGAACGTCACGGTCCCGCACTGCGTGCATCGGGTGCCGGCCGCGTTGGCCGAGTAGGTCCCCATGAACCCGGTCGGGACCAGGACCTCGAGACCGCTGGGGCGCAGGCGGGTCTCCGATGCCTCGCGGGCCCAGAAGAGGCCGGACCCGTTGGTCGTCGCGACGAACCCGGGTTCGAGCGGACCCCCGCAGGCGGCGCACTTCGACGTCGTCATCGCGGGCGGAGCGAGCAGGGGTCGGGTATCTGTGGTTTGCGGCGCACCGGCCGACCGGCCTCGCGGGCTCCGCTACGGTGTCTCGGCGGGGGGCGCGGTCCCGCTGAGATCGAAGCGGTCGGGGACCTTCCGCATCGCGACGAAGATGAGGATCGGCGCGACGAGGTTCACGAACGGTACGATGAGCAGCACCCCGGCCGCCGTGAGCATGGGAGATTCGTAGCGCCGCCCCGCCCGGACCACCCCGAGGATCAGCCCGATCCAGCCCACGAAGGCGAGGATGAGCCCCAGGAGCGCCAGGGCCCCGATCGCGAGCAGGAGTCCCGGGCCGATGCCGAGGCACGCGGAGACCCCCGAGCCGGCGCAGGCAAGCGCGGCCAGGACCTCGCCGAGGACGGCCGCGGCGAAGAGGAAGACCAGGAAGATCCCCACGAGGCCGACCCAGGCGAGGGTCCGCGGCGCCCGGAACCGCCCATCGACCTGGGCGAGGAGCCCGAACCCCGAGGCGTAGAGACCGAAGGCGAGCACCTCGAGCAGCAACCCCGCGAACGCGATCCCCACGATCGTCTCGAGGAGGGCGATCGTGAGCGCGTGGGACGCGAACGTGTTGCCAAGGAGGGGCAGCGAAAGCCCCTCCGCGATGAACACCACGAACGGGCCCACGAGGGCGAGGGCCAGCCCCAGGATCGAACAGAGCGCGGCGAACTGGACCCGGCGCACCCCGCGACGCTCGGCCTGGGGGGTGGGCGCCGACGGGGCGTCGTCCGCCTCGGCAGCGGACGGCGTCATCACGGCGCCCTGGGCGGTGCGACCCGCCTGGAAGTAGACCGGGGCGTTCCAGTCGGATCGATCCTGGGCCGGAGGGGGGGCGTCCGCGGTCGTGGAGGGTGACCCGCGGGGGGGTAGTTAGTTGTTCGTTCGGCCGAAGGCGGGGGTCGTTGAGGGCGGGAACGCCGTGCCCGCGCTTTCTCAGGTTACGGGGAAGGGGAAAACACAGCCCCCGCGGACCTCCGGGTAAGGCCCGCGGGGGCGTCGATCATCGTGAGGAAGGAGGGTTAGAGACCAACCAGCATCATGTTCAGTCGCTCCTGCGACCCGAGGGACGGTGAGCGGTGGCCTCCCAGCCACCGTTGATCGGCGCGAGCCAGTTCGGCCAGCGCAGGGTGAGCGCGGGGATGGCCGGGGTCGCCATCCCGAAGAGGATCCCGCCCGGCTGCCCGCGGGGGTAGCCAGAGCGCCGGCTCCGGGGGGTCGGCGGGGTCGGGGTCGACTCGGTGAGCATCACAGGAACTCCTCCAGGTGGGAGGGCATCGGCCAGGGCACCGCGAGCCCGCTCGGCTTGCGGGCCGGGACCGCCATGGGGGCGGGAAGGGGGGGGAGCGCCTCGGCGGCGCTCTCCCCGAGCACATCGATCGAGATCGCGCGCCGGCCGTCCGCTTCGCCACGGTGGGTGGCCATCGTGGGCATCGAGCCGATGACCACGAGCGGGCACTGGCGGGCGCGGGGGATGAGCGACGCCAGCCGCGAGTCGGTGTGGACCTGGCCGCACGCCGGGCAGGTGTCGGTCTGCATCAGCATCGTGCTGATGCCGCCCAGATACGCCCCGCTCTCGGACGAACGCGCCATCGCTGAGAGAGGATTGGGGTTTCTTGGGTACTTAAACCTGGGTGGATATTTTGTACAAAATAAGTTCATGTAGGAGGGGGTCGCTACCTCGGGTGCCGTGCCCGTCGTCAGCTACCTCCCCGCCGAAATCCTCGACTATGTCGAGACCCACGCCCCCTCCGAGGAGGGGTCGTTCGGAATCAGCCAGCGGGAGCTCGCCAAGGCGCTCGGCTACCACCCCTGCTCGATGTCCCGGCCCCTCGCCGACCTCGTCGGGAAGGGGCTCCTCCACGCACGCCGGGGGAACGTCCGGGGTGGGGAGCGGAAGCAGCTCGTCTACTGGCTGACCGAGGACGGCCGGTCGACCCTCCGGACCCAGACCCGCGACGTCCCGATGCTCTCCGGGGCGATCCCCCCGCCCCCGAACCCCTTCTTCGGGCGCCGGACCGAGCTCGAGGAGCTCTGGGACGCCTCCCAGGAGGGCGGCATCGTCTTCGTGGAAGGCCCCCCCGGCATGGGGAAGTCGGCACTGGTGAGCCGCCACCTCCGTCGCCTCAAAGCAGGGCGGATCCCGTTCTGGTTCACGGTCCGTTCGGGGAGCGCGCCACGCCACCTGGCCGCGGCGCTGGCCCGGTCGCTGGCCCCTCTCGGGGCTCAGCAACTGGCGTACTACGCTCAGCTGCCGCGGCAGCCGATCGGCCGGGAGGTCGCGGACCTGGCCCAGCGGGCGCTCGGGGATCGCCCCCTCGTCGCCGTCATCGACGATGTCCAGGTCGCCGGCCCCGACACCCGCCGGTTCCTCGAGGAGCTCGTCCGGGGGCTCAATCGCGAGCAGTCGGAGCACCTCGTGATCTTCGTCGGTCAGGAGGGCCCGTTCTTCAACCCCGAATCGATCCGCAGCGAGCACCTCATCGTGGGCGGGCTCGACCGTACCGCCGCCCACGAGCTCACCGACCGCCGGGGCGGTCTCGCCGACCGGTTCGAGGCGGTGTTCCAGTCGAGCCTGGGGAGCCCGCTCCTCCTCCAGCTCGCGGTGGGCGCCCCCGACGTCGAGGCGACGGCGATCCACCTGCCCGCCGCCGTGGTCAACCGGATGTCCCGCGACGAGATGAACGGGCTCCTGCCGGTCGCGCTCGCCAACGAGCCGCTGCCCGTCTCCGTCGTCCTCGAGACGAGCGGCCTCCCCGTCGAGAAGATCGACCAGTTCGTGCGTTCGGGGGTGCTGCAGGGTTCGCTCGAGGGCCGGCTCGAGCTCCTCCAGGTCGTCCGCGCGGCGATGCTGACGAAGATCATCCCGTCGGAGGAGCGCACGGCCCACCTGAAGCTCGCCGGGTACTACGGCCGCAGCCACCGGCCTGAGGCGGTGCGGGAGCGGTTCATGCACCTCGTCGAGGGCGAGGCGTGGAAGCTCGCGACGCAGCTGCTCGCCGACCAGGAGCGGACGCTGCTATCACTAGGCTATTCGGACGCGCTCCGGGCGTCGCTCCGCCATCTCACCGTCGCGCTGCCCACCGGCGCGGCGCGGGTGAGGGCGTACCGCGTCGAGGCGGCGATCCTCCGCGCCCACTCCGACTACGGCGAGGCGATCGCATCGCTGCGCCGGGCCGTGGGCGAAGGGGACGGGGACCCCCGAACCCAGGCCGAGGCGATCCTGCAGATCGTCGAGCTTCACTGCCGGCAGCGCCAGCTCGACGACGCGCGCCGGACCCTCGAGGAGGCCCGGGGGAAGGGGTTCACCACCCGGCGGCTTCAGCTGCTCGAGCTGCTCAGCGAGGCCCGGATCCGCGAGCTCGAGGGCGATCTCCCCCGCGCCCAGGCCGAGTTCCAGCGATGCTTCGAGCTCGCCAAGCGGGCGCGGATCGGCGACCTCGCCTTGGAGAGCGTGGCCGCGTGGTCGCGCCTCGCCTCTCTCGGGGGCGACCGGGCCGCGGCGCTCTCCGTCGTCGCACAAGGGTTGCAGGACGCGCGCCTTTCGGGTCGGCTCGACATCGTGTTCAACCTCCTCCTCGTCCGGGCCCGGGCGTACGCCGAGAACGGCGAGAAGGACCTCGCCGAGAGCGAGATGCAGAAGATCAAGGGCGAGGCCGAATCGATGGGGTACCTGAGCCAGCTCACGTACACGCTGAGCGGGCTCTGTGCCATGGCCGCCGAGGGGGAGCGGTGGACCGAGGCGGTGACGTACGCGCGCCAGGCGAGCAGCCTCGCCGAGCGGCTGGGGAACGACACGGTCCTCGGCCACACCCTCGCGGTCCTGTGCGCCGGCGAGCATCGCCAGGGGGTCCTCGACGACGCCCGGACCCACGGCGAACGGGCCGTGGCGGTCCTGAGCCGCCTTCCGCCGTCCGATTCGCTGATGCTGGCCCACGCGTACCTGACGGAGGTCTACGTGTCGCTCGGCGCCAAGGACAAGGCGCGGGACCAGTACCACGCGGCGCTCGACCTGGCGGACCGGATGGGGATGTCGTGGTGGAAGGAACGGATCCAGACCGAGATGGCGGGGAAGATCGATGAAGGGGCGCCGACGTGAGAGGCTAGATCGACCTCGACCCGGAACGGGAAGGGGAAGGGGGAGGCTTCACCGGTCGATCCGGAGCGGCGCGGGGAACCGCGCCGCCCCCCAGGCTCGAAACGGTTACAGCTGCTCGTGCGGAACGGGCGGAACGATGGGCAGGTACATGCTGCGGGTCACCTCCGAGCGCCGCGGCGGAAGTAGGGGATTTAAAACTTGTCGGCGATTGGTGCGTCGAAACTGTCGGATATACGCCACGTATGGGTAAGTGCCCGTCTGTATTATTCTAGGAAATCCTAGGAGCCGGGGCCGGAGCCTCCGGACGGGTGGCGCCGGCGGGGTCGGAGGCCCGCGTACCGGCAACGCAGTGGCCGACGCCCGCGGGTCGGATCAGGTCTTACCATCCACGGGCTGGAAGAGATTGGCCTTGCGCATCCGGTGGATCGCGCGGACGTCGTCGACGTCGTATCGCATCTGGGCCCATGGGTCCGCGACATTCGAGTACCCGCGGACCTCCCAGAACCCCGGTTCGTCGACCTCGACGAACTTGAGGCCCCGCACCCATTTGGCGCTCTTGTAGAAGTACCGCTTCGGCACGAGCATCCGGACGGGCCCCCCGTGCTCGGCGGGGAGCGGCTGCCCGTCATAGGTGTGGGCGAGCAAGACGTCATCGTCGAGGAGCGCGTCGAGGGGCAGCGACGTAGTGAACCCCTGCTCGCACTCCATCACCACGAACCGCACCGTCGGGAGCGGCCCGGCCGCCTCGGCGATCGTCCGGAACGGGACGCCCCGCCACCGGGTGCCGAGCTTCGTCCACGACGTGACGCAGTGGATGTCGACCTCGACATCCTGCTGATCGAACCGCAGCAGATCGCCGAACGTGAGGGTCGTCGGCCGGGTCACCGCCCCGTGGACCTGCAAGGACCACGTTCCCGGGACGAGGCGCGCGGGCACCGACCCCGCGTGGAGCACCGGCCAACCATGAGTCACGATCTGTCCGGGAGGGACGCGGTCGGCCATCGCTCAACGCACGGTCGACGACCGATAGCGCTACCGGGGACGGCGGGCCCGCGCGCTCCGTCGGGAGAGGGCGAGCTCGTCGCCCGTCCAGTCGAACTGGAGCCGGGGACGGCGGGCCCACTTCGCCCGGCGATCCCAGAGCGCGCCCACCAGGAGCGGGAGGCCGATCGACGCGTCCACGTGCGCCATCGCGCGCGTGGCGGTGCGGGAGATCTTGCCCCACGACTGCGCTTCGTCGAGCGTGCTGCCGGAGAGGCCGCCCCAGTGGGGGACGTCGGTGGTGAGCTGGAGGGCGTAGTAGTGACCCTCGCCCTGCCGGCCGAACGCGTAGTTCGCCATCACGATCCCGTCGTTGATCCAGTTCTTGGGCGTTCCGCCCCCGATGTAGACCACCGCGGTCCGGGGCGAACGGTTGAGGATCTGGACGAGCTCGTAGTTGTCGCGGACCGCATCGAGCATGAATCGGGCCGGTGCGGTCCGGTTCGCCTGGTAGTGGAGCGTGAGACCGATGCCGATCGACGAGTCAATCAGCGCCGGTGAGAAGACCGGTACCCCCCACTCGGCGGCGGTGGAGAGGATCGATCCGGGGTCGGCGAAGCGGCGGCCGAGGAACTCGAGGTACTCGCGCGACGAGGCGGGCCGTGCCGGGAACTCCTCCGTGATCTGACCGATGCGCCGGTCCGTCGCCTCGAAGAGCGCCTCGTCGACGTACGTGTCGTAGATCCGGTCGATCTCGAGATCGCGCAGCGCGACGTCGTCGGCGGTGGGGGTGCCCATCCAGTGTTGACCGCCGGTCGTCTGGTAGAGGTCCTGGTAGAGGACCGCGCCGGTCGAGACCACCACGTCGACGAGGCCCCACGCGACGAGGTCCCGAAGGACCGTCCGCAGGCCGGCGGCGATGAGCGGTCCCGAGAGGCCCAGCAGGATCGTCGGGCGTTTGGGATCGGTAAGGGCATTCTCCCACACCTCGAGGCAGCGGCCGAGGTTGCGGGCCTGGATCGACGTGGACTGGAAACCTACGAGGAGGTCCCCGAGTCCGTGGACCTGGGTGACATCGAGGGCACGGACCGGACGCGAGAGGAGCTTCCGTCGAGCGTCGCGCCGCGCCGTCACCGTTCGCCCGAGACGGCGTCGGCTAGATAATGCTGCGCGAGTTCGAGGAAGGCTCCGACCCGATTTCCCGCCGGGGGGCGCCCGAGGCGACTCCTCGAATTCCGTTAAGTAGCCGCTCGGCCCGGTGCGGACGGTGCCGGGTAACCAGGGGTACCCCCCGCCGATCCTCCGTGCCCTGGAGGGGATCGCGGAGGGCAGCGGCCGGACGATCGTCATCGCCGGCCCCGAAGCGAGCGGGAAGAGCGCCCTCCTCGAACAGGTCGCCGACGCGTTCCGCGCCCGAGGGATCAGCGTAACGGTGCTGCGGGGCCAGTACCGCGATCGGACCACGCCGTTCGCTCTGGTGCGACCGCTCACCACCGATCGCCCATCGACCACCGAGCGACCCGCCCCGGAGGACGACGACAACGACGATGACGGACCTGCCGACGCGTCGGTCCCGCTCGCGGGCCTCGCCTTCGATGCTGCGGATCTCCCGGCCAGCCGGCGGGGCCGAGGCGAACGGCAGCGGGGCAAGATCCTTGGGATGAACTTCGCCGTGCGGACCCGCGGGGTCGACCCGGTCGATCCCAGCTCGGTCTGGGGTACCTGGCAGCGGGAGCTTCGGGCTCCGGACGCCGTGGGGCGGGCCGTCGTGGTGGACGACGCGGTGTTCGCCGACGACGAGAGCCGGGACCTGCTCGCCTTCCTCGCCGACCGCGCGGCGTTCGTGCCGCTCGTCTTCGTTCTCGCGTTGGATGAGTCGAACGCCGCTTTCGCGGGCTGGGAGGAGCGGCTCCGGCAGACGTCGACCGTCGAGTGGATCCGCCTGCCGGCGACGCAGATCGACCCCCGAGAAGCGAGCCGGGTCCACGACCTCCTCGACCGGGTCCGGCCGGAGACCCGCCGCCTGCTGGCCCAGATCTCACTCATGGGGGGCACCGCCACCGAGGTCCAGCTCGCGCGCGTCTCCCGGCTCACGTTCCCCGAGCTCGCGGACGCGCTCCTCCCTGCGACCGAAGCCCGCTTGGTGCGGATCGAGCCGGGCCGCGTGGTCATCCCCCACCATCCGTGGATCGAATTCCTTCCCCAGCTGCTGGAGGCCGACGAGATCCGGACCCTGCACCGGGAGATCGCCGAGGCGCTGGAGGCGCTCAATCCGGAACCCTCCCGTGCCCGCCGACGCGAGTTCGCTCGTCATTTCTTCGAGTGGCAACCGAACGCGGTGGCGCTCCGCCATCTTGTCGCGGCGGTCCGGGAATCGATCCAGGAGTTCGAGTTCGACGAGGCCGACGGGTTCCTAGCGCAGGCGTTCGCCTGCGTCCCGGCGCTGCCGGCCGGCGAGCGGAATACGACGCTCGTCGAGCTCCACCTCCTCCGCGCCGAGGTCCTCCTCATGTCCGGACGACCGAGCGAGGCGGCGCTCGAGCTCGCCGAGTGGGGAGAACTCGTCGTCCACCTCCAGCTGGCCCCGGACCGGCTCATCGATGCGCTCGAGCCGGTGGTGCCGGCGCTCATCGACTCGGGGCCCCGACCGGCGATCATGAACGAGCTCTACGAGCTCGCGGAACGCTTGCACGCCGCCGACCAGCCCGCCGTCGAGGCGCTCTTGGCGTGGACCCTCACCGAGCTCGAACGGTCCCGAGGTCGCGCCGGGAGGGTCCGGCACGAAGCGCACCGGGCCGGCCATCTCGCGCGCCGCGAGGCGTCGCCGGTACTGCAGGCGATCGCGCTCGCCGCCGTGGGGTCGTGGCGGACGTTCGGCGATCCCACCGACGCCGCCCGCGGCGAGCGGTTCCTCCACTCCGCCGAGCTAGGTTTCGACTCGTTGCGCCTCCCCGTCCTCGAGCACCTCACCGCCAACGCTCGAGCCCGGTCGGCCGCGGGGCGCGGCGACCCCGACGGCGCGCTGGCGATCCACCACCGGGCGATCCCCACGCTCCAGGGGATGAAGCTCCCGGCCGTCGAACTCGCCCACGAGCTCGCCGTCGCCGAGATCGGCCTCGACCGCGGCGGCGACCCGCACACCCATCGCGCGCTCGCCCGCGCCCGGGAGCTCGTCGACCTCCTCGAGCTCACCCCGCCCTCGACGGCCGTCCTCCGGCTCTGGCTCGCCGAAGGTCGCGCGGCGGCGGCGGCCGGGGAACGCGACCGGGCGAGGGACCGCTGGACCGCCGTCGCCGACCGCCCGGGCGGGACCGTGGCGGCGGAGCTCCGCGGCGACGCGCTCCTTCGCCTCAGCGCTCTCGACCTGGTCGACGGCCTCCCGGACGACGCCCGCTCGCGGTTCGAGCGCCCGGAGACGCTCCGGAGCTTCCCCGGCGAACGGCCCGCCTTCGAGGACTGGGCCGCACGGATCGGTTCGGTCGACGAGCCGGCGAACGTGCCGGCCGCTCGGGCCGCGCGCCTCACCGCGCCCTAGCACGGGAGGGGCGGCCCCTTCCCGGGCCGTGGCCGGCGTACCTCGACTTTTTACACTTCATGACCATCTCCTCCATGCTCCCTCCCCTTCCGGGCGCGGTATGAGTCAGATCAAACGACTTCCCGACGAACTGGCGGAGTTCCTCCGCCAGGACGGCCCGCAGACCCTCCTGATCCGGGGCGATCCGGGGACCGGCAAGACCTCGCTCTGTTTCGAGATGCTCCACGAGTTCGCGGGAAAGCGGCTCTATGTGACGTGCCGCGTCGCTCCGGCCAAGATCCGACAGCACTTCCACTGGATGGCGGGCCCGGATCCGGTCGAGTGGAAGCTCCTGGATCTCACCTCGAGCCCTTCCTCCCTCGAGGAGGCCGCGAGCGTGCTCGTCCACGCCCACGAGCTCCTGAGCGCTTCCCGCGACAACGCCGATGCCCTGCGCGCGCTCTGGTTGCCCGGTGCCATCCAGGACGCGTGGGGCGACACCGACCCGGCCGAGCCTACGCTCATCGTGATCGACCCGTGGAACGCGTTCGTCGAGCAGTACGCCGAGTCGGGACGCCGGACCGTTCCGGAGGGCCCGTCGATCCGCGACTTGGAGCGCACCCTGATCCAGCTCATCGGGCGCACCAAGATCCACCTCGCGTTCGTGATGGAGGGCGGCGAGCCGACGCATCTCGATTTCCTGGTGGACGGGGTCGTCGTGACGCACCGGGAACGGGGCCCCGACCACGTCCGCCGCTGGCTCAACCTCTCGAAGCTTCGGGGCGTCGCCATCAACCTTCCACTCTACCCCTTCACCCTCGATGAGGGCCTCTTCCAGTGCATCACCCCGACGGAGTGGCCCGCGGGGCTCAGCGCCGCAGCCCCCGAACCGGACCCGGGCCCGATTCCGGGAACGCTCTGGCCCGGCAACGCCGATTTCGCCCGACGGTTCGGGCGACTCCCCGCCGGATCCCTCACCCTCTTCGAGCTCGCTCCCGAGGTCCCGCGCGAGGTCGCGCCGACCCTGCTGACCCCCATCCTCGCGGAGGTGCTGGGGCGCGGGGGCCGGGCCATGCTGATCCCTCCCCCCACCCTGAGCCCGGCGGATTCGTACGCCGACCTCGCCACGTTCGTGCCGGCCGATGCGCTCGAGTCCCGGCTCCGTATCCTGGGGGTGTTCCCCAACCAGGTCCAATCCGACAAGTTCCGTTCGGTGTTCGTGCCGCCGCACCGGATCTCGTGGACCAAGGATGGTGTGACCGTGCCGGTCCCGGAGGATCCGGCGTTCCGGGTGGGCTCGGGCGATCGGACCGCCATGAACCTCCTCGTCGTCTACTTCTCCGGCATCGAGGGGCTCGCCCAGTCGGCCGGGGCGGTGCTCACCCGCGAGGCGATCCCGGGGGCGGCGCATGTGACGTTCGGGGGTTCGCCGGTCCACCTCATCGCCCTCGGACGCTCGGGGGACCCGTACTTCGATGCCATCTCGCCGCTCGCCGGGCTCCACCTCCGCATCGAGAGCCGGCTCGGGCGGATCCTCATCCACGGGTACCGGCCGTTCACCGAGGAGTTCGCGGTGACCCAGTCCGGGCCGGCGGCTCCCTACCGGCTCCTCCGCCTCAACTGACGCTCCCGCGGCCGGAGCGGGCGCTCAGAGCGCCGGGAACGAACTCGGCGAGAGGGCGTAGATCACGGTGAGGACCCCGACGCCCGCGAGGAGCACGATCACGAACTTCTCCAGGTTCTTCGGCTCGATCCGGGCCCCGATACGGGGACCGAGAAGGCACGCCGACGTGGCTACGGCGACGAGGCCGAGACCGGCGGCCACCCCCACCAGGAGCGGGTCGGCTGTTGCGAAGACGAAGTTCATCGTGAAGATCATCGTCGTGTCGCCGATCTCGAGGAGCAGGATGAGCAGGAACGCGGTGATCGTCGCGGTCCGCGAGGTCCGGAACGCCCGGTCGGTGCCGTGGGAGAGGGCGAGGTAGCCGGCGTAGCCGAGCAACAGGATCCCTCCGCCGAGCCGCAGGTAGAGGATCTGGCCGCCCAGGACCGCGAGGAGCGCCGAACCGATCGCGACGGAGAGGATGGTGGTGACGATGAACGCCGCCGTCGCCCCCACCCAGACCTGGGCCGGGGGCTCCCGGGCGGCGAGGCCGATCAGGGCGAAATTGGTCCGATCGACGAGCTCGAGCCCCGCGATGAACCCGAAGATGAGGACGAACTCGGCGACGGTCCCCGAATCGACCACGGCCGGAACGGTCAGGCGAGCGCGGCGAGGAAGTCGTCGACCTGGCGCTCGCAGTAGGCGCACCGCAGGACCACGGGTCGCCGTCGGGCGACCTCGAAGGCGCTCTCCACCGGCTCGTGCTGGTTCGTGATGCAGCTCGGATTGGGGCAGCGGAGCACGCCGACGATCCGCTCGGGGAGGTCGACGGTCCGCTTCTCCCGGACCTTGAAGTCGCGGATGATGGCGATCGTCGCCGTCGGGGCGATGAGCGCGATCGCGTTCACCTTCCGGGGGGAGAGCTCCATGTTCTCGACCTTCACGATGTCCTTCCACCCGATCTTCTGGCTCCGGACGTGGAGCGCGACGGAGACCGTCGAGTCCTTGTCGAGGTCCCGGACCCCGATGATCCGCAGGACCTCGAGCGCGAGGCCGTTCCCGATATGGTCGATGACGGTCCCGTTCTTGATCGGGGTGATCTTGAGCTCGCGCACCGCGCTCAGCCCCCCTTCCCGGTGAGGATGAGCGCGAGGAGCGCCATGCGGACCGGCACCCCGAGGAACGCCTGGCGGAAGTAGGCCGCGTGGGGGCTCCCGTCCACCTCCGGCGCGATCTCGCCGGAGCGGGGCAGCGGGTGCATCACGATGAGCCGGGACTTGGCGCCGGCGAGGCTCGCGAGGTCGATCCGGTACGATCCCGCCACCTTGCGGTACTCGGCCTCGTCGCCGAACCGCTCGCGCTGGATCCGGGTCACGTACAGGACATCGGCATCGCGGACCGCGCGGTGGAGCTGGTCGGCCTCGGCGATCCGGGCACCGGCGTGCTCGAGCCGCTCCCGGACCTCCTCGGGGAGCGCGAGGCCGGGCGGGTTCGAGAGGACGAGCTCGGCGCCGAAGAGAGCGAGGGCGTGGGCGAGGGAGTGGACCGTCCTCCCATAGCGGAGGTCGCCCAGCAGGACGACCTTCAGCCCGGACAGGGTGCCGAACGCCTCGTACATCGTCGCGAGGTCGAGGAGCGTCTGGGAGGGGTGCTGGCCGGCGCCGTCCCCGGCGTTGATCACCGGTCGGTCGGACGCCTCGGCGGCGAGCCGCGCCGCGCCTTCGTTCGGGTGCCGGAGAACGATGGCGTCCCCGTAGCCGGAGAGGACGCGGATCGTATCGGAGAGGCTCTCGCCCTTGCGGACCGAGCTCGACGACGGGTCGGCGATCGAGACGCAGTCGCCGCCGAGCCGTTGCATCGCGGTCTCGAACGAGAGCCGGGTCCGGGTTGAGGGTTCGAAGAATGCGAGGGTGAGGAGCCGACCGGCGAGGGCGCGGCTCGAGCGCTTGCCCTCGGCGACCGGGATCATCCGCCGGGCGACCTGGAGGACCTCCTCGATATCCTCGCGCGCGAGGTCCCGGATGCTGATCAGATCCCGCCCTTTCAGCACCATCGGCGCGCTGGAGCGGGGTGCGCTCTATAATGCTTCTCCGGGTCGGCGGCCACCGGCGCGTCCCGGACGCGCGCGGAGGACGACCACGACGACCGACGGAGCGACCACGCGCGGCATCGAGCCACGCACACCGATCGCCCTCTTTGGAGTGCTCGTCGGCGCCTGGGCGTTCAACTACCTCTTCGTGCGCGCCGGGCTCGGCTTCGCCGCACCGCTCTGGCTCGCGTTCGGGCGGGCGGCCGTGGGAGCGCTGGGGGTGGCGGTCCTCCTCGGCGTCCGTCCCGCGCTCCGGGGCCACCTCGACGGGCGGGGACGGCGGGATGCGGCGCTGCTCGGGATCCCGACGACGGCGCTCTTCTTCGGCCTCTGGTTCACGGCCGCCGGATCGGTCCTTCCCGGCGAGGCCGCGGTGGTGGTCTACACCTTCCCGCTCTGGGTCGCCCTCTTCAGCGGCCCCGTGCTCGGGTATCGGCTACCCGCCGTCGCCTTCGTGGCCATCGCGTCGGGCTTCGCGGGGATCGTCCTCGTCTCGGAACCGTGGGCGGGAGGCGGCGCGCTCCCGCCGGTGGCGGTCTTCGAGCTTCTCGGGGGGGCGATCAGCTGGGCCGCCGGGACCGTCGCCTATCAACGGCGGTTCCACGGATCGGAGCTCGAGGAAGGGAACCTGTACCAGCTCGCCGGTGGCTCCCTGGGCCTTGCCGTGGCCGCCGTCGCGACCGCGTCGCCCCTCCCGTCCCCCTCGTGGACGCTCCTCGCGATCGTGGTGTGGCTGGGGTTCGTGGGCACCGCCGTCGGCTACGCGATCTGGTTCCGGCTCCTCACACGGCTTCCGGCGGCGACCCTCAGCGTCTATATCTTCCTCGTTCCGGTGGTGGCCCTGGTCGCGTCGGCCGTCATCTTCGCGGAACGGATCGATGCGGTCCAGGTTGCCGGCGTCGGGGCCGTCGTCGTGAGCATCTACCTGACGGGCCGGAGCGGCCGCCCGCGGTAGCCGGGCCCCTCGACGCCGGCGGCCCGGGAAGCCGGTGCGCATGAATACGTATATATGGGGGCGGGCACCAAGCGAGTCTCACCCCATCACGGGGCGCAGGGACACGAATGAAGCGGTGGAACGGGAAGGCGATCTATGCGGGGACGATTGTGGCGATGCTGGCCCTCGTGGCGGGGTTCGTCGCTGCGACGGTGGCGATCACCAACAGCTCGCAGAACGCGGAGGGCAACTTCGTGAGCGCGAGCGGCAGCGTCACCGGGCTCACCTACGCCTCCACCGAGCTCCTCTCGGTCACCGGTTCGCCGGCCGCCTCGTCCGGGTCCGCCTCCTCGCCCCAGGCGCTCGTCGCCGGGGCGAACACGTTCTGCGCGACGACGTGCACGAACGGTAACCCGTCGGAGGAGATCACCTACGACTTCACCACGAGCCTCGCGGGATCGATCGAGATCAACGTGAACGTGATCGCGGGTTCGACGACGACGTCGACGCTCTACCTCAGCCAGGCGTCGACGGCTGTCGGCGGGACCATCGTCATCGTGGTCGACGTGGGATCGGCGACCTCGACGATCCAGTCGGTCACCGTCACCGCCCAGCAGTGCGGCGGCTCGACGTGCCCGTAGGGCGCGAGAAAACACGCCCAGCGGACACCGGGAGGGGGGCACGCCGATGCGTCCCCCCGTAACCCCTTCTCCCATTCGTCGGACCCGGCGATCTCGGCCGGCCGATGGACAACCTATCGTGGCGGGGTGCCGATGGGGCTCGGCGCCGAACTGGTCGGTCCGGTTCCCCTCGCCACTCCTCCGTCGCCCGGGCGGGTGAGGGCGCCGTGCGCCCGATCCCGGACGTCCGAGCGGCCGACCGGCCAGCTCCCCCGGACCCGAACGACGAATCCCCGTGGCGGGCCGCGCTCCGGCTCGTCACCCCGCTCTACTTCGTCGCCGTCGCCTGCTTCGCGGTGACGTACTTCCTTTACGCCTCTGTCGATCCGACGCACCCGACCCGGGTCCCGGTGTGGATGCTCGCGTTCGGCATGGGGCTCGTCGCCTCCGGCGGCGCCACGACGGCGGTCCTCTTCGGAGACTTCCGCGATGAGGTGGAGTCGCCGGCGGTGCGGCTCGAGTCGGCCATCCGTCGTGGTGAGCTCGTCGTCGTCCCGCGGGCGACCTGGACGGCGATGCGGTCGGGCGTGGTCGCCTCGCCGCACGCGCCCGCTCATCGTTCGAGGCCGATCCACCCGGCCACGGACCCGTTCGGTGATGGCCCGATCTATCCCCACCGCGCCGGCGAGGGGGGCGACGCCGCCCTCGCTAGCCTCGAGAGCCTCGCCTGGTCGGAGGGCCCTCCGGAACCCGTCGATGTCCGGCACCCCGCTCCGCGATCGGCCGACCGTCTTGCGGAGGAGGTCGACGCACTGCTCGCGGAACTGAACCAGACGCGTCCGCCCGCAGGGTCCACCCGGTCCCCCGCGGGAGCCGTCCGCACCCCGACTCCGCCCTCCCCGCCGCAACCGACCCCGTCTCCCCGGCGGAAGGCGGCACCACCCCCGAGGCCGGCCCCGATCGCCGCGAAACCCGTTCGTTCGGAGCGCGATCGACTGGCGTACGAACTCACCCTCGCCGAGCTCGCCACCAGCTCCTCCCCGGCCGAACCGCTGGTTCCCGGGGCATTGACCGAGGCGTGCAGCGAGTGCCTGCAGCCGCTCGAGCCCGGCGGCGTGCGGTCGACCTGCCGGGATTGCGGTACGCCGTTCTGCCCCCTCTGCGTGGCCTGGATGGTCGGCGAGTTCCAACCGATGGTCTGCTCCCGCTGCCGGGCTCGTACCCCCTAGAAACCCGTCGCCCCCCCGAGGGCCTCGCAAACAAGGCGGCCCCGCGCTCGATTACACCGGAACCCTCGGGCGTCGTTCAGCGCGTGCCGATCGCACCTGCCGTGGGCCCCTCATGGACCGAGCGTGTCCCTCGGGAGTGTGAGATCAGGTCCCCGGCCCATCGTGGAACGGGGAGACGGCCCCCCCGTCGAGGGGGGCGAGGTGGCGGGAGTAAGCCCGGTTCTGTTCTAGACAGCATTCGACTGCGCGCTCTCCTCGACGGTCGGGGGACCGCCCCATGGCGTCACTCAGAGCTTGCTCCAGGGGAGTCGGCCGTTTCAACATCTCCGAGGGGAACCTCCGGTTCTTCGCCATCCCCGTACCCCTCGGCTGTGTCGTTTCTGCTCCGTTGCTCGGGCTCTCGCCCGGCGGGCTCCCACCCGCCCCCATGGTCCCCGGAGCCGGGACTTTCCTCAGCGAGCGACCTTTTCGGCCGTTCACCGTCAGCTGCCCTCCGCCTCCTCGGGCCCCCTCAGTCCGAACGGCGCTTAACGGTTCGGCGAGTCGGCCCGAAAGAGCGATACTCTCGACCGACTCGGGCGGCCGTGGCGCACAGCGGCTCGTTGCCGGCGACCTCGGAGACCGCCCGGGCGCTCGTCGGCCGCCTCATGCCGTGCCTGCTCCTCCGGGGCGGACGGGTCATGGCCCCCGGGGACGACGGGCCCGTCGTTGCCCGGACCCCGTCGGGCGAGCCGTTCGACGTCCTCGCCGTCGCAGATCAGCTCACCGAGCGGTACCACCGGCTCTACCTGGTCGATCTCGATGGGATCGAACGGGATCAACCGCAGCTCGACTACCTCCAGGAGATCGCCCGAGGGGCCGAGGTCTGGATCGACGCCGGGGTCCGCACGAGCGACCAGGCGATCGACATCGTCGTCGCCGGCGCCTTCCGGACGGTGCTCACCAGTGGACGGCTCGAGTCGGAGAAGGAGCTCGGTCGAACATGGAAGCTCTCGCCCGAGATCGCGTTCGAGATCGAGCTCGTGGACGGCGCGCTCCGGGCCGCGCCGCCAGAGTGGACGGGGTTCGCCCCGGCCCGACTCGCGGGGGTCGCCCGGGGGATGGGGCTCCAGGACGTCATCGTGAGCCCGCGCGGCGCCGATGTGGACTGGACGCTCGTCGCGGAGCTGGCGAAGGGGGGATCGACCTGGGTTGATGGAACGTTCGACCCCTCCGACGTCGCGCGCCTCGCGGCGGCGGGCGCATCGGGCGGGATCTTCCATGTGAACGAGGAACTCCGCGGCGTACCGGCGCGATCCGGCGAATCGGGCCGGGATGCCCGAGGGGGGGAGGCGCTGGATGATGACACTTGAGAACCGGCTGATGCATGATGATTGTATGGGCGAGCTGACAGCGCCACGCGGGGCCCCATCCCGGATCCGATTCGGCTCAGTGGTGTAGAGTTCGACGACCGCACGGCTGCCGTCGAGCGCGCGGGTCGCCTACCCCTGCTCGGCGACCGTCGCCCTCGAGCGACATTCGCCGGAGGAACCGTTTTCCGTGAAGGCGGGTCCGGGACCCGAATGCCCGAGGAGGCTCCCGGACGGGTGCGCGTCGCCCTCGGAAACGGGGAACCGCGGGAGGTTGCGAGCGGGACGACCGCCGCTGCCCTCCTGGCGGGCGCCCCCCAGGGCTCGGCGGACCCGCCGCTTGCGGCGGTCCTGGACCGTACGCCGATCGACCTCGACCGGCCCGTTCGACAGGACGGACGACTTTCGCCGCTTACGTTCAGCGACCCCGCGGGTCGGGAGATCGTCCAGCACTCGGCGGCGCACCTCGTCGCGAAGGCGGTCGTCGAGGTGGTGCCCGGGGCACGCCCGACGGTCGGGCCGCCGACCGACGACGGATTCTACTACGACTTCGATGTCCGGCCGCTCACCGCGGCCGACGCGGCGGCGATCCGCGAGGCGATGGCCCGGTCCATCGGCCGCCGAGAGCCGTTCGTCCGGGAGGAGCTGCCCCGCGCCGACGCGGAGCGTCTCTTCGCCGGGAACCCGTACAAACTTCGCTACATCGCCGAGACCCCGCCCGGCGAGACCATCTCGGTGTACCGCACCGGCGAGTTCGTCGATCTGTGCCGGGGACCCCATGTCCCGCACACGGGCTGGCTCGAGGGGACCCACATCCTCGGCATCTCGGCGATCACCGAGGGCGGCACCGCCGACGGAAAGCCGCTCCAGCGGGTTCGGGGCGTGGCGTTCCCGACACGCGCCCAACTCGATGGCTACCTCAAGCTGCGCGCCGAGGCCGAGGCCCGGGACCATCGGACGCTGGGGCAGCGGTTCGATCTGTTCTCGTTCGATGAATCGAGCCCGGGGTTCCCGTTCTGGCACCCCAACGGGATGGTTATCATCCGCGAGCTCGAACGGTTCGTCCTCGAACACCTGGCCCGGGCCGACTACGCCGAGATCCGCACCCCCATCCTCTTCGCCCAGTCGGTCTACGAGACGAGCGGCCACTGGGAGCACTACCGCGACGACCTCTTCGTCACGACGATGGACGATCGCCCGTTCGGCCTCAAGCCGATGAACTGCCCGGGCTCGATGCTGATCTTCCGGTCCCGGGACCGGAGCTACCGGGACCTGCCGATGCGGCTCGCCGAGTTCGCCCCGCTCCACCGCCTCGAGGCGAGCGGCACGATCCACGGGCTCACCCGGGCCCGGGAGTTCGTCCAGGACGATGCGCACATCTTCGTCACCGAGGCCCAGATCGAGGACGAGATCCGGACCCTCCTCGACTGGGTCCGGGAGGCGTTCACCGTCTTCCGTCTCGAGTGGACATACGAGCTCTCGACGCGGCCGGCGAAGTTCCTGGGATCGCCCGAGCTCTGGGACCGGGCCGAGGCGACGCTCGAGCGGATGCTTAAGGAATCGAAGGTCCCGTACAAGGTCTCGCCCGGCGAGGGCGCCTTCTACGGTCCGAAGATCGACATCCACATCCGGGACAGCCTCGGCCGCCCGTGGCAGACCGGGACGATCCAGTTGGACTACCAGACCCCGCAGCGGTTCGGGCTCCAGTACCAGGGGCCGGATGGCGCGCTCCACACCCCGGTCGTGGTGCACCGGACGATCCTCGGATCGTGGGAGCGGTTCCTCGGCGTCTTTCTCGAGCACTGCGGGGGCCGGCTGCCCCCCTGGCTTGCCCCGACGCAGGCCCGGATCCTGCCGGTAGGGGAGCGCCATCTCGACGGCGCCCGCGCGCTCCGGGCGTTCCTGCGGGAGGCCGGGGTGCGGGCCGAGGTCACCGAACCGACGGAAACGCTCGGGAAGCGGGTCCGCTCGGCGGAGCTCGATCGGATACCGTACGTGCTGGTCGTGGGCGATCAGGAGCTCGCCGGGGGGACCGTCGCGCTCCGCGTCCGAGGGGAGAAGGGCCAGCGCCCGCTCTCCCGTGAGGCGCTGCGGGACCTGGTCGTGGACCGGATCCGGACCCGGTCGTACGACTCGTAGACCGTCAGCGGCGCGTCGCGCGCTGGGTACGTCGGGCGGCCCGCCGCGCGTCGAGGAACGAGGTCTCGAGCTCGGCGCTCCCGAGCTGGTGGGCGTCGCGGAGGTGGGCCCGCATCCGGGCGAGCTCGACCTGGCGACCGCAGTAGCGGCACGGCACCCGGGCGCGTCGGCCGGCGGCGGCCTCCCGGGCCCCTCCGGACAGCATGCTCGATCGGGAGACCCCGGCGGGGATTAAGAAGGGTGCGGCGGACCGGCGGCGCTCGGCGGCCGGTCCGCCTCGGGCCGCACCGTCGTTTCGGCAACGGTTTAATAGTCAATCCGGTGAGCGGGTCCTCGTCCTTTGCGAGGGACCTTGATGGACCTCTCCGTCGGTCAGATCGAATGGCTCGTCGCCCTCGCCGCGGTGCTCGCGCTCGCCTACGCGGGGCTCCAGACGTTCCTGCTCCTCAAGGAGGACGAGGGGACCGCCGAGATGCGGACCATCGCCGCCGCCATCCGGGAGGGAGCGATCGCGTTCCTCCGCCGGGAGTACACCGCCGTCTTCGCCGTGGGAGCGGTCCTCACGGTCATCATCGGCGTCGCGTTCGCGGCGTCGACGACGGTCACCAACGGCATCGATCTCGCCGTCGGCTTCATCCTCGGTGCGGCCGGGAGCGCCCTCGCGGGCGCCGTCGGGATGCTCGTCTCGGTCCGGGCCAACGTGCGGACCGCGGCCCATGCCCGCGGCGGGGACCTCGACAGCACGATGCGGTACGCCTTCCGGGGCGGGAGCGTCACCGGGCTCAGCGTCGCCGGCCTCGCCCTGCTCGAGCTGGACGGCTTCTACGCCGCCTTCGGCGGGAACGTCCTCGCGATGACCGGCGTCCTCTTCGGCGCCTCGCTCATGAGCCTCTTCGCCCGGGTCGGCGGCGGGATCTACACGAAGGGCGCCGACGTGGGCGCCGACCTCGTGGGGAAGGTCGAAGCCGGCATCCCCGAGGACGACCCCCGGAACCCGGCGGTCATCGCCGACAACGTGGGCGATAACGTCGGCGACTGCGCCGGCATGGCCGCCGACCTGTTCGAAACGTACGTCGTCACGGCGGTGAGCGCCATGCTCCTCGCGTTCCTCATCGGCTCGGTCACCACGAAGTTCCCGAACGCCGTCCTCTACCCGCTCCTCGTCTCCGGGTGGGCGATCGTCGCGACGATCGTCGGCGCCCAGTTCGTCCGCATGGGACGGGGCGGCTCGATCATGGGCGCCCTCTACCGGGGCCTCGCCGTCACGACGGCCGTCGGCATCCTGGGCCTCGGCGTCCTCGACTGGTGGTTCATGGCGAGCGACCTCGGGATCTTCGTCGCGACCGTCGTGGGCCTCGTGGTGATGGTCCTCCTCGTCGTGACCACCGACTACTACACCTCCGCCAGCTACCGGCCGGTCGCCCGGATCGCTGAATCGGCCCAGGCCGGGGCCGGGCCCGTCGTCATCACCGGTCTTTCCGTCGGGCTCGAATCGGCGTGGATCCCGGGCCTCGTGATCGTGTCCGGCACCTTGGCCGCGTTCGCCGCGACGGGGCTCTCCGGTGTCGCCGGGGCGTACCAGCTCTCGAGCGAGCTCGGGCTCTACGGGGTCGGGCTCGCCGCCGCGAGCATGCTCGCGGTGACCGGGATGATCATCTCCATCGACGCGTTCGGTCCGATCACCGACAACGCCGGGGGCATCGCCGAGATGGCGAAGCTCCCCCCCGAAGCCCGGGCGGTGACCGATCCCCTGGACGCCGTGGGCAACACGACGAAGGCGATCACGAAGGGGTACGCCATCGGGTCGGCGGTCCTCGCGGCCCTCGCGCTCTTCGCCGCGTACACTTTCGCCGCCGCCGAGGAGTGGCAGCCGAACCTCGCGCCGCACGCGGCGTGGGTCGCGTTCACCCAGCAGCTGTACATCTCGAACCCGCTCGTCGTGGCGGGGCTCATCATCGGCGCGATCCTGCCGTTCTTCTTCACGTCGTTCCTGATGAACGCGGTGGGCGTGGCGGCCCAGTCGATCGTCTTCGAGGTCCGGCGCCAGTTCCGGGAGATCCCCGGTATCCTGGCCGGGACCGCGAAGCCCGAGTACGGCACGTGCGTCGACATTGTTACGGTGACCGCGCTCCGGCAGCTCGCCGTCCCGGCGGCGATCGCCGTCGTGACGCCCCTCGCCGTGGGCTTCCTCCTCGGCCCCGTGGCGCTCGCCGGGCTCCTCCTCGGGGTCATCCTCTCCGGCTTCCCGCTCGCCCTCACCATGACGACGGGCGGCGGCGCGTGGGACAACGGGAAGAAGTACATCGAGAGCGGCCACTTCGGGGGCAAGCACTCCGACGCCCACAACGCGGCCGTCGTCGGTGACACTGTCGGGGACGCGACGAAGGACACCGCCGGCCCCGCGATCAACCCGCTCATCAAGGTCGTCAATACGATCTCGATCCTGTTCATCGCGCTCATCGTCGCCCATGCCGTGATCCCAATCCCCTGAACCGGGACCCCCGGCGCCGCTCATCTACCACGGCTCCGATGCCGGAGGCGGGGACCGTTACGCGAGGGGAGGACGAGCGGTCTCGGACACCCCGCACGTTGGAGCCCGCCCCGTTCGATCTCACCGATCGCACCATCCTGGTCACCGGAGGTTCCCGTGGCATCGGGCGGGCCGTCGCCGTCGAGCTCGGCCGCGCCGGCGCATCGGTCGTCGTCGGCTACCGCCGGGACGCCGACGCGGCGGGGGAGACCGTCCGCCTGGTGCGCGACACCGGCGCCGACGCGCTCGCCGTGGCCGGCGATGTGGCCCGGCCCGACGACGTCGACCGGCTCGTCACCGAGGCCCACCGGTGGCATGGGCGACTGGGGGGCGTCGTGACCGCCGCCGGGATCTACCGGGGCGACGCGATCGACGGCGTCGGTCGGGACGAATGGGACTCGGTCGTCGGGACGAACCTCGAGGGAACGTTCCGCGTCGTTCAGGCCGCGGCGCCGTACCTCCGGCTCGAACGGGGCGCGGCGGTGGTGACGGTCTCGAGCATCTTCGGGCATCGCGCCGGGCCAGGCGGGGCCGCGTACCAGGCCTCGAAGGCGGGCGTCGATCACCTCACCCGGGCGCTGGCGTGGGAGCTGGCGCCGGAGATCCGGGTGAACGGCGTCGCACCGGGGTTCATCCGCACCGATCTCAACGAGGCGACCTGGCGGGACGCTCGGTACGGCCCGATGGTGGCCCAGGCCACCCCGCTCGGCCGGTGGGGGGAGCCCGACGATATCGCCCCGCTGGTCCGCTATCTGCTCAGCGACGCCGCGGGTTGGGTCACGGGCGCGATGGTGCCGGTCGACGGCGGCCAGGAGCTCCGGTGAGCGTTCGGCCGGCCGGCGCCGTCCGACTCCTCGTGGCGGGCCGGCCCCGGGCCCTCCTCACGGACGTCGGCCAGCGGCTCGCCGAGGAGTACGGCTACGTCGCGCTCAGCCTGCCGCATCCCGACGGAGTCGGGGCCACCGTCCCCTCGCTCGACTGGCCGTCCCGTAGCGAACTGCTCGGTCTCCGTTCGGACGGCGATCTTACCACCGCGGTCCTCGGCCTCGACGGGACCGCCACCATCGACGAAGGCGCTCGTTCCCTGGTGGACATTGGAAGGGCGATGGGCGGTGAGGGATCCATCGTGGTGATCGGCGTCGAGCCTCCCCTAGTGGACGACGGGCCCTCCGGGTCTCCTGCGACGACGGCGGCGGACCGGACCGGGCTCGCCCCCGTCGTGCGGGAGGCGGCGAACCGGCTAGCGCCGACCGTCCGGGTGAACGGCGTACGCGCGGCGCCCCTGGGCAACGCCGCCGGACCGCACTGGGCGATCCTCCTTCGCCGCCCAGGCACCCTCGACGACGTTGCGGCGGCGGCCGTCTTCCTGCTCAGCGAGGACGCCCGGTTCGTGACCGGAGCCGTGATCCCGGTCGACGGTGGACGGTCGCTCTACTGGCGGCTCGGCGCGCTCGGCGATGAGGCCGAGACCGATCAGGCGTAGTGGCTCAGCGACGACCGCTCGCGTCGGGACTCGTCCCGTTGTTCCCCGCGCTCTTCAACGCGGCGCTCGCGCTCGCACTCCTCTTCCGAGACCCACTGGAACTTCACGTCCTCCGGGTGATCGTGGACGATGTACGCCCCGGCCTCGAACGCGGAGGAGAGGAGCTCTTCGAGATCGTCCGGTTCGCTCCCCTCGAGCCGACCGGCGGTCCGCCAGTACCAGTCGGGCGCCTTGCCGGCCGCCTGCAGGTACTCGGTGACGAGGTCGTATACCGACGTCCGCCCGTCGGCCAGCCGGACGTGCAGGTGTTTGTGGTCGGCGTCGGTGGTTTCCGGCGGCGCAGGCGGTGCCATGGCGCTCGATTCCCGGGCCACCCTATAAGCGCGACCGGCGGCCGTGGCGGGTGTGCCCCTTCTCTTCATAGGGGCGCCTCGATTCCGGCGGTGATGGACGGGAATCGGGGGCCGACCGGCGCACCACCGCCCCCGCCGTCGAGGACGCCGAGCCGCTCGGCCCGGTACGCCTACCTCGTGGCCCGTCTCCGCCAGCGCCAAATCACGATGGAGGAGGCCACGGAGCTCTTCGAGCTCCAGCAATCGACGATCGCGGCCGCCCTCGCCCAGGTCCCACCGCCTCCCGCCGACGTGGACGCGTCCGGGACCCCCGCGGAGCCGCCGCCCACCGCCCCTCCGTCCTCGACCGGGGTCCTGGCATCCGATGACGCCCTCTGGCTCGGCCTCCTCGCGGGTGGCGTCGGGGCCGGACTGCTCGCGGCGGTGCTCCGCCGGGCGAGCGAAGGACCACGGCCCGGGGCGGAACGGCCGGTGCCACGGACGCCCCCGTAGGCGAAGATGGCCCGACGGTCGTTCGTCTTCGCTCACCTCGCCGACGCCCACGTCGGCGCCTGGCCTCGCGACGCCGGGATCCGGACCGCGCTGCGGGAGAGCGTCCTCGCCGCGCTGCGGACCGTCGAGGAGCGCCGCTGCGAATTCCTTCTTATCTCGGGCGACCTCTTCCATACCCCGGTCCCGGACCCGGCCGAGGTCGCCCCCATCGCCGCCGCCTTCCGGGCGCTCGCGACCGCCGGACGTCGGGTCTATGTGATCTACGGCTCCCACGACTACGTGGCCCACCGGACGAGCTGGCTCGACGTGCTGGCCGAGACTGGAATCTTCGTCCGTGCGGCCCCAGCTCCGGTCCGGACCGAGGGGACCCGCTGGACGCTCCCGTTCCTGGTCGACGAGCCGACCGGGGCCGCCATCGCGGGCATCTCCGGACGATCCCACGGGCTCGACCGGGAGTACTTTGCGGCCATGGATTCGGAAGCGTTCCGTGCCCACGACGGGTTCCGCATTTTCCAGTTCCACGCGGCCATCGAGGAGTACCTCCCCCCCCGGCTGCGGGAGCACGTCCGAGGCGTCTCGCTCCGCGATCTGCCGGCGGGGTGCGACTACTACGCGGGCGGCCACATCCACGAGACGTACGCCGGGACCGGGCCCGGCGGGGGGCTCCTCATCAACCCCGGGGCGGTCTTCGGTACGAGCGTTCCCGACCTGGAAGCGGCCGTCGCGGGACGGTCGAAGGCCGGCCTCGTGATCGTCGAGGTCGACGACGGGGTGCCGCACCCGGAGTTCGTCGCGACGGCCCCCGTCGCCTCCATGCGCGTCTTCGATGTTGACATCGAGGGGCGTTCCCCCGAAGAGGCCCGGACCGAGGTAGCGAGCCGGGTGCGCGCCGCCGATGCCCCTGGGACTCTCCTGTTCCCACGGCTCCGCGGGAGCCTCCGGGAAGGATCCCTCGGGGAGATCGGACTCGGACGCCCCGACGCGGACGGGGTCCGCCGGGCCGCGGCGGCGATCCACTGGGACCTCGGGGCCGCGACGACCACGCCCGCTGAAGTCGCGGTCCGGCCCGAGGGCGACCTGATCGCCGCCATGGTCGAAGCGGTGGGCGGGACCGTCCCCATCGAAGCGGGACCGCTCGAGCTGGCCGCGATCCGCGAGCTCCTCGATGACCTGGGACGCCCTCCGGCGGAGGGCGAGGGCCGGCAGGATTACCTCCGGGCCCGGGTCGACGGCGCGCTCCGCATCCTCCGGGTACGCCCGCCCACCGGGGGCGCCGACTGAATGCAGCTGCGCCGGCTCGCCGTCCGCAACGTTCGATCGTTCGAATCCGTCGACCTGTCCTTGAGCCCCGGGACCACGTTGCTGGCGGGCGACGTCGGCGCCGGCAAGACGTCGCTCCTCTTCGCGATCGAGATGGCGCTCTTCGGCTTCGCCGAGGTCGACCCGGGGTTCCTCGTGCGCCACGGTTCCGCCGAGGCCGAGGTGGCGCTCACCCTCGCCGACGCCGACCACACCCACGAGTTCCGCCGCCGGTTCCGACGCCGCACGAGCCGGGGTCGCGAGTCGTTCCAGCCCGTCGAGGGGACGTACGCCCAGGACGGCGCCACCCGCCGCTACTCGGCGACGGAGCTCCGCCGGCGGGCGATCGAGCTCGTGGGCTTCCCCGACAATCCGAACCCCCGGGCCCATTCCGATCTCTGGCGCTGGGCGGTCTTCGTGCCCCAGGAACGGATGCGCGACGTCCTCGACCTCGAACCGAACGCCCGGCTGGACACGGTCCGCAAGGCGCTGGGGATCGAGCAGTACCGGGCCGCCGCGGACAACGCTCAGGCGGTGGCGCTCGAACTGACACAGCGGTCCGCCCGCTGGAGCGCCGAAGCGGCCGGGCTCGAGCACTTCGTGGACGAGGCGGCGCGCTGGGCCGAGGCCCGGCACGGCGCCGAGGAGGACCTGCGGGCCGTGGAGGCGGAGCGCGCGTCGCTCGCCGACGAGGTCGCCGCCGTCGACCGCCGGTGGCAGGACATCGAGCGGCGGTGGGCCGCCCGGGCGTCGGCCGTGTCGGAGATGGGCCAGCTCGAGACCACCCGACGCCGTCTCCGCGGCCAAGTCGAGTCGCTCGACGCAACGCTCGCGTCACTGACGGCGCGAGCGACCGAGCTGGAACGATCGGTGGGCCGGCTGGCCGAGCGCGAGGCCCGGCTCGCCGGGACCCTCGAGGCGCTCGACACGACGCGCGGGCAACGGGAGATCCTCCTGGCGGCTGCGGCCGCCGCCGATGCGGCCGTGGGGTCGCTCGAGCGGACCGCTCAGGAGCGGGCCGGCGTCGACGCGGAGCTCGCCACCGCTGAACGCGACGCGGCCGCGGGGCGCGATCGGGCCACCATCGCCGCGAACGAGCTTCGGACCGCCGAGGGCGAAGGTCCCCAGCGAGAACCCCCCGCTCCAACGCCGCGCTCGCTCGCGACGATCGGGGAGGCGCTCACCGAAGCCGACGGCGAACGGGCCTCGGCGCGGAGCGCCGTCGCCGAAGCCGCGCTCGAGCGTCGCGAAGTCGCCGGCCTCATCGATCACGGGACGTGCCCTCGCTGCGGTCAAACGGTGGATGCGCTCGCCTTCACCCGCCACCGGGACGAGGTGGAGGCGTCGCTCCGGACGGCGGAACGGCTGCTCGTCGAGGCCGAGGCGAAGCACACCGCGCTCGATGACGAGCGGCGGGCGCGAGAGCGGTACGAACGGGCCCACCTGAGCTGGGAGGCCGCCGTGGCCCGGCGCACGGTGGCCCGGGCTCGGGCGATGGAGGCGGCCGAGCGGGTGGCGGAGCTCGAGGCGCGCGTGACGACGGCCCGCGCACGCGCCCGAACGATCCACGCCGAAGCCGGCCGGCTCGAGGAGGCGCGCGCGACGCAGGCGGAGCACCGCCGGCAGCTGGCCGCCATCGAGCGGGCGCTCTCCTCGCTCCACGAGGGGCGGGCGGCCGAACAGGCCGCCCTTGAAGAGTCCCGGGCCGCCGGCCAGGAGTTGATCCGGCTCCACTCCGACCTCGCGCGCGTGCGGTCCGATGCGGCGGGGGGACGGGCCGAGCTCGGTGAGGTCGACCGCCGGCGCCAGGTCCTCGAGGGGGCGCTCGCTGAAGGTCCGGCGCTCGAGGCGGAGCGGCGCGAGATCGAGGGCGACCGCGCCCGGGCGCGGGGCCGGCTCGACGCCCTTCAGGGCCGGCACGGGGCGGCCGAACGGACCCTGCACCACGCCGACGAGCAGGCGGACCGTGCGGCGACCGGTCTTGCTCGCCTCGAGAAGCTCCGCGCCCAGGGACGCCGGGAGTCCGCGCTGGGTCAATGGCTCGGGCACGCGTTCCGCGACGCGCTGCTGGGGCTCGAACAGCAGCTCCTCGTCCGGGCCCACGCCGAGTTCTCCGGGGTCTTTGCCCGACACTTCCACACCCTCGTCGACGATCCGGCGCTCATCGCCCGCTGCGACGGTGCCTTCGCGCCGGCCGTGGAGATCAACGGGGAGTGGACCCCGGCGGAGGCGCTCAGCGGCGGCGAGCGGACCGCCCTCGCCCTCGCGTACCGCCTCGCGCTCGGCCATGTCGTGCGGACGTTCGGGCAGCTCCACCTGGACACGATCGTCCTCGACGAGCCCACCGACGGGTTCTCCCCGGAGCAGGTCGGGCGGCTCGGCGAGGTCCTCGCGGACCTCGGGGTCGGGCAGATCGTCCTGGTCTCCCACGAGCCCGGCCTCGCCTCGGTGGCCGACCGGGTGATCCGCGTCGAGAAGGTCGACGGGGCGTCCCGGCTCGAGGCGGACGCGGGCGTGCTCGACCGGGACCCCCCGGCCGATGCGGGCTCGCCCCCCGGGACAGAGGGGGACCCGAACGCTCTCCGATCGGCCCCGGCTAGCTGAGCCGCGCCGCGACGTCCGCGGCCGGCCACGGCGCCATCCCGGCGACGGCGAGGTCCTCGGCGAGGTGGTCCGGGGTCTTCTGGCCGACGAGCGCTGCGAGGGCCCCCGGCGCCGATCGGGCGAACTGGAGCGCGTCCTGGGCGGGCGTGAGCCCGGTCCGGACCCCGTCGCGCGGGCGCGCGAGCCGACCCTGGAGCAGCGGGACGGAGGTGACGCACGCCACGCCGAGCTTTCGGGCCGCTTCGAAGGGGGTGCATCGCTCCCCAGCGACGCGCTGCGTGTCGGCAAATCCCGCCTCGGGCATGGCGAGGTTGAACGGCAGTTGCACGTACCGGAACCCGTGCAGGTCGCCCCCGGCGGACCGTGCGAGACCGACAAGGCGCTCGAGCGACGCATGGCGGGGATCGGAAGGCGGAACCCGCAGGGCATCCCAGGTGGCGAGCCCGTAGGCGCCGAGCGTCCCCGCCCGTCGCCAACGCTCGAACTGCTCGAACGCGGCGCCCATCCGCTCATCGAGCGCGGCGGGGCCGATCGTGGGCTGTTGCGCCTCGACGGCGTTGTGCAGGTACACGACGTCGAGGTGGGCGAGCCCAAGGTTCGTCCGGCTCCGCTCGAACTGGTCCGCGAGGTACGCAGGACCCATCGCATGGGACCCATCGACGATCGACGCCGGGTCGAGGTGTCCCGGCGCGATGAGCTCCCGTTCGATCCAGGCGCTCGCGTCGATCTCGGCCTCGGCGTCGGGGGCGAGGTAGCCCGCTTTCGTGGCGATCACGAGCGCCGCCCGGTTGCCCCCCTGGCGCCCGACGACCCGTTGGAGCGCCCGGCCGATGGCGCGCTCGGCGCGCTGGCCGCGGTAGTTGATCGCCGTGTCGATGAGATTGACCCGGCCCGAGGTGACGGCGATGACCACGGCCTCCTCGACGGCGCGGTCGGTCCGAGCATCGGCCGGGCCGAGGTAGGTGCCGAGGCCGATCGAGCTGATCGTGAGATCGTCGGGGGCGCGGCGGAAATGCTCCGGGTGGACCTTCCCCTGCCGCCGGGCGTCGCCGGCGAACGCGGCCGTGGCGGACGCGGTGGCGCGGCCCGCCAATAGCTCCATGCCCACCCTCGATGGCGACGGGTATTTGGCGCCGGCGAACGCGACACGGTCTTGAGCCGAGCCCGCCTCGCGCGGCCGAGGACGCCGCGTGCCCCGCCGGAAGTACGGTCGGCTGCGAAAACCGATCCCGCCCCTTACCCGGGAACGGTGTCGATTCTGCCGGCTCCGCCGGCGGTGCCCGATCCACCCGCCGGCGCGGGACGCCTAGAGCCCTAGGCGCCGGCGACCGGGGGGGCCGGCCCGACGGACCCGCTCGAGGAGCGCGGGCCAGCGCCCGGCGGGCGCCCCGAGGGCCGCGCGATCGCCGCCGAGGAGGACCGGCGTCGCGACCTTGCGATGGAAATCGTCGGCGACGTCATCGAGGGCCGCGAGGACGGCGGGGTCGATCTTGCCCCGCGCCTGCTGGAGCGCCGCGGCCCAGCCGAAGCGCGCCTGCTCCCACCGGTAGAGCGCTTCCGGATACGCCGCCTCGAAGAGCAGCGACCGCCCTCCGTCGGCGCGCGGGGCGCGGGTGCCCCGGAGCCGGTCCTTCACCGATTCGTAGAACCGGGTCCCCGGCACCGGGACGGCGATCGACACCGAGTACTCCTCGGGGCTGAACTGCCGGAAGAGCTGCAACGTGGCCTCGATGTCGTCGAGGGTCTCGCCGGGGTAGCCGAGCATCAGGAACCAGAACTGCCGGACCCCCGCGGCCCGGAGGCTCGCCGCCGCACGCTCGATCTGATCGAGCCGGGTCCCGCGGTTCATGAGATCGAGCATCTTCTGGCTGCCCGATTCGACGCCCACGTAGACCCGGGCGAGACCGGCCGCTCGCATCCGAGCGAGGAGGTCGGGCTTCAGCAGCTCGACGCGGGCGAGGCACTCGAACTGGAGACCGAGGTCGCTGCCCACCAACCCGTCGAGGAGTTCCTCGAGCCAGCGTCGCTGGATCCCGAACACGTCGTCGCAGAAGCGCACGTAGTCGACGTCGTACCGGTCGCGGAGCTCGCGGAGCTCCCGAAGCACCCGGGCCGGGGACTGCTGCCGGAACGTGCGCCCGAAGGTGGGCTTCGAGCACCATGAGCAGTCGAAGGGGCACCCGCGGGACGTCAGGATCGCGGCCCGTCGCTCGCCGGTCCTGCGGGCCCAATGCCCGAGGTACCGCTCCATGTCGATGAGATCCCAGGCCGGCATCGGGAGGGCGTCGAGGTCCCGCAAGAACGGACGAACCCCGGTGCGTACCGGGCCGTCGCGCGACGCGAGGGCGAGGCCGGCCACGTCCGGCAGCGAGCCGCCGGCGACCACCGACGTGGCCACCTCGGCGAGCGTCGCCTCGCCCTCCCCCATCGCGACGGCATCGAATCCCTGCGCGAGGTAGGCCGCCGGCCGGGTCGCGGCGTCGGGGCCGCCCGCGACCACGAGCGCCCCCGAGCGGCGCGCCGAGGAGGCGATCGCGAAGGCGCGCGACGCGGTGAGGGTCTTCGTGTGCACGCCGACCACATCCGGATGGAAGACCCGGATCCGGCGCCCGACCTCGCGGGCGTCCCGGGCGAACGTGAGGTCGACGATCTCCACCTCGTGGGCCTGCTCCTGGAGGTATGCGGCGAGGGTCAGGAGACCGAGGGAGGGGTACAGCTCGACGAACTTCCGTTCCATCGGGTCGTCGCGGGCGACGTACGGGTCGACGAGGAGCACCCGGGCCGGACCCGGACGTCGGGCCGTCGTCACGCGCCGCGTCGGGCGCGCGGACGCACCCCGTCCGGCAGGTGGAGCGCCCCGACGGGACAGTACGGCACGCACCATCCGCAGGTCGAGCAGTGGGGGAGCACCCGGAGCACGTCGGGGGTGATCTCGAGCGCGTTGGGCGGACAGACCCCGGTGCAAAGCCCGCAAGCGACGCACGCGTCCTGGTCGACGACGATCACGCCGGCGACCCCTCCGTCGCCGGGTCCCGCGTCGGACCTCCGGGGGTCGTGGCGTGGAGCGCGCGCCCGAGGGCGGTGAACCCCGTGAGGGCGCACTTGATGCGGACGGGCGAGAGCGGGATGCCCAGCAGCTTCAGGACGTCGTCCCGGGTCATCGTCCGAGCGGTGGCGAGCGACCCGCCCCGGAGCTTCTCGGTCATCATCGAGGCGCTGGCGATGCTGATCGCGCACCCGTCGCCGTGGAAGCGGATCTCGTCGATCCGGTCGCCGTCGGCGGCGAGCTTGAGCTGGAGGGTGATGTGATCGCCGCAGAGCGGATTGCTTTCCTCCCCGGCGAGGTCGGAGCGGTCGAGCGCTCCGAAGTTCCGCGGCGCCCGGTAGTGCTGCAGGATGACCTCCTGGTACATGTCGTAGGCCACGGGAACCCTCGGTCCCGTTCCATAGGGTCGGCGTCTATAAGTTCGGTGCGGCGACCTCGCCGCGACCGAGGGCGCCGGGGCCTACCCGGCCTCGCCGCCCCCGAGACGCTCCTCGATCCCTTCAGTCGGTCCGGACGACGAGGGCCCCACGGCCGGGCCCGAGCGCCCACCAGAGGAGCAGGCCCGCGAGGATGAGCAGCAGCAGGCCCAAGGGACCGATGATGAAGAGGAGCAGGAACGCCACCAGGATCAACAGCATCGCGCCAAACAACGAGATGTGAAACACCGCCATCGGAGCGCCTCACCAATCCATGCGCCTGCGGGAGGATAGACCGTTCGTAACGAGAGAGGAAGGTCGTATGCCGGCGGCTCCATCGGCGGAGGGGTGCGACAGTTCTCGACCAGGGTGGCGGACCCCTGCCCGGCCGTGCTACCGGGGCCCGCCCAGCGCGTCGGGCGGACCGAGTCGTGGCAAGCGCCCGTGCACGGCGCGTCGGGCGAGGCCCGAACGACCCCAGGTCGCGCCGGTGCGGTCGGGCCGCACCCAAGACGACCGTTAATAGCCCGCGGGACCGGGACTAAGCGACCGTGGGGCGGCTCGCGGCACCGCGTCGGAACCCCCCGGGCCCACCGCCGGTTCAGCCCCCGCCGCCCGGGGACATTCACGATTACGGGGTCGTCGGCGACCTGCGCACGGCGGCGCTGATCTCGCGGACAGCGTCGATCGACTGGGCGTGCTTCCCCGACTTCCACAGCCCGAGCGTGTTTGGACGGCTCCTCGACCGGCGGCTCGGGGGTTTCCACGCGGTGTCGGTCGACGGGCTCCATGAGACGCTGCAGCGGTACGTGCCCGGGACGAACGTGCTGCACACGATCCTCTCCGGATCCGAAGGACAGCTCGTCGTGACCGACCTCATGCCCATCGGACCGACGGTCGCACCGAACGGGCCCAATCGGATCCTCCGGATCCTCGAACCCGCCGACCGGCCCATGTCCGTTCGCGTCGAGGTGGTGCCCCGGTTCGACTACGGGAGGTCCGGTCGGGCCGAATGGTCCGGCTCCCGGAGCCACCGGATCGTGGCCTCCGGCGGCGAGGACCGTATCAGTTGCACCGCCCCGTGGCGCTGGACGACCGGCCCGGGCGGCGCTCGGTCGAGCGGCAGGGTCCAACCCGGTCACCCCGTGGGACTCGAGATCACCTGGGGCGACGTGCCCCCGGTCGAGTCGCCGCCCCGGGTCCTCGAGGAGACCGTCGAGTTCTGGCGCGAGTGGGTCCGGCGCCCCGACGCCCCGCTCCATCGGCAGTCGCACGCCTGGTTCGACTGGGTCGAGCGGTCGGAGCTCGTGCTGAAGCTCCTCTCGCGCCAGGAGACCGGGGCGTTCGTCGCCGCCCCCACGACCTCGCTCCCCGAGTGGCCGGGCGGCGGTCGGACCTGGGACTACCGGTACGTCTGGGTCCGCGACGCGGCGTTCGCCGCCCAGGCGTTCGTCCTCCTCGGCCATCTCCGCGAGGCCCGGGCGTACGTCCGCTGGGTCATCGACCGGCTCTTGACCGCGCCCGCGACCGGGCTCCGGACGCTCTACACGTCCACCGGCGGCACCCCTGTCGCCGAAGAGGTCCTCGACGCGTGGGAGGGGTACGACGGCGGGCGGCCGGTGCGGATCGGGAACGCCGCGGCCGATCAGCTCCAGCTCGACATCCACGGCGAGATCCTCGACGCGGTGAGCGCCCTCGTCGATCTCGACGAGGCGTACGGGCGTGCCGCCTGGCCGGACCTGAAACGGCTCGTCGAGATCGCGCTTGCCAACTGGGGGCGCCCGGACAGCGGGATCTGGGAGGCGCGGTCGGATCCCGCCCACTACGTCCACTCGAAGGTGATGGGGTGGGTCGCCGCGGACCGGGGGGCGACGCTCGCCGCGCGGTTCGGCGAGCGGGCGTGGGCGCGCCGGTGGCGCAAGGCGGCGAAGCGGATGCGACGCATCATCCTCGCGAACGGCTACGATCGGGACTTGGACTCGTTCGTCCAATCCTTCGGTGGCCACCGGCTCGATGCGGCGCTGCTCCGCTTGCCCATGACCGGATTCCTCCCGTGGACCGACCGCCGGATCCGGGCCACCGTCGCCCGGGTCGAGCAGCGGCTCGCCCGGGGGGCGTACGTGTACCGCTACGAGGCCTCGGATGGGATCAACGAGCCCGAAGGCGCGTTCCTGCTGTGCTCGTTCTGGCTCGTGGAATGCCTCGCGCGCATCGGCCAGCGCGAGCGGGCCATCCGCCACTTCCGCCAGCTGCTGAAGGCGGCCGGGCCTCTCCGGCTGTTCAGCGAAGAGTTCGATCCGTTCGGACAACGCCCGCTCGGCAACTATCCCCAGGCGTTCACCCACATCGGGCTCCTGCGGGCGACGGTCGCACTGGGCGACACCGAGTGACCGCCGCTTCCGGCGGGAAAGGGTTCGGACGACCACCCCCGGGAAGGGGACGGCCGCCTACGCCGTGGCTGCGGCGTGGATCTCCGATCGGAGCGGACCGACCAGATAGAGGACGCCGGCCAAGAAGACGAACAGCGCGCCTACGAGCCCGAGGACGTTAACCCCGAGACCGAGGATGCCCCACCCGATCGTCGCAAGGACGACCAGGAGGACGCCGCTGACGACCGGCTGATCCCGCCACGGTCGGTGGGCAAGGTACGCGAAGAAGATCGCGAGGGCCCCCACGATGAGAAGGACGATCCCCTCCGACCCCGCGTTGAGCGCGGAGAACGAACGACCTGTGGCCAGATCGACCGTTCCCACGACCAGACTGACGAGGCCCGCGAGGGCGATCAGCGCTCCCCCAAGGAGGCCGAAGCCAAACCCGAGCGACCGTTCCGTGATTGTGGACATAGTGTGTTTCACCCCCTGGTAACCCGCACTGCTGGCTCGTCCCGAGACGGAGGCGGGGGACGGGCGGCAGGACGCTCCCATCCCGACCTCGCCGGCATGGTACTTCAACCCATGTCCCGTCAGAAATCGTGCTAGCACGACGCCGTCCGGGGCCCCGGGAAAGGGGCTACCCGGGGCCCCCCCGGAGGCGTAGGACACGTCGCCGGGAACGGTGGCGCGGGCGGTCCACCCCCTCCCGCCCCCAGTCGGTTTTATGAGCACGTCTCGGTGACTAAATTCGATGGCCACGGCACCGCCGGTCGCGAGCGAGTGGATCACCGACGACGACGTGCGCCAGCTTTCGTCGGAACTCCATGACCCGGCCGATTTCGCGATCCGGCGACGGGCGGGTTACGACGCGTTCCGGTCCCTGGCCCTGGAACCGAACCCGCTCTACCGCAAGTACGGCTACTTCTCCGGGGTCGACCTCGGGACCATCGACCCGCTGGTTCGCACGGGCCCGGTGGAACTTCCGGCTGCCCCCGAGGCCACGATCCGGATCGTGCACGACGGATCTGGGACCCGGATCGAGCTCCCGGAGGCGGCGCGATCCGCTGGAGTGACCGTCGAGCCCCTCGCGACGCTGTGGGCCGGGTCGGCGGAACCCCGGGCGGCCTTCCTCCGCAACCTCGACGAGCCGCCGGACCGGCTCTCCGCTCTCGGGTTCGCCCTTGTCAACCGGGGCTTCCGGCTCACGGTACCCGCTCGACTCTCCGCGCCAGTCCGACTCCAGGACCTCACGGTGCTCTCGGCGGATCACCAAGCGCTCTCGGTCCGTCGCGCGATCGACGTCGGCGCCGGCAGCCGACTGCTGGCGAGCGAAGAGACCTACACCACCGGCCGGACGAACGACCAGCGGCTCGTCGCCTCGTCGACCGATCTTGCCGTCGGGGCCGACGCCCAGGCGGCGTACCTCACGGTCCATGCCCCCGACACCGGGACCGTGGGGCTCTGTCACCGGACCGCCACCGTCGGCCAAGGCGGTCGCCTCGGCTGGGTCTGGACCGGGTTCGGCGGGTTCCGCACAAAGGTCCGGAACCATTCGGTCCTCGTCGGGAACGGCTCCGATTTCGAGGACCTCCAGACGTTCTTCGGCGCCGGGTCCCAGGCGTACGATAGCGGCATCCAGATCACCCATCAGGGGACCGACACCCACGGCCAATCGATCACGCGGGGGGTCTTCCAGGACGACGCCCGAGGGATGAGCCGGGGCCTGGTTCGCATCGAGAAGGAGGCCCGGAAGACGGTGAGCTTCCTCTCGGAGCACGCCATGCTTCTCTCCCGGGGTGCCCGGTCCGACTCGATCCCGATCCTCGAGATCCTCTGCCGTGACGTGAAGGCGACGCACTCGTCGTCGGTCGCACCGGTCGACCCGGAGAAGGTGTTCTACCTCGAGAGCCGCGGGATGCCCCGGGCGAACGCGGTCCGCATGATCAGCGATGGGTTCCTGGGCCACGTCCTCGGCCGGGCCCCGGTCGCTCATCTCCGCGAGCTCCTGTATCCGCTCCTCGAGACCCGGTGGGCGGGGACCGAGGTGCGGTGGTCGCCCGAGGCGTACCCGTCGCTCGGCCGGCTCGAGTTCGCCGCCGATGTGCCGCCGACCGACTGGCGGTTCGACGCGAAGCTCCGCTGAGGCTCAGCGGGGCACTCGGTACTCGTACGGGACCACGTCGGCCCGCAGGATCCCCGTCGTCGCGTACCGGTAGAGCGCCGCCCGGAGGATCCCCTCGAGGGCGACGACGAGAACGGCGGTGAAGATCCACACCGCTAGTGCGGCGATGACGAGGAGCACGCCGAGGACGACGGACCCGGTGGCGAGGGCGACCCACAGCCCCGCGATGAGGAGGACGACGCCGAGAAAGCCCAAGCCAAGAGCGATGAGGGTGACGTAGAGGTTCGTGAGCAGCGTCCGCCCGAACGTCTGGACGAAGAGCCCCACCGACCGCTTCAACGACCCCACGGTCCCTGGCGCTCGTAGAGGATCACGGGGAGGGCGAAGTACGTCGCGATCCCCCAGCCGACGCCGGCGGCGACGCCGATGACGACCCCGACGATCCCCTGGAAGCGGGAGGCGATGAGCCGGATCAGCAGCCCCACCGAGGCGGCGATGAGGCTCCAGATCACGATGCGCCCAAGATGCGCCCGGGCGAACCGGATCCCGTCGCCCACGGACGGGTGGCCGCCCTCGAGCTTCAGCGTGGCCGCGCCGATGAGCGCCGCGAAGAAGAAGTTCCCGACGAAGACGAGGAGGAAGTAGAGACCGACGTAGAGCCCGACGAACGCCCACCGGCCCCCGGACGACTGCGCGAAGGCCGACGCGCTCGCGGGGTCGGTGAGGAACCACCCGACGAACGGGAGCGTGAAGAGGAGGACGAGGCCGAGGAGGGCGCCGCCGGCGATCGCCGGAAGGGCGAGGAGCGCCGGGTCCTCGCGAATGAGCTGGAACGAGGTACGGGTGAGCCCCCACGAGTCCCGGAACGCGCCCATCGGTCGGCGCGAACGAGCCGGGCTGGGCCTTTAGCCGTTCCTGCGCCCGCCGCCGGCGCTAACCGACGGCGCCGGTCATCTCGAGCTGGATGAGCCGGTTGAGCTCGAGGGCGTAGTCGATGGGCAGCTCTTTCGCGAACTCCGCGAGGAATCCCATGAGGATGAGGTGGATCGCATCCGACTCGTTGAGCCCGCGGCTCATGAGGTAGAAAATCTGCTCCTCGCCGATCTTCCCGACGACCGCCTCGTGGGTGATCGTGGCGTCCTCCTCGTGGATCTCGTTGTAGGGGTACGTGTCGGACCGGCTGTCCTCGTCGGGAAGGAGCGCATCGCAGCGGACCGCCGCCTTGACGCCGGTGGCGCCCTTCGCAACGTGGAGAAGGCCCCGGTAGCTCGTCTGGCCGCCCCGGAGCGCGATCGACTTCGAGACGATCTTGCTCGAGGTGTCCGGCGCCGAGTGGACCGCCTTCGCCCCGCTGTCGATGATCTGGCCGTTCGACGCGAACGCGACGCTGAGCACGTCGGCCCGGGCGCCCCGGCCCTTGAGGTAGACCGACGGGTACTTCATCGTGATCTTGGAGCCCATGTTCCCGTCGACCCACTCGACGAGGGCGTTCTCGTACGCCACGGCCCGCTTCGTGACCAGGTTGTAGACGTTCTTCGACCAGTTCTGGACCGTGGTGTAGCGGACCTTCGCGTACGGCTCGGCCACGACCTCCACGACGGCGGCGTGGAGCGAATCGGTCGAGTAGATGGGCGCGGTGCACCCTTCGATGTAGTGGACCTTCGACCCGCGGTCGGCGATGATGAGCGTCCGCTCGAACTGGCCCACGTTCTTCGCGTTGATGCGGAAGTACGCCTGGAGCGGGATCCCCACATCGACGCCCGGGGGGACGTAGACGAAGCTCCCGCCGGACCAGACGGCGCTGTTGAGCGCCGAGAACTTGTTGTCGTTGTACGGGACGACCTTCCCGAAGTACTTCCGGAAGATGTCGGTGTGCTCGGTGAGCGCCGTGTCGGTGTCGCAGAAGATGACGCCCTTCTTCGAGAGGTCGTCGCGGATCTTGTGGTAGACGGTCCCGCTGTCGTACTGGGCGCCGACGCCCCCGAAGTACTCGCGCTCCGCCTTCGGGATCCCGAGCTTCTCGAAGGTGTTCTTGATGTCGGCGGGGAGGTCCTCCCACGACCGCTTCGTCTCGCCCTCGGCGAGCGGGTTCGCGTAGTACGTGTACGCCTCGAAGTCGATCTCGTCGAGCGACGGCCCCCAGTCCGGCATCGGCCGGCGGAGGAAGTGGGCGTACGCGCGGAGCCGGTACTCCCGCATCCAGTCGGGCTCGTGCTTGAGCTCGGAGATCTGCTCGACGATCTCCCGGTTGAGCCCCTTCTCGGTCCGGACCTTGTACGTCTCGGGATTCTTGAAGTCGTACCGAGAGTAGTCGAGCGGTACCACCTCGGGTGCGGTCTGAGCCATCAGGGTGCCTCGAACGATTCCAGCACGAGATGGTATTTAAATGGTGAGTCGCGCCGCGGGCGACACGGCGGCTACCGCCGGTGCGGCGGAAGCCGAGCAGGGGGATGTCGGCGGCCGCGCGACACCCTAGCGCGGCTACGGCCGACTATCCGTGGGCTGCCCCGTGGCCGGCCCTATCGCGATCTCGTCGTCCGCCCAGAACGCGGTGAGCCCGCGGATCGCGCGATAGGCGATCACGGCGGTGAGCGCGAGGACCGCGACAAGGAACACGAGCCCCTCGTCGGAGGTGAGCCATCCCACCTGCGTCGTGACCTTGTAGAGCCCGTACGTCACGATGACCGCGTCCACGCCCATGACGATCCGCGAGAAGAGGTCGCGCGAGACCCGGGTGAGCAGGAGCGTCCCGAGGGGTACCCCCAGGATCACCGGCAGCAGGAGGTACGGCACGAGGGCGAGCGAGGGACCGGTGAAGAGCCCGGCGACGAGATACGCCCCGGTCGTCATCGACGCCTCGGCGACCCGGATCTGGGCCATGGTGCACCGGAACTCCGATTTCGCGAGCCCCTGGTTCCGCCAGTAGAGCGCGAGAGGCGGGCCCGAGATCGTCGTCAGCGAGTAGAGGAATCCCACACCGGCGCCCACGAGCGGGCCCGAGACCTTCTCCTGGGTGATGGCCCGGCGCCAGCCGATGAGCTGCATCAGGACGAGGGGCAGCAGGACCACGTAGACGATGATCCGCACCCCGGTGGCGCTGATCGCGATGAGCCCGATGGTCCCCAGGATGACCCCGGGGACGAGCCCGACGATGACCGGCCGCGCCCGACCGAAGGTCGCGCCGATGAGGCGGCGTTCGCGAACGAGGAGGACGAGGTTCACCCCGAGCTCGACGGCAACGAGCGCCGGGTTGAGCAGCCGGTTCGTGACCCAGAACAGGGCGATGGGGGTGACGAGCGACGAGAACCCGTACCCCACGGCGCCGTTGAGCACGGCTGCGAAGAAGGCGAGGAGTCCGAGGTTGAAGGCCGTCGAGGGGTCCATCGTCCGTTGGGGGTCCCGCGTTCAGGATGTGGGTCTAAAGGGTTTCGGGGGGTCGTGCCCCCGCGAGACGGGCCGAGACGGGCCGTCAGCGCGCAAAGACCGCGGCCACCTTGTTGAGGCCCTGGAAGAGGGCATCGACCTCGGCTTCGGTGTTGTAGAGGTACGGGCTCGCCCGGGTGAGCGCCGGGACGCCGAGCCGCTCCATGAGCGGCTGGGCGCAGTGGTGGCCGCTCCGGACGCAGATCCCCTCGGCATCGAGGAGGCTCGCGACGTCGTGGGGGTGGACCCCCTCGAGGCGGAACGAGACCACGGCCTCCCGTTCGGACGGTTCCGGGGGGCCGAAGACGGTGATCTTGTCACCGAACGCCGCGCGAGCCTGCTCCAACGCCCGCGCCTGCAGGCGCCGGTCGTGGGCGCCGATCTCGTCGAACCCCACGTGCTCCAGGTAGTCGAGCGCCACGCTGAGCGCGTACGCGCCGCCGATGTTCGGGGTGCCGGCTTCGAAGCGGGCCGGCGGCTCCCGGAACGTCACCCGGTCGGTGTGGACCTCCTGGATCATCTCCCCGCCGCCCATCGCCGGCGGCATGCGCTCGAGGAGCTCCCGCCGGCCCCAGAGCACCCCGATCCCCGTCGGTCCGAGCGCCTTGTGCCCGGAGAAGGTGAGGAGGTCAGCGCCGAGCGCCTGGACGTCGACGGGGCGATGGGGGGCCGATTGGGCCGCGTCGACGACGACGAGCGCCCCGCGATCGTGGGCCCGGTCCGCGATGGCCTTCACGGGATTCACCGTCCCGAGGACGTTCGAGACGTGCGTGAGGGTGACGAGCTTCGTCGTCGGGCCGAGCCATTCGTCGTACTGCTCCTGCCGCAACCGGCCCTCCTCGTCAATGTCGACGAACCGGAGGTCGATCCCGTGAGACTCCCGGAGGAGGTGCCACGGCACGATGTTCGAGTGATGCTCCATGATCGTCGAGATCACCCGGTCGCCGCGGGCGAGCATCCCGCGTCCGAAGCTCGTGGCGATGAGATTGAGCCCCTCCGTCGTCCCCCGGACGAAGACGATCTCGGACGGATCGGAGGCGTGGACGAACCGCGCGACCCGTTCCCGGGCCTTCTCGTACGCGTCGGTGGCCTCTTCGCTGAGCGCGTAGACGCCGCGGTGGACGTTGGCGTTGAGCCGCTGGTAGAACCGGGCCTCGGCGTCGATGACCGTCGTCGGCTTCTGCGACGTCGCGGCCGAGTCGAGGTAGATGAACGGGCGGTCGCGGATCGTGCGACTGAGGATGGGGAAGTCCCGTCGGATCGCCTCGACGTCCATCGGTCGGTCCGAGGCCGCTACGGGGCCGCGGCGCCGCCGGCTCGGACCCAGTCGTACCCCTTTGCCTCGAGCTCGGTGGCGAGCTCCTGACCGCCGGAGAGCGCGATCTGGCCGTCGACCATGACGTGGACCCGGTCCGGTTTGAGGAACTTCAAGATCCGCTGATAGTGGGTGATCACGAGGATCCCCGCGTCCGGCCGGTGGAGCCGCGCCACGGCGTTGCCCACCGCCCGGACCGCGTCGATGTCGAGCCCCGAATCGGGCTCGTCGAGGATCGCGAAGCGCGGGTTGAGCGTCGCCATCTGGAGCACTTCCGCCCGCTTCTTCTCCCCGCCGGAGAACCCTTCGTTGAGGGCGCGCTTCAGGAACCCCCCGTCGATCTCGAGCCAGCTGAGATGTTCGTCCAGGTCCTTCCCGAACTTCTCTGCGTCAGCGTTCTCGGGGGTGTGGCGCTGCATGTGGGCGGTCCAGAGGAACTTCGAGAGCGAGAGCCCCGAGACCTCCTGGGGGTACTGGAAACCGAGGAAGAGACCGGCCCGCGATCGCTGGTCGACCGGCATCTTGAGGAGCTCCTGGCCGTCGAGGAGCGCCGACCCGCGGGTCACCACGTACTTGGGGTGGCCCATGAGGGCGTACGCGAGGGTGCTCTTCCCCGAGCCGTTCGGCCCCATCAACGCGGTGAGCTCGCCGGACCGGAGGGTCAGGTTGACCCCCTTCAGGATCGGCTTTCCCCCCACTTCCACGTGGAGATCGGCAATGACGAGCTGATGGGCTGCGGGGCTGGCGGCGTCGCTCATACCGTAACCGACCGTTCGACCCGATACGGTTATTTAAGCATGGCGTGGTGTGTAAACTCCATGCCCGCCCCGGCCCGATGACGGCGAGCCTCGCAGCGTCCGATTTCAAGGTCGGCGAGGGGACCCGCGGTCGGATCATCGAGGAGCTGGCCCTCGCGCCCCTCACGGCTCGCGATCTGGCGAAGAAGCTCGGGATCCAGGAGAGCGCCGCCCGGGGCCACCTGGACCGTCTGGAGGGACGGGGGCTCGTGGTCCCGACGTTCCGCAGAGAAGGCGTCGGCCGGCCCCGGAAGCGGTACACCCTCACGTCGGACGGGCAGGAGCTCTTTCCCCGCCGCTACGAGCTTCTCCTCGATTCGGTGATGGAGACCCTCCTCGCGCGGGAGGGCTCGACGGCGGTCGCCACGCTCCTCGCCGACGCGGCCCGCCGGATGGCCCGGGCGATCGCGAGCAGCCTTCCGAACGACCGGCCCCTCGAGGAGCGCGTGACGGCGCTCGCGGCGGCGCTCAATGAGCTCGGGTTTCGTTCCTCCGTCGAGCCGACCCCGGAGGGCGGCTTTCGCATCGTCCGGGCGAACTGCGTCTTCCGCCACACGGCGCTCACCCACGCGTACCTGATCTGCGATGTCTTCGACCGCCATCTGACCGAGGCGCTCCTCGGGCAGGTGGGGATCGATCTCCAGGGGGCGATCAGCCGTGGGGACATGCGGTGTACGCATCTGATCCAGCTCCGCTGAGCCATCGGGTAGCGGACATCGTGTCGCTCCGGGGGTCGGACCCCCGCCCCGTCGAGCCCCCGTCCCGGGCGTGCCTGCTCCGGTCGACGGAGGTCACCCTCCTACCGTGGGCGCGAGCATCGGTTGTCCGGCAGAGCGAGGGCGCGTACCCTCTCGAGGCGTGCGGTCTACTCCTGGCGACGGAGGCGCCCCCGGGGCTGCCGACCCTGATCGTCGACGTAGCACCGACCCCCAACCGGACCGGCGGCGATCCGCGCGATTCGTTCCGGATCGACGCCCGCGATCGTTGGGCGATCGGTCAGTGGTTGCCGCCGGACCGTCGGATCGTCGGCAGTTTCCACTCGCATCCGGACCGGCCGCCGACTCCATCCTCGCGGGACGCGGCCACACTCGCCGTCGGGGAGATCATGGTCATCACGGGGTCGTCGCCGAGTCGGGCAGGAGCGACTCGCGCGTTCATGCTCAGATGATGGGGGGCGATGGTCCGATCGCTCGCGTGCAGCGCGCCCCGGCCGGCATATAGTCGCGTGCGCGCTGCTCGGGGCGTGGCGACCGTCGAGCTCGTCCTGACGCAGGGCCTCCGCGAGGTCTGCCAAGGCGCGTCGGTGCTGACGATGGACGCCGACTCCGTGCCGGATGCGCTCGAATGGTTGGCACGCGACCATCCCCAGGCCCGGGGTCGGATCTTCCGCGTGGACGGTCGGATCCGCGAATCGATCTCCCTCTTCGTGAACGGGACCGAGTTCGACCGGACCGGCGTCGCCGAGCGTCCGCTCCGGGACGGCGACCGGATCGAGCTGGTCTCCGCGATCGCCGGGGGCCGGGCAGCGGCAGCCGCCAGCGCGCCGGCAGCGTTGTCTCCCGAGGACATTCGGCGGTACTCGCGTCAGCTCCTCCTCCCCGAGGTCGGACGCGACGGTCAGCATCGGCTCGCGGGGAGCAAGGTGCTCATCGTCGGAGCGGGCGGCTTGGGCGCCCCCGCCGCGCTGTACCTCGCCGGCGCGGGCGTCGGGACGATCGGCCTCGTCGACTTCGACCGCGTCGATCTCTCGAACCTCCCTCGGCAGGTCCTCTACGCGACGGAGGACGTCGGACAGTCCAAGGTCGCTGCGGCGGCCCGGCGGTTGAACGCGGTCAATCCGCGGGTTACGATCATCCCCCACGAAGAGCCGCTCACGGCAGCCACGGCGCTCGAGCGGATCGAACCGTACGATGTCGTCCTGGACACGTCGGACAATTTCGCCACGCGATACCTCGTCAACGACGCCTGCGCCCTCCTCGGGAAACCCGACGTCTTCGGCTCGGTGTACCGGTTCGAGGGCCAGCTGTCGGTCTTCGATGCCCAGCGGGGCCCGTGCTACCGGTGCCTCTTCCCCGAGCCCCCGCCGCCGGGCTCGACGCCGTCGTGCGCCGAGGGCGGCGTCCTCGGCGTGGTGCCCGGGATCGTCGGTGAGCTCCAGGCGACCGAGGCGTTGAAGCTCCTCCTGGGCCTCGGAACCCCGCTCATCGGGCGGCTCCTCCTCTACGACGCGCTCGAGCTCCGGTTCCACGAGCTCGAGATCGCGCGGTCGCCCACCTGCGCCCTCTGCGGCCCGCATCCGACGGTCACCGCGCTCATCGACTACCCCCGTTTCTGTGGCGAGCCCGCGCCGGGCACGTCGGCCGAAATCCAGGGCGTGGAAGGGCTCGACCCCAGATCGCTCGCCGCGGCTCTCGACTCCTCCGATCCCCCGTTCGTCATCGACATCCGCCACCCGTCGGAGTGGGCGATCGGGGTCCTGCCGAAGGCGCATCGGATCCCCCGGGAGGAGCTCTCGCACCATCTCGCGGAGTTCGGACGCGCGCGGGAGGTCATCCTCGTCTGCGCGGCCGGCCGCCGGTCCGCCCAGGCGGTCTCCGACCTGCGCGCCCTCGGCGTCGGCCGGGTGCGTCACCTCGAGGGCGGCCTCGACGCCTGGATCATGTCCGGGCGGCCGCTCGACGAGGTCGCCTAGCGGGGCGCGTCCACGGGCGCCACCTCACCACGGGGCGCGCCGGCGTCGATGGCGAGAGGTCCGGTGTAGGAGCGGACCCGCCGGGAGAGCTCCTGGGCGAACGCCGTCGGGTCCCGGGGGGAGACGAAGAGCGGGACCCGGCCGGCCGTCACCAGCACGCCGCGGGACGTCGTGTGGATCGAGTCGAACGCGCCGATCGTGGGGCTCCACGTCCGACCCCGCCAGCCCCACGACCCGATCATGCTCACAGGGCTCAGGTCCCGCAGGTTCCCGAACTCGATCTTCCGCACCTCGGCCAGCAGGACCGACCGGGAGCCGAAGAGCCGGCGCGCGCGGAGCGATCGCGCATCGAGGACGTAGTGGGTCGAGAGGTACCGTAAGAGGAAGATCCCGAACAGCGCGGCGAGGACGTAGTTGGCCCCGTAGAGGTTCGAATTGAAGCTCCGGGGCGACGTGGCGAGCAGGATCGCGATCAAGACGACGTAGACGACGATGGTCGCGGTGGACCATTCCGCCCCCATGCGGAACGACCTCCGGCCGGTCTGCCCGGGCGGCAGCTCCGCTTCCCCGTCAGAACGGACCGGCAATCGGATGCCCTCTCCTTCCGCCGTCCATCGGGGTTCCCTTTGAGTAGTTGACCCCAGCCCGCGGAGGCGCTGTTCGGATCGCCCCAGAAACCCTCGTCTCAACCGAAGAGTCCCCGGATCCTTCGGTTTCGCCGACCTCACCCTCGAGGGCGTCGCCCCGCCAGCCGGTCGAGGGGCGCGTGGGGGCGGCGATCCAGCGCCGACGGCGCGAGGAGCCCTACGACGTGGTGAGAGGACCGCCTTCGGCTATCGAAAGGCCGGCCGGTCGGAGATGTCCGCGGCCGGACCTTAGGTCGGGGACCGCCGAGGCTACTTCCAGGCGCCGTGCGCGAACGTCCACGTGTCCGCGAGGAGGGTGGTGCCGTAGCTCGTGTTCCCGCCGAACAACACCGCCACGCGATCGGCGGTGTCGTAGGCGAACGCCGCGCCCTGCCGCGCGGAGGGCGACTTCGAGGGGAATATCTCGGTCCAGACGCCGTGGTGGAACGTCCAGGTATCGCCGAGGATCGCCCCGTAGTTGTCGTCCCGTCCCCCGAAGAGAACGACGTACCCGTCGCGCGCGTCATAGGTCATGGACATCGCGACTCGGACCTCGGGAGCGGATCTCGGATGGAGTTGGGTCCACTTCCCGGCCGAGAAGACCCACGAATCGTTCGCGTCGGTGAAGCTGAGCCCTCCGAACAGGAGCACGTACCCGTCCGACGTGTCGTACGTCATCCCGGCCGCTCGCCGGGGCGGCGGGGAAATGCTGGGGGACAACGACGTCCAGTTCCCGTGAACGAACTCCCACGTATCGTTGAGGAGGCTCGAGTCGTCGCCGCCGAACAGGACTATGCAACCATCGCGTGCATCGTAGGCCGCCGCGGCGGCGTTCCTCGCCTTGGGGGCAACCGACGGATGGATCTGAGTCCACACACCGGCGAGGTACGTCCATGTGTCCCCGAGAACGCTCGATGCGTTGCTTCCGCCGAACAGGACCACATAGCCATCGGCGGCGTCATACGCGATGCCTTCTCCGGCCCGTGCCGAGGGGTGCACTTTGGGGGTCAGCTTGGTCCACACTCCGGCGGAGTACGTCCAGGTGTCTGCGAGGTTCCCGCTCGAAGAGCTCCCGCCGAACAGCAGGAGGTAGCCATCAGCGCCATCGTAGACCGTCCGCTCGCCCCATCGCGCGCTCGGGTGCCCGGTTGCGGGAGCCACGGCGACGGGCTTGGGGGGCGCCTTTCCGCCGGTTGGTGCCCCGGACGAAAGGCCCGGCACCAGGAGCCCGATGACACAAAGGCAGGTTAGGGCAAGGACCACTGCGGCAGGGTATGGAAAGGTCCGCATTGTTTCGCCTCCTCGAGGGCGACGGTCGGCTGAAGGCGGGCCGCATAATAATCATGCGTCGAGGTCTCCGCGATTTTCCTCAGGAGGGACGACGACGGGCCGAGTCGGCGAGGGAGGGGACCAAGCGCTGGGCAGCACCTGGACCGAAGGGCGGGGCCGGGCTTCGATGCCTGACCCCGCGTGAATTCCCGGTGCGATCTGCGTCCTCCCCCTACTCTCGGCTTAGGGTCACCGCTGCACGGTTCGGGATCCGCAGTCGGGCGTGCAACGCCCTTCGACGCGCGCTCCGCACGTCCGGGGCCGCTGCATTCCCCACGGCAGTCTCGGGGCGAGGGCGCTCCCGCCGCATCAAGGGACGCACACTGAGAGCTTGATGGTGAGATTGACGCCGTGGATCGCTGTCGAAGCGAAGACGAGGTAGAAGGTACCGGGGCCGTACCAAGACGACGGCGATCCTGAGCCCACCCCTCCCCTGATACCGAGGTACTGGGGGAAGTTGGGCTCCTGGGCATACCCGAGGGCCGACCACAGCGAAGCTGTGGAGGGAGTCGAAGGAGAGGTGAACTCAGCGTACTGGCTGGCGTTCATCCAGTACGCGAACCAACCCTGGTTCGACGCGTTCACCGTCATGTTGAGAAAGTAGGCCGCTGTGCTGTTGAAGGTGATCGGATAGCTCGCGTAGTTTCCGAGTCCCGCCAGGTGCGGCTTCTCGATCTCGAACACGGTACTGAGGTTGCCGGCGTACTTTCCGGTTTGCGCGGGCCCGAGGGAGAACTGTGAAGTTCCCGTGGCTAGGACGGCTCCCGCAAGGAGCAAGGCGACCCCGGTCAGCGATAGGGCAATTGCCGTTCGTCTCGACACGCGTCGGCACATGCGGTCTGGAAGCCGGTGGCGCGCTTAGACCTGAGCGTCCCCGGCCCGTCGGTTACCGGTCCGCTCTTTCTTCCGTCCTGATCAGAATTCCACTGGATAGCCCGCAGGACCGAACTGGTGAAGGGCCCCGCACACGGGGCAACGAGCCGAATGCGCCGGGTTCGTCGGTCTCGGCGCGTCGAAGACCTTGCCGCACACGCAGTGGAGGTTGACACTGAACGTACGTTCGTCGCGGAACCGGCTCACTCGCTTCCCATCGAACACGACCCAGTATGCCGTAGGAGTGGATTAGGGGGGTGCCGCGCGGGACCTGTCCCTGCCGATGCATCCCCCGCAAATCTCGACCTCGGACGTCCTCCGACATCTTGGTTTCTCGGCAGAAAACTTGCGGGCGCTGAGAAATCGTTCCCCATGACCACTGGGCCCCCGGACGAGCGGTGTTGGGGCGGATCCATCGGCAGCGGGTATGGATCTCGAACGGTGGAGAGCGAAGTTTCGAGCCATCCGATGGAGCGGCTGACGCGCAACATGGCTTGCACGCAAGGCCGGGGAGATCAATTTCGATCGTCTTGCTTCGTTGCCTAGAGAACGAAGCGCGACCCGTCGTCTTCGCCCGTCGGCAGGGGCGATTGGTGGAGTACTCGAGATATCACGGCGACTGGGACCAAGTGCCGCCCGCCTCACGCGCGTCGAGCGACATTCTCCAGGCGAACGCGAGCAGGATGGCTCCCACCACGGCGATCGTGACCAGACAGACGCGAACGACGAAGGCGATTGTGCCAGGTCCGCCTTGGAACGCCTCGAGGAACGCCCCCAAGCCGGCCAACACCACGATAAAAGCGGCGAGGATTCCGATGGTGAGCCTAGCGGATGCTGGGGCTGTCATGGTGTGGACAGAAGCGGGGGAACGGAAGACACCGGGCTCTAGGGCACGCGCGTAGATGAGTACATCCGGAGCGTACAGCGCTCACGTCACGCGGCGGGTTCGTAGTAGTACTCGCTTTCTGACGGAGAAGATGCCCTCCCGGAGGGCATTCGTGCGCCCCGCCTATTCCGAGCTCGAGATCGTTGCCGCTCTCGTCGAGACCTGCCGACGTACCCCACTGACTGCTCGGTCCTCCACCGGGTAGAGCCAACCGCTTCGGAGGGCCGGGTCGCCTCCCGGCCCTCCAATTCTCATACGGTCCCGCTCGGTGATCCGACCACCCCAACCGCCGGACGAGGGTGGGTCTGGCGAAACCTCTCCCGCAGGAGCCAAATCGCGGCGAGCAAAGCGAATCTTGCTACCTTCTCGACCTCGAGCCATTCGGAGTCTAACTCGGGCGGAGTCGCGAGTAGGTGGGCCGTCTTGTTGCGAATGAACCTTCCGGGCTCGATCCAACGTACGAACCAAGGGAAACCTACAGGCTCAACGGCTGGGGTCCAGGAGCGCCAGTAATCGAGACAGTCGTGAGTAACCCCACTGAACTTCCCCGCGACCGCGCCGAGACGTCCAGAAATTTGCTCTCCCGTCAACGACGCACCCGGGAGACGTTTCGAGACGATCCGCGCGACCACCCTGAAGTACTCCTCCTTGGGACCGAGCGTCCCCTCTACCCGTCGCATTATTCCCTCTGTGGCGGTGAGCAGTCCTAGAGCCCATTCGGCCTGCTGCCGGCGTGAGAGCGGGCCACGGCCTTTGACCTCGTGAAGAATCACTTCACCCTCGATCAGGAGAGTTCTCAGGAGAAAGCCGAGCATGAACCTCGATTCCGTGGTGAGCGACGGGTCTCGGAACACCAGTTCGTCTTCGTCCGCCATCAAAAGCGGGTCCCCCGCCGGCCCGCCACTTTGGGCTTCGAATTCATCGAGCCAGGACTGGAAGGTTGCACGCATCGAGAGAACGTCGTTCTGCAGCAGATTGTATGGGTGTGGGTCGAAGCGCAGGAAGTCACGGCCGGGGAAGTGTTGCCCTGCCTCCGACACCCCGGCCCTTGCGAACGTGTCAGAATCTGCGAGGTCTCCCGACTCAAAGAGGATGATAGCGACCTCGATGTTTCGCGCGCGTAGAGCGGCAATTCCGCCGAAGAAGTACGGGCCGCCCTTGTGGATGTATCGAGAATTCGCGGCGCCGTTCCTCTCCCATTCGCGGCAGAGCGCGAGAATCCAGAGACAGTAGTCCATCGCAGAACTGTTCTGGTTCTGTCTGAGGAAGAGCATCCAGACGGTGCTCACCGTAATCTCGTGAATGCGATCGGCCGCGTCTCTCGCCACCAAGGAGTCCCTCGGCGTCTGGGCTTCCAGTGACTCCACCGCGTCGTAAAGTTCGAGAAGAAGGGGGCGGACACCTACCGGCCCGGACGGCGATCCGTTCCATGCGACCTCGAATGCCTTCGAGAGCGGTGTGCCTGCAACTGTGACGTCAGCCAGATCCACCCTGTTCCCCACTGGGCGCGAGAGGTCGAAATCAATCCTCACTCGACCGCGAGAAAGATGACTAAGGGTCAAGTGCCGCGTCCTCCGAGTGTTCGGAAAGCTTTCTGATGCGACCCCTTGGCTTCGGAGTCAAGCGCACAGAAACCGGGGCCTGCCGGAAAGAAACGTTGCGATATCGCGGCGCCTGGACGTCTTTGCCCGCCAGGAGGTCGGCGACGGTTAGAATCTGAATCTTCGCGTAACGTTCCTCTGGGCTGAGGCGGTACTCTGGCTGATAGAATCCCGCGTCTGCGGCCTCCTTCACCATCGGCTCAGAGGGCTCCTCGAGGGTCAGCAACGCGCCAATCTGAGCCTTCTCCCGCTCCAACGTCCCGCGGAGATCCCGAACATCGCGAGATGATACGTGCCCCGACTTCACTTGGACGATGATCGTCCTTGTCCTCCCGCCTTCCTTTTCATGAAACGGAGCCCGGCCGTCGATTCCCTGGTCGGCCCCTTTCTTGAAATCGCTCGACTTCGGACGAGCGCCGACCTTGCCGAGTGCCCAAAGCTGGAACTGGTAGCGATCTTGAGCGGCAAGGTCCCTCGCCCCAGCGATGTCGGTGGGTTCGCCAAGGACCGTGAATTGTGCGTCCTTGCCAAACGAGTCCGCAAGGCGGGAGCGAATCAGTGTGATTGCAAGGTGGGTGACGTCAATCCCAACCCACTTTCGACCGAGTTTCTGGGCGGCGGCGATTGTGGTCCCGCAACCGCAAAACGGATCGAGGACAAGGTCCCCGGGGTTGGTGCTGGTCTCGATGATTCGGCCGAGGAGCGCCTCTGGCTTCTGGGTCGGGTACCCTAGCCTCTCGGCGGCCTGAGCCCCCAGAAGCTTCAGGTCGGTCCAGATGTCCTGGGCGACGACTCCGGGCATCTCGTCAAGGTAGCGCTTCTGCATGGGGACATTGCCAGGTGCGGTTTGGACCACCCGCCCCTCGCGTACCATCGCCTCCATCTTTTCACGACTGAACCGCCACGCGCGGGTGACGCCCAAGAGCTCGTACTCTGGACTCCCCCGAGCGACCCCGCCGGGGCCTGTCAAGTCGCCGAGGCTGAACCGCCGCCAACCCTCTCGAGCTTCTTCGCCCCGCTTCAGATGGACGACCTGTCCCTCCGGACCCTCAGCCCAGCGATAGGCGGTCTCCAATTGCCTCTCGTCGTACGGAATAAAGACCGGATTCCAAGTGTAGTCGTCGCTTACCGTATAGAACAGGATGGTGTCGTGGATACGACCGTGAAGCCGTCGCCCTTGCTTCGCATCGTTGTGAGCACTTTGCCGCTTCCAAACGATCTCCGTCCGGAAGTTCTTCGGACCGAAAGTCGCGTCTAGCAGGACCTTCAGGTAGTGAGAGGCGGTAGGATCGCAGTGCAGATAGAGCGAGCCGGTACGCTTGAGGACGCGCCGTAGCTCGATGAGCCGCGGTGCCATCATGGAGAGGTAGGCCATGAGATCGTTCGACCCGAGCAGGTCTTTCATTGCCTGCAAGGCGCGTCCGACGTTGCCTGCTTTTTCGACTGTCTCTTCGTAGATGCGAGCAGAATTCTCGTCCCAACGCCAGGTGTCTGAGAAAGCTTGGAACTGCGCGGCCGACTGTGCGCCGTCCCGTTCTGCGAACAGGACGTTGTAGTCCTGGTTCGAGTTGAAAGGAGGATCGAGGTAGACGAGGTCTACGGTCTCGTCCTTGACGTAGCGGCGGAGAATCTCCAGATTGTCCCCATAGTAGAGGACGTTTTCAGCCACGACTGAGAGGAACCGCTCTCCGAGATATTCGTTTGGGCACCAACGGCCTCGTGCGAGGTAGTCCAGGGCGGTCGCAATCGCGCACAAAGGCGCGGGGGAATCGGCGCCTAAGGAATTGGACCACCTGAGCGCGAACGCGCGCCCGTTTCCCCTACCTACGAGGCTCGAAACGCGGCAAATTCGGCGTGATGAGGATTTCGAGGAGAAAAGTAGGTACTCGATAGGAACGGTCTAGGAACTCGATAGACCCGCGATAGGTACTTGATGGACCGACGTTAGGCTCGGGATGGGACCGAAGCGGTACCATCCCGCCTCATAGCTGGGCCATGGTGGTCGAAATCGCGCCCGATTAGCGCCCGAGGCGAAGGACCGGTCTCGGGAACCCTCCTCTCGCCGATCCTGCACGTCTGACGGTCAGTTGCGGCGAATCGACCTTGGTCACTTCGGCTCACGAATCACGACCACGCTCTCCCCGTGGTTCGAATAGTAGAATCGGAGCGCTCCTAGAATCGCGTCAGCATAGTCCTGGCCAGCGATCCAAGCAAGCTCGGAGACGAGTTGCGCGACACGCTGGGCCGGCAGAGCTCGACGGATGTCTTTGATCGAGAACCACGCAGGGGTGGCCATGAGGCGCCCCCGGAGGAGACCTATGACCACCTCAAGGTCCGCCAGCGAACTGGCCGCCCCGTCCACGACCGACTTCTTGACGTTACGCTCGGCATCGCTCATCGCCCGCGGCTCGTGCTGAACAGACCTTCGGTAGCCCTGCCATAGAGCGTCCCCCAGCAAGGAGACTTCCTGGGGGGTCAGCCGGGCTCCGGACTTCTTCCAGTTGCCGACACCCTCCTCGAAGGAGCATTGGGCCAAGAGTTCCCGCTTCGTTCGGATTTCCTTCACCGTATCTCCTATGGCTTACGCCACTATCATTCGTATCCGTATTAAGATACCGCACAATCAGTCGTGGCATGCCGGGCCTCCGATCCCGAAAGATCGTCTGCGTCGGCGACTCGCTTGCAGTGACGCTCCCTCCGGATTGGCTACGGTGGAACCGACTCAAGGCGGGAGACACTGTTGAACTGACCTTCAACGGCGTGGTAAAGATCCGGCCCGTTGGGAAAGGGGGTGGCGCCGCGAATGGCGACCCCAGCGACTGAGCCAGCCTACTCGGGGGTACCGGCGGAGCCGACCCCGGTGACAAACATCGAGGAGGCCCTGGTACGGATTCGGAAGGTCTCGAAACCCAAGAGCGAACTTGGGCCCTTTGCAATCCTCGCCTGGGGTGCGCAGTCTCACGTTGTCGAGCTCCTCGAGTCAGTCTTTTATCTCGCATTCAAGGGGAAGACTGGCGCCGGCAAAGGAACGAGCCTCGAGTCCGCCTGCCTGATCGCGTCGAACGCGGTCCTCCTCAGCGTTACAACCGAGGCATTCCTTTCCACCGTCCTCGATGAAGGGCGCGCCGTCGGCATTCCCGAGGCAGACAAACTCGTCGACCGGAACCCTATCGTCGGGAAGATGCTTCGTGACGGGTACCGTCGCGGCGCCGTCGCGGGTTTGAAGGTTCCCCGGGCGACCGGAAGCGGCTGGGACACGACTGAGCGCTCGCTCTTCGGGCCCAAGGCATTCGACTTCCACCTGTCGCTCGATGGCCACCTTCTCGGGCGGACCATTGTCGTCGAGATGGAGCCGGACGAATCGGTTGATCGAGCCCTGGACGCTGAGAAGAAGGCTCGGCATCTTGCCCCAGTGCGCGCATGGCTCGCCCTTGAAGCCGAGCGAGTGCTTCATGGGTGGTCAAAGGAACGGGTAGACGCACTCTGGGACAGTGCCCAATTCCGGGAGGAAGTTGGCGCGCTCGGTGGCAAGAACGGCCGCGACCACGTCATTGGAGCCAACCTGCTCCTCGTGTGCCGGGTCTTCGGATGGGAGGATTACGAGGCCGAGATCCCGCGCCTGATTGCGGACCGGCGACCAGTTCAAGACTCAAGCGACGAGGCGGAGGTTCTCGACCTGTTGTCCGAAATCGTCGGCAGCAGCATCACCCCAGAGACGCGCGTGGCGACTTCCACGCTCCACGAGCAGGTGAACGAGGCTCGGGGGCGGCTTCGACTCGGCTCGATGAGTCGCAAGGCCCTTGGGGGAGTCCTAACCGATCTCGGATTCCGGAAAGGCGTAGACTGGGTCCGCGAAACGAGCGGCGGGCTGAGGGGTCAGTGGGTCCTAAGACCGTTCTCGGTTCTGACTCATCTGGCGCATCTGACACAGTCGACGAATTCGGGGGGTTCTCCGCCGATAGCGGATCGACTCACGGTTGCGAATGTGTCAGATGCGCCACGTGCGCCTCACGTAGCGCCGGCCGGGTTGCCAGGCAGGCCCCTCGCGGACATGTGCTGTTCGCAGGGACGCGACTTGATTCGACTGAAGAAGGGGGTCTTCATCCACGCAGACGACCTCCAAACCTGCTATCATCCCAAGAGCCCGGACTCCCCAGCATTACCCTTCGGCGGGGGGGCGGGGACAACCCTTCACGCGATTGATACCGCGTCGTCCCGACCCCCAAGGGAGGCGGCTTGAGCGCTGTCGGCCTCGACCGGCACAGAGACCGATTCTACCTGTGCGATCGCTCGTACGTTGCCGGTCGGCGGCGCCATTGGGTCCTTGAGGTGTACGGCACCGAACCCCCCACCCTCTACCTACCGGTAGCTCGGTCCGGAATCGCAGCCGACATCCTCCCACGACTCCCTGCGGAAGCGTTCGACCTGGTCTACCTGGACCCGCCGTACGGTACGACTGATGGGGACTGGGACCGGGCACCCGATTGGAAGCAACTCGGGGTCCACGTTGCGCGGGTCCTGAAGGCGACCGGCCAAGTAGTCCTCCACGGCGCGGGCGCGATGGCCTGCCAAGCGGTGACCGCGTTTCTCGGGCCTCTGCGCTACCGCTTCGAACTCGTATGGGTGAAGACCTCGGCGAACGCCGTCCTGATGCCTACGTCCTGGATCTCTGACCGGGAGCCGCTTCGGGCGTTCGAGCCGATTCACGTTCTGGCGAAGACGGGCTCCAAAACGGCTGACCTCACGTTCAACCACGGGCCGCTCCATCGGAGGGTTCCGGCCACACCGCGGCCGGTTCGGCTGAAGGCGCCCAAGCACCAGGCCCGGGGTGGGTGGAGCGGGAAGGTCCGTGACCGGCGCGCGGGTTACGGTTTCCCGGTCAACGTGATCTTCCAAGCACCTGCGAGGACGGGAGACCTCTATGCCGCCAAACCTGAGGACCTCAGCCGCCAACTCGTAGGGGCCCTCACGAATCCGGGCGACTCGATCCTCGACCCGTTCGCTGGTACTGGCACGACATTGCGCGTCGCTTACCGCCTCGGGCGCCGCTCGCTCGGGATTGAGGCGTCACCCGTCAACTTCGGGCTGCTCCGAAAGCGGCTCTCAGACCTATCCGGTGCGTCGTGATGTGCGCTGAGACCTCACCGAAGCGGTTGACGGGGCCCGACGGATTTGGCCCCGCTAACGGGGAAGAATCCTTTGGCAGCTTCCATCTGGCCCGGACTCAGAATGTAGGACTGCTTCCCCGGGGAGGAGACCACCCCGAATCCTCCGGCAAAACGGTAACGGAGGACGAGCTGCTCCCTCGGGATTTCGATGTCGGAGTGGAGCGTTCGACGGATTGCGATCCCGGATACCGAGACTCGGAATGCGGTCGGACGGAAGGCCCACCATGCCAACAGCGCAACAACAGTGCAAAGAATGGCACCTGTGGCCAGGGCGCCGAGTTCGTACCAGCCGCCATACCGTTGAATTCCGGGCCAGAAATCTGCGAGAATCAGGCCGGCCACGATGAGAGTCGATCCGAACACCCAGAAGAAGACCGATGGATGGGTGCGCTCCGTGAGAATCCAGGTCCCGTCGGCGGGGTCCATTTCTCCTCAGCCCAACCAAGCATGGTACATGACACCGCTCCGTTTCGAGTCGCGGCAATCTACGCGCGAGTGAGCACCGCCGAGCAATCGACGTCCCCCCAGGTCTCGCAGCTGCTTGCCGGGGCGGAGCGCCTAGGCTTGGCGGTTCCTCCGGAGCGGGTCTACACGGACGAAGGCGTCTCTGGATCGCTCGACCACCGTCCCTCATTCGACAGACTCTGCGAGGCGGTGCGGGCACGGGAGATTTCGGCAGTTCTCGTGACCAAGCTCGACCGCATCGGTCGGTCGGTGAAGGGCCTTCTCGAATTCTACGACCTCGCTGAATCGTCCGGCGTCCGCGTGATCGTGACAGATCAGGGAATCGACACCGGAACGGCCGCCGGCCGGTTGCTCCGAACGATGCTCGCCGGGGTGGCGGAGTTCGAACGCGACCTCATCGTGGATCGGACCCGGAGCCGGATGGATGCGCTGAAGGCGGGAATGCCGACCCGGTCCGGTCGCCCTGTTGGAAGGCCTCGGAGGGTCACCCCCGAGAAGGTGGCCGAGGCCCAGCGGCTCCTCGCGTCGGTTCCGCGACCGAAGTGGTCCATAGTCGCCCAGCGGGTCGGGCTTCCTCTGGAGACGATACGGAAGGCTGTCCGCGAGCGCAGCCGCGCCGTGCGCGTTACTGGGACGGTAGGGAATACCCCGGAGTCGAATTAGACCGTGTGCGCGTGGCCCCTCGTTCCCACCCCGAGCGGTATCAATCCCCCCGCGGGGAAAAGCCGCGCGGCGAAGGACGAGGGCCCTACAGCGGCCGAAACCGCCCCCTTGTTACCCGGGTCTGCTATTCCACTCGCGCGCGACTGCCAACAGAATCCGGGCTCCGGACTTCAGATCGCTCAGGATCTCAAGAGGAGCGAGCCCCTTCTCGAACTCAACGGCACCCTCCAGTCCCATCACCCCTCGGGCCAGGATCTTTTTGGATACAGCCTCGAGTCTCCGGTCGTTCTTGGCCGAAAAGTGGGCGATGAGATCGCCGTGGTCCTTGATGGCGGCAAGCTCGCGCATCTGCATGGCGGTCAGGACCTTGCTCGTTTTGATCCCCTGGAGAATCTCGGTAAAGCCGACTCGCCGGAGCGTGCCGTCGAGATTCCGCGGAGCTTGACCTCTCCAGCCTCCATCCATGAGGCGATAGCTGGTGAGAAAGACGTAGCAGGCGCTTTCGAGAGCGGCACGGCAACCGAGCGATGCGAGTTCGAACGCGCCAGCGTCGTATGCGCGAGTGCTCTGCATGAACAGGTTGAATGCATCCTCGAAGGGGAGTGCGACGCCTGGACTGGTGAGCGTTTTTCGTTCCTCCCAGAACGCGTCGAAGACCGGTTGGGCTTTCTCTGGGACCCGCTGAGTCATCCGTCTTGCCCCGGGACTCAAACAGAACCCGGCGCTTCAAGCCAATCCCTTCTCCACAGTTGGCAGGTAGTAGCAACCGGGACCCCGCGACAGCATTCAATAGGGAGGATTCCGACCACCCCTTTGGAGGACACCGTGCCCTACGGGGAACGGTGGTGGACCGAAGCGGTCGGTAGGTACGTCGAGTCTCGAAGGGGAGTGAGTGAAGAATGGAGAGTTCGGACCTGGAGGGTGCTGCGAAACTTGGCTTACCCGCACCGCTCGGGAACCCGAGTCCGCCAGCCCCTCTTCGTTCGCTTGGGATTCAGAGCGCCACGTCATCATTCAGAGGTTACGCCTCGAATGGTCGAGGGATTGCGCCGGGCCGAGTTCCTGGCTTCCACGAGCCGTCAGAACTGGTTGAGCCGTCTCAAGGGGTTCTTGGGATGGTGCGGGAATCCGATTGCCGCGGACCCGGAGGTCTGGCGCTTTGGGAAGCCGGTCGCTCGAAGGCGACCGTACATGGACGTCGGGACCGCGAAGATCGTCCTGGACCATGCCGAGGGGAGGGAGCGGCTTCTCGTCGCCGTTCTCCTCTTCCACGGAGCGCGGCCAGTCGAGCTGTCGAGGCTTCGGGTAGGCGATGTGGACTTGAATGGGACCCCGCCGGCGATGATTCTGAAGGGGAAGGGAAAGTACTCGGCGAAGGAACGCCGGGTTCCGATGAACCCGCTGGCATACGGCGAAATCGAGCCCTTTGTCCTCGGGAGGCGCCCCGAGGACCCGGTCTGGCCCGGCACGTACTCTACCATCGACCACGACTGGCGGCGACTTCAGAAACGTGCTGGGCTACCGCCAACGGGCCTCTACTCGATGCGCCGCGGGTTCGGCCGTATCAGCCACGATGCCGGCGTCCCCATCGAGTCGATCCAGGCGATGTACGGCCACGAATCCCCCGCGACGACCGCGTTCTACATCGGGGTCGAAGAGAACCGGATGGCCGCCGGACTCAAGCGTATGGCGGAGGTTTTCTCGCAAAAATGAATGCCTCCGGAAAGGGCGTCGCTCACGTCAGGCGGCGGGTTCGTAGTAGTACTCGCCGGCGGCCCGTTGTTCCCGGTCGAGGACGGAGCCGTCCTGATTGATACGCGGCCGCAGGGTCTCAGCGTCCCGACGGAAGGTGATCCGCACTCCCGCGAGCAAGCGGTTCATCCCGTCCCGCATCACGAATGGGCCCTCCCCGCGGCCGGTGCGGCCGTCCGGCGACCCCCCGAAGACCATGAGTCCGTCGCACGCGAGGTCAAGGAAGTACACGTCGTGGTCGACGACGAGCGCCGTGGCCGCTTGTCGTTCCACCTGCCGACGAACGAGCCGCGCCATGGCCATCCGCTCGTCGGCGTCGAGGTACGCGCTCGGCTCGTCCAGGAGGTAAAGCGAGGCGGGCCGAGCCAGCGCAAGCCCGACGGCCGCTCGTTGGAGCTCGCCCCCGGAGAGGTCCGGAAGTGCGACGTCGAGGAGGCCATCGAGTCGCAGTCCCGGTACGAGTTCCCGTTCGAACACCCCGAGATCGAATGTGGGGTCCCCGGCAAGCGCCGCCATGCGCTCCCGGAGGCTCGCCGTCTGCGTCGCTTTCAGGTACTGCGGTTTGTAGCTCACCCGGACGCCGGGTGGGGGCACCCCTTCGGTCGGTGGCTCAACGCCCGCGAGCATCTTGACGAACGTCGTCTTGCCGGTCGCGTTCGGTCCGACGATCCCGACGGTCTCCCCTTTCACGAGCTCGCCGCCGCCGACGGTGAGATCGAACTCGGGGTACGTCTTGCGCAGCGGGGGGAACGCGATCGCGACGGCCCGCTGGGCGGGCGGCTTCGGAGGGTGGGCAACGAACCGGATCGGCTCGGTCCGGAACCGGACGTTCTCGTCGCGCAGGAAGCCGCCGAGATAGGTGTTCACCGCCGACCGCATCGGGAGCGGGTGGGAGATCACGCCGAAGGCTGCCTCCTCGCCGTAGAGGAGGTGGGCTTGGTCGGCGAGGTAGTCCAAGAGCGCGAGATCGTGCTCGACGACGAGGACGCTCGCGGTCCCGCCGAGCTTCCGCAAGAGTCGCGCGACGGCGAGCCGGTGGACGATGTCGAGGTAGCTCGAGGGCTCGTCGAAGAGATACAGATCGGCCTCGGAGGCCAAGGTCCGCGCGATCGCCACGAGCTGCAGCTGGCCGCCGGAGAGCTCGGTGACCGTCCGGCCCGCGCGCTCGGTGAGCCCCACCGACTCGAGCGCGGAGCGGGCGCGGGCGTCGTCCCCGACGACGTCGCGCACCGACCGCCCTTCCTCGGCGAGGCGGTCGACGTACTGGGGCTTCATGGCCACTCGGAGCTCCCCCCGGGCGATCCGTTGGAAGTGGGCATGGAGCGCTGTCCCCCGGTACCGTTCGAGGACCGCTTCCCAGGTGGGGGTCCGGTCGTACGCCCCGAGGTTCGGGATCTCAGCGCCGGCGAGCACCCGGAGCGCGGTCGACTTGCCGGTGCCGTTCGGTCCGAGAAGCCCCGTGATCCCCTGGGGCGGGGGGCTCGGCAGTCGGTAGAGGCGGAAGCCGTTGTACCCGTACCGGTGGACGATCTCCGCCTCGTCGGCCTGGGGGGTGTTGAGGATCTTGATCGCGTCGAACGGACACTTGTGAACGCAGATCCCGCAGCCGATGCAGAGGGTCTCGGAGATGATCGGCTTGCCGTTCGGGCCCTCCACGATGCACTCCTGGCCCATCCGGACGGGCGGGCAGTACGCCTGGCACTCCCACTGGCACTCGGTCGGGTGGCACCGATCGTTGAGGAGGATCGCGATCCGCGCCACGTTACGCCGTCCGTCGGTCGTCGAGGAGTCGCCCGTCGGCCATCGTGAGGTGGCGGTCCGCCCGCTCGGCGACGCGAGCGTTGTGGGTCACGACGACGACCGTCGCGCCCGACGTCCGATGCGCCTCGGCGAGGAGATCGAGGATGGCGCCGGTGTTCGCTCGATCGAGCTCCCCGGTCGGCTCATCGGCGAGGAGAAGCCCGGGCCGGTTGGCGAGGGCCCGGGCGATCGCGACCCGCTGCTCCTCGCCCCCGGAAAGCTCGTGGGGGAACGCCGCGGAACGGGCGGTGAGTCCGACCATCCGGAGCAGGTCGGCGGCGCGGGCCCGGCGTTCGGACGCCGGGCGGCCGAGCGCCCGTTGGGGCAGCTCGACGTTCTCGGCGGCCGTCAAGTTCGGGAGCAGGTAGAACCGCTGAAAGATGAAGCCGATGTCGGCAAGGCGGCGGCGGGACCGGTCCCGCTCGCGCCACTCGGCCGTGCTTTCCCCGTTCCACCGGACCGACCCCTCGGATGGGGTGTCGAGGAGACCCACGAGATTGAGGAGCGTGGTCTTCCCACACCCGCTGGGTCCCTCGATCGACACGAACTCGCCGGGGGCGATGGTGAGGTCGATCCCGTTGAGGGCGCCCACGCGATCTGGCCCGTTCCCGAACCGACGGTGGACCCCCTCCAACCGGAGCGTGGGCGGGTGGCTCGCGGAGTTCATCGGAGCGCCTCGGGGACATTGAGCCGCAGGGCGGCACGCGTCGCGAGCAACGCCGCTGGCAGGGCCAGGACGAGGACAGCCCCAGAGAGGACGGCCAGCGTCGTGGGGTCGAACTCAGCGTACCCGGCGATGCGGGCGACCGTGGGACTACCCCACCGGGCAAGCCCCAGCACCGCCCCGATCCCCGCGACCGCTCCGCCGACGACGCCCGCCACCGCGAGCCCACTAGCCCGCACGACCATCTCCCGCGCGATCGACCTCGCCGGAACGCCGATCGCCCGCCGAATGGCGATCGTCGCGCGTTCGGACTCGACGCGCCGCACCTGGACCAGCGCGAGGAACAGCAGTCCGACCGTGAGCGCGATCGACGAGAGGGCCAGGTAGAAACCGTTCAGGATCGCCGCCGACGATTGCAGCTGTGCGGCCTCGTCCGTCAGCGCCGTGACCCCGTAGTACGGGACGATCCCCTGGATCGCCGCAGCGGCCTGGCGCACCGCCGCCGGGTCGGCCGCGGCCGCCGGAGTGAGGCCGACCTCGACGGTGTCCGCGGCGTCCTCGAGCACTCCGGTCGTCCCCGCGCGCGAGGTGCCCGTGAGGACCTGGAGATCGGAGAGCGGAAGCACGAGCGCGTTCGCCGCCGTCGGTGCAAGGAGCGCCTCCCCGACACCGAAGACCCCGGTCACGTTGAACGTCATGCCCCCGGAGGCATCGTCGCCGGGTGCCACGGTGATGGTGTCGCCGACGACAACGCCGAGCGTGATCGCGAACGGACCAGCGAGGAGGACCGCGTGGGCGCTCGGTCCCCCGTACGAACCGTTGGCGAAGTGGGCCGAGTCGTTCGGATCCCCCAGCGGGAGGGGGTTCGGGAAGAGCGAACGTTGATCGGGCGGCGAGGTCGCCAGGAAGGTCGCGGGCACGATCCCTTCGGCCAGCGCCGGTTCCGCGCCCCCCCCGTTCACGAATACGTCGACCGGTGCCGCGAGGACCGGCGATGCGGCGGCGACGCTCGGCACCATCGTGAGGCGGTGGGCGAGCGCGTGCGCGCCGGTGACCCCGTGGACCCCGGCGGCGGAGACGCTGATCTGGAAGCCGGCGTTCTCGAGCGCGGCGAGCTCGTGGTCGACGACCCCGCCCCCGACCGAGAGGAGCATGACCGGCAGAGCGACGGCCGTGGCCACCGCCGCGATCGCGAGGACCGACTGCAGGCGTCGATGGGGGAGCCGCCGGCCGCGCTTGGACCGCCTCATGGGGCCCGGAGCTCCTGGACGACCGGCAGCGTCGCGGCCCGGGCGGCCGGCAGGATGGCCGCGATAAGACCGATCGCGATGACCTCAGTGAGGGCGAGCGCCGAGACCGTCGCGTCGATCGCGACGAAACGGAATCCCGATGGGAGACCGACGACGAGTCCCGCAAGGAACCGGTCGAGGCCAATGGCACCGGCGACACCGAGGGGAAACCCGACGGCGAATCCGAGGAACGCGAGGACGAGCGCTTCCTCGACCACATAGCGGACGATCACCGGTCGGGCTACGCCGATCGCCCGGAGCACGGCGATCTCCCGGCTCCGATCGTCGACGGACATGAGCAGCACCGTCGTGGTGAACAGCGTGGCGACGATGAGGGCGATCGCACCGATCAGCGAGCCGAACGTCTTGTAGAGGTCGATCGCGCTCTGGACCGCGCCCAAGATGTTACCGAGGGTGAAGACCGAGATCCCCGGGAGGGCGGACTCGAGCCGGGCCTGGTCGGCGCTCGGGTCGCTTCCGTCGGCCAGGTGGACGAGGACGAGCGACGCAGGGTCCTGGCCGGCGGACGCGTCGCCGGTGATCGCTTGGAGCTCCGAGAGGTACGTGAACGCGAGGAGCGCCGACGGGATGAGCCAGAACGGCTCGGAGATCCCCACGACGGTGAAGTTGGTCGCCGATCCGAACCAGGCGGCCAGATCGGCCGGCCCCGCGGGTGCCGTCGGGGCCACCCAGATCACGGCGCCCACGCCGGCGCGCAACACCGTGGAGAGCGCCTGGTCGAGCACGATCGCGTGGGTCGCCGGACCGGCGTACGTGCCGTTCGCGTAGTGCGGGTCGCCGGGATCGGAGAACCCGGGTCCGGCGAGGACGTTCGGCGTCGAGAGTCCGATGTTGTATGAGGGCACCCAACCGACGATCCCCGAACCGGTCGGCGCCCAACCCGAAGGCACGTCGGCCCCGGACGGATCGGCCGCGCTCCGAGCGCGGAGCGAATCGTTCGCGAACGTGAGCGAGGCGATGAGCCAGGGGCTTGCGGCCGCCACGTTGGGATCGGCGGTCCGGAGCGCCGCCGGGAGACCATGGGCGTGATCGACCGGTGGGAAGGAGCCGCCCGCGAGGGACGTGTTTGCGCTCGTGACGAGGAGGTCCACCCCGCTCGCTTCGGCGAGGGTGGCGCTGCTGTGCTCGACCCCTTCGGAGACGGCCAGGAGCATCACGACCAGGGCCGTGGCGAGGCCGATCCCGATCGCGGTGATCGCCGACCGCCCCGGGCGTCGGGCGACAGAATGGAGGGCGTACGCCACCGTCCGGCCTCCTGGTCAGGCGGGAGCGGCGTGGCGGAGCGCGCCGAGCGTCGTCGCGTGCTCGGCCACGACATCGTACTTGTGGATCGACTCTTCGCTCCGGGTCCACGCCCGTACCCCGGTTCCGTCCGGCAGGGCCGGGAAGCGACCCGGCAGCGCGGCAAGCAGATCGCGCATGACATCCTCGACGAACTTCGGCGCCCGGTGGGCAGCGAGGACGACCTTGGCCTCATCCCCCCGCTTCAGGATCGCGAACGTCGGCGCCGACTGGGCCGCCTCGATGGCCGCAATCATCGCGTCGGCCTCGACCTCGGCACCCTCGGGGAGGTCGAACGTGAGCCGGGTCCGGTTCCGCTGGTTGTGGGTCACGACGGGCAGGTCGCGGAGCTCCGGCCCGCGCAAGGCGGGAAACTCCGCCTGCAGGTGCTCCCGGACGCCCTCCATCGCGCACGGGCAAGCGGTCATGCCCACCGCCTCGGCCCCGACCGAGCGGACCAGCTCGGGCTCCCCCGTCGGCTGGCGCGTCGCTTCGGCCTCGGCCACAAGGACGAAGTCCTCGAGGCTCATGCGATCGGCGCTCACGCCCCGGGGAAGGAAGTAGACCGCCTCGCCCCGCACTCTGGACCGCTGGGCCGATGGGTGCCGGGTCAGGAGCTCGCGCGCGATGGCGAGACAGGCGGCTTCAAGACCGGGGACCGGGCGTGTCGCCGTCCGGTCCACGATCTCCGCCAGGAGTTCGGCATTGCGGGAGAGATCCGACCCCTTGCGGTCGGCGGGGAGGTCGACGGAGACCGCGAACGTCACCGTGAGCGTGACGACCCGCCCGGCCCGCTCGACGTGGAGCGGCTTACGGACCCCTTCGAGGCCGACGTGCCGGAGCTCGAGCCGGTCGTGGTCCGGCGACATCGCGTGCACGTCGCGCACGGCGCGTCGGAACAGGGCGCTGGCAAAACCCTAGCGGGATGGTCCCTCAGGCGACCACGGACGCTATACGACCCGACCGCATCGTTCGTGCGATGAGCGACGCTGCCGAGGCCGCTACGACCCCCGCCGCGACCGCCGCCGCTCCGTCGGAGCACGCCGCGGAGGAGGCGAAGATCATCGAGAACCTGAAGAAGATCTACGACCCCGAGATCCCGATGAACATCGTCGATCTCGGTCTCATCTACGGGTTCGACTGGAAAGGCGCCGACGTGACGCTCCACATGACCCTCACCGCCCCCGGGTGTCCCGTCGCGGGGATCCTGGCCGAGGAGGTCAAGGCGGCGATCGAGAAGGTGCCGGGCATCACCGCCGCCACCGTCGACATGGTCTGGGAACCGGCGTGGACTCCCGAGCGGATGTCCGAGTTCGCGAAGCGGCAGTTCGGCTACGCCTGATCGGCCGGCGGGTCCGTCGTGTCCTCGACCGGCCTGTCATCGGGCGGCGGTGCGTTCCGCCGCCGCAAGATGAGCGCGATGGCGATGGCCGCCACGGCAACGATCACGGCAATCCCAACGAGGAGCCCCGTCGTACCGCCGAGCGCAGTGTCCCCGCCCGCACCGCTCCCCTGGACCACGATGATCTGGGACGAGCTCGCCGACCGGCCGAGGCCGTCGTACACGTGGACGGTGACGTTGAACGTGCCCGCATCGAAGAGCTCGCAGTCGAACGTCCCGTTCGTGGGGGCGACACAGCTCGGGGGCAGTCCGTCCCAGGTGTAGCGGTACGGACCCTGGCCGCCGGCTACGGTGGTCCCGAAGTGCGCGAGGCCGCCGGAGGCGGTCGTTGTGGGGCTCACCGCGAGCTCGACGGAGAGGCGGGAGACGACAGTGAGGGTGATGGGCGTCCCGTTCGCGACGCCCCCGATGGTGTCCACCGCGGAGGCTGCGATAGCGTAGGTCCCGGCCGTCGCGACGGTGCACTGGACGCTGGAGACATTGCCGCCAACACACCCGGACGGGAGCCCGGACCAGGTGAGCGAGTAGACTCCCGTGCCGCCCAGCGGGGTTGCGGTGACGGTGAGCGGGTCACCGGTCTCGGCCGTCGTCAGGCTCGACGCCATCTTCACCGTCGGGGCGGCGTGCACGAGGAGCGTGAGCGTCTGGGAGTCGGCGAACGCACCGTTCGCGTCGGTGACCCCGATGAGGACACCAAACGTACCGGCCGTTGTCGGGACGCAGGTGACCGCCGAGGTCGTGTCGTTGGCGTGGCAGCCGGAGGGGAGGCCATTCCAACTGTAGGTGAGCGGCGGGGCCCCACCGGCGATCGTCGCCGTGATCGAGAGGGTCTGGCCGACGTCGAGCTCGGCCGCCGTCGAGGCAAGCGAGGCGAACGGCTCCGACACTACGGTAAACGTGAGCCCCCCGGAGGTCTTCGTCGTGCCGTTGGCGTCGGTCACCGTGGTCGTTATGTTGAATGATCCCACCGCTTGGGGCGTGCACGTGAGCGAGCTCACATTCGCGGTCGAGCAACCCCCGGGAAGCCCGTTCCACAGGTAGGCAAGGGGCGGGATCCCGCCCGAGTATGGGACATGGAACGTCGCGGTCTGCCCCGCGTCGGCGCCGAGGGCGCTCGGCGTGGCGAAAACCGTGCCTAGGGTGAGCGGCCCTACCACCTGGACGATGACCGGCGTCTTCGGGCCGGCGACCTCGAGGTTCTGGTCGACGGCGTAGCCGTTCACCGTGAATGACCCGAGCGTGCCCGACGTGAACGTGAAGTTGAGCGTCGTGTCGGGCTGCAGCGTCGAGTTCACGTACCACAATCCGGTGTACGGCGGCGTCCCGCCCGAAGGCGTCACCGCGAGGTGCGAGGGCCAGTTGATGTTCACGTACGGGCGGTCCAGCGACTCGGTCTCCGTGACCACGATGGGGTCGGTGAGGACCCGCCAGCCGTACGCGCTGTTGACCACCGAGTAGTTCTGGGCGGCCACGACGTGGGGCCCGTAGAGCGTCCCGGCCGCGGTGTCGTCGAAGTGCGTGGACGGATCGCCCACGCCGAGCGGTTCCTGACCGAGCTGGCCATTGTAGCAGAGCGTGCCCGTGAGCAGGTCGAACTCGTCCGACCACGGGCTGTACTGGGTCACGTAGACCCCGCCGTAGTAGTCGTAGTCGAGCCGCGGCATCACCGTGTAGTCGGGACAGTCCGAGGCGGTCTCGTTGATGATCTCGGTCATGGGTCCGGTGTAGTAGCCGTTCCCGTTCGCCGCCGTGCCGTACACCGGGATGAACTGGGTCCCCCCCGCGTCGGGCTGCGCCTCGCACACGTTGTGCCGTTGGGCCGTCGTCAGATCGGCGAACGTGAGGCACGCGTTGCCCGTCGCTGTGAAGTTGAGCCCCAGCTGCACGAGGTCGCCGACGCTGAGGGTCACCGTGGGGTCGCAGATCACCGGACCGGCACCTTGGAACGCATCCCAGGTCTCCATTCCCTCCTCGAACCCGGCGTTGCAACCCGGCCAGTTGTCGGACACGATGATCTGGTACCAGTCGCCGGAATCCGAGAGCCCGTTGAGCTCGTACGCGATGGGATACGGGCTCGTTACCAGCCGGAACTGCACGCTGATCGCGTGGAGCCCGCTGACCGAAGACGACCCGTTGATCTCTCCGATCGTCGCACCGATCTGCGTGTACCAGAACCCGCCCGCGAGAGGACGGAGCCCTCCCGCGAGAGGGAGCCCCGGCGGGTGGATGAACGAGGAGGTCGGACGGTCGGCGTGTGACGCAACGCCCGGCGTTGGCGCTGTCGGGCGGTCGAGCGGGCCCGCCCCGATGCTCGGAAGAGCCGCCGGGGCGGACGTATGCCCCGTCGCGGTGGCGACCCCAGGGACGGCGAGGACGACCAGCGCGAGGGTCGAGGCTAGGAAAAAAGTGCCAAAGCCGCGGGGCCACGACACCTGCCGAACGACCCAGGGAGCCGGTCGCGCCGTGTTGTAAATACCTTTGCGCCTTCACCAGCGACACGCGCCGGACGCGCCGGGTCCGGACCCTGCCCCGGATGAACGAGGAGTGGCTCTTCCAGCGGGACGCGTACCTCCGGCGATTCTCCGCGCGGGTGGCGGCCGTCACGCCCACCGGTGTTCGACTCGACAGGACCGCGTTCTATCCCACCGGCGGGGGCCAACCTTCCGACACGGGAACGCTCCACGATTCCTCCGCCGGGGTCACCTGGAACGTGGTCGCCGCGACCAAGCTCGACGACGGCATTGATCACACCCTGGAGCCCTCGGACCCCCGCCCCCAGCCCGGGTCCATCGTGGAAGGGACCATCGACTGGCCGAGGCGATACGCCCACATGCGCTACCACACCCTCCTGCACGTCCTGAGCGGCGTCGTCTTCCAGCGGTACGCGAGCGGCATCTCCGGCGGCCAGATCGCCGTGGACGGGGCGCGCATGGATTTCGCCCTGCCCGAATTCTCCCGGGAGGTGGCCGGGAGCCTCGTCGAGGAGGTCAATCGTGTCGCCGCGACCCCGCTCTCGGTGGCGGTGCGGTTCGTACCGCGCGCCGAGCTGGCCCGGGATCCGACGCTCGTCCGGGTGGCCGCCGAGCTGCTCCCTACCGTCGATCCGGTCCGCCTCATCGATATCGGCGGGTTCGATGTCCAGGCCGACGGCGGGACCCATGTGCGATCGACGGGGGAGCTCGGGTCGGCGGTCGTGACGCGACTCGAGAACAAGGGCGCCCGGAACAAGCGGCTCTACGTCCGGCTTCCCGCCGTCGAGCCACCCGAACTGGGACCCAACGCGGGCGGGCCCGAGGGTCCCCGGTCCGGCAGGCCGGCGGAGCCGAGGGCGCTATAGCCCCCGGCCGGTCGGCCCAGCGAAGATGACCGAGTACGCCGACGACCTCGAGGTCGAGAGGTCGATGAAGGACCGATTCATGACTCACCACGCCGAGTCGCCCTTCGTGAGCGCCCGCATCGACGGGTTCCATGGCCTCCGGTACTTCCCGATCGACGAGCGGTATCGCGTCGAGGCGCGACTCGAACGCGTGGATCCGCCGCGTGAGTCGTACCTGCGGACGAACCGCGACGGCCAGGCGACGATGCGCTACCTCGGGGACCTTGTCTTCATGATCAACGGCGTCGAGTGCCGGCTGCGGCTCTTCCACGCCGGCGAAGGGGTCGGCACGTCCGCCTTTGTGCCCTTCCGGGACGGCACCTCGGGGACCGAGAGCTACGGCCCAGGGCGCTACCTCACCCTTGATCTCACGGAAGACGACCGGTACGAACTCGATTTCAACCGGTCGTTCAACCCGTACTGCGCGTACACCGACGCCTACGAGTGCCCGTTCCCCCCCGCCGAGAACGATCTGCCGGTGCCCGTGCCCGCCGGCGAGCAGGCCTGGTCCGACGATCGGAACCCGGCGACGCCCCAGACCGCGATGCGCACTTTGCGGTCCGGTGGCACCGCGGCGAAGCCGAAGGTCACCCCGCGGAAGTCCGCCTCGACTCGCGCGGCGGCGCCGAGAGCGGCTCGCCGCCGGCCCCGCGTCGCCGCACGACCTAGCCGGAAACGCTAATCCGGTCGCTCCGGGCGGGCCGGCCTACTTCGGGGCGAACCGCGCCGTGAAGTGGGGCATCCGCTCCGGGCGATGGACCATCCGTACCCCTTTGATGGCGTCCCGACGCCGCCAGACCGCGCCGACCGCGCGCGCCACATAGTCGAGGTGCGAGGCGGTGTAGACCCGGCGGGGTACCGCCAGACGGACGAGGTCCGGGAGGGTCGGCCCGTCGGTCGCCCCATCGCTGAACATGAGCGGTCCGACCTCGACGGTGCGCACCCCGGCTTCCCGGTAGAGCTCGATGGCGAGCGCCTGTCCCGGCAGGTCGTCCGGCGCGAGGTGGGGCAGGAATCGGGCGACGTCGAGATAGACCCCGTGGCCGCCGGGCGGACCGAAGATCGGGGCCCCTTCCGCCTCGATCGACCGGGCGAGGTACTCGACCTGGCCGATGCGGTGGGCGAGGTACTCGAGGTCCATCGCCTCGCGGAGTCCGATCGCCATCGCCTCGAGGTCCCGCCGGGCGAGCCCCCCGTACGTCGGGAACCCCTCGAAGAGGATGAGCGACTCTCGGAGCCGCTCGGCGAGCGCCCGGTCCCGGACCGCCACGAACCCGCCGATGTTGACGAGCCCGTCCTTCTTCGCGCTCATCGTGGCGCCGTCGGCGAGATCGAACATGGCGCGTCCGATCTCGGCGATCGAGCGCTGGTTCATCCCGGGCTCGCGGGTCCGGATGAAGTAGGCGTTCTCCGCCCATCGGCACATGTCAAAGTAGAGGGGGACCCGGTGGGTGCGGACGATCTCGGCCACGGCCGTGAGGTTGGCGAGGGAGACCGGCTGGCCGCCGCCGGTGTTGTTCGTGAGCGTGACGAGGACGAACGGGACCCGGGGCGCCCCCGGGGTCGCCAGCAGTTCGGTGAGCTTCGCCAGATTGACGTTACCCTTGAACGGGTCCGGTGACCGGGCGTCGTACGCGGTCGCTCCCGCCAGGTTCACCGCCCGCCCGCCGGCGTGGAGGACGTGGGAGCGGGTCGTGTCGAAGTGCATGTTGTTCGGAACGACGTCCCCGGGCCGCACCAGCGCCGCGCAGAGCAGGTGCTCGGCGGCCCGCCCCTGGTGCGCCGGGACGACCTCGGGGAACCCTGTGATCTCGCGGACCGTCGACTCGAACCGCTGGTAGTTCCGGCTGCCGGCGTACGTCTCATCGCCGATCATGAGACCGGCCCATTGCCGGTCGCTCATCGCCGATGTGCCGGAATCGGTGAGCAGATCGATCGTCACCTCGTCCGAGGTGAGGTTGAACAGGTTGAAGCCGGAGCGGACCAGCGCCGCCTCGCGTTCGTCGCGGGTCGGGAATCGGATCGATTCCACGACCTTGATCTTGTACGGTTCGATCGGCGGATCCCGGCGGCGATCGCCCGTCGTCAATCGTCCGTCGGAGCGGCGCGGCCTATTTAGAAGCCCCGACGGCGCGCGCGTTAAGACGGGCCGCGCCTCGGCCGGCCATGGCGACACAGCGACGCGCGAAGGCGGTCTGGGAACACGATCTGCTCCATGGGAGCGGTCACGTACAGGGGGAGAGCGGCGCGCTCCCCTCGGTGCCGGTGAGCTGGTCGTCCCGGACCGAGCTCGCCCAGGGGCGCACGAGCCCCGAGGAGCTCCTCGCCGCCGCCCACGCGTCGTGCTTCTCGATGGCGCTCGCAAGCGGGCTCACGAAGCAGCAGCACCCCCCCGAGCGGCTCGACGTGACGGCGACCGCCACGTTCGAGAAGGTCGGCGAGAGCTGGACCGTCACGACGATGGACCTCGAGGTCGTCGGCAAGGTGCCGGGGATCACGGCCGACGCGTTCGCCCAGGCGGCGAAGGCCGCCTCCGAAGGCTGCCCGATCTCGCGGGCGCTGAAAGGCAATGTCGCGATCCGCGTCGTGACGGCCCACACCGCGTAGGCGGACGCTAGGTCGGCGCGCCCGTCTCCGGCGGCGAACGCTCCCGCAGCGTGACGAGGCGTCGGAACTCCCGGCGCCCCCGGGCCACCCCGAGGTCGAGGTCGGCGCCGATGCCGGCTGGAGCCATCGCGACGACCAGATCGGCGAACGACCGGATCCCGACGGAGCCGGCCCGAATGATCACGTCCCCCGGTTGAAGACCGGCGGCCGCCGCAGGACTATCGGGGTCGACGCCCGCGACGAGGACGCCCCGGGGACGGACGAGCCCCCGGGCACGCGCGACGTTGGCGTCGATCGACGCGCCATGGATCCCGATCCACGGACGCCGGATCCGCCCGGTTGCGAGGAGCTCCCGGCTCACCGACCGCACCGTATTGACCGGCACGGCGAACCCGACGCCCTGGGCCGTCGGCACGTTCGCGGTGTTGAGCCCGATCACCGTGCCGGCGAGATCGACGAGCGGCCCGCCGCTGTTGCCCGGATTGATCGCTGCGTCGGTCTGGACGAGCCCCTCGGGAACGAAATCCGCGCCCGGGAGGGGACGGTGAAGGGCGCTCACGATGCCGACCGACGCGGTGGGGCCACCGGGAAGTCCGAGCGAGCTCCCCATCGCGATGGCGAACTGGCCGACCTGAAGCGATGCGGAATCGCCCGTGGCAGCGGCCGGGAGGTTGGCACCGTCGACCCGGACGAGCGCGACGTCGGTGAGCGAATCGCCGCCGACCGATCGTCCTTCGTGGGTCGATCCGTCGGCGAGTACGACCCGGAGCCGTCGTGCGCCCCGCGTCACGTGGTCGTTGGTGACGACGAGCCCCTGCCGGTCCCAGACGAGCCCGCTACCGGTGGCCCACCGCTCGGGGCCCCCCTCGGGGGCAACGCCTTCGCCGTCGATCCGGACGACGCTCTCCCGGATCCGATCGACGGCGCCGACGAGGGCGCGCTCCATCTCGAACGACGGGACGATCACGGTGGCTAACCGGAAAAGGTTGGGACCCGGACGACGGAGGCCGTCCGGGCCGGCCAGGGGAGCGGGATCGGGGGCATCGGTCCCGGCATGGGACCGGATCCAGGGCCACCCGGGGCGTCCATCGTCTACTCCTTCAGGAGGTCGCGGATCCGCCCGAGGATCTCCTCCTCGGCGTTCTCGCCCTTACGTCCGCCTTCCCAACGGGCGTTCACCAGCGCGACCAACTGGTCCGCGAGCTTGTCCATCCACGGTCCCTCCTGCGCGTCGAACCGCTTCTTGATCTTGTCCCGAAGCAGCTCGTTGTAGGCCCGGTACGCGCTCCAGACCCAAGGCCCGTACTCCGATCGTCCTTCGCCGCCGCAATGCTCTCCTTCGCCCATGTGGTTCTTCTTCGCTGCCTTTGTGCAGCGAACCAGTCAGGGGTCGGTGGGGGATATTGAGCGGAAAACCGGCAACCCGGTCACACCGTGCGCTAGTTATCGCCCCAAGGGGCGGGGCTCACGTCCCCGCGCAGCTCGGCCACGGTGCGCGGCCCGTCGCTCGTCGATCGCAGGCGGGTGAGCGCCTGCACGAGGAGCTCCTGCCCGGCGCGTTCGAGTTCGTCGGGAGCTGACCCCGCGTCCTCATCGATCCGGACCTGGAGCGTCCGTCCGTCGAACCCGAGGCGGACCGAGCCCCGCCCGTCGTCGAGCGACCAGACGAGCTCGGGAGCGCCGGGTCGTTCGTATACGCCGACCCACCGCAGTCGGCCGAACCACCGGCCCGCGAGCCGACCCAGCACGTCATCGGGGCTGGAGCCGGGGGGTAGTTCAACGGAGGCGAGGGTCCGACCGGCGGGAGGGGCTGCCGGACGGTCCACGAGCCCGTCGTCGATCCCGTCGCGGATCCGGTAGCCGCCATCGGCCCGGACGATGAGGCCGTCGCGCTCGAGACGGCGCAGCGCTCGGGCCAGCGTTTCCGGGTGTGCGCCCAAGGTGCGGCGCAGGCCGTTGAACGCCAAGCGGCCGCTGTGTGCGGCGAGGAGCTCGAGGACCCGGGTATCGAGGCGGGGATCGCTGGCGAGGGCGGACGTCATCAGCTCGTCGTACCACGGCGTCCCTCCCTAAAGGGGGGGAGTTACCCGGAGGTACCCAACGTACCCTGCGCCTCGGGAGCCCGAGGGGTCACCGGGCGGCCCCCAGGGGGACTGACCAAAGGTCTTTACCCCAACGTCGGTTCGTACGACTAACAGGACGGCGAACGTGAGCCGGATCCGAACCCTTTTCGCCCGTCGCCACCCCTCGACGGTTCGGCTGGCGATCCTCCTCACGGTCACCGCGCTCACCGTCACTGGGCTCGTCGGCGAGAAGGCTGTCGATCGGATCACGCCGGTCGGGACCGCCGCTCACGACTCCTCGACGGTCGCCCGCACCGCGACGCCGTCCCTCGGAACCGGTTTTGGCGTCGTCGACTCCGTCAGCACCAGCGGAACCCTCTCGCTCGGCACCGCGGCGAGCCCGACCACCATTTGTGGGCTCAACTCCGTCGCCTGTAATGCCGGCACCGGCATCACCCGGGTGACCCTCACCTCCCAGGTCACCGGCTCGCCGAAGGCGTACTGGCCCGACGTCCAGATCGCCTTCGTCATGGAGAC